>Ga0075426_10000002_pt1 | contig 564578 bp, 459 predicted proteins | sample SoiMethybrSBSTD5_FD_75304 | JGI IMG/M metagenome (GOLD analysis project Ga0075426, IMG submission 75304) | Bulk soil microbial communities from a Populus tree surrounding site in Tennessee, USA - Soil MetaG P. TD hybrid SBSTD5 | ecosystem: Environmental > Terrestrial > Soil > Tree plantation... | reverse complement strand
GCTGGTGTCGTAGGGGTACTTTCCGGGGCGGCCGCAATGTCGTTCCGGAAGGGTTCTCGACCGCATCGCGTGGGCGGAAATTTGTTTTTCGTCGCAATGCTTATCATGGGTTCAACCGCGGCGTATCTCGGCAATGTTGTCGGCGGGCTATTCGCGTGTTATCTGGTGGCCACCGCGTGGTTGACCGCCAGGCGGCAAGCAGGGGAAACGACTATTTTCGATTGGGCTGCGTTTCTATTTGCCCTGGCGCTCGGAGCTGTGCTCGTGACCCATGGCGTAAGACTGGCAACAGGCAGAGTTGCGCCACAGCCTGGAGTTCCTGTTGGCATGATCTTTTTCCTTGGTTCCGTGGCGCTGCTTGCTGCCGCGGGAGACCTTCGCCTGCTCGTGCGCGGCGGCGTCTTTGGTAGACAACGAATCGTGCGCCATCTGTGGCGTATGTGCTTTTCGTTTTTTATCGCCACCGGATCCTTCTTCATAGGACAGCCACAAGTATTCCCCGCTTTCATACGCAGAACAAATCTACTTTTTATCCCGGGTATCCTGCCACTGGTGCTGATGATTTTCTGGTTGATCCGAGTCCGCTTCACGAAAGCGTATAAGAGTAAGTCGGCGACAAGCAGTGGCAATGCTCGCTCGTTGACCGCTTAGACTTTGTGGCTTTTAGATCTATCGAGATGAATCAAAGCCGGAGTCACCGATCGTGTGCCCTCACTGAGAGGGCACACAAAATCTAACAGGAGAATACCAAATGAAAAACAGCGTTATGTTAACCATCTCGTCTCTGCTCTTGCTCCTCTTTCTTACGTTTCACCTGGCGGGCGACATCGTGTACGGGTTTGAGCCGGGCGGGCTCGCGAATCTCATTGTGGTGGTGCCCTTCTCCGTTGTCTGGCTGTACGGAACGCTGGTGCTTGCCGAACGGCGATCGGGGTACATCATCATGTTTCTCTTGTCGCTCTTTTCGTTGGTCGTCCCCTACGTCCACATGAAGGGAAAGGGTGTCGGCGTCGCTAGCAGGCTCGCCGGTTCCAGCGGACACTTCTTTTTCGTCTGGACGCTGCTCGCGATCGGCGTGCTCGGACTATTCTCCGCCATCCTCTCGGTGCGCGGACTGTGGAGCCTGCCATGGCGCCGGTCCCGGTCAGCCCCGAGTTCTTCTGCCTCGTCGGTCGCTCAGTCTGCGCCGTAGGTTAGAAAATTGTTCGCGAAAATCGAGATCATTCGCACGCTGCTGGGCACTCTCGTGGTGCTCATCGCTTCCTTGGGTTGCGCGCTTCATTTGTATCGGTTCTCTCGCGGCAAGACGAGACCGGCGCCGGTCGTCACTCTGGTTATCATCGGATCGACCGCTTTGGTTACCGGTCTGCAATTCGTTTTTCCTGAAGTGCTCACCGCGCTGCGACGCAATCGAGAGGCATTACTGGCGGGAGCGTCGTTACGCAACCAACTCACAAGGAAACCTAACCAGGCGATGCAGCGACTCTCGTACGGTAGGCCAAATTCCTCAGGTCTCTTCTGCAAAGATTAATCAGCCGGTTCGTCATTCTTTCGCTAGCAACCGCGATGGCTAGTTCTCCAACCTCATTCTTCAAGATTTTTCATGGAACAATTGCTCAACCGAATGCTACAATCGAAACAAATAACTCGAGCCAATTGGCCCGTCTTCTTTCAAAAACTCGGCTTAGGTTGACTCGCAAAGTCAGCGCACCCGACGAGTCGTCCTTATCCATTGGAGGCCATATCTATGGCGCCAGAACTCAGGAAAACGGGAATCAGCGTCGTCGGTGATCTGCCTTGGGGTGCGCACTTTTGTACCTTCTACGAGACGAAACAGGATCTGCTCGACATCTTGATCCCATATTTCAAGACTGGCCTGGAAAACAATGAGTTCTGCTTGTGGATAGTTTCGAACTCTGAGCTGATTACAAGCGAAGAAGCCAAAGCGGCGCTCGGTCACGCTGTTCCCAGGCTTGACCAATACTTGTCCAAGGGGAGAATAGAAATTGTTCCTCACGATCAATGGTGGTTTCTTAAGAGCCGCACATTCGATCTCCACCGCGTCGTCCACCAATTCAAAGAAAAACTCGACGACGCATTGGCCGCTGGTTACGTAGGGATGAGAGTAAATGGCAGTCCCGCGTGGATGCGAACGGAGCGCCACGAACAACTTTGCGAGTTCGAAAAAAAAGTTGATCGTCTGTACCCCTCTCTACGCATCGTCGTGGCATGCACCTACCCCGTCGGCGCGAGCACAGCGGATTTACTTTTCGATGTCGCGTGCAGCCACCGCTTCACCATAGCGAGGCGTCGCGGCAAGTGGGACGTGCTCGACACTCCGGAACTGCTCCAAGCCAAGCAACAAATCGAGCAGCTAAACCGAGAGTTGGAGCAGCGGGTACGCGAAAGAACGAAAGAACTTGAGACGGCCAACGAAAAACTTGGAGAGGAGATTAAGGAGCGCAAGCGCGCCGAAGAGCAAGCGCGCAAGGTACTAGACACAATACCCGCGCTGATCGGCAGCGGGACACCTAACGGCATTCTGGATTATTGCAACCAGCAGTGGCTCGCCTACGCGGGAGTGTCGCTCGAGGAACTCCAAAAAAATGAAACGCTACATCCAGACGATAAGGCACGGGTGGTACGAGCTTGGCAGGAGGCAATGGCAACCGGAAAGCCTTATGAACTGGAACAACGCTACCGCCGATTCGACGGAGTGTACCGCTGGTTTCTGGCTCGTGGCGTACCGCTGAAAGACGCGGAAGGAGTGATCGAAAGATGGTATGGGACCTTGACCGACATCGAGGATCGGAAACAGGCAGAAGAGGCGCTGCGGCAAAGCGAGGCTAAACTGAGGCAAGCCCAGCAGCTCGCGCACATCGGCTACTGGGAGCGCGATCTAATCGCTGATCGTATCACCTGGTCGAAAGAAACCGGTCGTATCCTTGGACTGGAATCATCTCCTGGCGTGTCTAACCAGGCTCAAATACGTGAATTTATTTATCCCGATGACTGGCAGCATCATCAACAAGTCTTAAATGAAGCGCTGCAAGGCAGCCGGCTCTTTGATGTGGAAGTTCGAATCGTGCGTCCGGATGGCAACATACGATTTGTGCATATCCGCGACGAAATTGTGCGCGACGAATCGGGCAAGCCAATTCGCATGTTTGGCGCCGTGCAGGACATCACCGAACGCAGGCGAGCCGAAGAGGCAGTGCGCCGCAGTGAAGAACACCTTCGCCTGGTAATCGATACTATTCCCACAATGGCCTGGACCTCTCAGCCTGACGGCGTCGTTGATTTCATCAATCAGCGTTGGTTGGACTACGCCGGTGTGACACTCGAGCAATACCTTAAAGACCCGATGGGCACAGTTCATTCCGACGACGTGACACGCGTTGTGGAAAACTGGGGTGCAGCCAGGAGGGCTGGGAAACCGTACGAGGATGAAATGCGCTTGCGAGGTGGTGACGGGGAATATCGCTGGTTCCTGGTTCGCAGCGAGCCCCTGCGCGACGCGCAGGGAAACGTTGTCAAGTGGTACGGATCATCAATCGATATCGAGGACCGCAAGCAAGCCGAGGAGAAGCTCAAGCATAGTAAGGTGCAGTTAGCCCAAGCGCAGCGCCTGGCCCACATCGGTAGTTGGGACTGGGACCTGCGCACGAATGAGGTCACTTGGTCTGACGAGCTTTACCACATCTTCGGTCTTGAACCGGGAACTATTTGCCTCGCGGGGGAGGTGGACCAATTTATCCATCCGGACGATCTAGCTTTGGGTTGGGAGACCGTCAAACGCGCCTTCGCGAGTAAAGAGCCGTACGATTATTATCATCGCATCCTTAGACCAGATGGCACTGAACGGATTGCTCGTTCGCGCGGAGCGGTAGTGACGGACGATCACGGAGAGCCGATCAGGGTGTTCGGAGCTACGCAGGATGTGACCAAACTCAAACACGCTGAGGAGAAGCTGAAGGCCACCACTGAACAGTTACGCGCTCTCTCTGCAAGTGTTCAATCGGCGAGAGAAGAAGAGAGCAAACGCATCGCACGTGAAATTCACGACGAACTTGGAGGAGCGCTGACAAGCTGGAGGTGGGACCTGGAGGAGATTCGCGACGAGATGTCTGTGCCTCTGGATGCGTCGGAGATTGTCACGGTGCGAAACAAGATCGAGGTGATGATAAAACTCACTGAGACTACGCTTGATACGGTCAGGCGGCTCGCTTCCGAGCTACGGCCCGCGGCTTTGGAACTCGGACTGGTGCAAGGACTCGAATGGCAGGCGCTACAGTTTGAAAATCGAACCGGTATTCCGGTCGAGCTGGATTGTGTTTTGGAAAAAGTTGATCTGGACAACGGTCAAGCAACTGCGGTCTTCCGTATCCTGCAAGAGGCCCTGATGAATATCCAGCGGCATGCCCAAGCCACGCAAGTGACCATTAAGTGCTGGGAAGAATCCGGCCGGTTTATCCTGACGATCAAAGACAACGGCCGAGGGATTACCGAAAGTGAGAAAGCAGCTCATGAATCTCTTGGTCTGCTCGGCATGCGTGAGCGCGCGCATCTCGCGGGTGCAGAGCTCAATATCGAAAGCGCAGAAGGCAGAGGGACGAAGATCACGGTGCAAGTCCCGATCTCAGCCAGCGAGCAATCTGGAACTGTCGGTCCATAAGGATGGCGAAGCGCCCTAAACCTGGAGACCCGCAGCGATGAAGAGAATCCTCTTAGTTGATGATCATGAAGTCGTCCGCGCCGGAGTGAAGAGAATCTTCGACAAGCAACCCGAAGGTGCCGTTCTCTTCGGAGAGGCGAGCACGGCTCCAGAAGCAATTGAACTTGTCAGGGAACAGGATTGGGATGTGGCGGTGCTCGACCTTTCTTTGGGGGGCAGAGACGGACTGGAAGTTCTGAAAGAGCTGAAGCAGATTCGGCCCCGCCTGCCGGTGCTGATCCTGAGCATGCACTCTGAGGAGCTATTTGCCCGACGGGCCTTCAAAGCGGGAGCGAGCGGCTATATTACGAAGGACATCCCGCGCTCAGAATTGGTAAGTGCTATCAACAAGGTGATCGAGGGCGGGACGTATGTCAGCCCCGCTCTAGCCGAAGAACTGATAGTTGATCTCAGAAGAGGCGCAGACGGCCCGCCCCATGAACTGCTGTCTGATCGTGAATTTGAAGTGCTGCGTCTAATCGCTTCAGGCAAGACCGTGAGCGAAATTGCCGGGTTGCTTTCGCTCGGCGACAGTACGATCAGTACATACCGCGCAAGGATCCTGGAAAAGATGGGAATGAAGACGAATGCTGAACTTACTCACTATGCCATTCAAAACAAATTGGCGTAATTGAGGCAATAATATAGTTGACGCAGCTGACATCATTATTGGATTAAGGATCTGGTTTTAGAGCGCCAAAGGCGAAAAGCGCAATAGCCTGGGGCAACGCCCCAGGTGGGCCGCAAGAAATAATGATCTTGAGCGCTGTAGGCGCGGAACTTTGGATCCGTCGATATAATCTCCGGAATTATTTCGCGCTTTCAGCGCTTTGCGGTATACGGGTTCGCATTCCTGGGGCGCTGCCCCAGGCTATTGCATTTTGCGCCTTCGGCGCTGACAACCGAGCCGTTCCAATCACACTCTTTCTGAGTCAAGTATGTCATTGCCTAATTAAGTTCATCTTTGCATACCGTTTTTGTTGATAGCCATTTAGATTTTTACCCGCCTGATTCTACACTCAGCCCCTCCGATTTTGTCGCGCGCATCGGCGAGGATGTCAGTCAATTTGGGACACGAAAATCATAATTGGCGCGATACCGTTCGACACTCCCTTTCACTATTCTAATCAGAAGGAGAGATGGAACTTTCTCGATACGGGCGTGAGCACCGCACGGTGTTGGGCCCCCTCGATTCGGTTTCCGTCTCCGCAAACTATTAATTCCCCGACAAATTACGCGCGTCGAAGGCCGACGAGTCGGCAAGACGTGAAGCAGCTGGGCCGGTGAGATTTCCCAGCGCCGGTTTGCTTTATTCAGAGTGACCGATGCGCGTTCGTTGCATTTCGGAAGGATCGCATTTCGTGAATACATTCAGCAACAGAATGAAGAATCGTGGGAATTCGTTACGAGGCACAATAAATCGCAGATGCGGGGAATTGGAGCACGCAAGACTGGCAGCGGAAGTAGAAGCCGAGCGCCGGCGCTTAAAGAATATTGTTGCCAATGTTCCGGGCGTTGTCTGGGAAGCCTGGGGCGAGCCGGATGCCGCCACGCAACGAATTGATTTCGTAAGTGACTATGTTGAGACCATGCTCGGCTACACCGTCGAGGAATGGTTGAGGACTCCCAACTTTTGGCTCTCGGTCGTTCATCAGGACGACAAAGAGCGCGCTGCCCGAGAGGCGGCGGCGCGCTTCAAGAGCGGTAAGGGTGGTACCAGCGAATTTCGCTGGGTCGCTCGCGATGGCCGAGTTCTGTGGGTGGAAGCGCGGTCAACGGTGGTTACAGACGAAGCTGGGGACCCGATGGCGATGCTCGGGTTCACCATGGATATCACTCATCGCAAAAATGCAGAGGAAGAGCTAAGGAAGAGCGAGGAGCGCTATCGCGATCTGGTGGAAAATGCGCACGACATCATTTACACCCATGATCTCGATGGCAATTATTTGTCGATCAATGCAGCCGCCGAGCGAATCACCGGATACACCCGTGACGAAGCGCTCAGGATGAATATCACGCAGACGGTCCCCTCGGAATACCTGGAGACGGTGCATCGGATGATCGCGAGAAAGCTCGCCGGTGGTCGCACCACAGCATATGAATTGGAGATCATCGCCAAAGACGGCGGCCGGATTCCAGTCGAAGTTAACACCGCATTAATCATTCAGGATGGCGTCGCCGTCGGCATTCAGGGCATCGCGCGAGATGTTACCAAGCGTAAGAAACTGGAGCAGCAGCTTCGTCAGGCGCAGAAGATGGAGGCCATTGGCCTTCTGGCTGGTGGAGTAGCCCACGACTTCAACAATCTGCTCACGACCATCATCGGATACAGCGATCTTACGATCAGGCGGCTGAAAGACGATGACCCCTTACGACGCAACCTTGAAGAGATCAGGAGAGCCGGCAACTTCGCTGCGTCACTGACACGTCAACTGCTGGCGTTTAGCCGCAAACAAATCTTGCAACCAAGAATCCTGGATATCAACTCTGTGGTAGGGGAAATGGGAAGGATGCTTCGACGACTCATCGGAGAAGATGTAAAACTGCGCACTGTCTTAAGGCCGGACTTGGGGAAAATCAAGGCCGATCCTGGTCAGATCGAGCAAGTACTGATGAATCTCGTCATCAACGCGCGCGACGCCATGCCGGATGGAGGCAAACTTACGATTGAAACGCAAGACGTGATTTTCGGAAAGGAACTCGCCGGGCAGCCGTTCGCGGTCAGTCCCGGCACTTACGTGAAGCTACTCGTTTCGGACACGGGCATTGGTATGGACGAAGGTACCGTAGCTCGCATTTTCGAGCCCTTCTTCACCACAAAGGAATCAGGAAGAGGGACCGGTCTGGGACTTTCAACGGTTTATGGAATCATCAAGCAGTCCGGCGGTTACATCCTGGTTCACAGTGAAGTCGGACGGGGCACGACTTTTACGGTTTACTTGCCACAGGTCGATGCGGCGTCGGAAGAATACAGACTTAGCACAACAATCCAGGATCATCGTCAAGGTGCCGAGACGATCCTAATCGTGGAAGATGAGGGTACGGTAAGAAGAACGGTCAGCAAGATCCTCGAGACGTACGGCTATCACGTGCTTGAAGCGGAAAATGGCGGCTCCGCACTACTAATTTGTGAGCGGTACAAGAAGCCAATTCATCTGCTTCTAACCGATGTCGTTATGCCCGAAATGAGCGGGCGCGAGCTGGCAGATCGAGTGGCTTCGCACCGTCCCGATCTCAAAGTACTGTACATGTCCGGTTATACAGATGATGTGATCGTTCATCACGGAGTCTTGGACGAGGGAACGGCCTTTATCCAAAAGCCGTTCGCGGCTGACGTCTTGGCGCGCAAGGTAAGAGAAGTGCTTGGTCATTCAGGCAAACTACCGGAAGAAAGAAAATAAACGCTGTGGATTCAATCCGAATCTTGCTGGCCGACGATCACGAACTGGTGCGCAACGGCATTCGCGCACTGCTTGAAAAATTATCGGGCGTGGAAGTTACGGGCGAAGCCAGCAACGGACACGAATTAATCCGCTTAGTTGAGAAATCCGAGCCGCATATCGTGCTAACGGACATTGCAATGGCCAGGCTAAATGGCTTGGAAGTCACGCGACATTTGGCAAAGGCGTTTCCGAATGTGCGCGTAGTGATCCTCTCAATGTATTCGGATGAAGAGCATCTCTATATGGCGCTGCGCGCGGGCGCCGCAGGTTATCTGGTCAAAGGTGCGGCGAGGGAGGAGCTTGAATTGGCAATTCGGGCAGTCGCTCGTGGTGATGCGTACATTAGTCCGGCGATCTCAAAACACCTAATACTAAATTGCGATCAACATGCCGATCGCGGTCTCGCCCCACTCAAAGGACTGTCGTGTCGGCAGACGGAAGTTTTGCGGCTAATCGCCAAGAGCAAAACTACGAAACAAATTGCTTTGGACTTGAATATTAGCGTCAAGACAGTTGAGTCTCATCGAGCTCAGTTGATGGATCGTTTAGAGATTCACGACATCCCGGGCCTCGTTCGATTCGCCATCAAAGTTGGGCTTGTGGAACTGAGAGACTAGTTACCCTACTCTCGATATTCACAGCCCCGAAACCGCGAGTCCATTAAACGTCCAATAAGCGTTCCCGTGAGTCGTTCAACTGCCCTGGAGTGCTCAACAATGGGGGTCTTACGCAAAGACGTTCCCGGCCACTTCACACCTCGGTGCCAAGCCAATTTGACGAACCTTCTTTGATAAGTTATTCAATGAGTAATCAATAACGCGCCGTCGAAAACATGCCGAAAGTGAGTCGTGTCTTACGATGATTTATCGCGTCCTGGGCTCCACTGAACAGAAGGTCTCAGCCATCGGACTAGGCGGCTGGCATCTTGGCGTTCCACGTATCAGCGAGCAAACGAGCATTCGCATTGTGCGCTCCGCGCTGGATCGCGAGATCACTTTTCTTGACAACTGCTGGGACTACAATGGAGGCGAGAGTGAAATTCGCATGGGCAAGGCTCTGCGCGACGGCTATCGAGCAAAAGCTTTTCTAATGACCAAGATTGATGGACGCTCGAAGCGCGAAGCCGCCAAACAACTCGACGAATCGCTAAAGCGCTTTGGTGTTGATTGCATCGACCTCGTGCAGCATCACGAGATTATTCGTTACGAAGATCCGCACCGTATTTTTGATGAGCAAGGCGCAAATGCCGCGCTGGTTGACGCGCAGAAAGCCGGCAAGGTTCGCTTTATTGGATTTACCGGACACAAGGATCCACACGTTCATCTTTATATGCTGGAAGTGGCCGCCCAAAATGGTTTCCGATTCGATACTGTGCAAATGCCGTTGAATGTAATGGACGCGCATTACCGCAGTTTCGAGAAGCTGGTTTTGCCAACTCTCGTCAAGGAACGCATTGGCGTGCTGGGAATGAAGAGCATGGCCAATGGAATAATCTTGCAGTCCGGCGCGGTCACGCCGATTGAGTGTCTTCACTATGCGCTCAATCTTCCAACTGACGTTGTAATCACGGGAATCGACAGCCTCGAATTGCTTGAACAGGCGCTCGAGGCCGTGCGTACGTTCCATCCGCTAAACGATCAGGAACGGAGTTCGCTGCTGGCGAAGACGGTAGCAGCTGCATCAAGTGGCAAGTTTGAGCCATTTAAGACAACTTCGATATTCGACGGGACCGCGCAAAATCCGGAATGGCTCGGCGAAGAATCTGAGTGGGCTCAACATCTCATACCCGAATAGCCGGTCAGAAAGTTTTGTGCGTTTCCGTTGTAAGCTCACGCAGAATTGCCACCGCTCGCTCCCGCACCTGTTCCTGATCTTCATCAATATTCGCGAAAACTCTTAGCCGCGGTTGCCATTCGGGCCGACGGTAGAACTGCCACATCGCGTCCGGATTCCAGTTTACAGTTTGCTCCTCATCGTCAAACGAATAGATCAAACCACTTGAGACGAAGCAATGCAGGTCCGGTGGCCCATGATCCAGGTTTGCGACAAACGCGGTAGGGCGGCCGGCGGTTACGGCATCCACGAGCACGCTCGAATTTCCGCCGAGCACGATGTCCACGCACTGAATGTCGTTGAATACTGAACCAGCTGAAGAAAAAATCACGCGCGAATCCTTTAACGACTCGATCCATTTCTGCAAACCTGTCCAAAGATTCTTCGGATGAGGTCGAATCAGTACGCGCCCAACTCTTTCCTGATTCAAGAGTTCCCTGGTGAGCCCGCGCAGCTTTTTTTCGTTGACGTCCTTGCAGAGAAATATCCCGACATTCAACGACTGTGGTAACGCGGCCGGCATCGCCGCAAAATCCTGTCGCCGTCCATGAATAATAATTCGATCCATCCGACAACCTTCTCCGGAATAAGTCTGGCGAGCGGCTTCGTTATGTATGACCGCGAGATCGTAAGTCAGTCTCGCGACCGGACGGATGGGCATACCGTGCGTGATGAGCACAACCGGGACCCCGGACTTTCGCGCGGCAAGATTGAATGCGACTCCATGCGGATTACTGTGGCTGGACATCAACGCCAGTTTGACATTGCCCTGCTCGAAAATTTCCGTATAGCGCGCGTAGAATCCAATGAATTCGATCACCCGAAGCACTTTGAAGAATTCGTGGCGCCGATGCAGCCGGCGTACGATTCTGAAAATCCGTCGCGCACCCCGGCCTTTGAAAAGCGCTGCGAGGGCGGCGGCATCCGGCAGGAAACGAAATTTCAGCTCAGTCCAATTCAAGTCGAGCGACAGTGAAACAAACGGCTCGATGGCCCGGCGCTCATTACTTAAGCGCGCAATCCAAACGGCGCCTCCGCGATGCTTGCTTGATCGCACTGACAGAAAACTCCGCAGCCATCCGATAAGCGCGATAAACCCGGGAAAGGGACTATTGCGCGCCTTCTCGATCGTCGTTGACAGCAAACGCAAGGTCCAATGTTGGGAGATGACGTAATGCGCGATGCCTTCGACGACGGCCGCCTCGTCGCAGCGCAGCATGTTTTTGATACCGCGGCGCAATGGACAACCTGAGTCGACAGCAGCGCTGATTTTCGCGGCGGGCCCGATGCCCGGCTCACGACTCAACATCATTCGGGCGCTGTACGTGGCGGTCATTGGCTTCCCTTAAGGCGCTCAAAAGGTTTTTGATCGTCGCTTCGTCGACTTTTTGCTTTGCTTCGCGGCTGCTGTTGGCGTTGTGAGGTGCAAGCAAGCAATTCTTCTGCCTGCGCAACGGACTATCGACGGGTAGCGGCTCAACCTCAAACACATCGAGCGCGGCGCCGCGAATCATGCCTCTATCTAAAGCTTCTATGAGTGCTGATTCATTAACGACTGAGCCGCGCGACGTATTGATCAAATAAGCGGACCGTTTCATCCGCCGAAATTCAGCCGGTCCGATCAAATGAAAAGAAGTGTCGTTAAGATCGCAGTGAAGCGAGACAAAATCCGCCTGCTCAAGCAACTCATGAAGCGACCTGACAGCAAGATCGGTTTCGCGAATAAATTGAGCGTCAATTGGTATCCGGTCATTACCAAGCACCTTCATTCCAAAAGCGCGCGCGCGGCGCGCGACTGCCTTGCCGATATTGCCGACGCCGACGATCCCGAGCGTGCCTTCGCGCAAAGTTGTTAGCTCGGGCTTGGTCCACAAACCGCTGCGCACGTCATGATTCATTTGCCATAGACCGCGCGCGAAGTTGAGCATGTATCCGAGAGTTGTATCAGCCACCGCATCGGTAAACACATTCGTCGTGTTGCAAACCCGGATTCGCAGTCGCGCAGCTGCGTCCATATCGATCGAGTCAATGCCGGTGCCCCATTTTGAAATCACTTTTAGTCGCGGCGCTTCATTCAGCACTGCTTCCGTGAATTGGTCATCGCCGCAAATCACACCGTCGATTGCTTTCACTACCGGCAGCAACTCGGCTTCACTAAGGCGCTCACGCACCGGAACTAAAACGATCTCAACACCGGCAGCTTCCAAACGCGCTCGAAACTGTTCAATAACCGGCACCAGATACGGCGCGCTAACGAGGACTCGCCACGTCATCCTGCCTCCGCGCGTGCAACGCGTTCACCGTATTTGAGAGTCAGCGGATCGTGTTTCATTGACGATTCGACGAAACGCAAATCTGCCGGGGTATCGACCGCATGAGTTTCGATTTCAACTTCCACCATCCGCACCCGTCGACCGTGTTCAATCACCCGCAGCATATCGATCGACTCAGCTTGCTCGAGTCGCGTTGGGGCAAGCTGAGCAAACTCACGCAAGAACTCGCGACGAAATGGAATTACGCAAACCTGCTTGAAAACCGAAACACGATCGAGATGCGCGTTGTCGATCGCCGGAATCGGCGCGCGCGAAAAATAAAGCGCCTCATTCGCGGCATTCATCACGACTTTGATTGTGTTTGGATCGAGATACTCATCGCGATTAGTGATCCGATGGGCGAGGTTCACGCATTCGATCGATCGATCGACAAGCATAGGCGCGACCGCCGCCGAGATCATCTCGGGGGTTACCATTGGCTCGTCTCCCTGCACCATCACAACGATGTCGGCGGGAATCCTTTCGGCGGCTTCGGCGACCCGATCGCTGGCGCGCTCGTGCGCGGGAGAGGTCATGATCACGCGACCGCCGAACCGGGTCACGGCTTCTTTAATCTCTTCGTCGCAGGTGGCGACGTAAACGTCACCCACTTCACCACACATCGAGGTTCGCCAAAACACATGCTCGATCATCGGCCGGCCGAGCAAAGGCGCAAGTGGTTTGCCCGGAAAGCGCACCGAGCCAAGGCGCGCGGGAATTATCGCGATGATTCGCCCACTCATTTGATCTATCGCAAGCTGCAAAAACAGGCGTAGAATAACGCTCACCGCGCGGGTTTCAAAACAGAATCGATCTACGTCGCCATTGCGATGCACACCGCCAATAAATATTTTGAGAAAGCTCTTTCAGTTGCGGCCAACGGGGCCTGGTGTTTGTTCAAACATGCCAATAAGTTTCGACGGAATCCGTCATTCACACCTCAGTGGTCGGATAAACCGCTCTTGAAATCGTGGGAGAAGACCAAGCCGCCTCTCGGTTGGCCGCGGCAAACAGATTCTCTTTGTCCAATCTGTGTGCGCGAAGCGCGGCAGGAAATTATTGATGGAAAGAAAGACCTAAGCGTGCTGCTGAATGAGCGAGTCGGGGAGATTAAAGCCACCATTCTTGAACGTGACGGCAAGATCTTGATGATCAAGAATTGCGCGACGCATGGCCACTTTGAAGATGTGATGTCGATCGACCCGGAGTTCTTTCGACACCTCGAAGAAGTTTTTCCCGGACGAGACATCCGCGCGCATCGGGACGAAGCGCTTCATAACCACGGCAATAGTTCAATTCAGTTTGGCCGCGGCGCTGTGTTAACCATCGACCTTACGAATCGCTGCAACATGATGTGCGATCCTTGTTTCATGGACGCAAATCAGATCGGCTTTGTGCACGAACTAAACTGGGAAGACATTAAGCAATTGCTCGACAACGCGATTTCGATCAGACCGCGACGCCAACTTTCGGTGCAGTTTTCCGGCGGCGAGCCCACGTTGTCTCCACATTTTATCGAGGCCGTGCGCTACGCGCGCAAAGTCGGATACGAAGTCGTTCAGGTCGCTACCAACGGCATTGAATTCGCAAAGCGGCCCGAGCTCGCCGGGGCTGCGGCCGAAGCGGGTTTGCGTTATGCGTATTTACAATTCGACGGCGTCGGCAACGGCCCGAATTCGCACCGCGGCGTAGGCAATCTTTTCGACGTTAAGTTGCAGGCGATCGAAAATCTTTTCAATGCAGGCGTCAGCATCGTTCCCGTCATCACCATCGTCAACGGCGTGAATAACGAGCAGGTGGGGCGCGTGATTCGGTTTGCGCTCGACAATCCGAAAAAGATTGTCTTTCTTTCCTTTCAACCGGTTTCTTTCACCGGCCGCGACGAAGAGATTTCAGATGAACGCCGTCAGGCACAGCGTTATACCTTGTCGCACTTGGCCCATGACGTGAAACGTCAGACCGGCCTCGGCGAACCAGTGCGCGATTGGTTTCCGATTTCATTCATGTCTACTTTTTCAGATTGGGGGGATCTGGTCCGCGGACCAGAGTCTCAGTGGGGCCAACTCGCCTGCGGATGCCATCCGAATTGTGGTACTGGAATGGCGTTGATGATTGACAAGTTCACCGGAGAGACAGTGCCTATGACCGCTTTTCTGCGCGCCGAGCAATTCGCCAGAGATCTCGCTGAAGTGAATGATGCCGCGCGCGGCCCCGGGCTTTCAATCTTCGGCATGACGCTGGCGCTCTTGCGCAACTACGATCCGTTTCTGTCGCCGACGCACTTTCGGCTAATCGACCTACTCAGAAAGTTCGGCAAAAAATTCGGGGTGGGGGCCCGCAGGACCTTTCTCGGTAAGCAGCGAGAAGAAACGCTCAGCGAAGCAGTCAACCGGCGACGAACCGATCGCTGGAACTTCCTCTTTATCGCCGGCATGTGGTTTCAGGATCTATTCAATTACGATTTTCGGCGCACTGAAATGTGCATTATTCCTTACGCGACGCAGGAAGGTGAGATTTCGTTCTGTGCCTATAACACCGGCGTCGGTTGGCGCCAAATCGTCGAAAAAATGCACATGACCGCCACCCTGGTGAGGTGGTACGAAGAGCACGGGCGTCATGAAATTTTTGCCAACGGTAAGAGCGTGCCGCTATCCTCAATTCAGCATTCTCTTGTGCTCGATCCAGGCGCGATCGCCGCGCCGGCGCAGACAGATCTCGACGCGTTGAGCATTCCGAAGACTGCGCGAGAGGAAAAGTCCCTCGCCGCCAAACGCAATAATGAGTTGGAGCGACGAGCATTTACCCGTTCGATTGCTGAAGATGAGGCTTATCATCTCGAGATGGCGCGTCTGTATCGTCAGCACGTGCTCGGTGAAAAGCCAACGATACAGATTCAGCCTCTAAGACGAGCAGTCAAAACGCAATTCATCAGATTACGCGAGGATTGCTAAACGTGAGCAGGCAAGAGTATGACAGCAACCTAACGGCAAGAATATCGAATAGCCGGTGGACGGTAGGAATAGAGTTGGTAGCGCCCAATGCGCGCGTTGACAGATATTGCCGATATTTATGATCTGGAAAACGGATGGGTAAAACGACGAAGAGAATGAATGAGCTTCTCAATCGGCTGTTCGCTGACGTGATCTATCGGCAGCGTTGAATTCGCAGCCCAACTCAGTATCGGCGCCGGACACCAGAGCTTGAGCTTCCCCACCAATTTCGATTCAAAATCGCGCTGTGCTAGCATGAGCCCACCCTTCAGTTCGCTACGATCAATCCAAACCCGACAGCCGGAGTTGATTAGTGCGTCACACAATCATCGCTACCGCAGTCGCAGTCATCATCGTCGTCTCATTTGCAGGGACCGCCCTTGCGCAGTCACAAAACAAACCCCCGTCGGTTCTGCCCATGGCCACTCCGCCGCTAATGCCAGGTAATCCTTCGCGCAAACAAGCCGGAGAAGAAATCAATCAGGACGATGTCATAAAAGTAACGACCAATCTCGTCACTTCGAATGCGCTGGTAATCGGCCGCGATCGTAAATTCATTCCTACGCTGCGTCGCGAAGACTTTCGCGTCTTTGAAGATGGCGTCGAACAACAGATCGCGTCGTTTGCTCCAGTCGATCGCCCGTTCGATGTCGCGCTGGTAATTGATAACAGCCGCTCGACGGCGTTCGAGCTGAGATACATCAAGCAGGCGGCGATCGCGTTCGTTACAAAGATGCGCCCCAACGATCGCGCCGCAATCATCGCCGTCAGCGACAATCCTGGCGCATCGATCATTCTCACGAACGATCGTCAAAGTTTGATCCAGTCGATCGAGAAGATCAGACTCGCAGGCGCCACACGTCTCTATGACGCGGTTGATTTCGCACTCAATCAAACCCTGGTGAGCGCCCAGGGGCGCAAAGCCGTCATCCTCTTAACTGATGGCGTCGACACCGGCAGTCGCAAAGCTACTTACGAGAACAACCTGAGTGACATTGTGAGTTCCGGCGTTCAAATGTATGCAGTTCAATTCAGCACTTCCGAAGCAGCTTTCAACCAGGCTTCGAGAATTCGCCGCGCGCCGCCCGAAGGTTCCGGCTTCAGTCGTGTCGATTATCAAACAGCCGACGCGTATCTACATCAGGTCGCGGAATTGACGGGGACGACACTCTTTCCCGCAGCAAGTTTAAGTGACCTCGATGCGGCGGTCGCAAACATCAGCGAAGAGTTACATAACGAATACACGATCGGATTCTATCCGCGCAGCGCAGGCAAGCCCGGAGAAGTGCGCCGGCTCGAAGTGCGCGTGAATCAACCTTGGCTCAACGTGCGCGCGCGCACGACCTATTCGTTCGGGGGCGACATCGCCGTTACGAAATGGAATACTCCGGTGCGCGCTCCGCTCTCAGCCATTGAATCGCGATCGCCGTTCCGCGCGATTGCCGAGACCAAGCCCTTGCTGGATGCGCGCTGGATTTGCAAAGCGCCATTCGTGCCGCCGGACTTCGCAATCGTGCAGGAAGGCTATGACTCAAAGTGTCCCCCCAGCACCCGACCGAATGATAGAACCAATGCCTGGTTCATCAGGAAACCCGAAGGTATAGCGATCGTCTGCAAAGGCTTCGTATGGCGCAATGGAACTCAAGTCGAAGTTGCGGCGATTCCCAAAGACTACGCCGTCGTCGGCGAGGAACACTCGCGCGTGTGCTCAGCCAGCAGCGATCCCAAACACCCTGCAAACGCGTGGAGAATTAAGCCTCCATCGCCGGAAGAAACCATGTGCAAAGGTTTTCCGATTCCCCGCGGTTTTGTAGTTGTGAATGAAAGAAAGTCGGCAGCTTGCCCGGTTGATTCGCGCGCGGCAAACGCCTGGGTCATCGTGCCCAGGTGGGACATCGAACGCCGAAGATTTTGGAGCGAGCCTTAGCTGGCGTTACGACCGTCCCTTGATCACTTCCTCAACAGCCAAACTTTACAAGAATTAACATCGCAGACTGGTCATCGGGTGTAGGATTGCGGCCATGAGATCGTTGCTAGTCATCGCGGTGTTGCTTCTCGTTGTTGGTCTGGCAACCGGCCTGGTTGTGAGATCGAACTCGCGCGCTAAGGCTGTAGCCGGTGACTCTTTCGCTTCACGATCGGGAAAGCCAGACTTCGATTCAGAAATCAAACCGATCTTCCAGGCTCGCTGTCAGCCTTGTCACTTTCAGGGCGGCAAGGTCTACGACAAGCTTCCGTTCGACAAAGCCGAAACGATTACCAGGCTCGGCACAAAGCTCTTCACCCGAATCAAGGACGAAAAAGAACAACGTCTGATTCGCGAATTTCTCGATGCGAAATAAATTAAATTCTCAGCGAGCGCGCCCAGAGGCTTTCGGCGGGAAAAGAAACTCAAGCAGCATATCGATGCCCTGCGTCCATGCGCCTGAACGATGTTCCGTAACTGCCGGCTCTAAGTAGAAAAGGTTCTTACCCTGTTTCCAACCTTTTCCCACGAGCGCTTCATGCAGGTCGCGAGTCGGCTCAACAAATATTTGCGGCTCTCCGCTTCCGACAGACAAGAAAACTTTCGATGTATTTCGCTGCGGCAACGATTTCACATAGCGAACGATCATTTCATCATCCCAATAAGCCGCCGGCGATGTAATCGCCAGCTTGCCAAATACCTGCGGATACCTGAAGCCGATATACAGACTGACTAGCCCGCCGAGGGACGAACCTCCGAGGCCCGTGTCCGCGCTCGATGTGAGAGTTCGATACTGACCGTCAATGAATGGTTTAAGCTCTTCGACCAACATGCGGCCATAAAGATCCGCTTCACCGCCGCGATTTATGTCGTGCGATTTCGTGGGCGTGTACTCGTTGATGCGCTCGAGTTTCGTGCTGTAGATGCCAACAATAATCAGCGGTTGAATCTCCTGTGCACCAATCAGCATCTCTGCCCTTTCGTCAAAGTGTCTTTCAAATCCCGGCCAGAAACATGTGGCTATATCAAAAACATTCTCGCCGTCCTGTAGATAGAGAACCGGATATCGATGCGTCGTATTCTCGTCATAGTCGGGCGGCAGGTAAACAATCACGTCGCGATCTGTCGGCAGGAATTGCGAGTGAAAATTCCTGTGCATCCTAATATCACCAGTCAGGGAGTGCGGCAATTGCCTGGAATTCTGGTACGCGGATGCCTGGGACAAATGGGGATACAGCTTCAGCAGGATCAGGCACAGCAACAGCAGGAATAGCAGTCGCGTTCTGCGTTTTGGGTTTCTCATAATTTACTCGGGAAGATTCCGTGAGGCGCTAGCGAGGTCGGGGAGACCTCGATCATTTATACCAATCCGAAACTGATGAGCGCAAGAGTTTTTTCTTGATTCCCAAGATGCGGTCGGATCAACGCCTAAAACCCCGAAAATTAACGGACCCCGAGGACAGCCATGATGATGCTGCGACTCGTCTCATCGCAAGCGAAGCGGACAATTGGACCTAGCGGTTGGTGTCAATATTGCGCGCCGTCAGCGCGCCAATTACGTCTGCGGAAAGACTAAGCGGAACAAAGTACTTCATTGGGTACAGATAGTCCTCACCCGTCTCATCGATAATGCGCACATAATCTCGCGAAGCGGCTTTATCGTCAGGCAGCACCGGATAGATCTTTCTAACTTCCAACGACTCGCGGTAACCGCCATCGTCGATACAGAGCACGTACGAGGTGATCGTGGTGCTCATATCGCTTAATCCAGGTACTGTTTGATCTTCATCTTTTTACATAAATTGGCTTGGCAGATTCGGCTAAATCAAATGGGCTCACGAATGCTTCTGACAAAAGTGAGCTTCACCCGGTCCAATAATGACCTGAGTTTCATATTGCTACCAATGTGATTCTCAAAGACCACTACTCATGTTGCAGATAGAATTGTTCGACTAAATCAATTATTAGGTCTGACGGATCCTCTCCGCGTTCTTTGATGAACAACATTTCTTTGAGGTGATCCTTCGTGACGAACAAAATCACTTTTCCGCTTCGGCCGTAAATGGTATTTCGCTGAATGTGGGCACCATTATCAGGAAGTCTGCTGCAGACAATTATCGCCAATTTGCCCATTGGCTCATTTAGATAGTTATCAGCCTGAACCACTTCCTCATGTCCTATCTCCGTCAAATTATAGTTTTTGAACTCGAATAGCACCATACGGGCGTTTAATTCGTAGCGCAACAGGCCCCAATTCGTGGCGCCGTCCACGATCCGGTTTGGAAACACCAAATCTCTTCTGTTAGTGCCGGAATAGGTGCGGGGCTGAGCGATAGGTCGGGATAGCGGGGGGACAAACAAATGTTCCAAAATCTCACCGCACACGCATTCAAACTCGTGCCAGTTAGTTCGACCAGCGTGACATGCGTAGAGTCGATCGACGAGATCGGTCGTTCGACTCACTTTTCGTCTCCCTTGGGGGCTGAGAAATACTTGACGACCAAATCAAGGTATCTTAGAAGCAGCCTCTTCAATTCTGTTCCGCTAATGACTCTAACTGAAACTTTGTGTTCTTTATTGACGGACTTGAGCCATTCGGTCGCTGCTGAGGTAAGCCGGCTGTTCGTTACGAGAATAATCTTATAGTCCTTGGGGGAGTTCTTAGCCGAACTCACAAAGTAATTAATTGATTTCAGATCAGCTCGCGATTGTCGGTAATAGTTGCAATGAATGAAGTATTTATTACTTTCTTCAAAACCAAATGGATTAGGTGTCTTGTACTCGGCAATGAGATCTGGAGTATCCGTGTCTTTTCCATATGACGCCTGAATGTTTTCAAAACCGGTTTTCCAAAGGAGATCTAATATCAAGGCTTCGAACCTGACCGGATCTAGCTTCCCAAAATTCACTTCTGGCAACAGTCGGATGACGTCAGCTAGTTTTTTTACTCCGCTCTCAAAATCTTCTCGAAAGTCGATAAACTGGTAGCTTGCGAGCGCGGCCGGGACTTCGCAATTGTCAACTCTAATCGGAAGTAAAGTTATGTCACGATTCTCCCAGTCGATGAGGTTGTGACCCAGTTCGTGAGCAACCCACGAGGATTTCACTGAGTTCTCGGATAACAGAACAATTATGTAATCGCTGGCCGATATCCCCTCCTTGACCTTACTGACGAGAGAATCACCAAGCTGCAGTTCCTGGGTATCTAGCCACACAAGGATATCCTTAGCGCCTAGCGTACTGGCTATCTTTTGTGCCACTGACTTATCGTTCCGCGAATAGCTTAGGAAAACCTTAAATGGGCTATGCGAAGTCTTGTCTTCTTTACTCATTCCTACAGTTCCGGGCGCGAGCGTTCTGCACCATTATTATCCCGATAACGAGAGTGTTGCCAACTGCGATGAATATGCTGCTGTCGAATGCCGGGTTATTCTTTTCCCGAATTCTACGGTCCCGTCACTTCATATTCCGGCTTCGGCATTCCCATCAGCCATTTATCGAACCAGCCGACGATGTGCTCGAGCCGTTCGATGCGATGCCAGGGTTGGCCTGAGCGCGATAGCTCATGCGTCTCGCCGGGAAAACGCACCATCACCGTGGGAATCTTTTTGTACTTCAGTGCGCGGAAGAATTCTTCGCCGCCCGCATAAGTCGGCGTGCGCCAATCGGCTTCGCCCAGAATGAACATCATCGGCGTCTTCACGTCATTGATGTAAGTGATCGGCGAGCGTGCTTTGTAGTCTTCAGGATCTTCAAACGGCGGCGCTTTAAACCAGCTCGGTTGAAACAGAGTGAAGTCCGCCGTGTACCACCAGTCGGCCCAACTCGCGATGTCGCGCTGCGCCACGGCCGCGGCGAATCGCGTCGTATGCCCCACCGTCCAATCAGTCAGAAGCCCGCCGCCGCTTCCCCCCGTTACGCCGAGTTTCTTCTCGTCGACATAACCGCGTTTGATCAATTCATCGACGCCGGCCATCAGATCTTTAAAGTCGTCGCCGGGATAGTGATACTGAATGATGTTGCCGAACTCCTGACCGTACGTCGTGCTGCCGCGCGGATTCGGATACAGCACCACGTATCCCTTTGCGGCCATCCACTGAAATTCGTGATCGAAAACCCAGCCGTACGCAGTGTGCGGCCCGCCATGAATGTTAAGGATGAGGGGGTATTTTTTATTAGCGTCAAAGTTGGGGGGCTTCTGCACCCATGTCTGAATCTTCTTGCCGTCAAAGCTCGTGTACCAAATCTCTTCCGGCTCGGGGAGGTTTAGCTTAGAAAATAATTCATCGTTGACATGTGTGAGTTGCTTCGGTGTCGCGCCTGCCTTATCCAGCCAGAACAGATCGCCGATGCGCGTCGGCGTGGAAATCAAGAGCGCGAACTTCGATCCATCAGTCGTCGCCCGATAACTGAGCACCGCCTGATTGCCGGTCGTGACGTCAGTTTCTTTTCCGGTCGCCACATCGAACGATCCGAGGTTCGCTTTCCCTTCCTTGCCGTACAACGCGACTATCCGTTTGCCGTCGGCCGACCAAACGGGCGGAGCTCCTCCGCCACCGCGTGGCGCACTGTTGTCGCCACCGACGCCCGAACCTAAGTCCCAATCAAAGTTCGCTGTAAGATTTCGCGGTTCAGCTTCGCCCGTGAGATCCAAGACCCACAAGTCCGGTTCGGTGTAAGACTGAACCGGCCGATTCTTGGAAGCATAAAAAGCGACTTGCTTTCCGTTCGGGCTCAACGAAAACGCCCCCGTGCCCAGGTCGAATGTCGTGATTCGCGATGCCTGGCCGCCTTCGACCGGAACGTTGTAGAGATCGGTCTTGGGTAAGTCGTAGTAGGCCTCGTCGCGATGATCCGAAACGAAATAGATCGATTTGCTGTCGCGCGCCCAGGTTACGTTGCCATCGCCGTATTTCATCCGAGTGAGCTGTGTCGGCGTGACTTTGTCTTCACCGGTGTGAGGCGCGTTCACGATCCAGATGTGCGAAGGATGTTTGAAGTCTATATAACCCGAATCATTCGATCGATAGACCGCGCGCGTGATCACGCGCACGTCGCTCTCACGTTCAGGAGATGGTTTTGGAGATGCAGTGGGCGTCGGCGACGACGAGGCCTGAGTTGCGGAAGCGGGTGCGGGCACCGGCAGCGTTTCTTTCGCCTTCGCCAATTCTTCCGTCGTAGCGCCGTTGCCGAATGAAATCATCTTGCCATTCGGCGACCACTGCGGGCCGCCTGCGCCGCGCGGCAACGAGGTGAATTGCCACGCTTCCCCTCCCTGCATCGACAGCATGAACAACTGTGGCGGCTCTGGCCGGCCATCCTTCTCAGGCACGCGCACGAAACAGATGTACTGGCCGTCGGGCGACCAGCGCGGCGAAGAGTCTCTTGGACCAGCGGTAAGTTGGCGGGACTCGCCACTTGCTGTCGACACGGTCCAGATCGCCGTGTCGTATCCATCCTTCTTCGCGTTCACCGTCACGCGCACGAATGCGATCCGCGATCCATCCGGCGCGACTTGCGGGTCAGCAATCCAAACGAAGTTGAATAAGTCCTTCTCAGTGATATTTCGCTTCTGAGCAAAGACCGGCGTGACAAGAATCGTAATCGAAACAACGACAAGCAAGAGACGAGATCGCATAAAGTTTACCTTTCGCTTTCTGGTTGTTCTCTGTGTCTCTGCGAGTCCTCCGTGCCTCTGTGGTGAATAAACCACGCGAGAATTCACCACAGAGACACCGAGAACCACGGAGGCACGGAGAGATCACTTTCGATGCACCGCTATTCGTAAACCAAGGCCCATACAATGGACAAATCAACTTCGTCGCGCGTAAAGCGACACAACTCTTTCAATCGCCCGGCTGCAAACCTTACAGAAATAGTTCGTGCGCGAGAACATGATGCAATCGACCTGCGGCCGGTAATAGCCGCGCGCTTCGTACATCGCGCCTTCGAATGCACCGACGCGGCCCCCGTATTTCTCTTTCGCCATCATCGCGTCGACCCTGCGGCGATCCTCGCGAAACAAAGCTTCCATTTCGCTCTCGGGCCGATTGTCTTTGCGAAGCTGCGCGCGCCGCGCCCCATAATCGCGCTCGTACGCTTCGAACTCTTCCTTGTTCCAGGGCGTTGGGATCGGCGTGTCGGGCGAAACCAGATCCTTCCACTTCAGTTTGTTCTTATCGAGCAACGCAGTCGCATTAGGCTCCCACGGCTCAACCCGATCCGCCGACGCCGGAGCGTAGGCAACGGGCGACGTGTAGTACTCGTCGGCGAGACCCGCGAAGTGATGGCCGAACTCGTGCACGAAAACATAATTCGCGAACGCGTTATCAACCGCGACCGTGCTGTACAGATTGAAGATGCCGCCGCCGCCGTAGGTGCGGCCGTTCGCGAGGATCTCGATAAATTCATAAGGCGCAAACTGTGCGACCTTGCGTAGACGTTGATTGTCGAACGAGAGGATGTAGCGCTCAGATCTGAACGCGTCGTAGGTCGAAAGCGAGTCGCGATAGATTCCGGTCGATGGCCGCGAGATTCCGGATTGCGCAGCCGGCGGACACAATCCCCAAACGTTGAAATCCGTGCAGTGCTCTTTGAAAGGCGAAGTCGAAAACAGAATCGCGATCAATCGTCGTGCGTCGGCTTGAAACTTTGGCAGCTCACGCGCAGTGTACCCATCGCCCAGCAATAACAAATCGACTTTCGTCGCCGGATCGCCCATCTTCTGAATCGGAATCAACTGCGCAGGCGCGCGCGGCTTTGAACGATCGACGAACATGTCCTTCGGATCGATTGAAGTCTTCCAAATCTCCATCCATCTGTTCTTCGCGTCGCGTTTCTTCAAAAAGATCTCGACGGGCCCATCGGGCGCGGGAAAACGCAGAGACTCGCTAAAGCTGCGCATGATTCTTTGCGCTTCATCGGTCGTCTCCCACTCGCCGTAAACCGACGCGAAGCCGCGCGAATAAAGCACGCGATTCGTTTTCTGATCGCGCACCTCGAAAAAATATTTGCCGAGGTTCGTGTCGTCGATCGTTTTCGTCATGTCGCCCGGCCACGGCAAAGGCTCTATGACCACGCGATCCCTGCTGAAGACTTCATGCTTCGCATCGCCGGTGTGAAAGTAATCGAGCCGCATGGTGGCCGGCGCCGCTCTGATTGCTGCACACAGAAAGAGAAGCATGAATACACAAGACGTTTTTCTGATCATGAGTCCGTCCCATCGATGTATCCAACAATAAATAAGCCGAGATTGCTGATTTGGCGGCGGCTATTCTACTCCAAGTTCGCAGATTTAGAAGGCTCTTGTCTGATAATATCGTCGCATTCTTGCAGTGTCAGAAGCCCGCGCGTAAGCAAGGGCCGGTTTAGCCAAAAGTGATCCTGAATCATTAGCGAAATCCCGAGGTAGCGTGGCCCTCCCTGACGGTCGGGCTTCTGACACTTACTAAACAAAGGAGTAACCATGGATCCTGATCCGATGCAATTCGTCGAGGACGATGACGACAACAAAGAGATGAGCAAAAAGGATATTGCTGCGGCAGCGCGTGCGCGACTGAATACCTGGGTCGCGATTTCCGTGGCCTTGCTGGCCACCTTCATGGGCATTTGCAAAGTGAAGGACGACAACATCGTTCAAGCGATGCAACAGGCCCAGGCCGACAAGATCGATAATTACGCGTGGTACCAGGCCCGCAACATTCGCGAAGAGGTCGCAAATTCAACGGTGGCCCAATTGAAAGTTCTGCAGGCTTCCGGTTCACCGCAGTCGCAGAGCGTCGTTCAGGATCAACTCAAGACCTATCAGGCGCTGGCCCAGGAGCAGGAAGAAAAGAAGAAGATTCAGCAGGCCGATGCCGACAAAGCCGATCAGACGTACAACGAGCTAAACTTTCATGACGATCAGTTCGATTTGTCTGACGCGATGCTGGCGCTGGCGATCTCGCTGCTGGCCGTGACCGCCCTAACGCAAAAGCGCTGGCTGTTCGTCATCGCGATGGTGCCCACATTCTTCGGCGTGCTGATGGGGCTGGCCGGACTTTTCAGTTGGCAAATTCACCCGAATTTTCTGACGCGGTTGCTGTCCTAGAGCCGAGCTATCTCGTAACCTCACTAGACGGATCGTCATACCGAAGAGCATCGACAATTGGTTTCAGTCCGCGGAGCGGACGTCAGCGTAAAGCCTGGGGCGTCAGCCCCAGGATCACGTCAGGAAAAAGTGAACCAAGCCCGTGGAGCGGGCGGCAGCTGATTCGTATGATTGACTTTAAGCGTAAAGGCTGTCGCCCGCTTCGCGGGCTCCCTGATCTTTTCTCGATCCAAACCTGGGGTTCCGCTGCGCTCCACCCCAGGCTTTACGCTTTCGCCTGCTTCGCAGGCTCTGCCAATTACAGGTTGGCTGCGAAAAGAGCGCCCACGAATCATCGCTCATTCGTAACCGGTTGCGCAGGTCCGAGAACTCGATCAGCCTCTGCGCGCAATGCATCGAATTCTTTCTTGAGCACAGCGTAACGTTCGATCGCATCGCGCCCAATTTTCTGATCCACGTTGGCAGTCATGCTCGCCAGATAAGTGATGTGCGCTTGCAGTCCCGGCTTGCCGTACCGCACTGGTTCAGTTAGAAGTTTTGCCGCGATCGCATTCACTTTCGCCGCCATGTCGTTATCGGTGGTCGAAGCAGCGCGCATCTTTGTCTGCGCGTCGCGAACCCGCGCAACCAATTGATTAACGCCGTTCACGAGTTCGCGCATCCGCATGTTGTGCTCGTACTGTTCCTGCAAGTCGGCGAGAGTGACACCATCTTCGGCCACGCGCGGATCGATCAGCACGTTGAAAGTCTCGGTCAATGTTGCGCTGCCGACTTTCAAACGCGCTTGATAACGACCCGGCGGAACAGTCACTCCGTCTTTGTTTCGCACGTCCCAGACGACGCGATTCAATCCGGCGTTTCGTGTCACGCGCGGAGGCGGCGGACCGAACCTGCGACCGGGCGCCGCATCGGGATCTTCCGGCGCGGCTTCACCACCGCCACCGCGGCCTCGCCCGGTGGGCACCGGCGTCTCGCTGCTATAAGAATTCAGAACCGATCCCTTCGCATCAAGAATATCTAAAGTGATCGGCGTGCTTGAACCTGAGGGCACAAAGTATTCGATCGCCGGCCCGAGATTAGCCGGCGCGACCCGCGTGCGATAACCATCGCGCGGCTTGAAAAGATGCACCTCTGATGTTGTCACTTGCGGCGAAAGCTGACGCAGCGAGCTAATGTCGTCGATGATCCAGAACGCGCGGCCCTGCGTCGAGACAATCAGATCGTTGTGATGAATCTTGATGTCCGTCACGGGCACGTTCGGCAGATTCAATTGAAACGTCTGCCAGTGCGCGCCGTTATCGAACGAGATGAACATTCCGAACTCGGTTCCAGCGTAGAGCAATCCTTCTCGATCGGGATCTTCGCGCACGACGCGGGTGGGCCAGTCAGCCGGAATGCCATTCCTGCCGTCAGTCAGACGTGTCCAAGTCTTGCCATAATCATTCGTCGCGTAGATGTAAGGTTGGTAATCGCCGAGCAGCCAACGATAAACTGCGTAGTAAGCCGCGCCCTTACGATGCGGCGACGCGTCGATGTATTGCACGCGGCCACCCTCGGGCAGATCCTTCGGTGTCACGTTCGTCCAGTTCTTGCCGTTATCACGCGTGACGTAGAACGGACCATCATTGGAACCAGTCCAAATCACGCCCTTCTCAACCGGCGATTCGGCAATCGCGTAGAGTGTTGAATAGAACTCTTCGCCAGTTACATCGCGTGTAATCGGTTCGCCGCTGGCGCCCTGACAACACGTCGGATGTGCGGTGAGATCGGGAGAGATCTTTTCCCAGGTCACGCCTTTGTCGCGCGTCCGATGGAGATACTGCGACCCGTAATAGAGCACTTCCGGATCGTGCGGCGAGGTAGCCATCGGCGACACGCGTTGAAAGCGGAAAATCAAATCAATCGCCGGATTTCCGTAAAGTGACTGCGCGCCGATCCAATAATTCTTCTCTTGCCCGGTCTTCAAATTCATCACGCCGTACTGGCCCTTGCACGATCCGTAGACGATGTTCGGGTCGCGCGGATAAGGCATGATTGGCCCAGTCTCACAGCCCGGACCGGCGCGCCAATCGGTCAGGCTCGCTGGATCGGCCTGGCTCGAAATGATCACCGTGGTGTTGTCCTGCTGCGCGCCGTAGAGCTTGTAAGGAAATTGATTGTCGGTCCACACGCCATAAATTTCCGCGGTCGGCTGATTCATTTGCGACGACCACGTTCGTCCACCGTCGAATGAAACATTCGCGCCGCCGTCATTCGATTGAATGATCGTGTTGCCGTCTTTCGGACTAATCCAGATGTCGTGATTGTCGCCGTGCGGCGTGCGAAAGACAGTGAATGTCTTGCCCCCGTCGGTCGATTTGTAAAAACCTTCCGCGCCCGCATAAACAACATCAGCGTTCGTGGAATCAGCTCCGAGCGCGACGTAATAAAAAGGACGCTGAATGAGTGCTCCTTGCGAGTTGATCAGCGCCCAGGTCTTTCCCGCATCGTCCGAACGATAAAGTCCGCCGCCGGGCTTTGCTTCGACCAGAGCGTAAATGCGGTCCGGTTTCGCGTTCGTCACCGCGAGGTTCGCTTTGCCGATCAATTCAGCCGGCAGTCCGTTGGTGATCTTCGTAAAGTGTTCGCCGCCGTCAGTGCTTTTGTAAAAGCCGCCTTCGCGCGAGCCGCTGATGATCGTCCAGGGCTTCCGCTCGAGGCGCGACATCCATGCGTAGACAACATTTGGATTGCCCGGTTGCAACTCGACATCCATCGCGCCGACCTGATCTGAGACAAACAAAACTTTGCGCCACGTCTGCCCGCCATCCGTCGTCTTGAAGATGCCGCGCTCAGAATTAGCTTTGAACGCGTCGCCCTGCGCCGACACCCAGACGATGTTCGGATTCGTCGGATGAATGCGCACGCTTCCAATTTGTCCCGCGTTATAGAGACCGATGAACTTCCAGGTGAGCCCGCCGTCGGTCGATTTGTACATGCCGCGGCCGGTCGAGACATTGCTGCGCACATCGTCCGATCCGGTGCCGAGATAAATCACCTGCGGATCGGAATCTGAGACGGCGACGCAACCCGTCGAGCCGAGTGGAACTTTGCCGTCAGTGATCGGAACCCACGACGCGCCGCCGTCGGTCGTGCGAAACAATCCGCCGCTCGCCACACCCATATAAAACGTCTTCGGTTGTGAAGGCAAACCCGTGACAGTGGTCACGCGTCCCCCGCGCGATGGTCCAACCAGGCGATAGTGCAAGCCGTTGAAGAACGCCGGATCGACGCCGACTGGCGATTGAGCATGGCCCTGCGAACCGACAAACGCGACGAGGATCGTGACTGAGAACAGACTGCGCTTGAACATCTATGGTCCTCCAATATTGAAAGAAATGAGTTTGGAGTTTGAGAATAAAATCCGACCGTTCAAAGCTTTTTCTTGCGCTAACGAACGGGTCTATTTCTTTTCGAGAGTGCGACTGACTTGACGACTTCTATCGATCTTGCCCGGGGTGCGCGCATCGCCAGTGCTACAGTCCACCCAAATGAATGTTTTGTCTGAAATGCCGATTAAGTTGTAAGTAAATGGATAGAGGACCGGAATAAAACGAACCGGATACTTACCCGGCTCATTTGGTAAGTCCGACGGACTTCCCTGCGCCCCGATGACGGTGAACTCTAAACCAAAGAGATCATTAAGCCTCGCCGGGAAAAGTGTCTTTTTGAATTCCAGATCGATCATCATCAACTTGTTTTCGAGAAATGATAAATGAATCTGTGAAAAATCGCCGACGTTTTTGAACGAAAGCTGTCGAAATATCTTTTCTTTATGCTTTGGATCCAGCCACTTGCTTAGTTTAGCGACCTCGAGTCGATCAATTTTGTCCGCGACGGCCGGTCCCAGGATTCTTGTAGCGTCTTCTGAAGTGGTCTGGTTCAGAATCAGCCCGCGAAAACCGTCGGCCCTAAGATTATTGCCTTGGGCAAATGCATTTGCCGCAAGTAAGACCACGCTCAAAAGCAAAACGAATCGCAGCATTGCTCCTCCTCAAAACTCTTAGCTTGATCGGCGGAAATCCTACCTAAACATAGGGCGCTTTAGGAAATCCTCGACTCAGTGTCGACGAACCACGCTTACCAATTCCCAGCAAAGCCGAGTAGACTTACCGTTGACCAGCCGGTGATGTCGCTATCGACGCTCTCAACACCTCCGCCGTGAGACACCTGAGCCTTCCAGCCCCGGTGCCCGGCGTAATCAAGTTCACGGTACAGTATTCTCTTCTCTTGCGACGAGTTCAATCCCAAATGAGGTCTCTCTCACTGTCGACCTACCGCACAGCTCCCCGCACGCATCGAGCTTCGCCGCCGGTCGAATCGAGCTGGTGTGCCTCCTTACGTTATAATCTCTCCGCGAAATTGATCGACTGTGGGAATCCACGTTGTCGGGAATCGGCATCCTAAAGCATCTTTGGATTAAGAAGCTGGAGTAATTATGGCTGCGAAACCACCTTTCAATCGTTTGAAATCATATACGCCGGGCGCAATCGTCGCGGCGCCGCCGGGCGAGCGCAAACATATGCTGCGCCGATTCTGGTTTCCCGCGGTGATCCTTTTGGCGCTGGCCGCCGGGGGATTGACGGGAATCATCGCGGCTTATCAGCTCAACTATTCGCAGGCAGCCAGCGAAGTCGCCGCGCTCGCGACTTATCGGCCCAGCATCGTCACGCGCATCTACGCGGATGACGGCAAAACCGTGATTGGTCAGTTCGCGCTTGAGAAGCGCATCCCGCTGAAGTACGAAGAGATTCCGCCCAACATGAAGAACGCGATCCTCGCCGTCGAGGACGCGCGCTTCTACGATCACGTCGGCATCGATCCGATCCGCATCATGGGCGCTGCCTGGAAGAACCTGACCAGCGACAAAGTCGAAGGTGGATCGACATTGACGCAACAGCTCGCGAAGAATCTTTTCCTGACGCGCGAACAGACGCTCAAGCGCAAAGTAAATGAATGGGTGCTGGCGCTTCAGATCGAACGCTACTACACCAAGAACCAAATCATGGAGCTGTACGCGAACCACATCTTTGTGGGCGCGAATGCATACGGCGTGGAAGCGGGTGCGGAAACTTATTTCGGTAAGCAGGCAAAAGATCTGACGATCGAAGAAGCAGCGTTGCTCGCGGCGATTCCCAAGGCGCCCGGCGAATATTCGCCGACCGCAAACCCGACGAAAGCAAAAGAGCGCCGCGATCTCGTCCTCCAGCTCATGGCTAACAACGGATTCGCTTCGCAGAGCGAAGTCGACGCCGCGAAAACGAAACCGATTCAGCTTGCCGATTCGGCTTACTACCAACCGCCGCAGGCGATTGAGCCCGCCTTCGATTATCCGGTCGAATACATTCGTCAGGACTTGGAAGACAAGTACACCACGCGCGTCGCGCAAACGGGCCTGTCGGTTTACTCGACTATCAACATCGCCGCGCAAAAGAAAGCGTATGAAGTTCTGCGCGCGGGCTTGCGCTGGTACGACAAATCGCACAGCGGCTGGCGCTCTTCTTATCAAGTGATTCCAACGTCAGCTAATAGCGGAGTACCGACACAGCAGGAACTCGCGGGCTTCAAATATCCGGATTGGTATCGGGGCGAATACGAAGCAGGCCGTTATCTGGTCGGCCTGGTCATGAAAGTCGATCAGGCGAGCGATCAAGCAACGGTGCGTTTCGGAAACTACACCGCGACAGTAACGGGAGCGGACATGGGTTGGGGCCATCGCTCACCGCGCGGCGAATTCAAGGCAGGCTATCTGCCCGAGTTCATCATTAAAGAAGTCGACAAGAAAACGCATCGTCTGAAAGTCGAGCTGAATCAGGTTCCCGCGATCGAAGGTTCGATGATGACGATCAACGCCAAGACCGGCGAGATCGTCACGATGATCGGCGGCTACGACTTTCAGCGCAACAAATTCAATAACGCGGTCCAGGCGTATCGTCAGACTGGTTCCGCGTTCAAGCCGTTCATCTACAGCGCGGCGATCGAGTGGGGCATGACGCCGGACACGACAGTCAGCGGCGCGCCGATCAATATCAACGGCTGGCAGCCGCACAACTATGACGGTTCGACCAGCTGCGGCGACATGCCTCTGAAGACGGCGCTGGCCCACTCGATGAATATTCCGGCGGTGCATTTGCTGCAAACCGTCGGCATTCAAACGGGCGCGCAGATGGTCCGCCGCTTCGGCATCAAGGTTCCGATGGCGCCTTATCTTCCGTCGGCTTTGGGCGCGACGGAAGTTCCGCTCGATCAGATGGTTTCTGCTTACTCGGCTTTTCCAAACAAAGGCATTCGGGTTGAGCCGCACATGATTCGCAAAGTCGTCGATCGCGACGGCGCGGTGATGGAAGAATGGGAGAAGACGACGTACAAAGTCTTCAGCGAGTATGTCGCGCTCACCATGGTGGGAATGATGCGCGGCGTGATTCAAGGCGGCACAGCTTCTGCGGCCAGCGTCTTGAATATGCCGCTCGCGGGAAAGACCGGAACAGTAAACGATCACACTGACGTGTGGTTCCTCGGTTACACGCCGACTTACGTGACCGGCGCGTGGATGGGTTATCCCGGCAGAAAGAAACCGCTGGGCAACGACATGACCGGCGCGCACGGAGCGCTGCCGATGTTCATCGATTTCATGCGCGACTTCATGAAGGACAAGCCGAAGGAAGACTTTCCGAAGGCGCCGACGATGCCCGAAGACATGAAGGAGATGTACAAGCAGCGTCAGCGTGAGCTGCAACTCGAGCGCGCGCAGATGACCGCGGACGAAGAAAGTGATCAGACGACGGATCAAACCACGAAGCCCGACGTCAACACAGCTCCGATCGTGACGCCGCGCCTGGAAGACAATTCAGTTCCGCCACCACGAACTGAACCTGGCGAGCCCAAACCGAACGTCGAACCACCGAAAGAAACGAAGCCCGCTCCAGCCGGAACACCGGCGCAATCTCGGCCACGTGAAGTTGAGCCGGCAAAGAAGAAAGGCAAGAAGGGCGACGATGGACCGCCGGGGTAAAACACGGTCCACAGATTACGCAGATTACACAGATTAAAAGTTGCGTTAGCTTTTTGTCTGCGGAATCTGTGTAATCTGCGGATTATTCTTCATCCAACCATCTTCCCCAGCACGTGCGGCAGCATCTTGCGCCACCAGGGCCAGTCGTGATTCACGTCCGGGCCCCACAAATCCAAAGTGTGCGGAATGCCTTTGCTGTTGAGGATGTCTGACAGCTGCTTGCTCCGTTCAGGATCTTCGTAAGCGCCCTGCCCGGAAATGATATAGATCGAATCTGCCTGTCGCAGGATCGGCAGGTAATGTTCGTCATTCAGATTCGGAAGATAGTCGAGTGGATTGTTGAAATAGACATTGTCGTCGTGATAACCGTGCAGATACGAACGAATGTCGTAGCCTCCGCTCATCGCAACTACTCCGCGAAAGAGATCGGGATGCTTGAAGTATTCGTTGACGGCGAGGAACGCACCCAAACTAGCCCCGGTCGTAATCGGCCGCGCGAACCGCTCTTCGTTTTCATTTCGAATCAACGGCAGAACTTCTTCCGTGATGTATCGATCGTAACGCGTCAGCATTTCCGCTTTCAGCTTTGGCGGCATTTGCTCGTTCAGCAGGCTCCAACGATTGACGCTGTTGATTGAATACGCGCGAATCTTGCCGTGCTCGATCAGTGGCTTGATCGCATCGACCAAATAAAATCTCTCGTACTCCAAATAATCCGCCGCCGCGGTCGGCAACATCAAAAGCGTCTGCCCGGTTTGGCCATACGCGACCAGCGGCATTTCCATTTGCAGGTTCGGGCTGAACCAGCTCGTTGTTCTGCGTTCCATCAAGCCCTCACTTGTTGTCTGTTTAAATTAGCCCGCCAATATTGTCGCAGTTCGTTTCGGCGCGCAACCCGACTTCGCGGAATTTTGTTGACGGGCTAAAGAAGATCGGATAGCTTCTGCCGCACCTCGCGTTTGACTAATCCAGCAACCTGCAACCGATCGGAGCACTTCCATGTTCAGACGAAAGAACGCTAAGAGTTCAAAGCGCGCCAAATCCGCCGAGGGGGCGACCCAAGGCACGCACGGGCGTCAAAAGAAGAAAGGCGGACAAGTTCGCCTCTCTCATCACAAAGTTCGTGGCCGCTGGTTTCAGTCCCGCAGCGCGTGGCCGCTTCGCGAGGCGCCAGTTCAGACCTTGATTCGCGAACGAAACCGCGTCGAGAAATCATTGGCGCCGACAACGAACGTCGCCGGTTCATGGGAATGTGTTGGTCCAACCAACATCGGCGGCCGCATCACGGCGTTGGCATGCCATCCGATTCATCCGGAACGAATCTTTGCCGGCGCCGCGGGCGGCGGCGTCTGGCGGAGCAACGACGCGGGCCAGACGTGGGCTGCATGCTGGAGCGATCAGGACATCCTCAACATCGGCGCGCTCGCAGTCGACCAGAAGAATCCCGATACGATCTACGTGGGAACCGGAGAAGCAAACCTCTCGTCAGATTCCTATCCGGGAATCGGACTCTACCGGAGCGCTGACGGTGGCCAGACGTGGCAACTGCTCGCTGCTTCTGATCGAACCGGCCTTCCGAAACGAATCGGCGTCATTGCCGTCGATCCCTTCGATTCAAAACACGTCATCATCGGCGGCGTTGGCCTCGCTGAAGTCAGTGTTACCGGCAAGGATCTCGGCGGTATGTATGTTTCGTTTGACGCGGGTGTGACGTGGAAGCGGGAAACCTTTATTTCAAGTCAGAACTACTGGTGTCACTCGATCGTCTTCGATCCAAAAACCAAAAACAGAATCTATGCGACTTTCACCGAACAAGGCGCCAGGAGCGGCATTTGGCGATCGATTGACGGTGGAAAGAAATGGGAACACTTGACCAAAGATCTTCCCGAATCGCCGCTGTTTGGCCGCACGAGTTTGGCGATCAGTCCGTCAAAGCCTGATGTACTTTACGCGTTTGCGAAAAACGAATCGACCGGCGACAAGGATCTGCTGCTCGGAGTTTTTCGCAGCAAAGACGGCGGCGACAGTTGGAAAGATATTCAGGAGACGCACTTCAAAGGCGAAGGACAAATTTCTTATGGCAATTCGATTGTCGTGCACCCGACTGATCCCAATCACGTGATTTGCGGCGGCGTCGATCTGCATCGCACCAAAGACGGCGGCAAGACCTGGAAAAAGATCACGCACTGGGACGCCGAGCGCACCGATCCGATGTACGCGCACGCCGATCATCATGCGCTGGTAATGCCCAGCGCTGCCGCTGGACGCGTCTACGACGGCAACGACGGCGGCGTAGACATCAGTGAGAATGGCGGCACCTCATGGACCAATCGAAGCAACGGGCTAGCCGTCACAATGTTCTACGACATGGACGTAGCGCAGACCGATCCACTGGTTTTTGGCGGTGGCGCTCAGGACAACGGCACGGTGGCCACCCGACACGGACTCGCCAACGATTTTATTTCGATCGACTCGGGCGACGGCGGCTAGAACATTATCGATCCAAAAGACGCGGGGCACGTCTTCACTTCCGCTTACACTCTTTTGATTCAACGCTATCACGGCCTCGACAACGATCCCGTCGATGTATCGCCGCCTGCTCCGCCGCACGAACAGAATTCAGTCTGGATGTGTTTCATCGCGATGGATCCGGCCGATTCGAACACGCTGTTCACCGGATCGACCCGAGTTTGGAAGACCACGAACGACGGCCACACGTGGACTCCGGTTTCGACCAGCTTGGACGACAGTCCAATTTCGGCTATCGAAATCGCCAACGCGAATCCCAAGCGAATTTATGTCGGCACAGAGAACGGCGGTTTGTTTAGAAGCTCCGATGGCGGAGCGACCTGGAGTCCAAACATCTCCAGCTCAATTCTGCCGGGTCATACAATCACGCGGCTCGAATCGCATCCGAACGACGCGAATCTTTTGTACGCGACGGTTGCTAACTTCGGTCATCCGCATCTGTTCCGCTCGCAAGATGGCGGCCTGACGTGGGAGGACGCTGACAAAGGTCAACTGCCGGATGTTCCGCATCATGCAGTGCTGATCAGGCCGGATGAACTCAATAAAGTTTATGTGGGTAACGATGCCGGGGTTTTCGTTCTCGATATCGCGGCGGGATTGTGGACCAACCTGACGAAGAACTTACCGAACGCGATGGTGATCGATTTGGTCTTTCAGGAGAGCGACAAGGCGCTTTACGCAGCGACTTACGGTCGTAGCATTTGGCGAATCAAGCTTTAGTGGTCCGGCAACTGACTGGAGCGCAAGCGTCCTCGCTTGCAAGCAGGCAGCCGAGACGGTTGCACTCCGGTCAAATCACTACTTTCCGCCGGAGCGTTTCTGAAACCAGTCTGATCGACGACGAAGATTATCAGGACTTTCGCCGCGATTGCTTTCGTCGCGCTGGTAATCATCCTCGGCCGAGCCAGGCTCGTCGCTTTGGTTCTGATCGCGAGATGCGTCTTCGTTATTCTGATCGGCATCGCCCGCGGTCACACGATCATTCTTAGGATCCATGAAATGAATTATAACCGTCATTTTGTAAATGCCACATTCAGGGAACGGTCAGAGTCAAGTTCGAAACAGAAATAAGTGGTTCACCCAACAGTTCTCAATTCTCGGTTCTAGGAGGAGCTAACCATGCCGCTAAATGATGCAAGTCTTCAACTGATTCTTGATTTTGAAGTTTCCGGAGGCGAGCAGTATTACAACCAACATCTGCAGTCACCAATTTGGCCCGGCGCCGCATCCGGCGTGACGATCGGAGTGGGCTACGATCTTGGCTACAACTCGGCCGCAACGATCAAATCGGATTGGGGCCAGCACCTGGATGCGCCGACGCTGGCAAGGTTACTAACGACGCAAGGCAAGACCGGGCAAACGGCGAAAGCAGCGCTGCCGCCGGTCAAAGACATAAAAATCCCCTGGCCCCCGGCGTTTGCTGTTTTTCAGGCGGTGACGATTCCAAAGTTTACCGAAACCGCGCGTAAAGCCTTTCCCGGTTTCGACGATCTCGATCCAAACTGCCAGGGCGCATTGGTGTCGCTCGTTTTCAATCGTGGCGCGTCGATGAAAGGCGACCGCAGAATCGAGATGCGGACAATTAGAGATTTGGTGCCGCACAAAGACTACGCCGCCATCGCGCAACAGTTTCGGAAGATGAAGCGGCTGTGGATCGGGACTGATATTGAGAAGGGGATGTCTCGGCGCCGCGACGCCGAAGCAGATTTGGTTTTGAAGTCAAAGTCTTAACGGGAATGCCCCACAGCTGACGTAAGTTAGTCACGAGCGAGCTTCCAATTCTATTCAAGGCGTTTTGGTTTTGGCACACGCACAACTTTGGGGAGGTCAAGATAGACTGAAGCGTCGCACCTCTTCATCCGATTCGCTAAACAAAACGAAAGGGTACAAAATCATGAGCACGAACACGCTACCAAGTCAGGTTTTGATAATTCGCCATGGCGAGAAGGTAGGCGATCCAAAAAAGGATGACGACGGCGGACGACACTTGTCGGTCCGAGGCTCAGCTCGCGCCACTGCATTGCCTTCGCTGTTTAGCCCAGCGATGCCACAGTTGAGCTGCAAGTTCCATGCGCATGCGGAAGGGTTTGTCGGCGAGTACCGTCAGATCCCATTAAAAGGAACCGCCCCGAGATTTTCGACTCCTAATTACATCTTCGCCACTGAGCCGTCCAAAAACAGCAAACGCCCGCTCGAAACCGTTCTGCCCTTGGCCATCGCTCTAAGTTTGCCTGTCAACGACAGCATTAAGGACGACGACCCCGGCATTAAGAAGATGGTCAACGCGGTCCTTAACGAATATCCCGGCGAGATCGTTTTGATCTGCTGGCACCACGGTAAGATTCCCGAGATCGCGAAAGCTCTCGGAATCGCTAAGCCGCCGAAGTGGGATGGCAAAGTTTTCGATCGCGTTTGGCAGATAACTTTTCCGAAAGGAAAAGCAACGCTGGAGGATTTGCCGCAGGAGCTGCTGTACGGGGATAAGAATAAATAGGGCCCAACTCCTTCGTGAATCACTAAGGCTTGGTAATAGTTTTCACGCCCTCAACTTTCTCTATCGGCAAGTCGCTGCGGTTGCTCCAGTCCTGAAACGAGCCATCGTACAGATGGGCGTCGTATCCGAGATAGCGCGCGACGAAATACAGCAGACTCGCCTGCTGGCCAATGTGACAGTAGGTCGCGATCGAATCCTTTGACTTGACGCCGGCAGTATTGAACAGCGCGCGCAACGCTTCGGGACTCTTGAACTTGTTGTTCGAATCTTCGACGAGTGTGGAAAACGGGATGCTCTTCGCGCTCGGAATGTGACCGGCGCGCGGCATCTGTCCGGCGTCTTCACCCGTATAAAACTTTGATGCGCGTGCATCGAGAATCGCGACACCGGGCTTGTTTATGTTTCCGCTTACCCACGCGGCATCGACAACTAGTTTTGTGTTCGGATGAGGCGTAAAGCTCCCTGGGTTAGCGGGTTTAACTTCGCTGGTGACAGATCGCTTCTCAGCAATCCAGGCGGGCAAGCCGCCGTCGAGAATTGAGGTCTGATCTCCCAAGCCCAAATAATCCAGCGTGAAATAAACGCGCGAGGTAGGCGTCACCCAATCCTTGCTGAAATAAATAACGATGCGTGATTTGTCTGTAACTCCAAGCTTCTCGAAGGTCGCTCTCAATTGATCAACCGGCGGCAGTTCAAGAATCAATCCGGCGCCGCGTGGTGTCGAGATGTCAGACGTCTGAATGTGCTGCGCGCCAGGAATGTGCGCCGCGTCGTACTCTTTCTTATCGCCCACCTGCAGCAAAACGATCGAGTCATCGCTCGCGTGTTTGGCGAGCCACTCAGTCGAGACAATCATTGAATCGCGCAGCTTGCTTTGCGCGTGCGATGTTGATGGTGCGACGAGTATCGCCGTAGAGACGATCAAACCAATAACTAATCTATTCATGGTTACCTCTTAACCCGATTGCTATCCCGACAAGTCGGGACCCTCACCCAACCTCTCCCAAAAGGAGCGGAGAAAAGAGCTCCCGGTCCTGACATTCTTTAGAGAATCGCAGTTTCTTCCAGCGATCTGCCTTCCGCAAATCGCGTGACGCTCAACTGATTCGCATCGATCAACTCTGAATGCCCTTTGAGAATCAGATCCGCGGAGACTCTACCAGAAGCCGGCGAATGCATCACGCCATGGCCGCTGAAGCCATTCACAAAATACAAACCCTCCACGTTCGGCGCCGGCCCAATGATCGCATGATGATCGGGAGTCATCTCGTAGAGCCCGGCCCACGCGCGACGCGGATTCACACCAGCTTCAGCGAGAACCGGGACGCGTGAAGCCGCATGCGTCAGAATCTTTTCGACGAATGTTGTATCGAATTCAGTTTTGAACCCGACGGTCTCTTTCGGATCGTTCCAGGCGAGCAGAATCCCTTTCCCTTCGCGACGAAAATGAAAACCGGTCGACATATCAATGACCATCGGAAATCTTTGCGGCAATTGATCGAAGGGCTCAGTTGGAACGAGCTGACGGCGCAGAGGCTCAACCGGCAATTCCGCGCCCGCCATCTCGGCGATCTGCGCCGCCCACGCGCCGGCCGCGTTGACGACGACGTGAGTTGAGATGAAACCGCGTGAGGTCATTACACCGCTAATGCGGCTCTCAAGATCCCCACTCGCATTCCGTTTAGAGCCCGCACTTGTGCGGGCAACATTTTCGCCTGATGCGGCCGGCACAAGTGCCGGCTCTAAACGATTCTGATTTTTTTTACTCGGCTCAACTTCAATTCCCGTCACCGCAGTGTCCAACCACAACCTCACGCCCTTCTCGCGCGCGTTCAGCATGAATCCCATCATCACGCTGTGCGGATCGACGAACCCGTCAGTCGGACAGAACGTGCCGCCAAGAATGTCGTCTATGCGCAGTTGCGGCACCATCTTGACGATATCTTCCGGAGTCACCCATTCGACGTTCGTCACTCCCAGCGCGTTCTGCCTTTCTTTATTGGCTTTCAAATAAGCAAGATGATTTTCGTTCGTGGCGCAGAAGAGATAACCGTGCGCGCGATAATCGGCCGGGTGACCAACGACTTCATCAAACTTCGAAAAGAAGTCGATCGAGTATTTCGACATTTGAATATTGACGGGAGTTGAGAACTGCGCGCGCACGCCGCCCATGCTCTTGCCGGTAGAGCCTTTACCCTGGTGCGCTTCGCGCTCTAGCACGAGCACGTTCGTGCAGCCCTGTTGGGCCAGGTGATAAGCGACACTCGATCCGACAATGCCGCTGCCGATGATGACGACGTCCGCGGTTTCAGTCATGGCGAAGGAAAGGTAAGAAGGAATCCCGCGAAAGTAAAGACCGTGAAGCCTTCGCGGTCGTGGTTAAAACTTCAGTGCTGAACTCATCTTTAGTTGAGATTCATTCGCTTGAGCAACGCTTGAAACCTCGGATCCGAGCGCAGGTTTTCAAATTTGGGTTCAATTTTCACAAGCGCGAGCCCGCCGTTCTTTCGCCGGTAAGCCTCGTCTAACCAACGGAACGCCTCATCCTTCTCGTCAAGCGCAGCGTAGGTCGCGGCGATTCCAACTTCGTTGAATTCTCCTCGCTTGACTCCGGCTTTCATCTCCTCGAGGAACTGTTCGGCTTTCGCGCGTTGTCCCGACGTCGCATATAAGTACCCCCGGACTTCATTCATATTCACGCCGAGAGCTCTGGCCTTAGTTGTTTCAGCAATCGCATCATCGAACATCTCCGTCATCGTATAAGCTTCAGCGAGCCTCTGGTGCGCCGCGGCGAAATTAGGATTCGCTTCCAGCACTTGCCGACAATGCATGATCGCCTGAGTGTAGCCGCGCGAAAGGTACAGAATGTGCGCGATGTCGGTGTTGATGACGACAGAGTCAGGGTTGAGTTCTCGGGCTTTCCTGATTTCTGCTTTGGCTTCTTCCAAACGTCCCAGAGAAGCGAGATGATACGCATACCAATGATGAGCCGTCGCGTAATTTGGATCGAGTTCGATTGCGCGCCGGAAATGCCTCTCGGCCTCGGACCAGTTCCAGCCGACCGCACTCAGGTTGTAAGCCAGCGACGCGTGCGCCTCTCCGAGTGAGTCGTCGAGTGCGATAGCTTTGCGCGCCAAGTCCTCGGCTGAATATTCAGCTTCATCTTGATTGCCGCCAAGCAAATAAGCATCCGCGAGTCCAGCATACGCCTGCGCGTAATTCGGATCCGATTTAATCGCAGCCTGAAAGTATTTCGCGGCCTCATTCAAATCCTGCGGCGTGCGGCGATTCCAGTAGTAGCGGCCTTTCCAATAAGCATCGCGCGCGACAGGATTATCAGATCCTTTGTGCGCAGCAGCGGTAGCGGCTTTGGCGCTTGGAGAATGTGCTGAGCGAATCAAGCCGAAGTAGGCAGCGAGTGTTCCGACAACCAAAACCAAAATAACCAGAGCCGCAACTGTCCGGGCTCTCGTATTCCTGCCTACTGCCACCTGCCGGCTGCTTACTGTTTTTAAACTCTCAATCTGCTCTTCCTTGAAGACGACGTGCCTGCGCGTGTGCCGGTGCACGAGCACCGACTCGGTTTGCGCGTTTGTCTCGCGCACGTCGCCACGGAAACGATAGCCGAACTTAGGCAACGTCTCGATGTATCGCTCGCCGTTGGTGCCGTCGCCCAGCGCTTTGCGCACGAGTGAGATGTAGTGATTGAGGTTGCTCTCTTCGACGAATGCATCGGGCCAGAGCGTTTCAATCAACTGTTTCTTCGTTACTGCGTGACCGTGGTTCTGCACCAGGATCGCGAGCGCCTGAAAAGCTTTAGGAGGAAGCGTGACCGTTTGATTTTCGCGCAGCAGTTGGCGCTCCGCGGGAACCAGGCGGAAGGCGCCGAATTCATATGAGGTGTCGGGTTGAGCGGTCACAGACCTTCTCTCTGTGTCCTCCGTGGTGAAATTCCCATCTTTTCAAGAAAACTAAAGAAAAACTTCAAGACGAAATCGCGCCTCATTCGCTAATAAACCGCGCGTGAACTGGCTCAAGAAACTAACTGGCCGCCTCGATGGCGCGAATTCTAGATCAAGCGAATCGGCGGAGCAAACGAATTTGATCGAGCAAGCGGAATGGAGAAGGCAGCGCACCCGGTCGGTCGAGGTCACGGTTGAGACCGATGAGGTCGTTCTGCACCAGGCCGCGGAGCACTGCTCAGGCAGTTTGCGAATGCGTGGGGAGGACATCAAGCACACGCAAACTCGCTTTAATAATTGGAGGAACCATGGGACTAACCCAAACTCAAAAGGATAATGTTGCGAAGGTTAAGGCCTTTTTGGATCTGATCAAGAAGATCTGTCCCGACATATCCAGACTCACAGACCTGGTCAATCGCCTGACGGCGAATGTTGAAAGTGATCTCATACATTTTGACACAAAGGCTGTTGAATCACAGCCCGAAGCCGCAAGCGCGCCCGCGTATACCAAGAACAAAAAAGATATTTACATCCGAGAAGATGTTGGTGGTACTAGTGCGATGGATCTCAGCACGCCCGGCGGGATCGGTGACTTAATAAATCTCTTCGCAACTCTGGTCCACGAGATGTTTCACCAACTTTGTTCGGATCACCCAAAAACGTACGAGGAGACCTCAGATTTCCTGAAAGAAGTAATCAAGTGTCTTAAGGACCATAAGGATGAGACCAAATCTGCGTTTACCGGCATGAACGATACGCTATTCAACGGTCTAATCGATCAACTCGAAACGCACAAGCAGAGTGAAGCGGATTTTGCAAAGGCAAAGGACAAGCCGAAGGATAGCAATTGCTCAATTGCCACAGCGGTTTACGGAACCGAACTCGAGCCTGAAGTGCAGTTGCTAATGCGATACCGGGATCAGTGCTTACGGCAGAATAGAGGGGGGCAAGTTTTCATAAACGTCTACGAAACGTTGTCGCCCAAGTTCGTCACAACTTTACGTCGCAGTCATTCGCTTCGATCAATTGTCCGATTTGTGTTTGTCCGACCGGCTCTTGCATGTGCTCGGCGAGGATTGAGATTGAAATCTGCCCAAAGGAGCGGAATCTCTTGAGCAGCCCCAAAATCTAAATATTAATCACAAAATCGCAGGCTGGCACCGATTTTCATTTAGACGTGGTTTTAGATTGTGGCTGTGAGGAATCGGTAAGGAGGAGTGATGGTAGCTATGAAAAGAGCGCAAGGAAAGAAGAAATCGAAATCCGGTGCGCGCAACGCGCAAGAACGTTCGCCCGCAGAAACAGTTCGATTTGAAAAGCTGCGGGCTAAAATCGGACGAGTAAAATCCACCTGCGGCAAGACCCGTAACTTAAAGGTTCCAAGAAAGCTAGTTCCCCTGATCGGGATTTTCGTAAATTTCGGCACTTGCAGTGTTGAAGTAACCATCAATGGTGGAGTCCCAATAAGTGTTTTGATTCCATCGCAAGCCGGATGGGTTAATCGAGAGATATTGCTTCACCCGCTCCCCACTGACATCAAGATTGAATGCATGCCAACCGTTGCAGGGGGCGATTGCGACGTAGGATACGTTCTCATTTGGTAGCCCAATCGATTAAGAGTAGGAGATTATCATGCGCAACGGTACCGATTATGCGTGGCGTTTAGTAATGATCGTCTTTTTCGTCTCCGCTATCGCCATATCTTCCCCTTGGCGAGCAAGCGCACAAGAGCAATCTTCGACTGCCAATGCGTCCGACAAACCAAAGTGTTGCTGGATCGATATTAAGACTCTAAAGCGAGTTCGCAGTGTACCGTTCGTTCCAACGGGTGGTAAGGGAGGAAATGCTGCTGAACTGAGTCTCGACGGAAAGACTGCGTTCAATCCAACCACCGGGCAAAATTTTGCTCTCGATGAAAACGGCTGTTGGATCGATGTCAAAACACTCAAGCGAGTTCGCAGCGTCCCCATCGTCCCCACGGGCGGTAAGGGAGGGAACCTGGCTGAACTTAGCCTTGATGGCCAGACTGCATTCAATCCTACGACGGGACAAAATTTCGCACTCGAAGACTGCCCTCCACCAACACCGAAACCAACAGAAACTTCCACGCCACCAACTCCCAGCAAACCAACTCCCATCTTTGTTCGCAACTACCAGCCCGGCGACGTCTTTGTCGGCTATATGTTCCTGCGCGCGCCGGGTGAGACGGCGAAGAACTCGAACGGCTTTGCCGTGCAGATGTTCTACAACTTCAAACCAAACCTCGGCATTGGCGGCGATCTCGGTTGCGCGTGGGGATCGGGGCGACTCGGCGCGACCATCGATGTCACATTGCAGCGATGCACCTACACGTTCGGCCCGCAAATCAATACCAAACCAAACGGCAAGGTGCAGTTCTTCTTTCATCCGCTGGTTGGCGCCGTGCACGACGCAAACAAGACAACCGCCGGCACACTCATTTCGAAGTCGTCCGCGAATGCGTTGGCGCTGTCGATTGGCGGCGGCATCAACGTGAAGGTGAATTCACACGTAGAGGTGCGTCCGATCCAGGTTGATTATCAGCCGGCGCACTTCGGCGGCTTCTGGCAAAACAACATTCGAATAGCCGCCGGAATCGTGTTCAGGTTCGGGAAGGAGAAAGAGCTACCGACCTGGTGAGTTTCGATCGATGCACGAGTTGTTTGATTAGGCTCCGAAGAATGGAAACAGTTATGCATACACACGCCGACAGACGATTTGTTAACTCGCATGCTTTGCGGTGGTCCATTGTTATCGTCGCGATTCTGATGCTGGCCCAGATGGTGACAGCGCAGCAAAGCAGCTGGTCGAAACAGAACACTGACGGCACTACCACGACGGTTGAAATTCTGCCAGGCGGCGGAGCGCGGGTAACTACCAAGGACGCTAACGGGAATCTGCAAGACACTGTTACCACAGTGCCCGATGGTAAGTACGGGCCGGATGGTTCAAAGGTGACGGTTCAAGGGAAAGAAGGAAATAATGACGTTGATATCGAAGTATACCGAGACGCCGCGGGAAAGGTGCGCGAAGTTCATTACACAAACTATGGTGAAAAAGACAAGTACGGTCAGAAGCACGAGTTCAATGCCAAGTATGACGAGAAAGGTCAACTGAAGTCTTACGAAAAGAAGATCAACAACAAAGGCGGCGGCGACAAGCCCTATCCACCATCGGACGGTGACAATGAAGGGATCGCGAACGAGGCGGAAAAATACAAACGCGCCGCCGAGGAGGTAACAGAAGCTCGGTTTGGAACTGAGGCGCCGGGCGTGGGCGCGGCGACGAAGGTCGAGCAACCCAAGATGTCGCCGACAGAAAAGTCGACACCTGAAACACCTGCTCGCAACGGAGGAGCAAAGCCGTCTAAAACGCCTGAAGAAAAAGATCGGGCCAGGCCATCTGATTCTCCCAATCCGCGAGCGCCTACCATGCCGGTGTCGCAACCCAAGATCGTAATTGGCGATATCGTCAATTACCTGACGAACTTCAAAGAGCCTCCGGGCCTCTACACAATTCAATTCACCGCGCCGAACAAGGACACGTTGGAAGTGTATCTGACTCGGCATTTGTACCCAGGACAAAACCTGGGAAGCATGCACGTGATTCCCAGCAAGGCGCGCGACGGGGGCTCTTCATTCAAGAACGATAAGTTACAAGTCGGCGATACAACCATGTCAATCGCGGACCAGAAGTTTTGGTCTAATTTCAAATTGGGCGATTCCTCAATTAAATTTAGTCTCCTTGATTCCGGCGGGCAGTCGTTGGGACGAGTTGACTTTCCCATTACCGATTTCAAAAATGTTCCGCCTGTTCGCGACTCTCCAACTTCAGCAACCTTTGGCGAGTTGATCGAACTGGACTTTCCGCCACCTGCGAAATTGCTGGCACCGCTCATATTGGGAAAGAGGCCTGACTTCTTTGAGGCGAAGATTGGTGATCAGGAAATGCCGATCATTGCCGCAAATGCATTTGGCTCCGTGATCCGCGAGGATTACGACCACCCTGGACTAACCTTTCTAGAGGTCAAGATCGGTGAAGAAGTCTTCAAAAAACCCTTACGTGTGCTCACGCTAAAATTGTCTGCCGACAGTTTGAGTTTAGAAAAACGCCAATCGACGTGGGTTCACATCATTGCGGGCGGACTCGAGAACTTGAAGGCTCCCGCTCACATGACAATAGTGGCGACCGGACAACCGGCCGGAACGATAACAATGGCTGGCGCTACCGAAGTAGAAATAGATCCGAAGATGGTCTCCTCAGACGGTACCTATACGACAGACAGATCTCTATACGCTGCGGAGGCTGGTGGCTTTACTGTGAATGTGACGGTGAAAGTTGACAAGGAATCCTCTGAAGAGAAGGAACCCAAAACGACGTTCGATAAGAAGGTTTCACTTGAGGACGCGGAAAAACGAATCAAGGCCCACTTGGACTACATCCTCAAGCGTAACGCCCAGATGGCTGTCGCCTATTACCGTGATGGCGCAAAAGAGACGCTCGAAGACGCATTTAAGAAAGGCGGGGTAGGCTATTCCGTCCGCTTCGCGGAAGAGATCGCAAAGGGATTAGCTCAATTCTGGTCGGACGAAGGCAATCGAATCTATATACACTCGTATGACCTATTCGAGCAATATTTGAAATTGATTCCTCGGGATGGCTCTACTACCGAAAGCTATCTGCATGACATGGACCAGGCGATGGAGACTTGGAAAGAGTTTGATCAGTACTTCGCGAAACAGTTTCAGACGCTGGTGGACCTTTACACGAAGGAGGCGTTACTAACCGACAAACTACACGCGATTGAAGACAAATATACAGACCAGCTTGAGGAACTGTTAAAAAAACAACCTCGCCCGAAAAAGGAAATCGATGAACTGAACCGCAGGCAGGAGGAGGAATCGAAGCCCATTCGCGATGAATTCAAAGCCACGGAAAAAGAGATCGATAAAGTACAACGTGGAACGAAAGATCTCGGTGGTTGGCTCGACATTATTCAGGGGAAAGTGAACGTGAAGGCTTGATCTGTTCTCAACGATCGCGGAGAAGCCTTGGTGAATCCACAACGCAAACACTTTTCAGCACAAACAGATCTCACGCCGCGCCGCGTTCGAAAAGCAGAACGGCGAGACACGCCCGCATCTCGCCGTTGGTTAAAGAAGTTCAGTTGCCTGTGAAAGCGAATTACGCCACAGTTTTCACCGAGGGAAGCAAGCGGCCCGATTCTATTTCGCAACGTGAAGATCAACCTTCTGAGAAAGGTCGCATCCTCAACGCGCGGCCGACGCTGCCATAAACATATTGCTCATTGCCTGCTATTTCGCCCGGCTAAAATCAAAGTGGGCGCGCCCTCCCGACTCCGCGCCTGGAAACATGAACGTCCAATCCTCGGTGTGGTGATCGGCATCGATTAGCGTGAATACTGCGTGATGCATATGCCCTTTCTGCGTCCCACCGGAAACGTCCAGGAAATCGAATTCGATCGTTTTGCCGTCGGGCGATATCTTGCCTTCCATGCGCGGCCGATTTCCCGCGTCACAATAATGCGTCAGCAACAAGCGATCAGTATCCAGATAAAACATAGTGATCGGATTGTCCGGGATTCCACTTACCGTCAGGTCGTGCATGAGCGCGTTACCCCTCGAAGTCACACGCAAAGTAAGCTTGGCAGTCGCGCCTTTCATCGCGGGCACCTCTGGAATAGTAGTGAGCGTGCCTTGCCACGAACCTGCGAGAGTTTTCATTAATTCGAATGATTTCTGCGCATCCGTCTGATCAGTGGCTGCAGTTGATCGTGTGGTTGAACTTAATGACAAGGCCAAGAAACCGATCAGAAGTGCCGGCAGAAATATTCCCTTTCGCTCTGCGAAACGCCGGAGCGACCGTGATATGAGACCATGACGAAGATCAGAATTCGCTTGAGTAGTTTTTGCGTTATTCATTGCCTCCTCCTTCTTTAGAAATGGATTGGACCGTGCGGCTGGTCCACAACCGCGAAAGCGGCTAAGCGCCGCATACATGATCAATGCCAGTTACGACTTCAGCAGATGAGATGTTGCATTGAAGAGTGAGGTCAATACCCGCAAGCGTTGGCGATGGGTTTCCCTCTCCCATTTGGGAAAGGTTAGCGTGAGGGTGCGCAGCATTAGCCTGCGGAGCAGGGGTCAGTACCGGGAGATCTTCTCCTCTCCCTTGGGAGAGATTAGGTAAGGGTCCCGACTTTGTCGGGATAGCGACCGGATCATTAACGCAACTCGCGATCTAAATCTCTTCGCAACCGATTTTCCTGTTCTGTGCCATCGGCTGTCGCCCGCTCCTGCCTGCTGCCTACTGCCTTCTGCTTCCTCTGTGTCCTCAGTGGTTAAGTCTTCTTCGGCGTAGGGCACTACCACCCACTGTGAATCTGCCAGCGATCCACGATGTGATCGCCTTCAAGCACGTTGTAGTGGGAATGTTGCGCCGCGGTCAGACACGAATGATTTGCCAGAACTCTAACGCGCGACCCAACTCTGAGACGGTCGAAAGTTTTCTCATCCTGCGCAATCATGACGCCGTGCTCTTGCGACATCTCGCTGACCGTTAGATTCAGATCATTGCCTTCGAGGTCCAGTACTCTTCCATAGCCACAATCCGGATTGAGGGCGACCGGACCGCGGTCCTTAGACAGCGCGATGGCTCCGGCATCAATGATCACTTTTCGCCTCTCCCAGTCACGATGCACGACTGAAGCCAGGACTGTCAGCGCGCAGTCGTCAAACGAGCAGCTACCCAAGGTCGTCTGGAACGCGTCAAAAAAGATGTAGTTGCCCGGCCTTACTTCGTCAACTCCGTCTAAATGATCGACACTCGTGATAGTTGGAGTTGAGCCAATGCTTACGATTGGTACCTGGCCGACTTCCTTGCGCAGCGCCTCTCCAAAGTCAGCCATAAGATCGCGTTCATGTTTGGCCAGCGCCAGCAGCTCTGGTTTTGTCTGACAGTTATAACTATGGCCGGCGTGCGTGAGAATTCCGGCAAATCGCAAGTTCGAAGCGTTTGATATTCGCCGGGGAATCTCGGTAGCTTCCGGATTAGTAGGTTCGACACCACACCGGTGATATCCGCAATCGACTTTCAGAAAGAGATTCAGATGGACGTTCGCTTGCTTGGCCGCGTCGTTTAGCTGACCAGGTACGTCCATATCGTCCGTTATTAGCGACAGTTCGCAATCCCTTGAGATTTCAATTGCTTCGTCAAACTTTCCTGATTCGATGGGGACGGCATAGGTAATTTTCGTGAAGCCATTGGCTGCAAACGCCCGTGCTTCGGCAAGCGTCGAGACCGTCACGGCGCCCGAGTGCCCGGCAGTTTGAATCCGCGCAACTTCGATACATTTGTGAGTTTTGATGTGCGGTCGAAGATCAGCACCAAATTGCTTGATCCGCCGGCTCATTCGTTCGGCGTTCCGCTTAACCTTCGCGACGTCGAGCACGAGACCTGGTGTTTTCAGGCTTTCAAGTTTCATTGTTTATGGGTTGTGTCGCGATTGAGTTAATCAGCATCTTCCTCATTGAAGCAAGAATCAGGAATGGTTCCAAGGCGCGAAGCGCCGGCATGTAATAGCCCCGACCGTTAGGTCGGGGTAACAGTCACAAAAAACAATTGAGGCCCGAAGGGCCGGCATGGTCATGTCGGTCCTTCGGACCTCCTGATCAACTTAATTATGCCAACCACGACCTTACGGTCGTGGCTATTTCATTACGTCCCTTCGGGCCGAAGCGAAAATCTCAATTTCGCAAGCCTGACACCAGATTGCACGCTGCGCCGGCGCTAACAATCGTTAACTTCGCGGCGCTATGTAACTTCGTCTGGCCTTAATTACCATTTTGCCCTTTGAGTTTTGAATGGCGGGCGTCACATCCAGCCTGAGCTTTCGCGTGGTGCCGTCGCGGCTCTTATTGGTCGAGACAAACGCGAGGTTGTAGCGGCTGCGCAAATGATCGATTAACGTCTGAAAAGTCGTTTCGAGTTTCTTGGGTTCGTCCGCGAGAACTTCGCCACCCGTTTCATTGGCCAACGTTTGAATGTCCATGTAGTCGGCGCCCGCCACCTTGAATAGCCGGCTCAGCCCGATGATGTTCCCATTCTGAAGCGTCTGGCCTATGGTCTTCGGTATGATGGCGCAGACAACACTGCCTGATTCATAAACCGCGAGAGCAGCGGACTTGCCACTGGGACTGTGCGGGCAATCGAACCAGCGCGTGAATGCGGTAATCACAATTATCACGCGCCGGCCGGCGGGATTACTGGCCATCGTCATGTACTTCGCAGCGTAATCGAAAACAGTGTTAAGGCAATGCCCACCCATCGAGGTTAGTGGCGGAATACGATTGAGTGCCTCTTCGAGCTGAATCCGATTGGTGGTGAACGGCTGGATCAGATCGGTTTTCGTGTGGTAAGCCACCACCGCGACCTCGTCCGACGGTTTCAGACGATCGAGAGCTTCACGCGCCGCCCGATGCATCTGATCACTGTAAGCATCAAAACACATCCACTTCGGGCAACAGTCAACCGAGTTACCGCGATCGATGAGCAACATCACCGAGAGTGGCAACTGGTCGGTGCTAAAGTGCGTGATCTCCTGTTTCTTGCCGTCTTCGTAAAGCTGGAAGTCTTCTCGATTCAATCCTCCGACAATGCGAGCAGTATTTTTCTGCATTACGAGCGCATCGACCTTAACCAGGTCAGTGTCGACCTTGACGATGTCATCGCTTGATTCGGGTGTCGGCGTCGGTTTAGGCAGCTGGATTGCTGTGCGGCTCGGGCGTCCTCTATTTGTTTTAGCGTTCCGGTTGGGTGTCTGCGAACTGACCGAATTGCCGAACGAGAAAGCTATGCCACCAATCACGATGAGCCCAACCGCGGAAAGGAGAAACAATAGAGTCGGGTGCCGGCGTTTCATCTCTCTTGATCGTGGCGCAGCAGTCGAATCGATGTGCAGCAGTCGATTTAGTGTCCGGATAGTTTCAAAGACGGGTTGAAAGTGCTTTGTGTTAACGGGAAACTTGCAGCGGACTAATTGCCACTAGCTTTAGCCATTTCTCAATTGCCACTAGCTTTAGTTAGTTGATCTGTAATTAAATTGAAAATCGGCTTTAGCCGAAGTCACTAAGACCCTTCCGGATCCTTAAACCTCTGAAACCCTGCGCGCTTCACAATGGAATCAATGTGAATATTCTTTGCCCGCGCATTTTTACGAATATGCGCTAAGACTTCTTGGCGGATGTCGCTGTTGAGATATGGTTCGCGATTCTTTGTTGACCAAACAAAATGAATCCAAATCGTCTCTTTGTCAGAATTGGGCTAAAGCCGGATGTCTATATACTCTCGATCCACTAGCTGAAGCTAGTGGCATTTTTTTGCTGAGACCTGGTGTTTTCAGAGTTCAAGTTTGATTGTTTATGTGTGGTGTCTGAATCGTGTTGCTGGCCGTGCACAGCCGGGGCACGAGCCTGACCGTCACGTCGGCGTCATGTGGTCAGTACCCGTAGCTGTCTTCTCCTCTCCCTTTGGGAGAGGTTGGGTGAGGATCCCGACTTGTCATAGTAACGGGGTAAGGCCGAAGGGCCGACATACTCATGCCGGGCCTGCGGATCCTCTTCAATCATTCTCAATGTAAGACACTTGTTAATCTGAATTGCTTCCGTACGTGGATCCAACGAACATAGAACTGATTTGGAACAGCCCATTAATCAGAATCTAAATGCTGGACGCCTTCCGGCCTCGTTGTTTAGGCGAGCAGTCTGCTTAGTATCGGTGCCGTTTGTGGCGCAGTTTGTAGGTGTAAAGTGCTGAGCCAGCGCCACCCGCCAGCAAGCCCACGCCCGCACCTTTCTTGCCGCCGATAAGTCCGCCCACCAGAGCGCCCGCACCAGCGCCGCCCGCTACGGTTAGCTTGTCACGATGTTTCTGCCAGAATGTGCGTCCGCGAGGTTGGTCGCCATAATCATAATAAACCCGGCCATTAGAGTAGCGGCGTCGAGTACCGTTAGCTACAGGGTTCGTACTCTCAGCTGCTGCCGTTTTCTCAGAGGCTAACTGGTCTGGCGTCTTTTGATCTTGATTAGTTAGCTGGGCGGGTGTGGTTTCCGACGTGTTTGTTGCGGCAGTGTTGTCGCCATGCGTCGAGCGAATCGCTAGGGCACCGATGGCTGCACCCACCAGGCCTATGCCCAGCACCGAAGCTAGTAAGATTTTCCTTCTGATAAGCATCTCAAGTCTCCTCTTTGTAAGTCATGACGACCGATCTGGGGATTACCGGGATAATCTGCAATGTCTGTGCCTGAAGACCTCGAGTGTTGTGGCGCGACTTGAGATTGTCACTGCTTACTGCCTTCTCCACTCATTGACGGCGTGAGTTTTGTTGATGGTGCCTTTCAAGGTTCGCTTGACTGAGGTCGTGGAAAGGTAACTTCATAGGTGACCCGGTTACTTCACGACGCTCCTTACTCATCCCGCGACGGCTTCGTGCGCAAACGCTTGATCTGTGAGCGACGCGACTTCTCCTCGAGCGTGCGATTCTTTGCGCTGCGCGATATGCGGGTAGGTACCCGTTTGGCGGGTCGGTAGTTCAGACGCTCGATCTTCTTGCGGAGCTTCTGCAGACAGATTGCCTTATTTCGATGTTGGCTGCGTTCCTGCTGCGAAGTAATGACCACGCCTGAAAGTAGGTGCCTGAGACGAACGGCGCTCTCCGTTTTGTTCACGTGCTGTCCTCCGGGTCCACTTGAACGAAACGTGTCCACTTCGCACTCACGCAACAGCTCTTCATCTGATTCAGACAATTTGATCATAGCTTTGCTGCAAAAGTCCTTTGTTTACGTCCGCGTAGCGGACTTGATGAGAATAGCCCAGCGCTTTAGCGCTGGGATCAGCAGTCGTGACGACATAAAGTCCGCGTAGCGGACGACTGATGAACCTTAATCAACCACGCGCTTACGGTTCAACCGTCCGTTTCACGGACTGCGCTTATTGCGTCGCCGGTTCCCACCGATGAATCGGTGGGCTATTTTCATTCGTCGGCTCCGCCGACTCAGCAAAGCCTTTGATCACAGAACTTCATCATACCTCACTGCCATTAGTCGTCCACGATGTTACATTGCGTGGTATGAAGCCACCGCTTCCCACCGTTGCAGGAGTTGGTCCCAGCCGTCAATGGCTTCCGGCAGGCGCCTGGGAGACTGTCCTGGACTTCTTCAAAGAAAAGTATCCCCAGGTTGAGTTTGAAACGTGGACTGCGCGAATGGCCAGGGGTGAGGTGTTAGATGAAACCGGACGACGCGTAGATCCGGAGACTGTGTATCGAGCCGGCGCCTGCATTTATTATTACCGCGAACTGGAAGATGAAGCGATCATTCCGTACGTTGAGCACGTGCTCTATCAGGATGAACACATCCTGGTTGCTGACAAGCCGCACTTTCTGCCGGTGATTCCTTCGGGAAGGTTTCTTCACCAAACGCTACTGGTGAGATTGCGAAAGAACCACAAACTGCAAGACCTGGTTCCGATTCACCGTCTCGATCGGGAAACTGCGGGAGTGGTCTTGTTTTCCGTCAACCCGCGAACGAGGGGACACTACACGTCACTCTTTCGGAATCGGAAGGTTCGAAAAGTATACGAAGCACTGGCGCCAACATTGGACACTGCTCAGTTCCCCACCGTTCGGCGGAGTCGCATTGTGCGGGGCGAACCATTCTTTCGCATGAAGGAAGTCTCGGGTGAGGCGAATTCCGAGACTCATGTCAGCCCCATACGCAATCTGGGACGCCACACTCTCTATCAGTTGGTTCCCGTTACCGGCCGGAAGCACCAGCTACGCCTGCACCTCGCAGGTTTAGGAATTCCTATCATCAATGACAAACTCTATCCGGCGATCAGCCGTTCAGAAACGGACGATTTTTCCAGCCCCTTAAAGCTGCTGGCGAAGTCGCTTTCATTTCAGGATCCGTTAACCGGGCAAGAACACTATTTTGAAAGTGGCACAAAACTATGAGCACACCTCTTGACATGCACGCGGCGCGCATGGCGCTCAACCGGGACCCGGACTTGCGCGAGTGGGCTGAACAATGGCTGAAGAGTAAGGAGCGAACGGTGTCGGCAAATATGACTGATGAGGAGTTCGACAAGCACTGGCTCTACATTCGTCCCGAGAGAATGCACGAGGGAGCCCTGGAAGCGGTCGCAGCGTACCAACAGGAACATCAGGGTTAACGATTGGGATTAGGCCTGCGATTTGCGATTCTTCGGTGATGCCTTACGGAACTGAATTGGCTGCTGATTGAGAATCGCAAATCGCCGGCCTGACCCCGCTGACCATTTTCGCAACATTGGGTTTTTGGTATCTTTGAGTTGGTCCGCAATCGCGAGACGCTCGAGATTACAGATCAAGCGGTGTCGTGAAGGCGATTTGGAGCGCGGGAGACTGGCTCGTCTCGTGAAGTTTATTTGGGTCCCCCGCAGGACCAATTCAATAGCCGGTGGCAACGCCACCGGATCTCGCGCCAGATAATCGATCCGACCCTGTAAGGGTCGAACCTATCTCGGCGACATTTCTTCTATTCGACTCTTTCAGGGTCGGGCATGTTTGACGATTCTGATCCGTGGGCGTTGCCCACGGCTATTGAATTTCACACCTGCGGCGTGAGATAACGCATACTGCGGCGAGAAAGTATGGTCGATTATTACCAGGTTCTCGGGGTCAAACACACTGCCTCATCAAAAGAGATCAAGGCGGCATACAAACGGCTCGCGCGCCTGCAGCATCCGGATCTCAACGGTGGCTCGGCCGAAGCCGCCGAAGCATTTGTACGACTCTCGCATGCTCGGGATATTTTGATTGACCCAAAGAGGCGGGCCGAGTATGACGCGCAGCGCCACGCCGCCGCACCTGGCCCGGGTTCTTATGCTCCAGTCCTGAAACCAACTGGCGAAAACTATTTGCGCCGCGTCCGGTCCGACATCCGCATCAGGCAGAATCTCGAAAACTTCCAGATCGCTCAACGCCAAGAGGCACGCGCGCTGCGACAAGCTATCTTTCCAATTGTGGCGTTCCTATTCGCCGCGTTCTGTGTGGCGCTGATACGGCCTCGGATCTGGCGTTACTCCGGCTGGACCGGGCGGGCGGTGATATTAACGCTGGTTAGCCTGGGCGTATGTCACACCGTGTTGAAGATTTGGACCGCCATTAAACTGCTTCCCGAGGATCAATCCGGCGCCAGGGTGGTTAAGCTGCCGCTCGTCGGCAAGGCCTTGAGCGGACGTCGGGCCGTCTTCTTAATTGGGCTCGCGGCGATCGGATGCGGAATGGTGGGCACTTTAGTTGGCGTGTCTCTCAGTGATCTTTTGTCGATAGCCATACCCAAGTTCTTTGACCAGTCGATTCGCCTGGAGTTGCTGCTCTACCCGTGGATCATGGTCTTGTTTCTCAATGCCTGCCATTCGGTCAGTCAAAGACTGGATATATGAATTGGTAACTGCCAAGCAGTAATGGGTATGGAAAGTCCGCGGAGCGGACGACAGCATAAAGCCCGGGGCGTAAGCCCCAGGGTCACGAACCCAAAAACATTCTCAGCCCGCGAAGCGGGCGACAGAAATTTGGAGTGCGTGGCAAGCAGAGCGCGACACCGCTTTGGATTTTTCGAAAGGATCATCCAAAGCGCCGTCGACGCTTCGCTCTGCCGGCGCACTCCATAGCTGCCGCAAGCTGCGAAGCAGCGCTCAGAGCTAAGCCCAAGGCGAGTCAGCGAGCCTTGGGTTAAATCGCGAACAATGCTGTAGGAGCCGCGGAGCGGCGACAGAGTCAATTGAACCAATTCCTTCGCTGCTCCGCAGCTCCAAACAAATCTCAATGACGTCACCCAGGGCTCGCTGACTCGCCCTGGGCTTACTTATGACCGCCCCTCCGCGGCTCGTTGCATAGTTTCATTCGACAATCTCTTGTTACCGATCACGAGACTCCGATCGATCCTGGCGAAGCCGTAATCGAACGCAGTGCGTTTACGAGCTTCATGACGTCATCCGCCGAGGTGTAAAGAGACGGCGTCACGCGAATGCAATCGCCGGCCGCTGGGCCCGTGCGCCGGACCGTCAGCACGCCGAAGTTTTCGGCCAGATGCTTCACGACTAAGTCGTTCGCACTGGTTGAAGTCACGCCATCAAGACGGAATGAGGTCAACGCCGCGACCATGGCTTCGTCGTCCGGCGTGAGAACCATGAGCCCTTTCATCTTTCGGGCCGGTGCGACCCAAAGATTCCTCAGGTATCGGAGCCGCGCCTCTTTGGCTGCGGTTCCGATTTTGTTGTGAAAAGCGATGGCGGCCGGGATGGTCATGTGCGCCGCAAAATTTAGTGTTCCGGTATCGATGCGTCCGTCAATGTCCGAGGCGGCCGCCGATTTTCCCATGTATGGATCGATCTCATTGATCCGGTCCTTCTTGATATAGATGACGCCGCAACCAATTGGCGCGCCCACCCATTTGTGTAGATTCACGCCAATGAAATCGCAGCCAAGTCCCTTTAGGTTGAGCTCCACCTGACCGACCGAATGCGCCGCGTCGAGTATCACGTCCACGCCGCGATCTCTTGCCATCCTCGCGATCCTGGCAACGGGAATGATCAATCCAGTCCAGTTGTTGAGGTGCGTCAACAGCAACAGCTTTGTTCCCGGATTAGCTGACAAAGCTTTTTCGTAAAAACCCAGGATGTCTGCTTCCTGAAGCTGCCGATCAGACGTTGGTTCAGGAAATGTCAGCTTCACCGCCTTGACGCCGCGGCGAACTTCGAGCCAACGCATCGCGTTCTTCATCTCCGAGTAATCCAGGTCCGCGTAAAGAACCGTGTCGCCGGCCCTCAGTTTGTTGTACCCGCCAATCAGCGCCTGCAGCGCTTCGGTCGCGCCTCGCGTCAAAGCAATTTCGTCGGGGCCAACATTCAGAAAGCCCGCCACCGCGTCTCTCACACCGCGGTACGTTTCGGACCATCGGGGCCGGGCAAAAGTCGTATTCTCCTTATTTATGAATTCGGTGAGCCGCTGGTATTCAGCGAGCACCGGATTAGCCATGATTCCCCAATAGCCGTTTTCAAGATTGGTTATTTTGTTGGTGACGTCATAATTTTTCGCGACCGCCTTCCACGCAGTCTCGTCGTCCGGTCGCAGTGGACCCGCCGGCAACCCATCGCTAATCGATCGGTCAAAGCGCACGGAATACTCTTCCCAATCTCGCGCGTTTGCGGGCAGGGCGCCGCCAATCGCTATCGCTCCCGCCGCGGCAATACCGCTTCCCAAAAACTGTCTTCGTGTGACCGGCTGTTTTGTCATGGTATCGGGGACGTTCTTCTATTCGCGATTTACCATTTACGATTTACCAGTTGGTTTGATCATGATTGATGTTAGACCTCGGACGCAGGGATGATACCGCGAAGCGGGAAGATCATGAATGTGAGGATTAAGGTCGGGTCTGATTAAGATCGGGGTGTCAGGCTTGCGATTTTGCGATTCTTACCCGTCAGTCGGCCGCGGGGGGGCGCCCTGCCTCCAAACTCTTAAACTCAAATCGCAGGAATTGAAGGCCTGACCAACGATGCCTCTTCGTAGAACTAACCTTCTTTGGTTGGAAGGGCCACGAGCAATCAGAGACGACATCGAGCTAATGGTCGGCCACCATTGACTTATGGTGGATTTTGAACTAGAAGCATGGCGAAGGCTGGATCCCAGTCGCTGCACCAAGACTAGGTAACGAGCAATCGCAGAGGATTTAACTAGATGGAAAAACATGAACCTTACAGTGCAGATTTTTGGTCCCATCTAGATCAGTTTCTAATTAGGGAGCGTGACTCCACCGTTGGGATGCTTACTCACGTCCGCTTAGCAATTACAGCGGGCGTCATTATCGCTGTTTTGTGTTGCGTTAAAGCCTTCTTAAATCCGTTCATTGCATTTCTTGAGTTTCGAGAGGTTTCCGGTTCTTCGTCGAGCTTGAAAGTTTCGCAAGTCTTATTGGTGGTTGTTGCGATCGGGGCTCTGTCACTTCTTTTACTGATTTTGCTTGCGTTGGCTAGTCTTAATAAGGCGTTTGCCAGGGCTCTTCATACTAGTCTTCACAGAACGGCTGAGGCAGTCGAAGTGCCTCTAAAAGAAGCCGATATCGAGATCCCAGAGAAGACCGCGAAACTGCTGGAAACTTTCAAGTAATATCTCCGAGCACGTAAAAAAACGAACGGTTGTCGATCCCTAACGACTGTCATGGCTGGATTGATTGAACTCCTCATTGCCTATCTAAAAGACGCTCTCTTTCAGCCAAAGGATCACTTTGAGCGAGTGAAGAAGAGCGCGTCTCGTTTCTTACTCGTCCCTCTCATCACTATCGTTGCGGGTGAGGGAATCTTTTTGACAGTTGTAAGTGCCCTACAAACTGTAGAATTTCATTCAGCAGGCTTCACCTTCAAATTGATCGCTGCAGCCTCCGACTCTTTCATCCCTTTGTGTCTGGCAATCCTCGTTGCCTTTGCACTCTATGTGGGTTCGAATTATTACTACACCCTAAGGGTTCGAAAATCTACGGAAGAAATTGCCCAGTTGAACAGGGATCTGCGCAGAGCTCAGGCGGTCGGGCGTCTTAAAGCGAGATACTACAAATACCTCGCGGCAAATGATATCGAAAAAGCATACGGGGTAGCTGGTTTACTTTTGCGAAGATTTCCCGACGACGTGGATAGTGATCCAGATTTTTTGGAATCGCTTGTTACCGCGAGGAAAGGTCCACAATTCGACGAACTGCGGGCCTTACTGTTGGATGTCCCTCGAATTGAAGCGGATGAATCGATGAGCAGACATGATACTCAACATCACTCATAGCATTGGGGAACGCCTTTAGCTTGTCGCCTAGATGAGGATTCAAACGCGGAGCGCACGTGAGCATAAAGCCTGGGTTGCAGCGCGCGCAGCGAGCAAACCCCAGGATCACAGTAAGAAGATTGTTTCAGCCCGCGGAGCGGGCGAGAGCATAAAGCCTGGGGCGTAGGCCCCAGGTGCGAAACCACCAATTAGATAATTCAGCCGCGGAGCGGGAGATTTGGGGTGCGGCGACTGGTCGCCGCTTTCCAAAGCGCTGACAAGTCAGCGCCCTCCATATTCTGCCGCCCAGTCCGCAGGCTCGGTTATATTTCTGACCAGTACCTTGGGGCATGCTAGAATTCGCGGCTAATTTAATTCGAATGTGCGAGCGATTTCATGAACGCGCTCGCGGAACACAAACGTGAATCAGATATCTTCTGCGAATATCACTGCCGCTGCGCTGACGACCCAAGTATTTCTCTTAATCATAATGGGGATTGGCGCAGCATTTTGGTACCCTACAGAGGATGTCTTCCATGGTCTCTATCGTCGCACAAGGTTAGCGTGGATAATCCTAACATTTACGCCGCTTACTCTTCTCCCACTGATCTTTTCTGTCGATTTCGCCGAAATATGGAGACCATTACTTGGAAACGCCAACATACCCGGCGTCAGATCGACCTTAGCGATCTTTTTGATGTTCAGCCTGGACATAGTGTGCGTCGCATTTCTGATTGGATGGACTGGTGGAAGTCGCAATAGCCCCTTTTCAGCGATATATTTTATTCTTCCTGCGCTTGCGATCTTTCTTCGCGAACCTTTCTTGAGGATCACTCTTTACACGTCTATTGTGATTTTGTTCTTCGTCGCTCAATTAATCATGAGCGGGGTTCCAAACCTTCCAACGCGTCAAGGCGATAAGAAAGCCTTTGGGCTCGTTTCGGTTTTTTGTGTCCTACTGACCACGGTAATCGGATATGTAACCAGACCTCGGTAGGCTTGGCCATTGGGACCGAGTCGGTTCATTTCAGCCCCGTTCCAGCTGGAAATTAAAGAAGCTCACCCTCTTCAGAGGATTGCCTCTTATGAGAGCTGTGACTAAAAGTTCGGAACCAAGTCCATTTCTCGCTCTGAAAGAAGGAACAGAAACTCGTCAAAAACGTCTTGAGCATTTCGCGCTGAGAGATAAGAGACGAGAGAAGAAATATTCATGGTATAGAAAATTGAACGTCGGGGATTTAGAAAAGTAGCTTCTTCCCACGAATACTGTCCGGACCCCAGGCCTAATGCAAGATAGACGAGCAATTGTCTGAAGTCATGTGAGGTGAGATTTCTAGTAACTGTTTTCACCTCAATCAGCATTTTTGGCGTGCATATGTCCCCTTCGACTGTGCTCAAAACTCCGGCGCCTTTTATCTTTGGGCGAAAGGTAAGGTGGGTATCGTCTAATCCAGCAAAAAAATATGCGTAGCAATTTGCGAGCGAGCGTACTTCGCTCGGGACGGAGGTCGCGCGGTTTAACCAGTGGTGCTCCCCCATGCTCTTAAGTCCCCGAAAACGGCGCAGCGTCCGCTGTCGTGCGAGATCAAAGTGCTCGCTGCTGGCTCGCCAAACCTCTCCTTGTTGTCCGTTCTCAACCGCTAAGCGAAACAATTCAAACGCAAGTTCAGCAAGAAGGTCAGCGTCAAACTTGGGGAGCGTTTGCGATACTGGACTAAGATATCGCCCCTTTCGACCGATTCCTTTTCCTTGCCGCGTGTTGAAATCCCTGACGAATGACGGTGAGAGAAGCGGGAATAACGATTCCCAAACCGAGTCGAAGCCGTAGGCAAATTCGTGTTCCGAAATCAAAACGGCACCTCAGTATTATTTTGAAATCTTTGTGAATACCAATCGCGTATTACTGTTTCCATTGGGCTGAAAGCAAATTTGAAATGTCCACGCCAATGAGAGCCTTCGTCTCCTAGGTAGTATGACGCAATAATAAAGGCACTCCTCTCCCACGAAGTTAGAATACCAAATCGCTTTTTGATGTCGGATAACCAATAGTAAGCGCGCCAGTGAGCCATAATGAGTATGATGAGTCGGCGAATGAGTGGGCTTGCTCGCTCAGCAAAAGTTTGAATTAGCAACTGTTCCTTTCGCAGCGTCTTCTGCTTGCCGAACACCTGAAGGAAATATGCTAGATTCAGGTCGTTCGTTAACAAATGCGATCTAGATTCCAATAAGCCAACTAAGAAGTCATCGACCCGCTCACTTACGGGTTCACCGATCTCGTCATATATCCGTCTCAGTAATCGCATAATGGTGATGAAGGCGGGCGCCAAAATCTGTATGTTATCTGGGTCGATGAGTGTCGCTATCGCTTTATCTCGAATATCTGGCGAAAGCGCTTGAATCGCCCTTACCGCTTGCCTCGTCACAAGAGGATCCACCGCCGTCTTACTAATCTCACGCGCTAAAATTTTGACGATGTCGATTGATCTAACGGCTTGCCTTAATACTTCGTAGTCTTCGTCGCGGTTTGGTGAATACGGATCGAATCTGATTGATAAACCTAAAAGGCGATTTTCGGGAGATATTTCTCCCCCGGCGGCTGTGGGCTCTAGGTACTGAGACGCTTCTTGAAGTTCTTTCGAAGTAAGAATTCTCGTTTTCGATTTCTGCAGAGACAATCCCTCATTAAAAAGTTTGTCTGAAAGGAACGCCAACGCGTAATAAGCCTCCTCCTTTGAGCGAGCGAACAGATGAAAGTCGTCCGTGTATCGGCAAAACGGTATGCCCGCACGATTCAAGTGCAGATCAACGGGATGTAATGCTATCTCGGCGAGTATCCGAGATGCTGGACCTCCTACTGGTAACCCGTAAGATACAGTCTTCGAAAAATGTGTCAGCAATTTCATGATTCGAAATGGCAGATCGTTCTGAAGGTCTAGCCTTTTTAGTTCGTTCTCAAGACGATGATGATAAATACGGGGATAAAAGTCCGATACATCCGTGACAAGGGAATACCCGAACCGTTTACTCAACTCCAGCGCGCGGCGCTTATAGTCTAGCCATGTAGAATCTTTGAATAACTTTCCTGTAGTTGGATCGAACCCGAACCTATAAGAGAAAACCGATCTTTCGGATTCAGGTAAGCGCTTTTGCTCGGCGGCTGCGGCGACTGGAATTGTGAGCGCGAGAAAATAGGCATTCCAAATGTATTGGATTTCGGTGACCCAGCGATAACCCGTATACCCGACCGGCTGCAGCGTATCGATATTATCGGGCGGATGATGGTTTAGCCATTCATCGAGATTTGAATGGATTTGCTGTAATAGATCAACGACCTCTGTAGGGCGGTCAAACAAAACGTGGTTTTCAAATGGCGATGGAAAAACATCTGTGTCGCCATAACGGGCGATGTTTGTGACGGCTGCTTCAAAAGCGACTTTAATGTCCATTAGGGAGGTGGAATTTATCTTTGCTTCGTTGTTGGCTGAGCTAGATGCCGCGCAGTCTAACACCGCTTGATTTACTTGTTAAGGTGTAATCGGTGGGCGTATCGTCAAAAAACATACCGGTCAGACCTCGACGTTCGAACGTCGTAGACGATGCCCGGCGGGAATCACGCGGGAGGTGAACCATAGATCGATGTCGTACTTGTAGATCTGGCAGGGTTTGATGAGTGAGGGGCGATCACGGAGTCTGGGGCGAAGCTTGGCGAGCTGCGAAGCAGCGGGTGTATTTAAGCCCAAGGCGAGGCTTGGCGAGCCTTGGGAAACCATGCTCCCCTCCAAACAGCGGAGCCCGCAGAGCGGGCGACATCGTCACTCCGCGGCTCCAACAAATATTAGCAATCGTAACCCAAGGCTCGCAGAGCCTCGCCTTGGGCTTAACTATGATCGCTGCTTCGCAGCTGGTTGGGATAACGTTAATGGATTTGCAGGAGCCGCGGAGCGGCGATGTCGCCCGCTTTGCAGGCTCCACTCATCTAGATGGCAGGTTTCCCAAGGCTCGCAGAGCCTCGCCTTGGGCTTAACTATGATCGCTGCTTCGCAGCTGGTTGGGATAACGTTAATAAATTTGCAGGAGCCGCGGAGCGGCGATGTCGCCCGCTTTGCGGGCTCCACTCGTCTAGATGGCAGGTTTCCCAAGGCTCGCAGAGCCTCGCCTTGGGCTTAGGTACAATCGCTGCTTCGCAGCTGGTTGAGTGATCGGTCGCTGCCTGACCCGATCTTCACTTTATTTCAAAACCAAACGACCGAGTCCTGCGCGTCCGTCCTCGACCGCAGACCTCGTTTGCGACCGCGATGAAAAAGAGGTACAAGACGCAGTATTACAGTATCTCCAGGGAGTGTCCATGAAACGAACCACACTTTTCGCCGCCGGCGTAGTCGCCCTTTTGACGTCATTAGGCCTCGCGTTCCAGGCCCCATCAGACGGCCCATATAAAGTACTCAAGACCGCAAGGGTCGGAGGCGAGGGCGGCACGGATTATATCTTCGCGGACCCGGTCGGCCGGCGACTGTATATCACGCGCGGCGCGACGCAAGCGCAACCGGCAACGGACACGAGGCCCGAAGTGCCGGCCTTCGAAAAGCGTCTGACGATCTTCGATCTGGACACCCTCGCGCCGGTCGGCACGATTCCTGGCGTTGGTGGCAACGGCGCGACCGTGTGCCCGAACACCGGGCATGGCTTCACCAGCGACCATCCAGATTTATCGATGTTCGATGTCAAGACGATGAAGCTCATTAAGACGATTGCCGTACCGGCAGGATTCAGGGCCGATGGCATTTACTGCGACACCTCAGACGATCGAGTCTACGTCGGCAGTCATCCGACCAAGAGCCTAATGGTGGTGGACGCGAAGGATGGGGCGGTACTCGGCAACATCGATCTCGGCGGAACGCCCGAGCAGACCATCGCCGATGGCAAAGGGACTGTCTACCAGGTTCTCCAGGAGCGGCCGGGCGGCGTAGCGGTAATCGACGCGAAAACAATGAAGGTGAAGGCGACGTTTCCGTTCGGCGAGAACGGCGGGTGCAATGGGCTGGCGTTGGATATCAAGAATCAGATTCTGTTTGCGGCGTGCAGCGCCATCGGTCCGGCCCCGCCCCGTGGGACGCCAGGTCAGGCGCCGCCGGCGGGACCTCCGTCGACGCCCGATCCGAACGCGAAGCCGCCGCAGGCCTTTGTCGTCTTGAGTGCGAAAGACGGAACCATCCTCGCGAGGCTGCCGCTGGCCGGCGGCTCCGACGGTGCGGTGTTCAATCCTGCGACGATGGAAGCGTTCAGCACCCAAGGCAACGGCACGATGACGATCATCAAGGAGAAGAGCCCGACCAAGTTCGAGGTCGAACAGAACTTGAAGACGTGGCCCTCAAACGGCGCCCGCACGATCGCGTTCGACAGCAAGACGGGTCATCTGTTCGCGATGGCGTCGGAAGCCGCGCCACCGCCTCCATCTCCACCGCCCGGAACTCCTGGGGGACCCGGCCGCGGCCGCGCCGTTCCCGGCTCCTTCACGATCATCATGGTTGGAATGAAGTAGTCTCAGTTCGTCATCGGAAAGCTTCATTTTGTGGTTGGTTCATGCCGAGGCGTCTGCCTCTACACTTTTATTTAGTCATCGCCCAATCGTCCCTGTTTCGTATCAGCTTCTCAACCTGATCAATCACCGACAGCACTCTTTTCGGGAACGCCGCGGATGCGATGACGACGCGCAGATGATGGCCTGCGGGGGGATCACGCGGGAGGTGAACCAACCCGGCAGGAGGCAGTGCGCGGAGCGCATGACAGCATAAAGCCTGGGGTGCAGCGAGCGGAGCGAGCAAACCCCAGGATCGCAATCCAAAACGTTTTCAGCCCGGGGAGCGGGCGATAGCCCTTTCCAAAAACCTTCCTCCCATCCCGAACGTTCCCAATCCCCTCAACGGCTGGCGCCCGCTTCGCGGGCTCGACGCATTCTTGCGGTTTCGATCCTGGGGCTTGCGCCACAGGCTTTATGCTTGCGTGCGCTCCGCGCACTCGGCTTGACAAGCGAGCCCGCGGAGCGGGCGATAGCGCTTGCAAAGAGTTTGCATAGACAGCGGTGGTACTCTCGGGATATGCCCGACTCCTACACAAATCTTCTTTACCATTTCGTTTTCTCGACCAAGGACCGGCGGCCGCTGATCACACCTGACTATGAAGTTCGACTCTATGACTACATCGGGGGAATGGTACGGAAGCTGGGCGGAATTCCTTTGGCGCTTAATGGCACCGCGGATCACGTTCACTTGTTGACGAAGCTGCGGCCGGATCGCGCAGTCTCGGATGTCTTGCGAGAGCTGAAAGCGAGCGCCACCGGCTGAATGCATGATGTCTTTCCGACATTGAAGAACTTTTCCTGGCAGCGTGGATATGGTGCGTTCACCGTGAGCCAATCACTGGTCGAATCAACGCGAAGATACATTGCCGGACAAAAGGAGCATCACCAGAAGACTTCTTTTCGGGACGAGTTCCTTGAATTCCTCAAGGTGAATGGAATCGAATACGACGAGCGATTCATTTGATTATTTGGCTGCCGACCGCTTCGCGGGCTGGTTTCATCTAATTGTCTGGGTCTGGGGTTTCGCTCGCTGCGCTCACTTCACCCCAGGCTTTATGCTGTCGCCCGCTCCGCGGGTTTCACCGAGGAATAATCGGCAGCCGCACGAACGACGGATGTGCTCGGTCATGCAGAATCCGCTGCCTGACCACGACGTAGCGTGTGTCCCGTTCGTTATCTCCACCAGTGTTCAGATTGCGATCGTATTTTGGGAACGCTGCGGAGGCGACGACGACGCGCAGGCGATGCCCGGCGGGAATCACCCGGGAGGTAAACCATAGATCTATGTCGTACTTGTAAGCCTTGCCTGGCGTGAGGAGCAAGGGCCGGTCGAAGCCGTCGCGGAAACGCGCCCGCATCACGCCGTCCTGAATGCGCTCTGCCCGCCCGTCCGGATAGACGTGCTGGATCATGACATTCCAGTCCGTGTCCTTCCCTGAAGTAACCGCCCAGAGTTCCGCGGTCATTGGTCCAGTGATCTCAATGTCTTTCGCGAGCGGCGCGGTCGTGTAGGTCACTAGATCTTTCCGCTCGCCGTCCACAGTTCGATAGTCTTCGTTGAGGCTCAACTCGAGTTCGCGCGAGTTCACGAGGAACGGAGTGGGATTGCCGGGGTCGTATCGGTACTCATCCGCCGGTTCTCTGCCGGGCGCGGTGGTGTCGAGACTGCCATTCTGGCGCAGATAGAAATTCGTCCAAACCGTTCGCGCCAGCGGCCACTCGCGTTCTTTCCGCCACGTGTTGTCTCCGATGACGAAGATGTCGAGCGCGGGCTCCTTATCTACGCCGTTGTCGATGCCCTTCAAGTAGTGGTCCATCCAACGGAGTTGCAGCTCGCGGCGATCGATTCGTGCCTGTGGCCCGAAGTAGCCGTTCACATAGTCGATGCCCTTGTGCGCGCTGGCGTCCATCACGACGTGATACAGCGGCGCGTTTTTCAAACGGCTCATGATCTCATAGTTCCGGATCGTCCCTCGCGCATCGTCGTGCCAGCCCGCGATGCCGAGCACCGGCACTTTGACCCGGTCGAGGTGCCGTTCGATGCTGAGCGCGCGCCAGTAAGCATCGTCCTTCTGGTGATCGAACCAATCGTTCCAATACTGGGGGCGCCCACACCCGGCCGCTTCTGCCGCAGCGATCACGGGAAGGTGCGCAAACGCCTCGGAGTCTTTCACATTGCTGATGTCCGACATCTTGTCCTTCACTTGCGTCAGGCAAAGCCACGGCACGATGGTCGGAGAGAAGACCATGTCGATGTAAGGCACGATGCGCAGCGGATCCGCGGTCGCGACCGTCGGCGCGATCGTAGCCAAATGAGGCGGCGCCGCGATTGCCGCGTACCAGGCGTTGAGTCCCGGATTCGATCCGCCAATCACTCCAACCTTGCCGTTGCTGCCCGGCAGCTTCGCGGCCCACTCGACGGCGTCGTACCCGTCCTGTTCCTGCATCGCGTTTATGTCGAGGACGCCACCTGATCCTCCGCGGCCACGCTGGTCCTGCTTCACATAGATGAAACCGCGTGACGCCCAGAACTCACCGTTGGCTTTGTCGATGCGCAGGTACGGTGTGCGTTCGAGCACGACGCCGAACGGCCCGGCCCCTCCGTTGTCTACCGGTCGCGCCACATAATTCATCAGCGTGGTGCCGTCGCGTGCGGTCATCGGCACGGCCGGATCTACAGTGACTTGAAACGTGGGGCGGGAGTTGTCGGCCGGCCACAGCGCGTAGTTCGACTCCCAGGCGATTGGCTCTGTTCGTTTCACGAGCCAGATACGATCGATGGGCTTGCCGTCGCGATAAGTTCGCCCTTCGAAGTTGTCCCCTTTCAGTGCGCCTCGGATTTCACTGCCGTTATCGAGCGACACGCTGATGTTGTCACCCGCCGCCGTCAGCTTCGTGATCGAAAAAAGAGGAGCGCCGCTGCGACGCTTGAACCACGCGCCATTTGCAGACGGCCCGTCAAAGTGGGCAAAGCCCATGCGCCGGCGCGCTTCAAAGCCTCCGTTCGGCGCCGCGCCGAGCATGACGTAAAGGTCGTAATCGCCACTCAGGGTCGGTGTGGTTCGCTGAGGGTGACTAAGACTCGACCACCCGGTCGCGAACGTAACAGTCATCAACAGGAAAGTTTTGAAGAGGATTGGTCTGAGCATGATCTGATTCTTTTACACCACGGACGCGGGAGATGATACATCCAACGTCTACGAGCGGATAAACAATAATTTGTGAATCGGGAATGGACGAACTAGTCTCCGCAGGGGGACAAATTTAATAGCCGATGGCAACGCCACCGGATCACGCCATACAATCGACGCGACCCTGTAAGGGTCGAATTATTTCCGTTGCGACTCGTGTATTCGACCCGTTCAGGGTCGACGAAACATTTCATTATTCCCATCCGTGGGCGTTGCCCACGGCTATTAAATCTCACGCCTGCGGCGTGAATACGCACCTGAAAAATTTTCTTGGACGATTTGTCGAATTCCGGTTTGGCCGTTCGACTATATAGTGAAGGCAGGGCAAACGGCCCGCAATAAGAATTGAGTCATTGAGTCATTGATCCCTTGAATCATTGAACCGATGAACCGATGAATCAATGATTCAATGATTCAATGATTCAATCAACAAAGAGAATGGAGAAACCATGCCACAGTATCTAGTTTGTAATTACCTTCCCGACGACTTCGACCCGTCCACGGTAACCGAAGCGATGATGGAGGAGATCCACGCGCTCAACCGCGAGATGATTGCCGCCGGCGCGAGGAAGTTCGCCTGCGGCATTGCCCCACCCGCCAACGCAAAGACGCTGCGAAAGCAGCCCGACGGCGAGGTGCTCATCACCGACGGGCCGTACATCGAGACCAAGGAGCATATGGGCGGTTTCTGGATACTGGAAGCTGCCGATATGAACGAGGCACTCGCGTGGGCGCGCAAGGGTGCCATCGCCTGCGATGTGCCGGGCGAGGTGCGCGAGCTTCTTTTCTACCCGGACCCGAATGCAGCAGCGGAATAGTCGGGCCGTCGCGCGCACGGAAAAGGCATTGACAGATTACGCAGATTACACAGATTTGGAATGCAAACAAGACAAAGGTTTCTCCCCCATCTGCGTAATCTGTGTAATCTGCGGACATTTCTTAATGTCGTTGCGGCCGCGCACCCTGAGGTGCAAGACATTACTCGGTGAGTACTGACGGAAGAGATTTGGAAATCGGAGGCACTATGTCGAATGAACGTACAAGCACAGATCCAAAAGTATCTTGCGAGCCAACTTGAACCAAAACAGAGCGACATGCATGAGTTGCACGGCATCATTCTGAAAGTAATGCCGGAATGCAAATTGTGGTTCCTGGAGGGGAAAGACAGCGAAGGTAAAACTGTTTCTAATCCTAATATTGGATATGGACTTCACACCATGAAATATGCGGATGGAACAACCAGAGAGTTTTATCAAATTGGTTTGAGCGCAAACAAAACGGGAATCTCAGTCTATATACTTGGTATCAAAGATAAGAAATACTTGGCCCAGACTTATGGAAAAGAACTCGGCAAGGCGAGTGTGACCGGGTACTGCATCAGGTTCAAAACTCTAAAAGACATAAACATTGAAATTCTTGAAGCGGCAATACGATTTGGGTTTGAGGGTCAGAAGGAATCGTCATCGTAAGTTACGAACGAGACAGCAATGTAAAAACCGGGATCCTCAAATCGAAGAGAATGACTAACGATATATGAGGAGATAAAACTATGGCAAAAAACAAATTACTAAGAATGGATAATGTCGGCATCGTTGTAGAATCCCTCGATGATGCCATCTCTTTTTTCACGGAGATAGGCATGAAGCTTGAAGGGCGAGCCACGGTCGAAGGGGAATGGGCTGGTCGCGTTACCGGACTGGGCTCTCAAAACGTAGAGATTGCTATGATGGTCACCCCCGATGGCCACAGCCGACTCGAGATTTCGCGATTTCTCACTCCGCCTACTGTCTCAGATCACCGGACTGCGCCTGTGAACTCTCTCGGTTACCTGCGGGTCATGTTCACCGTTGAGGATATTGACGAGATGGTATCTAGGCTGAGCAAGTATGGTGCTCAGCTTGTTGGCGAAGTGGTTCAGTACGAAAACTCTTATCGGCTTTGCTACATTCGTGGATGCGAAGGACTCCTCATTGGGCTTGCCGAACAACTTGAGAATAAATGACTGGTACAAGATTGCGAGGATCGATGTGGTGTTTTTTAAAATGAAGATGACAGTTCTTGTCCCGACGACGCTTCTGATAATGATCCTCCTTTCGGGTGTCGTATCAGGGCAGCAAAAAGCAACTACGGGCTATGCGCCGGTTAACGGACTAAAAATGTATTACGAGATCCACGGCAGCGGTGAGCCGGTGGTGTTGCTCCACGGCGCGTTCATGGCAATCACGGGCGACTGGAATGATTGGATCAACGAACTCGCCAAGACGCGGAAAGTGATCGCTGTCGAGATGCAGGGCCACGGGCGGACGGCCGACATCAACCGCGACATTACTTACGAAAACCTCTCCGACGATGTGGCCGCGCTGCTCGATTATCTCAAGATCGAACGCGCGGATATTGTCGGTTACAGCCTGGGCGCCGGCGCCGCGATGCAGTGTGCGATCCGCCATCCGGAAAAAGTGCGAAAGGTCGTCAGCATCTCAGCACCTATGAGGCGAGACGGATGGGTCAAGGAAGCGAACGACTTTTGGCCGACATTCACGTGGGAGATCTTCAAAGGCACTCCTATGGAAACCGAATATAAACGCTTGAGCCCGACGCCCGACAAATTCCCCGATTTTGTAAATCACATCAAAGCGATGGCTTTGCGACCATACGACTTTGGCGCCGACAAACTCAAGGCCACCAAAGCGCCGATGTTTTTTATCCACGGCGATGCCGACGGTGTGAGGCTCGATCACATCGCGGAGATGTTCCGGCTGAAGGGCGGCGGCGAGATCCACGGCGACATGCAACCGCGCTCGGAATCGAGACTGGCTATTTTGCCAAACACAACACATGTTACGCTGATGAACCGCATGACAACAATCGTCCCGATGATTAACGACTTTCTCGATGCGAAGGTCTCAAAACAATAGAAAATCCACGGGCTTGGTAATTTCGGCGAGGAATGCGGACCATATTCCGTCGCGCCGATCCGGGACTTAAAAAAATGGAATTCAATCCAAGTAACAATGTCATAAAGCTCTGTGTTCAAGGTATGGACATGGAGGGAAAAGGCAGTGCTGAAGAAGCATGCAGACTATTCCTTCAAGCGTGGAACGAAGCGACAAACGACTTTGAAAAGTTCCTTGCCGCTTATTTTGTAGCCCGGCATCAGGAAAATGTTCGAGACAAATTGAAATGGCTCGAGACAGCTTTGCAGTTCGCATTAAAAGTAAATAACGAGGCTGTTATCAGTGCTTTTCCTGGTTTGTATTCAAAAATCGCCAAATGCTATGAAGACATAGGCGATGTTGATAACGCCAAAAAGAATTTTGAATTAGCCGATTCTTCTGCGGGCGATCCCTCTGACAACGGTCCTTTTTATCACGGGACGAAGGCAGATCTGCAGGTTGGCGATCTGCTGACACCCGGCGGCAGTTCTAATTACCAAACCGACCTCGTCATGAATCACATTTATTTCACAGCCCTGGCCAACGGCGCTGGACTTGCCGCGGCATTAGCTAAAGGTGATGGACATGAACGTGTCTATGTCGTTGAACCAACAGGGAGCTTTGAAAATGACCCGAACGTTACAGACAAAAAGTTCCCTGGCAATCCAACACGCTCGTATCGTAGTCAAGCACCATTGAGAATCGTTGGCGAAGTAACAGATTGGGTGAGACAAACACCTGAGCAACTCAAAAACTGGCAAGAGAAGTTGGCGAATACCAAGGCAGAAATTATTAATTAATTCGAAGGACCAGAGTCATGAGAAAAATTACCGTACTTGAACATATTACCCTTGATGGTGTCATACAGGCCCCGGGTGGGCCGGAGGAAGATCCGAGCGAAAGCTTCGCGTATGGAGGGTGGGCAGCCCCCTATCACGATCATGACGAGGCGATTGAAACGGCTCTCAACAAAATGTTGGGTATGCCGATCGACCTCTTGCTGGGGCGCAAGACTTTCGATATCTGGGAGGGGTTCTGGCCGCAACACGGCGATATCTGGCCCCGCGTCAACACGGCCACCAAGTACGTCGCCTCGAACACCAGGACGTCGAGTGAATGGCAGCCGTCGGTGTTTCTAAATGGAGATGTCGCGGAGAAAGTCGCGAAGCTCAAACAAGAGCAAGGGCCGGATCTGCACGTTTGGGGAAGTGGCAATCTGCTTCAGACGTTGATGAAACATGATTTGGTGGATGTGTTCTGGCTAATGATATTTCCGATCACGTTGGGCAGTGGAAAGCGTCTGTTCGAGGATGGCACGATCCCGGCGGCCTTCAAGGTGACAGAAAGCATAGTCGGCTCGAATGGCGTCATTGTTGTGACTTACGAACGTGCCGGCGCGATCACAACCGGAAATCTCTAAAACATCCGGTCAAGTGGCGGTGTCGTGACTTGGAGTGCGCTAACTTGTCAGCGCTTTCGAAAGCGGCGACTAATCGCCGCCCTCAAGGAGACTTGTCCGCGACGTCCATCACTTTAGCGGCTTCGCGAATCGCGTTCAGCGCAAATCAAGTCAATCAAAAGAAAAAGGCGAGAGTCATTAGCTCTCGCCTTTGTTTGTAGGACAAACTTCAGTTTGTCGATGCGTTTTTGACAAGCTGAAGCTTGTCGAACATTAACGACTTACGCCGGCGCCGGGGTGCCTCCGGTAATCGGCGGCAGGATCGGCTTCAACGGTTTCGCTGAAGGCTCTTTTTCCTTCGCACCGGGCAATTCTTGCTGAACGCCGGGCTCTGTTGATTGGCTCGTATCATCGAGTGTCAGACCCGCGACGATGCGGCGAATCTGCACACCATCAAGCGACTCGTGCTCAAGCAGTGCTTCCGCCAGACGCACCATCGTGTCGCGATTCTCCTGGATGATCTTCGTGGCGCGCTCGTATTGCTCAGTCACAATCTTGCGCACTTCTGAGTCGATACGAATCGCCGTCTCTTCCGAGAAGTCGCGATGCTGCGCAATCTCGCGGCCGAGAAAGATTTGCTCTTCCTTCTTGCCGAACGTCAAAGGTCCGAGATCGGACATGCCATATTCGCAAACCATCGCGCGCGACAACTCGGTTGCTTTCTCGATATCGTTCGAAGCGCCGGTCGTGATGCTACCGAGGAATGTTTCTTCGGCAATGCGGCCACCCATCAAAATCGAAATCTGTCCGAGCAAGTAATCCTTCGTGTAGTTGTGACGATCGCCTTCCGGCAATTGCTGCGTCACACCGAGGGCCATGCCGCGCGGAATGATCGTGACTTTGTGGACCGGATCGGCGTTCGGGACTTTCAAGCCGACGAGCGTGTGGCCGGCTTCGTGATAAGCCGTGACGCGTTTCTCTTCGTTCGAGATGACCATCGATTTGCGCTCAGCGCCCATCAAAACTTTGTCTTTGGCCAACTCGAAATCCGACATCGCCACAACTTTCTTGTTGTAGCGCGCTGCGTTCAAAGCCGCTTCGTTCACCAAGTTCGCGAGATCGGCGCCGGTGAATCCGGGTGTACCGCGCGCGATGACACTGATGTCGACGTCTTCGCTGAGCGGAATCTTGCGCGTGTGAACTTTCAGAATGCCTTCGCGGCCGCGAACGTCAGGACGCGAAACGACAACACGTCGATCGAATCGTCCCGGTCGCAGTAAGGCTGGATCCAAAACGTCAGGCCGGTTGGTCGAGGCGATCAGGATTACGCCGTCGTTCGATTCAAAGCCGTCCATCTCGACCAGCAACTGATTCAAAGTCTGTTCGCGTTCGTCGTGACCCCCGCCCAGACCTGCGCCGCGATGACGACCAACTGCATCGATCTCATCGATGAAGATAATGCACGGCGCGTTCTTCTTGCCTTGCTCAAACAAATCGCGCACGCGAGAGGCGCCGACGCCGACGAACATCTCGACAAAGTCTGAACCGGAGATCGAAAAGAACGGCACGTTCGCCTCGCCGGCAATCGCGCGCGCCAGCAAAGTCTTGCCAGTTCCCGGCGGGCCCATCATCAAAACGCCCTTGGGAATGCGGCCGCCCAGCTTTTGAAACTTTTGCGGCTCTTTCAGGAACTCAATAATTTCCTGCAGCTCTTCTTTGGCTTCTTCAACTCCAGCGACGTCTTTGAAGGTGACACGCTTCTGTTGATTGCTGAGCAGTTTTGCTCTCGACTTACCAAACGACAGAGCCTTATTGCCGCCCGACTGCATCTGTCGAAGCATGAAAATCCAGAAACCAAAAATCAGAAGAAACGGAAGGATGTAATAAAGCGCCGGCCACCAAAGACTTGAACTACCCTCTTCCTGCACATTCGGGACCAGCGGCTTGCCGTTGCTGTCGAGCGTACGCGCGGCATTCAAAATGTCATGCTTCGCGTCCTCATTGGTAAGCTGGACGTGGTATTCCTTTCCCGTCTGAGCATCGATCGCAACCGTCTCGGTTTGTTTGACGATTAACTGTTTCAGTTCTTTGTTCTTGATTTTCTGATCGAGCTGGGTGAGATCGATATTTTCCGTGTTCCTGGTGCCCGGATTGACGAGCTTATAAATCAATAGCGCGCCCGCGATGATGAGCAGCCAGAAGATGATTTGTCTTGCAGTAGAACTCAAAGGCTTCCGTTCCTCCAGGGCCGATCATACCTTAAATCGGCCATTCTGATAAGAGGCCGTTTGATTCATGGCCCCGACTTCTCCCGATGGCACGGCCATCTTTGCAAACTTTTAAGATGCGCCCGTGCGCGGTTCCGGTGCCTGAATCCTCAGGCTTCACTAGTACGAACTGAACCGCCGTCAGGTTCTGGCGCCCCGCTTCGATTTAGCCGCGTGAAAATGAATGAGGCCGTCCTTGCGCGACACCCTCGACCGGCCGGGCAATTCGACGAGCCTGCCGCTGCCGGTGCTGACCAGTAGTTTTTCAATCGCGAAGATATGCGCGCTGTCGAGTTGTCGCAGATCGCCGCGAACGCGCGCGAGCCACAGACGAAGCGCTCTTCGACGCAGCGCCGGCGGTGCAAGCCGCAGCAAGTCGGCTCGCAGACTTGTTGGCTGCTGCTTGCGACCAGATTGATGCTGATGATTGGAAGACAACTCGAGGAGACGCGAGGCGGCTGCGTCAAGCGTGAGGTTGTCTTCACGCAGAATTCCAATCGTGTGACTGAGCCGCTCGACGAATTTTGGATTGAACGTTTTCAGCAGTGGAAGCAATTGCCGCCGCACGCGTACTCGGGTCAGCGTTTCGTCCGAGTTCATTTCGTCGACGCGAAAATCAATCGAGCGCTCGCGGCAATAACTCGCTGTATCCGCGCGGCTGGCCCACAACAAAAGCGGCCGGGCAAGCACGACGTTGCCGCCAGGTTCAATCGGGCGCGTCACTTCGATACCTGTCAAACCTTCTGGTCCGGTTCCCCGCAAAAGATTCAGCAGAACCGTTTCGGCCTGATCGTCCATCGTGTGCGCGGTCAGCACGAACTTGGCTTTCTTTGCTTTCGCAGTTTTTATGAGGAATTCGTATCGTGCTTTTCGCGCAGCCTGTTCGAGATTGTCGCCGGATTTCGCGGCGCGCCGCTTTACATCAACTGATGCGGTAACGACTTGATGGCCAAGCTGCTTCCCCACTGCTCGGACCCAACGCGCATCTGCATCGCTGGCTTTCCTTCTTAACTTATGATTGAGGTGCGCGACGATCAGATCGATCTGCAACTTGTTCCGCTGAATTAATTCGTCGAGCGCGAACAGTAACGCAGAGGAATCAGCACCGCCGGACGCTGCGACGACAACCGGCGCGCCCGACTTGGGCAGATCGAGCTTTCGCCATTCGCGCGACAGCGACTGCGCGAATTTGCTTAAGCGAACGCCGTATTTGAACGAATCTTTTGATTTCGGTTGGCGCGTCCGAACTTTTTCTTGTCTAGTCATCCGTGGTCGGTGACGGCAACTGCAAGGGCAAGAGCAGTTCGCGCTAATTCTAACATCGAATCAAAACTATCGTGCGCTGGTTTTCAAGAGTTCGGTTGCGATCGTCCGTCAACAAACGTAAGATCATGTCAGTCAAATCATCCCTCTTGCATGGAATTAACCGTCGCCATAACCGGAGCCTCGGGCGCGATTTATGCACAGCGCACTCTGATCCACCTCGCTTCAAGCGGTGTCGTCGAACGCATCAACTTAATTATCTCCGACTCAGCCAGGACGGTGGCGATGGTCGAATTGGGATTTGATTTGCGCTCCGCCGACGAGAAGAAAATCAACGAATGGATCGGTTTGCAGAGCGACGCGAAGATCGTTCGGCCGCATCGCCTGGACAACATGGCCGCGACGCCATCGTCAGGATCACATCCGCAGGCCGGCATGATCATCGTGCCGTGTTCGATGGGGACTTTGGGCGCGATCGCTTCGGGAGCTGGAACGAACTTGATTCATCGCGCCGCCGATGTGACTTTGAAAGAAGGACGCAAGTTGGTTTTGGTGCCGAGGGAGACGCCCTACAACGCGATTCATTTGGAGAACATGCTGAAGCTTTCGCGCGCGGGCGCGCAGATCGTCGCCGCGAGTCCCGGCTTCTATCATCGTCCGCAAACTATCGAGGCACTAGTTGACCATCTTTGTTTCAGGATTCTCGATCAATTTGGGATTCCGCACTCGACGGCAACAAGATGGAAGGGAGAAGCTCCTCCTATCGACGTTTAGAGCGCGGACTTGTCCGCGCCGGCACGACAAGTCGTGCCTCTAAACAGATCGATTATGATTCTTAAGAACATCCGCACGACGCTCGAGATGATCAAGATCGAGCACACGCTTTTCGCGCTGCCGTTTGCTTTTCTCGGCGCAGTGCTGGCGGCGCGCGGAATTCCTACGGTGCGACAGCTTGTTTGGATCACAGTAGCGATGGTCGGCGCGCGTTCGACCGCGATGGCCTTCAACCGCATCGCCGACCGCGACTACGACGCGCGCAATCCGCGCACAAAGATGCGCGCGATTCCCGCCGGGTTTCTCTCGGTTGGGTTCGTTTTGGTGTTTACGTTGATTAGCGCCGCAATCTTTTTTGTGGCCGCCGCGATGTTGAATCGCCTGACGCTGTTTCTTTCACCGGTCGCGCTGGCCAGTATCATCCTTTATTCGTACACCAAACGATGGACGCTGCTTTCGCACCTCGTGCTGGGGTGGTGCCTGGCTATTGCGCCGACGGGCGCCTGGATTGCGGTGCGCGGCACGATCGACAGTCCCGTTCCGCTGCTGCTCTCCTTATTAGTAATGCTTTGGACTGCGGGCTTCGACGTGCTGTACGCGTGTCAGGATTACGAATTCGATCGGCGCGAGGGTTTGTATTCGATTCCCGCCAGCTTTGGCATCGCGCGCTCACTTTGGATTGCGCGGGCGCTGCACGCAGGAGCGTTTGCCGCGCTCGTTGCGCTATACTTTCTGACGAACCTCGGAGCGCTCGCAATCGTAGGCGTCATTGTCACGGGCGCGCTGCTGATTTATCAGCACACGCTGGTCCGCGCCGACGATTTGAGTCGATTGAACGCGGCATTTTTTACGACGAATGCCTTTGTCAGCGTGATTTTGTTTGTGACGTTCGGAACGGCAACTTTTTTAAGACGGTAATCGATGAGCTTTTCACACGATCAAAAACTCTGCGACATCAGTGCGAAAGTAAAGACGGGCGAGCGTCTCTCGTCCGAAGATGGTGTCACCTTATTTAGTACCGATGATCTGAATGCGCTGGGTAAACTTGCGGATACGGTGCGCCGGCAGAAGCATGGGCGCACGACTTACTTCAACGTCAATCGGCATTTCAATCCAACGAACGTCTGTTACGTCGACTGCAAATTCTGCGGCTTCTTTCGCACACCGCGCCAACCCGATGCTTATACGCATAACATCGATGATTCTTTGCGCATTGCCGGACACGCAGTCGGTGAAGGAGCAACCGAACTGCACATCACCGGCGGACTAAACACCAAACTGCCGTTCAGCTATTTTACTGACTTGCTTTCAGCTTTGAAGAAACAATTTCCGGAGCTGCACTTGAAAGCGTTCACGATGGTTGAGTTGGATCACTTCGCTCGCTTCTACAAGATGGCTGACGAAGACGTGATTCACCGGTTGATGGATGCGGGCTTGGATTCATGTCCTGGCGGTGGCGCGGAAATTTTTCGCGAACCGACGCGTTCGATGATTTGCTCGCACAAATGCGACGCACAGCGTTGGTTGGATCTCGCCGGCAAAGTGCACGCAGCCGGATTGAAGACGAACGCGACCATGCTCTACGGCCACATCGAATCGATCGAAGACCGCGTCGACCACATGGTTCGTCTGCGCGAGCAGCAGGACAAATCCGGCGGCTTTCAATGCTTCATTCCGCTCGCGTTTTATCCTGAGAATACTCAACTCGCGCACTTGCCCGGGCCTTCGGGGATCGATTCGCTGAAGACCATGGCCGTGTCGCGTCTGATGCTCGACAACTTTGCGCACATCAAAGCGTATTGGGTGATGCTCGGCAAACGCCTCGCTCAGGTTGCGCTGCACTTTGGCGCCAACGACATCGACGGCACGATTACCGAAGGCGGAGAACTGACCGAAAGTTATTCAGTGGAAGGCAACAACGAAGTGAAGATGACCAAGCCGGAATTGATCAACTTGATCGAAGAGGCGGGATTTGAAGCCGTCGAACGCGACACTGTTTACAATCGAATTGAGAAAGCAGCGGTCTCTGTGTGACCGAGTCTTAATTCTATCGAGAATCATGACCACAGCAGCAACCCAACAAAAAACTATTTCACTCGCGCACTCGCCGGATTCGGACGATGCTTTCATGTTTTATGGGTTAGCAACTCATAAAATCGAAACTGGCGATTTGGAATTTCAACACACTCTGCAGGACATTCAGACGCTGAACGAAGAAGCGCGCAAAGGAACTTACGACGTCACCGCGATCAGCTTTCATGCTTACGCATACGTTGCGGATAAGTATGCGCTGCTGCCACACGGCGCTTCGATCGGCGATAACTACGGACCGATATTGGTGGCTACGCAGGAGTTCGCTCCCGCGGAGATTTCAAATCTCACCATAGCTATTCCGGGCACATTGACGAGTGCGTTTCTCGCGCTGAGCATTCACACACCGAAGTTCAAATACGAAGTCGTTCCCTTCGATCAGATCATCAGTGCGGTCACCGAAGGCCGCTGCGACGCAGGCCTTCTGATTCACGAAGGCCAGCTCTTCTATCAGGATCATGGTCTGCACAAAGTGCTCGACCTCGGCGAATGGTGGCACGAACATACCGGCGGCTTGCCGCTGCCGATGGGCGGCAATGCCATTCGTCGCGATCTCGGAGAAGAAACAATTCGCGAAGTTTCGGAGCTGCTGCGTGAAAGCATTCGCTACTCGCTCGACAATCGGGAGGACGCGCTGCAGTACGCGCTGCAGTTCGCGCGCGAGATGGATCCCGCGCTCGCCGATCGCTTTGTCGCGATGTGGGTGAACGAGTTGACGCTTGATTACACCGAACGCGGCCGCGAAGCCGTGCGCCGGCTGCTGCGCGAAGGCCACGAGCGCGGCATCATTCCTCACCAGGTCGACGTGCAATTCGTCGCGTAAACTCCGCTACAATCCAGCCATGCAAGTCTCGCCTGCACGACGCGCTGCGTTTGAAATCCTGCGCCGCGTTGATGCCGAAGGCGCCTATTCCTCTTCCCTGCTCGCGCAAAGCGACGATCGCTTGCGCGCGAACGATCGCGCGCTGGCTCATGAACTGGTGCTGGGAGTTCTACGGCAACAGCTTTGGCTCGATCGATCGCTGGAGCATTTCGCAAATCGAAAAATTGCAGATCTCGATCTGCCGGTCGTGATCGCTTTGCGAATTGGTTTGTATCAGCTTCGATTTCTGACGCGCGTTCCGGCGTCCGCAGCAATCAATGAATCGGTGAATTTGGTTAAGGTGGCGCGAGTGAAATCGGCCGCGAGTTTTGTGAATGCTGTGCTGCGACGCGCGACGCGCGAACCGATTTACGACCCGGCGGCGGGCGCGGCTGATGAAACTGAGAGAATCGCGATCGAGACTTCACACCCGTGTTGGCTGATTGAGCGATGGTCAGCGCAATTCGGAGTGGAAGAAGCGGCCGCGATCGCGCGCGCGAACAACCAGCCGACGGCATTAGTGTTTCGATTTACGGCGAAAGCGCTGCGCGATGCTGCGCAACGTCCGGAATCGATCATTGCTGAACTGAAGGCGAACGGCGCGGAATTGATTGAATCGAAGATCACGCCGGGTGCGTGGCGAGTTGGACGGATCGATCGAACACGCGAAACCACCGGCAAGGATGCCGGCGACCCGCACGCAGGGATGCGTGCGCTCCCAATTCCTGCGTTCCAACAATTGTCCGCAGATGGTCTCATCTATTTCCAGGATGAAGCTTCGCAGCTGGTCGCTCATTTAGTCGACGCTCAGGCCAATGATCTTGTGCTCGACGTTTGCGCTGCGCCCGGAAGCAAATCCACTTTGATTGCTGCGTTGGCGCCGCGAACAAACATCGTGGCGGGCGAGCTTTACCAACACCGGGCGAACACAATTAAGCAGTTTGCGCAGCAGCAGGGCGCGAACAATATCCACGTGCTGGTTCACGATGCCACGCGCGATCTTCCTTTCGACGGTCAATCATTCGATCGCGTCTTGGTTGATGCGCCATGTTCAGGAACGGGAACGCTGCGTCACAATCCTGAGATTCGTTGGCGGCTGAATCCTTCGGAAATAACTGCGATGGCTGAAAAGCAAGGGCTGATTCTAAAGAACGCTGCGAATCTTGTGCGGCCGGGCGGCATGCTCATCTATTCGACTTGCTCGCTCGAACAGGACGAGAACGAAGCGGTCGTCGCCAACTTTGTCGCGGAAAATTCCGACTTCAAAGTCGGTCCGTTCGATGCGCCGCGTCATTTATTGATTGAGGCCGGAACGATGCGGACCTGGCCACAGCGCGATGACGTAGAAGGCTTTTTTGTGGCGGCGCTGCGGCGCGCCGGTTGACGGCAATGGAGTCAGTACCGAGAGCGGTAGCGACCGGGTTCGACTGGAGCGCAACCGTCCCGGTTGCCGTTCACTTCAGCGCCCGGGACTGCAAGCGAGGACGCTTGCGCTCCAGTCGCTATCCCTGCGGCTGGAGGTCATGTTAGACTGCGCTCTGCTCACTGGAGTGTCCTGCTGGAATAAGTATCCCGGAACCAATCGTGTCTGCCATCCGCCAAACGCTGCTGATTTTTAAGCGAATCGCGATCGTAATTGGAATCGCTATCGCCTTCACGCTGGGACTGCTCGGCGCGATTTATCTTTCGCTGCGCAGCTCGGAAACGCGCGTGCCCGACATCGTCGGAAAGGATCGCGCGGCGGCGGAAAATACTATCAGCGATGCCGGTTTGAATTTCCGGGTGCGGGCCGAGCGTGCTACCAGCGAAGCAAAGCCTGGGACCGTCTTGATTCAGCTGCCGCCGGCGGGCCAAATCGTGAAAGTAGGTCAAACCGTCGCCGTCGACGTCAGCCGTCCAACGAAAGAGGGCGAAGCCGCAACTGAGACGAATTCGAACACGAATACGAATTCAAGCAACTCGAACAAGCAAGAGACAGGTTCGTCTTCGAATACAAACGACAACGACAACAAGCCGAAGCGCAAGCCGGCGAACCGGAACGCAAACGACAACAACAACGGCAACGGTAATTCGAATCGCGTAACGAATCGGAATCAGAACGGGAATGCCAATCGCGTCACGAACCGGAACTTGAACGCGAATGCTAATTCAACTCCGGCGCGCACGAATTCAAACTCGAATGGAACGCCGCGAACGAATACGAATCGCACAAATACTAATTTGAACGCGAATCGTAGACCACCGGTGACTGCTCCAACTCCATAGTTTTGTTTAGAAAGAAATGATTGAAATAGCCCCATCCATCCTTTCCGCGGATTTCGCACGGCTTGGCGAACAGATCGCCATGGTAGAAAAAGCCGGCGCTTCCCTGCTGCATGTCGACGTGATGGATGGGCGGTTCGTGCCAAATATCACAATCGGCTTGCCGGTAGTAAAAGCAATTTCCCGTGCAACCCGATTGCCTATTGACGCGCATCTGATGATTGTCGAGCCGGGCCGATACGCTGAACAATTCGTGAAAGCCGGGGCGCACATGGTCTCGATCCACATCGAAGCCGACCCGCACGCGCACCGCACACTTTCGGGAATCAGGCAGGCAGGCGCGCTCGCAGGTTTGGCAATAAACCCGGCGACGTCGTTATCAGCACTGGACGAAGCAATTAAGTTCGCGGATTACGTCTTGATAATGTCAGTTAATCCCGGTTTCGGCGGACAAGAATTCATTCCCGAGTCCCTGGAAAAGGTGCGCCGCCTGCGAAAAATGATCGACGAGCGGGGCCTGAAGACGCGCATCGAAATCGACGGCGGCATCAATACGGAGAACATAGCTGAAATAACCAGCGCCGGCGCCGAGATCATCGTTTCAGGATCGTCGATATTCGCTGCCAAGGATCCAGCAGTCGCGCTGCGCCAGCTACGCGAAGCAACGGTTTTGTGGGTTTAGCCCTGGCTTCAGTCTGTCCTTGCCACGGTTAAGTAGAGTTTTGGAGGTTTCGATGTTTCTTTTCTCAATGCTTAAGTCTCGCGCTTTGCGGCGTGCCGTTTCACTTGCACTGGTTGTTTGCGCGATCGCACTCGCGGCCAACGCTGCCTTCTCGCAGGACAAAAAGAGCAGCCAGGTTCAATCCGGCCTGTCCAATGCACAGCGGATGGACGTCATGCGTTCGAAGCTCGAGTCGATGCGCCGTTCCCTTGAAAGCGCGATCGCCGGCGTCAATGCCAAAGACTCTACCGACAAGACGAAGAATCCCGATGACCCGCGCGAGCGTCTGCGTGGATTGGTGAAGGAAGTCGGATCGATCTCGAGCGAAGTGAGCGATCTGCGCGCGAAGGAAGATCATGCTGAAAAATACGACGCCTCGCGGCTCGATGGACTTGAAACCTCGATCGCCGATCTAAATACGCGCGTCGAAGCGGCGCTGCAAGCCACGGCGAGCGCGCGCAAGGCGGGCGATGAAACTTCCTCGACCTATCAACCAAAACCAGAGAAGGGCAAGCGCCGACTGTTCGGAATTCTGCCGGGCAAGAGCCAGGATAAGTACGCCGAACTCACAGGATCAGTCGCCCCCGGCCGCGATCGAACACTGTTCCTGGAAGCAACCAAAGAAGTTCGCAAAGGAAATCACGAGACAGGTCGGCTGTTGTTCACGACGATCATCACGACCTATCCAGACTCGCCTTACCTGCCGATGGCGAAGCTCGCGATCGCCGATTCGTTTTATCTCGAGGGCACCACCAGCGCGCTGGTCCAGGCCGGTCAGGCTTATCAGGATTGGCTGACGTTCTTCCCAACCGATCAGTTGGCAGATGCGGCCATGATGAAGGTCGCGGAAGCCGAGATGCGTCAGATGGGCTTGTCGGATCGTGACATCACGCACGCGCGTAAAGCCGAACAGCGTTTGAAAGCTTTGCTGCAACAATATCCGCAAACGAAGCTGCGCCCGGATGTCGAGATGCGACTACGCGAAGTGCAGGACAATTTGGCGGAGCACAACTTTACCATCGCCCTTTTTTATCGCGACCGCTACAACGGCAAGAAAGGTGGGCTGAAGGGTTCGCAGGATCGCCTCAAAGAGATTCTCGAAAAGTATCCTAACTACTGCCGAATGGATGAAGTTCTTTATAACTATGCCTGGACGTTCATGCAGGAAGAAGAGCCCGACGAAGCTGCCAAGTATTATCAACAGCTGGTTCGCGATTACCCAAACAGCGAGTACGTCGATAAGGCCAAAGAACAATTGAATGTCATCGGCGCTGCGATTCCCGATCCCGATCCGATCAAGAAGAGTATGCCGACGTGCGACAAGCCCACCTTCATGCAGAATATGATGCAGCAGATCACGGGAAACGCGAATGTCACGACGAGCCATGACGGAATCTTGATCACTCATCACGGCGAAGGAACCGATCTGATCGATAAAGCGATTCAGAATAACGGTCAACTGCCGGAAGGCGTGCAGCCCGTGATTCAGCGGAGCGCGCCCGTCAGTCGAACCAGCCCGCAGCCGAATCCGACTACGACCGTACCTGACACCACCAGGCCGCGATCCGTGCAATCGCCAACTCCGAAGCCGTAAAGTTTTTGCTGTGTCAGTACCGGGAGCGGTAGCGACCGGATCAGTGAATTCAACAGGATGATCCCCTCGCTATCGCTCGGGGTACTGACACGGTTGGCCTCGCACCGGGTTTTCACGTATCCTCATCTCCCGCGCATGACACCGGAGACTCAAACAGTTCAGCACGAGCTGGAGCAGCGGCATCGCACGGCGATGATGGTCGTCGTCGGATTCATTGTTCTGGACATCGTGCTGCTCGCGATTGCCTATTTCGCTGCCGAGCGACTCACGCGGCTCGGCGATCCGTCGATCATCATGGCTCTTTGGATCGGCATTTTGCTCTGCGGGCTGGGTGCGTTTATTTTGCGACGTACCAGGTTCGCGGCGATGCGTTTGAAAGACATTGCCGCACTCAGAGGAGCGGGCGGATTGATCAAGACGCTGCAGCAGACGACGATTCAAGTCGCGTCCCTCGGCGGTGCAGTGGGCTTGATGGGGTTCGGATGGGGGATGCTTACGCGCGACTGGACGAACATGCTGCGCGCGTCTGGCGTTTCGGTCGTGGTGCTGATCTACTGCTTTCCATTTCGCGGTACGTGGGAGCGTGTCGTGAGAACGCTGGCGCCGCCAGACTCTCCGACGGCTTGATTTTCGATCGTTCGTCGCGACTGCGCGCCAAACTCCAATCGTCAACTCATCAAGCATGAATGCCAGCGAACAGAATGAGCTTTTGTTTTCCTATGGGACCTTGCAGGAGGAAGCCGTGCAACTTTCGACATTTGGCCGTCGCTTACAAGGCGCGCCGGACAGTCTAATCGGCTACAGAATTCAAATGATTCCGATTCAGGATCAGCACTTTATCGCCACCACTGGCGATCCGCATCACCGAACTCTTGAGTTCACCGGAAATAAAACCGATGTCGTCGAAGGTTATGTATTTGCGATAACCAAGCGCGAACTTGAACAAGCCGACGCTTACGAACCCAAAGACTACAAACGCGTTCAGGCCCGATTGAGATCGGGCGTGAACGCGTGGACTTATTTGAGTGATCGTGAGACTTAATTAATCCGCCAGACGCATGCCGGCATTTCCACCGCCTGACTGATAATGTCCGCCGCGACGGCGCATGAAGTTCGTTCCCACCTCTCGCGAAACCAATTCTTTTCGAATTAACTCGTTCACGGAATATTCGAACGTTAGCATTCCCTGCGCGCGCCCGGTTTGCATCGCAGAATTAATCTGGAAGGTCTTCCCTTCCCTAATCAGATTCGCAATCGCGGGCGTGTTGACTAACACCTCAACCACCGGCACGCGTCCGTTATGATCTGCACGCGGCAGCAACACTTGTGAAGCGACTCCACGTAGACTCTCAGACAGCATGACGCGAATCTGCGCCTGTTGCGTGTCGGGGAAAACGTCGATGATGCGATCGACGGTCTTGATGGCGCTGTTGGTGTGCAAAGTTCCGAACACCAGGTGTCCCGTCTCAGCGGCCGTGATCGCCAGCGAGATAGTTTCGAGGTCGCGCATCTCGCCAACGAGAATGATGTCGGGGTCCTCTCGGAGGGCCGCGCGCAAAGCCGCACCGAATGATTTTGTATGGCTCGATACTTCGCGCTGACTAATTAGCGATTTGTGATTATCGTGCACGAACTCGATCGGATCTTCGATCGTAATGATGTGCGCTTGTTGCTCAATATTGATCGTGTGAATCATCGAGGCGAGCGTCGTGCTCTTTCCCGAACCTGTCGGCCCGGTAACCAGCACCAGCCCTTCGGATACATTGATCAAGCCGCTAAGTTGTTCCGGCAGATCGAGTTCTTTGATCGACTTAATGGTTTCTGGAATGATTCTAAAGACTGCCGCAATGCCATTCCGCTGCATGAACACGTTAACGCGAAACCGGCCGACGCCGCTCAGCGGATAGCTCAGATCGAGATCCCAATTCTCAGTAAATATATCTCGTTGCTTCTCAGTCAGGATTTCAAAAATCAAGCCTCGCGCCGTTTCGGCGGACACCTCTCGATAGTTCAGCTTCGACATGTCGCCATGTATGCGGATGTAAGGCGCCGAGCCGGATGTCAGGTGCAGATCAGATGCGCCTTGCTGCGCCATGTGCCTGAGAAGTTCGTCTATTCGTGCCATGTTTCGCTTTCTGTGAAAGAGCACAACCAGGCCACGGTGATCGATTCAGCGCAGGCCGATTGCGTCATATTGTTACAGCGGGAAATTCGAACTGAGGAACTGCTGGTATCGAGGACTCGGCGAGACGGGGCTCGACTCGCGCTTCAACAATATAGTAAACGGCGGGCCGCGCGCAACACCTTTATGAGCGGGGATTCGCCGAGGCGTATCCATCAAAGTAAGAAAGAAAGTTGTTGACGGAAGTCTGCTGGTTTTGCTTAAGTAGAAATCGGAGTCCTCACTCCGTCCATGGCAGTTCGTTCCCTCTTAATCGCTTTAGCGCTCGTCCTTTTCTGCCAAAGTTGTAAACAGGCGGGAAAACTTCCGAGTGCGCAACTCAATCCCTACCGCGGCGCGGTCAAAGACATTCTGCCGCAAAAAGTTGGTGATTATTCGCTGGTTCAATCCTCACCGCTGAAGGAGATCGAGCAGGAACTCGTGGGCCCAACCGACGGTGTCGGCGCGATCTACAACACGTCGAACAATCACACGGTGCAGCATCTATTGGCCAGTTTTTCCTCAGCAGCCGGGGCAAATAAAGAACTCGACGATGCATTGAAGCGGTATCGGGACGCGCACATGAATGTCCAAGTCGAAGATGTTAAAGACAAAGACGGGCAGAAGGTTGGAAGACGGCTCATCGTCAAAGACGGCAAGACTGAAGCGCTGAACTGGACCAACGGCTCGCTTTACTGCACGGCTGTTTCTTACACTGGATACTCTTTGGAGTTTGCGAAGAATCTTCCGTACTAAACACAAGACACTCGCTCGTCAATTCTGGAAGACGATCAGACTGATCGAAACAACTCGCGCAAGAAATTTCCAGAATTGCTCTTTCCATTTCACCTTGACCGAACTCGCCAACTTTCGTGAGCGATGCCACGACGAGAGCTGACATTAAGCGGCACTCGTTGTGGAATCGGTCATCCCGACATGTTACCAAGCGTGACGACACTCCTCGTCGCACTTCCTCGAACGCGACTCTTTGCGGTGAATACCTGCTGGCACAATGGTTGCTGAACTCAAGCCGGAGTCAGTGAAGGCCGAGCAAGTAGCCATGGAAACAAAGTGAACGAATCATGAAGCAAAGTAACCGAATCAATTTCCGCGACGAGTCAGGAAAAGGAATTGTCGACTTGATGATCACACTTGTGGCCATCGGCATCGTGACTTCGTTCGCGGTAGTTGGAATTGTTTCCGCGCGGGACAACTTGCGATTGAGCAATTCGTCTCGGGTGCTTTCATCCTATCTCGAGAAGACTCGTCTGGCAGCGATTCGTTGCCATTGCTCGACGACCGTCCAAATATCCAGCACCGGAAGTTACAGCGTGACCGGACCGCTGAGAAGCCCAACGAGCGAAACCATGACGATTCCACTCGACCCCAGTGTTAACTTTCAGGGATTAACCCTTCCATTGACGATCACGTTTGATTGGCGTGGGCGTGCCGATAACGATTACCACCTGGCGATCTCTAATACACAGGGCACGCGAACCGTGGATTTGTCAGGCGGCGGCGACATCAGAATCAACAGCACGGCGAGTTACACTAATGCTCCGACGATTCAAGCGAACCTGCCGACCAATCTTAGCGATGGGGCTGCCGACTCGTACGTGACCAGCTACGCCAACAACAACACGAACACTACCCCACCGCCAAATCCGAAGAATCACAAGAAACCGAAGAAGTAAGTGTCGAATCTAGAGGAAGCGAATATGAAACTCGGAGTCGCCAAACGGAATTTACCCAAGAACGAGCAGGGCTTCACCTTGCTTGAGACTTGCATCGCGCTGGTCGTGATGATGGTTGTCGGCCTGGCCGCTACGGGCGGATTTGTTTTCGCGATTCGATACAACTCAGCCGCGGCCGACCGCGCTTCGTCGATGTCAGTTGCTCAAACAAAGATTGAAAAATTCCGGGCAATTTCATTTACGGATGCGGCTCTGACGGCCGGCACGACTACTTCGACTGTCTCTGACGCTTCGGGCCGCAACTTCACCGTCACTACGACGATCACCGACAAGACGATTGTTAGCGGCAAAACCACGGTCAAGTCGATATCGGTCCAGGTTGTTCCGGTAGCGCCGATAATCCCGATCGATACCGCCAACTATTCACCGGGCTACGAATATTACGGTTCGGTAAAGTTATATACCGAGCGTTCTAATCCCCTGGTTGGAACGAACATTCACTGATCGTGGCAAAGGAAAAGTGATCCCTACGGAAAAAGGTAAGAACGATGCGGCTCAACAAATCAACCGAATCAGGATTCTCGCTGCTTGAGTTAATCGTCGGAATGGGAATCACTCTGAGTATCGTCGGCATCGCCGCGACTCTGCTTTCCAGTTCGTTCAATGTTCGCAGTCGCGAAAACAAACGCACAGAAGCAATGGCCGCGGCGCAACACGCTTTGAATAACATTTCGCGTGATGTTGCCAACGCCGGATTTGGATTAAAGAAGAACGGCATTGTGAATGAGGATTCAGATGCCAGTTCGATTCGCATTCGATCGAATCTCGATGCATTTTCCGGCACTGACGGCGCAGCTAGTTTGGCGCAGGCAGACGAAGACGTCGAATACTTTCTTCACAAGACGGATACCGATCCGAACTCAACGCGCGGCGATTTGATGCGCTACGACGTCAATCTTCAGCAGTCGCGATTGCTGGTTGGCAACGTGGATGATTTTGAGATCTATTACTTTAATCAACGCGTGGACTACACCCTCGATCCTACCGGCGGAATCATCGTCACAACTCCAGGCGTAGCAGAGGTCGACGATCAAAGCCAGACAAATTACGTCGTCATCACGATGTTGTTGAATCTCGACGCCATCGGAACGCCTGACCAGCCAGGATACATTCCGGCGAGCCAAGTGCAGCTTGCGACCGACGTCGCAATCCGCAATCGGAATCTCGCGTTTTACTAAACGCCATCATGAGGATTAAAGATGGAAACCACGTTAGAGCATAAGCAATATCGCAAACGCAAAGGCGAGCGCGGAGCTGCACTTTGGACTGCCCTCGTCTCGTCGATGCTTTTGTTGGGCGCAGGCAGTGCGCTGATTCTTACCACGTCGATGTCGGCCACCAACTCGGTCGACTCGATCGCCGAGAACCAGGCCTATTATGCGGCTGAGTCTGGCTTGCAAGAATCGCTCAACGTCTTGCGCGGCAACGTTGCCTCTCCGACGTTCACGTTTTCAACTGCGGCTGATACTGCCTCGGGCAATAAGGCAGGCGATGCTACCACCTATTCAAGACTGTCCAACTGGCTGCCTTACGGAAACACGAGCGGCTTCTCCGATCGCGTGACCTTGACTTCGAATTATACGTCCCTCAATGGCCTCGCCTACAGCGTTCGGGTTACTAATCCCGATCCTGAGACAGTGGCCCAGCCCGGAGCACCTCCCGCTAAAGACACTTTTCAAAAGCCACAAGGTGCAACCTTGCAACCAACGCCGAGCTGGCACCAATGGCACTGCGGCCATTGCAGTTGGGATTATTCCCATCATCCCTACTGTAACCACCATCACTGCACCAATCCTCAAGGGACTGGCCGTGCGACGGTGGATGACTCACGTCTTGTGGTGCAGGCCACCGGCTATGGTCCAAAGGGCGCCGTGAAGCAGATGGAGATGATGGTCAAGCACACCACGTTTGACTACAACGATTGCCCGGCGGCAATTGTGATGGTCGGCCCGTCCGACAATAGCGCGCCGATAACACTGAACATGACCCAAGATGGAGACAAACAGTTCACGGGTAAGGATCTCCTGGCTGGTAGCACGACACACATTGCCTCATTTGGCTTTACCTCATCCGGGGCTCAATCTGCGGCAAACTCCTACATCTTGACTCTTCATAATAGTGGACAACCTGTGGATGTCACGAAAGCGCTCTTACTGGACGGTACAAACACGCCACCTTGGATATCTAGCGCAGACGATGCCAGAGTCTTCGTGGATGAGTTGCAGAGCATTGCGGTGAGTATGGGCCGGTACTTCACGACCGCTAGCCCGCCCGCGGCCGGCGCGTACGGTACGGATACCGCACCCGTGTTTACGTTCGTGGACGGTAATTTCACTATCCCAGGCGGAAAGAAAGGTGGCGGACTTTTAGTTGTCACCGGCACACTCGAAATACAAAAGGACGCTGAATGGGATGGGCTGATACTGGTGATGGGCGACGACCCACTAGGAAATGCCTCCAAGTTTAAACTAACTACTTCCGGTCACGCCAAGATTTATGGGGCGATGGTCATCGCTCCTTTTCACCGCACTGCGACAGTTGGCACGCCATTCCTTGGACCGTCCTTTGATACGAGTCTTGGTGGTCACGATTCAGAGTTCAAGTACGACTCGGGCGAAGTGCGCGATGCGATTTACACGCTGCCTCCGCGCGTCGTAGGCGTGCACGAAGGCCTGACTATCGCGCCTCCGTCGTAGGCTAATCAAAAATCGGGCCGCGTCTCCCCTGTACGTTAATAAGCCCTCAAGGCAAGAAGGATTCTTGCTCTTCCAACTTCGCGGTTGAGAGCATTTCGTTCGTTAGTGAGGACCGCAGATGATTTTCAGACGCGATAGAGCACGGCTGCAAGAAGGATTCAGCCTGGTCGAACTGGCAATCGTTGTGACCGTGGTGGCTCTGATTATCAGCATTGCGATTCCGGTGGCGATCAGCGCGATGCGCGCTCTCCGTGCCTCAGCAGATGCGCGCAGCCTGGCTAGTCAGTTGGCGCTCGTGAAGATGCGCGCAGCTAACACCTTCTCTCAAGCTCGTTTGAACTGCGATACGACAGCGAATAGTTGCCAGATCGAAATTTGCACCAGCAAGGGCGCCAGCGCTTGCAACACATTTACCGCTGAAGGTGGACCAGTCCTTCTGTCTACCGGCTCCACGTTCGGATTCGGCAGCATTACGACTCCAGCCGGCTCGCAGACAACGATTCAGAATACAACTCAAATAGTCTTTAATTCGCGCAGCATTCCTGTAGATAGCTCAGGCGCCGCGACTGGTAACTATGCTTTGTACCTCGCCAATCAAAGCGGCAATCAATATGCAGTGACTGTCTATGCCAGCGGCCGCATAGCGGTTTGGCGATACGGAAACGGCGTGTGGACTGTTCAATGAGAAGCGATCACAACATGGAAATCGCACGTAGAACTTCGTCGCGATCGGAACGCGGCGCCACGATGCTCGAAACCGTGGTCGCTTTAGTCATTCTCCTGATCGGCGTGATGGCGATCATCGGACTACTCTCGATCGCGGTAACGCAGAATTGGAATCAAGGCGATCGATCCACTCGCTCTACTGAATACGCGCAAGACAAAATGGAGCAGTTGATGGCGCTCACCTTCAATGACGGGTCGAGTAATACGACTGTCTATCCCACGGCAAGCACCGGTGGAAGCGGATTAGGCGGAACGATGTCCGGCAATAGCACAGTTGGCGGAGTAACTTCGGGCTCTCCGGTGGCGCAGTATGTCGATTACATCGACGCATCGGGAAATCTCCAACCAACCAGTACGGGCGCGCTCTACATTCGCCAGTGGAGCATCTCGACGAACAGCAGCGCAAATCTGAAAACTATCACTGTCGTCGTGCGCGCGATGATCGCAACCACGGGCGGCACAGTTTGGCCGTCGACAACTCTTGTTTCAATGAAGTCGCAATGAGTCAACGAACCGATTACAAAAACAGACTCGTCCAATCCGGCGGATTCTCAATGCTCGAACTGCTGGTCAGCCTCACCGTGCTGTTAATCGTGGCTGCCATCACTTTGGCTGCTTTGAATTCTACACAGCGCCTGTACACCTCGCAGCAAACGCAATCCGACATGCACGCAGGTCTACGTGGCGCCTTTGAGTTGATGACGCAAGAAATTGGTCAGGCGGGCGCTCTCACTTCTGATGTGAAGACGCTCACCCCAACGATTCACGCCGGGGCCCTGGCCCAAAGCGTCCCGATCAGTTCCACGGCCGGAATTTTCATCGGCGAGAAGCTCACTGTCGATACCGGCGGTTCGCAGGAAATTGTGGCTGTAACTGACATTGGCTCGAACCAAATATCTGCAATATTCACGAAGGACCATTCCGGTGGCGCGCTGGTCGTCGCCCGCGGTGTATTTCCGCAGGGTGTGCTGAGCAGCTCCACGTCCACGTCACTAAAGCTTTTTGGCGATATCAACGCGGACGGCTCGTTGGTCTATGTCCAATACGACTGTGACACGACCGGTGGAACGCTCACCAGATCGATCACGACGATAGCGCCCGGCGTTACAACTCGAAACGCATCGCAGACGCTACTGACAAATTTGATTGCTAATCCGAGCGGCACGCCATGCTTTCAATACGCCAGCGCCGTCAGCGCGTCGGGCTATACCTTTATTCCGAGCGTCGGCATCTCGCTTACGGTGCAGACCTCGCAGAGGGATCCGCAAACCGGCGCGTTTGTAACGATGACAAAGTCATTTTCGAACCTTTCTTCGCGAAACATTCTTGCGGGCCTTACGCTGGCGCAAGCGACTCCCGCAGTCACAAATCGCTTGCAAGCTACTCCACCGGGCTTGCCCTTAGGACCATGACACATATGCACGAACGAACTGCCAACACATCGCGAGATTGGAACAATGAGCGCGGGGTAAGTTTGCTGATCGCCTTACTGACTCTATTCATTGTCAGCATCCTCGCCACGGGCATAATCCTTGTCACGCGCACCGAAACCATGACCACGGCAAACTATACTGAGTTGGCCCAGGCGCGTTATGCCGCTGAAGCGGGAGTCCAACGAACGGTAAATTGGTTTGCAAACAGCTACACTCCGCCTGCAAGCTTCAGTTCATACAACACGTCGGCCATACCAGTAACTTGCGTGACCGGTTGCACTAACAATGGCGCGGCGATCGTTCTCTCAGGAGTTAGTAGTGTTTCCTCGAATTATCCCGACTCGTCGGTGGCTACCGCCTACAATACGGCACTAAGCAACCAACCACTCTCGGGTCTTTCACTCGCATCGTGTTCAACGTATGCCACGCTCGTAGGTACCTCGACAGGATCAGTGCCAGTGTGGATGGGCGGCGGCGCTCCCGGCCAAATTTGGCAGATCACTTCGCAAGGAACCATGGCGGGCATTAGGACCGCCACAGTTCAAGTTGTTGCGACTTATGAGCAAGCCAGCGGAACCGCGGTCTTTCCGTATGCCGTTTTCGCAACTGGTACCGCTTGCCCAACAATAAATTTTTCCTCCAGCGGCTTCACGGACAGTTACGATTCATCGCAAGGCACATACGCCGCCACCGTGCAAGCAAGCGGTGGAAATGTGGGAACGAATGGAACACTTACTCTAAGCGGCAGCTCAAACATCAAAGGTGATGCTTACTTCGTTAATGTGGTTACGACCGGTACGTGCCCGACGCAAACTTACAATGATGGATCGTCCGGTGGTGTGACGGGCACACTGAACGCCATGGGTTCGCCCAAGACCTTCACCAATCCGATTTACACAAATCCATCGCCCGCGCTGACCACTGCGACGAACTACTCTAATAACGTCAGCCTGGCGCCTGGTAACTACAACAACGTGACGGTTTCCGGAGGCAAGACTCTGACGCTGTCACCGGGAACCTATAATTTCAATAGTCTTAAACTAAGTGGAAGCTCCGTGCTTACTATCAGCCCGGCGGGCAGAGTAGTGATCGAAATAGCCGGCGCGGGTGCGCCAGCGAAAGCTCTCGACTTCAGTGGCGGCAGCATTTCGAATGGCGGCGGAGCGCCAGCAGATGTTCAAATTGTCTATGCTGGCACGGCGGACATGGTCTTATCAGGTGGTTCGAGTTCCGCGGGAGTTGTATACGCGCCTAACTCGGACATTACGATGAGTGGCGGCTCGCCGTGGTTCGGCGCGATCGTTGGTAAGACGTTCATCAATTCGGGCGGCTCCGCTGTTCATTATGATCGAAGCCTTGGCACTTCATTGGTAAACTCATCTTCCTCGTTTCAACTTATCGGTTTCAGCTGGAGCAAGTTCTAACCAGCTTAGAAATAGCTGAACTGTTAAGAAGAGAGCCGGCTTATGCCGGCTCTTCTTTTTTCTTAGAGTTAAAGTTGGCGATGCGCACACGATGCTCGGCGACACTCTTGATTGGCTGCGTTGATCCGGATTTCTAATGATACGCTTACACGTCCAGCGGGCTTCTGGCTCCGTGACGCCGCCGCGTCAACTCGCGTTCGGAACGCATGACATCCGCAGCGTATAAGAAATCGTTAGGCATCATTTGATGTATACACCACTCTTTTTAGTAGGACTGGCAGCTCTGTTCGGCGGTCTCTTCGGCAGCCGGTTTCTGGTGGAGCGCGCGAATAAACTTCTCTCGCCCGAAGAGAAACTAATGTTGATGGATTCGTTTTCTAGTATCAGGACATTTGGCGCGCTGCCCTTGTTACTTGTATTTTTCTTTTACCTTGGCATGGGGTACCTTGCGCCCGAATGGAGGTGGCCGGCGTATTTCATTGGCTGTATATGCCTGCTCGTGTACTTTGCAGTCATGCACACCGTCATCTCGCGGAAGCTCCGCCGACTTGGCATTAACGAACGGTATCGAACCGCTTACAGCCGAGCGCGTTGGGTTTCGTATTCTGGTTTACTCGTGTTCTTTGTTCTTAACATTGGTCCAATGTTCATCAGATGATGTGTTAGACGGGCGCGGACAATGATTAATTAGACTAAAGCTGATAGCTATCAGCTATTGCGCTCGCGGGCCTCAACGACAAACGTTGGGCATCGAGTTTTTAACAAGTATCTCGAATATCCCTACTTGACTACTCAGTTAGTAACGGAAAGCTCATTGAGAAGGACAGTGATATTTTCATTTGAGTTCATCAATTCTGTGCCCAAGTTTCCTGACTCGATCAAGAGGAGGCAATCGAATGTTAATAGCTGTGGCCGGTCCATATTCGGCAGACACTGCTGAGCAGCGTCAAAGGAACCTTGACGCAATGAATGAAACGGCCGCGCGCGTACTGAGCCTGGGGCACATTCCGGTGATTGGCGTGAACGCAGCCTTACCTGTGGTCGAATGTCTGGGGCCGGATGCAAATCGATACGAGGCGATGATGGCGATCTCGCTTGCCCTGGTAGACAAATGCGACGCTATTCTGGTGATTGGAAATTCCCCGGGCGTGGATCGCGAGCGAGACGTGATCAAATCGAAAGGTTTGCCCGTTTATTCAGATGTTAACGCTGTACCCGCAGCATCTTAGCCTCGGCAAGTCGGCGTGACGGTTGCGTTTTGTAGGTTGATTGGACGGTAGAAAGAATGCCTATGCGTACTAAGGCGGGTTGGTCCCAAAATTTTTCGTTGTTCATAGTCATCGCTTCTACGGCTCTCCTATTATTGCGTCTTTGGCGATGGGCGCATGGTCATGGACACTGGGATGACCTGTTGACTTCATCAGCACTTTTGCTGCTCGCATTGCCGCAAGCTCTGCGGATTGAAGGCGTGCCAAAATATGTCGTGCAGTTCCTGGGTCTCGGCGTCATGATTGTGGCTATCGTAATGCTATCCCGTTCGCTGGGTCCTTGACGCTTCCTCTAAGCGCAAACCAACAAACGTTCGGCGGACAACTCCATGAACGATGAAATTCGCGACGCTTCGGCCTGGTACGGCCACGATCTCAAGGAACGCTTTGATTGGATAGAGCACTTGTCCGAAACCGAGATTGCCGAAGTCGAAAGCGCTACCCGCAACCTCGCACGATCATCGATCGACCTGACGTCGATCACCCCTGATGACTTCCCGCTTCCAACGTTGGGTCCGCGCCTTCACGATTGGTTGGACGAAGTGCTCAACCGCCGCGGCTTTGTCCTTCTTCAAGCTCTACCAGTCCAACGTTTGACCAGGCGCGAAGCGGTCATAGCCTTTCTGGGAATTGGCACTCACCTCGGCAACCTGCGCATGCAAAATGCCGCTGGGCACTTGCTTGGGCACGTGAAGGATCTTGGGCGATCCAGTCTCGATCCCAACGCGCGGATATACCAGACTCGTGAACGTCAAACCCATCACACCGACTCTTGTGACGTCGTTGGTCTGTTGTGTCTGAGGACTGCGAAATCCGGCGGCTTGTCGAGTCTCGTATCTTCCAAGACGATCTTCAATGAGATGCGCCGCCGCCGGCCTGATCTTCTCAGTGTGTTACTCGACCCAATTGAAACGGATCGACGTGGTGAGGTTCCCGAAGGCGGCAAGCCCTACTTCTCGATTCCCGTTTTCAATTGGTATGAAGGTCTGCTCTCCGCCGTCTATCAAAGACAATACATTGAATCGGCCCGGCGCTTTTCCGGGGTCGCACCGCTCACACAAGTTCAGATTGAAGCTCTGGATCTATTCGACGAACTAGCGAACGATCCAAAACTGAACTTGACGATGGAACTTCAACCCGGTGATATACAGCTCGTGCATAACCACACGATTCTCCACGATCGAACTGCGTTCGAAGACTTTGCTGAGCCTGATCGTAAGCGCCACCTGCTGCGACTGTGGGTAGCGCCGCCCAACGCGCGCCCGCTGCCAGAAGTGTTCGCTGAGCGATTTGGTTCGGTGACGCCGGGCGATCGCGGAGGCATCAGTGTCAAAGAATCGAGAGCGACCATACCGTTTGACACCTGAAGGCCTAAAGCGAGAAATCCGGAAGTGGGATCTGGTGGCCCTGCTGGTCAATGTTACGGTGGGCGCCGGCATCCTTAAGCTTCCGTCCGATGTACAAAAGACAGTAGGCAACTACAGTCTGTTGGCGTTCGTCGTGTGCGCGATAATCATCGGCCTGATCGCGCTTTGCTTTGCTGAAGTTGGCAGCCGGTTTAGCGGCACCGGTGGCCCATATCTTTATGCCAGAGAGACGTTCGGGCCGACGCTGGCTTTCCTGGTTGGATGGCTGATGTGGTTAACCAGACTCGCAGGTTTCGCAACGCTGGCGCACGTCTTCGTCAATTATCTTGGCTACTTCTGGCCGCCTGCCGAATCAGGTCTCGGTCGAATCGCGATCATCACTGGCCTGGTTGTCGTTCTTACTGCGATCAATCTCGTAGGTGTCAAAGAATCTGCCAAGGTCAGCGATCTGTTCACCATCAGCAAGCTGGTTCCACTGATCGTGTTTGTCGCCGTGGGATTGTTTTTTATTAGTCCGGCACGATTCACTCTAGCCACGAGGCCAAGCCTGGGATCATTCTCAGCCGCAATCTTCATTTTGATCTATGCGTTCTCCGGTTTTGAAGCGGTGCTCGTAAACTCCGGCGAGATCCGCGCACCGCAGCGAGTCATCCCTTTTTCTTTGATTGTGGCATTGAGCGTTTCCGTGGCGCTGTTTCTACTGATTCAAATCGTATGCATCGGCACATTGCCGCAACTGATGAGTTCGGAACGGCCGTTGGCTGATGCCAGTTACACTTTTCTGGGCGCTCTAGGTCCGACGATGATTTCAGCCGCGGCACTGATCGGAATCTTTGGAACGCTGAATGTGATCATGCTCGCCTGTACGCGACTCCCATTCGCGATGGCGGAGCATGGTCAGCTCCCGATTTTCCTTTCGCGGGTGCACCCGCGATTTCGCACTCCTTACGTGTCCATTCTGGTTTGCGCCGGGACAGTCCTGTTGCTCTCGCTCTCAGGTACGTTTATCTACGCATTGAAAGTTACAGTGATCACCCGCGTAATCGTCTACGCCAGCACCTGCGCGGCGCTGCCGATCCTAAGACGCCGCGGGAGGAAGGACGAATCAGTTCGGACTAACGATGCGGTATTATCTTCCTTTGAAGTGCCGGCCGGAAGGTTGATCTCGATCGTATGTGTAATTCTTTGCCTTTGGCTGTTGTCAAACAGCGGCTGGCGCGAGGCGCGCGACGTATTGATCGCCACCGGCGTCGGGCTGATCATCTATCTGGTCACACGACTTGCTCAAAGAAGAGACAGACGGGAGCGTGAACTGCAAGGATGAAGTCGGAGGGATGAAGTATCGCCCACTCGCGTCAACTCAAATCCTTGGGTTGTGCTTTGTGAAGTAATCGCATGAAAGTCTCGAAGAACGCAGAGTCAGATTTCGCACTTGCGGTTCGCGCTGCAAAACTTTGGCCGCATAGAGAACACGAGGCCAACAGCGCCCTGGGGTTGCTCTGTCGTATTGGTTTACATCGCTGGCGTCGCTTGAATTTGACGATGCTCGTACCGGACAAGAACGTCCTTCATTGTTTTTGGTGTTCGAAAATTAAGATCGATGGAATCACTTACGATGTTTAGATTTCAACCGAACGCACTTGTGTCGCCGCCTTCTTTCAACTAATGAGTAACTGCAAGGATGAATTATGAAACGCACATGGACCATCATCGGAGTGAAGGATGTGCCGCTGAGCTTCGCGTGGTACCAAAAGCTCTTCGGGCAGCCCTTGACCGCTCCGGCACATTCGTATTTTGGCCAGCTACTTGACTCTGACGGAACTGTATTGCTCTGCCTTCACGAGTGGGGCGCTCATGAGCATCCGACGTTGACTAGTCCCGAGCCTGGGACGGGCAACGGGCTAATTTTGTTCTTCCGTGTCGACGACTATGGTGCGGCACTGCGGCGGGCACGGGCCCTCGTCCCTCAGCTTGCAGAAGAGCCTCACGTGAATCCGAACACCCGAACGAAAGAGTTTTCCCTGCTTGATCCGGATGGATATTACGTGATGATCAGCGCGCTTTCTCGGCAGGAACTGGCAGCAACCGCAAAGCAGCAACCCAAGAAAGCGCGTGCCCGCGTTCGGAAGTTGGCGGCGAAACGTCCGCGCGCTCGCGGTTGAAGCGCTGGACGAACTCGGATCGAAACATGCTCAAAGAAATCGGACAGGTAGAGGCGATTTTCCGGTATCCCGTGAAGTCCATGGCCGGCGAACGACTCGAAGTCGCCGAGCTGGGTTGGGACGGCCTCGCTGGTGACCGGCGCCTGGGATTTCGAAAGATTGATGACCGCAGCGGATTCCCGTGGCTAACAGCAAGCAAGCTCCCGGACCTGCTCTTGTTTGCTCCAAATCGTTATGAAGACGGTCCTCAGGGAGAACTCCCTACGCATGTTCGTACTCCGGATGGCGAAGAGCTGCCGGTCTTCGGAGAGGACTTGGCCGCTGAGATTGGACGTCGCTGCGGCGCTCCGGTCGAGATGATGCAGATGAAGCATGGCATCTTCGATGAAGCGAGCATCTCTGTGATCGCCTCGGATACAGTGGGTGAGATCGCGCGACTCGCAGAGCGGAACCTGGACATCCGACGATTTCGCCCGAATGTTGTGGTTCGCTCACTGCGATCGGTTCCCTTCCAGGAGGACGAGTGGTTGGGAAGTGTACTTTCATTCGGAGAGAGTGACGACGCTCCCGCCGTCGCGGTAACGATGCGCGACGTTCGCTGTTCGATGGTGAACCTTGATCCCGACTCAGCAAGTCGTGCCCCTGAAGTGATGAAAGCCGTCGTTCGTGCGAACCAAAACACGGCGGGAGTCTACGGCACGGTTACTCGCGTCGGTCGACTAGCGGTCGGACAGAAAATATTTCTCCGAGGCGCGACTTAGACAAGTGAACGTGGCGATCAAGCGACATGAGGTAAGTGCTTCAGCGTCAGCGGAAGGGTTTTAATTCACCACTGTCGCTCCGATGGTGGAGGAAGATATGTCGATACGTCAAAAAATAGCTGAGGTCCTGCTGTGGATGGCGCTGCTTTTCGTCGCCACGATTATCGGCGCAGAGGTGTATCAAAGAATATCTCTGATCCCAGAGTGGGGTGGTGCTCTTCCCGACTCGGTCGTGACTTATTTCCGCGGTACCCAAGCCGCGCCGGCGATTGGCAGATTCTGGATTAGCGTCCTCCCTCCAACCGCTCTGTTCGTAATCGCCGCAGCCGCATTCAACTGGCCGGAACGCCCAAGACGCCGCTGGATAAGCATAGGCACTCTGTTGTTCGTAGCAATGCTGGTCTGGACCGAAATATACTTCGTGCCCAAGGGAGTAATTCCACTTATGGCGCACGCGGGCGCAGGAATGAGCGGCGATCAAATTACCACAATGGCCAAGGCCTGGATCTTCTGGGACTGGTTCCGTATGGCTGGCACGGTCGCCGCATATCTTGCGTTCCTAAGAGTGCTAACCATTCGGCCAGCGCTTGCTAGGGCTTAACCTCATTTTGCAAGGTCCTTAGCTCATCTTGCATTACCGGCTGCGAATGTTATTCAAAATGACCGCAGTGTTTCGCCACTGACGTTCGTTACTTCAGTCAGTTGCACTGGAATCCCACAAGCTCAAAAAAAATCCCAGTGGCATGTAGGTTGCCCTGTAGCGCCGAAACGGCGGGTGCGAGTCGCCTCGAGATTTATATGACTTGCTTCCAGATAAGAGTTGAGACATCACCATCCGTGCACCGTCCCGGTGAGCGCGGGGCGAGTCTCATCGATCTCCTGATCGCCGCGTGCATCATGGGCATTGTTCTCGCCATCGCGATTCCACAAGCGCGAGCCGCACTCGATATGCAGCGCCTGGATGCGGGCGCTTCAAAGGTGGCCAGCAAACTCATGGATGCCCGCATGAATGCGATTAAAAGAAATCGTCAGGCATGGTTGCTGGTCGACACGTCTGCGAAGACGCTGCAGGTTCAGACAACCGACAACTCCGGATCTACGATCAACGTTGGCGCAGCTGAACCCCTTCCCTCCGGAATTTCCATAGGCGGGACTGTGACGCAAGTCATATTCACCTCTCTCGGCCGAGTGGCCTCAACCGAGACAATCACATTAACCGGATCGTCAACTGGCAAAACTAAGACGGTGACGGTATCGCTGGTCGGGGAAATAAATGTTGGCCAGATGAACTAGGCAAAACCAATGTCGATGAAAAGCAACCTGCACAGGAACGACGAAGGCTTCACCCTGATCGAGTGCGCGATCGCTTTGATCATGCTGGTGGTTGGGATCCTTGCGGTAGAAGTGCTTATCGTCAACGGCATCAAACTGCAAAGCCTGTCATCAAACAGCAGCATGGCCAATGCTCTCGCTAAGGCAAAGGTAGAAGAACTGCAGGCTCGATCTAATAACGATCCGAGCCGAGCGAATGGTGGCAGCCTGACCTCAAACGTCAGCGGCTACAACGATCAGCCCGGAAATAATTTTGCGCGACGCTGGGTTCTGTCCGCGGGACCCAATGGCACTCAGAATGTGCGCGTTCAGGTCACGCCCAGCGCTTCGAGCGCACAGTTTAGTGTCGTAACGATCGAGACCTTGATCAGGTGATATTGATGAGGACGACTACATCGACAATAAGAATGCGCCGGCGCGGTCAAGCCGGATTCAGCCTGATTGAACTTCTGATCGTCATGTCGATAATGGTTATCTTCCTGGGAATTCTCGGCAGTGTTGTCCAGGGCGTTGAAACGATCTATACGAAGCAGCGGCCTCGCACTGAATCAATCAACAATGCCAACGCGGCGTTGGACATGATGATGAGGCTGATACGTTTGGCGGGAAATAATCAGAACGGTACCGGAATCAATCCTGGCTCGGCCGGCGCAGACGGTTTCTACCACACGATACGCATTCAAACGGATTGGAATTCGGCAGTGGGGTTAGGCGGAATCTACGAGGACACTACCTTCTCCGTGAGTAACAACGTGCTGCAAATTCAGGACGGCACAAGTCCCCAGGGATCCTTTCTTGAAGGCATTAGTTCAGTAACCTTCACCTACTATGACAATACTAATACGTTGATAGCCGATCCCGTTGGAAACAACGACAAGATTTCACTCATCAAGATCGACCTAACAACTGCCGGAACGAGTCCGATGACCTTCACCTCAATGGCCCACGTGAGGAAGAACTGATGCGAGACAAATTCTCTAAATCGATTGGACCATACCGGCGCGAACAAGGGGTTGCGCTAATCACGTCGATTTTTGTGCTGTTGTTAATTAGCGTGCTGGGAGTGACTTTGACTTTCATCGGAACCAACGCGCTTACAATCACCACGAACGACAGACAGAACACCCAGGCGTTCTACATTGCCGAAGCCGGCGCGGCAAACGCAGCAAAAGTTCTGTTGTCATCAGATCCGTCGCAGTTCAGCGCAGTCCTAACCGCCGGCGATGGCCAGTCAAACACCGGCGACGAGTTGAGCGTAAAGCCTCCTGGTTATTCTGGTTCGACCTTCACCCCGATTCCATCGAATGGCGTCTTGTTCGGCACGGGCACTTACAAGGTCTATGTTAAAGACGACGAGAATGCACCGCCAAGTGTTACAGATTCGAATTCAACCCTGGTGATTACATCGGTGGGAACGGCGGCCGATGGTTCGACCGCAACGATCGAGCTAAAGGTCGGTGGCGCTACGCTCCCGGCCATCCTCGCCAATGGAACGGCGATTATCAACGGCAGTCCGGAAATCCGCGGCACTTCGGGCGCGCTGTTTGCGAACGGCGCAATAACCAATGCGGGTAAACTTTGCGCCGATAAGTATGTTGGTAGCGCCGGCACGATAAGCAAGCCGGGCAGTGTACAAACCGGCGCCGATTGCAAAGCAGATGGTGACGCTCGACAGAACCAGCCAACAATGACCGTGCCCACCCTGAATATTCAATCTTTCATCAATCAGTCGACCTATGTGTTGGCGAGCAACGGTAAGGTTTATGCCGGATCGACTTACACGGGACACGGCAGTGGATGGACCGGGTCGAGCCCGTGGAATGGGTTCTCATATAGCGCCAGTCAAAAGCTCTGGACGCACTCAGGTTCCACCGTGCCGCCAAGCGGCACTTATTACGTCGAGGGTGCAAGTCTTAGACTAACCGGATCATGGGGTGGTGATCTGCAAACACTCACCTTTATTGCCGAGGGCTATATCGATACTTCTGGCGCGCCAAAAATACAACCGGCACTTGCCGGCTACACGTATGTATCGGGAAATGACATCGTCTTTACCGGTTCCGGCGGGACCAACACCAACCCTGGACTGATTTATGCTGCGAATCAACTAAAAATTTCGGGCAGTCCGGATTTCTACGGGCTGATGGTAATTGCCAACGTCAACGATGACCCTGATCCCGGGGGGACCAACTTGATCTCCGTTGGAAGCTCGGGGGTACTAAATATCTCTGGTAGTCCCAGCATTACCTACAACGGTGGCGGCGTTCTGGGCTCGATGAAAGTGCAGGCGTGGCGAGAAATACGAAATTAGTTTCTTTAGTTCGATGATGTCTTGCGCGTCGCTCATTCCCTAGCGATCAACTGTTGCCATCTGCTTCTCGGTGTAACGCGGCCCCGCCACATTCTCAGGAGAAAGCGCTGCGTCAAGCCTCGACATATCTTCGACACTCAACGAGACGTCTGCTGCTCCAATATTGTCCTCGAGATGTGTGCGTTTCTTGGTGCCCGGGATCGGGACGATGTCCGGGCCCTTGTGCAGTAACCAGGCCAGCGCGATTTGTCCGGCGGTTGCTCCCTTCTGCTCAGCTACCTCTTGCACGGCGGATGCTGCCCGCATGTTGGCGTCGAAATTCTCGCCCTTGTACCGCGGATCGTTGTGGCGGTAATCGCTCTCAGGATACTCCTCGGCGCGCTTCACTGATCCTGTCAGGAAACCACGGCCGAGCGGCGCGAACGGAACGAGTCCGATTCCCAACTCGCGCAGCAGTGGAATGATCCGCGGTTCGAGGTTGCGCTCCCATAACGAGTATTCGCTTTGAAGAGCCGCGATCGGGTGCACCGCGTGCGCGCGGCGAATCGTTTGCTCGCCTGCTTCAGACAGGCCGAGGAATCGGACCTTCCCCTCGCTCACCAAATCAGCCATGACGCCTACAACGTCTTCGATGGGAACCGCGGGATCAACGCGATGCTGATAGAGCAGATCTATGTGATCGGTCTCTAACCGGCGGAGCGAGCCGTCGACGGCCTCGCGAATATGATCGGGTCGGCTGTTCAGTCCGGCCATCGTGTTGTTCTCGATCTTGAAACCGAACTTGGTCGCTATGACCACGTGGTCACGCCTACCCGCGAGTGCGCGAGCAATCAATTCCTCGTTGGTATAAGGACCGTACACCTCGGCTGTATCAAAGAACGTGATCCCAAGTTCGATCGCCCGGTGAATCGTAGCGATGGACTCGCGTTCGTCGCGCTCTTCGGATGTGCCGTAAGCAAAGCTCATCCCCATACAGCCCAACCCGATGGCCGACACTTCCAAGTCGTTTCCAAGTTTGCGCTTCTGCATCTTCAAATCCCTCTCCTAATCAAAGTCGAAGCAATTTACTCCACATTTGCGTCTGCGTAATGCGCGCACAAGCTCTCACAGCATTGCGCAAAATGTGAATCGCAGCATACCAAGACAATGCTCGTGATTCATCGCAGAAACGTGCCTGATTCCTGCTGAAAGCATTGGTTTTCAAATCCGCGACTCTTGGAATAAGTGCTGCCGACGGTCAAGCCGCGATCCACTTCAACTCGTGGGTAGCGCCCGACAATTGTTCGACGATGGGGCGGCAACTGAAGCCGGAAAGCGTTTTGCTAAGCGATCGGCCCAACGTGACTGCTGAGTTCGCAAATGATGTATAGAGAATGGATGAAAGAAGAGCATGATAAAAAGTCCAGCGAGTGAGGGGCGAAAGAACCCTCCGCCCAAATAGTTCTCTTGAACCTCGCCTAAATAAAGAGTATAAGAACGCCATCCAGACGAGTGCTGAACGTGCTCGTCCAAAAGCGCGCGGTGCTTGTGGGAGGGCACTTAGCGCGCCTCACAGTCCCCAAAGATTGTGAGCCAGGGCGGCAACGGGGTGAGGACGTTGCCGCCCTATTTTTGTCTTTTGCCAGCGCGGTAAATGTAAGACGTGACATAAAAGGTTTATCCTGAGCCCGTCCTTGCCTGCTTGCGCTAGCAAACTACATTCACGAACGCTATCCAAAGAATCTTTATATGTGAGTCACAACTTCATCGCTCTTAAATCCGTAAGGACATCGGCCGGACGCCACTCGTTACCGGAATAGATCCTGGCGATCTTTCCGTCGGGTGAAATTATCGCAGTGACGAGGGAGTGGACTATCTGATCGGACCTCGCTTCGTATTGCAAGCCAAAGAACTTCGCGATCGCATTCACCTCGTCCGCTGAACCCGATGCGAACTCCCAATGCTCGAACTTCTCATCTGAATATCTCTCGGTGTACGCCGCGCCGTAACTCCGCAGTACTGCCGGTGTGTCGTACTGCCAATCAAAGCTGATGCTAAGCAAGTGAGTCTTAGCAAACAACGACGGCTCCTGCAGCAGGGCTTTGTCGATTTGCGCAAAGTTGGCGCTCATCAACGGGCAATAATCCGGCAGGGGACAGCGTGTGTAGACGAACGTGAGGAGCAACGCCTTGCCGCGATATTGCTTGAGCGAAATCTTCCTTCCATCTTGATCCGTCAATGTGAAATCAGGGACAACGTCGCCTTCCTGCGGCAGCATGCGGATCTCAGTATCGCGGGCGTCAGCCACCGCATTGTTCTTTCGCACCACGCGCAGATTTTCTAGCCATGATTCGCTGCCACTGATTACGAGCGTCGCGGCGATCTCATCGTCTTTGCTTAGTCCATTCAGAGTATTCGCGTCCTTAAGATTGAACGGCATGACCATCGCCGGCATGAAACCGGGAATGTCCGAATGACTGATGACGAGCTGCTTCTTGTCATGGTTAACCGAAATTATTTTGCCTTCGAGCGGATAACGTTTAGCGGTCCCACCGCATTGGCCGGCAAGGACCACGAGAGAGAAAAGAGTAAGAATTATGAGGTGAGTGCGATGGCGGAAAGAAATCATTGAGCGAGTAACTGACCGATCCTGAGTATATCACTGGACAGCATCAACTAATTCCGAAACAAAAGCGGCAGGACATTACGTCCTGCCGCTTTCCAGCTTCTCTCTCTCTTGTGTTTTGAGCGATCCCCGACTTAGGACTTAACTAAACTTCTGTATCGATCTTTTTGTTGCGGCGCTTGCGCAGCTTGGCAGCGACGCCGGCGAGACCGGTACCGAGCAAGAACAAAGTAGTCGGCTCGGGAACAGGCTGACCGGTGAGCTTGACGTGACCAGTTGCGCTGTTCGATCCGGTGAAATTCGACCCTCCGCCACCACGCGCTCCGCCGCGCACAAATTGTTCAAAGTCCGTCGGCGTTCCGGATTGACGACCGCCATCAACACTCAGGACACCGAGGTCGTTGTAGTCGCTGCTAAATTGTGTGTAAACAGCCGCAGACCATTGCCAGTCGATCGAAACGTTGGCATCACTCGAAAAGGTCGCCTGCATGATCACAGGATTCTGACCACCGGCAAGCCCGCTCGGCAGCATCAATCCGAGACCCGTCATGAATGGATCGGCGCCGGCCTGACTGGTCGGTACGATTGATATCCATCGGTTGCTGGCGGAATCAAAATGGGTGCTGGCGGTCGTGGCCGTCGGCGAGAACAGGATGCTTGCGTCAGGCACGGTATAGGTTTGCCCACCGAATGCGATGGTGACATTTGTGATGTTGATGGTTGTAGGTCGCGTAGAACTGAGGCCGCTGACCTTCATATGGCTATTGAACCAGACGGTGTCTCCCGCACCAATCGATGTTCCATTAAAGTTTGAGCTGATAACGCTGACGGCGTCGGCTCGAGTCACGGAGTTTAGGGACAGCAAAAGCGTGACTGATGCGCCAAAGAGAAACAATTTCCTGGCGAAAGACATCAAGGTTACTCTGCGAATCATTGGGTTACCTCTAAATTCAATCTCAAAGTTGACCGACAATCCGATCGATCCAGCGTGGGCCGTCGTCTTGCATACCAAGTAAACAATCACTGCTGCGGGAATTCCCAATTCGGAAATCTCAGGCTGTTAGTCGTTTCTTTACGAGGAACCCCTGTGCTATCGCGACCTACTCTTCCGATCTAAAGATTGTTGCCTCGGAAGGTCTCAACTGAGGTGCTGGTCGCTGGAAACCCTTCATAGTTAGAACTTTATTTCTCCAGAGATAACGAAACCCGGCTCTGCTCCCGACCGATCGTTTACTGGAATTTGCGTTGTCTCGACCGCGTCAACGTGCCCCGACCGCCGGCGCAAAATCTATACGGAACATGATTAGCCTAAAGCCAGACACGATCAGCGCCGATGGATTGCTGGAAAGCTATTCTTCGTTCGGTCAAATCTTGACGCGTAGCGGCGCCGACGCCGGACGCACATATTTAAGGAAAGTGATTCCGGGATATTTCGTCGGAAAGCTGATTGCTCTGTCAGCGTTGCTCGGAGTGGTTGGATCAGCGGTGTGGCTGGCTCATGGCGTGACCAGGATCGTTCTGCAAGTTTGTCTCGGCGCCGTCTTCGCGCACGGAACTGAGTTGATTCATCAATGCCTGCATCGGACGGCAACTGGTCGAGCGTCCCGCGATCAATTCTTCGGTATGCTCATAGCGACACCGCTCGGCATTTCGTTCTGGCGTTACCTGCACGATCACTTCCGCCATCACAAGGACGTGACGCAGGAGAGTTTCAGCTACAACTACGAACGCATGGAATCGCGATCGATGCCCGTGCGTCTGCTTGGTGCCCTGCTGCATCTTTCGATGCTGAATCATTTTGTTGAGACGTTGAAGTGGATCGGCTACGCGCTCACCGGTAGAGTCAATCAAAAACTAGCAGCATCAGGATCGAAGCCGACGGAAGTTGTAACGCGCCGCATCCGCCGCGATTATCTGATCATGGCGGGACTCATAGCAGCGGGACTAGTGTTTACTATCGCGCTTCGCACGGAAGCTGTAATCCAGCTTTGGTTGATTCCAATGATCATCGGTTGGGCACCGATTCACGCGTTGATTGAGTTGCCTGAGCATTGGAAGTGCGACACCTCAACAACTAATCCCCGACTGAATACGCGCAGCATCCGCGCCGGCAAACTCGCGCGTTGGTATGTCAATAATAATTGCAACCACGTCGGTCATCATTACGATTTGAGCGTCGCGATGGAGCGGCTTCCTGAATACGAATCGCAACTGATGGCCGAATCTCAGTTCACCCATTTTGAGCAATCGTATCCGAAATTCTATCTGCGGTTCTTCCGCTATATCTTTACCGGCAAATACTGAAATCCTCGCCTCTGACTTCCAGAAAAATAACGAATGTGAATCTCGCTTCCGCTAGTCGTAACGTCTGGTAACGCGCGAGCTGAATTTCGTTTGCTGATCGATGCGCGAACCCACGCGTTTTCCTATTCAATCCACGTGGCACGTTTGTTGTTGAGACTCAGCACGCTGCTCCTTATGTGGCCGATTGCATTTTGAGCATGCAGGCCTCAGTAGCCTATGCAGTTTCAATCAACAGGGATGAGATCAACCCCCGGATTTCGCGACGCGGCCGGTTTCACGATCCTGCAAATCGTGATCACGGTTGCCGTTATCGTGGTTTTCGCATCGTTTGCGCTAATCACGCTCAGTTCGACGCGCTCTTATCTGCATCTGCAGAATTCAGTCCGCCAACTATCGAGCTATTTGGAAAAGGCGCGACTCGACGCAATTCGTCGCCACGCGAACTCAACCGTCGTGTTTACTTCGCCGACAACTTATGACGTCACGATGGACTTCGGCGGCTCCGGAACCGTCACTACGCAAACATATGCCTTTGAAAACGGCGTGGCGATCATTAGCACCCCTCTACCCACGCTTAGCTTCAACTGGCGAGGACGAACTTCCGCGTGCACGGTGACGTTCGCGGTCCAAAACAGCCGGGGCGAACAGTCGTGGGTCGATGTATCGGACGCCGGCGACGTAACCGTCGACAGCAACGTTGACGTATTGCCGAATGCCAGCTATGCCACGGTCAACAATAATTCCGATGTGCAATCAACGGCAGTTGTTACGGGCAGCGGCGTCCACAACAACACAGTCGATTGCACCGGCAGCTCAGGCGCGCCCGGTCCTCCCATCAGCGGCAGCGGTCCCGGATGTGGCGGCGATAGTGCAAGTCCTTCGTCGATCTCGATCAAGAAGAGCGGCGGCAGCACGGCTCAAATCGCAGTCACTGCTTCTAACACCGGCACTGTGACCGTTTCGGCGCCAATCAATTTGAAAGTCACTCCAACGAATCAAACGGTCGCCGGCGGCGGCACCGTGAATTTCTCAATCACTTCTTTAAACAACACCCGCGGCACCTTTGCCGTGAACTTCAACACACCGTGCACGACTCTGACTGTTCTGTTGACGGTTACGAATTGAGCTGGAGGCAAAGATGCGGTTCTGGAAAAGACTGAACTCGCCTCGTCGCGAGTTCACAAAAAAGAGGAAGAAGAACCAACGTGGCTTTACATTACTCGAGACGTCGATCGCGCTTTGCATTATGTTCGTAGTCACCCTGGCAACCGGATCGCTATTCGTTTACGCGGTCAACTACAACTCTGGAGCGGCCGACAGATCCGCTGCTCTGGCAATTGCTCAACAGCGACTTGAACGTCTGCGCAAGTCTGCATTCACTGACTCGTTGCTGACGACGCCTTCAACGTCTGAAACTGTTCTCAACGCGGGCCGCCCATACTCAGTCCAGACCACAATCTGCACAACGTCCGATTGCGGCGGATCAACGACGCTCAAGCTAATCACAGTTAGCGTTAGTCCTCAGGCAGCAACGCAGTGGGCCAACGCCGCGGTGACCATAGCCTCGCAGCGCGCCATGCCCGGCACGGGTTCCTACGAAGCGAAATGAACCAGATATCGCTGGAAGGATTCAAGACTTCAATGCGAAAGATAGAATTCAGATCAAGTGCGGCAGGTTTCACCCTCGCCGAGTTAATGATCGCTATGACCGTGACGTTGGTTATGGCCGGACTAGCCAGCATCTTGATGGCCGGCTCGTTCAACATCCGCGCGCGCGAGAATCAAAAGACAGAAGCATTGGCTGACACGCAGCGTGGCTTGAACCTTATGACGCGTGAAATTTCCAACTCCGGTTTCGGCTTAACAGATAACGGAATAGTTGCTGCGGATTCGGGTTTAACGTCAATCAGAATCCGCGCCAATCTCAATGCCGCCGCAGGTGAAACGACCAGCAACACCACCACTGACCGCGACGAAGACGTAAAGTATTTGCTCTACACGGATAGTGACAATAGTTACATCGTTCGGATCGATGTGAACTCAGCCGCGCAGGAAATGGTGCTGGCGAATCGTGTCGACGCTCTGAAGCTTCGGTACTACGCCGACAAAGTCACCTACACGAGCGGTAGCTGTGACATCGCTAACGTCAGGGATTCATTTGGTAATCCCGTCGGCGAAGTTGCGCAGAAGAGTGGTGCAAAATATATCGTCATGTCTATTTGCGTCACCCTTCCCGCGATTTCGACGCCTGGCTCTCCCGGATACCAACCTCCGTCGCAAGTTCAGTTGGTCTCGGACATCGCCCTGCGCAATTCCGATCTGTACAACTTTTAGTTTCGACTTCAGATGAGGTTAATCGGTCCATGAAGATAATCTTGAATCCAAAACAACGTCCTGATTTGCGTGGCGAGCGCGGCGCCGCACTTGTGACAATGCTAATGATCAGCATTCCACTGCTGATGGCCGGTGGGGCTTTGATCATGATCACGTCGATGTCGGTAAGCAATACGACTGACGCTACCGCCGAGGCAAAAGCCTATTACGCGGCAGAAGCCGGATCTCAGCAGATCATGAATGTTTTGAGAGGAAACGTCGCGCCCAACCCATTGTTCGCGTCGAATCCGGCGGGGAGCGTGGCTCCCGAAAACATGATCGATTTCAGTATGGCGATTGACCCATCGAAATCGAATACGACGAACGACTCCTCCGGGCCACGGCTTTCGCGCTGGTTGGGCTACGATTCGAATTACAACGACCGTGTGCCCCTCACGTCAAATTACACGCCGATAAGCGGAATGGCATTCAATGTTCTGATGAGCGATCCCGACAACTCCAATTTCGTTAAGTTTTCGACCTCAGGCGTATTCACGAACTACGGAACGACTTCGCACCAATGGGGACTTGGAAATCCAAGAGCGAAGTTGGCGTATAACGCGCAGGCAACGACAACAATCAACAGCAGTGGGAATACCACGCTTGGATACTTCAAGATCAGTGACGTTAACGGGACGACGACGATTACCAACGAACCGTTCAAGCTGACGATCACGCAAACCGCGCCCTGGCCCGCAACCTTTACGATTAATTGCACGCTGTCGGCAACGATCACAAGTTCGAATAGCCTTGTCACAGTCACGTTTCCAACTGCTACGAATAATCTGCTGGGACCGGTTTACAATCACGGCAGTTCCGATACTACCAACGAAAATAATCCGATTGCAGTCACGGTGACCGCGCCGCAACCAAACCGGCTGACGGCGAGATTGACGGGATATGGTCCACGTGCCGCGCAGAAGCAGATGCAAATGTTGCTCAGTAGATTCGCGTTTGATTATCAGCCAGTTAGCACGATCACTTTACGCAGCGCCGACGACGGATCGGTCGCGACGTTCGCAGCGGGAAATAGCTCCCAATATCTTTATTCTGGATTTGATAACGCTGCGGGCCAGGATCTTCCCGCGTTCGGAGTTACCAGTACGCCTGATTATAACTATGTGACGAGCTTGGGAGTGCCCGCCAACCAGGCGATGGGTGCCCCTGCCGGTATCCAAAAAATCGACATCGATACCCTGCCAATCTGGCTGCAAACTGCGGACGGTGCGAGATCGATGGTGATCGGAATGCGAACCGTGGCCATGAATAGCGGAAGATATTTCACAACGGCTACGCCGCCAAGTGATTTTGGCACAACTTCGAGACCGACGATCACTTTTATCGATGGCGACGGCGCTCTGCCGCCGGCGAGCGGAGCCGGCCTTCTGGTTTGCACGGGCACGTTGACGATCGATGGCAGTGCCGTCTTTGACGGCCTGATCCTCGTGCTTGGTGGAGGACAGGTGGTGCGTAGCGGTGGAGGTAACGGAAACACCCTCGGTTCGATCCTGGTCGCGCGATTCGACAACAGCGGAGATTTTCTGGCGCCAGCTTTCAGCAGCAACGGCAGCGGCACGTCATCGATTCAATACGATTCGGCCTGGGTGCGCCGCGCGCTCGCATCGCCCGGACCACGCGTCGTCGCTATTGGAGAATTCTGAGCCCTCGACAGAAATGGAGAATCAAGCCTCATGAGCCTTCACCCCGCGTCAGCCAGAAAGATCAGTTCTCGAGGCTTTTCGACTGTCGATTTGCTGATGGTCGTAGTGATCATTTCCATCGTGATAACCTACACGTTAACCACGGTCGTTCGCGGACAGAAGCCGGCGATGCGCGCGAATGCGGCGCGGCAACTCGCGAATTATCTTGAACAGGCGCGCAATGATTCGGTGAGGCGGCGTGCAAACCTAGCGTCACAAATGGCACAGGTGACGATTCTCAACGACAAGTATTACAGCGTGATGTTGGACGCGAATGGCGATGGCGCGTTAGACACTCCCCTGGTGATCAACTTGAACGATCAGCGTGTCAGTCTAAACGGACCGTTTCCGCGAACTTTCTTGTTTGACCTTGCAGGAAAACCAGTCGACATCAGCGCGAACGCGATCCACCCAAGCCCGATCACGGTTACCAATTCGTCAGGCGTGACAACGATAAAGGTTTCCGACACCGGTCAAGCGCCTAACATTCAACCCTGAAGTGATGAGGAAGTTTGAGTTGAGCGCTGCAAGTTTCTCGCAGCGATCACGCCACGCCGGCTTCGTTTCCCGAGTGCGAAGCCGGCGTCGGTTTTTTTTTGATTTGAGTTGCGATTTTGACCAGCGCCGGAGATGAGCTTGAAGAACAGCAGCGTGTGCGCCAACCAGATCGATCATTGAATAGAGTTACAACGGACGCGGAACATTAGCATCGGCCGCGCATGATGAGTTGGTGGACGAGGACGCAAACGGTCAGACGTTAAGCGGCGATCTCTTGCGCAGCGATCGTTAGTGCCTCAGCCTTCCCAACGACTTCCGAGAGGTTGCCGTCGCGCTGATAAGCGGCGAGTCCGCGCATAAACAATTCGCGTACGACTTGTGCCGCGGCCAATCCATGCTGTTTGGCGAGAGATTCGATTTCGCAGAAGATCGGATTCGGGAAACTCGTTCCCACATAAACCCGGAAGTCAGGCCCCTTGTTCTTCTTTCGCATCGTTTCAGACATTCTGCACTGCCTCCTCAAATTTCATCCATCAGGCACCGTTCAAAGTCGTCCTTGCTGAACCAGTTGTGTTGACGCTTACCCTGAATCAGCAACGACCACTCGACAATCAGATCGAATCCGTTCCGCTCGATCTCATCGAGCTGAACTACGTGACCGGTCACGCCGGCAGGGATTCCATCGACCGTGATCTTTGAACGCACTGTCGATCCCAGCCGCAATTCCGCTTCTTGTTTGCTGAACCTAATCGTCAAAATCGGGATTGCTCCGGAAATCGTCAGTGCTTAGCTTTCACACATTGACTTGTGTGCCGCACACAAATTGAACAGGGCGCAAAGATACGCTCAGTTCGATGGTTGAACTATCAGTCTGTTCTGATTCTGATGTCGGATTCTCGGGCGGGCGCCTGTCGGACAATGTCCTACACGCATGATGCAAAGATTATCGCTAATTGATCAATCCGCTTTGAAGTGCGTAACGGGTAAGCTCGGCGTTGGTTGTCATCTTCATCTTGTCCAGCACCCGAGAGCGGTACGTGCTGATCGTCTTCACGCTGAGCAGAAGTTCGTCGGCAACTTCCGTGACTGTCTTGCCCAACGCCAGCATCCGAAGGATTTCGAATTCACGATCCGACAAACGCTCATGAGGCGCTCGCGTATCGTCGTCTTCGATGAACACGGCCAGCCTTTCAGCCAATTGAGGGCTAACATATTTTCTGCCGCCACAAACTTTGCGCAGTGCTTGGACCAATTCTTCCGGCGCGCTCTCCTTAGTTATATAGCCCGACGCGCCGGCCCGCAGCATTCGAATCGCGAATTGATCTTCCGGATGCATGCTGAGCACGAGCACCGGCAGTGTGGGATAGCTACGCTTCACCTCTTTTAAGACGTCGAGCCCGTTTCTGCCCGGCATCGTGATATCCAGGATCAGTACGTCGACTTTGGCGTGTTCAAGCGCGCGCAGAACTTCGTTTCCGTTCGCAGCCTCGGCGACCACAGACATCTGCTTATCCCTCGAAAGGATCTGCTTCAACCCCTGGCGCACGACCGTATGATCATCCGCGATTAGAATGTTGATCATAGATTACCCTCGGCAGTCTGTACTCTTTGCAAAGGGATCTCGACGCTCACGGCCGTGCCATGATTGTTGAGATTGTCAATTCTGAGTTCGCCATTGATCAATCTAACGCGTTCCTGCATGCCCAGAATTCCGAGCGATCGCGACCCGTGAAGATCATTTGCGCTGATTCCCTTCCCATTGTCCTCGATCTTCAACGAGACGCGCCCGTTATTTCGTTCGAGGGCGATTCGAACTTCCGAGGCTTCGGCATGTCGCGCGACGTTTGTGAGCGACTCCTGAAAAATGCGAAACACCGTCGTCGCCGCATCCGAACTGATGGGAATGTCTTCTTCCATGCGATTCAGGTTGCAGCGAATCCCGGTTCGATTTTCAAAATCTTTCGCTTGCCACTCAATCGCCGCTGTCAATCCCAGCGCATCCAAAACGGGCGGTCTTAACTCAGTGGCGATTCGTCGCACTGAACCAATCGCCGAATCGATGTCTTTCAGCACCGTCGTGAGCTTTTCGCAATCCTCTTCGTGGTTTGCTTTCGCCGCACGATCGCGCAGCCAGGACACGTCGAACTTGAGCGCAGTAAGCTCGCGGCCTAACTCATCGTGAATCTCACGCGAGATTCGCGTCCTCTCTCGTTCAATCACCGACTGCAAGTGAGTCGAAAGCGCGCGAAGCTGTTCGCGTGATTCGCGCACCTCGTCGCTAATCTTCCGGCGTGAGACAACCAGAAAGCCCAGCGTGACGCCTTCAATGGTAAATACCAGTATCCGGCTGATATCGTCCCAACTGCCGCCCAATTGATAAATCGGTAGGATAAAAAAGTAATCAATCAGCAGCCCTGAAAGCAGCGTCGCGACAAATGCCGGACCGCGACCTGCGAACCATGAGGTGATCACGATCGCTGCGAGAAAGAGCGGCGCGACGGGTGGACGAACGAGTCGCCAAAATAACATGGTTACGACCAAAGCCAATCCGACCGACAACAGCGCGATCGCGTAACGGACGAAGACATTTTGCCGATACCTACCCATGACGACGCGCATTGTATGTCAACGCGCGCTACCAGAACAAAATGTATTGCGGGCGAGAATCAATCGCTTGACGCACTCTGATCCGCGTGTTAGCTTTCGATTTACCGATTTTGCAATCACATTTGATTAAAAGAGGCTTCGACTAAGTCTCAAACCTACGCATGGCTGTGCCCGCGCTCGATCTGAAAAAGACCCCGCTCAACGATCTTCATCGCGAACTCGGCGGCCGCATGGTCGAGTTCGGCGGATGGGACATGCCGGTGCAGTACGCGGCCGGAACCCTCACCGAGCATCTGCGCACGCGCACACATGCCGGCCTGTTCGACGTGTCGCACATGGGCGAGATTGACGTCCGCGGCCCTGAGGTGATTCCTTTCGTCAACAAGATCACCTCCAACGACGCGTCGAAATTGGTCGATGGGCAGGCGCAGTATTCGGCTCTGACCACCACGCAAGGAACGGTGATCGATGACTTGCTCGTTTATCGCTTCGCTGAGGATCATCTGCTGCTGGTCGTCAACGCCGGAACAACGGATAAAGATTGGGAATGGATTTCATCGCATCAAACCGGCGAAGCGGTGAAGTTGCAAAATGTCAGCGCTGAATACTGCCAGATCGCGCTGCAGGGGCCGGATGCGATTTCGATTTTGCAGACGCTGACCAAAACACTGCTTGCTGAAATCAAGTACTACCATTTCGTTCAAGGTGCGGTTGATGGCGTCGACTCGATCATTTCGCGCACCGGCTACACTGGTGAAGATGGATTCGAAGTCTACGCTGCGCCTAACAAGGCCGCGCAGCTTTGGAAAAAGATGCTCGACGCCGGGAACTTCGGATCGGACGAAGGAATCCTGCCCTGCGGATTGGCCGCGCGAAATACATTAAGACTCGAAGCCGGCATGTGTCTCTACGGTCACGAAATTGATGAAGAGACGACGCTTCTGGAAGCGAATCTCGGTTGGATTACGAAGCTGAGCAAAGGCGACTTCATCGGCCGCGAGGCTTTAGCAAAACAAAAGGAAGAAGGAATAAAACGTAAGCTGGTCGGTTTTGAAGTTACCGATCGCGGCATTGCGCGCGATGGCCAGGACGTTTTGATCGAAGGTTCGCACGTTGGCAGGGTAACCTCCGGCAGCCCCGCGCCGTATCTTAAAAAGAACATCGGCATGGCGTACGTTCCGGTTGAGTCTGCCAGCGTCGATCAAAAAATCGAGATTGACGTGCGCGGGAAACCGGTCAACGCGCGGATTGTTCCGCTGCCGTTTTATAAACGAGCCAGGTAGTTTCAGTTTTCAGTTTTGAGTTTTCAGTTTTGAATTACTAATATCTCTGCACGCCCGAAAGGTTGAACTCAAAACTTAGAACTTAAAAACTCATAATCGAGGTTTCTATGGCTAACGTTCCGGATAATCTTCACTACAGCAAAGACCACGAGTGGGTGCGTGTCGAAGGCGACGCCGCCGTCATTGGCATCACCGATCACGCGCAGGATCAACTGGGTGACGTCGTCTATGTCGAACTGCCGAAGTCGGGCGAAGCATTCGCGGCCAACGACTCTTTCGGCTCAGTCGAATCGGTGAAGGCCGTCTCAGAAATTTTCACACCCGTCGCGGGCGAAGTTACCGAGACGAACGACTCGCTGAACGACGAACCAGAAAAGGTCAACAAAGATCCGTACGGTGAAGGCTGGATGATCAAGATGAAGATGAGCAACCCCGGCGAAGTCGATAGCCTGTTGACCGCGGCCGAATACGAAGATTTCACGAAAGCAGAGAGTGAATAGCATTGCGCTACATTCCCAACTCGCCGGACGAGCGCGCCGATATGTTGGAGCAGATCGGCGAAGCGTCAATTGAAAATCTTTTTGATTCGATCCCGAAAGAACTAAGGCTCAGCGATCATCTGAACGTACCGGCAGCGATGTCCGAGTTAGAGCTGCTGAAACGGTTCGATGAGATGGGCGCGCGCAACGAAGCCGCGCGACGAATTAGTTTTCTCGGCGGCGGAGCTTATTCGCATTACGTGCCGACGATCGTCGATCATCTGATTTCACGTTCCGAGTTTTTCACCGCCTACACCCCTTATCAGCCGGAGATTTCGCAGGGCACGCTGCAGGCAATCTTCGAATTCCAAACGCTGGTGTGCCAGTTGACCGGGATGGAGATCGCGAACGCGTCGATGTACGACGGGTCGACGGCGATGGCCGAAGCGGTGCTGATGGCTGAGCGCGTAACCCGGCGAACGAAAGTCATCGCTTCTTCAGCGATCCATCCGCAGTATCTCGAAGTCGCGCACACATACGTGCAGCACGCGGGAATCGATTTACAGCACGCTGCGTTCGACGCGGCCAGCGGTCAAACTCCGGCCTCTGCGTTTGATTCAATCGACGATCAAACGGCGGCAATTGTCATTCAATCGCCAAACTTTTTCGGCTGCATCGAAGATGTGGCTGCGCTCGCAGAGAAAGCACATTCGGTCGGCGCGTTGCTGATCGTTACCGTCACGGAAGCGATGTCCTTCGGATTATTGAAATCGCCTGGTGCTTGCGGCGCCGACATTGTCGTCGCTGAGGGTCAATCGTTTGGCGTGCCGCTTTCGTTCGGTGGTCCATACGTCGGTTTGTTCGCGACCCGCGACAAGTATGCGCGGCAAATTCCGGGACGCCTGGTCGGCGAAGCTTACGATAAGAACGGCCGGCGCGGATTCGTGTTGACGTTGGCAACGCGCGAACAGCACATTCGTCGCGAGAAGGCGACTTCAAATATTTGCACCAACGAAGGATTGATTGCGCTGGCCGCGACGATCTATCTCGAGACGATGGGACGACGCGGCGTGCAGGAAGCCGCGCAGCAGTGCGCGCAGAAAGCTCATTACGCAGCGCGCGCGATTGCGAAGCTCGAAGGCTTTTCGCTTCCTTACTCAGCGCCGTTCTTTAATGAGTTTGTGGTGCGCGCGCCGATCAATGCTTTGCCGCTACTGGAAAAACTCGCGAAAGAAAAAGGAATTGATGGCGGAATCGCGCTATCGCGTTTTGATTCCAGCCGCGCGAATGATTTTCTGGTTTGCGTGACCGAGACGAATACGCGCGAACAGATCGATGCGCTGGTCGCGGGACTTCGGACCTTAACAAACTGACGTTTAGAGGCGGGCGTTGCCCGCCCTCTCTGATTCGGAACCCGGCGGGCAACGCCCGCCTCTAAACGATACGAGATGATAAGACGATCCGAAATAATAAATGGAATCAAACATCTCCAAAGTCACTACTCATATTAGTTCGAACGAATCCTTAATCTTCGAGCGGTCGCAACCGGGACGCGCGGGTTTCATGCTGCCCGCGCTCGACGTTGACGAAATCAAGATCGATGAGCTCATCCCGCGTGAACTCCAGCGCGAAGACGATCTTGCCGGCATGCCCGAGGTCACTGAGGTTGACGTCGTGCGTCACTTCACGCGCATGTCAACGTGGAATTATTCGATCGACCAGGGCATGTATCCGCTCGGTTCATGCACGATGAAGTACAACTCCCGTTTGAATGAAAAGGTCGCGCGCATTGCAAACTTTGCGAATCTTCATCCGCTCGCTTCAGAATCGGAATCACAGGGCGCCTTGCAAGTCATCTATGAACTTCAGCAACACCTCGCCGAAATTACGGGCTTGCCGGGAATCTCTTTGCAACCTGCAGCCGGCGCACACGGCGAGATGACTGGCATTATGATCATTCGCGCGTACATCGACGCGCGCGACGGTAAAGAAGAATCGGCGAAACGGCGCACGATGCTGATTCCTGACTCCGCACACGGAACCAATCCCGCGTCCGCTCATCTTTCCGGATTCACAGTTAAGACGATCAAATCGACTGCCGAAGGATTAACGGATCTCGATCACTTGCGCGAACTGTGTGCACACGGTGATGTAGCCGGATTGATGTTGACGAATCCGAATACGCTCGGTTTGTTCGAGCGAAACATTCAACAGATTTGCGGCATCGTTCACGACGCCGGCGGTCTGGTCTATATGGACGGCGCCAACATGAACGCGTTGGTCGGCGTCGCGCGGCCCGGCGATATGGGCGTCGATGTGATTCATCTCAATTTGCACAAGACCTTTTCGACGCCGCACGGCGGCGGTGGCCCGGGCTCTGGCCCATGCTGTTGCACAAAAGAACTCGAGCCCTTCTTGCCGGTGCCGCGAATTGTCTGCACGAGCGGCAACGATCGCGACGATGAGGTCAGTACCCGGAGCGGTAGCGACGGGGTTGATCGGGCGACGTATAAACTGGATTTCGATCACCCGCAATCGATCGGGCGCGTGAAAGCCTTTCTCGGTAACTACGGCATGATGTTGCGCGCGCTGGCTTACACGCTCACGCACGGATACGACGGTCTGCGCGAAGCAACCGAAGCCGCGGTACTGAACGCGCGCTACATTGCACACGGTTTGATTTCGGATTACGAAAAGCCGTTCAACGGCGACCCAATGCACGAAGTTGTCTTCACCGACAAACGGCAAGCGCGTAAAGGCGTGCACACGCTCGACATTGCCAAGCGTTTGATCGACTACGGTTTTCATCCGATGACGATTTACTTTCCGCTGATTGTTTCGGGCGCAATGCTCATCGAACCAACGGAATCAGTTGGCCGGCAGGAGCTCGATCAATTCATCGATGCGATGCGATCAATTGCCAAGGAAGCGGTCGACGATCCCGAGCTCGTCTTGAACGCGCCGCACTCAACGCGCATCGGACGCCTGGACGAAGCCGCCGCTGCAAGGAAACCAGTCTTGCGATGGAAGCCGAAAGAAGACACCGGCGCCGCAGCCAGCGGGTAAATGCGACAGATTCCATTCGCAAAGTGATGAACGGCTGGTTGGGTATTATTGGAGTCATTATCGGCGCGCTCCTCGGCGGCGGGATTGCTTGGTTCAATTCGAAGTTTCAGCTGCGTCATCAGGCAGAGATGGATAGAAAGAAATTCTTGCTATCCAAGTTAAGAAATTCATGAATTGCTGTCTGATTACAAGCATTCCTACCAAATGCTCACTGCTGAGATGCTTAGGCGGTTTGCTTCAGAAGACTTTGCGGAGCCTCCGGAGCTGCAAGCGATTCCCTCCGAAAAGTTGAAAATGTTAGCGGGCTTTTACGCTCCAGAGCTGAGCGCCAGTTTCGACATCGTAGAAAAAGATGGAGAAGCATACGGCGAACTCATTGACGATCATCTACTTGGTAAGAAAGGCAGGGAGGAGCAAAAAGAAGCATAGGCTTTCTCCTTTTCCAATCGAGTAAGATAGGCGAAGCCTGCGACGCGATGCAGCAAGAAGTTGTCCATTTGTCGAAGCGTTATTTATAGACGGATTACAGGTAGAAGTTATGCGATAATCAGCCTTAGTCATGGGACGAATCCGACAAACAATTAAGGTTGATGGGATCGAGTGTTGGACTCTTTTCGACCCAGGAGCGCGGAATACCTATGTTACGTCCTCGGTAGCGCAAGTTCTTAAGACTACGCCCATGCCCCACGCTGTTAGAACTGCGCTCGGTGGAGAAATCAAGGAGACAAGCACAGCCACCGTGTTGCAAGCTGAAATAGAGGGGCATCCGATCTCAACTCACGCATTAGTCTTGGAAACCATCGGCAAAGATGAGGATGGTAAGGCGATAGAAATTCTTTTCGGCGCGCTGGCAATGCAGCAGTGGGGTATCAGACCTGTACCAGACGAGGAGAGACTTGACCTAACGCATTATCCCGAAGAGTTTGTTGAATTCTAAATACTTCTCCAAGCTTCAAAACGTCAATCAGCTTACTAATCGAAGGAGACCGACCAAAAAATGTCCGCACAACAACCCTGGTCCGGCCTTGAAATCGAAACCAGTTTCTTTCCGCTTTCATTCTTTCTCTATCTCTGCACGCCGACGATCGTGATTGATGGCGTCGCGAATCCGCGGCCGTGGGGCAAGCACAACTTTCAACTCGAACCCGGGATGCACAACGTAAAGATTTTCTTCCACTACCTCTTCATGTCGACGTGCGGCTTTAATCAGATGAACATCGTCGTCCAGCCCAATTGCGTTCATCGGATCAAGTACGAAATGGGAATCTTCATGTTCTCGCCCGGCGCGATCAGAGAGGTCCCGCCACCATATAGATTCCAATAGCACCCTTCAATCACTCCAGGAGAAATGAAAATGCACATCAGCACTCAGGCGAGACAATCAATTCGTCCTTATCTGGCAGTCGCCTTCATTTGTACTTTTGCTTTCGCGTCGATTTTTGCGCAGGGCGTGAAACAGAAGATTCGCTTTGCGCGCGGCGCGTCGTCCGCGACGATGCGAGGGACAGTCGTGCGCGGCGATCGCGATCGTTATTATCTGGCCGCGAAAAAAGGACAGAAGATGTCCGTGAAGATCACCTCGGAAGAAGACAACGCCGTCTTTCAAGTCTATCTGCCCGGCGAAGAAAAAGCCTTGCCCGGCGCCGATGATGGTGACGATGCGAAGGATTGGTCAGGCGAGCTTCCGTCGGATGCCGAGTACGTGATCGTCGTTGGCGGAACGCGAGGAAATGCGAGTTACACGTTGAAAGTTTCGATCGAATAGAAGCGAGTCTGAACTACGCCTCCCACTCAGCTTTGCTTTCCGACTGATTGACCGCGCCTTCTGCGGGAACTTTCATCAAAGCCAATCGCTCAACGACTCGGCCATTCAGCAAATGCTCTTCAATAATCTCCGGCACATCTGACGATCGCACCTGCGCATACCAGACACCTTCCGGATAAATCATCACGGCTGCGCCGATCGCGCAGAATCCAACTGAACTGCATTCCGTTAGAATGACTCTTCCTTTCGGATTCTTTCCCTTAGCGGCTTTGCCAAAAAGAATCCCGCGCGTCGTCAACTCGCGCTCAAACGCGTCGCGCACTTCGGCGCTGTCACGCGCCGAACACGACTTTCCGGTGCAGACAAAGACATGATGTTTGATAGGCGCCGTCGCGACCGGAGCGAGTTCGCACAATTCCTCAAAGTTTTCGATAAATTCCGGTGTTGGCATTCTGAGCTTTATGCTAACACGAAGTCGTCCGGCTTCGTCTGTACATTGAAGGCTCGCAAGCTTTCGACGTCCTGGGCGTTCTTGAATCTTAATCTTTGCGCGCAATGGGATTCATTGTAAGATTGATGCGAACGGGCGACCGCCTGACCGACCGCAAACGAATTCGGCGGTCATTGGAGGCGGGCGCCTAATTTGATATTCACGTGAAGAATTTCCGAAACATTACCCAAGCCAAGCAGCCCCGAGAATCGAACGGTCTGGTGATTCACGTCTCTTCACTGAACGATCGCTCGACTGAAGTTGCCATGGGCGATCGCGTTCGCATCGGCACCAGTGAAGAATGCGACGTCAAGATTAGTCTGCCGCAGGCTGCAGGCCTGCCGACGGATGGAACCGTGATCGAAGTGACGCGCGTCGATGGGACGTATCGCATCACGAATACCGACCCGGTGCTCGACATAAAGCTGAACAACCGGCCAATCAAGCCGAACAAGACCATCAACGACGGCGATGAAATTTGGATTGGCCCATCGGGACCTTCGATACATTTTTTTCCGATTGCCGCCAACGCAGCCCTGGTTCCGGGACGCAGAGGCAGCGCGCACGTCGCTCCATTTATCGAACAGGCGGCGATGGAAGCTTCGGCGACCGCGCGTCGGGACGACGCGAAAATTTTCCTCCGCGAATTTACTCGCGAGCTTGTTCGCGAGATCAATCCGAGCACGAAGATCATTCTCTTCGCCATAATTATCTTCGCCGTCGTCGGCGCGCTCTACCTTGGCTTCGCGCAATTCAACGAAACACGCAAGAACCGTCGCATCATCGCCGAGCAACAAGAGCGCCTCATCGCTCAACAGCAGCAAATGCAAAAGGCCAATGAGCAACTGGGAAAAGTAATCGAGTCGAACAACCAGGTCATCAAGACAATCTCGCTCGGCGAGGGACTGCGCGTGAATTATGGCAGTGGTGTTTGTCTAATCTCGGGCTCGTACATGTTCGTCGAAGCCGGCACCGGGCGGCCGCTGCGCTTTCCGGAAACGCAAACCAACGAACAGGGCGGAACGATTCAGAACGGCGGCGAGCAGCCAGTGCTGACGCCGGAAGGTCGCGGCGCGATCGCCGAATACGAGTTTGTTGGCACCGGTTTTCACACCGGCGACGGTTACATTCTTACCAATCGCCACGTCGTCCAACCGTGGCTGGCTGATGAACGGGCGCAGAGTCTAAGCAGCGCGGTCAATGGCAAACCACGATTGAAAAAATTGGTGGCCTTCTTTCCCGGCGTGACTCAGCCGATTGCCTTGAAATACAAACAAGCGTCGACCGCCGAAGACGTGGCTATCTGCACCATCGATCCGAAAGACATGCCGCCGAAAGTTCCGGTGCTGCCGTTGGACAAAAGTTCCGATTCAGTTGCCGTCGGCCGGATCGTCGTGACGATGGGCTACCCATCGGGCCCTGATCGTTTGCTGGCGATGTTGGATCCAACTGAAGCACAGGGAATCCAGAATCGCTACAGCACCGCTGAATCGTTGCTGACTTATCTGGCCCAAACGAAACACATTAACCCGTTGCAAACTCAGGGTAACATCACCGATCTCGATGCAAAGCGAATCGCATATGACGCGCGCACCGGAGAAGGCGGATCGGGTGGTCCGTTGTTCGGACCGTCGGGACGAGTAATCGGAATCACGTTTGCAATCTTTACTGAGAACACTGCATCAAACTTTGCGGTGCCGATTCATTTTGGAATTGGCTTGCTCGAAAAGTCGGGCTGGACCGCTCCCCCCAACCCGGATACCGAGCAAAAAGAAGCAGCAGCGACGCAGGCCGGTGGTCGTTGAGATCGCGGCATAGTCGTTGCTCAATTGCGCGATGGTTCGGGAAACACCCTTTAGCTATATAGATGAGCGCAGGAACATCGCTCCATTTGCAGCGTTCTAGTTATAGTGAGTTATCCAAGCGCCGGAAAAATTCATCAGATTCAACCAGTACATAATGACCATTCGCCCCGCACTTTTGATTCTCTGTCTGACGCTGTGGTGCTTTGACTCATCCGCCCAGACGACGAAACAATTTCTCGTCAATCCTGAGCCGGCGAAGGTCGCCGCGCCGGCCGACGCTTTCCCGCGTACTGATTCGGCATTCACTGAATCAAAATCCACCACGACCGGGACGAGTAAGCCAAAGGACGATGCAGAAAACCTCGATCCGTCAAAACCGAACGAGACTCAGTTTCGGGTTGAGCGAATGCCGTTGGTCGGCGGCGCCGAGCTGCTGACGATTTTTGGACGGCTAGATGGATTGCGTTCGTCGCACTCGTCTGCGTCGCCGGAAGTTCCGCTCATCAGCGTTCTGCGCGATACGTTTTCTGATACGGATCCTGACAACGATCGCTTGCGCTACGTTTGGATGTTGACGTACACGCAACCGAATCTGATGAAGCGGATCGCGTCGGCGATTCCCTTCCTCTATCAACATGTCGGAAATCAAAGTCATGCCTCGAACGATGCGCCAAAGCCGATCCTAGATCTCGCGAACACCAGCCGCCGCACCTGGAATCAGTTTTTCTGGACCGGGATGCAGCGTGTTTTTCTCGACAGCTATGGCATCCCGATCAAAGCGTCGACGCGCACTTATCGACGTAACGCGAGCGATTACCGATCTGGTCACGTGATGCAGGCGCTATCGATCCTGGACACGTATGAAAAGTTAAGACAGCGGACGCGCGATGAAAACGAGTTGCTCGCGCTCAACTCGCGACCCGCAACTGAGAATGCCGCAAACACGGTCGTCGCTGATACATCGACCCCGATGCTTTACGAACTCACGCCGGCTTTTTCTCCCAGCGAGATGTTGGAACTGCGCGCGCGTTTGATCCTGTCCAACAGCACCTTTGGTGGTTTGCTTGGCCCGGACAAATTCGCGGGCACCGTCATCAAACGCACGATGACTTCAGTCGACAACGCGGGTCATAACTGGGAGATGCTGCGCCAGCGTGCCGAAGCCGAGGGTTTGTATTTCGAACCGCTGACGATGCCCGACGGTCGCGCCACGCATGCGATTCTTTGGGTTGCCAAATCCGATTTGCAGGAGCAGCCCAACCGTGAATTTCACGATCGATTTTTGAATATTGCCAATCCCTGGAAAGACAAACGTCTGCGAAATTGGGATGGCTACTCGCGCACTTCGTACCTTGATCTCGACAGCCGGCTGGCGATCGCAACTGATCGGAACGCCCGGCCGGTCGAGATGATTCCGCTCGCGCTTTACGGACTCGAGCATCCAAAGGTCCCGGCACTCCTGATCGACTTTCGCGACAGCCTGAATCCCAAAAGGCGCGAGATGTCGCGTCGTGTTCTAAACGATCTGACGAAGAATGTTTTTTCGCTGTCGAACTTTGGCAATCTGCCGTATTTCGCAGGCAAGAGCTTCTTTGACTTCGTCACCGGCCGGCGCGGCATGGACCTGAATCAGCCAACGCGCCTGCGCAGTTATTCCGAATTAAAGTTATTGCTCTCGTTCAACTCAACGCTCGACGCAAAGCTGCGCGATGAAATCGAACGGCGGATTCAAAACGTCTCGCTCAATCCGCTCAACAATAATAATGAGCATGAAGTCCAGCTCGCGCGTCAACAATACGAAGCACTAATGGACTTCGCGCGCCGGCCCGATGGCCTGTCCGCGAAGATTGAACGCGATCGCCGCGCTGAGATGGTGCCGCTCGAGCATGGCCTGCCCGCGCGCACGTTTTTCGGTCTCGCTAACATACTGACTTTCGGCCGCTATGTTCATCGCGAGGAGGCGACGCCGGAGTTGAACGCGCGGCTCGAAGTTGCGCGTCGCGTGGAACGCCACACACGCTTCCTGGCTGAGGTTGCAAAGTCTTCGCCGCAGACTGAAGTCGCCTGGGACATCGAGATGGTGAAGCGTTCGCTGCAATTCCTGGCCGACCAGGGAGGCGAAGCGAGCAGCGCTGCGGCGAAAGCTGCGGCCGCGATCTTTCAGAAGACGAATGATCCTGATGCGCGACGCCTGTGTCTCGACGCGTTGTCGAAAATCAACAACCGGACCGCACGGGCCGCGCTGCTGCGCGCCTACCAGCAGGAAGCGACAGAATCAGAGTTGAGAAAAGACATTGGCAATCGGCTGCGCAAAGCGGTGGCTGCCGATACGCGAATTAAGCCAAAGGAAGCCAGCGCGGTTTTAAGTCAGGTAGGAGCGCCGTAGACACCTAACAATTTTAACTTCTCATTTTTCAATTTTCATTTTTCAATGTAGTTCTCGTTATGCCCAGATCCCGATTGCAAATTGAAAATTGCAAACTGAAAATTGCAAATTTCCCTGGTCGCATCATTGCGCTAATTACTTGTGGCGCTGTTTTGTGGCTCGCTGCTGCAACCGCCTCGGCTCAAACCAAGCGCGTCGTTATCCTGAAAGTTGACGGACTCCCGTACGAGATGATCGATCGCTTTGCGCGCGAACGCGATCCGGTCACCGGCGCCAGCCGGCTGCCATGGTTCGATCATGTCTTCTACGCAAACGGCACGCGCATCACGAATTTTTATGTTCGTGGCATGAGCCTTTCGGCGCCGTCCTGGTCGCTGGTCGACACGGGCCAGCACCTGCAAATCAAAGGCAACGTCGAATTCGATCGAGACATTCTGCACACTTACGATTATCTGAATTTCCTGCCCTTCATCGCGAAACAAGCGACGCGCGGCAACGTCGACATGCCCGGCACGGAAGTCCTCGACACGGTGCGCGTGCCGATTCTCGTCGATGCTTACGATAATTATCAGCGCAAGGTGGGTTCACAACTCTATGGCCGTGGCGCGCCCATCGCCTTGCTGCAGCGGGCGGCTGAATCAAAGTTCCTGCGCAATCCAATCGATCTCGCCGCTGAATTTGTCAGCGGATTAGAGACGCGCAACATCATCTTCGATCAGGAAGAGCGTGAACTGGTTGAGAAGCTAAAGGATCCTCGCGTTGGCTATCTCGATCTGCTGATGATGTCATTCGATCACAACGCCCATCACAACAACGATCGCGATTCGCACCTGCACACGCTCCAGGAGATCGACGCGGTCATCGGCCGCCTGTGGACTGCGATTCAGAAAAGTCCCATGGCCGCCGACACCGCGTTCGTGATCGTCTCCGATCATGGCTTCAACACCGACGAGCAGGTGATCAGTCAGGGCTTCAATCTGGTGAAGCTGCTCGGCAGCGCGAACGGCGGCGGCCATCATGTGATCACCAAGCGTCGTTTGCTGATGGAATATTCGGTCAAAGGCGTAAATCCATTTGTGCCGCCAATCACGACGGCGGCGTCGCAGTCTTACTATCTGAAGAATCAGGGCGATGAATATCCGACGGCCCTGCTGGACTTCGACGGCAACGAACGCGCCGGGTTGCACTTGCGCAACACGAACCTGAACCTCATTCAAATTCTGTTTCAGCAACTTCAGCGAAGAGATCTCTCGCCGCAGCTTCGCGCGGCAGCGAGGGATGCTTTCTTTAGGGCCATCGATCACGATCGAAAGTACTGGCAGGATGATTTGGATCAGTTCGATCTGGAGTTGGCCGCTCTCGGTCGCGCAGCTGAGAAGCAACGCGAACTTTGTCTCGCCCAACCGAAGAAGTTTACACCTGACGAAATGGAACTTGGCCGTGACGATAACGCGCGCCGCATTTGCATTCAGTCGAAACAGTGGGCGGAATTCAAGACACATTATGGCGAGTACGTCTCCACGATGCGAAATCTTTCGGCGCTGAAGCGCGACTCGTTCGATCCGATGAAGCTCAAGATCGAAGACCTCGTGCCGACGGACTCGATGGGCCGGCGCAATTCCGTTCACGAGTTGCAAAACTACGTCGTGGGACTTTCGAGGGATGGCCTGGTGCTGAACAAAGACGGTTCGCTCGATCTCGATCGCAGCTTCATCCGTCTGAACTATTTCGATCTGCTGCATGAGCAAGCCGTACGCAACAACGTTCAGCCCGCCGTCTCGAATCATCCCATCGACTTCATCGCGACGCGAATTCCGCTGGCGTCAATCGCTCTGGCATTGTCCGAAGATCTCAAAGCCGACAACGATCCGGTATGGCTCTACGCCGGTAAAGACCGCCAGGCGCTGATTCTCCCGCGTGGCGAATCTGCGGGCCAACTTCAACTTCGCTACTTGCCGATCGCTAATCTTACGCAGGATGCTAATGGTTCTATTCACTTCGATCGTGCCGACTGGAAATCAGGTTTTCCGCTGAAAATGCTGGAAGATCCGCGGCTGGACGTGCCTGACGGCGATCGTTCAGCGTGGTTGGACCAGTGGCACACAGACATAGAATGGTTGCACGCGCTGCACAAGACGCAATACTCTAACGGGTTGATTGGGTTGCATGAGCAGTTCACGCAGTTCATTGCGCCGGGCATGGACGCGGATATGACGAATCTTTCGGCGGATGAACGCGAGCTGCGCGAGTTTCATCTTCGACAGCGTCGCCTGTGCGAGAGCGACGTGATGATCTTTGCCAACAATCACTGGAACTTCGATGTGCGGGGATTCAATCCGGGCGGCAATCACGGTTCGCTCTTTCGCATCTCGACGCACTCGACGCTGATGTTCGCGGGCGGCGACAACACGGGCATTCCGCGCGGCCTCGCCGTGACAGAGCCGTACGACAATTTGAGCGTCGTGCCGACAGTGCTGGCGCTGACTAGACGAATCGGAAGCAACAATCAGCCCGATGATTCGCTCAGCAAGCGCGGCTTTTTCAAATTCCCGGGACGCGTGATAACTGAAGTGGCTGGGAGCAACTTCGGGAATAATGTCGCGGGGCATTAGAGTATCGATAATGTTGCAAGGTCGTGTCGCGACAACTGGCGGTGCACTAGCCCGACCGTGAGGGAGGGCTGCGGATGGAATCGCAACTGAGCCCTCCCTTACGGTCGGGCTAATGCACCGGCGAGTTCGCGCATTAATTATTTTTTTTAATGGAAAGTTCCCTCGATGATCGTGCGTTGATGGAGAAAACCGAAGCGCACGCCGTAACGAAGCCTTCGCGCGCCAAACGATCAGTCGCCTGGCTGCAACTGGCGGCCTTTCTGCTCGGCGCACTGTTGCTCGTTTACTTAATCCGTGCGGTCGGCGTCGATCCAATCTTCGCCGCGCTCAGCCGCGTCGGCTTTGGTTTCTTCTTCGTGGTCGCCGCCAACGGATTGCGTCACGTGCTGCGCACGATCGCGATGCGCCTCTCGGTCGATCCCGAACATCGCCGTTTCAGTTTTCTGCAAGCCTTCGCCGCGCGACTCGGCGGAGAGTCGATGAGCTTTCTCACCTTCGCCGGCCCCTTGTTAGGCGAAGCCACCAAAGTCGCGCTGCTGCGCAAGCGAGTTCCACTCGTGCACGGCGTGCCCGCGCTCGTCGTCGATAACCTGCTCTACAACTTGTCGGTCGTGGTGGTGATCTTTGGCGGCGCAGTGTTGATGCTCTTCGCGTATCCGGCGCCGACGGTCGCGCGCGAGATGTTGATTATCATTGCGTCGGTAGCCTTCCTCGGAATGATCGCCGCGGCCATGGCGACGCGCAAGCGTGTCACGCTGCTCACGAACCTGATCGATCGTCTGGCCCGTCGAGGCTTCCGGCCGAATTTCCTGCGGACGCGTCGTCATCACATCTATCGCGTCGAACTCACCGTTTACGGATTCTACAAACGTCGTCGCAGCGCTTTCTTCTCGATGATTGCGCTGGATCTCGCGTCGCATGTCACCAGCGTGCTCGAGGTTTTCATCACGCTCCAGATGCTTGGCCTTGTGCCTCGCGTCAGCGCCGCTTACATCATCGAGTCACTGACGAAAGTAATTAACTTCGCATTTGCGTTTGTGCCCGGCACGATCGGCGTTTATGAAACCGGCAACGGAATCATTTTGCGCACGCTTGGATACACGGCGGCAACCGGCGTCGCGCTGGCGATCGTGCGTAAGGCCGCGATCATTTTTTGGACCGTCATCGGACTTTTCATCATCACCTGGCGCACGCTGCCCAATGCCTGGGCACGCGTGCTTGACCGCAGCCCCCGTCTACAGAAACTCATGGACAGCTTAGTACTTTCAAATCTCGCTCATCGGCCCGCGCGCACCGCAGTCAGCATCGCCGGTATTGCTTTGGGTGTCTTGCTCGTAGTCTTCACCGTCGGTTTGGCGCACGGTCTTTTGCGCGAACGCGGCAAACGTGAAGCGAATATCGGCGCGCAAATTCTGGTGCGTCCCTCCGGCTCGTTCAGCCTGGGGGGTGGTCAGTCCTTCACGATTCCGATCTCGCACGCTGCCGACGTCGGCCGGATTCCCGGGGTGCGTATCGCCGTTCCCATCGGGCAACACTTGGATAAGAGTGACTCTGGTTTTGGAACGCGTTTGATCGAAGGCATTCCCTATGATCAATACGTCGCGCTGAACAATCTGACGATTAAGGAAGGTCGTGGATTGCAGAAGGGCGATGAAGCGATTATCGATCCGGCCTTCCAGCAGGAAATGAATGTCACCGTCGGATCGACGGTGCAGCTTTACGAGCGTCCATTCAAAGTGGTTGGAATTTACGAACCGCCCGGCGGTGGCCGGGTGAAGATTCCCCTCGCGACGATGCAGGATCAAGTCGGCAGCGAAAATCGCTGCAACACGATTCTGGTCGCCTGCGATGATCCGGCTCAACAGGAACAAGTCGCTACGCATATCAAAGAACGCTTTCCAGACGATCAAATAATTCTCACGCGCGAACTCCCCGAGCTTTACATGTCCAGCGTGCCCGCGCTGAACATCTTTCTAAAAGTCGTCGTCGGCGTCGCCGCTACGATTAGCATGCTCGTGATTCTGTTAGCGATGTATACCACCGTGACTGAGCGTACGCGCCAGATCGGAATCTTAAAATCGCTCGGCATGTCAAAGCGTTCCATCGCCTGGGTTATCGAGCAGGAAGCGATCCTGGTGAGCGTGCTCGGTGTTTTCATTGGCGTGATGCTCACTTTGCTCGCGCGTTTCGTGGTGATGCGCTCGACGACTCTGACCGTGGACGTCGAGCCAAAGTGGATCGCGATCTCGCTGGTGGTCGGATTGATCGGTGGATCAATCGGCGCGCTCTATCCCGCGCTCCGCGCCGCACGCCAGGATGCGGTCGATGCCTTGAGTTACGAGTAATTTGTAACGCAAGTTGTTAATTGGTGGCGAGGCTTGAATGAACTCGCACCGCCGTCAACTCAACGGTTCGACGGCTTTCGCTTCCTTTTTGGAAACGCAAGGATGTCTAAGGCAATAATTCTCTTAATAGAAATCTTCTTACTGTGTGGATGTTCTGCTTCATCTCGCACGGCAGGCGAGACTCTCAGAGGGCGATGGGAAGGTGTTGCCCAGATTTCAGGCACGAAGACAAAAGCTATTGTTGATTTCACACCAGATGCGAACGGGTCTTTGAACGCGACCATTAGTGTGCCGGACGAACGATTGCTGGGTAAACCTCTTATTAATGTTCACTACGAAGCGACTCACCTTCATTTCGAGTTAACGGCGAGCGAAAGGAAAATCATATTCGATGGCTCGCTCCGGGACGGGGTTATTGATGGCACTGTTAGTGGCGGCGACATCTCTACGCCTCTCTCTCTGCGGCACATAGGCAGTGTACCGCCCACGCCTTACGCTCAAGAAGAAGTTAGATTCCGCAATGGCGATGTCGCACTTGCAGGCACTTTGCTCACCCCACCGACCAGAGGGCGTCATCCGGCAGTAGTGCTGATTCATGGATCGAGTACGCCCAGCCGCAATGATTTTCGATTTTACGCTGATCTCTTTGCGCGACGAGGTATTGCAGCACTCATCTATGACAAACGAAATTTGGGGGCCGATCCGGGCCGGCCGAGTGAAGTTGAATTAAGCGATCTGGCTGGTGATGCCCTTGCCGCAGTCGCTCTGCTGAAGAACCGCGCCGACATTAACCCAGAGCAGATCGGGCTTTGGGGACACAGTGAAGGTGGATGGGTTGCGCCCATTGCGGCAGCTCGATCGAAAGATGTGTCGTTTGTCATTAGTTTCTCTGGGCCGGGCGTCACTTATGCTGAAGTAAACAAGTTTGCGGATGCAACTCGACTGCGCGCGCATGGCTTTTCGGAAACCGAGATCCGCGAAGCGACCGAGGCACTTGCGCGAGTGGATGATTATGTACGCCGCGGTGGAGACACGGAACAATTACAATCTCTTCTCAACGAGACTTGGCGAAAACCATGGGCTTCACAAACGACTCTGCCCAGGCGAGTCCCCACGATTGAAGAGATTCACACGTGGTTACGCTGGCGCGATCTCGACCTTGATCCGGCGGACTATTGGAAGCAAATCAACGTTCCGGTATTGGTGATGTTCGGCGAATTAGACGACGTTGTTCCTGTCCAGACAAGCGTCGAGCGAATTGAAGCCGCATTGAAGAGCGCCGGGAGTCGAGACGTAACCATCAAGGTTTTCCCGAGGGCAAATCACACCATTCAGCCCGCACCTGACTTCCTCGATGTGATGATTGAATGGACCGTGAAAAGAGTGACCGTTGCCAATTAGGCGCCGCCCAACAAATCGTTGGACGCGAGTCCCGAAGAGTCGGGAGAGCGTGTTTCGCATCGTAACTGGTCCGTCCCGACATGCCGGGATTGAATGAACTCGCGCCGCCGTCAACTCAACGGTTGGGCTGTTCGAATGGAGGCAGCACGTTTTGCGTCAACTCCTCACAGGCGGCTTCTTTAAACTAAGAAAGGTAAATTATGGGGCGTCTAACTCGCGAAGAAGTGGAACAATTCGTTAGAAGCGGGCAGAAGGGTGCGATGCACTCTGACCTCTCCGGCCTCGAACTTTCAGGGATTGTCTTGGACGGCCTTCTTCTGGGCGAATCTAACCTCGACGGCGCCAATCTGACAGGGGCCAGCCTTCGAGGTACGAATTTTTGGGGAGCTTCGCTCAAAGGTACCAATCTTGCGGAAGCAAACCTCTACCAGGCAATGTTCGAAAAAGCGAATCTTTGCGACGCTATTCTGGCCCGCTGCAACCTGAGTTTCGCGAGATTCGGCGGCGCCGTAGCAGAGAGAGTGAACTTGCAAGGCGCTATCATGGAGGATGCGAATTTGGCGGAAGCAAATCTTCGTGGTGCGGACTTGACTGGAGCAGATCTGACACTCGCCCACTTCTACCAGACGGATCTAACAGGCGCGATTTTGAAAGATGTGGTTCTGACCCCGGCTCAAATAGCTCAGGCGATCGGCTTGGACGCATCTCAATCGTAGGGACGGAATTAGGAAATGCGCGGAACCATTCGGACAACCCAACAAATCGTTCGGCGCGATTGGTAGCCTGAACCTACGTGGACGTTTTCTGCTGTGGCGCTCGCGCAAACCATCGTAGACACTTCTTTCACTCGAATCCTCACGCAACGCCTGCAAATAATCTACAATGGCAAGATGTATCGCGTGGCCTTCATCACTCTAATTCTTCTCCTCATTCTCTTCCCTTCCTTCGCGGCTCAGGCGCAAACATGGACGGCGAAGCTCGATGACACCGTTCGCTTCTACCAAGCGACGGACGTGGGTGCGGTGATTGTCGGCACCAAGAAATCTGTCTATGCGGTCGACGGCATGACCGGAGACGTCCTCTGGCGACGCAAGGAGTCTTCTCTAGATGAAAACGACGTGGCGCCGATTCCCGGCACGGATTTGCTGCTACTCAGCTTCGAAAGAGATTCGCGCACGCGCATCGAAGCAGTTGACACGTTGACCGGCGACACGATCTGGCGCAGCGAGAAATTGCGCGGCGCGGTGATGCAGGTCGCGGTTGAAACTGAAAGCAATCTACTCGCGGTGGTGCTGGCCAGAGATGCAAAAGGATCGGCGCGCGACAATTTCAAACGCAAGCCCGTCGTGCACGTGCTCGATCTTGCTTCCGGCGATGAACTTTGGAAGCACGAACTCGGCAGCGAAATCGAGATGATGCCGACGCGCTGGCCTGAGGACGAGAAAGACGAAGTCGGATTCAGTCTTGATAATTATCAACCGCCGATGTTCCTCAACGGGCGGCTCTATCTTTTTTACGAAGGCGCAACTTCCTACGATGCGCGCACCGGCGACGAACGCACGCGCGACAAGTTCCGCATTAATGAAGAAGGTTTGGCGCTGACTGAAGCTCCCCCGGTCGTTGACGAAGGCTTCATCTATACTTCGGGCCGCGGGCACGTGCGCGCCATCTCGCGCGAGACCGGCAAGGTGGAATGGGAAGCGAAAGATCTTGGCGTCACGCCGGAGCTGATCCTCGTGGGACGAGTTCTCTACGCGCGTACGGGCGGACAGTTTACGCGTTTGAAAGACGGTGAGATCGTCGAGCGGGGACCGTACGGCGTGGCTGCGATAGACGCTGAAAGCGGAAAGATTCTCTGGAAATACAAGGGCGCCGACAAAGGAATTACGAACGTCGTGCTGCCGGATGCGGCGACTATCATGATCGCGGATCGCGATGAACTAATCACGATCGATGCGAACAGCGGGAAGCGTCGCAGCCGTGTTGCTCACCATATCGACAAACCTTCGTTCGCCATCTTGAACGAGAGCGGCAACGTCGTAATCGGCGGCCGCGAAGAGCTTGCTGCATTCGCCCTCAACGGACAGGAGCTTTGGCGCGGCCGTTACCCGCCGCCGGGACGCGGCCTTTTGAGAACGATAGGTGCGATCGCAGCGCGCGCAGCGTCGCTTTATTTTCGGTTCGGCGGCGTGGCGTCAACTGCGTTTCGCGGAATTCAGATCGCGCGCGCAGTTGGTTCATTGACTTCGATCAGTTGGTCGGGCCTGGCAACTCGCTCGTCTTTCTCGAACCTGCAGAGCCTGGTGACGAACAGCGCGCATTCATATGCGTCAACGCGCTTTAAAGCGTTCGGCATGGCGGCCAGAGTTCGCACGCGAATTAACATGCCGTCAACTCCCGATATTCGCTCGACCGTTCGCGATCGCATCGTCGAGCATCGCCCGCGCGATGGCGAAGATCGTCTTCTCGATCGACTCGATCCGGCGCGACAGTTGGAAAGGCTCTCTCGCTTTCTCTGGCACAGGGATCGTTTAGCGACGCTGCGCGGAAACTGGATGTACTTCTACACGGACTTGAAGACGGGCGGGCATGGCCTGGCCGGAATCAATATCCAAAACGGATCGCTGGATCGGCAACTGCGGTTGAGCGATTTGGACGAGCGCTTTATCAGCGACGAAGCGGCGGGAATGATGTACGCCGCAAATGCGAATCGATTGCTTGGGTACTCAGTGAATCAGACTCCTTAGGCTTATACTCTTTGTCTGCTTTGTCATATGGATACTACGGATAGGCATGGTTCGAATTCCACGATGATCCCAGGCTTCGGGCTATTGTTCGGCCTGCTGCTCATGTTCGGTGGGACTTCAAGCGCCGTCCGCGCGCAGTATGGGAAGCCATATCAACAATGGACCGCCAACGAAGCTGAGGCGCTAATTCGTAACTCGCCGTGGGCGCAGACGCGGGCTGAGCCAATGTCGGTTACGACGCTTGATCCTCGAACTGAGCCGGCCGACACAGTTGTCACAGTTAGTCTGCGCTCAGCTTTACCAGTGCGTCAGGCCAGGACGCGATTGACTCAGCTCAAAAACAAGTATGACAAGCGCAACGATCATGAAAAGGCTTTGATAGATGCAAAGACGAAATTGCTGCTGGAGTGTCCCGAGTGCGCTGAGTATTATGTGGTAGCAATAAGTCCGGGACCGAAGAGTACTAACCCCCGTTTCAAGAATCTGCCGTGGGACATATCACTCGGCGGGATGAAAAAATACGTTGAGATCAAGAATGAAAAAGGTGAAACGCGCGAGTTGGTGAAATTCGTAGGTCCGGATTTTAACGATGGCGAGGCCGTGTTATATTTTTCGCGCTTCAATTCAAAGGGTGAACCTTTGATCAGCCCGGCGAACCGCATGATCACAATCTCGGTCGACTCGCGCTTGCTTAAATGGGCGCCTTGGAAACTTCAGAAATTCGAGTTTGAGGTCAGCAAAATAATCGTAAATGGACAAGTGATTTTTTAGGAGAGATTGAATAATGGCTTACACACATCAGGAACTCAAACATAAAACCCTGGCCGAGCTGCGCGATATCGCAAAGGACATTGAGCACGAAGCCGTACAAGGGTACACGCAACTGAATAAAGAGCATTTGATCGTCGCGATCTGTAAAGCTCTCAACATCGAAATGCACGAACATCACGAAGTAGTCGGCGTCGATAAAGCGGCGATCAAAACCCGCATCAAAGCGCTCAAGGTGAAACGTGACGCGGCACTGTCGGCGCATGATCACAAGGAATTGAAGATCGCGCGTCGCGGCATTCATCGGTTGAAGCGGCAGATTCATAAAGCGACCGTTTGATCCTGCCCGCTCGGATCGTTTAGAAGCCGGACTTGTCCGGCTCGTCTTAAGGCGGCGAACAAGTCCGCCGTCTAAACGCTTATCAGCCAGGACTCGCATTGACTTTCATCACGAACTGGCATAGAAAACCTCACGCAAGTTCCCCATTCACATTCTTATCAGCAAGCGAGGTAGCTACCGATGAAGCAAGCTATCAGTATCAATGTCAACGGTGTCGATCATGCCGGCGAGGTCGAGCCGCGTCTGCTGCTCGTGCATTATCTGCGCGATGAGCTCGCTCTGACGGGCACGCACGTCGGTTGTGAGACTTCGATCTGCGGCGCCTGCACGATCCTGCTCGATGGCCAGGCGGTGAAGTCGTGCACCATGTTCGCCGTGCAAGCCGATGGATCGAACATCACTACGATCGAAGGCCTCGCCGCAAACGGTAATTTGCATCCGGTACAGGAGGGTTTCTGGGAATGTCACGGATTGCAGTGCGGCTATTGCACGCCGGGAATGATCATGACGTCGACGCAAATTATCGATCGAAATCCGAATCCATCGCGCGACGAAATTCGGCACGGGCTGGATGGAAATCTGTGCCGCTGCACCGGCTATCAACATATCGTCGAAGCGGTTGAATATGCGGCGAAGAAAGCGAGCGCATAGTTATGGCTGAAAAGTATGTTGGAAGAAGAATCAAACGAACAGAAGATCCGCGCCTGATCAAAGGTCTCGCTCACTACGTCGACGACATTCGCTTGCCGGACACGTTGCACGTCGCCTTCGTGCGCTCGCTCTACGCGCACGCAAAAATCAACGGCATCGATACGGCTGAAGCTTTGAAAGCCCCCGGCGTAGTGGCGGTTTATACCGGCAAAGACATCGCGACGAAAGTTGGACCGGTTCCCTGTGCTGCCGCGCTGCCTGATTTGAAAGTTCCTGATTACCGAGTGCTCGCAACCGGCAAAGCTCTCTTCGTCGGTCACCCGATCGCCGCCGTTGTCGCGACAGACAAATACACTGCACGCGATGCGGTCCACCTAATTGACGTCGACTACGAAGAATTGCCTGCCGTGGTGGATGTTGAGCAAGCTGCCGCCGGCGGCGCGATGGTTCATGAAAACTTCGGCGACAACATTGCTTACAAATTGACATCAGGTGAAGGCGACATTGACGCGGCGATGAAGGCTGCCGACAAGATCGTTTCGCAAAAGATGGTCCACCAACGGCTCGCGCCAATCGCGATGGAGCCGCGCGGAGTCCTCGCGAGATATTTTCCTGGCGAAGAAGAACTAACCGTTTGGTCTTCGACGCAGATTCCGCATCTGTTGCGCACCCAACTCGCACTGATGATCGGCATTCCGGAAAACAAGCTGCGCGTGATCACTCCGGAAGTTGGCGGCGGCTTCGGATCGAAGTTGAATGTTTATGCGGAAGAAGCTCTGCTCGGTTGGATTTCAATTCAGCTCGGCAAGCCGGTGAAGTGGATCGAATCCCGCCGTGAAAACGTGCAGGCGACAATTCACGGCCGCGCGCAAGTCGGCACCGTCGAAGTCGGGGTGAAGAACGACGGCACGATCACGGGGTTGCGTTACAACGTCGTCGCAGATCTCGGCGCCTATCATCAACTGCTGACGCCGGCGATTCCGACGCTGACCGGTTTGATGTTGAGCGGCGCGTACAAAATCCCAGCAATTCAAATGAACGTCACCGGTGTCTTCACTAACAAGATGTCGACGGACGCTTATCGCGGCGCTGGCCGGCCCGAAGCTACTTACGTGGTCGAGCGCGTGATGGACGTCATCGCGCGCGAATTGAATCTCGATCCGATCGAAGTGCGGCGCAAGAATTTTCCTAAGGCCGACGAATTCCCTTTTCATACGGCCACCGGTTTGGATTACGACAGCGGCGACTACGAGGCAGCTTTGCACAAAGCGCTCGATCTTTCCGGTTATCAAAGTCTGCGCGAGGAACAGAAGAAAGCGCGCGATAACGGCAAACTCATCGGTATTGGCGTGTCCAGCTATGTCGAGATTTGCGCGCTTGGTCCATCGCAAGCCATGCCTGCCGGCGGTTGGGAAAGCGCAACCGTGCGCATCGAACCGACGGGCAAGGTTACCGTAATGACGGGCGCATCGCCGCACGGACAGGGCCAGGAGACTTCGTTCGCCCAAATCGCGGCAGACGAACTCGGGGTCGACCTCAACGATGTGACCGTGATTCATGGCGACACCGGTATCGTGCAATACGGCATCGGGACCTTTGGCAGTCGCGCCACCGCGGTTGGGGGCACGGCCGTGCTCATCGCGATTCAAAAACTGAAAGAGAAGGCTTCAAAGATCGCCGCGCACATGATGCAGGGCGAAGCTTCGCGTCTTTCATTCGAAGCCGGCTGCTATACGAAGCAGGAAGCCGCGGCCGCATCAGTAACCGGAAAGTCCGAACCCGTTGTTCCCGTCGGGGAAGGTCCTGCCGGCGCCTTGAACGATGTGCCAACTCCAACAAATGGCCGCAACAAAATCACGATCCAGGAAATCGCTCTGGCCGCGCACGTCGCGAAAGAAATTCCGCCGGACACCGAACCAGGGTTATCGGCGACTTACTTTTTCGAACCAAAGAATTTCACTTTTCCGTTCGGCACGCACATCTGCGTAGTCGAGATCGACAAGGATACGGGCGAGACAAAGATCATCAAGTACGTCGCGGTCGACGATTGTGGCAAGGTGATCAATCCGCTGCTGGTCGACGGGCAAGTTCACGGCGGCATCGTGCAATCGATCGGGCAGGCGCTGTACGAAGAGGTTGTTTACGACGAACAGGGCCAGCTCGTCACTGGCGAGTTGATGGATTATGCGTTACCGAAAGCTTCCCAGATTCCCTGGTTCGAAACTGATCGAACAGAAACGCCTTCGCCGGTCAATCCGCTGGGCGTGAAAGGTGTCGGCGAAGCAGGAACGATCGGAGCGACACCGGCGATCGTAAACGCGGTGGTTGACGCTTTATCGCCGTACGGCGTTATGCACATCGATATGCCAATTCGGCCGGAGACGGTCTGGAAATTGATTCATTGAAACATTGGTTCATTGATTCATTGCGTCATTGATTCATTGGCTTGTCGGTCATGTTTTCTAATGAATCATTGAATCAATGACTCAATGGACCAATTGGAGGCTCTTTCATGATTCCAGCTCAATTCGATTATGCGCGAGTTTCAACCCTCGACGAGGCGCTGAATCTTCTGGCGCAAAATGAAGACGCCAAGATTCTCGCCGGCGGACACAGTCTGATTCCCGCGATGAAGTTCCGGCTGATGCAGCCACCTCTGCTGATCGACATCGGCCGCATCAGAGACTTGTCGTACATTCGCGAAGAAGATGGACAGATTCGCATCGGCGCGATGACCACGCATTATCAACTTGAGTCGTCGGATCTGCTGAAAGATATTTGTCCGCTGTTGCCAGAGTGCGCCGGCGCAATCGGCGACATGCAGGTGCGCAACAAAGGAACGATCGGGGGCAGCCTTGCCCACTCTGATCCCGCGGGTGATTGGCCCGCTGCGATCCTCGCGCTAAACGCTGAGCTTGTCGCTGTAAGCAAGAACGGCGAACGCACGATCAAGGCGGATGACTTCTTTGTCGATTTACTCACGACGGCCCTGGAACCCGGCGAGATTCTGCGCGAGATCCGCGTCAACAAAACTAACGGACGGACGGGCCATGCTTATGTGAAGATGCATCATCCCGCGTCCGGTTTCGCGGTCGTCGGCATCGCCGCGAACCTGTCGCTCAGTGGAAACAATGAGTGCAAGACGGCAAGCATCGGCATCACCGGTGTCGCGGCGAAAGCTTATCGCGCGACTGGAGTCGAAAACGCTTTGACTGGCGCGAAACTCGACGACGCGGCGATCAGCGCCGCAGCAGCCCACGCCACCGACGGCGTGGACGCGAACGGCGATCTTTTCGCGTCGGCAGATTACCGGCGACATTTGGCCGAGGTTTACACGAAACGAGCAATCGCCGCGGCAATCGAACGAGCGAAATAGAAGTCCGCAGATTTCGCAGATTCCACAGATAAGCAAAAAGAATTCAGCAAGCGTAATCCCGAAGGAACCTGGTTTCGAGCGCACCATTCCTTTCTCTGTATCTGCGTAATCTGTGGCTAAGTTTTCTTAATGAAGATCACCGGTACTCACGAAATCAACATTCCGCGCGAGCGCGTCTACGCCGCCCTGACCGATCCGCAAATTCTCCAACACTGCATTCCGGGTTGCCAATCGCTGGAAGAAACCAGCGCCAACCACTACATCACCACGATGAAAGCAGGCGTTGGTCCAGTGAAAGGTGTATTCAAGGGCCACGTGCATTTGGAAGACATGCAGCCTCCGGAGCATTACCAAATGATTGTCGACGGCAAAGGCGGACCGGGATTTGTGAAGGGCACCGGCGATTTTCATCTCGAATCAAACAATGGCGGGACCATTGTGAAATACGAAGGCGACATGCAAGTCGGCGGCGTCATCGCCAGCGTGGGCCAACGCATGATCGAAGCCGCGGCGAAGATGCTTGCGGCGCAATTCTTCAAAGCACTCGAATCTGAAATTAACTCCCCGCGGGCTCTCTTTGATGCTGATCGCAAGTGATTTGTGCGCTAGTCTTTCAGCAGACTTCGTCGCTTTTCAGCTTTCTGTTTTTCGGTGAGTTTGAAATTGTACTCGTAAAGCGAGTTGGCCCAGTTGCCGTACATTGGATTGGGCAACACGATGAAATGGGTGCCGAACTGGGATCTATTTCGATCGGTGGCCTCGATCCGGCTGGCGATCGTTTTGCTCTTTTCGAACACTTCGTCGAAATCGTTCAGGTCGTCTCCCATCAACAGCACCACATGATATTTTGCGCCGATGGCTTTTCGTCTCGCCGTTTTGCTTTCGATCGCCGGATCATTTCGCATCAGCAGAGTTTCATCATTTACTGCCGGAAAACCCAGTGTTTTTAGGTTCTGGGCCGTCGCTTCTTTTGCGACCGGCTTGCGATTCGTGAGATAGAACACCCGCACGCCGCGCGAGTTGGCGTAGTTCAGAAATTCGACTGCGCCAGGAAGCGCGGTCGCTCGCGCTTGATTCATCCATTCGTTCCAGCCATCGGGATAACCCTTTTTCAGTTTCACGTTCATCGCTTCATAGGAACTGGTGTCCCAGACAGTCTCGTCAAGATCGACAATGATCGCGCGCCGCATTCTGATGTGATGATTACGCAAATCGCGATCGAGCAGCATGTGCGCGAGCGCGTACGCCTGGTAACAAAGAGCGCGATGTTCTCCGGACGATTGCTGCCAGAGAATCGCGAGCACCTCGTTTTCGTTGTCGGCAGGTTCAGTTGTTTGCGCCAGAACCGGCGCAGCGCAGAACGTAATCAAGAGGATCAGAAAACCAAGTCGCGACGAGAGGTGTTTTGTCGTCACCATTATCAATCTCCTTCTTAGTGCAGCCGTCTAATTCAGACGCCAGAAGCAAAACGAGGCGGACATCGATCCGCCTCAAAATCAAATGCAAAGATTCGCAGACTTCATCGGCTCGCAGTTTCGCGTCGGGCTTTTCCGATGAATGCTTCGATGTCAGCGATGCTGCGCGGCAGCGCGCCGGTCAACCACTTGCACCCTTCCGGCGTCACCTGCATGTCGTCTTCAATGCGCACACCGATGCCTTTGTATTTTTCGAAAGCCGGTTGCACAGCAGCAATAAACTTTTCGTTCTCAGGGGTCTTCGGCAAATTGTCGAGCGCATCCAGCCGCACGTAAATTCCCGGCTCGTTTGTAAAGACCATGCCCGGCTCGAATCGGGCGCCGCCGCCAACATCATGCACATTCATTCCCAGCCAATGACCGGTGCCATGCATGAACCAGATTCGATATTGCCAATCCGCATTCCGGTCGGTGATCAATCCCAGCTTCAGAAGCCCGTCTTTGACCACTTCAGTTGCCACGCGATTAATATCGGACAATGACGCTCCCGGCTTCGTGGCTTTCGCCACCGCTTCCTGCGCGTCGTAAACGATTTGATAAACCTCAGCTTGTTCTTTCGTGAACTTCCCGCTCACGGGAAACGTCCGCGTCACATCGGCGGAGTAATGTTCATACTCAGCGCCTACATCCATCAAAAGAAGTTGGCCCAGCTTCACCGGTCCCTGCGATTCTTCGTAGTGCAAGGTCGTCGCATTCGGCCCGCACCCGACGATGTCGGGATAGCCCCAGTTGTCGGCGTTGCGCAGCTTGAACGTATACGCGACCTGCGCGTCCACTTCGTATTCCCACTTGGCCTGCGACGCGAACGCTTCGGCGCGCTGATGCGCTTCGATGCTGATATCGATCGCGTGCTGCATCAACTCGAGCTCCATCGGCGATTTTCGCAGACGCATCAGCGCAAAGATCCCCGAAGCATTCTGAATGTTAAAGCCGGAATCCTTAGTCCACGTCGCGCCGAACCGCTGCTCCTGACGATATTCGCGGCTCTCGCCATCTGGTTGAGAATTGAGCAGATAAAGCGATGCTTCATTTTTCGCCGCCGCGTCAAAGAGGGATTCATTTGACGCCGGCGATGATGCACCGCTGGACGTCTGACCGCTCATCAAGATATTTTCGGGCCTGGGTTGGTAGGCTTGATGAGCGCGAACTGCTTTGATGAAAGAATCGAACTCGCTCGCTTCCCAAATCTCCTTCACGCCTGAAAGTTGCGCTGCCTCCTCGGCGCTATACATATGTCCGGTCCACGTTTCTGCGGCAGGATTCCGCCGCGGCAGGAACAGAATCTCAGGCGTAGCACTGTTGCCAGGCATCAACACCAGCGTCGCTCGTTTCTGATTCAGGTTCGTCAGATAGAACAGATTGTTCTCTTGCCGAAACGGAAAATCGACGTCGTTGGTATAGACGCGCGGCTCAGCGCTGAACAGCACGAGCATCCCCTTTGGGCCAACCGCGTCGGCAACATGCTTGCGTCTGGCTGCTAACTCTTCGAGTCGCTTCGTGTCGTCAAGCACCGGCGCGGGCGGCGTGATGCGAATGACAGTCGCCGGCGGCGTGTCAGCCGCGGCCGTCGATAGCGACCGCGATGATCCAAAGAAGCAAGCGACAACGCTCAGTATCAAGGCAAGGCTATAACGCATTTTGATCCTTATATTCATTCGGACTCCCGATCATGTTGTGTTCGACGAGGTCTGGTCCCGAATCATGGGACGCAGGCCCTTAAGGTTGCGGAGTTGGTCTTTTCCCAGGCTTCATTCCCGGAGTGATCACGCGCGTGTTTCCCTTTGGCCCAACAAAGATGACCGTCCCATCAGGTTGTTTGATCATCCGGCCGCCGTTAGGAAGCGTGCGGACTTCAGGCGCTGGGCGCGGATGCCCCGGCTGCCGGCCATCTTGCGGCCGGAAAGGATCGAAGTCTCCCTGCCGCGGAAACTGTGCGTTAGGATCGTGCGGGCGGTTTGGATCTCGATTCGGGTCGTAGCCGGGATCTCCGGGTCTCGGAGGTGGAGGATAGACCGTTACGGGATTCTCGCCGCGCTCCGGCTTCTTCGTCGTCATCCGCTGCGTCGCAGCCTCAGTTTTCGGCTTCTCTGTCTTTACTTCGTTCACCTTCGTAGTCACGTCGGTTGGACTAGAAGTCGCCGCCGAGTTATTCGTTGATGGTGAAGGCTGAGCGACAGGCTGCGAATCGGGTTGCACCGGAGACGCAAGGCTCTGTTGATTTTGGCGTTGCCGGTAAGCAAAGAACCCGGCCGCGCCTCCTCCAATTACCAACAGCACAATTGCTGCTGCAATCCAGGGCCGCCAATTTCGCGTTGGCTGTGACACTCCCGCCGTGACCGTGCGCACGTTTGTAGCTTCGCCGGCCACGAGAGTTTGCGCTTCACTGGCGAACGGCGCAGCGCTGCGCTGCGTCTGTCCCCCGGCTAACTTCGTCGCTGATTCAGAAAGCACCGTGCTCGATCCTGCAAATGTCGCGGGCGCTCTGGTCACCAAAGTCTCGGCATCGCCCGTTGGATGCTCAGCAGCCACGCGCAGGGCTTCGCGCATCGCGTTCGCCGTCACGAAACGATCGTCGCGCTTCTGCGACATTGATTTCGCCAGCACGTTGGCGACCGCGCCGCTGACCGCGGTATTCACCTGGTTCGCCGGCGAAAGCGGATCAGGCAGGCCGTTGACTACTGCGGACGCGCGGCTTAATGCATCCGGTGGCTTCACGTTGGTGAGCAGATGAAACAGTGTGGCGCCGAGCGCGTAGATGTCGCTGCGCGTGTCGGTGCCCATTCCCTGGACCTGTTCGAGTGGAGCGTAATTCGGCGTATAGCCAAAGATGCTCGCAGAGGTGGTAACTGCGGTCATCTGGCCTGCCGAACCTTTTGCTAAACCAAAATCCAAAAGGACGATTTGTCCACGGCCGGTTAGTTTCAAGTTCTGCGGCTTGATGTCGCGATGAATGATTTGCGGATCCTGCGTGTGGAGATAATCGAGAGCGTCGCACAGTTGATCTCCCCAGCGCACAACTTCATCCTGAGGAAACGGGCCATTTCTTTGCGCTAACATCTCGGCCAAATCTTCGCCTGCGATGTACTGCATCACCAGGAACTGGCCGTCGCCTTCGTTAAAATGATCGCTGACGCGGGGCAATGCCTGGTGATGAAGCCGCGCCAGGAGACGCGCCTCACGCTCAAACTGCTTGCGCAGTTTTTCATCCGCGAAAAGCGTTTCTTTAAGTGCGACGACCGTATCGAGTCGCTCGTCAACCGCCTCGTACACGGCGCCCATGCCGCCCTGTCCGAGCTGGCGCACGATGCGATAGCGGCCTTGTAAAACTGTTCCTGCGGTAAGCATTTCGAAAACTCAAACGAAGCTGGAGTCTACCATTCTGTGGAACGCAAGGCCAAGACTAATGGTTTCCGTCCTGGCCGCAATCTTCATTCATATTTTTGGACGGTTCAGCAACTTCAATGGTCTTTTGATCATTCATCTTTTAAGCGTATGCTAGCCGCACATGAGCCAGCCAATTCCGTTTGATCGTGACGGCGAAATCATCGACGTCACCCCAACCAAGCCGAAGCGTCGGCGCTGGAAGTGGCTGGTGCTCGTCGCGATCATTCTGCTGTTCTTTGTAGCGTCGCGCGCGCTTTCGATCTATATCTCCGCGCTTTGGTTCGGCTCGTTGGGATACTCATCCGTTTTTTGGTTTATCTTCCGGGCCAAACTTGAGCTGTTTCTGATTTTCCTGATCGCCACTACTGCGATTCTGCGGGGCGGCTTTTGGTTGGTCGAACGCGTCTTCGCTTCCTTCTCTTTCGGCCGGCGCACCGTCTTTATCAATCAACAGCCGGTGAATTTTTCGCCTACGCGTTTGTTGCGACCTCTGGCGTGGGTCGCTTCGGTCATTGCTGGACTGATTTTCGGATTCGGTATGCGCGAAGATTGGCGCAGTTTCGCGCTCTACTTTCATCAAGTCCCGACGAACACGACCGATCCCATCTTCAACAAGCCGGTCGGTTTTTATCTTTTCACGTTGCCCGTTTACGATTCCGTTTCATCGTGGCTCCTCTCGCTTGCTTTCATCATTCTCATCGCCACCGTTATCTATGCGGCGCTCGCAGTAACTCAGCAAGGAATTTCAACAACAGGCGATTTGACGAAAGCGCGCAAGACGAGTCTGACTGCCGTATCGGTCGCGCTCGTGCCGTGGCTGATCATTCTCGGCTGGCGATTCTCGCTGTCGCGCTATCCGTATCTTTGGGGCGACCACCAAACGTTTTCGGGCGTTACCTTTGTGGAAGCTAATCATCTGCTGCCCGCGTTCATGTGGGTGGCCGTGGCCCTCATCCTTGCGGCAATCATCTTATTAATCAACGCATTTACGATGAGGAAGATCCGCATCCTGATCGGCGCGCTCGCGATTCCTCTGCTCGTCTACCTCGTCGGCGCCGTCATCATTCCTGCTTACGTCACAAATTTTATCGTGAAGCCAAACGAACTCGGCCGCGAGAGTCCGTACATCGTTCATAACATCATCTGGACGCGGCGGGCGTTCGGTATCGATCGCATCGAGCAGCGGAACTTCGATGCGCTGACGACGTCGGACAGCTTAGACCTGCAAAATAACCGGGCGACCCTCGACAACATTCGTCTGTGGGACTGGCGCGCGCTGAAGGATACGCTGACGCAGATCCAGGCGATTCGCACCTACTACGATTTCACCGACGTTGATGTCGATCGTTACGCGGTCGGCGGCGAGCTGCGACAGATGATGCTCGGCACGCGCGAACTCAACGTTGAGAAACTGGCCGCGTCATCGCGCAATTGGGTAAATGAAAAGCTGATCTATACGCATGGTTATGGAGTCACGATGAACACTGCGAACGGCTTTGACTCGGAAGGCATGCCGAAGTTCGTGGTTTCCAACATGCCGGTCGAATCGACCGCAGCCGAGATCAAAGTGACGCGCCCCGAAATCTATTTTGGCCAGGAAACAAACCCCGATGTTTATGTGAAGACAAAGCGGATGGAGTTTAACTATCCGCAGGGCGATACGAACAACTTGACAACTTACGAAGGAACCGGCGGCATTCCGATCGGAGGTTATTTCCGGCGCTGGTTGCTCGCCTGGGGGTTGGACGATCTAACCAAGCTGCCGTTTTCTGACGACGTCACCCCTGAAAGCCGCGCCTTGATTCATCGAAACATACGCGAGATCGTCGATGGAGTCGCACCGTTTCTTATCTATGACAACGATCCTTACATGGTGATCAATTCAGAAGGGCGAATGTTCTGGATTATCGATGCGTTCACCGAGACGGCAAGCTATCCGTTCTCACGGCACTATCAGGCCGGCGATAAGAACGTCAACTACATTCGCAACAGCGTCAAAGTCGTCGTCGATGCTTACAACGGCACGACGAACTTCTACATTTTCGATTCGCAGGATCCTCTGATCCAAAGCTATCGCGCCATCTTTCCGAATCTTTTCCGCGACGCCAAAGATATGCCGCAAGATTTGCGCGCGCATGTTCGCTACCCTGAAACCCTGATCAAGACGCAGGCCGAAGTCTTCGGTCTTTACCACACGCAAGACACGAACTCGTTCTTTCAACGCGAGGATTTGTGGAACGTTGCCAGGCAAGTCAGCCTGAGCGAAGACAAACAGCAACAGGAGCAATCGATCGAACCCTATTTCGTCTTGATGCAATTACCCGGCGAGAACAAAGGCATCGAGTTCGTCGAGATCCTGCCGTTCACGCCATCGAACCGAAATAACATGATCGGCTGGATCGCCGGACGCTGTGACGGCGACGCATATGGTTCGCTAATCGCCTACAACTTTCCAAAGTCACGTCTCGTCGATGGCCCTTTGCAAATTGAAGCGCGCATAGATCAGAACGCGCAACTCTCCGGACAATTTACTCTCTGGAATCAACAAGGGTCGCATGTTCAGCGCGGCCATCTGCTTGTTATTCCCATTGGCCGCTCTTTGCTCTACGTCGAACCAATCTATCTAAAAGCTGAACGCAGCCCGATGCCTGAACTGCGCCTGGTGGTTTTGGCCACCCAGGATCGTTTGGAGTACGGATCGAACTTCGATGAAGCACTCAACAAATTGTTTGGTGAATCGAGCAAGCAAACCACTGCTCAACCGACGCAGACCGGACAGCCAAAACCCAATGCAACACCGCAGGCTTCGCCAACGCCGCCACCGGCCGGCAGCCAAAACGTTCAGCAGCTAATCAATCGCGCCGTTCAGGAGTTCGAGGAATATCAACGTCTGACGTCAGAAGGAAAATTGGGTGAGGCTGGCAAGAAACTCGAAGAGCATAAACGCACGCTCGAAGAATTGAAGAAAGTTGGCAGCGGCAAACCGCAGTAGCTATTTGATCTTCTCCTCGAGTTTTTTCGTTTCCGCGACCGCTTCGTTGTATTCAGGTTCATAACCCGGACTGGGCTTCATCGCAAGCAAAGCATCGATTTGTTTCTGCGCATCCGCGTTTCGATGATCCTGGGCATAGGCCTGGGCCAACCGCACTCGTAATACTGCGTTCGTCGGTCCGAGTTTCACTCCCTTTTCCAAATACTCGATAGCTTTCTGTGTGTCACCACCGAGTATGCGCGGCGATTGCAAATAGACCTGGCCCAGAACCATGTAGGCGCTACCGGATTGAAAGCCCTCATCGATCTTCAACACCGTTTCCATCTCCTGCTTGATGTCTTCGATCTCGGAAAGACTTGCCAGCGTGCTGATTTGCGCGCTGCCACCATAGTTGGCACCTAGCCAGAAATGCCCTTCCGGTTTTCTATCCTGCAATTTTACGGCGAGCTTACCCGCATCGATCCCTTCGCGAAATGATTTATCCTGCTCAGTTGAGTTCGGGCTGTGCGCGCCCAAATAGTAGTTATATTTGGCGAGACGCCAGGCGAGATCGTAGTTGGCAGGATCATCAGCCTGGGCCTGTCGCAAGGCGACAATCGCCTGCCTCACTTTCACTAGATCGTCTCGTCCCGCATAAAGCTTATCGGCCTCAGCGATCGACTCGGCAGTCGGACGGACGGCAACACGATCATAGGTGGCCGTGGTCGCTTTTCGGCACGAAATTCCGGCGAAAACCAATGCGCCGCAAACGATGAGCATTGCGAATTTTCCGGTTGTTTTCATTGATTCGCCTCTCCGAGCGGGCTTATTGTATAGCACTGTCATACACACCCTAATTGCCTTTCTTTTCAGACCCACATAAGTTATATTCCGCGCTTCAGTTGATTACTTGCACACGGAGGAGCGGTGACCGCAGCAGCCTTTTACGATCTCGAAGGGACACTAGTCAGCACGAACCTGGTCCATACGCTCGGCTTCTATGCGCGGAACCAGCCGAACCTACTCCGCAGTTTCACCAAGAGCGCGACCACACTTCTCAGTGTCCCACTGTTTGCCGTCAGCGATCAGTATAGCCGAAAAGTCTTTAACGACCTCTTCTTCAAACGGTACAAGGGCGAAACTGAAGATCGGATGCGGTACTTCGCGGACGCGTTGTTTGAGAAGATCCTGAAGCCCGCGGTCTATCCGGGCGCGTTTGAGCTAATCGAAAAATCCCGCAGTCTCGGATTGCGTCAGGTCGTTGTCACCGGTGCGCTCGATGTTTCGGTCAAGCCCTTGATGGAGCATCTCGGCATAGAAGATTACGTAGCCAACCGTCTTGAATTCGTCAAAGGCGTGGCGACCGGACGATTGCTTCCACCCGTGTTGGCATCCGCCACGAAAGCGTCGTGGATCCGCACATTCGCCGAACGTGAAGGAATCAACCTGAGCGAGTCTTTTGCTTACTCGGACAGCATGAGCGACTTGCCGATGCTCTCGATCGTTGGACATCCGGCGGCAGTGAATCCCGATTTTCGTTTACGTCAAACCGCACTTCATCACGATTGGCCGATTTTGAATTTGAAGTAGCACAAACACTATGGCTCTTCAGTTACGACGAAAAACACACGAGTCGATCATTTACATCGACAGCGACAGCGCGCCGCGTATTCTGCCTTCGGGGGAAGATTTTATCCTCGAAGATATTCCGGTCGGCACACGCGTGCTTTACCCGAACCCGCCAATCAAGGGTCTGCCGAATCGGGAAGCTGCGATTCGTTACGCCCTGAATCATCCGCTTGGTTGCGATCCGCTGTTTGCGCAACTCGAGCCAGGCATGAAAGTCACAATTGCAATTGACGATATCAGCCTGCCGTTGCCTCCGATGGCCACGCCGGATATTCGTCAGACGATGCTGGAGATTGTGCTCGATATGCTGGCCGGTAACGGCGTCGATGACGTGCACATAATCATCGCGAATTCCCTGCACCGAAAGATGACTGCATGGGAAATGAAGCGGATGGTGGGCCAGAGAATCTTCGATGACTTCTATCCGGATCGTTATTACAACCATGACGCTGAATGGCGAGACGGGCTGATCAAACTCGGCGAGACGCGACATAAAGAACCTCTGGTTCTTAATCGGCGCGCCGCCGAAAGCGATTTGCTGATTTACTGCAACATCAATTTTGTGCCGATGGACGGCGGACATAAATCAGTTGCGGTTGGCCTTTGCGATTACGAGTCGCTGCGCGCGCATCACGAGCCGCAGACGATTCGCGACTCAGACAGTTACATGGATCCGGCGCGTTCCGAGCTGGCTAACAAGTGCGAGCGCCTGGGAAAGATAGTCGACAAGGAACTCAACGTCTTTCACATCGAATCTTCAATCAACAATCGCATGTATGGAAGCGACATGGACTTCCTCCTCAAGAACGAGGACGACTTCACCGCGTTCGATCGGATGAAATTCGAAGCCATGCGTTACACGATGAGCAAGTTGCCGCGTACTGCGCGGCGAAAGTTGCTGCACTCGCGGCCGGCGCAATACGAGATGACCGCCTGCTTCGCCGGCAAAACCGAACCGGTGCACGCAAAGATCATCGAGAAGGGCTTCCAACAATACGCGATTCCCGTGCGCGGCCAATGCGATATTCTGATCACCGGAATTCCAGACATTTCGCCGTACAACGTCTACTCGATTTTGAATCCGCTGCTGGTCCAGGTGATGGGTCTGGGCTATCACTTCAATTTTTATCGTAACAAGCCGCTGCTCAAGAAAGGCGGCGTGCTGATTATTCATCATCCCTGTTACGACCAGTTCGATCACAACTTCCATCCGAGTTACATCGAATTCTTTAATCGTCTACTGCCGGAATCGCGCGACGCTTTCTATCTACGCGAGAAGTACGAACGTGAATTCGCAAACAATCCGAGTTACGTCGAGATGTATCGGCGCGGCAATGCGTATCACGGCGCGCACCCGTTCTTCATGTGGTACTGGGGTGAGAACGGCCGGCAGCACGTCGGCAAGGTGATCGCGGCAGGCGCTGAGAACGCGCACGTGCCGGCGATGCTTGGTTGGGAGCGCGCCGACAATCTGACCGAAGCGATCGCGATGGCGCGAAACTATATGGGCAACTCAGCAGAGATCACGATGCTGCATCAACCGATGATTGGCATCGCAGACATGGAATAGGCGATGAACTTCGCGGCTCTCAAATTAATTGGCACGCGCGCGCTGGCTTTCGCCGGCACGCTTTTCATGTCGCTGGCGATCGTCAGCAGCATGCCGAAATTCAAAGAGCGGCGACAGAAATATTTCACCTCAGCAGCGATGACCGGCGGCCTGCATCGCCTGCAATTGCTTCATTTAGCGGGAGCCAGCGTTAATGGCCGCGCGACCGGTTCGGCGCCTTTGGTGCTCGCGGCTGGCGAAGGTCGATTGGAGATCGTTCGATACCTGCTCGATGAAGGCGCCGACCTAAACGCGCGGGAACTTCACGGCAATACTGCGCTGGCCGAAGCGACGTATTACAGCCAGGTTTCGATCATTAAGGAGCTGCTGTTGCGCGGAGCCGACGTCAACGCTGTAACCGAAAACGGCACCGCGCTGGACATCGCGTTGAGCAGGAAAGACTCGGCCACGGTCGATCTGCTAAGTCACTACGGCGCGAAGCGCGCCAGCGATCTTCGATGAAGGGTGAATGATGACGAACAAGCTTTCACCGACTGAGATTTTTAACGGCCGTCATATCTTTCTGATCGGCGGCACCGGCTTTCTCGGCAAGGTCACGCTGAGCATGCTGCTGCATCGCTTTCCCAACATCGGCCGCGTGTATGTGACCGTGCGCGCTCGTTCGCAGGAAGAATCAGAGACGCGCTTTTGGAACAACGTAATTAGCGCGCCGCCATTCGATCCGGTGCGCGAGCGTTACGGCGCCGCGTTCGAGGATTTCATTCGCGACAAAGTCGCGATTGTCGGCGGCGACATCGCCGAAACCAATCTCGGGTTCACTGAAGAAGAGGCGGAACGCGTTGCCAAAGATATCGATGTGATCATCAACTCAGCCGGCAACGTCACCTTCAATCCAACTTTGGAGAGTGCTTTGCGCACGAACGTGGTTGGCACCCAAAACGTGATCGCGTTCACCAAGCGCATGAAGCGGCCGTGCCTGGTTCACATCTCGACGTGCTTCGTCGCCGGCAATCGGTCGGGGGCGGTCTGGGAGGACGATCGAGTAGTTGGTTATTTCCCGCGCAAAAACGAATTGAAGGGGGTCGAGTTTTCCGTCCAGCAAGAAATCGCCGATTGCGCCAAGATGTCCGAACGCGCGCGCGAAGAAGCCAAGGACGCAATGCGCCTGGCGCAGTTTAGGGAGCAGGCGCGCAAACGTCTGGATGAAGAATTGCGCGATGCCGACGATCCGGACGCCCTGGGCTTGGCCGTCGCTCGTGAAAGGAAAGTCTGGACGCGCAATCGCTTGACTGAACTCGGCGTCGAACGCGCCGCGTTTTGGGGTTGGCCCAACATTTATACTTATACGAAATCGCTGGGCGAACAACTGGTTGCGGCGGAAACCGACATTGTGAGGGCTATCGTGCGGCCGAGCATTGTCGAATCCGCGAAAGACTATCCGTTCCCCGGTTGGAACGAAGGGTTCACGACGACGGCGCCGATCATTTTCATGACCTTGAAGGGCCAGCGCCAACTTCCCGCGAATCCGAAACTAATTCTCGATATCACTCCGGTCGATCAAGTCGCCTCCGTTATGCTCGCCGTGGCGGCGCAAGCCTCCGTCGAAGAGCCGAAGCTGGTCTATCAGGCCGCAACCGGCGATTCGAATCCTAATGACATGGAGCGAATCATCGGACTGGTTGGTTTGTTCCGGCGTCAGGAAGAAATCAACAAGGAGGACGGCCTGCGTCTGTTCCATGAGATCTCTGCGCGCATCGAGCCGTTCCGCGTTTCTCCCGAGCGTTTTGAAGCTACTTCCCTGCCGATGATGAACAACGCGGCAAAGAAAGTTTCATCACTGCTCGACAAAGCGAAGCCGCGCTGGGGCGGCGGCCGCTACGAAGGCGTCATCAGTCGGGTGAAGCAAGGCGTCGATCGGGTCGAGCAGCAAACGCGTGAAGCGAAAGAAGCGTTCGAGATGTTCAATCCGTTCACGTATGAAAACGCTTATGTCTTTCGCTCAGACAACATTCGCGCGCTCTTCAATCGGATCAGCGAAGATGAGCGACAGCTGCTGACATGGAACCCGGAAAAGTTCGACTGGTACGACTACTGGCTGAACGTCCACATGCCGGGGCTAAAGAAGTGGGTGCTGCCGACGCTCGAAGAAGACATGCGGGCGCAACCCAAACGCGTTTACACGTATCGCGATCTGCTGGAGATGTTCGAGACGACGACCAAACGTCACGCAACGCGCGTCGCGATGCGTATCGAACGCGACGGCCACAAAGAGCAATACACGTATGCAGATTTGCGCGAGCTAGCGACGCGCGCAGCCTCGTTCTTCGCTAGTCACGGCATCAAGCATGGCGACCGCGTGATGCTCTTCAGTCACAACGCGCCCGAATGGGGCATGACTTATTTTGGAGTGCTGCGCGCCGGCGCGACGTGCATTCCGGTCGATCCGGAAAGCTCGACCGAAGAAGTCGTCAACTTCGCGCGCGCTGGTGAAGCGTCGGGCATCGTCATCAGCGACAGATTGAAGCAAGAGAGATCATCGCTGCCGGATCAGTTGAAAGCCGCCGGCCTCAATAACGTGAAGCTCTGGACTTTCGATGAAGTTTTCGAACTGGCCGATCAAGAAACCGAAGACGAGCGCATCGCCATGTTGCCGGCGCGCGTGACGGCACAATCAGTCGCGTCGCTCATCTTCACCTCGGGCACGACGGGCCGGCCGAAAGGCGTCATGCTTTCGCATCGCAATCTCACCAGCATGGTCTCGATGCTCTCGTCAGTGTTCGACATGGACACGAGCGACGGCGTGTTGTCGGTGCTGCCGCTACACCACACCTTCGAATTCTCGACCGGTTTTCTCACGCCGCTAAGTCGTGGCGCCCAAATAACTTATCTGGACGAACTGAACAGCGAAAATCTCGCGAAAGCGATCAAGAACGGTCACGTCACCGGCATGGTGGGCGTGCCGGCGCTTTGGGAATTGCTGCATCGCCGCATTAAGAATCGGCTGCACGATCGCGGCAAATGGGTTGGCGAAACGGCCGATCTGCTGATCAAATTCAACGCCTGGTTGCGAGACACGACGCCGCTGAATTTTGGACAGCTGCTGTTCTATCCGATTCACGAAGGCATGGGCGGACGCATTCGTTATTTCATCAGCGGCGGATCCGCGTTGAATGAAAAAGTGCAGCGAGATTTCCAGGGACTTGGCTTCACGATTCTCGAAGGCTACGGTCTGACGGAAGCGTCGCCAGTACTGACCGTAACGCGACCTGAAAATCGAATGCTGGCCGGGACCGTAGGCAAATCGCTGCCGGGAGTTGAAATTCGCATCGCCGATCCAGACGGAACCGGTGTCGGCGAAGTGATCGCGCGCGGCCCGAACGTGATGCTCGGCTATTTCGGCAACGAAGAAGCAACGCGTGAAGCGCTCGTCGATCGATGGCTCTACACCGGCGATCTCGGCCGCATCGACGACGAAGGAAATCTTTATCTCGTCGGACGATCGAAAGACATCATCGTCGATACAAACGGCAAGAACGTTTATCCCGACGAAGTCGAAGAGGTTTATCAGGAGTCGCCCTACGTTAAAGAGTTGAGCGTGATCGGCTTGCCGGATGGCATCGGCGAGAAAGTCGCTTGCCTGGTCGTGCCGGATTACGAATATGACATCGCGCTTTCGCGCGCCGAGGTGAAGCAAAAGATCGACGAGCACTTCCGCGAAGTATCGGGCAAGCTGCCGTACTACAAGCGCGTGAAGCTTCTACATTTCACCGACGACGAATTGCCGCGCACCGCGACCCGCAAAGTAAAGCGGCGCGACGTCGTGCAAATGATTCAGAAGATCGAGCAGGGCGCGCGCGCTTCGTCAGCAGATGCGATTGCCGAGGAAGTTACCGGCGACGCGGCCTGGCTCATCAACATCGTCGCCTCAGTATCGAACCGCTCGGTGGATGAAGTGTCGATGAATACACGGCTGGCCGATCTCGGCTTCGATAGCTTGATGTTCGTCGAACTGGCGCAATCGATCGAAAACGCCGGCGGATCGATCACTGCTCCCGAACGACTGAATGAAGTGCAGGACATTCGCGAGTTGCTCACCGTCGTCAATCGGCAGACGAGCCAGGGTACGCGCACAGAGCAGGCTCGCTTGCGCCTGGACTCTGAGAAAGACGATGAGATTCACATCCCCGAATTTCTGAAATTGATCGGGAACAAAACGGTCGAGGTCGCGCAGCGCACTTTGTACGAACGAATCCTGCGCACGAAGTACGAAGGCCGGAGCAACATTCCGTATCACACAAACTTCATCGTAGCGGCGAACCATTCGTCGCACCTCGACATGGGTTTGGTAAAGATGGCGCTGGGAGATGCGGGCGAAGATTTGGTGGCGCTGGCGGCGGCCGATTATTTCTTCGACACGAAATACAAGCGCGCTTACATGGAAAACTTCACCAACCTGGTGCCAATGGAACGCACCGGATCGCTGCGCCAATCGCTCAGGCACGCGCGATCATTTCTCGATCGCGGATACAACGCATTGATCTTCCCGGAGGGCACGCGTTCTATGACTGGAAAGATGGCCGACTTCAAACCGGTGATTGGCTATCTCGCGTTGGCGTCGCGCGTAGGCATTCTGCCGATTTATCTGCAGGGCACTTACGACGCGTTTCCGAAGGGCTCCTCCCTTTTGAAGAGCCGCGACGTGGGCGCGCGCATCGGTCGCTACATTCCAATTGAAGAGTTGGAAGAGATAACGCAAGAGATGTCGCGCGCGGAAGCGTATCGTTTGATCGCCGCGCGCGTGCGTCATGACGTCGTCAACCTGCGCGATCGCACGAACCTGAAGTTCGATCCGCAAGTGATCCATGAAGAGTGGCAGGCTGAGCGCCGCGCCGGCAAGCTGAGGATTGAGTCGAGTGACGAAGAGTTTGCGGCAGCGGAAGCTTAAGCTTTCACCAAAGAGGACACAGAGCCACAAAATGCACAAAAGGCACAAAGCAGAAATGAACGCGCTAACCGCTCTGTCAATTTGGGCTCGGTCAATATCCGCTCGGTCGATTTCTTTTGTGCTTCTTGTGCTTTTTTGTGGCTGATTAGTTCTTCTCTGTGTCCTCTGTGGTTAATTTGATCGATGCCTAAGACACCACCAAAGAAACGAACCGCCGAGATCGTGCCCAAGAAAAGCACGAAGCGTCACGCTGCCGTCGTCAAAAAAGTTCCACCGACGACTTTGATCACCGGCGGCACGGGCTTTCTTGGCTCGCATCTCGTGCGGCAACTCGTTGAATCGGGCGCGAAGGACATCCGCGTGATGGCTACGTCCATTCCCGAATGGCTGACTGGGTTGGGCGTCGATACCTTTGAAGGCTCGGTTATGAACGCTGACGATGTGGCGCGCGCGGTGGAAGGCGTCAATGAGATTTATCATCTCGCGGGAAAAGTTTCGCGCGAGAAAGACGAAGCGCGTGAAATGTACAAGTTGCACGTCGACGGAACGCGCCTGCTTTGCGACGCGGCAACGAAAGCCGGCGTGAAGACGATGGTGCTGGCGTCGAGCAGCGGCTCAATCGCCGTTAGCGAAACAGCCGACGTGGTCGCGGATGAAGCTTGTTCGCCGCCGCTGGACATCATCGCGCGCTGGCCCTATTACGCGAGCAAGGCTTACCAGGAGATGGCTGCGTTGGAACGATTCAACGGCAAAGGCGCGCGTCTCGTGATCATGAATCCGAGTCTGCTGCTTGGGCCGGGTGACGATCGTTTGAGTTCAACGAAAGTCGTGTTGGATTTCATGGCGAGGAAAATCAGCGCGGTGCCAAACGGCGGTCTGAACTTCGTCGACGTGCGCGATACGGCCCAGGCGTTTCGCGTGGCGATGCAGAAGGGCCGTCACGGTCAACGCTATCTGCTCGGCGCGGTAAATTGGACGTTCCTGAAATTCTTCGATCGACTCGAGCGCCTAACGAAAGTCGCCTCACCACGGCTCGCCTTCCCTTCAAAGTTCGCCATCGCCGGCGCGCAAGTAATCGATTCGCTCTTCCGCCAATGGAACTTCACCTCGCCCGTTCAAGCCGACGAAGTCGAGATGGCCGAATACTTTTGGTACTTCAAGCACGACAAGGCTCGCCGCGAACTCGGCTTCATGCCGCGCGATCCAGGCGACACCTTGAACGACACCGTGCGTTACCTGCGCGAGAATTTTTTGGGTGGGAAGTGATTGCTCTTAGATCGCTCCCAACTGCCGATACATCTTCATGAAATCAAAGTTGTTCCAGGCCTCGACGATTTTGCCTTCTTTGAGACGGGTGATCGTGACGCCGGTGAATTCAACCGGCGAATTGGTCGCGGCAAATCCCAAACTATTGCCTTGATGCTTGCCGCGCACGCTGCAACGAGTGGCGACTGTGTCGCCTTCGGCAATCTGATCTTCGACGACGACTTCGATGTTGGGAAATGCTTCCCGGAATTGCGAGTGAAACGGGAGAAAACCGCTCGGACCTTTCAGAGGCGCGGTGACATCGTCTGACAAGCCATGCGCGATCCCATCTTCAGCGAACATCTCGGGGATCGCATCTGCGCGGCCTTTGTTCCACACTTCTTCAAACCAGCGACGCATCACGGCTTTATTAGCTTCTAAGTTGTTTTGTTCTGACATGAGGAACCTCCTTCAATCCGAGTGCCAAGCTGAGCTTCAGTCTATTCAATCAGTCAATCGCAAGCCAACAGCTTGCGCTACATTTTGTCAGCCCGATTCATCGGGCTTTCCCGAAGGGTTAATAGACCAGCGCTTTGAGCGCTGGGTAAAGAACTGCGAATTGATCTCGAAGAGCACGCTTCAGCGTGCTTACCTAACAGCTTTAGCATCCGCGAGATTTTAAGCCCGCTGAAGCGGGCCCGGTCGATTACCACCAATCGTGACCCAGCCGTAAAAACGGCTGGTCTCGTAACCCTGCGGGTTAAGCCGCGTAAACGCGGCTGCAATCAACCAATGTCACTGTCGCCGCACGACGCCATCTCTTCCTGCAGGCAGGAGGGCTCGAGTTAAGATTCAAGCACGCCTCAAGTCCTCACCCTTTCCCTTCCCAAAGGGAGAGGGGGGATTGCGTTACTTCACATCCTACTCGTCGATATGAAACTTGTGCAGCACGCGGTGGGCGACCGGCGCCAGAATGATACCCATCAAAGCGATGAAGATGACGCCGCTGAAGAGCGCGTAAATCGAAGCGAAGGTTTTCGCCGTGTCGTTCGGCAGCTCGCGCACCGGACCCATTCCACCAAGAATCATCGAAGCTTCCAGCAGCGAATCGACGAAGTTGAAGCCGGCGATGAAGTGATATCCCACAATGCCAATTGTGAGAGCTATCGCTATCAACGCAAAGGCAAGCGCAAGCGAGCCCGCGATTCTCTGCACATAAACCGAAATCGGCGCAAGTTGATCATGATGCCGTTCAAATCTGAATGCTCGATGTTTGGAGCTATGAGAACGCTTAGCCATTTATTCGTCCGAGTTCCTTCTCCCTTTGGGAGACGGAGCCTTGATTCCTCATGGACAACGCACGCGCAACGCGCGCGGCACTACTTCAAACGTGACCGGCAGGCGACCGAGAACTTCGCCGTCCAACTCGACACGGATTACTTCGTCTTTGCGAACCGGCCGGGCGACCACTTGTTTGGCGAGCGCATGCGTCACTTCGTTCATGCGCAGGTGCGCTCCGAGATATAAACGCGGCGCATTCGAGAGAATCCTGAAGGCACTGGCATCGCCAATTGTCACCACGTCAAACAAACCATCATCGATCTTTGCGTCGGGAGCGATCTTCATGGCACCGCCGTAATACTGTCCGTTGGCCACCGCGAGTTCGGCGATGCGCATGCGGCGTTCATCATGATCGTCCAACTGCACATAGATTTCGGTTGGCGTACTTTGCAGCGTCGTCTGCACCGTCGCAGTTGCGTAGGAAAGCTTGCTGGTTATCTTTCTCGGCGTGAATGCCGGAATCCATTTCTTCGCTTCGCCGCTGGCCGCGCGATCGAGCACGGCGGTGCTCATGCCAAAGCTGGCGACGTTTACAAAGAAGCGCGTCTCGCGTTCGTCCGCATCATTCACGAAAGTCACCCGTCCCGCATCGATCACTCGCGTCCGTCCATCGCGCAACGCGCGCGCCGCTGCCGCGATGTTTGTCGGCAAGCCGATCGTGCGGCGGAAATCGCTGCCGGTGCCGCCGGGAAGAATTGCCAGCTCGGCTTCCGCGCTCGATTCAATGATGCCGTTTGCGACTTCAGAAATACTTCCGTCTCCGCCGCAGGCGATGATCAGTTTGGTTCCATGTTTGGCGGCGGCCGACGCGAGTTCGCGCGCGTGACCTACGGCTTCGGTGAACGCGACGGTGAACGCGCCGAAGTGCGTGCGCAAGTCGCTGGCGAACCTGGGCCAGTTCTCGCGCGTCGCGCCATCGGCGGATGCGGGATTAACGATTACCAGAGGCAAGGTCATGAAGGAATTTAACCACAGAGGGCACCGAGGAAGAACTACTAAGCCACAAAAAGGCACAAGAAGCACAAAAAAGAATCAATCAAATTAATCAAGACGTCCTCTGCGTGTCTTTGCGCCTTGGCGTCTTTGCGTCAGACCACCCCTTCATGCAAGACGGCTCACGCAAAGGCGCAGAGCCGCAAAGAAAAACCGCAAAGTAAGAGACTACTTTTCTATTTTGTGCCTTTTGTGCATTTTCGTGGCTGAGTTCTTGCTCTTCTCTCCTTCCTCTGTGGTTAATTATTGTTGATAGAGCGCGCGATCCTGTTCACCCAATTCACCAATCTTCGCCATCACAAACTCGCCGATCTCTTTATAAGTTCGGACATGATCTTTCTTGGCGATGAACTCAGACAGATTGAGTTGTTCTCCGAAATGAATGCGAATCTTATCGCCGCCAAACCAGTTTCCCAACACTTGTTTCGGTAAATTGTTTCCCAGGCCGGCAATGAAGACCGGAATTACTTGAGGGTTCGCGTCCTTAATTAACTTACCAACTCCAGGCTGTGGCCGCAGAAAGGAATAAGGATCATTGTTCTTGTTGCGCGTGCCTTCAGGATGAAATCCGATCACGTTGCCGGCTCCTTCACGGCAAAGCTGCGCGAGTCTTCGCATCGAATACTTGTCGAACGCGCGCTTCTCAGGCATTGGATTCTTGCCGGTAACAAAGAACGGCGGATACATGGACCACCAGCCCATGATCAGATTCACAAACATGCCCAGAGGATTTTGATAATAGAAACGCCCGCGCACCGGAAAGAACAGTTGCTTACGCCATTTCGTTTTTCGAAACAGCGTCGTCGAGACAACGTACATGTCAAAGAACGATCGATGATTTGCGACCAGCATGATCGGGCGCGTGTGATCGACGGCTTCGACATTCTCCAAGCCGTAAACCCGCATGAGATTGTAAGTTGAAATATGAATCCATCCGGCGCCGAAGAAGCTCTGGCACCATGTCCAGAAACGCTTCCAGCGACCGAGATTCATCCGGTGCGTGAAACGGAAGGCGAAACGCTCGAAAGGAGAAAGAACGGCCAGCTCTTCGGTCGAGGGAACGAGTGGGTCACGCATGATCATCCACAGATTACGCAGATTTCACAGATTTAGAAACAGCACCTTAAAGATCAAGCCACGAAAATGCACAAAAAGCGCAAAAGGAATTAGCTATGTGCTCTTTAATTTTGTGCTTCTTGTGCTTTTTTGCGGCTTGCTCTCTTCTAATCTGTGGAATCTGCGTAATCTGTGGATTATTCTATCGAAAAGTACCTGGCTTCCGGATGATGAATGATGATCGCCGACGTCGATTGCTCGGGATCGAGTTGAAACTCCTCTGTTAATTCAACGTCGATGCGCGCAGGATCGAGCAACTCGAACAGCTTTACCTGATCCTCCAAATTCGGACAGGCCGGATAACCAAAGCTGAAGCGCGAACCCTGGTAGCCCTGGCGAAATAGCTCATTCAAATTCTTTGAATCGTTGCCGGCGATGCCGAGTTCTTCGCGAATCTTCTTGTGCCAAAGCTCCGCTAGAGCTTCGGCGCCTTCGACGCTCAAGCCGTGAAAATAAAGATAGTCAGCGTAGTTGTCCGCCTTGAAAAGTTGTTGCGAGTATTCGCTGGCGCGCCGGCCCATGGTGACGAGATGAAAGGCCACGACATCAAGTCGCCCCGATTCGACTGACGCAAAATAATCGGCGAGACACAGGCGCTTACCCGCAGGCTGTCGCGGAAACGTAAATCGCGTAAGCTCGCTCTTGCCAGTTTGGTCATAAACAATCAGATCGTTTTTCGCCGACTGACAATGAAAGTAACCGTAAACCGCGCGTGGCACGAGCAGTCCTTCGCGTTCGCTGCGTTGTTTCAATTCTTCATAAACCGGACGCACATGTTCGGCTACCAGCGCCTGATATTCTTCCGCGGGTTTTCTTCCCTGCTTGAATTGCCATTGACCCTTGAAGAGCGCAGTTTCGTTGACGTAAGCGAAAACATCTTCCAACGGAATGTCGTGAACCACGCGCGAGCCCAGGAAGGGTGGATCGGGAATAGGAGCATCCAGCTTCACGTCCGAGCGAACCGTATGCGTAGTGTCGCCGGAAACTCTTGCGACGCCACGCGGTCTTGCCGGCGCACTGATCCCAAGTTTCGCGTCTTCGCCGACGAGATCTTCATCATCATTAACGACGAACCCGGTCGCTATCGCTCCCGGTACTGACATTGTTGCAGTCGGAGCTGCCTGCTCCTCGCCATTACCGGACATCAACTTATCCATCGTGTGCAGCCCGGCAAATGCATCTCGGGCATAGAATAATGTGCCCTTGTAAAGACTCTTTAAATCGTCTTCAACATAACGGCGCGTCAGCGCTGCGCCGCCGAGCACGACCGGAACTTTGATCGCGCGCTCGTTCATGACCTCAAGATTCTCTTTCATGATGAGCGTCGATTTGACGAGCAAGCCACTCATGCCGATCGCATCGGCTTTGTGTTCTTCGTACGAATTGAGAATCGTGTCGATGGTTTGCTTGATGCCGAGGTTGACGACCTTATAACCGTTGTTCGTAAGAATAATATCGACCAGGTTCTTGCCGATGTCATGCACATCGCCCTTGACGGTCGCCAGCACCATCGTGCCTTTCGTCGTCGCGCCGCCTTTCTTTTCCATGAACGGCTCGAGAAAACGCACTGCGGCCTTCATCGCTTCGGCTGATTGCAGCACGAACGGAAGCTGCATCTGGCCGCTGCCGAAAAGTTCACCAACGACCTTCATTCCTTCGAGCAGAATGTTGTTGATGATGGCTAGCGCGGAATATGTTTCGAGCGCGCTACGCAACTCGTCTTCAAGTCCAATCTTTTCCCCGTCGATGATGTGATTCTTCAGACGCTCCTCTACGGTTGCGCCCTTACTCGCTTTCTTGGCGCTCTTGGCCTTAACGCCTTCGAACAGCTTGGTGAATTCAGTCAGCGGATCGTAAGTGCAAACGTCCCCTTCGAATTCACGTCGATCGTAAATCAAGTCGAGGGCAACTTTCAGTTGGCGTTCTTCGATGCGATTGAGCGGCTCGATTTTGCTGGCATTGACGATAGCGGAATCGAGGCCGGCAGCCACGGCTTCGTGTAGGAAAACAGAGTTCAGAACGATGCGCGATGCCGGATTCAAACCAAACGAAATGTTCGAGACGCCGAGAATCGTGAAGACACCCGGAAGTTCAGATTTGATTCGCCGGATTCCTTCGACAGTCTCGAGCGCGTTGCGTCGATCCTCTTCGATACCGGTTGAGATGGGTAACGCCAGCGAGTCGAAGAAAATATCGTCAGCGGGAATTCCGTACTTAGTGGTTGCTTGTTCGTAGGCGCGCTTGGCGATGTTGAATTTGCCCTCGGCGCTGCGAGCCATACCCTCCTCGTCGATCGTGCCGATAACGACGCTCGCGCCGTATCTCTTCGCCAACTCAAGAACTTTGGCAAAGCGCGGCTCGCCGTCTTCGTAGTTCGTCGAATTCAGAATGCACTTGCCGCCGGCGTGTTGCAGACCGGCCTCCATCTTCTGCCATTCGGTCGAGTCGAACATCAAAGGAATCTTGACGTTAGTAACCAGACGCGACGCCAGCTCATGCATGTCTTTTTCGCCGTCGCGCCCGACAAAATCTACGTTCACGTCAAGTATGTGGGCGCCCTCGCGTTCCTGCTCGCGCGCCAGCGAAACCAATCCATCCCAGTCTTCGGCGTTCAGCAGATCGCGCATCTTTTTCGATCCGCTCGCATTGACGCGCTCGCCGACAATCAGAAACGACGTGTCCTGGCGATAAGGTTGCTGAATGAAGATCGATGAAGCTGCTGGAGTACTCGGCACATCTCGCTTGAGCGGCGTTAGGTCTTTCACCGCTTCAACGACGGCTTTCATGTGCGCGGGTGTCGTGCCGCAACAACCGCCGACGATGTTCACCCCGAGGTCGCGAGCGAAGTGCGCGAGTTCCTTCGAAAGAGATTCCGGTGTTTCTTTGAAAACCGCGTGGCCTCCGACATTCTCAGGAATGCCGGCGTTAGGGATCACCGAAACCGCGAACTTTGAGTTCTGACAGAGATAGCGAACGTTCTCGCTCATCTGCTGGGGGCCGGTCGCACAGTTCATGCCAATCACATCGATCGGGAATGGTTCAATCGCGGTGAGCGCCGCTCCGATCTCGGTTCCCATCAACATTGTCCCGAAAGCTTCGATGGTGACTTGTGCGATCACCGGCACGCGTCGCTTTGACGATTCGAATTCTTCGAAAATCGCGGAGAGCGCAGACTTCGTCTGCAGAATATCCTGGCAGGTCTCGACGATCAGCAAGTCCGCACCGCCATCGAGCAGACCGCGCGCCTGCTCGCGATACGATGCCTTCATGTCGAGAAAGGAAATGTGACCGAGCGTCGGCAGTTTGGTCGTCGGACCCATCGAGCCGGCGACCCAGCGCGGCCTTTCTTTAGTCGAGAAATCATTTGCGATCCGCTTAGCGAGTTCCGCGGCTTTCTTGTTCAAGTCATAAGCGAGGTGCGCAATCTGGTATTCGGCCAGCACGATCGACGCGCCGCCAAATGAATCTGTCTCGACGACGTCGCAGCCGACTTCGAAAAATCCGGCATGAACTCTTTCGACTGCTTCGGGCATGCTGACGAGCAAGTGCTCGGGACAGCCTTCAAACTGTGGACCGCCGTAATCATCGACGGTCAGGTCCTGTGCGTGCAGATTGGTGCCCATCGCGCCATCAAAGACGACGATGCGTTCTTTAAGAGTGTCGAGAAAGCTGCTCATATCAAGATTGCCGATTGCGTGTCAGAAGCCCGACCGTAAGGGAGGGCAACGTTGCCCTTGCTTACGCGCGGGCTTCTGACACGATGTATACAAAAGCCCCGCGCTGGCGAACAACGCGGGGCTTTCATCAAACTGTTTCGAACAACGTTGAAAGACGCCGAGCTGTTTAGCGGGTTATTTTACGTGGCCGCAAGTCGCCTTAACTCACCACGTTTGTCATCGGTTATTGAAACATTGCGCACCGGCAGAGTCAAGATCGCCACGCGGTCTTTACCATTTACGATTTACCGTTTACGATTCACCAGTTTACCATTTACCATCTTAATTCATGCGTCGCGCCATCTATCCCGGTTCGTTCGATCCGGTTACCAACGGTCACCTCGACATTATTCAACGCGGGTGCAAGCTTTTCGATGAAATTATTATCGCGGTGCTGGTGAATCCGGATAAGACCCCATTCTTTTCGGTCAGTGAACGTTGCGAAATCCTGACTGAGGTGATGAAGGAGATCGACCACGGCGGATGCACGTTGACAGTCGAGAGCTTCGAGGGCTTATTAGTTCAATACGCGGCCGACCGAAAAGCTCACGCGATTGTACGCGGTATTCGCGCGATTTCGGATTATGAATACGAGCTGCAAATGGCTTTGATGAATCGGCGGCTCGAGCCAAACATTGAAACCGTTTTCATGATGCCCGCCGAAACGTATTCGTACGTAAGTTCGCGGCTGGTCAAAGAAGTATTTCATTTGGGAGCGCGCATCGAGGGATTGGTGCCTCCATTAGTCGAACAACGAATGCGACTGAAGAAGTAGTTCTGAGTCCTGAGTGCTGAGTCCCGAGTCCTGAGTTCTGAGTTCTGAGCATGGCAGCCACGAAATTCTCTTCAAACTTCCAAAGCTCCGACAACGTCGGGCAGATGAAAGTGTCGTCGACTCTCGCTGCGATGCAAGCGGCGGAAGCGATGCGCGCCGCCGGTGTGGACGTGGTTGATCTTGGCGCGGGCGAGCCGGATTTCGACACGCCGCAAAACATCAAAGACGCTGCCGCCGAAGCGATGCGCGCCGGGAAAACGAAGTACACACCAACCGCTGGCATGCGCAAACTTCAAAGAACGATCATGGAAATGTATGCGCGCGACTTTGGCGCGAATTACGAACGCAGCGAGGTCATGGCCACGTCGGGCGGTAAACAGGCGATCTTCAATGCGGTCGTTTCGTTGATAAATCCCGATGATGAAGTTCTGATTCCCAAGCCCTACTGGGTTACGTTTCCTGAAATCGTGACCTTTGCGCGTGGCCGATCGGTTTTCATCGAAACGGAAGACAACGGGTTCGTGCTGACGGCCGAGATGGTGAAGCGCGCGATCACCCCCAGGACCAAACTGATCATTCTGAATTCGCCGAGCAATCCTTCAGGCCGCGTCATCCCGCCAAGTGAATTCCGAAAGATCATGGAAATAATCGCAGAACACGATATCTATGCAGTCTCCGACGAGTGTTACCTGCGATTTGTTTATCCACCAGCCGAAGTTTTTAGCGCTGCTTCTTTGCGATCTGAGTTGCGGCGGCGACTCTGTATCGCCGGATCTTTTTCCAAGACTTACGCGATGACTGGTTGGCGGATTGGATACGCGCTCGCGAACGCCGATTGGACGCGCGCGATGCTGAAGGTGCAGGGCCACTCGACGAGCAACGCGACGTCGATATCACAGGCCGCCGCGATTGAAGCTCTTGACGGGCCGCAGGATTCGGTCGCGACGATGCTCGCCGAGTACACGCGCCGGCGCGAATGGTTATTGAACGCGCTCAACGAGATCCCGGGCTTGCGATGTCCGCAACCCGAGGGAGCCTTCTATGCTTTTCCGGATGTCCGGGACTGTCTGAAAAAAGGCGAAACGTCAGATGATTTTGCACGGCGACTACTAGAGAAAGAGCAGACCGTCGTGACTGATGGAGCCGGCTTTGGCGCGGAAGGCTTCATTCGCATTTCTTATGCAACATCGATGGATCGCTTGCAGGAGGGCGTGAAGAGAATTAGAAGAGTCGCGGCGGGAATCGTTTAGCGGCGGGCTACCGCCCGCCGATGCGGACAGGATGTCCGCGCTCCAGCGAACAAAAAGAGGCGGGCTTTGCCCGCCTCTAACGTTTTGAAATGCGGTTTCGAGTTAGTACAGATTGAAGTTGTACTGCAACTCCATCCACATCGCAACCGGATGCCCATCCTTCGAGGCCGGTACAAACCGAATGTTCTTCGCCGCCGCGATTGCTCGCTCAGTCAATCCGTCAGGCAAACCTGAAACGGCGTGAATGTTCGTGACGGTGCCCCCCGCCGAGAACACGGCGCGCAGAACCACGGTTCCGGTGATCTGATTCTTGCGTGCAGCTTCTGTGTAGGTCGGCTCAGGCTTCTCAAGCACGCGTGCCTTTGAAGTCACTTCTTTACCGCTAAAGATGCGACCGTAATCGGTACCGCCGCCACCGCCGCCGGGGCCACCGCCGCCTTCGCGCCGATCGCCGCCGCCGGTGTTGCCGCCATTACCCGGACCGTAACCACCGCCGCTGCCTGGGCCAACGCCGCCGCCGGTACCACTGCCGATTCCATTACCGGTTCCTGGTCCGGATGAAGCTACAGTTGATTTCGATTTAGGATCGCCATAGTTAAGTTGTCGCGTATCGGGCGGGAACAAAGCCGGATCGGCATCGAGTGTAGCCGGCATCGGCAACGCCGGATTCTTGATCACAGGAGGATGCGGATCTGGAGCAACGACCTGCGGAATTCGCAAATCAGCCTGCGGCAGTTTTCCAAACGAGGCAGGCGACTGCTCTTCACGACCACCGCCGCCACCGCCGCCGGCTTTTTCCTGCTTCGGCTTGCTGCCGCCGCCATTGCCTTTGGCCATGCCCGCGGTGCCTTCGTCAGGCGTCGGCTGTTCGTTCGGGATGTCAGAGATCATCTGTGTCAATTCCAGATCATCATCCTTCGCCAATTCCGCAGCTCTCGCTTGTTGGCGTCGATCCATGATGAATGCGCCGCCGACAACCAGGAACAGAAGCGCGAATGACGCGATGATCCCGGACAACACGTTGCGCGAATCCGATGGTTTTGCGCCCATAACTGCGGCGCCGCGATCACGGCTCAACCATGTCGCAAAGAGTCCCAACAAGCCAACAAATCCGACCACCGCAACGGCAATCATCGTCCGACGCGAAGGTCCACCGGCGCCACTACGATCGAGTAGGAAAATAGCGCCGACCAATGCTCCCATCGCCACAACGGACAGCAACATCGCGATCACTGCATCGCGGCTGGCGAAAAACTTTCCGGCCATCGAGCCGTAGCCCTGAATCGATCGTTTCACGAAACCAAATGGATCGCGCTTAAATTCCGGCCACGTTAATTGATAGTTGTGAGCGACGTTGCCAAGCTCGCCGGCAAGTCGCGTCATCAAACCCGTGTCTTCCAGAATCGTAAGGCGATACTCGCCGATCATTCCGTGACCGGTTGAAGCTGCGGTCGCTGCTGCCGGCACCGTGATCCTGGGCGGCGGTGTTGCCGCGCGCTGACTGGCGGCGCTTGCAGTTTCTGACATCGGATAAGAAGTTTCGATGTCCGCCGGCTTTGCTGGCGGCGTGGGCGCCACCGGAACGGCACTCAAAGGCGTTCCGTCTACCGGACAGAAACTAAATCGATCGGCGAATTGCTCCTGGCACGACTTACAAAATTTCATCTTAACTACCTCGCTGTCCCGCTGGGGATCAAGTACTGAACCTAATTGCTCGTTCATGCCGGCCATCGTCTGTTGATACGAAGCCGCAACCCGCTGATCCAAAGACTGGGGAGCTTCCGGCGCGTTCCACTTATTAAGCAAAACACGCAGCTCCTCGTCCTGCATGAACTTCGATTCCGAATTACTCATTGCTAAAACCCTAATTCGTCATGCAGGCGCGGTAACTGCGTTTCACGCCCGCCTCACTGTAGCAGTTTCACGGCCAATTCGGAAATATTGATCGAGCCTTGCGCGCAGTTTATCGCGGGCTCGAAACAGCCGCGCCTTCACCGTGTTCGAATCGACGCCGACGATGGCTCCGATTTCGGCCAGTGAAAGCTCTTCATATTCGAAAAGAACTAATGCTTCGCGTTGCAGCGGCGGCAAGCTCGCGATTGCATTTCGAACTTCCTCGGTCAGCTCGCCGTCGAGTACCTGCCGGATCGGCTGATGCCGATCAGAAAGCCGCGGCTCACTTGTCAAATCATCGAGAGCCGCTTCGCGTCCAAAAGTCTGATACCGTTTCGCGGCCTGGTTCCGCGCCGCTGCATAAAGATATGTACGCAGCGATGCCTTCTCTCGATCAAACCGTCGCGGTTCTTTTATCAAACCCAGGAAACAATCGTGCGCGACGTCCTCGGCCGCTTCTGTCGAACCGAGCATTCGGTAAGCAAACCGAAAAATCGGATCGCGGTAACGTTCGTAAAGAATCTGAAACGCCTCGGTCTCGCCATTCGCCGCCTGTTCCAGCAACCGCTCGTCTGTTTCCTGGTTCGCCAATCAAAGCGCTCGATCCTGTAGGAACTAGCTTCCTACTGCTGTATTACTGCTAATCGTTAAGAAGTTACGGAAAAATCTTCGTGCCAAGTGCCTTGCGGCGCTAATTATACTATCGATTCACACCGGCTGAGCAGGATTAAGCTCCGCTGACACACGGCTTTGATGCGTCGAAAGCGGCTCAGGTTGACGCGCTTTACATCGACATCTAAACTCTTTTTCACCGCATCCCAACAAGCTTTCCGTAAGTGTTGGGAATTTCAAAAGAGCCGCCAAAACCATAGTGAATTCCGCAAAATCCAGACAGAGAACCCGCCAAGCGTCTAGCTCCGCCGCTATACTAATAGGCGTTTTGCTTCTCGCTTTCCTTCCATCAGCACGGGCGCAGGGTGGTTTTTCTGAACCGAACCGAGAGCAATTGTTAAATGGCTTGACGATTCTGTTTTCGCCCCGACTCGGCGACCCGAACGTGTTACTGAAGTTGCGAATTCAAAGCGGCGCTGCGTTCGATTTGACTGATAAAGCCGGTACGATGGCGTTGCTTGGGGATGCGCTGTTTCCCGATCCCGCGACGCGGGAATACGTGACGGAGCAGCTCGGCGGGCGCTTGGACGTGTCGACAACCTACGATTCGATCGATGTCACGATTTCGGGCAAGGCGAGCGAATTAGAGCGCATGATCGAATTACTACGGAACGCGGTGGTGACCACAAATCTTTCGATCGAAAACGTCACCAGATTGCGTGAAGGTCGGCTCAAACAATCGTCAGAGAATGCTAAATCACCTTCGCTAATTGCCGATCGAGAGATCGCGAAGCGTCTGTTCGGATCCTTTCCTTACGGTAGTCCAGCGAACGGGACAGTCGAATCGCTCGCCAAAATTGAACGCGGGGACTTGATGCTGGCCCGGGACCGCTTTCTTCATTCTGATAACGCGACTCTGGTTGTCATCGGCGGAGTTGATAGAGCGCGATTGATGCGCGACCTGCGACAGTTGCTGGGGCCCTGGCCGAAGGGCGATCGCACCTATCCGTCCACCTTTCGGCAACCGAATCCGGCCGATGGCCGCGTCTTGATAGTCGACGCGAAAGAAGCCAGGAATGCTGAGGTTCGGATCGCTGTACGCGGGCTGGCACGATCCGATCGAGACGCGCTGGCGGCTTCGCTGTTGGCGCAAATCGCGCGCGAGCGTTGGCATGCAGCGGCGCCGGAGATCTCCAGTTTGTTCGTGCGACACGAAGCCTACCTGCTGCCGGGCATGTTCGTCTTCGGGGCAAGCGTTCCAACACCATCGGCAGGCAAAGCGCTCGCGGCCGTGCAAGATGTGATGCGTGCGTTGGCGCAAACAGGACCAACTGCGGCTGAAGTTGATCGTGCGCGCTCCGCCGTGATGACGGACATGAACAAAATCGCGGCTTCACCCGATTCACTCGCCGGCGCGTGGCTGGATTCTGACACCTACAAATTACCAATCAGCAATTCATCGGCTGAACTAAACCGCGTCACCGCCGCCGATCTTCAACGCGTCGCCACTCGCTTATTCAAAGATACGCCGCAAGCGACCATCGCCGTAGGAGACATCGTGCAACTGAAAGCCGCGCTCGGCGACAAAGTCGAAATTCGCAACAATGACGCCAAAACTGCCGCAGATTCTGCCGTTCCAACCAGGAAGCCCTGATTTACAAACCGATCGCAAGCGGCTTGCAACCATTCCGCGAGGCTCATGGGCTTAACTGATCCCGGACAGAAAAATTCAGCACAGGACCACGCTCGGCGGGTGCGCGAAATGTTTGCGCGTATCTCTCCGCGATATGATCTGCTGAACCATCTGCTCTCGGCGAATATCGATACACGTTGGCGACGGCGCGTCGTCAAGAAGTTGCAACCGGTGTTGGCTGAGAATGCTCGCGTCCTCGATGTCGGATGTGGCACTGGAGACTTGAGCGTCGAGTTGTTTGAAAAAACCGCTGCGCGCGTAGTCGGAGTCGATTTCTGCCGGCCGATGCTGAAATTGGCGAAACAGAAAGCGCCGCGCCTCAAGTTCATCGAAGGCGACGCGCTGAAGCTGCCATTTGCCGACGCGACTTTTGATGGAGTCACGATTGGATTCGCGCTCCGAAATCTGTCGAGCGTCGAACAGGGCCTGGCCGAATTGCAGCGCGTGTTGAAGCCGCATGGCTGGTTGGCGATCTTGGAATTCTCGCAGCCGAGTGTTCCAGGTGTTCGGCAGCTTGTCCGATTTTATTACTGGCGCTTGTTGCCTTGGATCGGTGGCTGGTTTAGCGGTTCGCGGAATGCCTATGAATATTTGCCTGATTCGATTTCGAAGTTTCCGAGTCAGGAAAAACTCGCTGGCATGATGCGTGCAGCGGGATTTGAGAGTGTTGAGTTTGAAAATTTGAGCGGTGGCATCGCGGCCCTGCATTTTGGCCGCCGCATATAGCACAAGATGTCATCTTGTGCCGATGAAAAATCTGGCGACGCAAGACTCCAGTCTTGTGCCACAGATTGGTTGCGGCCCTCGTGGCAGCAATCATCGAAACGTAGTATCAGGGGCTCGTCAGGCTGATTGGGTTTGGTTGTCGGGGCCGAACTTGGTTGGCGAAAACGAGCCCCGGCTACGTTTTTCTTTTTGGTAGGATAAGCTTCAGCTCATCGCCCTTCTAATCCACGGGACAAGCTAAAGCTTATCCTACTCCCCTTCCATCTGTTATCATCCGCGCTCGTCAGGTCGTCACGATTCATACGTTCCAATAATGAAACGCAAACTGTTTGGATTGCTACGCCGGATTGGCTTTCTGATCCTCGTGGTGTGGACAGTTGTTTCACTCGTCACCATTCTAATCGAACTCGTTCCCGGCGATCCCGCCGTCGCAGTTCTTGGTGAACAAGCGACTCCGGAGCAGTTAGCTCAATTCAGAGCCAAGCACGGATTGGATCGGCCTCCGTTCTTCTTTGGCTTTCCCAGAGACGAGCAAGGTCAGCGACATTTTCGCTGGTACGGGCTCGACAATCGTTATGACGACTATTGGGTAGCAATCCTGCACGGCGATTTAGGAAACTCTTTTCGCACCGATCAACCGGTAATCGATCTAATCTTCGAACGCTACCCTGCGACAATCGAGCTGGCAATCGCGGCGATGTTGATCGCCGTGGCGATCGCAATTCCCTTAGGAGTTATAGCCGGGAAAAATCGCGGGACGCTGTTGGATAACGGTCTGTCAGTGATCGCTTTGGTTGGAATTAGTCTGCCAAGTTTCGTGATCGGACCAATGCTGGTCTACATCTTCGCCGTGAAGTTGCAGTCACAATGGCTTGGCCGTTACGGCTCTGAAGATTGGTACGACATTATTTTGCCGGCGTTTACCTTAGGCGCAGCACTCTCTGCAATCCTGACCCGCATGATTCGATCGTCTGTGATTGAGGAGTTGGGCGAAGGCTACGTGCGCACGGCCCGCGCAAAGGGTTTAAGTGAACGCGCCGTCGTCTATAAGCACGTATTGAAGAATGGATTGATTCCCGTGGTCACCGTCCTTGGTTTGCAGCTCGGTGTTTTGCTCGCGGGAGCGATCATCACTGAGAAGATTTTCGGCTGGCCGGGACTCGGCTTGTTGCTGGTCGAAGACGGGATCGGAAAGCGCGACTATCGCATCGTGCAGGGCTGTGTGCTCGCAATCAGCACAACCTACATCATTGCGAATACGCTAACTGACATGCTTTATCGCTGGCTGGATCCTCGCATTCGAGTCTCATGAATCGACTCTCTATCATCGGCATCGCCATCGTCGCCGTCTTTATTCTGGTGGCGATCTTCGCCCCTTGGATCGCGCATTACGATGTTGGTGCGACGAATCTGGCGATGCGTTACATGCCGCCGTCTGCGGCGCATTGGTTCGGCACAGATTCGACGGGCCGCGATATTTTTTCGCGAGTCGTTTTCGGCGCGCGCATCTCGCTGGAAGTTGGCCTCGTCGTCGTCGCGGTTTCGGCGTTTATCGGTACTTTGATCGGAGCGATCGCCGGCTACTACGGCCGATGGGTCGACGCGTTGTTGTCGGGCTACATCTTCAATGTGTTTCTGGCTTTTCCGGGACTGCTTTTGGCAATCGCTTTGGTCGCGTTCCTTGGCGCTGGTCTGAACAAATTGATCTTCGCGCTGTGCATCATCGGTTGGGTCGGCTACGCGCGTCTGATTCGCGCGCAGGTTTTGAAGGTTCGCGAATACGATTTTGTCCAGGCAGCCCGCGCCCTTGGCGCCGGAGACTTTCGCATTTTGTTCGTTCACATTCTACCGAACGCGATTCAGCCTCTCATCGTGCAAGCAAGTTTAGGAATGGCCGGCGCAGTTTTGTCGGAAGCTTCGCTTTCGTTTCTGGGCTTGGGCGTGCCGCCGCCGGCGCCATCCTGGGGCGTTATGATCGAAGAAGCGCGCGATCTCTCGACGCTGCAGGCTGCGCCTCATGCCTTAATCTTTCCGGGAATTGCGATTGCGCTCACGGTGCTCGCATTTAATTTCATCGGCGACGGTCTGCGCGAATATCTCGACCCGCGACAACGGCGGCGATAATCAGATGCCCGCCGGAACAAGAGCTATCGCCATCTCTCTCGATCGTTTATCGAAGACCTATCCCGTTTCGTTTCTTCGTCTCAAGAAACTGCTGCGCCGCAAATTTAAACCGCCGGTCGAAGCGCTTCGCGACATTTCATTCACGATTAACGAAGGTGAAATCTTCGGGTTGATTGGTCCCAACGGCGCCGGCAAGACGACGCTCACCAAGATCATTGCCACCCTGGTTCAACCGACGTCCGGCAATGCGATCGTCAAAGGTCACGACACGGTCGCGGAAGATCAAGATGTGCGTCGCGACGTAGGACTCTCAGCCGCTGAGGAGCGAAGTTTTTATTGGCGTCTGACGGCGGAACAGAACCTTTTGTTCTTTGCGCGTCTGCATGGATTGAATGGACGAGTCGCGAAGAACCGAATCGCGGAATTGCTCGAGATGATGGAGCTCTCGGAGTTGGCCGACCGACGCTTTGCTGAGCTATCGACCGGAAACAAGCAGCGCTTGTCGGTCGCGCGCGCACTACTCGGTACGCCGCCCGTCTTGTTACTCGACGAGCCAACGCGCTCTCTCGATCCGATCGCCGCCGCACGCATGCGTTCTCTAATCAAGTCTCTGGCGCAAACGAATAACGCCACGATCTTTTTGACTTCACATAATCTGACGGAGGTGGAAGAGCTTTGTGATCGCGTCGCGATTATCGGCAAAGGGCAAATTCGCGCGCTGGACACACCGCAGAATTTGCGGGCGACGCATACCGAAGAAGAGCGCGTGACAATCTTATTCAGTGGCTTGAGCGTCATCGATGCGGAGCAAGCGCTGGCGAGATCGTTCAAACCGGATTTGTTCGTCTTTGAGCAAGCTTCGCGTCCGGATGAATTATCAGTTAGGTTCACGCGAGAGGCTGATAATGAATTGCTCGATCGCGTTCTTCGTAATTTGCAGCAAAGCGGCGCTATCGTTCGATCAGTGGAGAGTGAAAAGGCAACGCTGTTGGATGTGCTGGAAAGGTATGAGCAGCAGAGCGGCGAATTATCTTCTCTCTCGTAGCGGGCCGTGCGGCTTTGCCGCAGCACAGTGCGGTAAGGCTCTGCCTTACCGGAATCTTTCAACAGAATCCTCGGAGGCTACGCCTCCGAGATCAGAGGCCGAGCCTTAATTTCAAATTATCCGACGGACCGGAAAGGCTAAGCCTTTCCGGACTGAATGGCGGCAAAGCCGCGACGGTTAGAACCGCATGATTTTCTTTCTACGACGCATCTGGGCATTCTTAGCGCGCGATTGGCGGCTTGAGCTGAGCTATCGCATGCAGTTTTTTCTGCGCGTGCTCTCAATCCTGATCGTAGTCACGACGCTCTTCTTCATTTCGAAAATCTTTACCGGCTTCGCAGATCCCAGATTTGCGCAATGGCGCGATCCTTTGGCAGCGTGGCTGACGGGGTTGGCCGTGCTGAATTACTTCATGACGGGATTCTCGAGCCTCGCCAACGCTATCCGTCAGGAGCAAGTTCAGGGCACCCTCGAAAGTGTTTTGATGACCCCCATCAGTGTGCCGACAGTAATCGTCGCGAGTTCGGCGTGGGATTTTGTACAGGCAACATTCTTTTCCTCACTTTATCTTCTCTTCGGATGGCTGTTTTTCGACGTTCATTATCGCGGCAGTTTTCTACTGGCGCTAATGTTCCTCGTCCTCACAACTGTCGTGCTTTCGTGCCTGGGGATTTTGTCTGCGAGCTTCGCGATGGTTTTCAAGCGCGGCGACCCATTCGGCGTTTTCCTGGGCGCGGGCTCGGCGCTGTTCTCAGGCGTCTTCTTTCCGACGCAGCTAATCAATCAATACGCAGGGTCTGGCGTCGCCAGCATCTCGCGCGCGCTGCCGCCGACGTATGGCCTGGATGGAATTCGACGTGTGCTTATCGAAGGTCAAAGCCTGGCCCAAGTGCAGCAACCGCTAATCACGCTGCTCGTTTTTCTGATTGTACTGCTGCCGTTTTCGCTTTGGGTGTTTGGCCGTGCGGTTAGGAAAGCCAAGCGCGAAGGAAGTTTGATTCAGTATTAATCAAACACAGATAACGCAGATGTAAGAGTACCAGTTGCTGAGTTCACTTTATCTGCGTAATTCGCGTTCATCCGTGGCTAGTCTTTGCGCGCAATCGTCGGCGCGGTTGTGTAACTATCACGCGCGCGCACCACGAGGTTCGGATAACGCACTTTCACTCTAATTGATCGCTCTGCGTCGCCGGAGTTCTCTTTGGGAAAGTAACCGAGCGTGTATTGCACTCCCAGTTCGGCCGTGATCGCTTCGAACGCCGGACCAACATCACGCAAATCATCGGCGCGATAGTAACGTCCACCCGTCTTCTCAGCGAGCGCGCGCATGTACGGTTCGCTGAGCGCATAACCCTTCATCAATCGCTCCTGGATTTTTCGTCTTGCTTTCTCGCTCTTGATCGCGCTGAGGCGCTGCGGTAGTTGCGGCAGAGTATTGTATTGAACGGTGTAGATGAGCACGTCGTCTTCAGCAATTTCATCGACGGTACTCTTGAGTGTGGCAACGCTGTTTTGATCGACGCCATCGCTCATGAGCACGATCGCTTTGCGTCCGGGGATCGGGGCCATTTGCTTCAAAGCGAACGCGACCGCATCGTAGAGCACCGTGCCGTCGGTGACCGCGGGAATATGAAGCTTCGTCTGGCGAATTGTGCCGACGCTTGCCGGCTCAGTCAGCACATTGATCTTGCCATCAAAAGTAATCGCCATCATCCGATCGTTGAGTCTCAGGCGACTGACGAAAGTGTTCGCCGCATCACGAATCTGCGCCAGCTGATACTGCGTCGATCCACTTACATCGAGCAAGAGAGCGACGGTGAAAGGCTTCTCGATCGATCCGAAGGACACGACATTCTGTTCGACACCATCTTCATAGATGCGAAAATCTTCTTTGCGCAGATTGGCAATGTAACGCCCGTTCCGATCCATCACGACAGTTGGAATCGTGACGAGGGTCGCACTCGTTTGTGATCCGCGATTGGTCGCCACCTTCTCGTTTTGCCGGCTCGGGTAGGAACCGGTTGAGCGAAGCACGGGAGGCCGTCGGGATGGATCAGGCGTTTGGGCCTGCAAGGCAATACTTCCGCTAAGCAAAACAAGAGCGATCAAACCGCTCGATAATTTTGTTCTGGTCATCACAGTCATTTCATTAGCAGGCAATCCAATGCCTCGTCTCGATCAATTTCAGCAGATTACAAGTACCTAAAACGACGAAACCGGGCGGAATTTCAAAGGAATCACTGCACCTTTCGTCGGGATGAATGCTCCCCGTTTCTCTGGGTTCTGTTGGACTTGCCTTTACGCGCCCGGCGTTTTCGCTCTAACCTATCGTCAATGTTCCGCATCATCAGATATCTCATTTACGCTGTCAGCGGCATTCTCTTGGGCGGGTTGATCTTCGAAGCGGCGACGCTGCCTCACGTTGGGAATTTGAGCGATGAAAACCCAGCGACAACTTCAATGATTGAAACGCGCATTCGCGAAGCTGAACGCAACGGTCAGCAGCCAAAGCGAGTGCAAATCTGGATGCCGCTCGACAAGATTTCGCCGCAGCTTCAGCGCGCCGTGCTCGCGGGCGAAGATACAAACTTCGCGACGCATCACGGGTTTGATTACGACGCGATTCAGCGCGCGTGGGACCAGGCCCAGAAAGAAGCCGACAAGGAAGCGAAGCAGGAAGGCGAGAACGATTCGTGGTTGCCGAATATGCCGGATTTCAAGCGAGGAGCATCGACGATCTCGCAACAGCTCGCCAAGAACCTCTATTTATCCAGCGAGCGCTCGTTCATGCGCAAAGGCCAGGAAGCAATCATCACGTACTTCATGGAACGCAATCTTTCAAAGCGCCGCATCCTTGAACTCTATCTGAACGTGATCGAGTGGGGTGATGGTATTTATGGAGCAGAGGCCGCGTCGCAGTATTACTTTCACAAACCGGCCGCCGCTCTTAATCAAAGAGAGGCCGCGTTTCTTTCCGCGATGATTCCTAACCCGCGCACCGTTTTCAATCCGCAAGTGAATCCAAAGCGCGTCGCACGAAGACAACGAATCATTTTGAAGCTAATGCCGGGCGTGAAGATGCCACAGGGTACCGGGTGACCGTATTGAACGATCGTTACGATCCCGAGCCTCGCTGGCCCGCGGCCGTCGCCGTGATCGCGGTTGGCGGTTTGTATCTGGCGTTGCCTCCTTTTCTGATTGTCGGGCCGCGCTGGCTGTTTCCCGCGGTCGTCTTCACTCTGCTTATTCCCACGGTCATCACGCATCGTGCAGGCAAACATCACCTGAACAAAATTCTCGGTTTCGGGGTTACGGGTCTGGTGACCTTGGGAATGATCATGTCGGTAATTCTGCTCATCGCCGCTCTACCGGCTCACAGGGAATCTCCAACGCAGCTCCTGATATCCGCCGCGTCTTTGTGGGCAACAAACATTCTGGTCTTTGCTTTGTGGTACTGGCGGCTGGATGCCGGTGGTCCGCACGGGCGAGACGCGCGCGTCGGCCATCCTGACGGAGCGTTTCTGTTTCCGCAGATGACCATGCCTGCTGATATCAAAGTCAAAGCCGGGCTACACACATGGTCACCAAACTTTCTCGATTATCTCTTTGTCGCTTTCAACACGAGCACTGCATTTTCACCGACGGACGTGCCCGTGCTCGCGCGCTGGGGCAAGGTCTTGATGATGCAGCAATCGATCATCTCACTGACAGTTCTGGTTCTGCTGGCCGCCCGCGCTGTAAATATTCTCTGAGCTTACTCAGCTTTGACTGCTCACCGCTCAACTTCTCGCAGCCTCTACATAAAACGCAATGCGGTCGGCGAGAAAGAAATTGCATATTGAGCAAGCCGCCACGCTGCACACGTTTGCGCCTGAAATTGGCAGCCCCAGGCGTCCGACCAGAATGCTCATGAAGACCAGATTACCGATTATTGAGACAGCGCCATTCGTTGTGTTGAACTTCAGCAGTCGCCACAACGTCTCAGCTCCGGTCGCGGATGGCCGATCTTTCCAAGTCCAACGCTGATGCCAGAAAAAATTATTCAGCACCGCCAACTCGACTGCGGCCACGGTCGCAACGAGATATCCGATAGGATGTGGATTGTGCGTAAGCACAAAAAGCGTGGCGGTTTGTAAAGCAAACCCAAGCACCCCGACCACATTGAATCTGATGAAGTGAATCATCGAATGTTGATCCGCAGACTAGTACTCGAAAGCCCCGCCTCACTCTTTCGGCAAAGGCTCCAACTTGTAGAGGGCATGAGTGTGCTGGATCGATAGGACCACCAGAATCAAAGCCATCCCGATGATGGCGATCACTCCGCCTACGTCATAGAGCAAATACCGGCGGTGAAATGCGCGCGGATGATAGATCAGAAAGACATTTCCGATCATAAGAAGCAGACGCATTTCCGTCGGTCCCATCTTCCACTGTGAAATCTTGAAAACGCCGAGCGCGTACGCCGCCAAATACGAGTTGATCGCCACCATGAAATAGACGATTAGCAATCCGGCAGCCACTCGCTCGCTCATGTAACCCGAAAGGCCTAGTCCAAAAATCAGAAACAGTGCGCCGAATGTGTCGATGATGTGGTCCACATAGAATCCGTAGCGCGGGCGCTGTCGATCTCGGTGCCGCGCCAAGGTTCCATCCAAGCTGTCGCCAAACCAGTTAAGAAAAATAAAGAAATTCACCAGGTGCAGCATCAACGGATTACGCTTACTCAGCGCGTAGCACGCGCCCGCGCCGATCATACCCAACAGCCCGAGCACCGATAGGTGATCAGAATTTACCCACGCCGGCATCCGCCGGGCTAACCCATAAAGTGCAGCCCTCTCGAGCGGAGCCAGAATACTTGTCTGCTCTCGCTGGGCATCACGAAAAGCCTTGGTTTTCTTTTCCTTTTCGCCTTCCGTGTTCGTTTCGGCCCTGGGTTCGTTTTCGATCGTGAGTTCCATTTGCATAAGTCTTCTGCTCGTCCTCTCGGTAGCACCGCATTGCAACGCCCACAGCCTGTGGGCGATTCGCGGGCCACTCTTGCCCGCACGGCACTCCACCGCTCGAATGGCAATCAAGGTGCCAAACGCGCTGATGACCCAACGGCGCTTTGTTGAAACTCTCTTGTAAGTGATTTAGTGCGGACGGAGCAGGAAGAATTGCGGGCTATCTACTTCCCGCCGAACAAATCGAAACCCACGGCAATACCCGCCGGAGTCCTAGTCTGCCGACAGTTGCAATGGAAATGTTGCTCCTCTTGCTGACCGGGAAGGGATGGTTCGGCGAAGGGCGGGCTCGGGCATGTGGCTGAAGAGCCAAGGTCTAGCGCACGATGTTGAATGAATTGATGAACTGATTGCCGAGGGCTTCGGCGCCGGTGCGGCTCAAGGCGAACAACAGAAAAATCTCGCGATCGTTGCCAACTTGTCTCGTGAATACGCGTGCTGTCCCCGAAAACCCATCGGCGCTCAAATGATATTGCATGCCCACGTTCGATCCGACTCGCACCTCGTGTTGAGGCTTAACAGTCACAATCGGACCTGTGCCGGTCTGACGCGCGCCCTGGTTCATTCCCTTGACGATGCTTTGAATAGCTTCATCGCGGGCTGAGGTGTCCGTGTAATCGTTGTTTGGACCAATCGCAGACATCGCGAAATAGAAACCGAGTTCGCTTCCGCCCGCGACAAACTGAACCGGAACGGGCTTACCCGTTTTCTCGTCGACCGACATATTTGTGCCGGCTACCGAGTTCGTGGGGACAAAGACTGAAAAGTGTCCGGGCACGGATTCGTATTTGGTCCAACGATTGGGCGAGCCCCGGTCCGAAATCGGCTTCACGCCAGGCGCGCCGGATGTTGTGGCCGCAGTGCCCATCATCCCGTTGAAGAGGTCCTGGTTGGACAGGCTCGATCTGTTTCCGTTCGTTCGCAGTGACGATGAAGAATAAATGCGGGCGATTTTTTCATCTTGCAGGCGGTGATGTTCCCAGGGCGCGACGGGAGATTGATCCTGCCACAGTCCACGCTTCTCTCCTCGCGCCGCGCTCTCGCATTGCGAATATAAATCGCGTTCGCTTTGGCTCAATTCATAATCGAGCGCGTGGTCGTACCAGGCGACGCCGTCGCGCAGCATCTGCGATCCAATATCGACGCCGTTTAGTAATACCTTCGCCTGCAGATAATTGTCGGCCAGATGCGAGTATTCCACGGTCACGATTTTGTCGAGCACGAGCACTTTCAAGTGCTCGCGAGCCACGTCATTGAACGGCTGTCCAACTTCTGGAGGAATGACTGCCTTTAGTTGCACGCTAATCGATCGATTGACGTTGCTGACGATCAGAGTGTTACCAGAGCGCACTTCGATAACTTTGGCTTGTAGCGTCCCCGCAAAAGTGACCTGGGCACTGAACGTCACCGCAGCGGCAATGATGAAGAGTCTGAGAATGGGAGTTCGGATCATGTCTCCTCCACAGTTGCAGTTATGAATTAGGTGGACAGTCAGACTTCAGACTGCGAATTCTTCGGCCAAGACCAATACTGCTTTTCTTAATTCGTAGCGACCACGTCCGAGATTGCCGTCGGGTCGCATCGCGAGGAAGACAAAATATTCTTTATGGAGGGCGCGCATCAGCAAGGTCACGTTTTCCGTCTTTAGGACCAGTTCACGCACTTCGCCGAGATTCAGATCATTCGCTGAACGCGCCGCGGTGCGGATCAACGAAGTGAATTCGGCGGCGGCGACATCTAAATTCGCTTCCCTCCCTGCTTCGCTGAAAACTTTTTCAACGGACAAGCCATCTATTCCCATGATGACTGCGCCAAGCGCGCCATCGGTCTTATCCACGATTTTTTGGAGTGTTTCTTTGAACATGAATCGCTGGAAAAAGCTATGGCGCAAGTTAGCAACTTGCGCCATAGGAATCAAACTAATTGCCAAGGTTAAGGCCGCTGACCCCCGACTGCCGAGGGACGGGCCGAATTCGTAGGCGCCGTCGCAGGATTGCTCGGTGCACCTAACACGTTCGGCTGCGTCGAAGGAGCTACAGCCGGATTTTTCTCCTGCTGTTGCAGGTCATTTTGGGAAGGCGTGTTCGACTGCGGATTTCCAAGTGGCACCGGCTGCGGAACACTCTGAGAGCGAGGACCGCTGCTCGGTGCAACCGACATCGGACGACCAAAGTAATCTGGCCGGTAGATGTGCGGCGTGATGAAGAACAGGATCTCGGTCGAATCCTTCGTCACGAGTTTCCGCTTGAACATGTTGCCGATGATCGGAATGCTGGCTACACCAGGCGTTCGCTGTCTCTGCGTAGCTTCCGAATCCGCCAGCACGCCGCCCATGACGGTCGTGCCGCCATCTGGCACCAGCACTTCAGACTGCATGCGCTGCGTGTCGATTCCGGGAACTCCGCCAACCGCGATGCCCGTGTTGACGGTGTTGTTCTCGATCGTGACGCGCAACACGACTGTGCCGGCATCAGTGATCTGCGGAGTGATCGAAAGACGCAACGGAACTGACACGAACGTAGTTGTTACCACTGCGGTTCCGCCGGCAGCCTGAGTCGTCTGCACCGGAATCTGCGATCCGCTTTCGATCTGTGCTGGACGATTGTTCAGCGCAGTCACGCGCGGGGTCGCAACCGTCTTGACCTCGCCGCGGTTCTCAGCCGCGCTGATCAGCGCGCTGATTTGCCCCGTACCGAACAACCCGGTCGTTAAGCCGATCACAGTAGTAGCTGCGGCCGCGGCCAAATTGCCGAGCGGTTGGTTGGTACCATCCAAGCCGCCAAAAACGCCGAATGGATTCGGGCCCGTTTTGACCGCGGCTGTGTTTCCACTGCCGCCGTCGCCGCCGCTTCCGGTAGTTCCAGACGTGCTGGGCAACGTGGTAAAGCTGCCCAGTCCGCCGCGACGCAAGTTCGCGACGCCCAACGAAAGCTGTGCGCCAAGATCGCGACTGAAGTTGTGTTGAGCGATGACGATTCGCGTTTCGATCTCAACCTGCGGTTCGGGCTGATCGAGAATCGCGATCAGTTGGCGAATCGCCTCGACGTTCTCCTTCACGTCGGTGATGATGAGCGTATTGCTCTGGCCCATCACTTCGACTGAGCCGAGCCGAGACAGCCGGCGCTTTACAATTGGCAGCAGACCTTGATCGCCGCCACCACCGCCAGTCGAGTCACCACCAGCGCCGCCGCTGAAACTCAGATTCGTTGATCCACCGGCGAAAGCGCCAGTCGAACCCGCCGCTTGCGCCAGAGTTCCAGACGCGCGCACATAGTTGAGCCGCACCATCTCAGTAATCAAAGGCGAGTTGTTCAACTGCGCATCTTTGATGACTCGCTGAGTGTCTGCCTCTTTGGCCAGCGTGTCGCTCGTCGCCACTCGCAAAATGTTTCCGTTGACATCAATGCCTAAACGGTTCGCTCGCAGAATCGCATCCAGCGCGTGGTTCCATGGGACGTCCTGAACATTGACGGTCACCGGCACCGCACCCACTGAACTGTCGATTACGAAATTGATTCCATACTGCTCAGTGATGTAATTCAGGATGTCGCGGACGTCCGCATTGACGACGTTCAAGTTTATCGGCTCGCCGACAAATCCACTCTGGCCGTACTGCCGGCCTTGATTCGGCTGCATCGTCATGTTGTCTTTCGCCGGAGAGACAGGCGCTTGCGGAGTCGGCGAAGCTTCCGGTAACGGCGCAAGCAACGTCGCGGAACTGCGTGACCGCTTCGCGCTGGTCCTGGCGGACGCGCCGACGGCCAACGCAAAACTGTTGAGCGACAAACCGGCAGCACATGCGAGGGCGCACGCTCTAACGGCTAGATTCTTGGAATACTTAGGCATTATTCCCTCCTCGGGGGATGGGCTGAACACCGCCGTACGCTCGCTCGAATATGCCTTGCAACGAACATTCAAAGCGCACACCGCACTACGCGGTCATTCAGCTTGTTGTCAAAGAGTGAACGAAGCCAATGCTTCGAAGGGGCTGACTATCGTTCACGGTTGGAGCTGATGATGATGAGCATCACAATCAGCTGAAAACTTTTGTTATTGCTTTTCCGGAACTGGCGGCTTGGCAGCTTCAACTGCCGCCGCATCGGAAGGAGCGGCCTTAGCCGCAGTCATGGCTTCGACCGGGCTCGGCGCCCGGAGAGGCTTAACCTCAACCGACTTGTCTCTGCGACCATCGGTCCAAACCGTATCGCGACGAAAGATCAAACGGCCTTCCTCGATCGCCACGAGTTGGCCATCAAAAAACTTTTCGCCGGGATAAATCACGTACGAAAGCTTGGGAGTTAACGGAGTCGCTTCAACCATCGCTGACCATCCGCGCGGCGAGCGGAAGATGCCGGTCACCTGCACTTCGCTTAGCAGCAAAGCCGTGGTGGGCTTCGGTGCGGCAACGTGCGCATTGGCAGCCGCCATCTTTTCCGCGCGGTAGCGCTCAATGCGCATTTGAATTGATGGCGCCTCGAGCTTACTCACAACCTTGGTCTGTTTGACCGGCGGCTGATACTTCTTGAAAGGATCGCGAACGGATGACTTTTCGTTTACCGGCGGATTTTTCGCTTCGCTTTTTTCTTTTGCTTGCGCCGCGGCGGTAATCGCGACCAGGCTTATCGCGCACAGAATTGCCGCGACGCCTAAGCTGAAACGGATGGCTGTTTTGAAATTCATAGTCGTGTTTCCTGAAAACTATTTTGCTGGGGCAACAGCTTGTTGAACCGCTTGTTGGGTAGCGGCGGCGGGATTGGCTCCTGGTTGATTTGCTGCAGGCGCGTTAGGCTGCGCCGCTTTCTGTTGTTGCTGCAGCTTCTCAGACGAAACGTAGTACGCGGTAAGATCGAATCGCGCTTCCACAGTCTTGTTCGATGCCTGACTATCCAATTGCTTGATCTCAAAATTCGTGATTGAAACGATTCGTTGATAGTGCGCCATCTGATCGAAGAAGTTACGCAGCCCAGCGAACGAACTTTGAACCGCCACGTCGATCTTCTTACCGCTATAGAAATCCTGCTGGACATCGTCCTTGGGCGTGAAATGTCTTAGCGACAAACCTGTCTCGCGCGCATGCTCCTGAATGCCTTCGAGCACCTTCGTCAGTTCGCGCTGTTCCGGCAGCAGGGCTTTCAGCTCTTCCAATTCTTCCTGCTTGTTCTTGTAAGCGGTGCGAAACTCGCTCAGACGTTGCGAAGCGATCTGTGCTTCCTGATTTGCCTTTCGCAGCGTGGCAATTTGTTCCTGCAAAGCCGCGGTTTCTTTGCGCGTACCGCGTGTGACTAAGTACCAGAAGCCGCCGTAAACGAGCACGGCAACCGCGCCTAAGATGACGAAGCGCAAGTACCAGGGAAGGTTGTTGATGTTTCCGAGCTTCATGATGTTTTCCTATGCGAACGATTTCGTGGCTGGTTAATTGCGGGCCGCGACATGACTCGTCGCACTGTTTGCAGCGGGAGATTGATTGGCAGATTGCGGCAGCTTGTTGTGCGAGTAGTTGCACTTGATCGTGAACGCAACAACTTCAGGCAAGGCCAAAAGTGGATTCGCCGCAGCGCTGGATGCTGGAGCATTATTGGTTCCCGCCTTCGTATCCAGTGAAGTTTCGCGGCTCGTCTCGATGTTCAGGTTCGTGAAGAGGCCGGAAGAAAATTCCATGCTCTGTCCGAATCGGGTTACCGCGGCTTCATTCGGCGACTCGCCCTTGATTACAAGCTCCGCTTCTTTTTGCTCAACGCTCTTCAGATACAGACCCGGGACGCCGTCAAATCTCGCTTTGATTTCGGCTAGCACTGCGCTGGGTCCCTGCTGCGAGGCCCGCAGCTTCTGAATCGCATCGATGCGAAGATTGATTTCGCCCATCTTCTTTTCGAGGTCAGCCTGTTCGCGTTTGACCGCGTTCATCTGATCGTTCATGCGACGTTCCTTCTCGAGTTCTTTGGTCGCTGTTTCATGCTGAGAATTCGCGCTCACGTAATCGAACCCGATGCCAAGTACAAGCAAAGCGACGACGGTTAGCACCAGCAACAGCGTTTGCGTGCGTGCACTCGAGACCTTGTCTTCTACGAATGCGACGCTCGCTGGACGATCAGTGATCGATTCTAAAAGGTTAACTTTGATCATCGCGCGTCAACTCCTCTCAGCGCCAGTCCAACCGCTATCGCCATCTCTGGCACGATGTCCCGCATGTACTCGGGATCGAAACCGCGAGAATCGATCTTAATTTTTCGGAAGGGATCGAAGATCTCAACGGGTATGTCAAATTGTTTCGAAAGAAAATCCATCAGGCCAGCCAGCTTCGAGCCGCCGCCTGAGACCAGAAGGCGTTCGACCGCCGAGCCGCCGTCTTCGACTGTCGCGCGATAAAAGTCCATCGTCTTTTGAACTTCGAGGGCGAGAATGTCAGAAACGGTTTCAAGTATCGGAGCGATCTCGCGCTCTTCGATTCCACCAGGCAACGGCATGCCGCGCTTCACTTGCTCGGCTTGCTCGAACGTCAAACCCAATTCCTTTTGGAGCAATGATGTGTATTGATTGCCACCGAACGACGCGTCGCGGGTGAACACCGATCGATTGCCGTTGAGGATGTTGATGTTCGTCGTCGAGGCGCCGATGTTCAGCAAAGCCACGACTTGACCGGGCTGTGGGTCGTAATTCAACTCGTAGCAATTCTGCAGCGCGAACGCATCAACATCGATCACCGCCGGCTGTTTGCCGGCGAGTTGGATCGCTTGTTTTAGGTTCGCAATCTTGTCGCGCTTACACGCGGCCAATAAAACATGAATTGCGTCGTCTGAACTTCCGGTGACGTGGTAGTCGAGGTTCACGTCAGAGATATCAAACGGAATGTGCTCTTCGGCATGCCACGCAAACGATTCCTGAAGTTCATCCGAACTCATCTGTGGCAGCACAATATTTTTCACGATTACAGAGTGGCCGTTCACGCCGGCAGCAACTTTAGTCGTTTTGATCTTGTGCTCGTTGAAAATGTTTGCGATCGCGTTCGAGACGGAGTTCAACTCCATTATCTGTCCGTCAACGACCGAATCCGGTTCGAGTGGTTCGTAACCAAGGCTGACCAGTTGAAAATCACCGTTCTTGCCTTGAAGCTCGACAGCCTTAACGCTGCTCGAGCCAATGTCGACGCCCACCATGCTCTTATTAACACGTTTCCACATCATCAATTGCTCCTCGCAACTTTGAACATCAGGAGGCGCTGTCGGCGCACGCGTGCGCGGGCCCGACGGGCGCGCGATAATCCGGCGCGCACCAATCGAGCGCGGCATAAATAGCTTGTGTTCTTCGTCATTGAATTTTCCAAAACAGTTATTGAAAGGCTTCGCTTTGCTAGCGAAGGGCGGGGCTGATTCTGGCGGGTTCGCCGCCGGCAGTAATTGGCGAAAGAGCTGAATGCCCAGTCGGGAAAGCGGCCGGGCCATGACTGCCAACCACAGGCTACAACAGGCGAGCAACTACTGTCAACATGATTTTACAACGTTGAATTCCGACAAATTCAATGGAAAAATTGAGCAAGACCTGAATCAAATTGACCGGGCCCGGCTCGGGAGGCCGATGAGGCTTATCTTTGCCTTTACTAATTTGGATTCTAGTTGCCAACCAGACAACCACGGTTTAGGATGCGTCGATTGACTACTCGTCGTCGCGCAATCTTATTAGTATTCGCTCTCGCTGTCCTGCTCACCGCGGGATGGATCTATTGGAACGCACCAACGCGTTCTGATCTCTCTGCCTTCGCGCCAGCCGATTCGCTTGCCTACGTTGAGGGCAACGATCTTGCAGCTCTCGTAACAGGAATCGAGCAGACTGAAGCCTGGCGATCGCTTGCTAATCCACTTGGAGCCCCGCAAATACTTCTTCCAAGCCGATGGCTCTTACGCCTTGCCAGATGGACCGGCATCGGATCAGCAGACACAATTTTGTTTGCGCGTTCGCAAGTTGCGATTGTATTTACTGGTGCTGAAGCGTCGCAATCCGAGTCAGCGATCACGATAAAGCCGCTCGCGACTTTCATTATCGAGACTCACACATCGCAGGGCCGTATGAAGGCAGTGGTCGAACGGCATATTGAAGACTTGGCGCGCCGCGTTTACAGGAATCCGGGGTTACTCCGTAAACAGATTGACGGGATAGATCTTGAAGAGTGGATCTCCGATGACAAGTCTCATCAAATCGTCACGGCCTTTGTTGATACGACCGCAATTATTGGTAATGACGAATCCACGGTTTTGCATTCGATCGAAGCTCACAATGGCAAGCGCGCTTCGCTGCGAGACGCGAGGGAATTCGCCGCGTCGCGGAATAGTGTCAGCGCATCCAGCGCCTTGCTCTTTGGATACATTTCGCAGTCGGGTGTCAAGTCACTTCTCCAGGCATTCGTGATTAACCGGGGTGGTTCGTCGGCCGATGCAATCACGGCCGCGCGTCTATTCGCAGATACGTTCGGAGGTGTCGTTAATAGCATTAGCTGGACGGCTGGATTTGCAGATGGCTCGGTGGAGGATCGCTGTAAAATCAATCTGCTTGACGACGTCGCCGAAAAGTTACGTGGCAGCATGTCGCCCGAACACGGTGTCGATCTGACAAGACTTCGCTTCATCCCATCTGACGCTTATTCATTTTCTGATTATCAACTGCGCGATCCTGGCACCTTCTGGAGCGATTTGAATACGGTGGTTTCGTCACATGCGGATTTGATCGGTTCAGTCGCCGCGAGACCAATCTTACGCGGCCTTCTTAAGCCATATGGCATTGACGATCCTGAGACCTTTGCGCGGACGATTGGCCCAAACTTGCAGACGATTCGTCTTGAACAAGCCTCTCCGTCGGTTTTAGTAGTCGAAGCGTTTGATCGGCCAACCTTAAGAACTCTCATACTGAAGCGTTTGGGCCAAAATGCTAAAACGGAGCAACCTGGAAATGCGGAGATGATCATCTCATCATCAGATAATTTTACCGCGGCGTTTGTTGATAATTACGTCCTGCTTGGCCCAGCGGAAGCAGTGCGGCACTGTCTGGCCACCACCACACAGTCGCAAGCGATTGCCTCAAATGAATCTTTTCGTCGCGCTGAGAAAGTCGTCGACGTATCCCTCCCGTTTACCGCCGTCACATTCGCAAGTGATCAGCGCGCTGCAATTACATTCGTCGAGGCCTTTTCCAGTCGAGAGCGGCCGGCCTTCGCTTCAAACGCGGCGCAGATCGATCAAGCCGTGAAGGGTTTCCCATATGCGGTCAGTGTCACGATGTTGAAAGGATCGTCGATCGAATGGACCTCGCGCTCGTCGTTTGGGCTCGCGGGCTCGCTGGTCGCTCAGTTCGCGCCTGAATCCAAATGAAAAGAGATCGACGGTTATTGCTGGCTTCGTACAACCAAGGCAAGCTTCGGGAGCTCAGTGAATTACTCAGCGATATTCCACTCAGACTCATCAACCTCAACGACTTTCCGAATTTACAAGCTGTTCAGGAAACAGGCCGCACCTTCAATGAAAACGCGTCAATCAAGGCATCGAGCTACGCCCAGCAAACTAGCCTACTCACGATTGCCGACGATTCGGGTTTGGAGGTTAAGGCGCTCGGAAATAGGCCGGGTGTTTTTTCTGCGCGATATGGTGGATCTGGCGCCTCGGACGAACAGCGAACCCAAGAACTTCTATCAGAGATGATTGCACTACGCGTGCAAGAGCGATCAGCTCGATTTTGCTGTTCGGTAGCGGTGGCAGACGAACTAGGTCAGATCATTCACCTTTCAAACGGCGTATGTGAAGGTCAGATTGCGCTCGCGGCGAGGGGATCAGATGGATTCGGTTATGATCCGATCTTTGTTCCAAAGGGTTTTCAACAGACCTTTGCGGAGTTGGAGCCCGGGATCAAAAATCAGATCAGTCACCGGGCGCAGGCTCTCAGAGGGGCACGTGAGTTTCTGCGTTCCTTGACCGCTTCTTCTAACGCTGGCTAGAATGGCGAGTCTTCTTTCTTGTGAGACAGCTCGGGGCGTAGCACAGCCTGGTAGTGCGCTCGGTTTGGGACCGAGAGGTCGGAGGTTCGAATCCTCTCGCCCCGACCAGTTCAATCAGCACTTCAGTTTTCACCGAAGTCTTTCAATAACAACATTTGAATTGTGCGGTTCGCCCTGCCGAACGAGGGCAAAGAAAGCCTCTCAAAGGCGAATACTTGAGATCGGTGACCGGTACTGATCCTTCCGCTCTCGGTTGTTAAGACAACATCGGTCACACTGCACCCAAACTTTTTTCGCAAGATTGGCCAGAATCTGCGATTTTTAGCAGACTTTACGGCCTGTCTGTGGTATATCTGCCTGCGACAGCTTTCACATTTTGTTGAATCTTTGGAGGTAGTACACCACACATGGCGACTAGCACGGCTACAGGCAAGAAGCGGATGACCCAGTCCGACGTGATCAATTATTTCGCAGAACGGACTGGCATGAAGCGCGCCCAAGTCAAACAGCTATTCGAAGATATTGCGAATCTGGCGACGACCGAGGTCAAGACAAACGGTGAGTTTGTGCTCCCCGGCTTTGGAAAACTCGTTCGATCAGAGCGAAAAGCGCGTGAGGGACGTAATCCGGCAACTGGCGAAACAATTCAAATCCCGGCAAAGACCACACTAAAGTTTCGCGTCGGGAAGGCGATGAAGGACTCTGTCCTTCCAAAAAAATAGCCGGATCGGCCTGTTTAGTACACGTTCTTCGAAGGATCTAACGGAACGTCGGTGAAGTGTCCCTAGTCAAGGGAGGGGCACCATCGGCGTTTCGTCTTTTCTTGCCCAATTTCTTAGTGAATTTGCGCGATCTGGCGAGCGGTTCAATCCACCCGGTATCGGCACGATCAAGCATCCCAAAGACCAAGAAAAAAATTTCTGGAGTTTTTGGCAAAGTGTTGCTATAGTGCCGGGTTCTGCTGGTACAGTTCAGGCTTTCTATTCCCCCTTACTTGGGCTAGTACTCTGCAAGAGTTCCGAAAACCACAAGGAAATTGCATCCTGAAGGGCTTCGGATCGCATCTATAGTTGTGAAACCTGAAAAACGTTATTTTCGAACTGATTAATGAAGGAGACTGAGCAAATCGTGAATCTTTACAAGGGCCTGCCGCTGGCTGAGCGGCTTCAGAGAATTGATCATATTCAAGCGAGGCGGTTTTCTAAGTTGACGGGTACTGCCAGTGAGATTGCAACAGAAGGCATCATTCGTCACCTTGCCGCGTGTGATCGTATGGACGTCAATCCGGATATTTCTGCCGTTCGCGAGATCATTGACGATGCTCTCAATGGACGACGCGTCTATGCCGAGGCAGCTGAGATAACTCGCGCGGCGTAAGACTTAATCACTTTCCAAGCGCTAAGGCTGTCGGAGTGTATTCCGACAGCCTTTTTGTTTTGAAAAGTTGGAGCGACAATTTCCGCCATGCTAACATCCTGAGCGTTTCGAGTCCTAAGCTCCCGTAGCTCAGTGGATAGAGCATCTGCCTTCTAAGCAGAGGGTCGCAGGTTCGAGTCCTGCCGGGGGCGCCAATTTTCTCAGTAGTCTTCTCCTCGCGTTACCCCGTTCCGCTGACCGGCTGGTCGATCTCTTCCAACATCAAGATGATCGTAGTTCAGTGCCGCATTGAAGATTAGAAAGAAGCTGCCCTGCGTCTGATGTCGCCACATCGGATTGTTGGCGAACATCACGACATGACCACGTCCGACTGGCACATCAACGACGGCAGGCGCATTTGCCAACTCTGATCCGCCGGCAAGCATGCCACTAATCAGTAAACTCTTCTCGTCCGCAGCAAAGCGAAGCACGATGCGCGGCCGCAACGCAGGCGGAACAAAGAACGCGCCTTGCTGAAGCCTCTGTTCCTGAGTGACTTGTTCCGGAGTCTGACGCGTCGGAGGCGCCGCCTGGGGCATAGCCTGGATGATGTCGGGGTCGGTTAGGGTTCCCCGTCCTGACGGACGCGACGAGCCGCCGCCTGCGCCCGGCCCTTCCCCTCCGCCGACTCCAATCCCACCGCCGCCACCAACCTGAAAAACCGGCGCTTGATTGAAATAGATCGGGAGCGTTTCAGAATAACCATAAGCGATTGGACTGCGGCGATCCGCGAAGGTCGCGTTGTAAACCGAACCGCGTGCTTGAAGCTGTCGCGGATCCTGAATCGAAACTCCGGTAACGATGCCGTAATCAATCGGAACGCGCGCGCAATTCGTGATAGGAATGAAGACGCCGCCATCTTCAATAAACTTCTGCAAGTTCACCACTCCCGACAACGACATGCCGCCACGAATATCGTCAGACTGATCTGGCGCCAGCGCCATGTTGGGTGTCGCATCGCTTGCCTTCCAGGGGATCGGCGCGCCGCGCATCGGAATTCCGTTGACGATTGCCTGTGCCGATCCGCCAACCGGCGGGAAGATGATGACGTCGTATTTCTCACGAAGGTTCGGGGTGTTTCGAATCACCTGATCCGAAATGTACGTGTAAGGAATTTGCAGCCGATCAAATTCGATACGGAACCATCCATCATTCTGAGTGTTGGTCCAGGTGTGAAGAATCGCGATGCGTGGAACCGCAAGTAGGTGAGTTTTGATCTCGGGCAGCTTATCTACCGCTACAGCCTTCAACCCTGAGTCCGCAACCGGTCCAGCCAACGCCTTTTTCAAATCTCCAGCGTTGTCGGCTGTCTTAATGATGAATGTGCCGGCGTTGAACTTCTGACCACTGACTTCGAAAGGTTCTTCGGCGGTAGCGATTTTCAAGTCCTTCAGCTTAAACCGAAGGCTCATCAGCGTATTTTCGGCGTTGTGATTGATTAGATAAGCTACCGGCGTCGATGTTGATGAAATGCTGCCCGTCACTTTCGCATCGTGGTTTAGTAAGGTCATTGGAGCTTGCAACACGCTCTTGTCGGTCACGCGCACGGTCTTCACGTTGCGCAAAGCGCCGAGCGTCCAACCCGTGTCGTCGTATGGACGAGGATCGCTGACGTTGTAGTACTGCGTGTCGAGCAACATATCGGCCATGCGTGAATACGGCTGATCCATTCGAATCACATACGATCCAGCGGGAAACTTTTGATCTTTAACCGTGATCTCTTTGTCGGCGGTGTGAACTTCGACGCCCATCAGACGTAGCAGATTCATCATGTCCGCGGCTTCAACAACCCGAGTTTGATCGCCTGGAACAATCCACGCGGCCGGCCCTTCGTTAGTCGCCTTAGCGACTGATCGTTTGCTCTTTAGATAAAAGTTCTTGAGAAACCGATCCTTGTTGTTCGAAACAAAGTTCATCGCCAAAAGGATCGCCGACTCCTGCATATTGACGTTGTTACGCAGAGACCATTTCACGCGAGGCTGGGGTGGATTGGGACGAAACCAATCGCGCTGGGCCTCGGCTCGAACAGTTCGATCCATCGTGTCGGCGACGCTGTTGCCGAACGTCTCGTAGAACCGGCCGATCGCGTTGTGACCGTTCGCGACGTAGAACATGTAGTTCGGCGCCCAGCCGTCATAAAACCCGTGCGTCCAAACGCCGGGCACGCCGCGCTTCGTCATCTCTTCGATCTCGTGATACGCGAGCAAGTTCCATTCATCAACCACGATCGGATCGAGCCAAGCGTTGTATGGACCAGTTCCTGTTGACGTGTAGAGGAACGGCACTGACTCATGCAGGTCGTGCAGGATCGTCGGGTGGTATTCGATGAAAGTCTTCATCTGATTGCGCGAGAGCGCCAACGCCATTCCCAACCCATCGCGATTGTTGTCGTGTGCTACGTACTTGCCCCAATAAACAAGCGGCGGCGCGTTCTTGTCAGGATTCGCTTTGCGATAGTTGTACGTGTCGACCATCATGTCGTGCCCATCGACTTCCAGTACCGGCGTGATTAGCACAATGACGTTTTTGCGAATCGCTTGAATGAACGGAGATTCCTCGACGGCCAATCGATAAGCAAGTTCCATCAGCATCTCGCACGATCCCGTCTCCGGAGAGTGAATCGATCCCGAAGCCCAGTAGAACGCCTTTCCTTCACCAATCAACGTGTCAGCTTCCGCGTCGTTAATTTTTCGCGGATCAGCCAGCTTGGCGGTGATGTCTTTGTAGTGATCGAGCTTGGCCAACGTCGCTTCATCGCCGACAGCGATCAAGTATTGTTCCTTCCCTTCCTCGCTTTTCTCGGGCGCCGTGAAGACCCGCACGCGCGGGCTCGCCTTCGCCAGCTCGTTGTAATAACGATACAAATCTTTCGAATAGGTCAGGTGACCCGGCTCGCCAACCGTGTAGCCCAGAATCTTGTCAGGCGACGGAACCTTTTCTGACGCCGGCAAGTGATCGACCAACTCGGTCATGAAATAAGATTCAGTGGTATTCGCTTTGACCTTGGCGCCGTACTCCACGTTATTCGCGGGCGCAGGCGATTTAGGATCAGACTTGGGAGCAGAAGTCGCTTCGGCATTGCGCGCCTTGTCCGGCTTTTGCGCGTGGGCGGTAAATCTGAACTGCCACGCCGTGACGAACACGGCCAACACAATCAGCGATACACAGGACCTTCGAACTGATCTGATTTTCATGATCCAACTCCTCAAGGAAAGGTTTAGCGGGCGGGCGAAGAATACTGCAATGCAGGCAAAGAGCAAAGTAGAAAGTGCAAAGATTTTAAGGGCCCATCGCCCTCAGACAAATACCAAACCTCCTTTGCCCTAATCGGAGCGCAGCCACTCTTTTCGTTCACCGATTGTGCTTGGCTTTTTGCTCTTCGCCCTGGTTGGACCTTGCCCTTTGCGCCTACCGTTACGCTTTGCGCCTTGCTCTTTGCCCTTGGACTGTTGTAAACCTTTCGAACCAGATATTTTCACTTGAACTAATCCCGACACAGCGTGTGGCGGCTATAGCTCAGTTGGTTAGAGCGCCTGACTGTGGATCAGGAGGTCGTGGGTTCGAACCCCACTAGCCGCCCCAGAAAAAAGGAATAATTAATGCCAGACGCACAACGAACAGCTACCCATTCACAAACTTACGTCGTCGAAGCCGACAGTTTTGCTTTCGAAACTATCGAGCAGGAAAACGGCCAGGCCACTGTCATCCGTTTCCCTATTGACGACGTACGTTATTATGCTGGAGACGTGCTTTTGGTTTTATCCGGCACAGACATTCATTTTCACGGGATGATTGGCAAGACAGGCGAGGGTTTTGCGATTGCCACGGATCATCGCGGTTCGCTCTTGCCAGCTACGGTACAATAGCGATAGCGCAAATGTTAAATTTGCGTGGGGCCGACTCACTACGCACCGTGCGCAAACTAAACGGTTTGCGCTACCAGAGGAGGTAAGATGAAACGCCTTCTATTATTCGCAGTTCTCGCGCTTCTCGTTTTTGCTTCCTCGTCGTACGCCCAACACCCTCAGGCCGCCCGCAAGTCAGTCAAAGAAGGAGTCGAATTATTCGGCAAGAACGATCTCGCGGGCGCGATCGCGGAATACGATCGCGCGATCAACATCGATCCAAAATTCGCCGAGGCTTATTTCAATCGAGGAAAGGCAAGACGCGCTGGAGGCGATCTGGACGGCGCGATTGCTGATTATGAAGTCGCCGCCGAGATCGATCCGAACCTCGCGGCGAATAATCACGACATGACTCAGGCATATCTGAATCGTGGCTACATTCGATCGAATCGTTTGGATCTGGAAGGCGCGCTGGCGGACTTCGATCGCGCGATCAGCCTCGATCCGAACGACGCTGAAGCGTATTTCAAACGCGGCCGCGCTTTTCTGATCGTCGGCAATGCGAAGTTCGCGATTGCTGATTTCGATAAGAGTATCTCGCTGGATGATCACAACCCGCTGGTTTATGCCGAGCGCGGATTTGCGCGGCAAACCCAGGGAGACAGCGGCGAAGCGCAGAAAGATTTCGAGCGCGGACTGAAGCTAAATAACGATTTGCGTCTAATGCTGGATTTGCACTTGCTGGACCTGCAAATGCAAATGAAAGAAATGCAACGTCGCCAGGCCGCGACGCGAAAAAATATCGCCTGACCTACCTTGTATAACCGGCGGGATGACGAATCTCGACGTCTTTCTCCAACGGCTTGATATCCAACTTGTGAAAACCTTTGTTCGTGTGCGTCGACAGGTACGTCAACGCTACTTGCTTGCTTAACAACGTGTCGATTTCTCTCAGGAATGGATCGAAGCTGACGGGCGCGCCGAACCCCTGGAAGAAAGCTTTGCCGCCGGTTTCGTTTGATAATCTCTCGAGACAGCTCTGGCCGTTAAGAGTAATCGACGATGAATTTGGCGAACCCGCAGTCGGAGCGAAAATCGAATAGATGGCGACACTGCGACGCTGCGCTTCAGTGATCGCGCGCTGCAAATCGACACTCTGACCTGGGGACGAGCTATCAATTCCCCGCGACACATCTATGCCGTCCGTGACCACGATCATCGCGCGCCGGCCGAGCGGCTGCGAATCAAATCGTTTCAAGCCTTCAATGATTTCCACGTAAGGATTGAATGGGCTGGCACTGGCAAAGCCCTGCGGGGGTCGCACGCTTTCGGCGGCGCGTTGCAATTCATTTGTGAACTTGCGACGGACATCCAGAGTACCCTGCCGAATGTAACCGACCATCACGCGCGATCCGCCCGGCTGGTTGAGAATGAAGGTGCCCATGTTTCTCGCTTCAATTGAAACGGATGGCACCAGATCGTCCTGAATCAAAAGTGCGAGCGTCATCGGACTCTCATTCGGAGGACGGATGGAAAGAAGCTGCTGCATCTCGCCATCTTCGCGCAAAAGGTAATCAATGATCCGCATCTCAACCAGTTTCGAATCACGCACGCGCACCGTGACGGGAACTGTAACTGGCTTTGCCGGACCGCGCGAACGGCCGTCTTGCCCGAAAGCTAGCGCCGCCGGCAGAGAAGAAATTGCCGCCGCTACCAAGAGAAGCTTGAACTTCTGCGTTTTCATTATCGTTCTCGTTTCCGGCTGAGCCTGATGATATTACAACCAAAGAGCGCGGCAAAATCGCGCATTTTTTGCAAGCCGCAAGGCTGGCCTGTCTTAGCCGCCACGAGTATCATCTAAAACGACCGCTTCAGTGAAAGACGAAATCTCAACAGACGTAATAAGCGCGCCGCCGGGTAAGCTCACGGCGCGCGAAAAGAAGGTGGCGCAGCTCTGGAAAACCGCACCATGGCTGGCGCTTGCCGGCGTCACGGCCGTGCCTCCCGGCGCGCTTTTGCTAGCGTATCTGCTTTCGGGTTTCTCGCCACTTTTCCTGGTGCTGGCCATTACATCCGTGCCTTTTGCTTTTATCGCGGCCGTCGTGGTGATGCTGGTGCTGCTTATGTATCGCCGCCGCTGGGCCAGCCGCCTGCGCGACCGTCTTGCTTCTGATGGTATTACTGCCGACGAAGTTGGATTTTTTCTTTCAGAGTTGACGGGCGGCGAGAAGAAAGCCTTGCGCGAGATGGAAAAAAAGCAGCCTTTACTGGCTGATGCGTACCGAGAAACATTGGCCCTGCGCCTGAATGCGACGCGTCTGACCGCGAGTGCGCGGCGCAACCTATTGCAAGTCGAACGCAGGATCAATCGCGCCAGATACCTGAATGCGCCGGACACTTCCGTGCTGTTGGAAGAGTTGGGTCGCGACCGCTCGCGACTTGAACGACTAAAACAGGAAGGCGCTTCGCGGCGCGCCGAAGCGGAAGCGCGCTTGCAAATGATCGAAGCAGCGGCGAGCCGTGGCGCGAGTTGGACGGAAACAAACTACATGCTGCAACGGCTCGACGAAGGGCGAAAGAATCTGCCGTTGGGATTGGAACAAGCGCGTGCGGAGCAGCAAATGCGAGAAGAATTCGAAGATGAGTTGAGAAAAGAACTGACCCCGTAGGGACTGCTCAAAATTTACCGATGAAAGAAAAGGTTGGCGGGCTCAGGCCGCGCCAACCTTTTCATTTTCATGCGGCATGCCGCAATTCAGATCTACCTTGGCACATTCAGCGGCGCACCGGCGCGAATGATTAATTGCGCGCCGCGATTCAGTTCCAGAGCGTTTCGACCTTCGGCATAGATCGAGCCGGCGCCGGCGCTCGCACCGACAATGGCTCCAATTGCTGCGCCTCTACCACCACCAGCGATCGCGCCGATGATCGCCCCAACCGTAGTGCCGATCGCGGCCCGTTCTTCGGTGCGATTTGTCTGGCTTTCGTCACGCACAGCTCCTTCAGTATCGACGCGTACGCTGTCGTCGTTCGATGTCACGCCTTCGAGAATTCCGCCAAATTGGTAACTCCGGCCATCGCGCAGGCGAATGCGATCGAAGTCCAGAGTCATGACAGAACGTCCCGTTAGACGCCCGCTGCGCTGAATTTGCGAAACGTGCCCTTCGATCGTTGCGTCTTGAAATTCGACCGGATCAGTCACTCTCAGCGTGAATCGATCGCCAACTGCCGCCGTTCGCGTTGAGAGATTGTTCTCGAGCGAACCGACAATCCGCGTCCCATCCGGAACAACGAAGTTGCCGTAAGCCATCGACGGATAGTTGGGCGCGTTCTGCGGATTGTAGATATCAAAGCGCGCAACGTCCGAAGTCTTATCGTATATGCTGCGAACTTCAACCGACTGATTCAACTCCGGCGTATAGATGCGCCGCGTCACGACCAGCGTGCGGCCGTTTTCCATCGGCTGGAAGGTGACGTGGAACTCGTTGCCGCGGTCGCCGTTCGAATCGATTGTCAACTGATTACCCGCCAACCATGCGCGCGAATGCACCGTATTCCCGCTCCGACCGGTTTCTGTTCGCTCGCGCCCGTCGGCGTCAAAAGATGCCTGCGGCGCTCGCGTCGAAGCTAGGGTAACCGTCCGACCACGCACATCGATCGCCATCTCCTCTGGCGGATCCAGCCGACGGCTGATCATATCCAGCACGCGCGTACGATCGTTATAAGACAGGTTGCGCGCTGCGCGTTCGGTTGCCGATCGCACGTCATCGCTGCGCGACGGGTTCAACCGATACGTCCCCGCCAGCATTTGAACGCCATAGCGATTTCCGTAAGGCGTATTGTTCGATGGTGGATAGTACGACGAAAGATTCCAACTCACGTTGTAAGCCGTCGCGAGTCGATTCAGATCTTCTCGGATGCTGGTCCAGTAGTTCTGCGTTCGGACGTCGACCGAATTGCGGCGCACGAAATCATCGATACGGGCAGCGCGAGTCAATACGTCTTGTACGTCGGCTGTCGTCGCCTGCCGCCGATCAAAACGATCGCGCAGCTGACGGACGCTGTTGTTAAAGGCGCCGGCCATCACGTTGATGTCTTCGGCCGGGCCGTAAGTCACGCCATTACGGCCGGCCCAGGTCTGCATGCTGTTGCGGAAGAGATTTGCTCGGTTTTCCAGGCGCAAGATTGTCGTCCGTACCGATTGATAGGTGCCGCGATAAGGCCGCTGCTGCGCCTGGGCGAACAGCGACGCAAACATCAGGCACGCAATCGATAACGGCGCTGTGATAAAACGTCTTCTCATGTTACTTCCCTCCACTTGCTCGTTTGTGATTGATTGTTGAAATCGGGATTAGACTTCATTCAAACGGTGTTCCAATCTGCTTTGAATAAGTGGGAAGAGAAAATCGTCCATTCGAACTTATTTGTCCGATTCCTAACTTCAATTAGAAGTTGCCGAAAATCAGCAAGAGTTACTTGTCTCTTTTTGACGATTTAGTTGCAGAAAACAGTATTAATGTCGTTCATCGGCGTTTTGAAAACGACCGTGTTATGCTTTGCTTGAATTGTCGATTCGGCAGGCGATGAGCACGGACGAAAGCAAAGCGACTATTCATTTCGGCGGCAACGATTTCTTTGTCGGCGTTTCGCCGTCGGGGCACGCGCAAACGATTGAGACCGACTCAGGACGTCACGCCGCCGCGACCCCGATGGAGTTGGTGCTACTCGCTTTGGGAAGCTGCACCGGCGTGGATGTGATTTCGATTCTGAAAAAGAAGCGGCAACAGGTGACGGATTATCGCATCGAAGTAAGCGGCGAGCGCCGCGAAGAACATCCGCGCGCATACACGCGCTTGTTCGTGAAGCACATCGTGCGCGGCCACGGTGTTTCCGAGCAGGCTGTGGCGCAAGCGATCGAATTGTCGGATCAGAAGTATTGCAGCGTGGCCGCGACGCTGCGGGGAAGCGCTCAGATTGTAACGAGCTATGAAATTATTGAAGAAACTCAGCCGGATTCGGCGGCTTAACTACTTCGCATTAGCAATTTGCTGCGTCGCCGCAGTGGGCCTGGCGCAGTCTGCGAATCCGCAAAAGACGACGGACGCTTCGCTGAACGCTGTGCGAATGAGCGATCAAACGGATCGCGCAAAGAACGGAAAACTCCAAGCCGACATCACCGCCGCTGAGCACATGCGCCGCGCCGGAATCTACATGGCGAATCGCGCTTTCGCTTCCGCACGCGAGCATTGGCAAGCCGTACTCGACGGGTTTCCCAACGACACAAGTGTCCCGGCCGCGCTTTTCGGTATCGCGCGCTCGTATTATCAGGAGCGACGATACGAAGAAGCGCGACAGATGTACGAGCGCGTCGCGCAGGCTTTTCCGGATACGAAAGAAGGTCGCGAAGGATCGAACTTCGCAGCCTCGTCTCTGCTACGGATGGGACGCGGCGCTGAAGCAGCCGGGCGTTATATCGAATACCTCAATAAGTATCCGAACGGCGAGCGCGTCGACACGGCCCACATAAACATCATCGATGGTTATCGTGAATCAGGCCGACCGCAAGACGCAATCACCTGGATCGACCGCACCCGTCAAAGATTTGCAGGAACGTCGACTGAGACGAACGCGATTTTTGCGCGGCTGCGTCTGGACATCGCGCTGGGCGATTGGAATCACGCAGTGCAGAGCGCCGATGAGCTGCTGCAAAAACCAATTTCCACTGCCGCAAACACGAACGCCGACGAGGTGCTTTACCTGAAGGCACATGCCCTCGAAGGTGCCGGCCGCACACAGGATGCGATTCGGGTCTTCTCGATGATTCCTGACAACTTGAATTCGTATTACGGCGGGTTGGCGACTGATCGACTGGCACGGACGAATGATCCGACGGCGCGGCAACGCGCAGACGAACGCGCGCAGGCCGTGCGTGCGGTAATTACTCGCTCAGCGGATGATTACCCGGCGCCGTTCCGTTTTCAGGTGGTGAGCGAAGCGAAGAAGCGTGGGCTCGATCCGCGACTCGTGTTGGCGATTATGAAGCAGGAAAGTCAATTCAAACCGACTGCGAAATCTCCGGCAGCCGCGCGTGGACTTCTCCAATTGACGATTGATGCAGCTCAGAAATATGCCGCACCTGCCGGTCTGAAGAACGTCAGCGATCAATCGCTGTTTCAGCCAGCGACGAACATCGCGATCGGTAGCGAATACATCAGCCAGCTTTCGCGACTGTTCGCCGGACTTTCAGAAGCCATCGCCGCGTCATACAACGGCGGCGAAGACAACGTCGCGCGCTGGCTCGGCCGCACGAACCAGCGCGATGCCGGAGTGTTCACGGCAGAAGTCGGTTTCACCGAATCGAAGAACTACGTCTTCAAAGTTATGTCGTTCTATCGCGCCTACCGGCAACTCTACGATTCGAATCTGAATCGGCGGTGACCTGTCAGAAGCCCGACCGTCAGGGAGGGCAGGCTACGGAAACAACGGTCAGCCGCGTTCACAATTCTTCATCGAAACAAAACCGAACGCAGCCCTTGCTTACGCGCGGGCTTCTGACACACTATGGCTGCGGACAATACTTCGGTTCGAAACCCTGCGCACGTTCTCTGCGATCCAAAACATTCGGCCGGGGATAATCACGCGGAATTATTCCCAAACGCACAAGTGACGCGCGATACTCATAGCGAATCGTCACTTCGCCAACCGGCCGCGGCTCCAAATCCATATTGATCCATTGCACGCCGTTGCGGACCGATCGTCCAATACCAGTCGCAGCCGATTCATCGTCAGGCATCGGATAGGAGGGAACGTTGCGGTTACTTGTCGAGTCACGAGCAGTCTGTGCCTCGCCCGATGATTCCTTCGGACTTTTCGACTGAGGAGCACTGCTTTGATCCTTCTCATCGTAAGTCGGTCGCGGCTGGCCCGGCGTCACCGGAAGAATTCGGTAAGGCGCGCGCTCACGGAAAAATACCGCTGAAATCAGACCGAGGTTCGCCGCCTGTCCCAGCTTCGCCGCGTACGACTCTCGCTCAGTCGTGAAGTAAAACCGCCGCGCGTTTTCGGAACTCATCTGCCAACCGCGCACATTAATCGTGCCGTACGGCTCAATGACCCACTTGTGCGCGTCCCACGCGCTGGTGTGTCGCGCGTCGATCGTGTTCAGCCCATCGACCGACAAGGCGACGGCTACTCGCGACCCGGACGAATTATGGATTCGCAATTCGTACTCAGCATTCTCGAGCGCTTCGATGTAGCGTCGCCCGCGCGCCGCATATTCCGTTGCCGGCATTCCATCGATCAGCACTTCAACCGAAAAACCGTTCTCCGCTGCAACTGGCTCTACATCAACCGGCGGCGCATTCATCTCGCCGCTTGCGGAGGCGTACCGCGAACCAACGCTGAAAACTGCGGTTGCCATCACGCCCAGGGCGACCAACAAACCGAAACCTGCCAACACTTTCTTCGACATTTCAAGCTCTCCTTCCAATAAAAAGACTTCGACCTGCCGATTGCTGAACGACCGGCGCGCGCAGTTCTTGCAACCTCGCTATGATTAATTCTTGGGTAGTGTCCGAGAGTTGTGTTGCTACAGAGTCGGGGCACTAGCCCGACCGTGAGGGAGGGCTCATTTGGCAACGATTCAACGCTGAGCCCTCCCTGACTGTCGGGCTAATTCCCCGGCAACACAACTCTCAGACAGTACTAATTCTTGAAGTAACTTTGGAATTCTTGGCCGGTAGGTTAAAATGCGCCTCGTTTTGTGGAGTTAACTTGACGGCGCGGCTCTGCTGGGTTTCAATAGGCGCGAATTCGCAAACGGAATCATAAATGTCCGAATACGTACTGAGAGCGACCAAGACCCAGGCCCGGGCCGGTTCGTTTTACGATCGTATTGAGCGCTTCTACGATCTCACTTTCAAATTAAACGGATACGGACGGTCACTCGACCAGTATCTCGACGCGCATCCGCTTCCTGTTTCCGAGGACGCGAGAATTCTTGACGCAGGTTGCGGCACGGGCACGCTGACGTTGGCGCTGTTAAGGGCGTTGAAAGTGCCGGTGAGATTGACGGCGATTGATTTGTCGTCTTCGGTGATCGCGACCGCGCGGAAGTACGTCGCGCGCAAGAATCCAAATGAGCAGAAGGTCCGGTTTGCTCAAGGGAACGTCCTCGCGCTGCCATTCGCGGACGAATCGTTTGATTTGGTCGTGACCAGCGGCGTGTTGGAGTACCTGCCGCTCGAAGAAGGATTTACCGAAATGGCCCGCGTGATTTCACCGGGAGGTTATTTCCTGCATCTGCCGATGCGGCCGACTGCGGTCACTACTCTGCTGGAGTTGCTTTTTAGATTCAAGACCCATCCGCCCGAAGAACTAGCCGAATCCACCGATCGACATTTTCAAGTCGTCAGCCATTATCGCTTTCCACCGTTTCAGATTATTGGCTGGAGCAAGACCGCGGTTCTCGCGCAGAAGATCTAAATCGGAACTACGAGGTTAGCACCATCTGCGTAAGCGGATGGGATAGAGGCGTGCTTCCGGGATTCAAATGCTCCGACCCGCTAACGGGCGGTACTGACCTCGATGTTGCGATTTATCTAGTGATCGACGTCGGCACCAATCTCAAGATCCGATCATCGTCCTTTGCGGGCGTGCCGCGCCCATCACGATTCGAAGTCGAGAAGTAAATAAACCCGTCCGGGCCTTCCGCGACGTCGCGAATGCGGCCATACTTCCCTTTTAATAAATCTTCCTGACTTACTACTTGCCGTCCGTTGAGAGCGACCCGGATAATTCGCGTGCCGGCCAAACAACCAAAGAAAAAGTTTCCTTTGAATTGCGGAAACATCGATCCGCGGTAGAACATTCCGCTCCCGGGCGCGCAGGCCGGCGTGTACTCCAAAATCGGCGATTCCATTCCCGCGTGGCTGTCACGATGATGAATCACCGGCCATCCGTAGTTCTTGCCACGCTCCAGAATGTTCACTTCATCACCACCGCCCGGACCGTCAAACCCGCTTGGGCCATGCTCAGTTTCCCAGAGCAGATTTGTGCCCGGCTGAAAATCGATTCCCTGGCCGTTGCGATTTCCGTAAGTCCAAATTTCAGGCCGCGCGCTGGGCTGACCTACGAACGGATTGTCGTTTGGGACACTGCCGTCGTCGTTCAGCCGCAGCGTCTTGCCCGCGAGGGAATTCAGCTGTTGGGCCAACTCGCGTTCGGTCGCATCGCCCGTCGTGATGTAGAGCTTTCCGTCGGGACCGAATCGCAAACGACAGCCGGCATGAAACTGCGCCGCCGGAATGCCCTCGATGATTACTTTGCGGTCGACGAATCCACTCGGCGTTTCGCGATATCGAACGACGCGCACCTGTTGACCGTTTGAATTGTAAGCGTAAGAAAGATACAGCAGATGATTTGAAGCGAACTGTGGATGAAGCGCGATGCTCATCAATCCGCTCTCGCCGCGCGGCTCTACGTCAGCAACGACGAACAAAGGCTCAGGCCGCAGCTTTCCGTTCTCGAAAACGCGCACGCGACCTGGCCGCTCGGTGAAAAGCATTCGTCCGTCGGGCGCCCAGACGATTGACCAAACCACTTCGAGATTCGGGATAACGGTCTCGACTTTAAAGGTAGATTGCGTTAGCTGTGACGATTCGACTTCGCCAGCGCCGCGTCCCGGCGGCGGGTGGCTGCACGCAAGAGAAGCGAGCGTAATTAAGCTGAGCAAAACGGAAATCATGTGACGCATCTCGTTATTGGACGGCACATCCTCATCATTCCTTCATTTCAAATCCGTGAAATCTGCCGATTTGTCACTGACTAATGTAATCATGCAGCAACCTAAGTTCATCACCCTGCTCGCTCAACTCAACTCTCAGCAAATCACGGATGGAAAGCATGCCTACCCATTTCTCGCCATCGACCACCGGCAGGTGGCGCGTGCCGATTTGCTCCATTCGCTCGAGCGCCTGGTGCGGAGTCTCATCACACCGGATCACGGCGCGCAGCGGACTCGCGACTGCACCCAGCGTGATCGTGGCAGGATCCTGGCGCGGCACGATGACGCGATTCAAAATGTCGCGCTCAGAGAAGACGCCGATCAGCTTCCCTTCCTCATCGAGCACGCAGACGGCGCCGATTCTCCTCTGCGCCATAAACTCGGCTGCCTCGAGCACACTGGCGGACTCGCGTAATGAATAGGGTTCGCGATCTCGGATGACATCTCGAATGAACATCGTAGTGCCTCCTGCTGATTACTGAATTGTTTCGGGTGCGTTAGCATTATAACGCGGCGTTCGCGTTACCGCACATCATTTTGGATCTTGTGAAAGCTGGCACTTGCTGAGCTTAGCGCGCGACTCGATCAATCGCGTCGGCCACAGCATCCGGCCGGGTGAAAGGAATTTGGTGACCTGTGTTAGGCAGGACGATTAACTCGGATTGAGGCAAGGCTTCGTGCAATCTATGAGCATTCTCTTCGGCGGGGACGATCAAATCTGAATCGCCAGTCAGGATGACGGTGGGAACTGTAACCTCAGAATAATTCGGGCTCAGTTTTGGCAGGCTTTCATTCAACAACGCATCGTCGATTGAATACCACTTGACCTTTTTCGGCCGAGTCCACTCTGACAAGGTGTGTCGCAGATAGTTTTTCGGAACGCGATCGGGAGCAAAAGCCTTCTGCAGATCCGTCCGCACCAGCCAGGCGCCGAGTAAAGGTGTAAAGAGAAAGTTCATCACGTCCCCTACGACTGGCCAGGCCGGAAGTTTGCTCAAAAAGGAAACACCGTCGTCGCTCTCGTACACCGCCGGCGCCAACAATACCAGTCCACCGACATCTCGTGGATGCAGCATCGCGTAAATCAGAGCCAATGCGCCGCCCCATGAGTGGCCCACAAGAATCGGCTTTTCAACTCTCAACTGATCGAGCGCCGCGCAAAGCAGTCGCGCCTGGACCTCGACTGTTACCTGGCCGCCGTGATTTGGACGATCGCTGTGACCATGACCCGGACGATCGAACGCCATCGTCTGATAACGCCGAGCCAGCGGCGTGTAGAGTCTCGACCAGTCTTGACACGATCCGGGATTGCCGTGAATCAGCACGACCGGCCGGCCGCTGCCTTTGATTACAAAGTGAAAATTCGAGCCGTCAACGTTGACGAATTTGGACTGTGCCTGCGCATAGTCGTGGGCGACACGAGAAGAGACGTACGCCTGTTTTAATCTGCCGGTAATTTTCACGAAGACTCAGCCGCGCCCGCGCGCGAAAGAAACAGAGGCAAGATAAGAACGAGGGGGCTAATTAACTGCTCGTCTGTTTAGACGACTCAACGAAGGAATTAGTTACATCTTTGCGCGAATCACCCGCAATGCCTGGCGCGTGAGGACTTGTGTCAGCCCGCCGGGAACGAGCGCGCGAATAATCGCATGAGCAACCCGCGGCGGCATGGCAACGCCACGCTGGTAAAGCGCATACTCGCTTTCCCACCAGGTCGGTACAAATTTTCCCTTGAAGCGGCGCAGACCTTCGAAGTTATAGAAAGTTCCGAAACGGTGTGAAGCCAAATCCAAAGCACGCGCAACGACTCGATGCTCGGTAGGCAAGTCATTCGAGCCGTCCGTCGCCAGTGGCGAAGTGCCGAGGGTCGCCAGGGCTGCGCCTTCTTCCTTAAACGTCCTCAGCGCTTCAGCCACCAGAAGCGTCGCTGTGCCCTGGGGCGCGTCTGGTTCGCGAATGACGTCTTCCACGTACCAACCTTTGCGCGCCGGAATCGGACTGGCGGCGAGAAAGCCAATCAACTTTCCATCGACACGGGCGCCGAAATAACGCTTGTATTCAGAATGCAAGAAAGGATCGAGCGCTACGAGCCAGCCGAACGTTGTCGCCGATCGATGCGACTCCAACCAGGAGAGACAAAGTTGGGCAGCCTCTTTTTTGAACTTCTGATCAATCTCATTTCCCGACACTTCGATCTCGACACCGGCTCGATGAGCTTGATTAATTCCCGCGCGCAGTTTCTTGGCAGAGTCGCCGCGAGGATTCCATGTTTGCAGATCGAAGTAAGGAGCGGCACCCACCTTTACCGCGGCAAAGTCCTTTGGGGCGATTGTTCGCGCAAAATTTGCGCTTGCGGGCGCGAACGCGACCACGCGATTTTTTCTCTTCGCGAACGCCGCGAATTCGCGCGCTAACTCAGGCCTGTCTTCGGCCGATGTGAGCGGATCGCCCGCGGCCAACCAAACCCTGCCGAATTCACCATAGATGATTGCGCCGTCGATGTCTGGCGTTGACCAAAGTTCTGCGCCGGGCGCGATGCTCACCAGGGAATGCGCGTTGTAACCGTAGAGGGTTTGCAGCCGCAGTAATTCACCGGTTGGATCCGGGATGCGTTGGCGGCGGCGTTCAGCGAGCGCAAAATTGATTCGCGCCTTCATGTAGCGAGCGGTGTAACCGGCGCCACTGCCCGCAGCCAACCACCACAATTGCCGAAGTGGAATTAACATAAAGGGGAGCCTTCCTTTTACCCCTACTGATTCAGTTTAGTCAACTGATCAACTTAGATAATTGTGAATGCGATTTAGTTTCCAAAGCTGTAATCGCTTCGTAGGGCTCTAACTCTTGAATAAATCCACAGTTCTTGCGGAGAATGAATTGATTGCGATCACTGATTCTGACCGTTATCCGAACAACGATCCTTGAGCGGTAGGCCGGCGAAAAGTCTTTGAGTTGGCGTGATGATCGCTGCCGACGCGGCGCTCATTGAAGCCCAATCTCTTCGCGTAGACCTCGAATAGTTTCGCTTGGGCGTCCCAATATTGACCCTTGCCGCGCATGCGTTCGCCGAATTTGCTGGAGTTCAGTTTGCCGCCGCGCGCATCGCGAATTCGATTTAATACCCGTTCAGCTTTCGTCGGCAACTTCTCGCGCAGCCGCTGTTCGAAATAAGGCGCGACGCTGCCGGGAAGCCTTAGCATGTTAATGAAAGCTTTCGTGGCGCCGCAATCTTTGGCCCGCTGCAGAAGCTCCGGAATGTCGCTGCTCAATCCGGGAATGGTCGGAGCAATGCCAATGCCCACTTGTATGCCGGCATCCGCTAATTCTTTCATCGCGGCAAAGCGCGCGTTGGGCGAGGGCGCGAACGGCTCGACCGCGCGCGCAATGTCGTAGTCGGCAAACGGAATCGAAAAGAACACACCGACACTTGCCTCGCTTGAGAGTTTTTGCAGCACGTCGATGTCGCGCCGAATTAACGCCGACTTTGTCACGATACCAACCGGATTACGAAAGTCGGCGCAGACCTCGAGGCATGATCGCGTCAGCTTATAATTCGCCTCGAGCGGAATGTACGGATCTGAGGTAAACGAGAAAACGATCTGCTCGCCTTTCCAGGAAGGCTTCATCAATTCCTTTCGCAGCAGTTCGGCCGCGCGCACCTTCACGACTATCTTTCTTTCGAAGTCAGTGCCTGCGCCAAAGTCGAGATACTCGTGCGTCGGCCGGCTGAAACAATAGGTGCAGCCGTGAATACATCCGCGATAACAGTTGATCGAATAATCGAAGGCTACGTCAGGACTGTCGTTATGGCTGATGACGGAACGCGTTTCCGTCTCTTCGTAGACTTCAATCTTCGCAGCGGGGGGCTCGCCGATCCATTCGACGGAGTGAGAAAGCCACGGATTGGGCGGATTGGCGACGAGGCGCATCTTTGCAATTGTGTCCTATCGATGAAACGCAGCATACTCGTTTGCCCAATAACTTTCAAGAACCAACTTAAGACCCGCGAAAAGAAAGTACTGTCTCGAAGTTGTGTTGCCGGGGAATTAGCCCGACCGTCAGGGAGGGCTCAGCATTGAATCGTCGTCAAATGAGCCCTCCCTCACGGTCGGGCTAGCGCCCCCGACTCTGTCGCGACACAACTCTCGGACATACCGAAAAGAAATGTCGATTGACAAAAGTAATCGAAGCCTATAAAAGTGCCGCGCGAAGATTTTTACTCGCCGGATCGGACGAAGGAGGCAGAAATGCGAGCAGAAGACGTAGTGGGATTGGTTGTCGGCCTCGCGGTTGTGATCATAGCGCTCAGCCTTTACATCGGATTAATTGTGCTGGGCGTAAAGATGGCGAAGCGAAAGAACCGATCACCACATTGGTTTTGGTTTGCCGTCCATCCGATGGGACTGATCATTACGCTGATCGTTATGGCGTGTCTGTCCCCTTTGAAGCGCTGCCCCCGTTGTGCGCAAATCTCGCAACAGGGAGCGAGACTCTGCGGTTTCTGCGGATACGACTTTGCGGCGGCAGCTTACATCGCGCCACCGCAAGCCGTTTACGTTTCTCCGGGCGGATATTAATTCGCTACTGACGCGGCCGCACCGCCACGTAAATCGTGTCGCCGCGTCGATTGATCAAAAGCAACGCCGGCTTTGTGCCGTTCTTATCGATAGCTGCCCGCAAGTCCTCCACCGATCGAATCGGTTGTCGGTTCACTTCCTGAATCACATCACCGCGTTGAAGTCCCGCGGCGATCGCCGGACCGGTCGGATCGACTGAGTCGACCACCACTCCCTGCGTGCCTGTTCGCAAGTTCAGCGCTTGCGCGATGTCCGGCGTCAACGGAACCACACCCACGCCGAGTTTGCCGCTGGCGTTGCCTGAGTTGGGAGCATTCTCGTTCTCGTTCTGTGCCGTCTCGGTGACTTCGCCCAGAGTCGCGCGAATCTTTTGCTCGCGATTGTCGCGCAGAACGGTAAGCGTCACTTCGCTCCCTGGCGCGTTGCTGGCCACGCGATTCCGGAACGCATTTGAGTCGCTGACAGGTGTATCGTTAATCGAAGTGATGACATCGCCCTGACGAATGCCCGCGCGCTCGGCGGCGCTGCCAGCTCGAACTGAGTTGACGATCACGCCCTTGGTTTCTGACATTCCCAGGCTCGCAGCGAGGTCGCTGGTGACGCGACTGACAGTAATTCCGAGCTGGCCGCGTCGAACTTTTCCGTTCTTTACCAGTTGGTCCATCACGCTGCGCGCCATGTTCGAAGGAATCGCGAAGCCGATGCCAATGTTTCCGCCGCCCATTCCCGGTAAAATTTGTGAGTTGATTCCAATCAATTCGCCGACGGTGTTTACCAGCGCGCCGCCGGAATTACCTTGATTGATGGGCGCGTCGGTTTGTAGAAAGTCTTCAAAGTTCCCGCTGCCGAAGCCTGGTCCCGATCGACCTTTCGCGCTGATGATCCCCATGGTCACTGTCTGGCCCACGCCGAATGGATTGCCGATCGCCAGCGCCACGTCGCCGACGCGAACTTTGTCAGAGTCGCCGGGCGTCAACATCGGCAGGTTCGCGGAATTCACTTTCAGTAAGGCTAGATCGCTCGGCGCGTCTGACCCGATGAGCTTTGCGTCGAGCGTCCGTCCATCGTTCAGATCGATTTTGATATCCTGGGCGCCCTCGATCACATGATGATTCGTCAGAATGTACCCGTCAGCGCTTACAATCACACCGGAACCGAGTGCCCGTTGCAGGGTCTCCTGCGGCGGCTGCTGACCTTTGTCGCCGAATAACCCGCGGAAGAACGGATCGTCGCCAAACGGAGACTGCTGTTGGGCACGGACTACCTTGTCAGCTCGGATCGTGACGACCGCGGGCGCGACCTTGGCGACCAAGTCCGCATAGGAATTCTGCGGCGGCGTGTCGGGAACCGGAGCAAAATTCAACGCCGGATTCGTCGCCTTCGCTTTACAACCGGTGATTGAGACAAACAGGACGAGCGCAATCACGACGCTCTTCAAGTTCTGATTTCTGTTCACAATTAAACTGTCGAGATTCATAACCCTTCTCCCATAAGCTAACGATAAAATGTAGGGGCAGATAAGCTGTCCTAATTTTAGCAGATGAGAATTGGCGAGAGACGAGTTGCCTAATGAGCGATGACAGGTCGCTACGGACGGAGTTACACCGATGATTTCTCATTCACACCTCGCTTTAGCGAGGTGGATCGACAGGCGGTTTCGTTTCTTAGCCGGTCAAAATCAAGCGCCGAGAACACCTCGCTCAAGCGAGGTGTGAATGAAACCGCGATGCGCTCTCCTAGCTCGGAGTTAATTTAGATCATCGATTTGCAATCCGATTGGACTCGCGCCGGCGCCCTTCAGACTATCGAGAACGCGCACCACGTCCGCGTAAGGGAGCGCACGTGGAGCTTTGATGAAGACGGTCTTTTCGATGCGAGTATCTTCGGGAAGGTCTGACCGATCTCGCAGCTCGTACTTGTAGACATGGTTCTGTTCTCGCTTTTGGAAAACATCAACTAGAGCTGCGCTTAACTTGTTAGTGTCATATACCGACCCCATATCGGTCACCCTATTCAACATCAAACTGCGGTCGCTCTTGATAGTAACGACCAAACCCAAAGGCGGTGGCTCGAGATTCACTGTGGGATCAGGTTTGGAAGGGACCTTTGTCATAAATCTCGCCGGCTTCAGCGGCGCGGCAATCATGAAGATGATCAGCATCACCAGCAATACGTCGATCAAAGGTGTTACATTGATGTTCGGTCTTGAGTGGGTGATGGGCACACTTGTCCGGCTGCGGTCCGTAATCATACGACTCGTCCTCCGTTGTAAAGATTAGACTGACATCGCGACAAATTGTTCCCTGACCTCGCGAGTGACCTAATTACAAGTCTGAAAAAGAATGGACATTCCCGCCTATCTGGATCGAATCAATTATCGCGGTCCGTTGAACCGCGACATTGAAACTCTTCGGCAGCTTCACGTCGCGCATTTGCGAGCAGTGCCGTTCGAGAATCTCAGTATTCACGCGGGCGAACCGATCATTCTCGACGACTCCGCCTTGTTCGAAAAAATTGTGAAGCGAAACCGCGGCGGGTTTTGCTATGAACTCAATGGGTTGTTTGCGGCTCTGCTGCGCGAGCTGGGCTACGAAGTTGGCATGCTGTCGGCGCAGGTTGCCAACGCGGCGGGAGAATTCAGCGCTGACTTCGATCACATGACGCTTATCGTCACACTCGACGAACGCTGGTTGGTTGACGTCGGATTTGGCGATTCCTTTATTGAGCCATTATTGATCGATGAACGAGATGTGCAGATTCAACAGGGTCACGCCTATCGGCTCGACCAGGACGACGATTATCTCGTTCTGATGAAGCGCACCGATGAAGATACGAACAAGTGGAAGTCGCAGTATCGCTTCAAGCTCACGACGTACTCGTATTCAGACTATACCGAGCGTTGTAAGTTTCATCAGACCTCGCCCGATTCGCATTTCACGCAGAATCGAATCTGTTCGAAGTTGACGCCTACTGGTCGAATTTCAGTGAGCGACACGCGCTTCATCGTCAGCGAGAACGGCGTGCGCCGTGACTATCCGGTGACCGGCCAGGCGGAATACGAAGAACTATTGCGAGCGCATTTTGGAATTGTCTTGTGAGCCGCAACCTCTGAGACAGTTTGCTTTGCGATCCTTCGCGCCTTTGCGGCTTAGCGTGAAATACGTTCTGAACTCACGCGAAGTCGCAAAGACGCAAAGTAATACCGCAAAGTGACATGCTAGAGACTTGAGGAGATCATTGCAGGATCAAATAACAACGGGAAAAACTGGCCTTCGATTCTTTGGCCAGAATGAATCGATGGCACTCCTTCCAGCAGCGGCTCATTCGAAGCCGAACGCACGCCATCGCGAAACACGTTGATCACCGCGCCGCGACGCGGACGATTGCCCCGATTCTCGTAAGAACCGTGGACCATCAACGGATGATGAAACGAAGCCTCGCCGGCTTTCAGCTCGATCGCGACCGGTTTGAATTGCTCTTTCTGTTCGTCGTTCAAAACCGATTCGATCGCGTGCATGTCATTCGCGAGTCCGGTAATCGGCAGCAAGTCCCAACGATGACTGCCCGGCACGTAATGCACGCAGCCATTTTCGACGGTCGCATCGTCGAGCCCAATCCAGCAAGACAGGTGGGCGATCGGTTGAGTACGCGTCCAATACGAATAATCCTGATGCCAGGCAACGACACCGCCGTGATGCGCGGGCTTGCAAAATAACTGATCGTGCCAGAAGCGTACTGGGCCACCGAGCAGTTGTGATGCCGGTAATAGAAACGCAGGGTTCCAAAGTAAATCGTGGAAGCTCGGCCCAATGCGCCACGCGCCTAACGCGTGAAACAGCACCGTCGAGGGATCAATCGATTCGTTTGAGTGAAATTCGTAGAAGAGATCGTGGCCGGAATTATGCGGATCGATTAATTCGGCGAGCTCTTTGCGCAGTCGTTCGATCTGATCGTCGTTCAGTAAACGAATTCCCGAGAGGTAACCGTTCGCGTGGAAGAAATCGATCTGACCTGGGCTGAGGCGGAGTTGATGCCAGTCGTCCGAGCTGACGGGCCTCTCGAAAAGCTCGGTTATCGGCGTGTGATATGTTGAAAGATCCATTACGCGTGAGTGTCAGTACCGCAAGCGGTAGCGAGCGGATCAAGCTAGTCTTTGCAACCAGACATGACCTTCGCACGCCGGTAATAACCTTATTGTGAGCGCCTACATGATCCGCTCGCTACCGCTCGCGGTACTGACACATCACTTCACCGCGGCGATGCCATCGATCACGAACTTCGCGACGGTCGGGATGATTTCGCGCTCGTTCGCATGGTCGGTCGTGAAAGTCACCAGCACAAACTTCGCCCCGTTAGGCAGCTCGACGTATGCAGCATCGTGTCGTGTCGTGCTGGTCCAACCGGCTTTTGACCAGAGCTTTGCGCCGGTCATTCCCTGCAACGCGATGCCTGTAAAACCATGACCTTGATCGTCGTTATCTTTGGAAGTTCCGGTAAAGTCGCGCTTCAGCAGCTCCATCATTTGCGCAGTGCGCGCCGGATTCGCCGCGCGGCCCGTGACGATTTCAGAAAGCAGACGAGCCGTAGCGTCGGTAGTCAGCTTATTGCGGTTTTCGCCGTTTGGTCCACGCGAAACCTTCTCCCGACCGTAAGCGTCTTCGCAGAACGTCTTTTGATTCACGTTGATGTTGGTAAAACCAAGCGACGAATAGAACCGATTGACTGCATTCCGTTTGTACTGCCACTCCTCCATCTCTTTCGGCGGCAATTCGAAGCCGCCCGTGGTTTGCGTCAGCACATCGACGACGTACTGCGTCGCCTCATTCGACGAGTCAACAATCATGTCGTGCACCGCGCGCTTTAGTTCATCCGTCTCCTGAATCTTCCTGTCTTCCAGCCAGCGATGCACTGCGACTAAATAAAAGAGTTTGACGACACTGGCGGGATAGACTCGTTCGTTGCCGCGAAAGCCGGCCATCGCCGGATGCCGTGGATCGCGCAGATCGATTAGCGTGATCGACAGCTGGCCTTCCGTCAGTTTTTTGTCCGCGAATTTTGCTAGAGCGGTGTGCGCGGCATCGTTTACCAGATCCTGCAGCGAGGCCGATCGGCCGATACCAAGCGGGGGCAATGTCATGACTGCATGGTTCGTGGACTGGATGCAGAGCAACACAAATAGAGCGAGAGCAATCTTGATGCGGGCCATAATCCGTTCTCTCCTTCGTCTGCGCAGCGGACGAATGATAATAGCCCAGTCCCGATCCATCTGGACTGGAAACGAACATCACAATGAAAGTAACCCCGTGAAGCGGGCGACAGATTTGGAGTGCGGTGGCAAGCGCTAGCGCGACACCGTTTTGGATTGGCTGATCATCTATCGTTAAAGATTCATCCAAAGCGCCGTCGCCGCTACGCTCTGCGGGCGCACTCCACAATTTCGGCCGTCCGCTTCGCGGACTTGATGTCAAAATCGCGGCTGTGATCCCACCGGTGAATCGGTGGGCTATTATCAATCGTCCGCTGCGCGGACTTGTCGACTCGACAAAATTAAATAGACAGGCAAACCAAGCAGAATAAAAAGAACCGTGGCCAGTGGCGGCGAGGCCAGCGACTCTGTAATCGCCGAACGAAGATGACCGCCGAACAAGAGGCTGATAGTCTGCCGCGTCGCCGCTCTGGTGTCCCAGGCAATTCTCGACAACAACCAGGCGGTTACCAGGAGATAAATGATCGGAACGACAGGATATCCCCACGTGCGATAAGGCCGGTGCGTGTCCGGCAACCGCCGGCGAAAGATAAAAACCGACCCGGCGACGAACGCATAAAAAAGCGTCAGTGCGAAAATCGCAGCGTCCGTTAATTGATCGTAAGAACCCGACAGCGCGAGCACACTCGACCAGATTCCCAAAACGATCAGCGATCGAATCGGCACGTGAGTGCGGACCGAAACTTTGGCCAGGCCTTTGAAGAACAAACGGTCGCGGGCCATCGCGTATGGCACTCGCGAAGTAGCAAGAATCGAAGCGTGCAGCGCGCCAAACGACGATGTCATCATCGCCGCGGCCATTAGCGTAAGCGCAATTGCGCCCAGTAAGCGGCGCACGACTTCCGCTGCGACGGACAATGACGCGGGCACGCTGGCGACTTCTGTCGGAGACAGAACATGGTAGTATCCGAGGTTCACCAGCAAGTAAAGTCCCATCACCACAAACATGCTGATGATTAGACCGAGCGGCAGATTGCGCTGTGGATTCTTCACTTCCCCCGCGAGGAAGGTGATGTTATTCCAACCGTCATAGGCCCACAGCGCACCCAACATCGCGGCCGCAAATCCGGCAAAGCCTCCGGTCGTTATCGCGACGCCTTCGCACGTCCCGCCAACGTTCGCCTGAGAAAAATGCGACCAATCGCCACCACTGTAGAAAAACGCACCGAGACCGACTGCAATCAAAAGCAGAACCTTGATCGCCGTAAGGAAAGTCGCCACTCCGCCGCTGAAAGTCACTGCCGCGCAATTGATCAGCACCGTCAAAGCGATAGCTGCCAGCGCCACGAGTTGCAGGCGACCGAATGGAACATTGATGTATGGCAGAGTAAAGAAAGCCTGATTCAGCGCACCCTTCAGCAGCGCATTAAGAAAGATGGCGAATCCGACTGCGAGCGCCGCTGCCGACGCACTGCGGGCAATCGCAAACTGCGTCCAGCCATAGATGAATCCCGACGACCGGCCGTATGCATCGCGCATGATGCCGTACTCGCCGGCCGCCCGTGGAAACATCGCGAGCAGCTCCGCGTACGTCAGCGCGCCCGCCAGCGAGAGCAATCCCGCGACCAACCAAACCGTCAAAGCTTTGCCTGGCGTGCCGACGTTACAGGTCATCACGCGTGCTTTCAGAAACACGCCAGTGCCGATGATGTTGGCGACGTTCACGGCGATGGCCGCGGTAAGACCGAGGCCGCGAATCAGTTGGCCGTTCGTAAGTTTCGAGTCTGGAGTGTCGAGTTTGGCGTTCACACTTTTTTGGCGATCTATGTTTTGTTTGTTCCAGTGGCGGCGCCTTTCGCGCGAATCTCTGCCAACTCTTTTAGAAACTCTTCGCGTTCGCGAGCCGCTTGGGTTGCGCGCTTCAGCTTCCGGTTTACATGACGCTCGCCTTTGAATTCAGAGTTTTGCAGCGCCTGCGCCCATGCTTTGAGTTGTCGCGAGCAGCTTTCCGCTTTGCTCTTTGACTTCTTAATTTCAGCGGTCAAATCACCGAACGATTTGAATCGCTCGAGCAGGCACAGCATGGATCTGACTTCACCAGCGGAACCCCGCGCTATGTAAAGAAATGATAACAGTTCGTTGTTCGTTCCACGCTCAAAGCCTTCAGCAATGTTGTTGGAAACTGAGACAGCGGCGCGTTCAATCTGATCTCTAAGACTGCGACGACGACGAAACGGAATGGTATCGGTGACATTGTAAATCTGGACGGCGAGATCGATCGCGCTGTTCCATACTGGTAAGTCTTCGAATCTGGTGTAAGGCATTAGTCGATTCTCCTCGAGAAAGTGATAAAGCCAGACCAGAATTCCAGATTCAAGATTCCAAATTCCAAATTCCAAATTCCAAATTGCCGATTCCAAGTTCCAAATGCCGATTCAAGATTCCAAATGCCGATTTCAAGTTCCAAATGCCGAGTCTAGGTCTCTCAGATTCAAGGTTCGGGATTCCAACTCTACAATTCCAGATTTCCAAGGTCTCCATGTTTGGAATTTGGAATCTTGAATCTGGAATTATCGCAAGACTGTCAACCAACGAACGCACCCGTCTTCAATTGATTCGATGTAAAAGACTTAATACTCTTTGACAAACCTGTCTTACCAAACATCATTCATCAGAAGATCTTCGTACGTGTCGCGCTTCCGAATCAGTTCAGCTCGGCCGCCGTCCCGCACCAACACTGCCGCCGGCAACGGCCGTCCGTTGTAAGGAAACATTTGCGCCAGCGAGTACGCGCCCGAATTCAAAAGCGCCAGCACTTCGCCCGGCTTCACATCGCGCGGCAGCAAACGATAATCCGGTAGCCGGCCATGACGTTCGATATCAAAATAAACATCGCCCGAATCACACAACGGCCCGGCAACTTTGTATTGCGCGTCCGCGGAAGTGCACGCGCGCGACGCTGAAATCAGATGGTAGTACCACTTGTAATTGTTCATCGACAGCAAAAGGTTGTAGCCCGCATCCGTCAACAACCAAATGTCATTCGTTTCCGGGCGCCGTTTGATGTTCTGCACTTTCGTGAGGACAACGCCCGCGTCCGCGATGATGCTGCGGCCGGGCTCAAGCAAGATCGTGACTTGATCCAGCAAGTGCTCTGCCTCAACATCGCGCGCCGATTCGCGCGCGACGCGCAATGCTTCCGTCAAAACTGCCGACGGCTCAAGATCGGCGCCCAGCATGTCGCGCTCATGCTCCGGCAATTCATCGGCCTGCGATCGATCGCGCAGATAGTTCACCGGAATACCGCCGCCGAGATTGATGTGCTCAAGCGTCAATCCCGTCTCGCGATGAATCGTCATCAGGTGGTTCCACATGCTCTTGAAAGCTTCCGCGAACGGCTCGACGTCCGGTGTTTGCGATCCCACGTGAATGTGAATGCCACAGACGTGAATCAAATCGGGATTCTGCAGGCCGCGCCGAAATGCTTCGAGAACTTCCGAGGAAGAGATGCCGAACTTTGAGGTCAGCAGCGCGGTCTGCAATCCGAGATGCGAGCGCGTGCCAATCTCCGGCACCAATCGCAGCGCGATGCGGGCGGGCGGCAAACCTGAATTGAGTTCGGCGCGGGCGCGACGCACGGCTTCTTCAACCAACTCGATCTCATAAATTGAATCGACGTTGATCGAGTAGATGCCTGCGCGCACAGCTTCATCCAACTCTTGTTCAGTCTTGCTCGTGCCGTTGAAAATGATTTGGTCGGGATGAAAGCCGGCGCGCAGTGTTTTGTACAATTCGCCGCCGCTGTTTACTTCGATATCGATGCCGGCATCGCGCACGACGCCGATCACGGCCATATTTGAGTTAGCTTTTGATGCGTAGCAGAACTTGATCGGTCGATCGACTTTCTTCGCCGCGGCTTGCAGGCGAGCGATGTTGGCTCGAATGCGAGCCTCGGAAAAAACGAACAGCGGCGTGCCGTATTTGTAAGTCAGCGCGGTCGCGTCGACGCCGCTGATAAAGAGATGATTGTTTTCGCGCGCTTCAAGAAAGCCCGGAATCGTCCAGGCGGGCGCGTTAGTTATAGTTGATGACATTAGAACGAAAACCAAATCGATCCAATTTGTTTAGATGCCGGACTTGTCCGGCATAATTGAAACAAGATCGGCGGACAAGTCCGCCGTCTAAACGAGACGCAGTAAGACGTAAACTTATAGCTGCGCGATCATCTCGGCCGGATTCCAGTAGGCCCAGACGTTTTGAATCTTGCCATCTTCATTGATTTCGAAGACATCGATACCTTCGAATCTAACTTCCTTGCCGCCGGCACTGGTTCCCTTCCCAGTCCACTTCACTGCCGCGCCGTTGCCGGCAACGAAAATTGATTCCTCGGTTAGCCCGACGCTCTTAAAGTTCTTACAGATTGAACTCAGGAATTCGCGGATGCCGTCGCGGCCGCTAATCGGCGGCGTGCCCATCGGATCGCACGTAGTTCCATCTTCGGCAAAGGTGTTGGCGAACGCCTCCGCGTCCATTGCGCGAATCGCCAGAAAGTAAGCACGCACTGCGCGTGAAATTTTGTCAGGTGAAATTTGTTCAGTCATATTTTTCCAGTTTTGCGTCGGCCTACCGGCCGCTTGTCGGGCAGTAGCCAACTCTAAACAACTTTGGCAGCCGCATGTTTCGCTCTTTCTTTTTCAACCAAAACGCGCCGCAAAATTTTCCCCGAAAGCGATTTGGGAATCTGGGCGATGAATTCTACTTCGCGAATCCTTTTGTGCGGAGCCACCCGGGCCGCCACAAACTCCTTAATTTCTTCCGCGGAGGTGTCGAGCTTCGTAACGATGAAAGCCTTCGGCACTTCGCCTGCTTCGTCGTCGCGGCAAGGAATGACTGCAGCGTCGGCAACCGCCGGATGGGTGAGCAGAACCGCCTCGAGTTCCGCCGGCGCAACCTGAAAGCCCTTGTACTTGATCAATTCTTTGACGCGGTCGACGATAAAGAAGTGCGCGTCTTCATCTGCATATCCAATGTCGCCGGTGTGCAGCCAACCATCTGCATCGATCGTGCGCGCGGTTGCTTCCCTGTTGTTCAGATAGCCCTTCATGTTCTGCGGACCGCGCACGCAGACTTCGCCTTCCTGATTCGGACCAAGCTCTTCGCCGCTCGCCGCATCGACCAGCTTGCATTCCGTGTTTGGCGCCGGCGTTCCGACCGATCCAAGTTTCATTTTTTCGGGATCGGCGGGACTGCTGTGCGTTACCGGACTGGTTTCGGTCATGCCATAGCCTTGTCGAATTCCGCACCCGATGCGCTTCATGCATTCGCGAGAGAGATCGGGTCCCAGCGGCGCCGCGCCGGAGAAGATCATTTTCAAGCTCGACAGATCGTAATTGTCAATCAACGGATCTTTCGCGAGTTTCAAAACGATCGGCGGTACGATATGCGAGAGCGTCACGCGATACTTCTGAATAAGTTCGAGAAATTGTTCGAGGTCAAAGCGCGGCATGATCACGGTCGTCGTACCGAGATGCAACCCCATGTTCAGCACAACTACCAGACCGTAGATATGAAACAGCGGCAGCACGCACAGGAGCGTATCGTCGCGATGAAAGTAATCGAGCCCGTCCATCTGGCACATGTTCGCGACCAGATTGTAGTGAGTAAGCATCACACCCTTTGGCAGGCCCGTCGTCCCACTCGAGTAGGGCAGCGCAACTAGATCATTCTTCGGATCGATTTCGACGTGCGGAACTTCTCCGTCGCTTTCGAGCAACGCCGCGAACGGCGTGGCGCCCTCGGCTTCGCCAAAAACGAACAGCTCTTCGATCTTCGATTGCTTCGCCGCGGCACGCGCTTTGTCGATGCCTAGCGGCGCAGCAACGAGAAACCTTGCGCCCGCGTCGTTCAATTGGAACGCTGCTTCCTCAGCCGTGTAGAGCGGATTCAGCGGCGTGACGATGCCGCCAAGCATCGCCACCGCATGAAAGATCACCGCGTACTCGGGACAATTCGTGCTGAAGATCGCGAACACATCGCCTTTCTTGAAACCTTTGCCGGCGAGACTGGCGGCCACTCGTCGCACCGCTACTTCGAAATCCCCAAAAGTCCAGGCGCGACCACTTGGCCCATCGATCAGGGCAGTCTTGTCTTTGAAATCTCTGATCGAGTCAAAGATGAAGCCGGTGAGCGAAACCTCGGGGATCTCGACATCAGGATATGGGCCGCGAAAAATCATAGAGATGTTTCTTGGAGTGCGGCGGCAACGACGCCGCTTTGGATTCTTACGAAGCGATGCCAGGCAAAGATCCAAAGCGCCGTCGCTTCGCTCTGCCGGCGCACTCCAAAAGAGCGCTCACTATACACGATTCTGCTGACCAAACGGCAAGCAAAGATGTATATTGGCTCGACTTCATCATGGCTGACGCTCAACCGAAACCGCTCAACATCATTTGCTTTGCGACCTTCTTTAAAGGCGGCGATTTCATGCGCGAATGCAAAGCGCGCGGCGGCAACGTCACGCTGGTTACGAAAGAAAAGGTGCTGCACGAGGATTGGCCGCGTGACGTGCTTGATGAGATTTTTGCGTTGCCGAACGATGCGCCCGTCGAGTTGTTTCTCGATCTGGTAAGTCACATCACCAAGACAAACAAACCGGATCGAATCGTAGCTTTGGAAGAGTTCGATGTGGTGATCGCCGCGCTGGCGCGCGAGCATCTCTGCTTACCGGGTATGAGCAGTTCGACGGCAAAAACCTTTCGCGATAAGTATGCGATGGCCATGCGCGCACGCGACGGCGGACTAACGGTTCCCGATTTCGTTCCGGCGATCAATATCGAAGAGATTCGCGAATATCTCGAACGAGTGCCGGGACCGTGGGTAATGAAACCGCGCTCGGATGTTTCGGCGATCGGGATTCGTAAGCTCGAAAACGCAGATGAAGTTTGGGCGACCATCGACGAGCTAAACAATCGCGATGCTTTGCGCGAACGAGCTTCGTATCATGTGCTCGCGCAATTCATTCCTGGCCAGGTTTTCCACGTCGACTCGCTGGTCGTTGACGGGCGCGTCGTTTTCGCTGGTGTGAACAAATATGGCCGCCCGCCTTTGCAAGTCGCGCACGGCGGCGGCGCATACATCTCGCAGACTGTCCCGTATGATTCGACTGACCGAAAGAAGCTGAGCGAGATCAATCGGCGCTTAATCAAGGCGATGGGACTGCAAACCGGAGCGACGCACGCTGAATTTATCAAGAGCGACGCAGACGGTGATTTTTATTTCCTGGAGATCGCGGCGCGCGTTGGCGGCGCCTACATCGCTGACGTTTTGGAAGCGGCGTCGGGAGTCAATCTCTGGCGTGAGTGGGCCAGAATGGAAGTCGCCGGTTCGCACACGAAGCCAAAACTAAAGCCGCGAAAGGAACATGCGGGAATTATTCTTTCACTGGCGCGCCAGGAATTTCCGGATACGTCCGGATATGATGATCCGGAAATCGCTTATCGTGTGAAGAAGAAGCATCACGCGGGTTTGATCGTTCGATCGAAAAGTCACGAGCGCGTGAGTGAACTGCTGAACAGTTATGCGCAGCGTTTCGAAAATGATTTCATCGCAGTGCTGCCGCCACTGGAGAGACCCGAATGACTATTGATTCATCGGCTCATTGATACATTTATTCATTGATTCATTGATTCAATGCACCAATGAATTAATGAGCCAATTCCTCGCGGCTGTCATATCAATTCACCAATCAAACCAACTAATGATTTGAAGCGTCCAAGCAATCGACTGTATTTCCTTCAAAGTTTTCAGCGAGTCCCAAAGTGCCAAGATCCGACATTAAGTTCTTCCGTGGCATCTACCGCTTTGCCGGCGCGGTCATCTTCGCCTCGCCGTTCTTACTTGTCGCTTCAACGGTCCAATCGCAAGAACCTCAGACGGTCGACACGATCAGCATCGACACCAATTTGATCAGCGTTCCGGTGATCGTCAGCGACCGCGACAATCGCTACGTGCCGAACCTGAAAGTCGAAGCGTTTCACCTCTTCGATAATCAGGTTGAGCAGAAGATTGCTTATTTCGACACCGGCGAAGAGCCGCTGAACGTTGTGCTAATGCTCGACACGAGTATGAGCACCAGCGAGGCACTCGGCGACATCAAGAAAGCGGCGAAGGATTTTCTGAAAGAGTTGCGGCCGCAGGATCGCGCGATGATCGTAACGTTCGATTGGCGAACGCAAAAGCTCAGCACCTTGACGAGCAATCGAAAGGAACTCGAAAACGCGATCAAACACACGAAGGCCGGCAAATACGTCGGAACGGTTTTGAATGATGCGCTGATGGATGTCTCGATGCATGTGCTGCAACCAATCAGAGGGCGGAAGGCGATCATTCTTTTGAGCGACGGCGAGGACCATGGCAGCAGCGTTAACTCTGAAGATCTGATCACCGCAGAGTCAGAAGCCGACGCGATGATTTACTCGATCTATTACCAGTCTGAATTACTGCGTTTCTTCGACGATCGGCGCAGGCGTCCACGCGACCGGGGGCGTGGTCCAGGTCGATTTCATCACGCTACGCCGCAACGGCCCGGCGGCCCACAGGAGCGCGGGCGTCCGCCCTGGCGTCGCGATGAAGGCAGCGAGCTGATGCGGAAACTCGCGGAGGTAACCGGCGGTCGCTTCTATGAAGGCGAGACGGATACGCTTCCGGAAACCTTTGCTTTGATCGCAGAGGAGCTGCGGCACCAATATCGTCTTGGTTTCTATCCCGAAGACTTGAAACGCGACGGCAGCGTTCACGCGCTGGCAGTAAAAGTAAATTTGCCGGATGTTGCGGTCAGATCACGACGCGAGTATCTCGCAAAATAAACAGCTCGCCTGATTAGTCTTTACAACGCACCCTCACTTTACGGACAATGCGCGCGCTATGCAGTAAGTACCGGGAGCGGTAGCGACCGGGTGACTTTCCTTGCAATCATAGAAATGCGACCCGTCGCTACCGCTCCCGGTACTGACTCGTCTTAACGGAATATGCCCGTTCCCTCAAACTGGTTCGAAGATTTTTTTCATGGCATCACGCTGGATTTGTGGCGCAAAGCAATTCCGCCGAAGCAAACGAAAGCGGAAGCTGATTTCTTGCTCAAGGTCCTGAATTGCCGGCCTGGTACGCACGTGCTCGACGTGCCGTGCGGAAACGGAAGACTGTCGTTTGAATTGGCGAAACGTGGACTGCGAGTAACCGGAGTTGATATCTCGGCAGAGTTTATCGAAGAGGCGCAGGCACTCAAAAGATCGCTTGATCCATCTGCTAACGCAGATGGTACTGACTTCATTCTCAGCGACATGCGGCACATCGAAGACCAGGCAATTTATGACGGCGCCTATTGTTTCGGGAACAGCTTTGCATTTCTCGAACATGCCGAGATGGAAAACTTTCTCGCCGCGATTGCCCGAGCACTAAAGCCCGGCGCGCGCTTTATCATCGAAACCGGGATGGCGGCCGAATCTGTCTTGCCGCACTTTGAAGAACAGAGTTCGCACGAGATGGGTGACATTGCGTTGACTATCAAAGAAAGATACGTCGCCGCAGAAAGCTGCATCGACAGTGAGTATATCTTTGAACGCGATGGGAAAACTGAATCACGCCTCGCCAGAGAATGGATTTATACAACGGCCGAGATTCGGCGGATGCTTGAGCGCGCGGGTTTCAAAGTGCTCGACACCTACGGTTCGTTAAAGTGCAAGCCGTACACGCTGGGATCGGAGGAGTTGTTTGTGGTGTCGGAAGCCCGACCGTGAGGTGGCGCAAATTGTTAATTTGCGCGCTCGCAAGTTAGCAACTTGCGCTACACCCTCCGCAACGGCCAAATATCAACCGCAATCGATTCCGCGTAATGCAGCAGCGGTTTGCCATCCGGCTGCGACACTCCAAGCGATTGGATCATTGTCGAGCGAAACGAATCAACCGTCGCGCTTTGCAGTGGCCATGGTTCATGAAAGATCCGCGAACGGTAAATCCGGTCTCGATGATAGGCATAGAGGCAATAGCGTTCAGTGAGAAAGAATTCGAGTGAACCCGGTTCTGATCGCGGCAGCGGCTCGCCAATTTTCCAGGTCGCTTCGAAATCAGCCGACCTTCCACTGTTATCGATCCGAGTCGAGCTGTAATCGATGGCCTTAACTTTCTGTGCCAGTGACATTCGCGCGTTGAAGTATGGCAAGTGATAAAAAGCCCGCGCGCCCCACACGGCCAAGCTATTCGCCGCATCGAGCGAGAAAAACCAAACGCCGGGAATGCCGTTGAAGTGAACATAAGTGCGCACGTTGAGTTCGTGAAACGCGCTGGTGCCGGGAATCGCCGGCATAAGCGACGCCCGAATTCCCCACATCGTAAATGGCACGACGCCAATCCAGGCTTTGCCTTCGAAAGTATCAATTGAAAGCTGTGAAGGAATCAGAGGACGAAGGGCTTCCGCGTCGATGGCCCAATGCATGAACAGGAGCTTGCCCCAGTTCTGATGCATCAGCGGTAACCCTTGAGGACGTTGTCGAATTGCGAGGCGATCGATTGTCGGGGCTTCGTCACGCACGCTCTTTTAGTAGCTCGGTGCTTTCTTGACGCCCGGGGAGGTACCCGACTCCTTCTCACAATAAACCTGCACCGGCTGAAACAGTTGTTGGCAGTAACTGTCTTTTGAAAGATCGATGCGCCTGCATTGATCGCGCCGCCACTCGGCGCTCTTCATGAATTCAGTCTTCGTGGGTACGTCGTTGCAGAAGCCCGGCGTCGGCTTGCTCGCGTCCAGACACGTGCTCATAAAAATACTGTTCGAAATTGCGCTCGAAAAACCAGGCTCTTTCTTGTAACGAGAAATGCTTTCGTCGACGCAACCCTGGTTATCGGTCTTACCGCCAAAGTCTTTGGCTTCGGTGACGACTTCTTTGGCCCGCGCCATCAACGCATCTTTGTTGCGCATCCACCAAAACACACCAGCGCCGACGACACCCACAATCAACACCACGATAATGATCGCGACGATGAGTAATGCTTTAAGCCAACCGGGCATGGAGAAACCTCCAAATCAGAACTTAACCACAGATTCACACGGATAGACACTGATAAGAAAACAAGAAGCTACCCGCTGCGATGCGTTTTATCCTATCTGTGCTCATCTGCGTCCAAGGTTTGTCTTACTTCAAATGCTTATCCAACCAATCAAGCACCGTGTTGTGCCAGAAAGCCGAGTTCGCCGGTTTAGTAACCCAGTGACCTTCGTCAGGAAAATCGACCAGCTTTGATTCTACGCCCATGCGCTGCACGGCGGTGTAAAATTGCAGACCTTCACCTTCGGGCACGCGATAGTCCAATCCATTTGTGATGATCAAAATCGGCGTCTTGAAGTTCTGCACAAACTTGTGCGGCGACCAACGATCGTACATCGCCGGATTCGTCCACGGCGTACCTTTGAATTCCCATTCCGGAAACCAAAGTTCTTCGGTCGCGCCATACATCGCGGTCAAGTTGTAAACGCCGTCGTGCGATACCAGCACCTGGTAATGAAAGCGCGGATCGTTGTTGTGTCCTTCGATCCAATCGACCATGTAACCGCCATAACTCGCACCCGCGGCGCCGATGCGGTTCTTATCGATATAGGGAAGATTTGCCACCATCGCGACGCCGTTGCTGATGTCGGTGAAAACTTTGCCGCCCCAATCGCCGGAAATATCAGCCACGAACTTTTGTCCATAACCGGTCGAGCCGCGCGGGTTCGGCAGGAACGCCACGTAACCATCGCCCGCATACATCTGCGGATTCCAGCGATAACCCCAGTTATCTAGCCATGCGCCTTGCGGACCACCGTGAATCAAAACCACGAGCGGATATTTCTTTCGCGGATTGAAATTAGCCGGTTTCACGATCCAGCCAAAAACCTTCGATCCCATTCCACCCGTCCAGGTGACTTCTTCGGCCGGCTGAAGTTTGAACGACGAGAGAAACGCATCGTTCGTCGTCGTGAGCGCAGTCACCCCGCTACCGTCAATGTTAGCGCGATAGATTTCGCTCGGCTTCGCCGATGAGCTGCGCGAGAAAACGATCGTGCGGCCGTCGCTGGTGATGTGAATGTCGCCGTTCACGCCTTCTCCGCTGATCACTTTCGTGATCGGTCCGCCGCTGACGGAGACGGAATAAACGGGATTGCGCCCACGGTCTTCGGCCGTCAAATAAATCGTCTTGCCGTCTGGAGAGAAAGTGAATTCATCAACCCACGAATCGAGTGATTCAGTCAGTGAAACTGCACGCCCGGTCTTTCGATCGTAAAGCATCAGACGAAAGCGATCGCTTTCGTATCCCGGCGTGACTTGCGATCGATAGGCAATGAATCGGCCGTCCGGCGAGTACTGCGGCGAGCCATCGTAACCGTGATTTGCGGCTGTAATATTCTTTGCGGCGCCGCCCCGCACCGGCACGATCCAAACGTCGGCGTTCGTCGAAGTCGCCTCAACCTTGTCGTGATTGCTGACGAACGCGAGTTCTTTCGAATCGGGCGAGAACGCATAATCCGTCGGCCCGCCAAGACTGAATGGCGGCGCGTCATAATCACCCGGCGTCATGTCTTTCGCTTCGCCGCCGCCGGAAGACACCACAAACACGTGCGAGCGCATGCCGTTCTTCCAGGATTTCCAATGACGATAGAGCAGGCGATCGGCAACGTGCGCTTTCACTTTGCTGCCCGCGACTTCGCTGGCGCGTTTCTTGTTGCACGCATCGTCCTGACATTGCGGATAGATGTCTGAAACGAAGGCGAGCCACTTTCCGTCGGGCGACCAGACGGGATCGCCCGCGCTGGTCGAGATCGTTGTGATCTTTTTCAGCGCGCCGCTCGATACATCGATCGTCCAAATTTGATCTTCGCCATCGCGCCCCGAGATAAACGCCAGCTTCTCGCCGTCCGGTGACCAGCGCGGCGTAGTCGATGAATTTTCATCGTTCGTCAGTTGGCGCACTTCGCCACCACCGAGCGGCACCAGATAAATTTGCGTCGTGCTCTTGTTCGCAACTTTGTCGACGTCAGTGATTGTGAAGGCGACGAGATCGCCCTTCGGCGAGACCTGCGGATCGCCAACGCGGCGAACTTTCAGCAGATCGTCAATTGTAAAGCGGCGCTCTTGTGCATGGACCAGCGCCACAGCAAACAAACTGATAATCGAGACAGCAAAGAAACGTTTCATAATTACCTCGAAGAATTCGTTCAATTGTGCGGGAAAGCTGGGCGCATTATCGCACCACTCTTGATGATTCGCGAAAGCGCGCTTGCGTATTTCGATATCCAAACGCGGGCGGTTCGATTAGAATTTCAGCACATGACCGAACCCACTAACGAAGGATCGATTACTCTCCGTGCAGCCGCGACAGCAGACGAAGATTTGTTTTTGGAGCTGTACAAGAGCAGCCGTGGCGATGATTTGCGCGGGCTCGCGTGGGATGAAGATCGCATCAGCGAGTTTCTCGAGATGCAATACGAGGCGCAGGTAAAGTTCTACGTGACTGATTTTCCGGATGCTTCCGATGAAGCTGTGTTGTGGGAATCGAAACCGATCGGAAGACTGATTGTCGATCGCCGCGCGGATGAAATTCGTTTGGTGGATATCGCACTGCTTCCCGACTACCGCAATCGCGGCTTTGGATCGCAAGTCGTTCGCAAGTTGCAAACAGAAGCTGCTGCTCAGCACAAACCTCTGCGCCTGCAGGTGATCAGATTCAATCGCGCTTTAGGTTTATTCGAACGACTCGGCTTCGTTCGCGCGAGCGAAACCGGGACCCATTTTCAGATGGAGTGGATTTCCGAAGCCCGACCCCAGGGCCCCCAGACGGCCAGCCCGGCTGGGATGGGACGGTGAGTGAGGGCAACCCTGCTAAAGACTTCGATTGTCTGTAACAGATTCTCGGAGGATCGCTACCGCTTCTTCGCCGCTTTCTTCGCGCTCTTCGTCGCAGTTTTTTTCTTCGCCGTCTTGTTGCGCACGCGGCGGCCCTTGCGCCCCTCACGCTGAATGACGCCGGCCTTCTCGAGGTATTCGTAACTTCCACGCACAACGTTCCGCGCCACGCCCAGAGAATTCGCCAGCGTGCGCTCGCTCGGCAACAAACTGCCGATGGCGAGCGCTCCGGAACTGATCAAGCTTCCGAGCTGATCCGTAATCTGTCGCGTCATCGAGTCCACACTCTTGCGGTTGATCTTGATTTTGAGAGTCATCGTTCCTCCAGCTGATTCTTGAGTGGCGCGTATTCTAGTGAGTCATCGATTGAGTGTCAACGCTGTCACCGAACCGCGAGCGATAGCGAGCTTTGGAGTGCGGTGGCAAGCGCAGCGCGACACCGCTTTGGATTTCGATTCGGGTTATAGCTGCTGACAGATCCAAAGCGCCGTCGCCGCTACGCTTTGCCGGCGCACTCCAAATAAACCGCGCGCTACTACTCGCGTTTCTGCAACGCTCCGTGCTTGCGAAGAATCTCCAGAGTCTGATCGATCGGCAGAGCTTCAACCGTGTGACCGCGTCCGGTGGCGGTCGTCGCGCGAAAGAGCGAGTTGTAGATCGCTTCTTCAGTCGCTTCGATCACCGCGAGAAAAAGCGGAGACATCGCTTCGTTCGAAAGCAACGTTACGTTTGATTTTTGATTGCGCGCGTTCGGAATATTTCTGATGCGAAGTTCGGGCGCGGTTGAAAACGCGATCGCGTAATCGCCGCTGCCATTCGAGCCGGCCGCGCCCGTGCGCGCGAGTCCCATCATCGCTCGCGCGGCGAGTCTCTGTAGATTGCGATGATCGATGGGCGCGTCGGTCGCGATGACGATAATGATCGACCCATCGGGACTGTTCGACAAACTTAACTTTGTCGCACTTAGTTCCTCTTTCAAATAATACTTGCCTAACTCACGCCCCACCGGCGCGCCATTAATCGTTAAAATTCCGCCGAAATTCGTCTGAACCAAAACTCCGACCGTGTATCCGCCCAACGAGGACGGCAGTTTCCGCGAAGACGTTCCGATGCCGCCTTTGAAGCCGAAGGCAACCGTCCCGGCGCCGGCGCCGACCGCGCCTTCTTCGACTACCCCGCCCCGTGCGTTCCTGATCGCGGCGAACACTTCATCGTGACCGACATGGCGGCCCCGTATGTCGTTCAGGAAACCATCGTTCGTTTCGCCAACCAGCGGATTGATCGATTGCACGTCTTCATTACCGGGCAGGGCCAGCATGTAATCGATCGTCGCATCGGCAACACGCGGCACATTCAGAGTCGACGTAAGCATGATCGGAGTTTCGATCTCGCCAAGTTCATTGACCTGCGTCGAGCCGGCGAGTTTTCCAAACGCATTCCCGATGAAAACTGCGGCCGGAACTTTTTCGCGAAACAGATTTCCGCTGTGCGGCAGAATCGCAGTGACGCCGGTGCGGACGTTGTCACCTTTGATCATGGTCGTCTGCCCCACCGCAACACCGGCGATGTCGGTGATCGCGTTCAGTGGGCCAGTCGGGAGCACGCCCACCACGACTCCCGCATCACGCGCTCGCGGCCGCTTTGCATCTTGCGCGTTTGTAGTCGTCGCCAACGCAAAGACGCACAGTAAAGTAGCGAGAAGAGAGGCTTGAAAGACTGGAGCGCAAGCGTCCTCGCTTGCAAGTAAACAACCGAGACGGTTGCGCTCCAGTCGAATGCATCTTTTCATGGTCTTGCAGTGTTCAGTCAGCGGCCCACAGTGCGATCGAAGCCGGAATAGCCAGCCACAACAGTCCCTTCAACAGAAAAGAACATGAAGCCCCATAAGCCTAAGCGCTTGATCCAGGTTTTGATTTCCAACTTGTGCTACTCGATCACGACGCGCGCAAAAAGATCTCGCTGCCTTGGGTTCGCTTGTGCGGTTGCAGCAACGAGCGCACAAAGATATAGATCACCCAGCATTCAACGGCAAACGGCGGAAACCCGAGGTATCCAAGCACCGGCATCTCGAAAATTTTGAAGTTGCCGAAATAAGGAACCGTGTAAGTCCATTTTGATAGTGCCCAATAATTCCAAAACTCCCAAAGGAATCCGCAAACGAAGCCGCTCGCCAGCAGCGAAAGCAATCGACGCCAGTCACCGCGGACGAGATCGCCGATGATAGATTCTGATCCACGCAACGCATTGATTGGATCAACGAGAATAATAAACGACAGCCAGACTACCGGCGCAAACCATTCATTGGGCCGTACGAGCGGAACGACTACGCCGGCAAATCCGATCAAGATCATCAGAAAGAGCAATGCCTTGCCCAATTTGATCGGCAGCGCCTTTCTCTCTTGTTTGAAAACCGTCGCCCGGAAAAGGTCGGCCGTTTCGAGCAGCGCCGGTGTGATCGTCGCGAAGGCCCAATCATAACCAATTCTGCGTATCCAAAGATTCGGCTCCAAATTGTGATAGTGCCACCAAAGCTCGAGGTTCGAATTCCAAAACCGCGGCGCGTTGTATAACTCGAATAACCACCAGCTCGCGATCGAAATGATTGCCACAAGGAGAAACTCGGATCGATCGTTTACGAGCAGCGAGCGCCGCTTCAGCTTGTAGACCAACGCATCAACAAAAAGGATATAGCCCGTCCAAACGATGGGCGTGAACCAGTGGCCGACGAGTTGATTGCCGCTGAATAATAATGCCTCGGCGGCAACGATTGCGGCCAATCCAGCGTACCCATAGAAAGGAAATGTTTTGGTTCTCACGCGGCCTTTTGTAAACGCTTAGGCGCCTGGCGCTGAAGCTTGCGATATCTATGCAACCCGGTCAGATCCATCGCGTTGATAATTTCTGAATTCTTCATGAACCAACGCCAGACGGCTCCGCTTCGGGCATCCTCCACGGCCAACAACGTGATGCCCAGATCGATTCCAATTACGTCGCGATCAATCCATCCGGTGTTCGGATTGAACGCGTCCGCAAAACCGTATTTGCCGTAAAGCTCTCTTCCATATTTTTCACGAATGGTTCGCAACGCCGCCATCGATAATTGCGCCGCGAACATCAACGAACCGGCAGACGCATAAGGCACCACGGTGCCGTCGATCGCCGGGTCGCGCGGTGGTCCACCCCATGCGACATATCCTCTGGCACTGTCTGAGGCGCTGATGCCCCATACATTTGGTCCGTAACCAGGAAACTCTTTTGCCAGGTCAATACAGAATTGCCGATGGGCCAGCGTGGCTTTTACTGAGTTTTCAAAGTAGTCGATGTGCTCGCCCTTCGTTTCGCGGCGATTGCGAAAATCGATCCACGCATGCGGATACTGATAAGTGAACAGCGGAGTCTTGCCAAGGTATTTGTAGCCGGCGTAAGCATTCCAGTTGCGTCTCCACGCGTACCAAGCTTCTGGCGTAATCGGATGGGTCGGCGATCCGATGGCCAGCAAATACAGGATCAGATGCTCGCTGTAATCATCCCAACGCGCTTTGATGAAACCGGTTTCGGGACGCCAGCCCATCGACAGAATCGTCGGGTGGCCGTTGAGCATCCAGGGGAAATCGATGCGTTCATAGATCGCCTCTGATAAGCGAGTAATTTCTGCGTCGTCTCGGAAATATTGGCGCGCTGTCAGGGCTCCGGCCAGCAGCAACGCAGTATCGATTGACGAGACCTCGCTCTTCCATTTCCGCTCGCCGGTGTTGATGTCTAACCAGTGATAGAACCAGCCGTGCTCATGCGGAGCGCCCTTAGCAAAAAACCGTAGCGTCGTCCGTACACGCTCGCGAGCCGCGTCGCGCTTGACCCATCCACGTTCAGCGGCGATGCAAAGTGCAGTCAAGCCAAAGCCGGTGGCCGCAATGCTCCCTACGGTTCGATGATCTTCGTCGGCGGGAGCACCGTCAGTACGTGTGCGATCAAGCACCAAGCCAGTGCCGGCGCCGGCTTGCTCCCAGAAATATTGAAACGATCGCCGCTCGAGGTCTTCGAGAAGAACTTCGTCCCGAGCCGAAAAAGATTTCTGCGGCTTACCGTGAGACGCATTCGCACAAACGGGCGAACCGATCTGCACGATGAGTGTGAAGGCAAGAAGTAATAGGACAAGCGCTGGCCGTGAGAATCGAACTCGACTGACTGGACGGTACATTGAATCGAGGGTTACTTCACAACTTCAAACGTTGTCGACAACTCGCGTTCGTCGGCGGAGCTTGTGCCGGCCATTACTTTGAACTCGCCAGGCTCAACTACGAAACGCATCTCGCGATTGTAAAAGCCCAGGAGTTCGGGCGTCAGAGTAAATTCAAGCCGGCGCTGCTCTCCCGGCCGCAACGTGACACGTTGAAAGCCTTTGAGCTCCTTCACCGAACGCGTCACGCTGGCCGTGACATCTCTGATATAGAGTTGGACCACTTCATCGCCAGTGCGCTGACCCGTATTCTCGACTTCGACACTGACAGTTAGGCGGCCGTCGGGGAGAATCCGTTGAGCGTTGATCTGCAAATTCGACAAGCGAAACTGCGTGTAGCTCAATCCATAGCCAAACGGGTAGAGCGGCGTCCAATTCACATCAAGATATTTCGACGTGTACTTGTTGTTGGCATCCGGCGGCCGGCCCGTGTTCATGTGATTATAGTAGAGCGGCTCCTGGCCCACCGCGCGCGGAAAAGTAACCGGCAACTTGCCACCCGGGTTTACATCGCCGAACAGAACGTCGGCGATCGCGTTGCCGCCCTGCGTTCCGGCAAACCATGTTTCCAGAATCGCAGGTGCGTTCTCGGCAATCCAGTTGATCGTAAGCGGGCGGCCGTTCATCAGCACGACGATCACTGGTTTGCCTGTCGCCTGCAGAGCCTTGACCAAATCCATCTGCTTTCCCGGCAAATCGAGCGAGGCACGGGATGACGCTTCGCCACTCATCGCGGCTGATTCACCCACGGCGACGATGACTACATCCGATTCGCGCGCGACATGAACCGCTTCATTGAATCCCTGAGTCGAATCGCCTGTAATCTCGCAGCCTTTGGCGTAATTGATTTTTGCCGAAGGCACTTTCGTCTTAATACCCGCCAGCAGAGTAACCGCGTCGGCGGCTTTGCCGTCGCCGGTCCACGAGCCGAGCAAGTCTTCCTGATCGTCCGCGAGTGGCCCAACGACCGCGATCGATTTCACGCTCTTGCTGAGCGGCAGCGTTTCGCGTTCGTTCTTCAGCAGGACGATCGAACGCGCCGCAATCTCGCGCGCCGCGGCCAAATTCTTTTGGCTAAATATGACCGAACGCTCGCGTGATTCATCGGCGTAAGGATGATCGAAAAGACCGAGACGAAACTTGATACGCAAGATGCGCCGCACTGCTTCGTCAATCGTTGCTTGTGACACCTGGCCAGTTCGCAAAAGCTGAGGGCCGTTTTGGTTGTAAAGCCGGCTGACCATTTCCATATCGACACCCGCATTGAGCGCCAGCCGCGCTGCCTCTGACTCGTTCGCAGCCACGCCGTGCTGCATAAGTTCCTGCACCGAGGTGTAATCGCTGACGACGAAGCCGTCGAACTTCCATTCCCCGCGCAGAACTTTTGTCAGCGTGAACGGATTGGCCGATGACGGCACGCCGTTGAGATCGTTGAAGGCGCTCATGAACGTGCCGACACCTTCGTCGACTGCGGCTTTGAACGGCGGAAAATAAGTCTGGCGCAAAGTGTATTCCGACATGTCCGTCGTGTTGTAGTCTCGCCCTGCTTCGGCGGCCCCGTAACCAACCCAGTGCTTGGCGCAGGCGAGTACTTTGTCGATCGCGCTGTAATCGCGTCCCTGAAATCCGCGCACGCGCGCGCGCGACATCATCGATCCGAGGTAAGGATCTTCACCCGAGCCTTCGACGATTCTTCCCCAACGCGCATCGCGCGCGATGTCCACCATCGGCGCAAAGGTCCAATGCACGCCGGCGGCTCGGGCTTCGGCTGCCGCGATGCTCGCCGAACGTTCGGCGGCCGCCGGATCCCAACTGCTCGCTTCGCCCAGCGGCACCGGAAAGATCGTGCGATAGCCATGAATCACGTCGAAGCCGAACAGCACCGGAATTTTCAAGCGCGACTGGTCAATCGCAATGTGCTGCAGCTCGTTCGTGCGTGCGGCGCCGCGCACATTCAGGGTCGAGCCCAGCAGTCCTTTGCGCACGAGTTCCTGATGCTCGGGACGATAATTTCCATTTGCCTCGCCGTCGAGTTGCTGCAACTGGCCCAACTTCTCCGCCAGCGTCATACGCGCCAACAGCGCGTTGATTTCTCTCTCGACGTCTTTGCGCTGGGCGGAAGCCGGGCGCAACGCTGGAGAGAAAACAAGCGCAGCGCAAAGTAGCGCAAGGAAAAAGCGCAACGATCTAAATTTCATCCTAAATCACCTGATGATATGCGGCTGTAATATACTTCGCATGTGCGTTTCATGAAAGCTTCACCACTCTCGATCCCGTTGACCGCAGTCTTAGCGATTACTGTCCTAGTGCCCGGGATTGGTTTTACTCAAACTCAGCGCAATAACGAAACCGCGGAACTCCGGCGCGCGATTGATTTACTTCAATCAGGCAAAGCCGATGAAGCCGAGCCTTTGCTGCGCCACGTCCTGATTTCTAATCCAAAGAACGCCGATGCGCACAACTTGCTCGGGGTGATTCTGGACCAGCGCGGCAAGACTGCCGAGGCGGAGCGCGAATTTCGCGCGGCCCTGCGTTTCAATCCTAATAGCGTATCGGCGATGGCAAATCTCGGCGTGCTGCTCGCGCATACGCAGCGCGACGCCGAAGCCGTCCGACTCTTTGAATCAGTTCTTCGGCTTGCTCCGGATCATCCACAGGCTACGATCAATCTGGGGTTGCTCTACGCCTCGCGCAAAGAGTACGAGCGCGCGGCGCAACTGCTCATCAAGGCGAATGAATTGCAGCCAAACACGTTTGATATCCTTCTGCAACTAGGCATCTCGCTCTATAACTTGAAGCGACTGAATGAAGCTGAAAACGCTCTGCGCACCGCTGCCACTATCGCCCCTCAGTCATCGCCCGAGCTTTTCTATTTCTTTGGTCTCATCGCGTTTACGCGCGGCCAGGATGAAACCGCGGGAGAACTTTGGGAGAAGGCGTTATCGCTGCGTCCGGATTTTCCGGAAGCGAACCTGATGCTCGGCGAAGTTCTGAGAAAGAACAAGCGCACTCAGGCCTCAGTTGAGTTCTACCGGCGCGCCTTGGAACAAGACCCCACCCAGTTTGTTTACTACGCAAGACTGGGCGGGGTTTATCTGGCGTTGGGTCAACTCGATCAAGCGATCGAAGTTTTTCGCCGGGGTGCGCTGCGATTTCCGAAGTTGCCGGAGGCGCATTACTTTCTGGGCATAGCCGCACGAGCAGAGGCCGATTACCATCTGGCGGAACTCGAATTACGAAAGTCGCTCGCGCTTGGCCCCGACAATGTGAACGCGCTGGCCCAACTAGGATTTGTTCTGCTGGAACACGATCGAATGCCGGAGGCAGAGACGGTTCTGCGAAAAGCGATCGCCATTAACGATCAGCACTTCTATGCGAATTACGATCTCGGCCGCTTGTTGCTAAGAACTCAGCGCTACGAAGCAGCTCTGCCGATTCTGACGCACGCGGCGGCGCTCAAGCCGAACAATCCCGGCGTTCATTACCAACTCTTCATGGCCCTCTCTCGACTCAAGCGAAAGGGTGAAGCAGACCGCGAACTCGCTGTGTTCAAGCAGCTTGATGAAGCGCGCAAATCCCGGCCACGTGCCGAAGTGGACACAGACGATGACGACGTGCAGAATCCTTCGGCCGCTCCGCCCGCTCAACGGACTCCTTAGACAAACGTCGCCGAATCAGAAATTCAAACGTCCCTGAATCTCAACTACTCGTCCAGCCAAGCCACGCTCGGCGATGCCGAAAAGTGAATTCTGCACCTGCGTGCTCGGACTGTTGAAGTTGAACGGTTGCAGGTTCAGCAAGTTGAAGATGTTGAAGAAATTCGCTCTCACTTCAAGATATCTTCCTTCACCCAGCACATGACCCAGGCCGAACTTTTTGTTGAGTGTCATATCGACGTCAAAGTACCGCGGCCCGCGGAACGAATTACGGCCGATGCCCGGCACCTGGAATCCCACCGGCGCCGCAGTGCTGAAGAACCTTGCGCCCCCGCCCGGAAAATTACTGCCGGTAATGAAGGCTTGGTTGGAATAGTTGGTGCCGGCGCCCCCAAAATAAGCGACCGGCCGCACCGGACAAATACTGGGACCGCGCGTGCTGAGGCATTGGCCCACTACGGGTGTCCACGGAAATCCAGTATGCGCGGTAAGAATTCCGCTGACTTGCCAACCGCCTAACAGACTTCCCACTGCGTCACTGCGATGTCTGAAAATCGGCAGCTCCCAAAGTCCCGAGGCGACAAAGTTGTGCCGCACGTCATAGTCCGACGGACCGCGCTCTAGCCGCACGTCAAGCGGATAAGTAGGATTGGTCGATGCTGTGGGTCCTTCGTACGAAACCACGTCGGTGCTTTTAGCCAGCCGATAAATCGCATCGAACTGAAACCCGGATGAAAAGCGTCGAGTCAGTCGCGCAATCAAAGCGTTATAGCTGGCGTTGGTATCAGGCGTCGGAAACAAGATGTTCGAAAAGGCCCCCGAACCCGAGAAGAAGAAATTCTCGTTCACCAGTCTTACCAACTTCCGGCTCTCGCTTCCCTGATAACCAACTTCCGCCACCAACTTTGCGGGCAGGCTGTACTGTCCTTCCAACGAATAGGTGTAGACATAAGGCGTCGGCACTTTTGCCGGAGCGCCCCAAATTTCAACCGAAGCTCCCGGCGGAAGAATCGGAATTCCATTCGCATTGAAGGTCGCGCGTAAAGCTGGATTCACCGGATAGCTGAACGGAGAATTGTCTGAGCCCAAAGCATAGAGAATCTGGCCGCCGTTGAAAGGCGTGCTGAAGTCTGCCGCTGACGTGCCGCAGCAGATTCCATAGCGCGCAAAGAACGGAGGATTGCCGCGGGTGTTGGCGAACTCGAGCATCGGAATGCGGTTGTACGCGATGCCGAATCCTCCGCGCAGCACCAGCTTGTCATGGTTCAGCAGTCCATTAAACTTGTCACCGAAGTTCGGACTGTAAGCAAAGCCAAGTCGCGGCGCGAAGTTGTTTCGATCGGCCGGGTAAAGCGACTTCACCCTCACCAGCCTGGCGGCGGTTAGCTCTTGTCCCGCGGGCCCCAACACCAGGTTGCTCAGGATTCCGTTCTTCTCAGATAGTGGCGCAAAGTATTCCCAGCGCAGGCCGACATTCAAGGTGACATTGGGCCGAAACTTCCAGTCATCCTGAACAAAGAAGGCAGTCGTGGTCGAGCGGAAATTACGTTTTGACTGCGCCGGCCCGCCCGTTCTTGGATCAGCATTGATCTGGTAGAAGAGCGGCGCATCGTTGGCGAAATTGAAGAGTCCGGCAAACGTGTAGAGCGGCCGGGAACCACCCGAGAGATCATTGTTGTCCTGTTCCCAGCGGTGCTCTCCGCCGATGCTCCAGGCGTGATTACTTCGCACCCAGCGAAACGTGTCGCGGGCCTCGAAAGTGTTCTCGGAAAATATTCCCGGCGTCGTTTCAGCCCAGGGCGCGCCCCAGCGGATGCGATCGAAGGGCAGAGTTTCGATCTCGATGCGCGGGATGCCGAAGTTCGTATTGCGCGACGAATCGATTTCGTTGAACGAGAAGCGGGTCGCATTGAAGCGCGCTTCGTTGGTCTTGGTAGAAGAAATCGTGCGCGACCAAGTGACCATCCCGAACAGGTTCTGCGGCGCGGTCGTGATGTCGCCCATCGGCCGGCTGCGACCGGCTGCGTCGGCGCCGACTCCGGTAAAGCGCGAGATGTAAGAGCTAAACGTCAGCGTGTCCTTCTTAGTAAGATTGAGATCGATACGCGGATTGTATTGATTGCCGCGACTGATCGTCGGAACAGCGAGCTGAGCGAACTGAATGTCAGGAATGCCATCTGGACTGCCGTTCAGATTACCGAAAGAAATGTATTGACCCCGGGCCCCCTGAAGTCGACCGATGTCCAAGCCGCCGGGCAACTGCACACAGTTGCTCGCGTTGAAGCCGGCAAATGCACAAGTGACGGGAATCATGGAAACGACGCGCGGCGCGACGCCGGGCGCACTCAGGATTTGCGCGGCAATACTTCCGGGCCGCGCGGCGATTACCGTATTCCGAAAGTCTGCGGTTTCAGTAAATGCGTTGACCGTGTCGGTGTTGCTGCTGCGCAAACCTTCATATGAAAAGAAAAAGAACGCTCGGTCCTTACCTTTCCAGACCGAGCGACCGCCCTCGCCAAATCGCGGAAGCACGATGGGGCCACCGATGCTGCCGCCGAACTGATTGAGATGCTGATTCACACGAATTGGAGCAGCACCGCTCGGTCCGCCGTACTTGTTGAAAGCATTGAGTCCCGGGCTGTTGTTCTTGAGAAAAAGACTGCCGTGAAAAGCATTCGTGCCGTTTTGCGAGACAGTCAGCACTTGCGCGCCTGAGTTACGGCCGTACTCAGCCGAATAGACGTTGGCGATGACCCGCACTTCTTTAACCGATTCCTGGTTCGGCGTGATCACCGCAGCGCCGCCGTTAGTCAGACTGTTCACACTGGTGCCGTCGATCTGATAGTTGTTCGCGGTTATGCGCTGGCCGTTAGCTGAAATTTGCGGCTGATTCTCGGTTTGGAAAATCGACCGAGTGGATCCGCCCGGACCGGCTGTATTAGGCAGCGCTACTGCGCCTCCCGTTCCGTTTCGCGCAGCATCCCCGAACACGCCGGGCGTCAATCGCGCCAGCTCGTACGGATCGCGTCCAAACTGCGGCAAGGTTCTCACTTCCTGCGTGGTAATTGCCTTATCGACATTCGCGTTCTCGGTCTCAAGTGGTGCGGCGGATTCCTGAGAGACCGTCACCACCGCGCTAACGTCGCCGACGTCGAGCGTCACGTTGAGACCCTGCGTCGCCTCGGCACCGACGCTCACGCTTTCCAAAACCTTTTTCTTATAACCAGCTTTTTCGACGGTGACCGAATAACTTCCCGGCGCGAGTCCTGAGACGCGATAAAAGCCTTCGTCGCCTGTGGTGACTGTCTCTTCTTTGGCGGTTTCTTTATTTTTCACCGTCACGGTTGCATCGGGAACAAGTGCGCCACTTGTATCGGTGACCGTGCCCTGGATACTCGCCCTGAACTGGGCATTTGCGATCGCTGTCGCAAACACGATGAGCAATGCGCAACAAATAAAGCGCAGGGAAACCTGGACCCTATACATATCTACACCTCCGGCAGCTTCTGTTTACCGCGAATGTCGGGGAGACAAATTAAGACTAAGAGATCGAATTACGGCCTCGGAAAAACTCGGGGGAGTTTGAATCCTGCTCTGTTCTGGAACATGGGGTCGGGGTGGGAACAAGCTACCACCGAAGTGTTGAGAATTCAATCGGAACATTTATTGCATTTTTTTGTCGCGTGCTCTCAAATTCCGCGAAGGAGATAACGAGGAGTCCAGAGAGCCCGACAAAATCAAAATTTCATTATGTAATTCCGACCCGCACTCTGCTAAACTCCGCCCTCAACCTTAGAAAAATCAGTCACGACCAGAAAGGATCAAGTTCAATGCGAACAAGAGTGATCTTAATCGGCGCAATTTTGTTGACTATGCTAACGGGCGCCTGCGTTTCCGGCACCCAAACTAATTCCCGCAAGAAGAAAGGCCCCAACGAAACGGTTCGCATCGGATTCTCGATGGACACACTGAAAGAAGAACGGTGGCAGCGAGACAAAGCCCTGGTCGAACAACGATGCAAGGAAGTGGGCGCCGAATGCGAAATACAGGTGGCCAACGGCGATGATGCGGTCCAGACCAAGCAGTGCGATAACCTTTTGACGAAAGGCGTCGACGTCTTGATCGTGGCGCCGCACAACGGACAAATCGCTGCCTCGATCGTCGAAGCTGCGCACAAGCAGGGCGTGCCGGTCATCAGCTACGATCGCTTAATCAGGAATTCCGACGTCGATCTCTACGTCTCGCATCAAGTCGTGAAGATTGGCCAGATGCAAGCGCAATACGCGCTCGATCATCAGCCGAAGGGCAACTATGTTTTGATTGGCGGCTCGCCAACTGACAACAACGCCCTGCTCTTGCGCGACGGTCAGATGCAAGTGCTGAAGCCGGCGATTGACAAAGGCGACATCAAAGTCGTCACCGATCAATTCGCAAAAGAATGGAAAGCGGAAGAGGCTCTGCGCATCACCGAAGACGCGTTGACGAAAACCAACAATGACATCAAAGCGATCGTTGCTTCGAATGACGGCACGGCTGGCGGCGCGATTTCAGCTCTGCCGCCACAACTTGTCGGAAAAGTTCTCGTGACCGGGCAGGATGCCGCGCTCGACGCAGTGCAGCGAGTGGTCGAGGGTAAGCAGACCATGACGATCTACAAACCGATTGTTCCGCTGGCCAACAGTGCCGTCGATGCCGCGATGAAACTGGCCCGGGGAGAAAAAGTCGAAGCCAAGGACAAGATCAACAACGGAAAGATCGACGTGCCCTCGATCCTCCAGGAACCGATCGTCGTGGACAAGAACAATGTGATGCAGACCGTAATCAAGGACGGCTATCACAAGCTGGAGGACGTTTATAAGAACGTGCCTAAGGATCAATGGCCGAAGCAGTGACGAGTTTCGAGTTTCGGGTTCATAGCTGGAATTTACTTCACAAAGGAGAAACCTCATGGCTACGTTCAAGAAATTCGAAGAGATCGAAGCGTGGAAAAGAGCGCGAGAATTGACAAAACGGGTCTATGCGATTTCAGGCTCAGGAATGTTTTCGAGAGATTTTGGCCTCAAGGATCAAATCCGACGAGCGTCCGTATCAGTCATGTCTAACATCGCTGAGGGATACGACAGAAGCGGTACTGGCGAATTTGTTCAATTCCTTTCCACGGCAAAAGGCTCTGCCGCGGAAGTTAGATGTCAGCTTTACGTTGCCCTCGATCAAAAGTACATCAGCGAATCGAGTTTTACCGGCCTCAGCGATCTCGCGACGGAAGCCGCAAATATGATTGGCGGATTGATAAACTATTTGCGAGCATCTGGTATCAAGGGTACGAAATACAAGACCAAGCAACCTGCCGTTTGAAAAGAAACTGATGGACTTCGGCCAACTCGAAACTCGAAACTCGAAACTCGAAACTGTTCTGCAGATGCGCGGAATTAATAAGTCCTTTCCCGGAGTGAAAGCTCTGGATGGGGTCACTTTCGATCTCAATCCCGGTGAAATTCACGCGCTGATCGGCGAAAACGGCGCCGGTAAATCTACCCTCATGAAGATTCTCGCGGGCGTCTATCCTCATCCTGAATATGGCGGCCAGATCATGCTCGACGGCTCTGAACGTCGCTTCGCGAACGTGCGCGACTCGGAACACGCGGGCATCGCAATCATCTTTCAGGAGCTTTCGCTGGTGAAGGAATTGACCGCGGCTGAGAACATCTTTCTTGGTCGTGAGCCGCGCCGCTTCGGCATCATCAATTGGGAAGAACTCTACAGCCGCGCCCAGAAACTGCTCGACGAACTTCATCTGCAAATCGATCCCAGGACTCCGGTCATCAATCTTGGCATTGGTCAGCAACAACTAGTCGAGATCGCAAAAGCGCTTTCACAAAACGCGCGCATTCTGGTTCTTGATGAACCCACGGCGGCTTTAACTGATGCTGAAGTCGAAACGCTCTTCGGAATTCTTAATGAGTTGCGCGCGCGCGGCGTCGCCATGATTTACATCTCGCATAAACTCGAAGAAGTCTTTCGCCTCAGCGATCGCGTCACCGTGCTCCGCGACGGAAAGACGATCGACACGACCGCGACGAAAGAAACTGACGAGGCCCGCGTGATCGCAAAGATGGTTGGCCGCGAGGTTGACCAAATCTTTCCGGACGCCACGCACGATCGCGGCGAAGTGATTTTCGAAGTACGGAACGTAACCGTTGAAGACCCCTCGGTGCCGGGAAAACTCCTGGTTGATCGGGTTTCTTTCAGCGCGCGCAAAGGCGAAGTCCTGGGCATTGCGGGCCTGATGGGATCCGGCCGCAGCGAATTGTTGATGGCAATCTTTGGCGCGCACGCCGGCCGCAAATCGGCGAACATTCTCGTCGATGGTAAGCAGGTTCAAATCGCCAGTCCATCGGATGCCATCAAACACGGCATCGGTTTTGTGACTGAAGATCGAAAGCGCTATGGCCTGATTCTCGACCAGACGATCCTGCGAAACATGACGCTGGCTTGCTTGCGCCGAGTTTCCGGACGGTTCGTCACCCACGAAGACGCGGAAGCGGCGGCGGGCGAACGCGCCGCAAGCGATCTGCGAATCAAAGCCGCTTCAGTTTTCACCGTCGCGGGAACGTTGTCCGGTGGAAATCAACAGAAAGTTGTGCTCGCAAAATGGTTGTTGACGAATCCAAGGGTGCTGTTTCTTGATGAACCGACACGCGGAATCGACGTTGGCGCGAAGCAGGAAATCTATGCGCAAATCAATCGCCTGGCTGAGCACGGACTGGCCATCGTGCTGGTTTCATCTGAGCTGCCGGAAGTTCTGGGCCTTTCAGATCGCGTCATCGTATTGCATGAAGGCCGTATCACCGGCGAGTTCACCCGGCAAGAAGCAACGCCGGAAGCAGTGATGTCGTGCGCGACCGGACATCTTAGAAAGGCTGCGTAGCTAACGACAAGCATATACTCCGTTTAGACGCCGGACTTGTCCGGCGCCGCTTAGAATGAAGCTCTTCAAATCGAAAGAAGCGAATCTTGTGCATTACGTCACGGGAGTTACGTACGCTCGAGTCCCAATATTTCGCGGCGACGACGTCTGTTCGTTATTTATTAAAGCGCTCTCCGAAACTCGTTCTAAGGATCCATTCAAGCTGATCGGTTACGTCTTGATGCCGGATCATTTTCATCTATTGGCAAATCCACTCGAGCTAAACATCAGCAAGGTTGTTGGAAAGCTCAAGGGAAGATCTGCTTCGGGGATATTGAAGTATTTTCGAGGGCACAACGAATCGGAAGTGCTCAGCCGGCTTAAACTCCTCCGGCCGCTTGCATCAGGCCAAACTCATGCTGTTTGGTTACAGGACTTTTCATCGATCGATATTTGGAGCCATAAATTCATCCGCCAGAAACTCCATTACGTTCACATGAATCCGGTGCGCGCAGGGTTGTGCGATCATCCCGCGAAATGGCGGTGGTCAAGTTATCATGCTTATCTGCCTCACGAGTCCGGCGCGGTTCCGCTGGAAATCGACTGGCGTTGGCTATGGACCGCGGAAGAATTCGCGAAAGCGGCGGACAAGTCCGCCGTCTAAACGGATAGATATATTATTGTTTATCTTCTTATGAGCGAAGAATCAACAACTGGACGTCTCAAGCTTCGCACCTCAGCGCTGCGCGCCTACACAATGCTGCTGGCGCTGATCGTGATTTGGCTTTTCTTTCAGTGGGCCACGATCGATCAATATCATCCCTACGGCCTGTTTCTTGGTGCAGTCAATTTTTCGAAACTCCTACAGCAAACCGCGGTGACCGGCGTGCTGGCCGTCGGGATGTTGATGGTGATCGTCAGCGGCAACATCGATCTCTCCATCGGCGCAGTCGTTGGTCTCGCCGGCGGCATCGCTGCGATGACGCAGGGCTGGGGCCTGCTACCATGTCTCGCCGCCGCGATCGTAATCGGTTTGGTGATCGGTGCCGTTCAGGGATCGCTGGTCGCTTACGTAAATATTCCTTCCTTCATAGTCACTCTGGGCGGACTGCAAGCATGGCGCGGCATCATTCTCAAACTGACCAAAGGAGCAACCATTCCGGTTGAGCTTCCCGTCTTCCGATCGCTCGGCCGCGACTTCCTTGATCGAAGAATTGGAATTGCGCTTGCCGCGCTGAGCATTGCCGCGATTATCTGGACGAATATTCGCCGCAATCGGGCACGACAACGTCACGGACTAAAAACCCTGAGCGCCGCTGCGATCGCTATTCGAATCATGGTTCCGTCGATCGTGATCATCGCATTCATCATTCTGATGAACCAGGCCGGCGGCGTTCCTATTCCGGTGATCTTTTTGTTGGCGGTTGCGCTGGCCGGAGCCTTTCTCACCGCGAACACCACGTTCGGCCGCTACCTCTATGCGATCGGCGGCAATCCGGATGCGGCCCGTCTGTCTGGAATCAATCTGAAGCGTTACATCCTTGCAGCATTTTGTTTGATGGGCGCGCTCGCCGGCCTTGCCTCAATCCTGCACACCGCACGCGTCGGCAGCGCCTCGCCTGATGCAGGCACGTTGATGGAACTCGACGCCATCGCTTCATGCGTGATTGGCGGTACGAGTTTAATGGGTGGACGCGGCACTGTTTTCGGCGCCGTGCTCGGGGCGCTGATTCTCGCCAGCCTCGACAACGGTATGTCGCTGCTGAACGTTGAGAACTGGGCGCAGTACGTCGTCAAAGGCGGCGTGCTGGTCGCGGCGGTCGGCTTCGACATGTTTGGAAGACGGAAATCGTGAGGGTTTAGGTTATTGGGCGTAGGGTGTAGTCAAAAACAGATTGAAGGATGCCACCTCTAATTAAGAGCTACCGCGACTTGCTTGTTTGGCAAAAGGCAATTGACCTCGTTGTAGAAGCTTATCGAGCGACGGCAAGCTTCCCTAAATCTGAAACGTACGGACTAACTTCTCAAATCCGCCGAGCAGCAAGTTCAATTCCCGCTAACATCGCCGAAGGTTACGGGCGTGGGAGTCGCAAGGAATACGTGCAATTCCTTACAGTTGCTCAAGGCTCGCTCAAGGAATTAGAAACTCACTTCATTGTCGCCGAGAAACTGTCCTACCTCACTGCAAGCAAAATACTATCCGAAACTGACGAACTTGGTCGCATGTTAGGCAGTTTGATCCGGAAGCTAAAAGTATCACCTTCTTCTACACCCTAAACCCTACACCCTATGCCCTGCTTAATAGTTCACGGCCATTTTTATCAACCTCCGCGCGAGAATCCCTGGACAGGCATCATCGAAGAACAACCGAGCGCTGCTCCCTTTCATGATTGGAATGAACGGATTCATTTCGAATGTTATCGAGCAAATGCATTTGTACGCATCGGCGAGGCAGCGCCGGATGAGCAATTCGTCAATAATTACGCCAACCTCAGTTTCAATTTCGGCCCAACCTTGTTGAGCTGGCTCGAAGCGCATCACGTTTACACCTACACGCGCATTATCGAAGCCGATCGCGAAAGCGCTCTGCGGCTTGGCGGACACGGCAACGCCATCGCGCAAGCCTTCGGTCACGCGATCCTGCCGCTGTGCAACGCGCGCGATCTGCAAACCCAGATTCGTTGGGGTCTGGCGGATTTTCGATATCGGTTTGGGCGCGAGGCGGAAGCGATGTGGCTTCCGGAGACTGCTTGCAACGATCGAGTCATGTCTGCGCTGATCGATGAAGGTTTGCGTTACGCGATTCTCGCGCCGCATCAAGCTGCGCGGGTCCGTCGTGTCAGTATCGGGAGCGGACCGGGGTCCCCCCGCGGGCAGCCCGCATGGGGTGGTGGATGCGACCGGGTTAATGACGCGACGAATAAATGGCGCGAAGTAAACGAAAACACCCTCGATACAAGCGTTCCTTATCGCTATATAGGTGACGACGATCCTGAGAAATCGATCGCTGTTTTCTTTTACGATGGACCAACCTCACGCGCGATTGCTTTCGAAAAGTTGCTCAGTTCGAGCGGTGAGTTTGTCGCTGCTTTAGCGCAATCCGCGGACGGCAAACAAATGATCAATATCGCCACCGACGGCGAGACCTACGGCCATCATTTCAAGTTTGGCGATTTGTGTCTGGCCCACGCGCTCGCCGAGGAGGCGCCGGCGCACGGATTGACGATCACGAATTACGGAGCGTATCTCGACGAGCGTCCGCCGGAATTCGAAGTCGAGCTGGCGCGAAGTACGGCAAACTTAAGTTTGTCGAATATAGCTGACGAAGGAACCTCCTGGAGCTGCGTCCACGGCGTCGGCCGTTGGATTCGCGATTGCGGCTGCCACACCGGTGGCGAGCCGGCCTGGAATCAAGAGTGGAGGACGCCGCTGCGAGACGCGCTGGACTTTTTGCGAGATCAAAACGTCGAACATTTTGAAGCGACGCGCGGCCCACTGTTCATCGATCCGTGGCAGGCGCGTGACGACAGCATCGCTTTGATTCTCGATCCGAATGAGTCGCGGGAAAAGTTTATCTTCGAGCATGCGGGACGGTGGTTGTCTTCAGACGAGCAACTGAAAGCACTCACTTATCTTGAACTTCAGCGCATGCTACTGTTGATGTATACAAGCTGCGGCTGGTTCTTTAACGACCTCTCTGGAATCGAAACGATTCAGATTCTGAAGTATGCTGCGCGCGCGATTGATCTAATGGAACAACTAAAGCTGCCGTCAGCGCGCGAGCGATTCATCGAGATTCTTTCAGCAGCAAAGAGCAATCGGCCCGAGCTGGGAACAGGCGCGGATATTTATCGTCGCTTCGTTGAGCCGTTGAATCCGAAACACAAGAAGGATCACCATAGAGAATCGGTTTTTGGTGTGACGGACGGTAGTAAGAGCCTTCACCTAACGGTCGACGAGTCTGCGAAGCAGACGACCGTTACTCCGTGTAACCCTGGAGGCATCGATGCCGGAGCCACTCGACGAGTCTGCGAAGCAGACGACAGAGAATAGCCCCGGGTGAGCGAGTCCCGATGCATCGGGACGAGCGTAACCCGGGATCAGCATCGTTAATTATCTTTCAGCCCGCTTTAGCGGGCGACAGAGAATGGCTGACAAGAAAACTCGCATCGCGAAAAACCAGCCTTCACGCAAAGGCGCGAAGACGCGAAGCGTCAGAAGCAAAGGCTCGGTTGCGAATACTGCCCTCCCTCACGGTCGGGCTTCTGACACAATCAGCAGCTTCCCAACCACGCTCGGCGATCTCGATCTTCATCTCTTCGGTGAAGGCAAGCATTGGCAGATCTACGACAAGCTCGGCGCGCACGCGATCACACACAAAGGAAAACGCGGAGTTGCGTTTGCTGTCTGGGCGCCTGCTGCGGATCATGTCAGCGTCGTTGCGACCTTCAACGGCTGGAACGGCGAGAAGCATCCGATGCGCCGGCTTGGCAGCTCCGGTGTCTGGGAACTGTTTATTCCGGATTTACGCGAAGGCGAACTCTATAAATACGAAATCAAGAATGGCCGCCGCAAATTTCTCAAAGCCGATCCTTATGCCTTCATGATGGAAGTACCGCCGGCCACCTCATCGGTCATCTACAGTTCTCGCTATAAATTTCGTGACCGAACGTGGTTATCAAAGAGAAGCAAGCAACAAGCCTGGCGTGAACCATTGTCGATTTATGAAGTCCACCTCGGCTCATGGCGTCGAGTCGCGGAAGAAGAGAACCGGCCGCTGACGTATCGCGAGATGGCGCCCCTGCTCGCTGACTATGCAAAGCAAAATGGATTCACGCATGTTGAGTTTCTGCCATTGAAAGAACATCCCTATGGCCCATCGTGGGGCTATCAGGTCAGCGGGTACTTCGCGCCATCATCTCGTTACGGCACGCCCGATGATTTGCGTTTTCTCGTCGATCATCTGCATCAGAAGGGCGTGGGGGTGATTATGGATTGGGTGCCGGCGCATTTTCCGAAAGACGCATTCGCGCTCGGGCGTTTCGACGGCACCGCGTTGTACGAACATCTGGACCCGCGCAAAGGTGAGCATCCCGACTGGGGCACATACATTTTCAATTATGGCCGCAACGAAGTGCGCAACTTTCTGATCGCGAACGCGCTTTACTGGCTGCGCGAATTTCATCTCGATGGTCTGCGTGTCGATGCGGTCGCATCGATGCTCTATCTCGATTACAGCCGTAAGGAAGGCGAGTGGATCCCGAATGAATTCGGTGGGCGCGAAAATCTCGACGCAATTTCTTTCTTAAAAGAACTCAACGAAGTCACGCACGGTGAATGTTCCGGCACGTTGATGATTGCCGAGGAGTCGACCGCGTGGCCTGCGGTCAGTCATCCGGTTTATGCGGGCGGCCTCGGTTTCGACTTCAAGTGGAACATGGGTTGGATGCACGACACGCTGAAGTACTTTCAAACCGATCCGCTCTTTCGCGGCGGCAATCACAATGCGCTGACCTTCGGTCTGCTCTACGCGTGGAGCGAGAACTTCATACTTCCCTTTTCCCATGACGAGGTTGTTCATATGAAAGGCTCGCTCGTGAACAAGATGCCGGGCGATGAATGGCAGAAGTTCGCGAACCTGCGTGCGCTTTACGGTTACATGTGGGCACACCCGGGAAAGAAACTTCTGTTCATGGGCGACGAGTTCGGACAGCGACGCGAATGGACTGAGACGGAAAGTCTCGATTGGCATCTGCTGGAAACGCCGATTCATAAAGGCGTGCTGACGTTGATTCAGGATCTAAACAAGCTTTATCAGAAGCTCGGCGCGCTGTTCGAAGCCGACAGCGATGCGAGTGGTTTCAGTTGGATCGAAGTCGATAGCGCCGCCGAAAATGTGCTCGCGTTCCGCCGCATCGCGCCTTCGAGCGGCAAAGAGGTCATCTGCGTCGGCAACTTCTCGCCGGTCGTGCGCGAGGGCCATCGCATCGGATTGCCGCGCAGAGGAAGTTACAAGCAAATCCTGAATACTGATTCTGAGAGGTACTCCGGCGGAGGCTTTGGAGTGGTGAAGAGTGTCAAAGCCGAAAAGATTCCATCGCATGGCTACGACTATTCCGCAGCGCTTACGCTGCCGCCGTTGGGGACGATGTGGTTTGAAGCCTCAAGACTCTCAAGATTAAAGTAAGAGTTTTTTCAGTGATCGTCAGTTGCCGATACAACTTTCTCCTCACGTCGATCAATGATATTAAATGGTTCACCAAAGATTGCCTCAAACGAAGTCTGAAATTCCTCCGACTCCCGAAATTCCCTAAAAAGCGGCCACTCTTTGTAGTCAGATTTACTCACGTCTCCTTTATTCCCGATCTTTGTCATTATCTTCGAAGCTGACTCGAAATCGTTTCGCATTACCGCGTCGGCTAACCGAAAATCATCCCTTGCGGCGGACCAATCCTCAGCCGCAAGAATTCTGCCAACAGCTTCCTGGTCGCCGCTCCATTTGTAAGCTTGGGCTCTATTAATAACTAGCATTCGTCTTATGACTTCATCCGGATGTTTCATGACGGGAATCATAGAGAAGTCGAGAAGGACCTTGGCCAATTCAAACTTCTCTTCGGTAAGCAGTTCATAGCAGATGTTTACTAAAAGCGAATCCGCTCGTTCTGATTCTTGTGGTTGCAACTTGCGCCACATTACCTGTGAAAGCTTTACACCAATTTCAAAAATGCACGACGACGCATCAGCAAAATATTCCGGTGTTACGGCAAGTTCAATGCCTACACATCTGTCAGGTGGCAGTTTCACGCCGTGCTGTTTGCAGACCGTCAGATACTGACTTGAGACTTTGCCATCAGTATGGACGAAGAGATTGCGCCTCTCAGTAACTTCAATAAAAGTCGGCCAAACAGGAAGATTCACTCTGAGGGGGATGTCCAGTTTTTTCTCTAACCATTCGAACTGTTCCGCGTGAGATTTCCTTAAAACAGTTTCTATTTCTTTTTCAATAATGTGTTCTTTAGCATTCTCGATCGACTGAAATTCTAACAACTGCCCCAAAGAAAGAAGCCTCTCTGATGAGTTTAGAAGCTCGGGATTGATGTGAAAAACGTTTCTAATTAACCTTCCAATGAGCGCGTCGAATTGACTAATCAGCGAAACGATAAAGCTTCTTGGGAGGATATCCTGTGCGAGCGCTAATCTCGTCAGTTTCTTAGTTATGCCAAGAAACTTTGGCAACTCATGGCTCGCAACTACAATGCGATCCTTACCGTCCTCTGATTTCTTTACGTGAGTTCGTTCAAATTCTTCAAAGTCTTTCACGACCGCATCTAAGGCATCCTTAGTTACGGAAACGGAGATAGGGAAGATATCGGTCATTCCCTTAATGTGTTCAATAAACAATGGAATTTCATTCGCAAATGACAGTTGTTCTTTTCCCGGTTCTTTGTCAGAGCGAGATTCGACGGAAGCAACTTCACTTTCGGTTTTGGTATCCGTGACTTTAGGTTGATTTCCATTATCAGAATCCATTAATACTTCTCCCTCGAACGTGGCTGTCTTACGCCGCGCGTTTGCCAGGCTCCGGCTTCCAGTGCAGACGCAACTTCTTTCCCGTCGACGCACACTCTCTCAGATACATGTTGATGAGTGTCTGATAAGGAATCGAGAGATCATCAGACATCTTTTGAAAATACTCGATCGTATCGTGATCGAGTCGGATGGTTAACTGCCGCTTCAGCCGTTTCGCGTACGGGTTCTTCACGCCCTTCGAAAAGTCGTAGTTCTTCTTCATCTTGTTCTCCCTTGGTAGTACTGCAGTTGCTCTGACTTATTTGCCTTTCGCGCGGATATGATTCGGATGACATCGTCGGATTCCCGATAGCAGTGGCAGACAATCAGTATTCTCAGTTGATAACTGAATCCCAAAATCAAAAACCGATCTTCGTCTGATGAATGCTCGGCATCCGGGATCAATACTGCTTCATCATCAAAAAACGCCGTCTCCGCTTCGTCGAATGAGACTCCGTGTTTTCTCTGGTTGCTTGCTGCTTTCTTCGGATCCCATTCAAATCTTAGGAGTGGCATGTTAACAGTGTAACTACACTGTAACGTCTGAACAAGGGTCGCGAGTTGTAATCAAATCGCGAGCGCTGAAGGCGCGAAATAAAATGTGAGGCGGCGATTTCATTTCGCCCCTTCAGGGCGACGGAATCATTTGGTGGTCGTGATCCCAGGGCGTCGCGCTTCGCGCTTTGCCCTGGGCTATTTTATTTCACGCTTTCAGCGTGAGGCATGGGTATTTGCTGCAGCTTGTCGCTTTGATCCGCTCGCTACCGCTCGCGGTTCTGTAACGCCCTCCCTGACGGTCGGGCTACTGCCCCGTTTACTCTTGTCCTACAACTCACCAACCTGCTTTAAGAAACTCAGAACGTCCTGCTCCCAGATCGCAATGCCGTCGCACTGCGACGCGAAGCGGCCATGCGCTTGCTGATTAGTACAGCCAAACTGCGGATAGATTTTGTTCTTCCACTTCTGCTCGTTGCCCTTTTGCCGCAGTATCGGCCCGAGCGTTTCGCTGGGACCGAGGTTGTAGTCGCCGGTCGCCTGAATCAGAAACATCGGTGCCTTCTCGTTGCGGACCGCCGCTATCAAACGCTGTTGGAGCGCCACGTTGCCCCATGATTGAGCAGCTGGTGTGAACGGCAAATACACGCGAATGCCGGGGTCTTTTTCTGCCGTAAGCAGCGTCTGAATGCCGCCATAGGAAATTCCGGTCATCGCGATGTGCTGAATGTCGATATACATTTGCTCTTTGATCCATTTGACCGCCGCGATCACATCCAGATTGTAGAGCTCATGAAGTTTTACAGCAGCCTCGGGGTTGTGCGCAGCTTTCTGCAAATCAGCGATGTAAGGTCCGGCATCTTTTGACAGTCCCTGCCCATGACGATCGGGCGCGAAGAAAACGAAACCGTGATCGACATAAAGTTTTGCCAGATGCGGCACGCCTTTCGGATCCGCTTCGCTGCCGTGGTTGTAGATCATGACCGGAAACTTCCTGTGTTCGGCAGCCAGTTCCGTCATGTTGTCGACGCCGGGCACGTACAGGTGGCCATGCAACGTCATGTTGTTGGGTCCGGGAAACGCGACTTGCAGTTGTACGGGCAGATCGTTTTCAGCAGCGGTGCATTCGCGCAGACCGGGACAGGGTGTCGGGCTCTGAATTGCTTCGCCACCCAAGGAGTTGCGGGGCTCCGCTGATGACGACGCCGGTTGCCGATTCTGTTGGACGTTCCTCAGGCGCGCGCCAAGACTCGAATTAGCCGCGTAAGCCAAACTCAATCCGAACATGCTGACGAGCACGGCAATGATTGCTCCCGGCCTCTTCATGACTCAACCTCCAAAGTTAATTCGAGACATATTATCAACTTCTGATGCGGACTCGCATCGTGTATCTTCACGTTCAATGGCTGATTGGGCGGACATTCGAAAAAAATTTCCGGTCACCGAACGGTTCGCTTATCTCAACAGCGCCGCTGCCGGACCGGTGTCGATTGCTTCGCAGACGGCGGCCGCCGGTTACTACGAAAAGATGATGCGTGACGGCGACGTGCACTGGAATCGCTGGCTCGCCGAACGTGAAGGGATTAGAAAGAAGATCGCGCAGTTCATCAACGCCGAACCGGAAGAGATCGCCTTCACCACTAACACCTCGCAAGGTATGAATGTGATCGTCGATGCGCTCGAAGATCGCGGCGAAGTCATTTCAAGCGAACTGGAATTTCCAGTCACGACTCTGCCGTGGATGCATCGAAGAATCCCCGTGCATCGGCTGCCGTCGGTTGGCGGCGAGATGCGAATCGAAGACGCACAGAAAGCAATGACGCAGAACACCGGCGTGATTGCGCTCAGTCATGTGCAGTTCTCAAATGGCTTACGGGTCGATCCACAAGCAGTCGGTGAAATAAAAGGGACGCACGCGTTTGTCCTGAATGCGAGTCAATCCGCCGGGGCTTTCGAGATCGACGTGAAGCGAATGAAGATCGATGCCCTCTGCGCAACTGGTCATAAATGGCTTCTTTCGGGTTACGGATCGGGTTTCGTCTATCTCAGCCAAGAACTACTGAATCAATCGATGTCGCATTCGATCGGATGGTTGAGCGTCGAGAATCCTTTTGAGATGCGAAACGATGAGTTTCGTCCGCGGCATGACGCAGCGGCGCGGGTCGAGCTTGGCTGTCCGCATTTTGCCGGAATCTTTTCGTTAGGCGCATCCATCGATCTCATAAACGAAGTCGGCATGGCGAATATTCAAACGCGCGTGCTGGATCTGAATCGACACTTGACTTCGCGCTTGATCGAAGAAGGGTGGAACGTGCTTTCGCCGATCCAAAATGAAAGTTCGCGATCGGCGGAAACTCTAGTCCAGGTAAAGAAGCCGGCCGAAGCTGTGCGTCATCTTTTCCGCCGCGGCGTGATCGTGACGGAGAAACCGGAAGGCATTCGCGTCGCCACGCACTTCTTTAATAATGAAGATGAGATTGAGATGTTAATCGTCGGCTTAAAAGAAACTAGATAAGATGGATGAGACCTCGATCATACGTTTAGAAGCCGGACTTGTCCGGCTAATCAAAATAGGAGGCGGACAAGTCCGCCTTCTAAACGGAACCTTGTATAGGCGGGCAGTAGCCCGCCTCTAAACGTATCAAGAGACGCATCAGCCGCTCGCGGCTTTCTTTTTGGGTTTCGGTTTAGTTCGTGGCGGATTCGATGCCGGTTTTTGAAAGTGTTCGCGGCACAGTTGCAGGAACGTTTGATGAATCGGTGATTCGTAGCCGCCCACCAGACGCGCGATGCCGAGCTGCCAATTGATTTGCGCGCCTTCAATCCACCAGCGCACCAAAGTTCCCTTCGTGACTTCTTCCTGCACTGACTGCAGCGGCACGATGCCGACGCCCATGTCTTCCTCGACCATGCGTTTGATAGCAGCCATGCGGCTCAATTCCATCACCACTTTGGGTGTGACGCCGGCTTGCGCAAAAAAGCCGTCGATCAAGCGACGAGTATTTCCGCCGGGCTCACCAAGAATTAATTTCTCGCCGGCTAACGCATAAGCACTGACAACTTTCTGCTTGGCGATTTTATGATGCGGCGACGCAATCGCCACCAGAGAATCTTCGCTCAACAATTCCGTCTGCACACCGCGCGCTTCAACCGGAAGCGAAACGAAGGCCACATCCAGTTCGCCGGCCAGAACAAGTTGGACCAACTGCTCGCTGGTGCCTGATGCGACCGAACCTTCGACGGCCGGATGCCGTTTCTTCAATTCTCTGAGAATCTGCGGCAAGGGATGACCGCTTACTCCCGCTGACGCAGTGCCAATTCGTAAACGCCCGCGATGCGCGCCGGTAAGCGCAGCCATCTCTTCAAGCGCCGCATCATGCTCGCGCAGGATCACGTACGCGCGCTCGAGCAGCCTTTCGCCCGCCTCAGTCAAAATAACTTTGCGGGGCGCACGCACAAAAAGTTGAGCGCCGGTTTCATTTTCCAGTTGCCGGATTTGCATGCTGACCGCGGCCTGCGTCACATGAACTCGCAAAGCGCCCGCAGTAAACGTGCCGCTTTCGGCGATGGCCACGAAAGCCTTCAGTTGTCGGATGTCCATGACGATACTTTACATCAAGATGCATTATTACATGAATAAGATCTTTTAGTTTCCATTATGGTTCGGCCGATGCCTAGAATAGAAATCTCAGGAGCCCTCCCGGACATCGAATCACTGATGACGACTATCGCGAAGAGTGTAGAAGTTATCCCGCGGAGGCTTGCGCCACTGCGCCAACTGGTGGTTGGCATCGACGGCGGCGGCACCAAAACCCGTGCAGTCATCCTCGACGGCAATCGAATTCTCGGTGAAGGTGAAGCTGGTCCTTCGAATCCCTTGCGAGTTGGTATCGCCAACGGAGCCACCGCCATTCGCGAAGCAATCGACAAGGCGTGCGCCGCAGCGATGATTCATCGCGACGATCTGGTTGCCGTTGGGGTCGGCCTGGCCGGCGTTCGCCGTATGGACATTCGCGCACGGATGCACGACGTGCTCGCAGAGAAACTGGGAATCGATAACATCGAAATAGTGAGCGACGGCGACATCGCGTTGTACGGCGCGACGGATGGCCACCCGGGCATCGTAGTAATTTCCGGAACGGGATCGATTTCGGTCGGCATGAATCGTCAGGGCAAGCGAGCTTATGCAGGAGGCTGGGGTCCGGTCGCGGGAGATGAAGGAAGCGGATCATGGATCGCTCGACGCGCGCTGCAAGCCGTGGCGCGTGCTACTGATGAGCGCGGCCCGCGAACCGCTTTGACGAAAGCTGCTTGTGAGTTCTTTCAAGTTTCCACTCCCGACGATCTCTCGACCGCTATCTATGCACCGAGCATGACTAACGATCGCATCGCGGCTTTCAGTAAACGCGTGATCGACATTGCGCAAGAGGGCGATCAAATGGCGAGCGAGATTCTGGAAGAAGCCGGCAAAGAACTCGGACGTGCCGCGGGCGCGGTCATTCGCAAACTTAAGATGGAGCAGGATCGCTTCCAAGTCACCTTTATCGGTGGTGTCTTTGCCGCCGGCGAATTTGTCACCGTGCCGCTGCGCGAACAGATCATGCGCGTCGCTAAGAGGGCCTTCGTTGCCAATCCAAGCTTTTCACCTACAGTTGCCGCGGGCCGCATGGCCCAGGAGCATCTGCGTCTACCGGTTGCGGTGTGAAATTGCAGTTGGCATACTTCGGCTCGTTCACCTCTATGCCGCCGGCCGAATCAATTCCGCTAACTGAACAAGAAAATCCGCGTACCGCGCATATCAGTTCTTTGCCAACTGAAGAAGTGCTGCGTCTGATGAATGAAGAGGACGCGCGCGTGCCCGAAGCTATCAGTCGTGTCCTGCCGGAGATTACAAGAGCTGTCGATGGAATCGTGCAGCGGCTTGAAAAAGCCGGACGCCTTTTTTATATCGGCACCGGAACGTCGGGAAGGCTCGGTGTGTTGGACGCTTCCGAGTGTCCACCGACGTTTGGCGTCTCGCCTGATCTGGTCCAGGCAATCATCGCGGGCGGTTATGACGCGTGCTATCGCGCCGTCGAAGCTTCGGAGGATGATGGAGCAGCCGGCGCGCACGATCTCGATCAGCGCGGATTCACCAAAGCCGATGTGCTGGTCGGCATCGCAGCCTCAGGCCGCACGCCTTACACGGTTGGCGCGGTTGAGTATGCGCGCGCAATGGGCGCGTTGACGATCGCGATTACTTGCGTGCCCGAGTCTCGCATCGCAAAAGCGGCAGAGATTCCAATCGTGGTGGTGGTGGGGCCGGAAGTCGTCGCCGGATCGACTCGATTGAAAGCCGGGACAGCGCAAAAGCTGGTTTTGAACATGCTCTCAACCGCGACGATGATTCGTCTGGGCTACGTCACCGGCAATCGCATGACGAACGTGCAAACGCGTAACGTAAAGCTACGCGCGCGGGCGATCAGGATTCTGCAGGCGGAAGCAGGATTGAGCGATCAGCAGTCACAAATCGTTTTGGATGAAGCGCAGGGTCAATTGCCCGTAGCGTTGGTAATGACTAAGACCGGCCGATCGCGAGAGGAAGCGGAGCACGCGCTGGGAGAATCGCAAGGAGTGATCAGTGCGGCGATAGATACGCTTAAGCTCCGTTAGGAGCTCGATGTTTATAGCTCGCGGCATCAACCGCGAATGGTTTGAGCGAAACGAAATTTTATTTTGTTTCCCTCAAACTGAATGATCAAGGAGCGGGGTTTCTATAAATATCTCGTGCCTACGGCACGATGAAAACACGGCTGAAAGCGGAACCCGCGAACTATCCATGGGTTTTTCGACCATCGATTATGTAGTCCTGCTCGCCTATCTCGCGGGCATCACGATCTTTGGCGTGATGTTTCGCAAGTCGCAACGCACGGTCAAGGATTACTTCCTCGGCGACAAGAACACTTCCTGGATCGTTATCAGCCTTTCGATCGTGGCGACTGAAACCAGCACGCTGACGTTGATCGGCGTACCGGCCCTCGCTTACGCGAATTACGCGCGGCCGGAGCAGGGCGGCGACTTCACTTATTTGCAAGTCGTCCTCGGTTACATTGTCGCGCGAATCATAATTAGTCTGCTTTTCATTCCCGCGTACTTTCGCGGCAATCTGCTTACGGCCTACGAGCTGCTGAAGAATCGCTTCGGTGTCTCGGCGAAAAACTTCGCGGCGTCTTTATTTCTGATCATGCGCGCGCTGGCCGAAGGCGTCCGCGTCTTTGCTGCGTCCTTGGTTCTGACCGCTGTGCTCGGCGCGAGCATTCCCGGATTGCCGCATCTTTGGCTTTGGTCGATCGTGATCGTCGGCGTGCTCACTTTGATCTACACGTTCGAAGGCGGAATCGCGGCCGTGATTTGGACCGATTTGATCCAATTGATCATTTACATCGGCGGATCGTTGCTAGCTGCTTATGAGTTGCTGCACCTGGTTCCGGGCGGTTGGCAAACGATCGCCTCAGAAGCATCGGCAGCAGGCAAGCTTCAATTCGTTTCGTTCAAGTTTGATTTCAGCGTGCCGTTCACTTTTTGGGCGGGGTTGTTGGGCGGAACTTTTTTGACGATGGCTTCGCACGGCACCGATCAACTTTTGGTGCAGCGCCTGCTGACGTGTCGTGACAAGCGCGACAGTCAGAAGGCTTTGATCCTAAGTGGCTTCGTCGTTCTCTTCCAATTTGCCTTATTCCTGGTGATTGGCGTGATGCTTTACGCGTACTATCAGCACGCACCGCTCCAGGATCCTGAACTGGCGGCGAACAGGTGCCTCGTCAGTAAGACCGTAAGCTGCGATGTCATTTTCCCCAGGTTCATTGTGCAACAACTTCCGCATGGTGTTTCAGGCTTAGTGATCGCGGCGATCTTCGCAGCCGCCATGTCGAACCTGAGCGGCTCGCTCAATTCCCTTTCATCGAGCACGGTGATTGATTTTTACAAGCCGCTGCTGAGACCAAACGCGACGGACGAAGAGCTGCTAAAGCTTTCTCGCTGGTTAACGGCGGCCTGGGGGGTTGTGCTGATCGGAATCGCGATTCTCGCGCGCAGTTGGGGATCAGTTTTCACAACCGGTTTGACGATCGCGTCGTTGGTTTATGGACCTATGTTGGGCGCGTTTTTGTTGGGCGTGCTGACGAAGCGCGCGAATCAACTTGGAGTAATGTGCGGCATGGCCATATCGCTGGCTTTCATGTTGATGATCAAGATTCAATTTTCGGCGGCGATTGCCTGGACGTGGTACGTGCTGCTGGGAACAATTGTTTGTTTCAGTGTCGGGTATCTAGTTAGTTTAATGAAACCATCGAGCGCGCCGACGACAGTTACAGTTGGTGATTAGAGAGCTGAGATTATTTTGTTGAAACCAAGATTCATCACATCGTTAACAAGTTTGATTCTGCTAGCCGCGCTAGCGTTTGTGCCTTTGACGCGGGTTGGCGCGACGCACAAAACGATTTCGAATTTCGAGCCGGATCAAAAAGCAAAGCCATACTCGCGCAAACCTTCGAAAGACGCGCTGAGTTGGGCCGACAAAGAACTGAAGAAGATGTCGCTCGATGAAAAGATCGGCCAACTGATTTCAGTCGGCATCAACGCGACGTTTCTGAATCAGGACAGCGAGGCTTTCAAAGCTCTGCGTCACCAAGTGGTCGACAATCACGTCGGCGGAATCATTCTGTTTCGCGGCCCTGTATATGAATCAGTCGTCCTTTGCAACCGCATGCAGCAGTTAGCGAAGTATCCGCTGCTGATCTCGGCCGATCTCGAAGCCGGCTCCGGAATGCGATTCGACGACACGGTGAACTTTCCCTGGAACATGGCGATCGCAGCGACCGGCAATCCTGATTACGCGCGCCGCGCCGGCGATTTGACCGGACGCGAAGCACGCGCTATGGGCATTCAACAAATTTACGCGCCGGTTTCGGATGTAAACAATAACGCCGCGAACCCGGTCATCAATGTTCGTTCTTACGGCGAAGATCCGGCTGATGTCGCTCGTTTTGTTTCCGCGTTTGTCGAAGGCGCGCAGCACGCGGGCGTTATCTCCACCGCAAAACATTTTCCCGGACATGGCGATACTGCGACCGATTCCCATCGCGGCTTGCCAGAGATCGACGTGACCCGCGAGAGACTTAATTCAGTCGAACTCGTTCCTTTTCGCGCTGCGGTCGATGCGGGAGTCGGCGCGGTGATGACCGGTCACATCGGCTTGCCGCTGATCGATCCAACCGCGATTAGTCCGCTGCCGAAAAACGTCAAGCTGGATCCACTCGACACCACGGAAGACGCCGAAATCGTTTCGACCAAAGGAACGATGCCAACAACTTTGTCGCCGCTGATGAACGGTATCCTGCGAAACGATCTGCACTTCGATGGATTGATCGTTACCGACGCGATGAGCATGAGCGGCCTGACGATCTATTTCACGCAGGAAGAAGCCTCCGTGCGCGCGATCGAGGCGGGCGCCGATTTGCTTTTGAAGCCGGCCGATCCTGATGCGAGTTTGCGCGGCGTCCGCGACGCGGTTAAGAAAGGCCGATTGACCGAGCAACGAATTGATCAATCAGCACGAAAAGTTCTGGCTGCCAAATACGATTTGGGCCTGACGCGACAACGCGTGACCTCGCTGGAGGCAATTGACACGGTGGTGGCGGGCAAGCAAGAGACAGAACTCGCCGATGACATTGCCAACGATGCAATCACGCTAGTCAGGAACGATGCGAAGCTCTTACCGTGGACGCACTCGTCAAACGCAAAGGTCTTCAATCTGGCGATCACCAACGGCGACGATCGGCTCTTCATCGCGCAACCTTTCATCGGTGCAATGACGCGAGGCGGAATCAAAATGGAGACGATGGTGCTCGACGATCGATCCTCGGAAGCTGAAGTCGCGAAGGCAATCGACAGAGCAACGCGCGCCAACACCATAATCGTTTCAATGTACGGCCGCGTGCGCACCGGCCAAGCACGTAGCGTGGCTTTGCCCGATCCGGGAACGAAGGCCTTGAACGAATTGATTGAAAAGAAAGCGCCGCTAATCGGAATTAGTTTCGGGAATCCTTACATCCTGATGAGCTTTCCCAAGCTGCAAACCTATCTGGTCGCATATGGCGACATGCCGAGTTTGCAGGAAGCCGCGGCCCAAGCACTGCTTAGCCAAATCAATATCCAGGGTCGTTTGCCGATTTCACTTCCGGGATTGTATCCTCGCGGCACCGGAATTCAGTTGAAAGCTTCTCGCTAAAATGCGTCGTCATATCTGGTCCCTTATCGCTGTTGCGCTGTTGATCGCGCAATCTGCCCAGGCTCAACTTCCATCCGCTGTTCCCTCGACCCAGGGTATCTCTGCCGAACGTCTCGCGCGGATGGACGCGGTCATCAACGCGTCGATCGAAAAGAAGGAATTGCCGGGCGCCGTTGTGCTCGTCGCCCGTCACGGAAAGATCGTTTGGCGAAAAGCGTACGGCGCCCGTGCGGTTGAGCCGCAGCGCGAAGCGATGACGCAGGATACGATCTTTGATCTCGCAAGCCTCACCAAAGTCGTCGCGACGACGACCAGCATTATGATGCTGGTCGAGAATGGAAAAATTAGATTAGGCGATTCGGTCACTCAATTCATTCCGGAGATGAAGGGTGAAGGCCGCGACGCGATTACCATCGAAGAGCTTTTGACGCACATGACCGGCTTTGCTCCCGATTTTGACCTGCGCGATCGCTGGACCGGTTACGATGAAGCAATGAAAAGGCTTTATCGCGAGCGGCTACGCACTCCGCCAGGGACTAGATTCGTTTACAGCGACATCAACTACATCGCGCTCGGCGAGGTGGTGCATCGTGTCAGTGGATTGATGCTGGATGAATTTGCGCGGCGAAATATTTTTGTGCCGCTGGGAATGCGGGACACTGGTTTCAATCCGGGCGCGAAACTCCGCTCGCGAATTGCTCCTACGGAAAAGCGTCGTGGACAGATGAATTACCTTGGTGACTCTGGGGCTGACGCTGGAACAGAAGGCGATCAATGGCTGCGCGGGCAAGTTCACGATCCAACTTCGTTTCGCATGGGCGGTGTTGCGGGGCATGCCGGATTGTTTTCGACTGCTGCCGATCTCGCGATCTTCTGCCAAATGCTCCTGGACGGCGGTGTCCACAACGGTACGCGGGTTCTGAGTCCGATGACGATTGCGGCGATGACTCGCCCTCGTGCGGTCTCTGAGAGCGGCGCCGCGCGCGGTTTGGGATGGGACATCGCGACGACTTTCTCTTCGAACAAAGGCGATCTATTTCCGCTGGGCTCGTTTGGGCACACCGGATTCACCGGCACCTCGATCTGGATCGATCCCGCCAGCGATTCATTCGTAATCTTTCTCAGCAATCGCGTGCACCCGGATGGCAAAGGTGACGTCGGCCCGTTGCGCGGCCGCGTTGCTTCAATTATTGCGAGTTCGATCATCGATTCGACCGCAGCAAAGGCTCGGGAAGAGTCTTCGAATGCCGCCGCCGAATTGCTTGTGAGTCTCGCCCGTCTGAACGCTAGCGGCAATCGCGCGATTGTTACGCCAACCGCTGCGGCTGACGCGCAAGTTTTGACCGGAATCGACGTGCTCGAGCGCGATGGATTCAAACAACTGAATGGCTTGCGCATCGGTTTGGTGACTAATCAAACGGGCCGCGATCGCGCCGGCAAGACCACAATTGACGTGCTCTTCAAAGCGCCGAACGTGAAACTCGTGGCGTTGTTCTCTCCTGAGCACGGCATTCGCGGACTGGCAGATGACAAAGTTTCTGATACGAAAGACGAACAGACTGGCTTACCGATCTATTCGCTTTATGGCGAGACGCGACGGCCAAAGCCTGAGCATTTAAAGGATCTCGATGCGCTCGTCTATGACATTCAGGATGTTGGCGCGCGGTTCTACACTTACATTTCGACACTCGGGAATTTGATCGAGGAGGCGGGCAAGGCGAAGCTGCCGGTCTTCATTCTCGATCGGCCAAATCCGATCGACGGCATCGACGTCGAAGGTCCAATTGCTGACGCAGACAAACTTTCTTTCATCGCTTATTACACGATTCCGGTGCGACACGCGATGACGGTCGGCGAGCTGGCGCGTCTTTACAACGGCGAAAAAAATCTCGGCGCTGACGTGCGCGTGGTTCAGATGGAAAATTGGCGGCGCGCGATGTGGTTCGATTCAACCGGCCTCGACTGGATCAATCCATCGCCAAACATGCGCAGTCTCACTGAGGCAGCTTTGTATCCCGGGATTGGGCTACTCGAGACGACGAATGTGTCCGTGGGGCGCGGCACCGACACACCATTCGAAGTCGTAGGCGCGCCGTGGTTGGATGGCCAGAAGCTCGCGAGTTATCTCAACGCGCGCAGAATTCCCGGCGTCCGCTTCATTCCAATTCGTTTCAAGCCGAACGCGTCAGTGCTCAAGAATGAAGATTGCGGCGGCGTTAATATCGTGATTACGGATCGCTCTCGCTTTCAGTCTGTCGCCACCGGAATCGAAATAGCTGTGGCGCTGCACGCGCTCTACCCAACCGAATGGAAAGTCGATTCGTACGGGCGGCTGCTCGTAAATGCTGATGCGCTTGAGCGGCTAAAGCGCGGCGCGTCAGCGGAAGAATTGACCCGCTCCTGGACCAGCGCGCTCGATGGCTTCCGGCGCACGCGCGCTAAGTATCTTTTGTACGAATAGGTCTCTTTTCGCCAATCCTCACTAAACTCGAGCCGAAGAAATCGCGTGTCTTTTGCGGCGAAGTAGGAGTAATATTAGGCCCACTCCAGTCGAAGCGGAGGCCCGACGTGAAAGCATTTCTACATCGCACGGCCAATAGACTCTCGCTAACTCTATTAATGTGCGCAGCCTTTGCTGGAGTTTCGAAAGCTCAAGATTCAAACACCACGCTGTCTCCACCGTTAGAGGTTTTGAAATTGAAGTGGGAGAAGCAGGTGAGGCTTCCGCGCAATTTTGATCCTTCGATGATCCAGACCAGCGCCACATTTAGCGATCCGGCAGCTAAAACGATTCCCACGAATCCTGTGGACGCAACGCGCGCGGCCACCAGCGCCCGGAGTGCAGCTGCGGCTTCGAACGACTCGTTTCCGGCAACTCCTGCAAGAATGCCCGTTTACTATGTTTACTCGCTGAAGATGCGCAATGACGCCGAAAAAGAGATCGAAGGAATTGCCTGGGACTATCTCTTTCTTGATCCGAATACCGGCGCCGAACTTGCTCGGCACCAATTCCTGAGTTATGTGAAGACGGGACACTTGCATGCAGCGACGCTGCTGGCACAGACGCGCACGCCGCCTGTCCGAATCTTGCGCGCAACCGGTCAAAAAGCGCAGCCGCGACCAATAGAACGGGCCGAAATTCAGTGTATCCTCTACACCGACGACACGGTTTGGAGAAATCGATTCGGACGAAAAGGCACCTGCGAATTCCTCAAAAATAGCGAGGCAATTCTGAAACAGAGGCGAGGCAATTCCGAGCGCTGATCATTTCTGGATAGACTGATCGATCAATTTTATTGACTTGCCGTTTAGATTGGTTTAAAAACTTCGCCTTACCCCTTCGGCTTTATATCATCCACTTGGAGGAATACGCCGTGAGAACGCCCAGACAGCTTTTCGTGTTTTTTCTGACTGCCGCAACGGTCTCGATCCTTTCGCCCAGCCTCAACGCCACACCAAGAGGTGAAGCCAAGAGCGCTGCTGGCGAAAAGTCGAACGAGCGCTCAAATGCTTCATCCGAAACGGGTGGAATACACGAGGTGATTCCCGAGAAGTACAAATCCCGGTATGAAGAGTGGAAGAGCGAGTTTCTTTCAACCGACATCGGTAAAGCGCAGTGGGAGATGTACGCGCATCATCCGCGGCTGCTACTTACGATCACGATCGCCAATAGCGGTAAGAGCGCCAACGGCGCCGGGACTGGTAAGTATAAATGGAATGACCAGGGTGAATTGGTTTCAGCGACGATCGTGTTGGGCACGCAACTCGATGAAGGCTATCCGAGTTCGGTCTACTATCCGGTGATGAACGCGCTTGAACCGTTCGAATCGCGGCAACTGATCGGTGGCAGTGTTCTGGCAGCAACCAAGATCGCGCATGAGTTCGGCCACGTCATGAAGATCTCAAGCACTCCGGAAGATCTCTATCACCTGCAGAGTCAACTCGTGCCGGTCTATAACAAAATTTTTCTGAGCAACGGCTACAACGTTAACGATCCGCGTCTGGTAGAGCTGGCGAAAAAGATGGGCGGCAATCCCGTACAGCTCTGGGAAGATCGCGAATACTGGGGTGAAGCCAACGCGATGCTTTTCCTGCGCGACCGGGTAGAGAAAGAAAAATTTCACTGCCGGCTTTTCGCAAAAATTAAACGCGCGGTCGAAGAGTACGCAAAAGACTATGAGGAGCGGTTTGCGGAAATCGCCAAAGAGCAGGGCGCGATTTACACATGTGGATGGCGCTAATCTAATCGTCGCGGAAACAGCAGTTCCGGAACAAAAGAAGAAGGGGCCGAATTGCTTCGGCCCCTTTTGCATTCTCGGACTTGCGGCCGGAAATGATTAGAAGTGAATCCTCAATCCAAGTTCCATCTGACGAGCGGCATACACTGAGCTAGTGATGCGACCGAAGTTCTGATTGGTGGTCAAACTCAGACTGCTCGGATCCGAGAACTGGTTATGGTTGAAAACGTTGGTGAACTGTACGGTAAACGTAGCGCCGACCCGTTCTGTGAACTTCATGTCTTTAGCTAACGTTGCGTCCACATTCCAACGATTCAAACCTCGCAGGTTTCCAACGCTACCGCAACTCGTATCAATTCCCAAAACACAGCGACGGAAGTTGGCCAAAACCGAGGCCGGGTCGGCAAACATGTTGACCCCGCTCGAATTGTTTGTGCCAACGGGGACGGCGACGCCGCCGATGGTCACAGTCGAACCAGTAACACCGGTATGAGCTTGGTGGCCACCTGTAAACGGACTAATTGGAAGAGCACTTTCAAACGCGGAGCCGCCACTTGAGGTGTTACCCATTTCCCCAAAACCCTGGCAAGCAGAACACGCGCTCTCGCTATAGCCAATGCCTATGGGGAAGCCACTCTGCGCCGTTAAGAACGGCGAGACTGACCAGCCATCGAGGAGCTTGCCCTTCCAACCGTGTTCGCCTTTGAAGAAAGTCGGGCGATAGCTCCAGCCACTGGTTAAAATGTACTTGAGATCGAAGACCTGAGGACCATAGCTGGCTCGCGGATTCCAGATATCAAGCCACTGGTTCGAACTGTTGTACTGACCAATCTGCGCAGTACCCAGGGCCTTACTCCAGGTGAAGTTCGAGATTGACGTCAAGCCGTGCCAGTCGTTCATCTTCAACGTCAGGAACATCGCGTGGTAGTTCGAATAGCCGAGGCTGGTGGTGGTATTGATCGCAGAGGCCTGTGAACTCAGCATCGTGCGACCCTGGGTCCACGAACTTCGACTGTTGAGAAACGACCACAAGTCGGAAACTCGAGTTTGACCAAAGAGATTGGTCGAGCCACTCGCATTAAGGACCGTTGAGCTAGCCAGCAAAGCCTGAGTGCAACTCAAAGCACCGCAGAAAGAGGAGCCGGTTCCTCCCAGCGCAGCCTCAAGGAACGGCTGATTTGGAACGGATGCGAGCAACGCTGCCCTACCGGCCGAACCGGCGACGTCGACGTTTGTGCATCTTCCGCCACCGCCGGGATTACAGAGCCTATTCCATATGTTCCCGAACGCGTTGGCAAAGGTTTGACCTCCCAGCGTCATCATGTAGGGAACGGCATCGAGATTGATTTCCTCGAAGATGTTCGTGCTACGCTTGCCCATGTAGCCCGCCTCGAGGGAAATCTTTCGCGATATCTGACGTTGGATAGTGAAATCCCAGGTGTCAACCTTCTCTGGTTTGTAATCCGGATCGAGTACCGTCGAATCGCCGGCGACTGCCTGCCCGCCAACACCGGGGAAGAATGGCTGAGGCAATGTAGCCGTAGGCGACGCTAGCGGGGCAACCAAGCCGTCCCATCCGCCAGTAGTCGGCCCAACGCGAAACACGTTTGAAAGATTGACGCTGGTACCACATGTGCCATTGCTTAGAGCAAAAGTACAGATGACTGGTTGCAGCAAACCGGGTCCAAGCAACGGTACCAAAACCTGATTCACGCCGTTGATTCTTCCCCAATTACGTCCATAACCTCCGCGCAGGACGGTCTTGCCCTCGCCAAAAAGCGCGCCCAGGAATCCCGATTTGTAATTCGGATTCCAGGCCACAGAAAGGCGCGGGCTGATGCCGCCTTTGAACGGGGTGTAGGGATACTTCATATGTAGGTTGCCCGTAGTTTCAAAACCCAAGGTTGGCCCGATGGCGCAGGTTGTAATTCCTGAACTTGGGATTGGACAGGGCGTTCCCGCCAACGCCGCAGCTTTCCGCGCAGCCAAAAAGGCGTTGGTGTGGACCAACTGACCATTACTATCCACCAGTTCGACTTGCGCTCCGTTCTTCTCAACTGGTGGTGTCTCGTACATATAACTCACACCATAGTTGAGCGTGAGATTTGATCTCATGCGCCACGTATCGGCGAAGTATCCACTGTAATATTTGATCGTGCTCGCCTCCTGAGCCAAAGTCCCGATCGGTTGAATCTGCAAATTGGAGCCCGTGCGGGTGTATATAACTTGAGTTTGACCAACCAATCCCAGTACGGACGCTGCCAGATTCTGGTACAAGCTGCTTTGAGCAGCAGCACTGACCGCTGCCGGTATGCAAGTCGTAGTAGCTCCTCCGCAACCAACAAAGCTGGTATTGTTGAACGAAATCCCGTATACGACCTGATTATTGATCGTGCTGCCATTGTCGGTACGAGTATGGAAGTTGTAGTTGTTTTGGATTTGGCCACCGAATTGGAACAGGTGATTTCCGTTGACCCAGGTAAGATCGTCGCGCAGCATCTTATCCTGACCGTCCCAAACGCGCTGACGCGTGCTTTGGTTTCTCACGTTATACGGAATCAACGCCGAATCGCTTTCGAACCCGTTGCCGCTGGTGCCGGCTGGTGTGATCTCAAGCGCGCCACCTAGACCCGGAAGCTGCGGCGGATCGTTCGCCGTGCCCCACTGCCACCAGTTCCAGAGGTAGCTGAGACGCAAGTCGTTCGTGAGCCGGGAGTTGATAGTGCTCGTTAGACCAAGCACCATTAACTCACCAAGCTGTGGCCTGGTAGCCGTCGACTGGTACTGGCCAAAAGTGGTGCCCGGCAGAGCGCCACCAACGTCAACCTGAACATTGGGGATGTTCAACAACTTGAACGCGCGAAACGATCCAAAGAATCTATTTTTCGAATTGAGATCGTGGTCAAGTCGCCAAACGTAGTTGTTTGACGTCAAAGGCAATCTAATCGTGCCTATGTAACCCTGGGTATTGAACTGGTCGCCGGCATTGGGTCCTGGATCGTTGGGAACCGGCAAAAATTTCTGCCACAGAGTGTTAATCGTCCCACTCATTCCCAGGTTTCGCGGATCCAGGCTTGAGCCAGCACCTCCGCCACAGACCGAGCCGTAGGCAGCCAGAGCGCAGAGTCGTGTGCCAGAGTTCGTGAAACCGGAAACAGCGCTGTTACCAACCTGGACTGTCACAGGAAAAGGATTCAAATTGTACGGAACGTATGAGGTCTTCGTCGCATCAGCGGGATCCGCGACTGGAACCTGAATGACGCCGGCGCGCATCGCTAGCGATGGATATGCCCTCTCGAATATTCCAGTGCCCGGAAAACGAAAGGCTTCATAGCCAAAGAACAGATAGGTCTTTCCGCCGAGGATTTTCTTCGGAATGATAGGGCCGCCGATAGTGAAGCCGAAACGGCTGCGGTGGTTGGGAATGATCGGCGTGTAGGGCAATACGCAATTGTTGCCTCCCGAACTCAAGGTCGTCCCCGCCGCGCATGGTGCGGTTCCAACGCCCTTCGTGAACTGCGTATGATTGTTCACCCACGAGTTCGCCGCGCCGTGATTCGTGGCGTAGTAGTAACCATAACCGGAACCGTGCCATTGATCGGTGCCGCGCTTGGTCACCATCTGTACGTTGGCGCCGCTGGACTGATTAAAGTCGTTGGTTTGACCGAACGTGCTGACCTTGAATTCTTCGACCGTCTCGATCGGTGTCGCCACGACGCCAGATGCCATCGAACTCGTCTGGGCACCTGCAAGACCGGTAAAGTTCTGGATGTAGCCGATGGTGTTACCGGCCATGTCGTCCGTGTTGTTCCCACCATCAACGGTGAAAGTGTTCTGGTCCATGTAGCTGCCCCCGATGTCGCCTCTCGGCGTCACACCCGGATTCAGGCTGAGAAGGGACGTCGCGTCGCGGCCGAGGTTTGGGAGTAATTCGAGTTGCTTTAGATCGATGGTGTTTCCGATCGTCGCATTCGCGGTTTGCAGTTCAGAGCCCAGCGGAGATGTAGTCACCACCACCGTTTCCGAAAGCGCTCCGACTTCAAGAGCGACATTGACCGTGAGCGTAAGACCGATGCTCACCTTCTGTTGGGTCATCTTGGCTACCTTGAAACCGGACTTGCTGACGGTAATGTCGTACAAGCCCGGATTAACGACCGGAAAGTTATACCTTCCTGAGTCATTCGTCGTTGATGTTTGCTTAGTGCTAGTGGCGATGTCAGTCAGAGTTACGTCCGCGCCCGGAACGGATCCCCCCTGCGCGTCGCTAACCAGGCCGGTGATACTACCTGACGAAGCTGTTTGCGCCGGAGTCGGAGTTGCGCCGAGACTCAACCAAACTCCTAAGCAAACAACCAATCCAAGGAAGAACGAGACTCTTTTCATTTTTTGACCTCCGGAAAATGGAATGGCAAACATGTGACGTTGGGATACGACGTCCAACATCACCTGCACGTGCGACCGAATTATTGAGTTAACTAACTGCTAGAAAATGGCTACCGCTTCCGGGGTCAACTAGAAAACTAATGGAATAAATAACTCCGTGGACCAACATCCAATAATATGCGGGCCAGTATATAGCCATCGCGGTTCGCGTCAAGCATTATTTTGTATTTTTGTGGATTGAATTACGAAAAAATGGCGGAAGCATCGGATGGTGGAAACAAAAGGCGGGTACAACATGCTCGATGAGCTCGAGCATGCTAACCCGCCCTTTGAAAGTGTAGCGAACTAATGGCTAGAAGCTCAGCTTTCCAGAAAGCTGTATCCTCCGCGCGTTGTTGGTCACGCTGTCATTAATCCGACCAAAGATAGACGACGTCAGCACCGCCGTAGGGTTGTCGAACGAAGGGTGATTGGTGAGATTCCTGGCATCCATTCTAAGATCGAAACTCACCCGTTCGGTTATTCGAAATCTCTTTGAGAAAGAGGCGTCAGTCTGGATGTAAACCGGCGCCACAAAGTAGTTTCTCCCCGTATTTCCGATTGAGCCAGGGACGGGCTGCGAAAACAGAGCGCGCGCCGTGGCGTCGAACCAGAAGTTCCTGCCGCTCTCAAGCACCAAGGTTCCGAGGTGACGGCTGCATCCATTACAGTTTGCCGTCGACTGGACGACATTGCTCACCGTGTTGATTCCTGAATAGACGGTAAAAGGCCGGCCGGACATCCAGATCGTGGTGCCTGAAACTTGCCAGCCGCCAATCACAAGGTCCAGCAACTTGGAATCGGTGCCGAAGTGTTTGCCTTTGCCGAAAGGCAGTTCCCAAACATAGGTGCCCTGAACCACGTGACGGCGATCGAAATCCGACCACGCATAATTCAAATGGCGATCGCGGAGGTCGAATGGCGTGCTCGAGGCTGACTGGCTTGAGCCGGTTGAAACTGTACTCAGCGAGGGATCCCACGAACGATTATCTTTTGAGCGCGAGAACGTGTAGGCGACTTGGTAACCAAGTCCGTTGGTTATTCGACGCTTGACGATCACTTCGAGCGCTCTGTAATTCGAGTAATCGTTGCTGTCAAAAACATTCAGGCCTCCCGTGAATTGCGTGTAAGGCTGAAAGACGAACGGATTGCCTACCGTTTGGGAAATCAACTGTAATCCGGTTGCGGGACAGATGCCGCCGGTGACGTCAGCACTCTGACACAGTCTCTGCGACACGTTCAGCGCAGCCGTCGCGACGCTGCCATTCGCGATCGAGGCGCTGGCCACCGTGCGGAACGTTGCGGTGCCCGCGTTGTTCGCAGCATTGCCGGTAAACAGCCGGTTAATCAAAGGACTGTTGTAGGAGGTACTGGCTTTTATCGCATTGAATGCGTCGATGAAAGTTTCGCTAACGCCGGGAACACCCGTGAAGATATTTACCTGGTTGACGTTGTATCCACCGAGCAAGTGAACGGCGTGTTTGCCGATGTAATTGATCTCGACCACGTTCTTCTTCCAGACCTCTCGCTCGAAGCTTCCCACCCACTCGTGAACTTGCGGCGATCGCAGACTTGGATCCACTGCGCTGATCGAACCGGTACCAAAGATCGCAGGCGTTCTCAGAGCGGTTGGCGTTGAAGTTGGAGCCAGCGCCGCGATTACCGGCCCGACATTCCGATACAAACCTCCGGCTTGGCCAAAAGCCGAGTTGGTTACTCCAATGTTGTTGCCCGGGGTGCTTTGAAAGATCGACGATCCGAAAAGGAATGTCGCAAATCTGTCGGTGGCAATGCGATAGTTACCTCGGATCGACGTCTTGCCGTTCTTAAACGGATCCCACGCGAACCCAACCGAAGGTAGAATCTCGCGGTAGTCGTTTTTGAATACGTCGCCGGGAACCCACGTCAGAGTATTCGACGGCGGCGCGCCCAGGCGTACCGGTTGATTCGGAATCAGTACTTGTCGGCCATCAACCGAAGGATGGAGCCGGACTTCCCAACGCAGGCCAAGATCAAAAATCAGGTTCGGCCTGAACCTCCAACTATCCTGGAAGTAAAAATCCAACTCAGGATAATGCGCTTTGTTAAGCCATCTCGTGCCGGCGGGCGCAAACGTACTTCCGTCGGAAACGAAGGCCTGAGAGACGGTGTTCACTCTTCCGAGCAGATCGTTTACCGTACCCTGCAGACGCGTTAAGTCGGTCGAGTTGATGCCGCCCGGATTTGTGGTGGCGTTGAATGCTGTCGGCAAATTGAATCCGGGAAAACTTGTTCCGCCAAAACTGACGCCGGGCTCAATACCCGCGCCGGCGACCGAAGAACGATCGTCCGTGTGTTTATTGAAACGAAAGTTGATGCCGCCTTTGAAAGTGTGCGCGTTATGAACGAACGTCAAGTTGTCGATGTACTGCAAAGTTCGAACGCCGCGCGCGTTGTACGAAAAGTTTGTGTTAGGCGTGGCTACGTTAATAAAGGAGTAAGGAAGAGTTGGGTCCGGGTGCGGCGTTTCAAACTTGAAGAAATAGCGCGAGATGCCAAAGATGAATTCGTTCGCGAGCCGCGGCGTCGGGGACCAGCGCCAGTTGAAAGCCCAGTTGTCCGGATTGCGAAACGTGTCGACAAAGTCAGGCGAACCGGGAAAGACCGGACGACCGGTATTGGCAGCATCGCCAAGCGTATTCTGTTGGCCCTTCGCGTAGCGGACATAAATTGTGTTGTTGTCGCGAAGTTTGATGTCAAACTTTGCGACGAAATCATATTGACGCTCGTGTTCGGGCGAAGCGAAATTAAATCCCGCCGTGTTCAAGCCGTCGCCAACCGTGAAGTTATTTGGCGTGGGCGATCCGTTGATAACCGCCGCCAGGGCCGGATCAATTCCGACTCCGGTTGGATTGCCGGCAATGTTGTATGAAGAAATACAAGGAGAGTTTGTTGGCGGCGTGCCGGTGCAAGCTGGAAGTATTGTGTTTCCGGACGCATCAACTGCTGGAGTTGACGTGCCGGCAGGAGCATTCGCCCTGCCAACCACGTAGCGATACAAACCCTGGCGCGCTTGTGATGTGTAGACCGTGCGGGTGACTAAAGCAGTGTCGTACGCGCGCAGGAGTTGGAGATTGGTAAAGAAGAAAAGTTTGTTCTTCTTGATTGGTCCACCAAAGCTTCCACCGAATATGTTTTGGACAAACTGTTCCTTGGCTGTTCCGGCGATCGTCACCGGATAACTCTTGGCGTCGAGTCTTGGCGTGCGATAGTACTCGAATGCGTTGCCATGAAACTCGTTCGTGCCCGAGCGCGTAACCAGAGTGACCTGCGCGCCGCTACTTCGCCCCAACTCAGCCGTGGAATTACTGGTAACGATCTGAAACTCCTGAAGCGAATCAGGATTTGGTCGCAGCGGGGTGAAGTTCGATCCCCCGGCAGTCGATTCATTTATATCGATACCGTCGAGAGTGAAATTAAAAGCCCGATCGCGCGAGCCGTGAACGTTGACTGCACCACCTGTATTTCCGCCGAAGACCACGCCGGGTTGAAAATTCAAAAGATCGAGCGGGTTGCGTCCACGGGTTCCGACGATTGGCAGGCTCTCCAAAGTCTTCTGTTCGATCGTACCTCCGATGTTCCCGGAAGTGCTCGTCTGGACCGCTTCGCCTCCGGCGCTTACCTGCACCACTTCGGCGACGTCGCCAACTTCGAGCGTTGCGTTCACAGTCAACGGCTGGTTTACATTCGCGACGTTGTGAGATGACTGAAACTTCTTAAAACCTTGCTTCTCAACCAGGACCGTATATGAGCCGACCTGGATCAGATCGAATGTGTAAGATCCATTGTCTGTCGTTTGGGTCGTTAAAGAGATGCCGTTGCCATCATTCGTCAACGTGACGGTGGCGCCGGCTACCGCCGCCCCATTCTTATCCTGAACAACTCCGGTTATTCGGGACGTGGTTCCCTGACCGAACACGACTCCGGTCATGGCAGCTAGGGTAAGCAAACAAAGAATTACGTGTACAAGTTTTTTCATTGGAGGCCTCCTGAGACTTTCGTTAACTCGATCGCGCTTGCTGATCGATCCTGGCTGAATTGATTTGTATGTGATGACTGGCTAAGGCCAGAGAACTTTCAAACGAGAAAGACGAACGTGAACGCCGTTGCACAAAAGTTGCACGCAAGTATATCGCCGAAAGATCAGTCGTCAACAAATATTTCTCGGCGCGAGATCGCCAGCAATAAAGCTTTGCAAAATCACACTTCTACTCTTGATCCAACTCAAGCAGTTGACGAACTCGATTCAGAAGTTCTACGAGATCGCTCCGAAATTATGGAGTGTCGATCCATTATTCTGAACAAATGTGAGAGCGACGCTTCGTCGCGTTTTCGGCTGTCCGAACTCATCAAGTCGGCTTATCGACCTGATAAAATCTTTTAGTTTTGATTGTACGTCGGGCGCTAATAGAATTGGCGACCTTCCCGCAAAAGTTTGGCGAGGCCGCTTGGCCGCAGTAGTTCTAATCATCCAGTAACGAGGAACAAATCAATGAGACATCACCCCAAGTTTGCGCGTTTTGTGTTCGTTGCCCTAATTCTATCTTTTGGTTTGGCTGGAGTCGCTTTAGCTCAACAAGAGGTTAACGGCGCTCTTGCCGGCACGGTAAAGGATCGTAACGGCGCTAGCGTAAAAGGCGCCACCGTAACGCTCACCGATAGCGACAAGAAGGTTGTTGTGCGCACGGTCGTCACTGACGACAACGGCGAATTCTCAGTGCCGGTTCTGCCTGTTGCTTATTACGACGTTAGCGTAGAGGCGACAAGTTTTAAGAAGTACATCGGCGAGCGCGTAAAGATCAACGTTAATGAGCGACATAGCCTGGATGTAACTTTGGATGCCGGTAATATTTCCGAAACGGTCACCGTTAGCTCGGAGCTATTGCAGGTCAATACTCAGTCTGCTACTGCCAGTAACGTTATCAGCGGGGACCAGGTGCGTCAGCTTTCTTTGAACAATCGTAATTGGGTTCAGCTTATCACTCTATCGCCCGGCGTTTCGGCAAATATAGCCGATCAGATCTACGTGGGCACAACGAATCCAAATGGCGTATCAAACGCATTGCAGATTGCGGTGAACGGTGTGCGGCCTAACTCCAATACTTATGCTGTAGACGGCGCTGATACGACGGACAGAGGAGCGAACCTGACGGTACAAACCTATCCATCGGTAGATGCGATCGCCGAGTTCACGGTTCTCCGCAGCCTTTATCCGGCTGAATCCGGCAGGAGTTCAGGTGGGCAGGTGAACGTGGTGACAAAGAGCGGTACGAATCAGTTCCACGGTGATGCTTACGAGTTCTTCCGCAACGATTGGCTAAACGCCAACTCTTTCTTAACTAATCGAACAGCTCCGCTCGGCAGGGACTCTCAAGGTAGAGCAAAAAGGGTCCCCTTCCGATACAACGACTTTGGCGGCACGATCGGCGGACCGGTGTTGATTCCCAAGGTGTATGAGAAGAAAGACAGGACCTTCTTTTTCTTTTCCGAAGAAATGCGAAGAGTGATTGTCTATCCAACTTTCAATTCCACGGTTCCATCCGCCGCGCTTCGCCAAGGCACTTTTGCGCAGGACGTTTGCATCGGACCCGTTGCTACGCCTTGCTCCACGATCCTGCCGGCGGGCACGTCGCTGCCACAAAGTCTAAGAAGCCCGCTGGCGGCAGCGTATGTTCAGGATATTTACAATCAGTTGCCACTACCGACTGATGCGGCCGGCAGTCTCTTCTTTCCAACCCGAGGCATTTTCAATTTCCGGCAAGAGCTGCTTAAGATCGATCATAAGTTTAGTAACAAAGTCTCTGCGTACTACCGGTTTGAAAATGACAACATCCCGACGGTCGAACCCATTGGATTGTTTAGCGGCGGCGCCGGACAACCATTGGTGTCGACAACTCAGAGCAACTCGCCCGGACGAACCCATGTTGGGCGGCTTACCTGGGTGCAATCAGCGTCTACAGTTTGGGAGTTTGGCGGATCGTATTCGTTCGGCGACGTTCCCAGTAAAGTAATCGGTCTCCTCAACCGAAATAACTCACCGGACATCGTAGCGAAGTTGCCGGCGTTTCCTTTTGAGGTCACCAGAGGAAGAGTGCCGACGATTTCAGGCAACGGCTTTTCCGGTCTGAGCACGTTCGGCCCATACAGCGATTTCTCGTACAACAAGTCATTCAGTACGACACTCTCGAAAGTCTTCGGCACACATACAACGAAATACGGCATTAGTTTTTCCCAAATCAGAAAGCATGAGAATTCACTCGGTGGAACCAACGAGGTGACTTACGGCGCCGTTTCTTCGAACCCGACCCGGCCGGCCACTCAAATCGGCGGCCCTCCGGGTAACACGACAGCGACCAGTGCCAGCAATCAGCTTTGGGCGAATTTTTTGATGGGTGTAAATCAGACCTTCACCCAGAATCAGTTTGACCTGACAGCTGATTTGAAGAGCAACGCTGTCGAGGCTTATGCACAGGACGAGTGGCGCTTTCGTCGCAACCTCACGCTCTATTATGGAGTGCGCTTCTCTCGGTACGGCCAGCCGACAGACAGGAACGGCCGTCTCACAAGTTTTGATCCGGCGCATTTCGATCCCACTCAGGCGTTCCAGGTTTTGGCGAATGGTACCCGCGTCGCAGGAACTGGCAACCCGATGAATGGAATCATAGTCAACAGTCAGGTAGCGGTGGCGGGAGCAACCGTTTCTCCCTGGGGCCGTGCGGTAGCGCCGACGCGCAACAACTTCGCGCCTCGGATCGGCATCGCCTGGGATCCATTCAAGAAGGGAACAACTTCCGTCAGGGCAGGCTACGGTGTCTACTATGATCAATTGTCTTTCAGTTTCTACGAAACGGGATTGGTGGGCACCAATCCTCCCTTCCAGGCGCTAGCAACCCTCAACCCGGTCACGCTCGACAATCCGCTGGCGGGAAATCCAACTGTCAGTCTTTCCGTTCCGACCCTGGCCGGTATCGACCAGCATTTTAAGACCCCTTATGTGCAAACCTGGTCTCTTGATTTTCAACACCAGTTCGGCTCAAAGACAATGGTGACGGCAGGCTATTTCGGATCAAAGGGCACGCACCTGACGGGTCTTGTCGATATGAATAACTTGCCTCCGGGATTCGCGCTGACTCAGACTTGTCGCACCAATAATGTGAGCCCGGCCACATTCGGCCCTTGCCAAACGGCCGGACAATTCACCAGTTCGACCCAAGAGTTGATTCTCAACCAGATTAGACCGTTCCGCGGCATTGGCCCGGTCCGAACTCTGCAGACGCGATTCAACTCGAACTACCACAGTCTTCAAATTACTGCCCAAAGAAGATTTTCAGCGAGCAGTCAGATCAATCTTGCTTACACGTGGGCCAAAAATCTTACCGATAGTCAAAACGAATTCTCGACCGCCCCACAGGATACTTACAACCTACCCCGCGAGTACGCGCGCGCCAATTTGGATCGGCGGCACGTACTGAACGTCAACTACATTTACGAGTTGCCCTTCTATCGAGATCAGAAAGGCGTGGTTGGCAAACTACTCGGAGGATGGCAGATTTCCGGAATCACTTATCACTTCACGGGTCTCGGATTCACGGCCACCACCTCCAATACCGATCCCGCCGGTTTGGGAGTGCTGAGCGCCTCGCCGTCAGGTTATCGACCCGACGTGACATGCAATCCAAATCAAGGTGGGGCCCGTACGTTTGCCAATTGGTTTAATACTACGTGTTTCGCAACGCCGACGGTGTCCTTTCGGGGTGGAAACGAATCGCGAAACGTGATCATCGGTCCGCCGACTACACGTTTCGACGCAACCCTCGCCAAGAATATTCGTTTCAGCGAATCGAAATCGCTGCAACTACGGTGGGAAGTATTCAATATCTTCAACCACACGAACTTCACGACTCTGGCGCTGGCCTTTAGTACACCGGCAACGTTCGGAACAGTGACGGGAGTGCGCGACCCGAGAACCATGCAGTTGGGCGCGAAATTCATCTTCTGATCTCAACGCCTTAGCATTACGCCAAAACCGGATGCCCGCGGCGAAAGTCGCGGGCATTCGTATTTCCTGACCAGGAGATGTAGGGGCTATGAACCAGGTGTTACAATGTCGCCCCACTCCGCTGTACAGATGCAGATTAAGAAAACATCCTATGCTGATCGATCGGTATTTGCGCCGGTTGCGGCTTTGCTGGCCACGTTTCTTTTCGTTTTCGCTCCCGAGCGTGGAAATGCTCAGCCCTACGTGCCAACCAATGCGCCGGTCAATGAAGTTCGCGCCCTCTGGGTAGTTCGTAACACCCTAACCAGCCCCGAAAAAATCCACCGGATGATCGAGAGCGCGGCCCAGGCGGGATTCAACACGCTGATTGTGCAAGTGCGCGGGCGCGGCGATGCTTACTACCGATCGCGCTGGGAGCCACGCGCCATGGAATTGAACGATCAGCCGCTGGACTTTGACCCGCTGGCCGTCACGATTGCCGAGGCCCATCAACGAGGCTTGAAGGTCCATGCATGGTTGAATACCAGCCTGCTCGCCAACCTCGATGCCCTACCTGACAATCCAAAGCACGTTTTCAACGCACATCCGGAATGGCTGGCGGTGCCGCGCGCGGTCGCCCCCGAGCTTTACGAAATGCCGCCGAACGATTCACGCTATCGAACGCGCATCGTCGAATGGTCTAAGGCTAATCGCGGCGAGCTCGAAGGTGTTTACACTAGCCCGGCAAATCCGAAGGTCCAGGAACACATTTTTCGAATCTGGATGGACATCATTAAGAAGTATCCGGTTGATGGTATGCACTTCGATTACATACGGTTCGCCAGTCCGGATTTTGATTTCAGCCGCTTCTCGCTTAAAGCCTTCCGCAAATGGCTTGACCCACAGTTGTCTCCGAGCGAACGAGCTGCCCTGAAGAAGGCGCTCAAACAGAATCCGCTCGCGGCGACAGAAACGTACCATGAGAGGTTCGGCGACTTTCAACGTGAACAGATTACTAAATTGGTCGCGCGGATTTACCGAGGGGTAAAGCAGCGGCGTCCCGAGGTAATTGTCTCTGCAGCTGTGTTTGCGAACGACGAAAACGCATACACGCGCCGCTTCCAGGATTGGCGTAAGTGGTTGAAGATGGGGATTCTTGATGTCGCGTGCCCGATGGCCTACACTGCCGAAACCGACACTTTTCGCAAACAGATCGAAATTGCGACGGCGACGGCACACAGCGCAGGACGGCGTGTTTGGGCCGGCATTGGAGCTTATCGTATTCCGGTAGAGTCCACCGTGGAAAAGATCAATGCCGCGCGAACGATCGGCGCTGATGGAGTAATTCTGTTCTCATACGATTTCACATCGACGGTGAGTCCGCTAAATCCGCAAGGCGATTATCTTCAGCGCGTACGCCGGACTGCCTTTGATTTACAAAGCGCACCAAATTAGACGGTTCGTTCAGCCAAAGATACAGTGTTACTGACGAATGCCCGCATAGTTCTGCCAGAACGAGTTGCCGACCGCGGCAGCCTCAACATCGAAGGCGATCGCATCGCACAGATTCTTGATTCGGCAGCCGTAGATTACGGTAAGGCAAATGGCGTAATTGATCTGGACGGTCTCACACTCTTCCCCGGTTTCATTGACATACACATTCACGGCGCGGCCGGCGTTGACGCGATGGACGCGACCGCACATGATTTGCGGCGCATCGGCGAGTTCCTCGCGCGTAACGGCGTGACCGCCTGGCTCCCGACACTGGTGCCGGCGCGGCTTGAGCAATACCAGCGGGCGATCGAATCGATCCACGGCGCGATGCAAACAAAAGGCAAAGCTGCTCAGGTTCTTGGTGTTCACTACGAAGGCCCGTTTGTGAACAGCGAGCAATGCGGCGCGCTGCACAAAGAATACTTCCGGACTTTCAATTCGCGTGCGGCGCTCGATGAGCTTCCAACGGTTTCCGACAAACGAGCCGTCCACATGATGACCGTCGCGCCGGAAGTCGAAGGCGGAATCGAATTAATCAAAGACCTAACGTCGGGCGGGTGGATCGTCTCGATTGGTCACACGCGGGCGACGCGCGAAGTTCTCGACCAGGCTTTGGCGGCTGGCGCGGGGCACATGACACACTTCATGAATGCGATGACACCACTTCATCATCGCGACGCCGGCGCCGTGGGTTGGGGACTGATTCATGACGACGTGAGCTGCGACATCATCGCCGACGGGATTCACATCGATCGTGCGATACTGAAGTTGATCGTGAGTTCGAAGAACGCTGAGAAGGTTTCGCTCATCAGCGATGCGATTGCCGCCACGGGAATGGGAGACGGCGATTACGAAATCTGGGGAGAGAAGATCAGCGTCGCAAACGGCCGCACGCAAAACGCGCGCGGCAGCATTGCCGGTTCAGTTATCAATATGTTCGACGCGGTAAAGATGATGCTGTCCCTTGGTTTTTCTGAGACTGATGCATCTCGCATGTCGTCATTGAATCCGGCTAAGCTAGTTGGAATTGATCGAGAGTGCGGATCAATCGAAGCAGGTAAACGCGCGGACCTGGTTGCAATCGATGACGAGATGAACGTTCGTCTGACTATAATTGGCGGTGAAGTTGCGTTTCAGGACTCCCTGTAGAAGCCGGCGCGACGATACGATTCATCCAGCAACTCAACCGGATGACAGACCGCCAATTCCATTCCGGCCAGCTTCGCGCCGGCAGCGATTTGCATATGACAACCTGGATTACCTGTCGCGAGCACACGCGCGCCGCTTTGTTCGATGTTCCGAAGTTTTTCGTCCAGAACTTCCTCTGATAATTCCGGCTCAAGCAAATTGTAAACGCCCGCGCCGCCGCAGCACACATCGCTTCCTTTCAGCAAAACGAAATTCAGGTTCGGAATCGCCCAGAGCATTTTCGTAGAGGCATCCGCCGCGTGTTGCCCATGAAGCAAATGGCATGACGCGTCGTACGTTGTGCGCTCGAAGCCGATGCTCGCACCGTTGCGGAAACTGTTCGCCTCGAGTTGTTGTCCGACGTCGCGCACGCGCGCGCTGAAGCTTCGGGCCCTCGCGGCGTACTGTTCGTCGTCAGCGAGCAAGTGCGAATAGGAAGCCAACATCGCTCCGCAGCCACCGGCATTCGTTACAATCGGCGCGTCGTTTATTTCAAAGGCCTGGATGTTCTGTCGCGCGAGAGTTCGCGCGCCTTCGAGATCACCGGCGTGAGCATGCAACGCGCCGCAACAAACCTGCACGTCCGGCGATAGCATCCGGCAACCGTTGACTTGCAAAACGCGCTGCGTTGCTTCGTTGACGCGCTTGAATAGAGCTTCCGTCACACAACCTTTGAAGAGCATCGTCGTGGCGCCCGCATCGTGTTCCGACAAGTCGGGATTCGCAGGCATCCCGCCTGCGCCGTCTTCATCGGCGCGAGTCATCCCGCGCGATCCTTCCAACAACGCCAATCCAAACTCAAACTGCCCTGAGATCTCGCGCGCGATTCCGGTGCGCAGTAACAACTTCGCGAATCCCGAATCTCGCATCACTCGAGCAAGTGCAAACGCGGCGCGCAACCTTCGCGGCTGCAACCAAACTCGACGCAGAACGAAATATAGCAGTCGATAGACGCCCGCCGGCTTTTTCTGCGCCTCCTTGATCTCTGCGCGCGCGGCTTCCAAAAGCTGTCCATACTGAACGCCGGCCGGACACGCCGATTCGCAGGCTCGACAACCCAGACAGCGATCGATGTGACTTTCAAACGTGTTCGAATCAGCCGCGAGCCGCTGCTCTTTCACCGCCCGCATCAAATAAATGCGTCCGCGCGGACTGTCATTCTCATCGCCCGTCGCAACGTAGGTCGGACACGCTTCGAGACACAGCCCGCAATGCACGCAGGCGAGAATTTTTTCTTCTTCGGCGGAGAGAAGAGTCGAGAGGTGTGATGGTTCGGCGGCCATGCTTCTTGATGAAGCTAAGCGGCCGGGGCAAGCGCTGCTTCGTTTTGTACAGTTACAGTTGGATTTGGATTTGCTTTGGGAACTGGCAAGTTCTGCTCGTCGAGCAACGCGATGTGCTCTTCCATTCCCCACTTGGCTTTGTAGAGACAGTCTTCAATTGAGTGCCCGACTCCGGTGAAGCCTTCGAGGTCGGGTGAGTAGAATCCAAAAAAGTTCGGATCCGACGTGGCTTCAATTATCAGTGAATACTTCAGGTCGATCATTGAATTACTTCTCCCTGATTCCGGCTGCTTTAAGAATAGCATGACATGTGCCCTTGGGAACTTCCTTCACGCCATGAAAATCAACGCGGATCAGCTTATCGTGTCCAGATTTCGAATAGTAACGAATCGAGCCTTTCTCTTTGAATAGATGAAACCCGTTCTTTTCGAGGAGCCTGATTAGTTCGCTGAACTTCATTGCTCAAGCGTTATCGTCTGCCGCCAGCCTCGCGGCCGGAACCTTCAATAACCAACCGCCGGCCCGTCGCTCCTTCGCGGATCGACTGCACCCAGGCGAATGCCGGTCTTCTCCTCAATCATGATCCCTTCACAGTCGCCGAGGTATCGGGGCTTATCGGTCAACTTGTGGCCGCGCGCGGCAAGCGATCGTTGTGTGTCGCCCGACAGTCCGTACGGCTCGTAAACCAACTCATCCGGCAGCCATTGATGATGAATACGCGGCGCGTCGATCGCTTGTTGAATGTTCATGTTGTAGTCAATGACATCCGTAATCACATCAAGCACGGTATTGATGATCGTTGGACCGCCGGGACTGCCGACGGTAAACCAGAGCGTGCCGTCTTTGCGCATCACAAATGTCGGCGTCATCGCTGACAACGGCCGTTTGTGCGGCGCTACTGCGTTGCGTTCGCCCTGGATCAATCCGTAGAGATTCGGCGTGCCGGGCTTGGCGGCGAAATCATCCATCTCGTCATTCATGAGGAGGCCGGTTCCTTTCGCAACGACGGCCGAGCCGAACGAGTTGTTCAGCGTATAAGTATTCGCCACGGCGTTGCCTTCGGCATCCACGACAGTGAAGTGCGTGGTCTCATCTGATTCATATCCAAGTGGTTTCCCTGCTTTCACCTGTTCACTCGTCGACGCTCGCTCCGGATTGATTGTGCGGCGCAATTGCGCAGCATATTTCTTGTCGACAAGTCCCGCGATTGGTACTTTCACAAAATCGGTATCGCCCATGTATTCAGCGCGATCGGCAAATGCCCGACGCATCGCTTCGGTCATCAGGTGATATCGATCGGACGATGCCCAATCCATTTTCTTGAAGTCAAAGCCCTCCAGGATGTTCAGCATCTCGATCAGCACGGCGCCACCGGATGACGGCGGCGGCATCGAAACTATTTCGTAGCCGCGATAAGTTCCATGCAGGGGCTCGCGTTCCTTCGCGACATAACCGCGCATGTCCTGCATCGTGAGCAAGCCGTCGTGGCGCTTCATGTCTTCCACTATCAGTCGCGCCGTCTGACCTTCATAGAATTCATTCGGCCCGCCACGCTGCAAACGTGCAAACGTCGCCGCGAGATCGGGCTGCCGAAACACTTCGCCTTCGTGGTAGAAATTTCCGTTCTTGAGATAGATGCGCTTCGTCTCGGAATACTTCGAGAGATATTCGCTATTGCCGCGCAGGCCTCGCGCCAAATTGTAGGTTACGTTTATCCCATTAGCCGCGAGCGCGCGCGCCGGTTCAATCAACTGCGACCAGCTCAACTTATGCGAACCGTATTTTTTCAGAGCCAGTTCCATTCCCCGCACGGTGCCGGGAACACCAGCCGCGCGATAACCTTCGATCGATCCGCCCTCACCCTTGATCACGTTGCCATCTTTGTCTAGATAGATATTGTGCGTTGCTGCCGCCGGGGCCATCTCGCGATAATCAATGGCCGTCGATCGTCCGTCTTTCAAGTGAATCATCATGAAGCCGCCGCCGCCGAGATTTCCCGCCGCGGGATGCGTTACCGTCAACGCGAACGCGACAGCAATTGCGGCATCGATGGCGTTGCCGCCGCGCTTCATGATGTCTACGCCAACCTTCGAAGCGACCTCGTTGATCGAGGCGACCACGCCGTGCCGCGCGCGGACCGGCTCACGTGACGCGGCGAGCGTGGTTGTTAGAACAGGTGAGTTTTGAAAGGATCCGAAAGACGCAGTCAGAATAGCGATAAGGATGACCATCGACAGCAGTCGCGGAGTTCTGAACATGATTCTCTCCTTAAGTTTAGCGCGGGCTACGGCCCGCCATCGCACAACCTACAAAACCGGCGAGCGGTAGCCCGCCGCTAAACGAATATTCAAGAACTGACGTTTACGCGATTAATCTTTCCGGCGAAAACATATTTGCCGGATCAAGCTGTTCCTTAATCCGCTTCATCAATTCGGCCGCGGCCCCGAAACTTCCCCAGGCATCGATCTCATTTTTGATTTCAACCGGCGCGCGGTCAACGACCAAACTGCCGCCGAGATTCTCTGCTTTCCGTCGCAACTGTTCAAGCACGCGTACGGTTTGCTGTTGATAAGGCGAAGCGCCAGCCGTCGCCTGCACCCTGCCGTCCCCCAATCCTGCGTGCCATCGAAGATTGATCTGCGATGCACCTTCCCTTTCAGCATCGCCGACGTCGTTGAGGAACGAATTCAAATCCGTCGGCAGCATCTTCGCGCGCCAAACCAAATCCGATCCGTCAGGAGCTGAACTGCTCAGCTTCTGCCACGTGTCATCGTCATCGTCGTGAACCGCGCACTGAACTTTCGCGTCATCGCGAAGAATCTTCAAAGCCTGTGCAGCTTGCGCGATGACCGCCTGGCTCGATCCCGCAAAACGGATCATTAGGGCGCCGTCGCTTGCTTCTGTGTCCGGCATGATCTGCTTCGCCAGGCGTGACGACAGCAACTCTACCGCTACCGGAAAAGTTTGATTTGCAATCGTGCGGCCTGCCGTAAACAACGACGCGATCGGGCCCGACGCGACGATCGTTCGCGTTTCCGGAGGCAGCGGGCGCAGCTTGAAAGTCACTTCCGTAATCAAACCCAGCGTGCCGTAACTGCCAGTAAACAACTTGCAGAGATCATAACCGGCGACATTCTTAACCACGGTTCCGCCCGCTTTGATCATCTGACCATCAGCCAGCAAAACCTTCATGCCAATCACGAACGATCGCAGCGGCCCATAGCCGAAACTATGCGGACCGTTGCGCGCAAGCGCGACCGCGCCGCCAAGTGTTCCGGACGAATCATCCGACATGTCGATCGGCAACCATTGACCCGCTAGCCTCAAATGATTTTGAAATTCGAACAGTGTTGCGCCGGCTTCCGCGGTGGCGACGAGATCGGCCGGTTCGTGCCCGATGATTCGCGTGATGCGGCGCGTGCTCAAAACTACGTCGGCGCGATCCAGAAGATTGCCCCAATCTATTCGACTCGAGGCGCCTGCTGGAACTATCGACAACGCTTCCGTGACGGCAAACCTAATAACCTCGGCAGCTTCGCCGATCGATCCCGGCGCAACTTCGATCGTTCGGATAAGCTGATTGTTCTCAGCTTCGCTGCTGGTCTCAATCGAAACATGTCGCGTGTTCTGCTCACCAACCAGCCGCGAGAGTTCGCGCGAGATGCGAGCGTCGTTGAGTTTGTTCGCGACCAAAGTCTTGCTTTGAGTGGCACATTCCAAAGCGGTGCGCACTTCTCCCACTCCCTTTGGGAGAGGGCTGGAGTGAGGGACGAAGTTACGGCGCGAAAAACCCTCACCCTGAGCTGTGTCAGTACCGGGAGCGGTAGCGACCGGATCACTGATATCGGGAGGTTCATTTGATCCGGTCGCTACCGCTCCCGGTACTGACATATTAGCCGTCGCCACCGCGCGCGCTTCACCACATCCGCGGGGCATCGGAATAATCTTTCCGGGATTGCAGAGACCGGACGGATCGAATGCCGCGCGCACACACAGCATCGCATCCATGTCGTCATCAGAAAAGATCAACGGCAGATAAGAACTCTTGTCCAGGCCGACGCCGTGTTCACCCGTAATTGATCCGCCGGCGCGAACACAGGTCTCCATAATCTCGCGGCCTGCCTGCCGAACGTTTTCGATGTCCGTGCCGCGTCGCAGATCAAAACAGATCAGCGGATGAAGATTGCCGTCGCCGGCATGGAAGACATTTGCGAGTTGCAGACTGTACCTGTCTGCGATGCGGTAGGTTTCCGCGAGGACCTCCGGCAGACGCGAGCGCGGCACGACCGCGTCCTGGATCATCACGTCCGGCATCAGACGCCCAACCGCGCCGAAAGCGCCTTTGCGCGCGGCCCACAGTTTCTTTCTTTCGTTTTCATCCGTGGCCGAGCGGACCGAACGCGCGCCGTGCTCGCGCAAAATCGCTGCAGTCTTCTCAGCATCGTCATCGATCCCAGCTTCGACGCCGTCGAGTTCGACCAGCAGAACGGCTTGCGCATCGATCGGCAACCCAGCGGTGAACACGCTTGCCTCGACCGCGCGAATGATCGCGTTGTCCATCATCTCAAGCGCCGCCGGCAGCATTCCCGCCGCGATGATCGCCGAAACGGCGTGACTGGCATCGTCAACGTCGAGAAAATCAGCAAGCAGCGTGCGCACGGCAGGCGGAATCGGCGACAACTTTACGGTCGCTTCCGTGGCAATTCCGAACGTGCCTTCCGATCCGACAAACACGCCGAGCAAATCGTAGCCGGGCGCATTGCGATCCAAATCGACGATCGATCCGTCCGCCAAAACGACGCGCGCGCCGATCACATGATCGGTCGTCGTTCCGTATTTCAAGCAGTGAATGCCCCCTGCGTTTTCCGCGATGTTGCCGCCGATCGTGCACGACGGCTGGCTGGAAGGATCGGGGACGTAATACAAACCGAATGGCGCGACTGCGCGTGACAGTTGCGCGTTGACGAGTCCCGTTTGCACGACTGCGACTCGATTCTGCCGATCTATCTTCAGAATCTCTCGCATGCGCGCGAGTTCGATCACAATGCCACGATCGATCGCCAGAGCGCCGCCCGATAATCCAGTTCCCGCGCCGCGCGGCGCAAAGCTTACGCGCTCGCGCGAGAGCACTTTCAGGACTTCCGCGGTTTCATCAGTCGAAGTAGGAAACACGACCGCACGCGGCGGATGCTTGTGCTGCGGCAACCCGTCGCATTCATAAACGATTAGTTCATCGGGCTCTGACAGAACGTTCTCGTCGCCCACAACGTCGCGAAGTTCGTCGACGACTGCGTCCGTTGCGGCGATCTGTTGACGACTGGCGGCCATCACTCTCGAGGAATTCTAAAGAGAAGAGGAGAAACGTGATGATACACCACGGGCGCATTTTCCGAAGCAAGCGATCGCACGCGCATCTTTTTGCATTTCGTGGGCGTCAGCGGGCGAGTAGTTTATGAACGATGAGAAACCGCAGATGAACGCGGATAAACTCAGATAGACATCTATTACTCATAAGGGAGCACTTTTCTTTTCAGCAACTAAACCTTCGGTTGTCAGTATTACCCTCTTTATATCCACGCGCGGTCTCCCGAAATTTATTAAGAGGCAAAGGGGCAATCCGGTTGCTTTCAAGTAATTCAAACATTGAGCAGTGTGAATTGCATCGAAGAACTTCACCGCTTTTATCTCAAGCAGCACTACATTTTCAACTACTAAATCAGCGACATATGTGCCGACGACAACATCATCGTATCGTACTTCCATCAATTGCTGTTGGGACACACGAAGACCCACCTTACGGAGTTCGATCACCAAGGCGTTCTCGTAAATTTTCTCGAGAAAACCACAACCAAGCCGGTTGCCTACCGTGAAGGAGCAGCCGATTATCTTCTCAGTCACTCGATCGATTTCCGATTTGTGTCCATCCGTGTTCATCTGCGGTTTCAATTTGGAGCAGTTCCGCCAGCGTCAGAATTATATCTCCCGAGTCGATAAACAAGATAGATCGCCAATCCCACAGCCGCGGCGATCGTTGTCGCAATCGCTTCATATAACGTGCTGTTCGCGAGCAGCCACGCTGCCAGGATTAATGCCGCCACCGCAATCACAGCACCTCCACGAAGTTTGAAGTGAGCCGCCGGCGCACCGGCTTTTTTTCTTAACACCGGCAAGGCCGCGCACGTGACTGCATACGCGACTAGCCGCGCAATGGTGCTAATCGTCAGCGCCGCCACAAACGAACTCTTCAGAGTTAGCACCAGCATTAAGGCAGTTGTAACTACAATCGAGATGTGCGGCGTAAAGAAGCGCCGGTGCACGCGGGCGAAGAACGCAGGTAGTTGTTTCTGTTCGGCGATCGCAAACGGCACGCGCGACGCCGACAGCACCGTGATATTCAAATTGCCCGCTACCGAAATGATCGCGCCTGCGGAAATGATCGCGGCGCCCGCCGTGCCCATGAACCTTTGGCCGGCATCCGCCAGCGGCCTGGTCGAATTCGCCAAGCCCGGCAGCGTACCGATGCAGACGATTTGAATCAGGATATAGGTCGATGCGATCACCGCCATCGCGATCAGCAGGGCGCGCGGCAAATCTCTCTGCGGATTGCGAATCTCGCCGGCCGGAATCACCGCCATCTCAAAACCCGTGAACGCATAAAGCAACAAAAGAACGGATTGCGAGAACGCGCCCGTCGATGGTCGTGCGCCTAACGCGAAAGCGTGGGGACTGAGAAAGAAAAGCCCGGCGGCGATGAAGATGAGCATCGGCACCAGCTTGCCGATGGTAAAAATGTTGCTCGCAATTGCCGCCTGCCGCACGCCGAGAATGTTCAGCGCGGTCAGTGCTATGACAACAAAAACTATGATCGCGGCTCGAGTAATACCGGAATTAGCCGGCGCCCAGAAGAACGTCAAATAACTGACCATCAGGTTGCAGTTCGCCGCGAACGCCGTCAGTCTCGCTAACCAAATCAGCCAACCAACTTCAAATGCGACAGTTGGCCCAAATGCTTCGCGCGCGTACAGGTAAGGTCCTCCGGTTTCGTTGAAGCGGCTACCAACTTCCGCAAAGCACAGGATGATCAGCATCACCACCAGCCCGCACGCGACGAACGCGATCAGACTGTATGCGCCGATCAATCCATAGACCTTCGACGGCAGCCCGAAGATGCCGGCGCCGATGATTCCATTGATGGTGACGGCGACCAGGTCCCAGCGGCGAATACCGCGAACCAGACCCTCGGATGAAGTGGTTGGAATTGCGGCTGAATTTGTTTTCATGAGCCAAAGGCAGCGGCTATGCCGCCTGATGTGCGGAAAGGCTCTGCCTTTCCGATGCTCTTATCTGAAGAATTCAGCGAGGCTACGCCTCGCGACTGTGTGGGAGGCGTAGCCTCCGACAACTTCCGTCGTTCACGGAAAGCCATAGGCTTTCCGCACATCGGGCGGCAAAGCCGCAAGCACTGGCGTCCGCTACCGCGAGCGCTTCTCTAACGCTTCGCGCGCGACTTCCTTATCATCAAAATGAAAAACTTCCCGGCCGATGATTTGATAGTCCTCGTGCCCTTTGCCGGCGATCAGAACTAAGTCATCAGTCCGTGCTTGCGCGATGGCGTGATGAATAGCCTCGCGGCGATCGGCAATCTTTTCATAAGGCTTGCCGGTCTTCTTAATTCCCTCTTCCGCGTCGGCGAGAATCTGGTTTGGATCTTCAGTACGCGGATTATCGGAAGTAAGAATCACCACGTCACTCAACGAACCGGCGGCTTCGCCCATCGGGGCGCGCTTCGATCGATCGCGATCGCCGCCGCAACCAAACACCGTGATGATTTTTCCTTTCGTAACCTCACGAGCCGTGCGCAAAACATTCAGCAGCGCATCATCGCTATGCGCGTAATCAACAACGACGGCGAAATCGCCTTCATTAGGCACGCGCTCGAATCGTCCGGGCGCGCCGGTACACTTCTGCAGCGCTTTCACGATCACGTCTAACGAATAGCCGAGCGCGCGTCCGCTCGCGACCGCAGCCAGCGTGTTGTAAACATGCGGCGGTCCCACCAGCGGCGAATGAAAATCGATCTCGGTGTCAGGCGTGCGCAAACGAAACTGCATTCCGTTCAAAGAGAATTCAGGATCGCGCGCAGTGATATCAGCCTCAGATCTCACTGCATAACGAACGACCTTCAGCCCTTCTTGCTCCAGCCGATCGGCCAACTCAATTCCATGAGCATCGTCGACATTGATGACGGAAGTCTTCGGTCGCGAGCCGAGCCGCCCATCAAACAGACGCTGTTTCGCGTACCAGTAATTCTCCATCGTCTTGTGATAGTCGAGGTGGTCGCGAGTGAGGTTCGTAAAGACCGCCACCTCGTAATCCAATTCATCGCAGCGATGAAAGTCCATCGCCTGGGACGAGCACTCCATCACCGCGGTCTTGCATCCGATGTCGACTGCTTGTCGCAGCAGGCGTTGCATGTCCGTCGCTTCAGGCGTAGTGCGGCCCGCTTTCTTTCGCTCTTTGCCAAGCCGATATTCGACTGTTCCCGTCATCGCGACGGGCTCACCGGCAGCTTCCGGAATCGAAGCGATCAAGTACGCGCAGGTCGTCTTGCCGTTCGTTCCGGTAATTCCTACGAGGTTTAGTTCGCGGGAAGCATGGTGATGAACTTCGGCCGCCGCAAGCGCCATCGCGCGGCGAATGTCTACGACTTGAATCCAGGCGCCGCTGAAATCGTCTGGTCTTTCAAGTTCAGAGATGACGCCGACCGCGCCTTGCTGCATGACTTGTGGCAAAAACTTGTGGGCATCGAACAATTCGCCGCGCACGGCCGCGAACAGACTCCCGTGTTTTGCCTGCCGTGAATCGTGCGCGACGTCGGTCACGATCGTGTCTGAGTCGCCTGATAACTTGCCCTCAGTAACAGCGGCGATATCGCCGACGGTCACCGGTTTCTTCTGTGTCTTAGTTTCCAAAGATGCGCGACCTGTTTAAGGTAGACTGGGAAGAGCGATTCGCGATTATAATCAACGCCGCCAATTTCTGATATGCCAAGGACCGGGAGCAGTCTTCTCCTCAACCTTTGGGAGAGGTTGGGTGAAGGTCCCCGACGAAGTCGGGTTAGCGACCGGATCAAGATAATTGGCGGTGGCAACCTTGATCCCGTCGCTACCGCTCCGGGTACTGACACGCATAGGAGATTAACGAGATGAGACTAGTTATCGGACTATTCTGCTTGATGACCATCAGCGTTGGTTTCATGCGCATGCCCATTTCCACGAACGCAGCAGCGCCTGAATACGACATCATCATTCGCAACGGTCGCGTAGTCGATGGTACGGGCCGCTCAGGATTCAATGCTGACGTGGCTATTAAGAACGATCGCATTGCGCGTATTGGGAATCTCAGCCACGCGAAAGCCGTGCGCGAGATCGATGCCCGTGGGCAAGTGGTCGCGCCTGGCTTCATCGATATGTTGGGACAGTCCGAGCAATACGTTCTGATCGACCGCCGGGCGATGAGCAAAGTCATGATGGGGGTGACAACTGAGATAACCGGTGAAGGCGAATCCATTACTCCTTTGAATGATCGGATTCTAAAAGAGCAGGAAGACTTCAATCGGCGATTCAATCTGACCGTCGATTGGCGCACGCTCGATCAATATTTCAAACGGCTGGAGAAACAAGGCGCCGGAATAAATCTCGGAACGTTTGTCGGCGCGACGCAGGTGCGTGAGTACGTGATCGGCTACGACGATCGACCGCCAACGGCGGCGGAACTGGAGCAGATGAAGAAACTGGTCGCTGATGCGATGAAGGATGGCGCGCTCGGCGTTTCAACCTCGCTTCAATATGTTCCCGCGCGATTCGCGAAGACCAATGAGATCGTCGAACTCGCAAAAGTCGCACATCAATACGGCGGCATCTACATCACGCATCAGCGCAGCGAAGCCAACGCGATCGACGATTCGATGAAAGAAGTTTTCGAGATTGCTCGTCGCGCGAAAATCCCGGCTGAGATTTGGCACTTCAAAACTGCTTACAAGAAAAATTGGGGCCGCATGCCTGAGATGCTGCGTCGAATCGCGGCTGCGCGCCGACAAGGTTTGAAGATCACAGCGGATGTCTATCCGTACGTGGCCGGCAGCACTTCGTTGAGCGCGTGCCTGCCGCCGTGGACGCTCGAAGGCGGCACGGACAAAATGGTTGCACGATTGAGAGACAGGTCCACACGCGAACGTTTGAAGAAAGAGATTACAACCGACTCGAAGGATTGGGAGAATATTTATCTGGGCAGCGGCGGGCCCGGCGGAATTCTGATCGGCGCTGTGGTTAATCGCGAACTTGAAAGTTGGCAAGGCAAGCGGCTCTCAGAGATTGCCGCGGCGCAAAACAAAGATCCGCTCGACGCTCTGTTTGATTTCATCATCGCGGATCATGGCCAGACCGGCGCGATCTTTTTCATGATGCAGGAGAGTGACATGAAGGCCGCGCTCAAATCTCCTTTCGTCAGTATCTGTACTGATAGTGGTGCGCGTGCGATTGATGGCCCGCTCGCCGGATCGAAATCGCACCCGCGCGGCTGGGGAACCTATCCGCGAATTCTCGGTCGTTATGTCCGCGATGAAAACTTGTTGCCGCTGGAACTCGCGATTCACAAGATGACCGGGCTGCCGGCGTCGAATGTCGGATTGCCGCAGAGAGGTTTGATTCGCGAAGGCTACTTCGCGGACATCACGATCTTCGATCCGAAGACAGTGATCGATCGCGCGACCTTCGAAGAGCCCAACCAATATCCGGTCGGCATTAATTACGTGATCGTCAACGGGCAGATCGAAGTTGATAACGGAACACGCACGCCGGTGAATTCAGGACGAGTTCTGCGCGGACCGGGGTATCAACGTTGAAGGAGCGCGGACATCTCTGCCCGCATAAGCGCGAAGCGCGAAGGTGAGGTAGGCTGCTCTGCCGCCTGATGTGCGGTAAGGCTTTGCCTTACCGGATCGCCTTCATAAATATTCTTCGGCGAGGCTCAGCCTCGCCGGAATTCTTTTTAAGTAACGGACGGAAAGGCAGAGCCTTTCCGCAAGGTGCTGCGGCATAGCCGCGGCTTTACAGCGAGCCTATGATCGCTCGGTATTGATCCTCTGTAAACGCCTTCAGCGTCTCAGTGCTGACGTTCCCTTGCGAACCAAGACCGAGAATTGCTTTGGCATAGGTCTCGTCGTCAGGCGCTTCGATCACGCAAACCAGATCGTAACGACCCATGGTCAGGTAAACGTCCTTCATCTCGATTCCAGCCTTCTTGAAGGCTTTGCGTCCTGCGTCGAGCCGCTTGGCGCTCGACCCGACTTTCGAGACTCCTTGTTGCGTCCACTTCAGTAAAGCAATGTAAGTTGGCATAACGGTTCTCCTTAGCTTGTGTCAGAAGCCCGACCGTTAGGAAGGGCAACTTTGATTGCCTGCCCTCCCTGACGGTCGGGCTTCTGACACTAGATCTTAATGATGATGTTCTTCCTGAACAGCAGCCACATCAAAAACAGCCACAGCAGGATGAACGAAATCGCGAACGCCAGCGATGCGTTATTAGGCGAAAGCCACGAAGCGAACAGATGGTTGTAGATGAAAGGTTGCAGGGCCTGGGGCGATCCGTCGGGTTTCGTAACGTGAAGCAGCGAACTGAACTTTCCCATGAATCCGCTGCTCATTCCCATCAGCCGGGCCATCACTCCCGTCCCCACGAATAGAACGATTGCGTTCACGCCAAAGATGACGAACGGTTTGGTCCACCACTTCCATCCTTTGATATCGATCAACCAGTAACACAACGCCAGAAATTGCAGAGCGAGGCCCGCGGTAAAGAAAACATATGAACTAGTCCACAGTGATTTGTTGATCGGGAACCAGGGATTCCAGCACCAACCGATGATCATGCAGACGATCCCGGCAATGAACATGTAAGCGACTTTCTCGATTGGCGTCTTGTCTTTCGCTCGGATCAAATAACCTGTGAGCACGCCGAACAGAGTCGTAGCCAGCGCGCCCATCGTGCTCAAGATTCCTTCGGGATCGTAGACAATTCCCTGCTTCCAGATGTGGGGCCCAAACACTTTGCGATCGAGAATTGATGCCAGACTGCCTTCCTTACTCAGGTCACCAACGTAATAGCCGTTCCAGTGCACGTGCTTCATCGCGACGAAATAGATCACGAGCAGCGCCAGCGCAATGATCGCGGTGGTCCGCCGCCGCGTCGTCAGGTAGATAATGCCCGCAAAGAAGTAGCAGACGGCGATGCGTTGCAGCACACCGGGAATACGAATTGTCGATAGATGAAAATAAGGAAAGCCGGCGAGAAATTCGCCGAGCAGGAAGATGATCGCAGATCGATAGGCGACTTTAATGAAGAGCGAGCGACGCGCATCTCCGCGCTCGATTCTCTTTCCAAAGGCGAGCGGAATTGCGACGCCAACGATGAACAGAAAGAACGGAAAGATCAGATCAGTCGGCGTCCAGCCATTCCATTCCGCATGTTCGAGCGGCCAATAGATGTGCGACCAAGTGCCGGGATTGTTAACCAGCACCATGCCCGCGATCGTGAGACCGCGAAAGACGTCGAGGGAAACGAGGCGTTGTGGTTGATCAGGCATAAAAGTCATCCGCAGATTACACAGATTGCACAGATTTAGAAAACATCAATCACCTGGGTTGCAAGCGGCGACCACTGAAATTAAGCAGTAGTTCAATCTGATATTCCGACGTTTAAGATACTTTCTTTTTCTTCTTTCCCGTCTGTGTAATCTGCGTAATCTGCGGATAATTCTTATTGTCGCGCCGGCGCGGTCACAACCACTCGCGTCCCCAATCCAAACTCTTCTGGATTCGGCAGCGTCGAGGTTGCCTCATACTTTCGCAACGCTTCATCCATCAGTCGACTCTTCATCAGCCAGATCGAAACCATTTGATCGTAGCGAGCCAGCACGCTATCCAACCAATACGGCCGATTCTCAGCCAGCCATTGATGTCGATAACCTTCCTTCAATATCGAAAGCTCTTCCGCCATCTCACGCAGGTTGTTGTAAATCGCGCCGGTATAGTAACGAAGTTTACGCGCCTTAACGCGGTCACCGAGATTCAAATACGCATCCCAATATTGATCGCTGAACTTCAGCATTACTTCGTAGCGCCTGCCCAGATGATCGAAGCGCTGCGCCGCAAATCTCATCGCGTCCAACGTCGATTGATTCCGGCGCGCGCGCTTTTCGTTCTTGATAATCGATTCCTGTGCGTCTTCAACCTGCTTGCGCATGGCGACGATCTTGTCTTTGAGGCTGCGCGCCTGATTCTGAAACTGGGTCGTGAAAGGATCGCGCCAGAAAAGTTCATCAGTCGTACCGGCGGTTAACATTGCGTTGATGCTTCCCAGCGAGTGTGTCGCCTTCACAAAGTCATTTCCCTCGGCGCGGAAGAACGACCAGTCGAAGTTGCGATCGAACTTATCGACATCCAGCGCGCCTTCCTGCCATGAAGCCGCAGCACCCAAAGCCATCGGATACCAGCCCATTTCAAAAAGCGTCTCGCCGTCGTCGTCCCAGGTTGTATTCATCATTCCGATCGCGCCGGCTTTCTGGCCGTCGCGCACAAAGTTGACGATGTTCTTTACGGCCGCATCGGTGTTCGGAAAAATTTGGTTCCAGGTTTGCGCACCGGGACAAACGAACTGCTGCAGGCCCGCGTCCTGAAACGGTTTGATCGACGGCCAGAAATCGTCGCGCGCCCCGTATTGCCAATTCATCACGATCATGTCTTTGGGAATATTGCCGATCAGATCGGGATGATGCAGCGCTATGTCCCCCCAAAACATTAGCCGCCGATTATATGGCTTCAAGAGATCGCGAACACGATTCAGATGTTCGAAGTAAACCGCGCCGACGCCTTTCGCCTGCGCTTCGTTTCGACTCTGACCTTCACCTAATTCGAACGTTTCATCCTCGCCAAGGTGAAAGAACTGTCCCGGGAATAATTCGTTCAGTTCTTTGTACCAATCTTCGATCAGCTTGTAGCTCGCCGGTTGCTGCGGCGAAAGCACATCGCCATAAGGCGTCTCAGCCAGCTCCGCATATTTCTCGAGGCGCAGAGCTTTATGAAGATGACCGAACGTCTGCTGCTCGGGAACCAATTCAACGTGATAGTTGCGCGCGTACGCGACCAACTCTTTGATTTCCGCAGGCGTAAGCGATCCGCCTTCCGGCCCAATCAGCGGATGCGACTCGCTCGCGAACGTGTGCTCCATATAAAAGGAGTGCATGTTCATTTTGAGATCGGCTTCCGTGCGAATCTGCCGCTTGATGTAATCGACGGTTGGCACCGGGCCACGGCTAATATCGTCAGAGACGCCGCGCCAACGCATCGTGGGCCAATCGATAATCTTCACCAACGGAATGAACGCGCTCGCACCTTCGCCGCGCACCAGCTGTTTCAGCGTCTGCAATCCATAGAAGGTCCCCGCGACGGTGTTGCCGGCGACGATTACGTGATCAGCACTGACGACGATCATGTAACCTTCTTCATTCAAACTGCTGGGCGGTGCAGTGCCGCTGCGCTTGAGAGCCTGAGCAATCGGAAGTAGATCGATTCGCCCAACCAAAATGTCTCTGCGCGATTTCCCCATCGCCAGGGCGACGCCGGCGGTCGCCTTCACATCATCGATAAAGTCCTGCGCGGCGAAGCGATCTTCTGCTGACTTGCTATCGGCCAGCACGATGCGCGCGTCGCGGCCAAGCAGAAATGATCCGTCACCAACGGTTAACTGTTTTGGCTCGGGGATTATTTGAACATTTGATGATTGGGCATTCGCTGAGGCGAAAACCAGAGTGGATAAAATCGCGAACCCTAAGATTTTGGTTCGTGTTAGAGTTGTTCCCATTGCTCGAGGTAATTTATGGCGTCTATAAGTTTTGATTGATTGATTAACCAGGGCGCTCGACTATTTACCTGATATCGAAGGCGAATACAATACCGTTTAGAGTCGGCACTTGTGCCGACACCCACTTGGCGGACAAGTCCGCCGTCTAAACGGTCCTGGTGGAGAACTGATCGTGTCATTGATGCTTCAGGAGATCGCCGAGCAACCGGCGGCGCTAGAAAAAACAGTCGCGGAAGAGCGTGCGAAGATTGCGCGCCTGGGCGAGTCGATTAAGAAAAGAGAGATCGATCTAATTGTGCTCGTCGCGCGTGGCAGCTCAGACAACGCCGCGTTGTTCGGACGTTACTTGTTGGAGATCACGACGGGCATTCCGGTTTCGCTCTCTGCCCCATCGGTCCACACTCTCTATCACGCGAAACTGAATTTGAAACGCGCGCTGGTGATTGGCGTTTCGCAATCAGGTGAAGGCGAAGATATCAACCGCGTGCTTGAAAATGCGCGCGGCGGTGGAGCGTTCACGATTGGCATCACGAACGAGCCGGCTTCATCGATGGTCAAGCTCGTTGACGAGACGCTGCTGATGCACGGCGGACACGAACGCTCGGTCGCCGCCACGAAAACTTTTACGGGCCAGATGATGTTGTTCTACCTGCTGGCGGCAGCACTGGCCAGAGACGGACGCGGCATTGACTGTGATGCGATTCCGAATCTGGCGGCGCGCGCGTTGGAGCAAAAGCCGGCGATTGTCGAGTTAGTTCAGCGCTACGTGTTCATGGAAAACTGCGTCGTCGTCGGTCGCGGTCTGGCCTACGCGAACGCGTACGAGTTCGCTTTGAAGTTGATGGAAACCTGCTACGTGGTCGCCGAAAGATTTTCATCGGCGGATTTCCTGCACGGCCCAGTCGCCATGATCGAGCGTCACTTTCCGGTGATTCTGTTCGCACCACCGGGAGTGATGCTCGAGGGAACAAAAGATCTCATTCGACGTTTGCGTGAACTGCGCGCCGACACCTTGACGATCACCGCCGATCTCGATGCGGCCGCGATGGGCTCGCGCTCGATCATCATGCCGCGCGAGATCGATGAATTTCTCGCGCCGATTCCTTACATCATTCCGGCGCAACTGTTCGCGGCACTGTTGGCTGAAGCCAAGGGCCTCGACCCTGACGCGCCGCGATCGCTATCCAAAGTGACGAGGACTTTGTAGTCCGCGCAGCGGACATCCGAAAATAGCCCAGCACTTCAGTGCTGTACGGGGACAAAGAATACTTTGAGAGCCCGTGAAACGGGCGACAGAAATCGGAGTGCGAACGAACCTCAATCGTCTGCTTCGCGGACTTGGAAACTATTATTACTCGTGTTCTCCAGCGATGAATCGCTAAGCTATTTTCGGCAGTCCGCTGCGCGGACTAATCTAAATGCCAGATCTCTTTCAACCCGCAGAATTAGCTGATAATCGTAAAGCACCCGGACATCTTCTGCGCGTGCTCGGCGTGGGTTTTGGTCTTGCTGTGACGATTGGCGGCACGATCGGCATGGGCATCCTGCGCACGCCGGGAGAAGTCGCGTCGCAACTGCCAACTCCGACTCTTTTCATCGGTGTCTGGATTCTCGGTGGCGTGTACGCACTGCTCGGCGCGATCTCAGTGGCTGAGTTGGGCGCAATGATTCCGCGTTCAGGCGGATGGTACGTCTTTATTCATCGCGCGATGGGAAATTATCCGGGCTTCGTTGTCGGCTGGAGTGACTGGCTCTCGACCTGTGGAACACTGGGCGTAATCGCGATGGTTGTCGGCGAATACTCCGCGGTGCTTATTCCCGGATTCGCCGGCCGCGACAAACAAATTGCTATTGCGGTCGTGCTGCTGTTCGCGGCGCTGCAATGGCGCGGCATTCGTTGGGGCAGCTTCACGCAAAACTTAACGAGCTTGATCAAGACGCTTGTGTTCGCGGCAATCGCAATCGCGGCGTTTACGATCGCCGGAAAATCTAACACGGGCGTCGCCCTGCCGGCGCCTCACGGCCTCGCCTTCTTCACCGCGCTAATCGTCGCGTTGCAAGGCGTCCTTTACACTTACGACGGATGGTACGGAGTCATCTATTTTGGCGAAGAGGTCCGCGATCCGAAACGCGATGTGGTGCGGTCAATGTTCGGCGGTGTGCTGCTGGTCATCGCGATTTATCTCATCGTCAATCTCGCATACATTCACATTTTGCCAATGTCACAGCTCGCGCATGAAGACCTTCCCGCGGGAGCGGTCGCGCGCGTTATCTTTGGAGATTACGGCGACAAGGCCATCAGAATTCTCGCGATCCTTTCGCTGTTGAGCACTATCAACGCGTACACGCTGACCGCGCCCCGGATTCTGTACGCGATGAGCTGTGACGAACTGTTTCATCGTCATGCTTCGCGAGTGAATCGCGGCGGAACGCCTACCACCACGCTCTTGATCAGCGTCGTTGCTGCGATTCTCTTCATCGTCAGCGCAAAATTCACCGCGATCCTCGCCGCGCTCGCGTTCTTTTTCGTGGCAAACTATTCGATGGCCTATATCTCGGTAATCGTTCTACGGCGGCGCGAGCCCAATTTACCAAGACCATATCGCGTGTGGGGCTATCCCTGGACCACTCTGTTGGTGCTGCTGGGATCGATCGCCTTTTTGGCAGGAGCGATATATAGCGATAAGAAAAACAGCCTGGTGGCGTTGGCGATTCTGGCCGCGAGCGTGCCCATCTATCTCATCAGCAAGCTCTTCTCTCCGGCGCGAAGCGCTTAGATGCGATTGCTCGCAACCCTATGCTATTCTCGCTGACAGCCGAAAATGATTTGCGAAAGTGGCGGAATTGGCAGACGCGCCAGACTTAGGATCTGGTACCGAAAGGTGTGGGGGTTCGAGTCCCCCCTTTCGCACCAACGGCAGTGAGCAGTTTGCAGTGAGCGGTGAGCAATCGTCTTATCTACCGCGCGCAGTCAAGGAAGTCGTTTTAGTGATTGCGGTATGACTGCTCACTGCCAACCGCTCACTGCTAACTTCTTATGAAAACTGAACTCAAAGAAATCTCTCCAACACGTAAACAGATTGATATCGAGATCGACGCTGATGCAGTGCGCGCCGTTTACGATCGCGTTAGCGATCGTTACGCAAAGGGCGCCAACGTTCCTGGCTTTCGTCCTGGTCACGCACCGCGCGGCGTCGTGCGCACGCGCTTCAAGGATCAGATTCGCACGGAAGTTCTGCGCGAGTTGCTTCCCGATGCGGTGCAGAAAGCCATCACCGAGCACAACGTAGAAGCTCTGGGCGAGCCTGAGCTAAATCTCGAGAACAATGAAGGTCTCGATCAGCTCGGAGAGAAACCAATTGCATTCAATGTAAACATCGATGTTTTGCCAGAGATTAAGCTGGATAATTATAAAGGCCTCGAAGCGACGCGCCGCACGCGCCCGGTGAAAGATGAAGATGTGAATCGGGTGCTCGATCAACTGCGCGAAACTTCGGCATCGCTTCAGCCCGTCGAAGATCGCGGCGCCCAAGTCGGCGACACAGTGACCGCAAACTTTCATGGCTTGTTCGTCGACACGCCCGAAGCTGAACCAATCAATGTCGAAGACGTCGACGTTGTGCTCGGCGGCGAAGGCGTCGTGCAGGCTATAACCGACAATCTCGTCGGCGCGAAACCCGACGATGAAAAGACGTTTTCCGTGGATTATCCTGAGGATTTCAGCGCAAAAGGCCTTGCCGGCAAGAAAGTCGAGTACACCGTAAAGGTGAACGCCGTGCGGATCAAAGAGCTGCCCGATCTCGATAATGAATGGGCGCAGAGCCTTGGTGAAGAGATCGAGTCGCTCGATCAATTGAAGGAAAGGGTCCGCGCCGATCTGGAAGCGCAGACGAAGAATGAAGCGGAAGGAAAAGTACGCACGGATCTACTTCGATCGCTTGTCGACGCCCATCAATTCGACTTGCCTGATCGTTTAGTCGAACACCAGACTGAGCACCGCTTTGAATCAGTTGTGCGCGATATGATTGGCCACGGCATCGATCCGCGCAATCCGGAACTCGACTGGGAGAAGGCGCGTGACTCCTTGAAGGAGCAAGCGCGTTACGAATTGCGCAGCTCGCTGCTGCTGGAAACGATCGCTGACGAAGAAAAGATCGAGGTGAGCGATCAGGAAATCGAAGACGAGATCAACGCAATCGCCGACGCCTCGAGACAGACGCCGGAACAAGTGCGATCAGTCTTGACAAAGCAGGGAGGCGAACGTAGCATCGCTCCGAGGTTGCGCAATCGCAAAGCGCTCGACTTCTTAGTCGCGAATGCGAACGTAACCGATGCAGATTGGGAGGAAGAAAAACAGGAGTCAGAAGTCAGCGGCCAGGAATCAGAATAAACAGCATGACGAGAGTTTTTTCTGCTTACTGCCTACTGCTTACTGCCTCCTGATTTGTTATGGCACTCATTCCGATGGTCGTCGAGCAAACGTCGCGTGGCGAACGCGCGTTTGACATCTACTCGAGGCTGCTCAAAGACAACATCATTTTTCTCGGCACGCCGATTGACGATCAAATTGCGAACTTGATCGTCGCGCAGTTGCTTTTTCTTGAAGCCGAAGATCCTGAGAAGGACATTAATCTTTATATCAACTCGCCGGGCGGGTCGGTCACCGCGGGTCTCGCGATCTATGACACGATGCAGTTCATTCGTCCCGACGTGACGACGATTTGCGTCGGCATGTGCGCATCGATGGGCGCGCTGCTGTTGACGGCGGGCGCCAAGGGAAAACGATTTGCGCTGCCGAATTCTCGCATCCTCATTCATCAGCCCTCGGGCGGCATGCAGGGACAAGCGACCGACGTGCGGATTCATGCGGAAGAACTCATACGCATACGTGAACTGACCTCGGAAATTCTGGCCAAGCACACTGGTCAGTCGATGGAACAAATCGAACTTGATGTCGAACGCGATAGATATTTATCTGCCGTTCAGGCCAAGGAATATGGTTTAATAGACGAGGTGATTGCACACCGCGAGTAGTACCCGTTTGGTAGCGCAATCCCGATGTATCGGGATTGCAAAAGTTGATGAAAGAACCGCAAACTCGATAAATCGGGATTGCGCTACAGTCTCGAACGGAGTTCCCCGGATTTATGGTAAGAAGAACCGATGACACGCTGCGCTGTTCGTTTTGCGGAAAGTCGCAGAATGAAGTCAAGAAACTCATCGCAGGCCCCACTGTCTACATCTGTAACGAGTGCATCGACATCTGCAACGAGATCATCAGCGATGATCAGCAGGCTGAGTCGGTAGCGTCCCGTCCTCCGCTTCCAAAACCAAACGAAATCAAAGCCTTCCTCGACGAATACGTCATCGGCCAGGACGAAACAAAGAAGCGTCTGGCCGTCGCCGTCTATCAGCACTACAAACGAATCGAACTGGCTCGCCGCCGTGCCGACGTTGAGATTCAAAAATCGAACATCGTTCTGATTGGACCGACGGGAACCGGCAAGACTTTGCTGGCCCAGACGCTCGCGCGCATGCTGAGCGTGCCGTTCACGATCGTCGATGCGACCACACTGACGGAAGCCGGTTATGTTGGCGAAGACGTTGAGAACATCATTCTGAAACTCTTGCAGGCCGCGAACGGCGACGTCGAACGCGCACAGCAGGGCATTATCTACATCGATGAGATCGACAAGATTTGCCGCAAGGATGAAAACCCGTCGATCACTCGCGATGTGTCGGGCGAAGGCGTGCAGCAAGCGCTGCTGAAAATCCTTGAAGGTACGATTGCTAACGTTCCGCCACAAGGCGGCCGCAAACATCCGCATCAGGAATTCTTCCCCGTCGACACGACGAACATTCTGTTCATCTGCGGCGGCGCGTTTGTCGGATTAGAAAAAGTTGTCGAGCGCCGGCTACGTAACAAGTCGCTTGGTTTCCATGCTGAAGTAAAATCCGGCGCGCAACGGCAGGCCGACGCTCTCGCGCACGTGCAACCCGAGGATTTGATCCGCTACGGATTGATTCCTGAATTCGTGGGACGTTTGCCGGTCTGTGGTGTCCTGCATGAACTCGACGAATCCGCGCTCGTAAAGATTCTCACCGAACCGAAGAACGCGCTGGTGCGGCAGTATCAGAAGAAATTCGATTTCGACAGCGTTAAGCTGCGCTTTACGGATGACTCGCTGCGCGCCGTTGCCGGACAGGCATTAGAGCGAAAGGTGGGTGCCCGCGGGCTGATGATGATTCTCGAAGAACTTCTGCTGGAAGCGATGTATACACTGCCATCGCAAAAGCGCATCAAGGAATTTGTAATTACCAGCGAGATGGTCGAACGCCATCGCGCGGTGCCCGGCGAAGGACTTGCCGGCGTGGATGACGCAGCGGCGTAAAAGAATCAGTAGTCCAAAAACGACGACGGCAGCCCGGGTGAAACGGGCTGCCGTTTTTTCTAAGGGGGCGAGTGTGAGAACCCGCTCACTCGTCGTGTGGCAGTTTCAATTATCGTCCCGCAACAATCTCTACCACTTCGTACAGCGGATTCTTGTCGCCGCGGGCTGACGCAATCTTGCCAAGCTCGCGTGACATCGCTTTCTCGCGACGCGACTTGCTCAACTCGCGGCCAGTGTTCTCTCCGGCCATCCAAATCTGCGACAGAAAATAGGTGTTCCCATAACGATGAAACACGAGCTTTGCGTTCAGAGTCTTCGCGTCCGGGACGCCATTACTCGAGTGCGTAAACGCAAGCACTTCACTGTCACGATCGGCACTCCGAATGGCCATCAGGTCTACGCCATTGACGACTCGAACATCGTATTTGCCTGACTGGCATTCTTGGCTGCCCGCGATGAAGTCAAACGGAACGTTCGCGATGGCGCGATTGTTCGACTGCCCGTTCGCCACGGCCGCGGTCGCTAAAGCCAATCCCACGATCATCATCAACATCGTCAGTCCCTTGAGAAGCTGTCTTGCCATTTCATCCTCCTTTGCCCTTGCGGGCCTGGTCGAATTTGTCGACCTGCAAACTTTGTGGCGTGGTGTAGTGCGAACGATGTGCCAGAGTCGCGGTCAGGTACTGCGATGAGCCGGGCGGCGTTGCAAACACCAGCCGGTGAAGAGCTTCAGCACGCTGCAATCGATTTCAGCAAGCGAAACGCGAAGTAAACATCGGGCGGTTTTTCTATCTGATCGGATAGAGCGATTAGCGGATCAGATAGGGTGTCCCGCCGCGTTCCGATGCTCGACGACATTCACGACCAGCTCGCTACCGTTTTCCTCTTCCCATTTTCTTGCAATAGCAAAATTTCTTGCAGCACCGAACTAACGCGCGTAGACTTGGCGCGCGCTAAACTCTCTGATTCGTCGCGAGGCCCCATGAAACCGCGAATCGCCGCCATTACAGGCAAGCTCGAAGACACGCTCATCTCCATGGCCGAAGGGCCTGTGATTATTGGGCGGCAAGCTGGCGCGACTTTGCAGATCTCAAATGCTTCCGTCTCGCGCCGGCACGCGATGATCGAAAAGGACGGCGAAAAGTTCTTCATCGCCGATCTTGGCAGCCGCAATGGAACCTTCGTTAACGACCTCCCGATCAAGAAGCGCGAGCTGCAGCACGGCGATCGTGTTCGCATCGGCGAGTCGCAGTTTTTCTTTCTGTTCGAGGACACGGACGAGCCCGCCCGCACCAGCGAAATTCGTTTTGACGACAGCCAAATCGACAGCGGCGTAAGCGTCCGCATGACCTATGCCGACGCGATGGGCTTGATGGCGCGCGACCTAAGTGCCCTGCTGAAAGTCAGCAACACGATCAACGCGATTCGCGGCGTCGAAGAATTGCAGGAGCGTCTGCTGGAGTTGATCTTCGAAGTTGTCCCGGCTCGGCACGGTGCAATTCTGCTGAACGGAGGACGAACTGATCCACCAGATACTTTCACTTCGATTTTCGGACTCGATCGAGTCTACGGTCCAAACAAGAAAGTGACGGTGAGCACCACTATTGTGCGTCGCGTCATGACTGACAACGCCGCGTTACTGGTGAGCGACGCCGAAAAGAACGAAGCGTTGCATACCGATAGTTTGATCGCGGCGCATTCGCGATCGCTTCTTTGCGTCCCGCTGGTAATGGTGGGTCGAACACTGGGCGTGATCTATCTCGATACGGATGTTCCCGATGTCCGCTTTGACGAGAATCATTTGCAGTTTGTCACTGCGGTGGGTGCGATCGCTGCGGTGGCAATTCAAAACGCGCGGCAGTTCGAAAGTCTCGAGAGCGAAAAGGATCGTTTACTCGTTGAGGCTAATCTTGATCACAACATGGTCGGCGAGAGCGCGTCGATGCAGCACATCTATCAGTTCATTTCTAAATGCGCGCCGACAGAATCAACGGTGCTGATTTCCGGCGAAAGTGGCACAGGCAAAGAACTTGCCGCCCGCGCCATCCATCAAAACAGCAATCGCGCGACGAAACCGTTTGTTGCCGTCAATTGCGCAGCGCTGGCGGAATCACTGCTTGAAAGTGAATTGTTCGGTCATGAGAAAGGTGCGTTCACGGGCGCACTCAATCAACGCAAAGGCCGTTTGGAGATCGCCAACGGCGGGACAATTTTCCTGGACGAGATCGCCGAGCTTTCGCCGGCGCTACAAACGAAACTGCTGCGCGTGCTTCAGGAACGAGAATTCGAGCGGGTCGGTGGCACGCGGCCAATTAAGGTCGACATTCGGGTGCTCGCGGCGACAAATCAAGATCTCGCTGAAGCGATTGTAAAGGGATCATTTCGACAGGACCTGTATTTTCGTCTGAACGTGGTCGAGCTAAACATGCCGCCGCTGCGCGACCGGACGGACGACATTCCAATGCTGGCGAATTTCTTTCGCGCGAAGTATGCAGACAAATGCAATCGCAGGGTAAATGGCATCTCTCCCGAAGCTCAACAACTTCTGATCAAATACGATTGGCCGGGCAATGTTCGCGAGCTGGAAAACGCCATCGAGCGCGCGGTCGTGATGGGCACAACCGATTCAATCCTGCCAGAGGACTTGCCCGAGGCGATTCTCGAAGCAAATGCACCGGAAACGATCGATGCAGCTTCCGGCTATCACGAAAGCGTCGCCAGCACGAAGAAACAAATCATCCTTGACGCAATTAAGAAATCGAAAGGAAGCTATACCGAAGCCGCAAAATTACTGGGACTCCATCCAAATTATCTGCATCGGCTGGTGCGGAATCTGAATCTCAAGAATCAGGTGAAAGGTTGACCGGATCAAACTGACCAGACGGTATTATGTGTGATTCAAACAACTCATCTCAGTTGAGCCACTACCTCAATTTCCTTATCTGACGACAACTGTCCAACCCAGAAATTGGTAACAATGCCCGCGTTGTTAACCAGAATTAGAGTTGGTGTGGCTCTGACACCTAGTGAGGTAAGTGTAGCTTGCTTCACGTCGTCAACACGAATATTCAGGCTCCTCAAATATTCTCCGCCTTGGTCAGGACTCTGTGGCAAGATGGCTACTAATTTTGCGCCTTTTGAGGACGCGGTCTGCTTGGTCAAATTCTGGTAGAAAGGCGCGCTCGCTGAACAGAACTTACAGCCGACGGAAAGCACCAGCAGCAAGGTCTTGCTGTTCTTCGACCAATCGATTCCTGGCAAATAAATTTTCGTTCCTGCGGAAACGCCGGAAACTTGAGAGATGTTTGATGGCGATTTCACAAGGAAGCGCTTGACGACTAGGCCGCAGATCACAAGAGCTGCGGCGATAATGCAAACGTTAGCAGCCAGTTCAATTCTTTTTACTAGTCGACTCATTCTTTACGTTTCGCAACTTGGCCTCAGCCGCCAACTTATCCGATTTCCACTGATCGATTGCGGCCAACGCGATGATTTGGCGCAAGGGATCCTTTAGTTGCATCGCCGCGAGATTCACGCGAGCTTCATTCTGCTCGGCCAATTTCTTGAACAAAGAGGTTTCGAAGCCCGTTCGTCCCAAGCCCGTATCTAGCTCGCTGTGATTAGCCGCGATCACCAGTTCATCGAGCACATCAAGAGCTAACTCGTCTTTCAAGGAAATCACCGCGGATGCTAGGCTCCCCAAACTATTAAGTACCGGGTCAAAATCCTTGCTGGTGCCCATAATTGACGCCGGCACACCCGGCGGTGGGGCGAATGGCGTGAGGTCGGCTTTCTTAAGTCGCTTGACCGCCTGGTTGACCGTGTCTCGGGCGCACTCGTCATCGTTCTTCGCGGCGCACTTTCCCGCAATCACCGGAAAGACCCGCAAAATCGAACCAGCTTTGACCAATGACTCCGCTAGTTTTTGCGCGCCGGGAATATCGCCTTTGTTTGCCAGACTGATAGCTTGCTGCGTATTGAGTATCTCCAGAAGTTCGGTTTTCCGCGGCCCGTCTGAGAGCTTGTCGATCATCTTGCGCGCTTTGGAGAAGTCTCCCCGACTGATCATCTTCTGAATCACGAGTGCATCCGGCTGATCGCTTTCAAGTTCACTTTCTACCTGCTTTTCGTATTTGGCTCGGTATTCCTCGTCGAGGCTCTTGGTTGTGGGTAGTGAAAAGTTCTCGCCTGGTTTTCTGCTGCGCTGCTCCAAATCCAAGAACTGCTGTGACAGTTCGGGCGCATATTGTCTAAGCAACGGATACGTATGAAGAAGTAGTATTCGAGAAGTACTCAGGCTGCCGGGATATTGTTGCTCAAGTTGGACGATGCTGTTTAGTACGTAGATGACATATGCCTTCATCACGACGGGGCCAGGCGGCTGAATGGGAACTCCGGTATTTCTCGACGTTGGGTATATCAGCATAGCCAGAGCCATTCTGACTCTCTCGACGCTTCCATTATTGAACGCCAGCGGTGTCGCACTTAACATCTGCATATACTGCAGGATAATAGCGTCCGCAGCCGCACGATCCCTTGCTGCGAGCTGTTGGATTGCTGATAGAGCTCCCATCTGGGTTGGATCAGATTCAATCGCCTGAAGAATGTAATTACTTGCGCTTTCTTCGTCGTTTTCCGTTAGCGCCTGCCTTGCAAGAGATGCATATTCGACATGCCCCTCAAACGCACCCAGTTGAGCGACCCCCGACCTAACCAACTCAACCGAAAATTTCCCATCTCGACTTGCTACTTGGAGTGTTCGTCGACGGACGGCGAGACGGGCATTTTCCAACGAGTCTGTCGCCTGATGTTGCGCGCCTAGAGGAAGTCGTTTGATCTTGGCACGTTCATCGTCTTGAGGAAGAGTTAATTGATATGCTTCCCGTAGCAGCGTCTCGGCCCACTCACGGTCGTGCGCCCAAGCGGCATCCGCTATTTCCGCTTCAGCCAATGCTTTGGCGATCGGCTCATCAAGTCGCTTCGTTCTGGCGAAAAGATTCTGAAGGTCAGAAACCAACGAAAGTTTATGCGTGCCATATTCATCGTCACCAAGCCGCGCGTTCTGGCCGTAAACCGCAAGCAGGGTAATAGCTACCATGAGCAAGAGACGCACCATCTGACCTAACGTCGAAAACCTGGATTTAGCTTGCATCATGAAAACCTCAATCTAAACAAAAATATTGAGAGGATTCCTGCCTGACTCGCTATAAATGAACGACGCGTTTTTTTTGATCCCGCATCAAGAGAATAGTCGATTGTCAGGCAGGAACACGACCATCGCCCTAGTAGCTTGGACAACCATTCGCTTGGTAGTCCGCGCACGCTTGGTTTGCTAACCAATCATCAGCCGGATCGTTCCAAATCGTGCACGCGCCGCCACCACATTCCCCTATGAAATTCCCTGCAGAACTGCCACAACTCACCAGGATTGCGTTCCCGTCTCCTTCATCAAAGAGGCAGCTTATCCGCGTACCTTGAGCTTTGCCTGGCGACGTTAAGTATGCTGCTGAAGTGAGCAGCACTAGCAAGCACATTAGCCTTAAGATCACTTTGAAAACGGGTCTGGTAATTAACTGAGTCTTTCGAGTTTCAAGCATGGTGGGTTCTCCTTGGTGAAAATCGAGTTGAGGTTTGCGGCCGTGGAGGTCCCGCGCTTGTGGGGCTTGCTTCGACCGCCGGAGTAACCGAGACTGCGCGCACCTTAGTCCCAAACATATCGGCTTGCAAGCGCTTTTTTCACAGCGCCTCAGAGCAATTTTTGATCACAATAACCAAGTTTCGAGAAGTACTTTTGGCGTATGCGTTTGAGCTCATCTCGAAGGAATTGCTCAAGTGGTGGCGCGCATCCGAAAGATAGTTTACAATTGCCATAGTTCGAAAGAGGACGAGTGATGACCGCGATTACGTGTCTGGCTTGAGCCGCGATAACTGGGGTTATTTTCGAGAGAGCGGCCTCATTCGTCGTTTATTGAGGTAAGTTTTTGTAGCGCAAACTGTCAGTTTGCGGTCATAATTTTCGAAGGTCATGTTTTTGCGCAAGCTGACAGCTTGCGCTGCATCAGTTTTTCCACGCCCGCAGTAAAAATCATGGACGAATACTCAGACCGAACCCCTGCCGACATCGCACGTTATCCGATGGTGCCGATTCGCGACGTCGTAATCTTTCCCTTTACTAAAGTCGCTTTCAAGATTGGCCGCCCCGGCTCAGTGCGCGCACTCGAGAAGGCGCTGGCGTCGGATCGCACGATCTTTCTGTCGACGCAACACGATGCGACGGTCGACGAGCCGAATCCAGATCAGATTTATCTCGTCGGTACAATTGCGCGCATCTTGCAATCGCAACGACAGGAAAACGGTCAGATCAAGGTTGTCGTCGAAGGCCGCGAGCGCGCGACTACGATTCGCGTCGAGAACGATGGCGGCGCTTTCACCGCGATGGTGCGGCGTGCGCCGGTGGTAAGCGAAGAAGGCGTGCGAACTGACGCGCTCGTTCAGAAGATTGCGCAGCTCATCGAGCAGCATTTGCGGTTGGCGCCTGATGTGCAGCCTGATGCGCTGCAAACGGCGATGCGCAACGCCGATCCTTCACACATGGCTGATGCGTTGGCGTCGCAGCTGCGAATTTCAGTTGAAGACAAACAGGGTTTGCTTGAATTGTTTTCGGCCCAGGCGCGTCTGGCGCGTTTGATCGAAATTTTGGAAATCGAACTCGAGAAGCGACAACTCGATCGCACGATTCAAACCCGCGTCAAGCGCCAAATGGAAAAGGCCCAGAAAGAGTATTACCTCAACGAGCAAATCAAAGCGATTCACAAAGAGCTGGGACGCAAAGACGAGCGTGCCGAACTCGATGAGCTGAAAAAGAAAATTGAAGAAGCCGGCATGACCGACGAAGCGAAAGAAAAAGCGCTTCAGGAGCTGCATCGGCTCGAAGCGATGCCGCCGATGTCAGCTGAAGGAACGGTTTCGCGCACGTACATCGATTGGCTCGTTAGCGTGCCCTGGAAACAAAAATCGAAAGAGATCAGGGACCTGACGAAAGCCGAAGAGGTTCTCAACGAAGATCATTACAGCCTCGAAAAAATTAAGGATCGCATCCTTGAATATCTCGCCGTGCGCCAGCTGGTGAAGAATCCGAAGGGCTCGATTCTCTGTTTCGTTGGCCCGCCGGGAGTTGGTAAAACCAGTCTCGGCAAATCGATTGCCCGCGCGACCGGAAGGAAATTTGTGCGGTTGTCGCTCGGCGGCGTACGCGACGAAGCTGAAATTCGCGGCCATCGTCGCACTTATATTGGCGCGCTGCCCGGCCAGATCATTCAGATGATGAAAAAGGCCGGTACCGTAAATCCTGTGCTGTTGCTCGACGAAGTCGACAAATTAGGGACTGATTTTCGCGGCGATCCAAGTGCGGCCCTACTCGAAGTTCTGGATCCGGAACAGAACTATATGTTCCAGGATCATTATCTCGACGTTGAGTACGATCTCTCGAAAGTTTTCTTCATCGCCACAGCCAACGTGCTGCATACGATTCCACCGGCGCTGCAGGATCGTTTGGAGACGCTGCGGCTTTCCGGCTACACGGAACGCGAGAAACTGGAAATCGCCAAGCGTCACCTGATTCCCAAGCAAGCGGAATCAAATGGATTGCGCGGTGACCAATTCGAATTCACCGACGAAGGAATCCTCGAGATTATCCGTCACTACACACGCGAATCGGGCGTGCGCAATCTGGAGCGGGAAATCGGCTCGTGCTGCCGCAAGATGGCGCGCAAGTTCGTTGCCGAAAGCGTCGCAAGTGATTTCAAAGACGTAATTGGGGCGACCCGCATCAACGAAATGTTGGGCCCGATCAAGTTCCGTCAGCAAGGCGTGGCTGCCGAAAGCGAGATCGGTTTGTCCACCGGTTTGGCGTGGACTGAAGTTGGTGGCGAAGTTCTGCAAATCGAAGCTACGCTGGTCAAAGGCCGCGGCGCCGTGACGCTGACAGGCAAGCTCGGCGACGTGATGCAGGAATCGGCGCAAGCTGCGCTGACTTGCATCAAGGCGCGTGCAGAACGGCTTGGCATTAATCTCGACTTCATTCGCAAGCGCGACCTGCACATTCATATTCCCGAAGGCGCGATTCCGAAAGATGGTCCGTCAGCAGGAATTACGATGGCCACGGCGATGGCTTCCGCGCTGATGCGCGCCCCGGTGCGCAAGAACGTTGCGATGACCGGAGAAATAACTTTGCGCGGACGCATCTTGCCGATCGGCGGCGTGAAAGAAAAACTTCTGGCCGCGCATCGGTTCGGCATCGACACGATCATCATGCCGAAGGACAACGAAAAAGATTTGCCGGACGTGCCGGAAGAGGTCCGCAGCGTGTTGACCATCAATTTCGTCGAGACGATTGATGAAGTCATAGCGCTGGCGCTTGAAGAATCGGCCGCACCTGTAGTCGCGGTCGATCCGACGCCGCCGTTGTGGACCACTGAGCCGCCGCCGCAGGGCTTGCAAACGCCCGCTGAGCAATAGCTCGCTAACAAGTTTTCAGTTCTTAGTTTTCCATTTGAGTTTAGGGGCAAACTTCGGTTGTTGAGGTTTGTCTTGGGGAAATTATCTTTAGAAAAGGGAGCGTACGAAATGGGTAAAACCGAAGAAGCAGATCTGATTCTCAAACTTTACGACCTGCGGCGCGAGACCGTCATGCGCGACGCCCGCAATTGGTTGTTCACTTTCAACCCTACCAGCATCCAGGACGTCATGGAAACCATGGTCGGCGAGCACAGCGGCCATTTTCGCATGGTTGTTTCTTACTGGGACATGGCTTGCGCAATGGTAAACAATGGCGCCATTAGTGAGGAGTTCTTCAATCAAACCAACGGCGAGCACGTCTTCGTTTACATGAAAATCGAACCAGTCATCGAAGGCATTCGTCAGATGTTCGACAATCCGGATTTCTGCAAGAATCTCGAGACGGTGGTTAAGCGTATTCCAAACATCGAAGCCAAGCTGCCGGTGATGCGCGAGCGCATGGCGAAGTTCGCAGAAATGCGCACGGCGAAAACTCAAGCCGCGGCATCGTAAGGCGCCGCTTTCGAGCATGATGAAAGGAGGCGCTCGTTAAATCGAATGAAGATAACGAGCGCCGACTTCATCAAGAGTGCGTTCCAAGAAGCCGATTGGCCGCGCGACTCAAAGTCTGAAATTGCCTTCCTCGGCCGATCGAATGTCGGCAAGTCAAGTCTAATCAATTCCCTGCTTGGCGTTCGCGGTCTGGCGCGCACATCATCGACACCGGGTCGAACCCAATCACTCAACTTCTATCTGATCAATCAGCAGTTTCGTTTTGTGGATCTTCCCGGATACGGATATGCGCGAGCGCCGAAGACAATCAAAGCGGAATGGGGCAAAGCCGCCGAAGATTACCTTGCGCACCGCGAACAGCTTGTGCTATCAATTCATATCGTAGATTCGCGTCACGAACCCTCGAAACAGGATTTGCAGCTTCACGAGTGGCTCCAGCATCATCAGAAGTCACACTTAATAGTCGCCACCAAAGCCGACAAGCTTTCGAACAACGAATTGCGTAGGAATATCGATCGCATAACGCGCACATTCAGCCCGAACCAGGTTCTGACATATTCAGCAACCGAACGACGAGGTCGTGAGCAAGTCTGGAGCGCAATCGAAAAGTCGCTGAAGCGTTAGATGGAAAGAAAGCTTCCGGCGGATTGGGACTTGCGATTTTTGAAAGTTCGTTTAGAATAAACATTCCGAAGCAAAAGGTGAACGAGCCAGGTAGTCGCACCAGCCTTGGCTAACCCGAATCTGACCTGAGACCACGCATTCCCCGTCAACCGGCATCCAAATCGAGCGACCGCTAGTCTTATGGATTCCGACCTCTGACGGAGAGGCTGGCAAGAATTAGTCAATGCGGCAGGAAGCCCCCACACGAGCTTCCAAACACACCGCGCGGAACTTTCCCTTTGACCGGCGTATTTGAAATCAACTGACATAACTAGAAACCGATGACGCGCGGTGCCTATTACTGCGCACGAGAGAACTGATATGGCAAACAAAAGAAGAACAAACAACGGCGGGAACGGCGACAACGGAGGCGGCGTAGCAACCGCCGAGGCGCCGCCGGAAACACCCATGAGCCGTGACGGAAACCCAGAGGTTTTCAATCTGTCCGATCTCAAGGAGATGTCGATCTCGGCGCTCACGCAGGTTGCCAAGGGGATGGACGTCCCGGGCGCGACCGGCATGCGAAAACAAGAACTGATCTTCAAAGTTCTGGCAGCGCAGACCGAGAAAAGCGGATTGATCTTTTCTGAAGGTGTGCTGGAGACGCTGCCCGATGGCTTCGGTTTCCTGCGCGCGCCGGAATACAACTATCTGCCCGGCCCGGACGATATCTATGTTTCGCCATCTCAGATTCGTAAGTTCGATCTGCGCACCGGCGACACCATCAGCGGCCAGATTCGTCCGCCGAAAGAAGGTGAACGCTATTTCGCGCTGATTAAGGTTGAAGCCATCAATTTTGAATCGCCTGAACAGGCGCGCGAAAAAGTTTTCTTTGACAACCTTACGCCGTTGTATCCGGACGAGATGCTCAAGATGGAGGTTACCCCCGATAACCTCTCCGCGCGCGTCATTGATTTGGTGACCCCGATCGGCAAAGGCCAGCGCGCGCTGGTCGTTTCGCCGCCGCGCACGGGTAAAACCATGCTGCTGCAAACGATCGCCAACTCGATTGCCCAGAATCATCCCGAAGTCACGCTGATCGTCCTGCTGATCGACGAGCGACCTGAAGAAGTTACCGATATGCAGCGTTCAGTTCAGGGCGAAGTCATCTCATCAACGTTTGATGAACCGCCGACTCGCCACGTTCAGGTTGCCGACATGGTGATCGAAAAAGCTAAGCGACTGATCGAGCATAAGCGCGACGTCGTCATCCTGCTTGATTCAATCACTCGCCTCGCGCGGGCGCACAACGCCGTCGTTCCGCCCAGCGGCAAGATTCTCTCAGGCGGTATCGACTCTAATGCGTTGCAGCGCCCGAAGCGGTTCTTCGGCGCCGCGCGCAATATCGAAGAAGGTGGATCGTTGACGATCATCGCGACGGCGCTAATCGACACCGGCTCGCGCATGGACGATGTGATCTTCGAAGAGTTCAAGGGCACGGGCAACTGCGAAATTCATCTTGACCGTCGCCTCAGCGACAAGCGTCTGTTCCCGGCAATCGATCTACAGCGTTCCGGAACGCGCAAGGAAGAGCTGCTGATTCCGAAGGACGATCTCAGTCGCGTCTGGGTCATGCGCCGCGTCTTGAATCCGCTCTCGCCGACAGAACAGATGGAAGTCGTGCTTGAACGGCTTGAAAAGACGAAGAGCAACGCCGAGTTTCTCGCTTCGATGCAAACCTAGCGACCGTGCTTTGCCTTTGGTTCTTTGTACTTGGACTTCTTGCCCAGGGTGACTCATTGTTGGTAAGCGAACAAAGTTCAAAGACCAAAGACCAAAGTTCAGTGCCACTGCGCGTCGCCATCCTTTCACCCGAAGCAGTCCCCTTTGCCAAAGTCGGCGGTCTCGCAGATGTTTCCAGCGCGCTGACGAAAGCACTGTATGCCGAGGGCGTCGATTCGCTGCTCATCCTCCCGCTTTACGATCAAATCGATCGCAGCCGTCTGAAACTTTTCGACGAAGAACTCGGGGCCTTCTGGCGTGGCAGAGCCGCGCGCGTTCGCGTCTGGCAGAGCGATGAGCTCGTCGCGCCAACTTTCTTCATCGAGGCGCCGCATTACTTTAATCGGGGAAAGATCTACGGCGACACGGATGATCACGAGCGCTTCGCGTTCTTTTGCCGCGCGGCTATCGCGCTGGCGCGCAGGCTCGACAAGCCGCTCGACGTCCTGCATTGCAACGATTGGCAGTGCGGCTTTGCAGCGGTTGAGATGAAACGATTGCGGCTACACGATGAGTTTTTCGCGCGGACGAAGATCCTCTTTTCGATTCACAATCTTGCTTATCAAGGGCTGTTTGATCCCGAGGATTTGTGGTGGCTGGGGTTCGGCGACGAAAAGAATAAGTTCATGTCTAACGGCGCCGCCTCGGCTTTGAAGGCCGGCGCAATGTGCGCCGATGCGCTCTCGACGGTCAGTCCGCGGTACGCGCGCGAGATTCAAACTTCCGAACAAGGCTACGGTCTCGAATGGCTGATGCGTGAGCGCAACGATCGGCTTGCGGGAATCGCGAACGGTGTTGATTACGACGTGTGGAATCCTGAAACCGATCCGCACATCGCGGCGAACTTTTCCGCCGAAGACTTGAGCGGGAAGCTTCAATGCAAGATCGATCTTTTGCGCCGCTTTGGTTTACCGCAAGAACCCGAGCGGCCCATCATCGCGATCATCTCGCGACTGGTAGCCCAGAAGGGTTACGATCTGATTCGCGAAGCCTCGCGTGGAATTCTCGACACCGGCGCTTGTTTCATCGCGCTGGGGGCCGGCGCCCGGGAGTACGAAGACTTTTTGCAGACTTGGCACGACCGCGCGCCACGTCGCGTCGGGATCTACAAGGGCTTTGCCGGCGAGCCGCTCGCGCATCAAATCGAGGCCGGCGCGGATCTTTTCCTGATGCCATCGCTGTATGAACCGTGCGGTTTGAATCAAATGTACAGCATGCGTTACGGGACGATTCCCGTTGTCCGAGCAACCGGCGGACTTGATGATACGGTTCTGAATTTCGATTCTACGACCGGTTCTGGCAACGGATTCAAATTCGGCCCGTATTCAGCCGCGGCTATGCTTGAAAAAATCCGCGAAGGGCTTTACTTTTATAACCAGCCGGAAGTTTGGAAGAGGATTCAAGTGAATGGTATGACCACTGATAATTCGTGGTCGGCCGCAGCCCGAAAATACATTCAGCTTTACAACGAGATGCCCGGCCCGCAGTAATGATCGGCAGGTCATTAACGACTAATTGAACAGAAAGAACACAAGGAGTTTTCATGAGTGACAACGTAAAAGAAGTTAGCGATAGCAGTTTTGAAACTGATGTACTTAAGTCCGATCAACCCGTTCTGGTTGATTTCTGGGCCGCCTGGTGCGCGCCGTGCCGGATGCTGGCGCCAACTGTCGAGGCCGTCGCCGAAAAATACGCGGGCAACGCGCGGGTCGTGAAATTGAACGTGGACGACAACCCGTCTGTTTCGCAGCGCTTCGGAATTAAGGGAATTCCGACGCTGATTCTTTTCAAGAACGGTCGCGAAGAAGAGCGCGTCGTGGGCGCGACCTCTGAGGCCGCGATCTCGCGCATGATCGACAAGCACGTCGGCGCCGCCACCGCGGCTTAATCGCGAGAATCATTCGTGCGCATCTGAACTACACTCGGGCGCGGCTGATGTCTCTTCATACTCAGCCGCGCTTGTTTTGTGTCTACCCTCAGATTGCTTGAATCTGGAATCTGGAATTTAGATTCTTGAATGTGAAATTTGAAATCTGAGATTGGATCTCTAAACTCTGCTTTATGGTTATCGCTGTTATCGGCGCCCAATGGGGTGATGAAGGAAAAGGCAAGATCGTCGATCTGCTCGCTGAGCGGTTCGATGTTGTCGTCCGCTATCAAGGCGGTCACAACGCGGGTCATTCAGTTCAAATTGGCGATCGATCTTTCGTCCTTCACCTGCTGCCTTCAGGCATAGTCCATGAAGGCAAGACTTGCGTGCTCGGCAACGGCATGGTTATCGACCCGAAAGCGTTCTTTGAAGAAGCTGATCGCCTCATGGCCCAGGGCATCTCGGTAACGCCCGAGCGGGTAAAAGTCAGCTCGCGCGCGCATCTGATTCTGCCTTATCACCGCGCGCTCGATCACACGAGCGAGGAAAGACTCGGCAATGAAAAAGTCGGCACGACGTTGCGCGGTATCGGTCCGGCTTATGAGGACAAAGCGGGACGCCGCGGACTTCGGGTCGCTGATGCGCTCGTGCCTGAGGTGCTGCGCTCTCGAATTGAGCGCAATCTGGAAGACGCGAATCGGATCATCGTCGCCTACGGCGGCGATCCTCTGGATGCCAAGACGATCATCGAAGAAACTTCAACTCTGGTCGAACGTCTCGCGCCATTCATCTGCGACACAACTCATTTTCTGAATGTCGCCGCCGCTCGTGGTGAAACGATCTTGCTCGAAGGCGCACAAGCTACGCTACTCGATGTCGATCATGGCACCTATCCGTTCGTAACTTCATCAAGCACGGTTGTTGGCGGTGCCTTAGTTGGTACTGGCTTGGCGCCAAAGCATCTCAGCGGCGTGCTCGGCATCGTGCGCACGTACACGACGCGAGTTGGCGAGGGTCCGTTTCCGACCGAGATGCTTGAAAATGAAGCGGAGTTAGGCCAATTGATTCGCGAACGAGGTCACGAATACGGCGCTTCGACCGGTCGTCCGCGGCGTTGCGGTTGGTTCGATGCGTTCGCAACGCGTTACGCGGCGGAGATCAACGGTTTCACCTCGGTGGCGCTAACGAAACTCGACGTGCTCGATGCGCTTGATGAAATCAAGATATGCGTCGGCTACAACCTTGACGGAAAGAAGTGCGATTCCCTTCCTTCAGTTTCGCAGGAGCTGCGTCGCGTCGAGCCGATTTACGAAACGCTACCGGGCTGGAAATCTCAGACGCTGGGAGTCAGGGATTTAAGCGAGCTGCCCCGCGCCGCACGCGAGTACATCAACTTCCTCTCGAATCACATCGGCGTCGAAATCGGTTTGGTTTCGACTGGCCCAGAGCGGTCCCAAACGATCATCGTCCGCGAGTCAGCGCTGGCACGATGGCTGAGAGGATAAGACGTACTACTTTGTTCTTTGTAATTAGTTTTTCGGGGCACGAAATCAAACCGTCGCGCGCCATCGCTGAATGTACTAAGTACCAAGCACAAAGTTCAAAGTACAAGGCTGGTAAACTTGAAACCTCAAACTTGAAACCTTAAACTGCTTTTCGTTCGTGGGCCGATAGCTCAGTTGGTAGAGCAACTGGCTTTTAACCAGTGGGTCGCAGGTTCGAGTCCTGCTCGGCTCACCACTTATTTGCAATAACTTGCAGGCGATCATCCGGTCGCCTGTAATGCTAAAAGCCCACATTCGCGCCCACATTGGAAGACCTTTTCAAGCAATTCGGTTTGTTTCCTATTGATCACATTCGCAAATACATGGACGACAAAGGTCTTTAGGCTCAGCAGGACCAACAGTACCTCGACTGTTATCCATTCAACGATTACATAGATTTGTGATCGTTCGACGTTGTCCCAACCGGTTTCGGTGATCGTTCCAATTTCGCCGTCGCTCTTACGGCGAATGCGATCGCCTTTTTTCAACTTCTGCTCCAATGGAAACTCCTTGAAATTGTGAGTGTGCTGGCAAGCTCAACTGGCGTGCAACCGGAAACCGCGCCAGTCGGTCGCGCTTAACGAGGTACGGACCAAAACCGTTCTTACCGACCCCGCCAGTATCTCGGTCGGATCATGCAGCAAACGCAAGAGAGCGACTGAGCCGCCAATACGTTAGCAGCATACACCATGGGGGTTGCCAGCATTCTGAGATTAGATGATTGTGCGGAACGCATTCGCATACGTGACAGTCGTTGCGCCCTTCCTCGGCGGGCGAATTGGTGATTCGGGAGCATGAAATTGTTGCGCGCGCTGTTAATGTCGAGGGAAAGACCCATTTATCGTTTCTCTTGCCCTGGGGTTTATTCCGCACCGCTTGCGTAATTACTCGCAGCGATCGCCGCAATGAATGTGGCAAATACTAGTAAGGTTGCGCGGTACAGTGTTTGCCGTGAAATCTAGTTGACCTTAGCAAGTCGGTGCTGACCTCGTACTGGACCCGACGCTTATCTGCCAATCACTTACCCTAGGAGTGGAGTAGGAAAGCGGAGTGCCGACGACTGGAATCATAGAAAACAGAAAGTCAGCAGTCATCGGCATGACCGCGGAGTAGTTCACTAAATTACAGCCTCTGCCGCATTTTTGAGCAAAGGATGCATTAATAAACAAATAGCATTCTTGCGCAGGCAGCAACAGGGGCTCAACCTAAACCTGAGAAGCGCTTTCCAATCGCGTAAGAGCCTCAGCCTAGTCAGCGGCAAAGGCAGCGAGCCTTGGACAGTGTACTCATAAAGATGAAAGGAGAACCCAATGAGTAGAAAAAGGATCAAGGTGAGTCTCGTATTCTTTGTTTTGACGGCGTTTATCTGCACGGGATTTTGGCTGTTTAGGAGTGCTTCCATTCAAGGGAATGCTGCGTCATTGCCACAGGATGTTCAGAGTGGCAACCCTTTGGCTGGGCTTGATCGGAAAGCCAGAGCGTCGAGGGGTACTGATCCAGTCGCAGTTAACGACGTAACAAGTGAAGTCATTAACACGTTCGCGCCATCGGAAGTACCGCCTTTCACGCGAGAAGCCATGAAAGAACGCGTCGGTCGCGCCGAGTTGAATTATCGACAAGGTGTTGACAAAGGCATCTCTGAGGTTAACGTGGCTAAGACCGTTAATGAACTCGCGGACAAGTTCGCGCTTCCTGATTATGCGAAAGTCAGTGTTGCCATGGTTCGGACATCCCGCATAGTTCTCATGTTGCAATTGCCTAGCCTTATTGGTCAGGACAATCCGGCTGAGAAGCAACATAAGAAGAAGATCGGTTCGTCAATTAATCGGTCAATGTCTCCCCTTGAGGCGACTGCCGTGACACTCTTCTTGTTACAGCAGAAAACGCTCAACGAGGCGTTTCAGGTTTCGCACAAAGAGTTCTTTGCTAACTTGCACCAAAAGCAAATGGAAAAATGGCAAGCGTTGCGCGGCCAAAGAGATGGCGCCGCACAAACAACCGACGCGCAAGCCGGTCCGTCAATGCAAGTGCAATCAAACACCAAGACAGATGATACAAGTCGAGCAATAAAGAGGGCCGCGGAAGGCATGAGCCCCGATGTTTTGCTCAAACTTGCAGACTCGTCCTTGGACACTCTTGGTATTAAACGCTGAAAGGAGCATGCCATGAAAAAAATCATCATCCCGTTTTCGATCGCGATATTGGCGGCGGCCATCTCCGCTTGCATTCCGTCGCCTCCAAAGCCTGGCTTCAGGATCAAAACATTTCGAACGACGATTGTGAGCGGATCGCCTGTGCCAACCCAGGCCGACGCTCCCGGCATCTCAGTTGAAGGAAATGTGACTTCAGTGTTCTGCTGTGTCCAAATCCTGGGAAATGTCGGCGCCTTTAGCGGAACCACTAACGGTGATGCCTACTACGATGTCCCTGGAGGAAAAACACCGGCCACCTGGCGATTGGGGGAAAATAATGGCCCCTGCGCCGCTCAAAGCGTGTCCGTAAATATAATCAACCAGGGCGTGACCCAGCCCCTGAATTGCAGGGACGTACCCATCACGTTTTTCACATTCTTACCATCAACGATAGAACGTGATAGCCCGCCCGGATCCATTACTATTGATGGTAACAGCATGTCGTCTGACGGCGGCATGCCAACGGTTGAGTATTACGACCTGAATGGAACTCTGGTTGCTCAAGACACGGCCTCCACAGTTTCATACGACGGGACGGAGCTAACCGCGCCGGTGCCAAACGTTTCATTATTTGCTAGCGGTGCGTACGTGGTAGTGGTAAGAAATGCCGACGGTAATAGTCCCGGAAATGGCGTCATGGTTATCTTCGATTACATTCAGCCGCCACCGGATCCGCCGCCCGATCCGGGTGGTTGTGGTGAGTCAGGTGACTGTATCGTCTACTAACTCAATGTTCGAGTTGAAAGATTGACGTGCCGCAATTACGTGCGAGCCCGTCTTATCCGGATGGAAGCGTGGCGCAAGAAGAGCACAGCCTAACCGAAAGGTTTCGGGATGTGCTCTTCTTTGCTTATTACTACTCGAGTCCACGAGCCAGAATCTGGCCAGTCCAATGGGGTCATATATGCTAAGGGCGCGCTGCCGCTTTCGGCTCGACGACCGGCCCTTTACGATTATGCTTAAGGTTTTCAGACGCCTCAAGACACTTTTCGTGATTTTACTAATCACAGGTTGGGCTATCCCTGCCCAATTCACAGAACTGTCTAAGACAAGGCATAGAACGCCGATACAACGGGCCAGCCGAGTTAGACCGGTGACGTACCTTGCGCTCGGAGATTCAACGGGACTCGGGCTGGGAGCCAAAAACGGTTACGGCTATGTTGAGCAACTGATGAGTCGGATACGAACCGAATACCCGGGAGCGCGCCTAGTGAAGCTATGTAAGCTCGGGGAGACAACAGCCACTCTGCGTCAGAGACTTCCGGAGACGTTCTCAGTCAAGCCGACCTTTGTAACATTAAGCATTGGTATCAACGACCTCTTGCAGCGAATAAGTGAGCAGGAGTTTGCCGCGAACTACGAAGAGATAGTCAAGTCCCTCAGGCGTCTTGAGATACCTATTGTTGTTACAAACCTACCCGACATCTCTCTTGCGCCCAAGTTACCGAATTCAATGCGCGAAGAAATGCATGTCAATGTATTACTCTTCAACAAGCGGATCGAAACCATTGCTAAACACTATGGCCTTTTCTTCGTCGACTTGTACGCAGCCAGTGCAAAGACGCTCGCTAAGCACCAAGAGTTCTTCGCATCAGACGGATTTCATCCGTCCGATGCCGGTTATAGGTTCTGGACGCGAACCATGTGGCCAAGCGTGAGGACTGCTATCAAGGATCGCTAAGAGTCTCTGCGGCGTCACACTCTCTTTTATCCAATTCGAGGGGTTGCAAGAATGGAATTTTCGGGTTGGGTGCCCAACCGTTCGCTTGATCTATTCTTTTAAGCTGTGGCCCTAGAGGCTGGAACCGCTTTCGCAAGCACGGCAGTTGCTGCGCATTCTCTCCCGCTTTCCCGGATGAAGATCACCTTCATGAATGGAGACTTATATATGAAGATTCCTCATCTTTAATGATATTAAAGAAATCTTGATCGAGGTGGCCGGCTATGACTCGCCTGCCTTCCTGATATGGAAGACAACTCATTCACGTAATTTTGATGATATGGGAAATTGGATTGAAAAGATTTCCTGGGAGTTGAGCGCGAGTTCCAGTCGATCCATCGCTCGGTGGACGAACATACATGGGCCTATTTATTGGTGAGCAACCGTGGGCATGCGGCTTTTATCCCCCTCTTCCTTTCGAACAAATTCTCTTGCGTTTAGTCTTCAATCCCAAGCAGCTCAAGGCATGTGTTCGTTAGCACAAGAGCATCGCTTACCTTCATCATGTCAGCCCGCCGAAATACGTCTTGCATCTCGTTGTATCTTGATGAAGAACTGCCAGCAACGAGAATTGCCGTAGCGTGATCCTTGGGTCGTTCGCTTTGCTGCCGGGCCCGCGCCGCCAATTCTTCCGCGCTCAGTTGAGCCTTTTCAGGATGCAGGGTCTGCTCGATCAAAGCCGTCATCACGTCACCACGCTGTCGCGACGTCAGCTGGAACCCTGCCTCGGCAACCTTCTTGATTCTCATCTTGATATCCGCTCGCTCCACACGAGTAATCTGGGAAAACTCATTGAATTCTTTCTGCATGATCAAAAAACGAGTGACAAACACAGCCTCCAGCGGCGACATCGTAGGACTAACCTTGTACGTTAGGCCCATCGGAGACTGTTCCCCGGCGCCGAGAGATTGAGAGACAATTAAGTGGGGAATCATCTGGGAGAGCGCCAAACGAGTCTGCTGCACCTCATCTTCATCGGTTTTTGCGTATTCAGGAGCGTTAAGCACTTGTACAAGTTCATCGAGAACGCGAACAACATTGCCCTCGGGGATGCCGGCCTTTTGTCCCTTCCTGTAATTGATCTCAGCGCGCACTAGCCGTTCCTTATATTGTCCGGCAAGCACGCTTGGCGTTTTGTCTCCAGTGACGAACGGCAAGATAGCATCAGCCAGATCTCGAATCGCTCCCTCGTCCGGTCCTTGTACGGCACTAGCCTTCTTATCGACTTGCGCGTAGGCCTGGCGAAGCTCGCCAGAAGCGTCGGTGTCCCTTTGTGATTGACCGCGGACGAACCAACGCGGGGTAAGCCACATGGTCAGACTGCCGAAGGCGAATAGGATGAAGATTGAGATAATAATCAGACGCTTATTCATTAGTCCGTACCTCACGATCTGATTAGTCGATAACCTGGTGGGTGGTAGATACCTTATGCCCGCCATGGTGAAAACGCAAGGGTTTTTTGCTCTAGCAGCCTCTCTGACATCTAGGGCAAAAAACAATCAGTTCGATGGTAAACAAGCGGAGCCTATCTTTCGTCGACCCGGCGCGAATGTGGCGAAGTCAGGAAAGGGTGTGAGTTGGCCCTAATACTCTTTTCGAGCCGGAAATGTCGTATGCCTCTTGATTCGATCATAATCCTTTAATGAGACAAAACCCAATTCACACGACTTGTGAAAAGATCGGCGAAGATCCCAGGAACGTAGCCAATCTTTTATTACGTGACCATCTCGGACTGCTGTATTTCGGTGTGCACTCGCTTCAAGGCTTCGGCATTGAAAGCTGCGAGACGATCTGCTGCTTGCTGCACAGCTTCGCCGGTCGGATTTATGTAGCGCGTGAAGGTTGTCATTTGGGTGTGACCGCAGATCTTCACGACTTCAAGCGGTAGGATTCCTGCCTGGAGGTTCGAGTCCTGCTCGGCTCACCACTTTCAAAACAAGGAAGGCGACCATCGACGGGTCGCCTTTCGTGTTTTCCTGCCGAACTCGTGTTTTCCTGCCGAACTCGTGTTTCCCAGCGGCGACGACTGAACTAAAGCGCAAAGAAGTTTCGTATCCTGTGCAAAAGATCGCCCTGATGTTCACGCATGCGGGCGCGCTTCGCCTCTTCGTTCAAATCTTCACGCTTTGCATCCAGTTCGGCACGACGGCGCGCCAGAACTTCCGAAACGTCCTCTGCAATTTCCGGCCGGCTGCGCAGAATGTCGTGGAACGCGTCTTTATCGACGCGATAGCATTCAACGTCAGAGAGCGCAATCACAGTCGCCGTACGCCGCTCGCCCGTCATCATGCCCATTTCCCCAAAGAAGTCGCCAGCGTGGAGCGTCGCAATGCGCTCGTTGAGACTTCCATCGATAGTGACGCGCACCTCGGCATCGCCGCGCGTGATCAAGTAAAGCCAGTGCGCTTCGGCGCCCTGACGCGTCATCGCTTCGCCGCGAACGAATGGCGCCATGCGCAGCCGGCTCGCCAGGGAGCGCCTTTCTTCATCAGTGAGTGCCTTGAACAGCTCAACATTCTTCAGCGCGGCCGTGCGTTCTTCAACGTCTTCAGCACGCTTCCGTTCAGCGCGGGAAACGTCTTCTTCCGTTAGGAACAGAGAGTGTGCGGGAATCGAAAGGGGAATGTTGGCGCGTCGCAGCGCAAAATAAATTCGCGCGCGCACAACTGAATTTGTCGGATCGTCGACAGCGAGATCCGTCAGCCAGTAACGCACCGCGTAGCTGCAATAGCTCTCTTTGAAATCCATGAGCACGCAATTCGGCGCCGGCTCTGCAGCAACGTTGGCAATCGGTTCGGCGCGCAAGGCAGTCTCGACCATGTCAATCACTTCCGTCGGCGAATAACGAAAGTCGACATTGAAATAAACCCATTGCCGATGCTGCCGTGGCTGGCCGCTGCGACGGCCAAGCACAGTCACATGTGACTTCATCAAGGCGCTGTTCGGAATCACGATCGTGTCCCAGTTGCGCGTCTCGATCGAAGTGTGCCGCCAACGAATCTCTTTCACCATGCCTTCCTGATTATCAATTCTGATCCAATCGCCGACGCCGATCGCGCGCTCCATCTGCAGCGCCATGCCGCCCATCATGTTGCCCAGCGTGTCCTGGAACGAGAGGCCGATAACCGCCGTGAGCACTGCTGAAGTTGCAATGATGCCGGTTAGATCCGTGTACTTCGAAAGAATCGCGATCGCCGCGATCACATACCCAAGCGCGAGCAACAGATCGCGCATGATGCGCGGCGGCTTCAGGCGTAGCGAATCGAGAAAGACTTCAAAGACAAAGACACCGGCGACATTTACCACCGCGAACGCCAAAAAGATCCGCCACGACCAACTGACCCAGCGGTAAGCTGAACTCGTCTGTGCGATTCCGTACGACAGTAAACTCGCGGCAACAAGCAGTCCCACCAGCGAAACCGCGAACAGCAGCAGCGACGTCCGCAGCCGCAGTCGTTCGGCCGGCCTAACCACGAACAGAATTATCAGGGCGGCGATGAAGATCAGAACAAGCCAGGGCAGAGTCTTCATCTCTGCGGCGGACAGTATTTCTTGCCAGAAATTCATAATTGGTAGGTTAGTGTGGCGCGGATTCTATCACGTACGGAGTGAGCTGGGCCGCGAGTTGGCTTTCTGTACCATGCTAATGACAGCGTCGATCCAAGCTTCATCAGAATCCAGCGAAGGAATAAGTTGCAAGTCCGCGCCGCCGGCAGCAATGAAAGTTTCGCGGCCACGAATGCCCATCTCTTCGAGCGTTTCCAGACAGTCGGCCACGAACGACGGGCAAGCAACTGCAACTCGCTTCACGCCGCGACGCGCCAGCTCTTGCAGCACTTCGACAGTGTTTGGGCCAGTCCATTCAGCGCGACCCAAACGCGACTGAAACGAAACTGTGTAGTCGTCCGGATTCAACTCGAGCTGATTCGCAATCGCTCGCGCAGTAGCGAAGCATTGCGCGCGATAACAATTCTGATTCGCTGATGTCACTGACGCGCAGCAATCCGCCTTTGTGCAATGTTGTGGGTGAAGCCGCTTGAGATGAGGCATTGGTAAGCCGTGAAAACTGAAGACGAGATGATCAGTTGTTTGCGAGTCGATATTAGTGAGTATGAGTTTGGCCCATGCCCTTATGAATCCCGCCTCGTCATAGAAGGGCGGCAGAAATGTAAGAAGGTCTTCGCAACCAAGGTCTTTTGCACAACGACGGGTCTCAACCACGGCGGTTTCGAAACTCGATTCGGCGTATTGCGGATAGAGTGGCAGCACGATAATTCGCGCCACACTAGTCGCCTTCAATTTCTCAAGCGCAGACCTGATCGATGGGTTCCCATAACGCATTCCAAACTCGACCACGTATTCGTCAGGGTTAAGTCGCGCGGAGATCGCTCGCGCCAGCGCGCGCGTGTGCACCAGCAACGGTGAACCCTCCGCCATCTGAACCTTTTGATAAGCCTTGGCGGATTGATATTTTCGCCGCGGCACGATCGCCACATTCACCAGAAACCAACGCAGTGGCGACGGCGTGTCGATCACGAAACCGTCCATCAGAAACTCGCGCAGATACCGACCCACCGCGCCAGGCGTAGGCGCATCAGGTGTGCCGAGATTGATGAGAAGTACGCCTGTTTTCATGATTTCTTTCTCTGTGTCTCTGTGACTCCTCCGTGTCTTTGTGGTGAATGGCCTCGCGACAACAATTAACCACAGAGACACAAAGGACGCACAGAGTCACTGAGAATCATTGAACTGTTCGGCCACCACCGCCGCGCGTTCGAGTATTTTCGCCAACCCAATTCTTCCGAGATAATTTCCCACCAGCGAAATATCTGCGGGCGGCGCCATCAACGTTGTCAAGAGTCTTTCAAGATCGATCGTATAATGCGGCAGCGCGTTGGGCCAACGCGTGACGTGCACGGCGAGAGGTTCATCACGCACACCGTAGAATCGCTCGCGCTCGGATGCAATCATCCGGGCAAATTGATCGTCGTTCAAATCGACAACGTCCGGATCGAGTGCGCCGCCAAAGATCCAGCTCTCTGCGTGCGCTGGTCCTCTTCCCTCAAAGATCGAATCATTGAACAACACGCCCCGCGCGCGGAAGCCCTGGTCGCGTGGAAATAAACATCCGAACCCATTGAGCTTCGCTGCGCGCCGGGCATTAGCCCGACTGTTAGGAAGGGCTCCTGATTCGGCCTGCGTTGATGGGCCCTCCCTAACGGTCGGGCTAGTGCCCCGCCCATCCGGGTAAAAACACGTCACCGTCGCGAGCGAAAGCATCTCGATGCGGCGCAAAGCCGCGCTCAGTTCAGGCGCCACATCTTCGAGATACTCGCCGGCGTCACGCGCCGAGAGGCAAACAATTGTCGGTTGATTTGCGCTTGCCCTCTCCTGTTGACCGAAAACAAACTCAGCGCCCGCACGTTCGAGATAATCGTGCAGCCCATCGATTAGTTGCTGCATGCCGTGCGGCGGCGCAACCGTGCCGTGAAGTTTTCCTTTCGTTGGACTCTTCGTGCCGAGATGATCCGGTAGGTTCGCTTTCCCAAAAATCAAACTTGCGCTGAGCCGCTCCGGATCGCCGGCATAGATTCCGCCCAGCGCCGGTGTCAGTAGGTAATCCGTTGCCGCCATGCCGCCGACTCGACGTCCCCATGCGGCAATCGATTCGAACGGAAGCGGCTTCAAATTCATCGCGTGCGCAGCTAGCCGCACGCCAGCTTTGAGAGTTTCAAAGATGTTCAGTGGAAGTTGTCTTGGCTTTCCGCGATAGATGAATCGCTTGCGTCCTTCACGTCTCGTCGGCAACAGCGGCACGCCAATATCGGCACACATCGCTTCGACTCTAGCAGAGGACAGCAAACCATTCGCAGCCGTTTCCACTAGCCCATGTTCAGTCCGAATCGTCTTGATTAGTCCGCCGGGGCGAGTGCTTTTTTCAAATATACGAACTTTAAGATTGTGCTTGGTGAGAAAGTAAGCAGTTGTGAGACCCGAGAAGCCAGCGCCGACGACGTTGATGGTTGGCATGTAAATTCTCTGTGCCTCTGTGCGATCTCCGTGTCTCTGTGGTGAATGGTTTCTCTCGATCTGTTCACCACAGAGACACAGAGGACCACAGAAATGACCCGGAGAACTCTTTCCTACAACGCCTGCGAAAACACCTGTGGCCTTTGCTCCTGACTGCGCAGCCTCTGATCAAAAAACATACAGGCGTTGCGCAGAAACGGTGTTCCTTTCGGGGTGAGCCGCAATGTCCCGTTCTCTAGTTCAACCAAGCCGTCGTCAATCATCGTCTGCAGGAAGACGCGAACATCTTCCCGTTGCTCCGGCTCAAGGCCAACTTCAAACCGAGTCATGAACTGCAACACCTGTTCGCGTAGTTTCCGATCTTCTTCGGTTAACAAATGGCCGCGCAGCGTCGGAATCTCTCCATGGCGTACTCGCCGTTCGTACACCGGAAACGCTTTTTCGTTCTGATGAAAGCACGTCGGCGTTTCGGAAATTGCGCTGACGCCGAGGCCGAGCAGAACTGTCGTCCGCGTTTCGGTGTATCCCTGAAAATTTCGATGCAGAGTTTGTTTTCGTTGCGCTTTGGCCATGCCGTCGTGCGGCAACGCGAAGTGATCCATGCCGATCTCGATATAGCCCGCATCAGCCAGCATCTCGCGCGCAAGTTCATACAGCGCCCGCTTCTCGCCGGCCACCGGCAGATCCTCGTCTTTGTAGCTACGCTGCGCTGGTTTGATCCACGGCACGCGCGCGAAGCTATAAAGTGCGATGCGATCAGGATGCAGCTCAACGGTCTTTCGTACTGAATCGCGAAAACGATCGGGATTTTGTCGCGGCAGTCCGTAAATCAAGTCGTAGTTGACTGAAGTGTAGCCAAGCTCGCGGGCGATGTCTGTTACCGATTTCGTAACCTCGTAAGGCTGATGCCGATTTACGAGACGTTGCACTTCCGGATCGAAATCCTGCACGCCGATCGATATGCGCGTGAAGCCAAGGTCATGCAGCATCACTAACTGTTCGCGAGTCGTGTGGCCGGGATGAACTTCAACCGACGCTTCGAAGCGATCGCGATCGATTTGGGCCTTCGACAAAATCGGCTTCAAGATTCGTTCGAGATTTTCTTTCGCGAAAAACGTGGGCGTGCCGCCGCCAAGATGCACGCCCAGCAACGGCCGCTCAATCAAGCCAGGGACACGATCGAGATAGAGATTCCATTCTGTCGAGAGCAGATCGACGTAGCCTTCTTCGCGCCCATGGTCGCGCGTGATGACCGTGTTGCACGCGCAGAAAGTGCAAAGCGATTCACAAAAAGGAAGATGGAAATACAGCGACCACGTCGCGGCCTCATGAACGAAAGCTTGGTTCAGATGCTCGAGCCACTGATCGGTGGTCGGCGAATCGGTCCAAAACGGAACGGTCGGATAGCTGGTGTAGCGCGGCGCCGGGACGTCGTATTTGGCAAACAAATCTGTCACTGCATTACCTCTCGAACTAGTGTCAGTACCGGGAGCGGTAGCGACCGGATCAAGCGCAAGGTTCGCCCGACCGCATCGCGGGAATTCGCTACCGAAAAAATACTCTTACTGTCTCAACAAAAAGTCTCACGTTATCTTCGGGCGTGCCTGGCAAAACTCCATGGCCCAGACCGCAAATCCACCCGGGCCAATTCCGCTGCTTCAGCGGCTCAAGATAATTACCAAGATGCTTCTTCAAATCATCGCGGTGCGCATGCAAAAATGCTTGATCGAAGTTGCCCTGCACAAATCCACGCGAAGAAACATCGAATGCTTCGCGGATGTCCCAGCCATGATCGACGCCGATTCCAGCCAGGCCGCCGCCGGTAAAAAGCGCATCGCGTAGATGCGCGGGCTGTGTCCCTTTCGAATAATAACCGATGCGTGCGCCGTTCCCCGCCGTCAGTTTCTGAAGCTGCGGCACGACTTCGGACAAAAAGAGTTGTGGCGAAAGCTCGCCGGCCGCGGTATCGAAGATCATCACGACTTCCGCGCCATTGTTAAGTTGGAGTTCGATGTTGCGTTCGAGCAACGGCACGACCGTTTCGCAGAATCGTGGAAACAAAGCGAGCAATCGTTTCGAATTAGTTAGCGATCCTTTGTGCGTGCCTTCGACGGCATATACGAACAGCGTCCAAGGGCCGCCGACGAAACCAATCAAACTGCGATCGCTGGGAATTCGTTCGCGCGTCGCGCGCATCGCCTCGCCCTGAAACAACAGGTTCGGCCACGCATCGTCAATCGATCGCAGACGCGAGATAGAGTCCTCATCCAGTTTCCAACCCAGCTCCGGACCATGATCCGTGTATTCCAAACCGGTTCCCAGAGCTTCGAGCGGAAACAGCAAGTCGCTGAACAAAATCGCGACGTCAAAACCAAAATCGAGCACGGGCCCGAGCGCAACCTCAGCCGCCAACTCGGGCTGCTTACACAAATCCATGAACGAATGTTTCGCGCGCAACGCCTGATAGTGTTTGTGATAGCGGCCGGCCTGACGCATCAACCAGATTGGCGGCGTGGGCTGCGCGCGGCGAGCCAGCGCATTCTGGAAACGCGCGTTGCCGATTTGTTCTGTAGTCGCTACTGAAGTCATCGATTTCAGGAACCTTCTGTGCCTCTGTGCAATCTCAGTGTCTCTGTGGTGGATTATCTCGTCGCTATCTTTCACCACGGAGGCACGGAGAGCTCACAGAGCCACCGAGAAAAATTACTCATCTCCACACCATTGATACCCAACCCCACGCACCGATCGGATGCAGTTGCTACTGGTGTCTCCGAGCATTTGACGGAGCCTTACGATCATGTTGTCGACCGTGCGTTGATTAAGAAATTTATCTTCACCCCACAGCTCATCGAGGATCTGATTGCGACTCACGACCGCTGGACTGCTCGCAATCAATAGCTGCAGCAATTCGAAATCGCGCGCCGGCGGAGTTTCGCGCTGCCCGTCCGGATGAACAATCGCCCGCCCCTCTAAATCAATCACCCGGCCATTGCACGATGCCTGATGCCGAACCGGATGCCTGTCGAGCACGTGCTCGACCCGCAATAACAACTCGCGCAGATGAAACGGCTTCGGAATGAATTCTTCGGCGCCGATTTCAAATCCTTCCAGCCGATGCTCAGCCGTGCTCAACGCAGTCATGAACATGATCGGAAGCTTCGTGCTCTCCTTAATATGTCTCCCCAATTCGAATCCAGATCCGTCGGGCAATCCAATGTCCAAAATCACGAGGTCCCAGTTTCCTTCGTCCAACTTTTTCAGCGCGCGCTGCTTCGTCTCGACCCACGCGACGTCATACTTTTCGCGTAGCAGACGCTCGTGCAAAGTTGCGCCGAGCGATCGATCATCTTCGACCAGCAACAGTCGCTTCATAATCGGTACGCACGCCTCCGGCGTGCTGATTTTCCGAAAGCTCGCCAGAGGCGTGCGCATCCGCGACCTCTGGCAGATCCAGCTCAGCCACAAAGCCGCTCTCATCCCCACTGCAAAACTGAATAGTGCCGTGCATCGCCTTAGCCAATTGACGCACGATGTAAAGTCCTACGCCGCTGCCGCTGCTGCGAGCATGGCGCACAAACAATTTGCCGAGCTGACTCATATCTCCTTGAAAGCCGCGGCCGTTATCGACCACAGTCACGCTCAAGCGATCGGCGTTGCGGCGCACGTTCACGTCGACTTGCGTTGCGTGACCATGAATCACGGCGTTCTGCACCAGGTTCGTTAAAATGCTTTCAAGCGCGCGCGCATCCGCCATCACCGATCCATCGCCGCTCTGCGCAATCGTTACGCCGGGCCAATGCAACCGCAGCGCTTCGATCCTGTCGCTCAGCCTAATTGGTTGCAGAAAGAATTTTCCACGCGGGAGATTTACCAGAAACAACGAGTTCTCCAATTGCAGCTGCAAACGCAGCGTGTCGCCAAGCAAGCGATCCAACAAAGGGTTCGGCTCTCCGCTCGCAAGATCCTCGCGCAGGCTTTCGGCCTGCAAACGCAGACTTGCCAAAGCGGTCTTTGCATCATGCGTGAATGCGGCAAAGAACTCTTCCACTTGCGCGTGCCGTTTCTGCTCTCGGCGCGCGTAATAAAAGAGCGCCAGGCCCCCACCGATCAGCGAGGCGATCAGAATGCCGCCTTCCCACATCAACATCTGATAATACCGATGCAGATCAGGAGCACCGGCGACCGTCAGCCGCTTGATTAGATCGAGTTGCCGCAGACCGAATATGAGCCACCAACCGGCGAGCGTGACCGTGAACACCACCCAAACCGCTACGAGTGTGATGGCGATCCGACTACGTTTGCGTTCAGTGCTCATGTCAGAACCACCTGCGGTAGCGGGTGGTTAATCTTCATTTGGTCTTCGTCTAATCGGACGCTAACCGCCCGCTACCGCAGGCGGTTCTGACCGCATCCAAAATCTCCGTACCCGCGCGCTCAAGCAACTCATGCGAATGCGCAAGCGAAACAAAATTTACTTCGTAACCGCTCGGCGATAGATAAACTCCACGATCCAGCGCAGCGTGAAAAACCTTCGCGAACTGTTCGGCGTTTTGCGACGGTATCTGTTCGATTCGGCGTATCGGCTGATCCGTTGCTGAATGCAGCCAGAAGATCGAAGCCGTGCGCGTTACTTGCAACGGCATCCCGTGCTCTTTGAGTTTCGTATTCAGTTGATCGCAGAAGTTAGCGGTTCGTTCTTCCAACTGAACGTAAGCGTTCTCGCGCTCAACCTTTTGCAGCGTCGCCAATCCCGCGCGCATTCCGACCGGGTTCGCGCTCAAGGTTCCTGCTTGATAGACCGGCCCAACCGGCGCCACCAATTCCATCAAATCTCGTCGTCCGCCATACGCTGCGACCGGGAAGCCGCCGCCGATGACTTTGCCGTACGTCACCAGATCGGGACGAATGCCGAGCACTTCCGCCATCCCGCCGAGCGCCACGCGAAAACCGGAAATGACTTCATCGAAAATAACAAGCGCTCCATGCGCGCGTGCAAGCCTAATCACTTCATCGATGAACTCGCGACGCTGAATCAACAGACCGTAGTTCGCGGGCAGAGGTTCAAGAATCACCGCCGCGATTTCCTGGCCGTGCCGATTGAAAACTTCGCGCGCGGCTTCTTCGTCGTCGAGCGGCGCGACCAGAGTGTCACTCGCAACTTGATCTGAGACGCCGGCACTGGAACTTGCGGCCTCGCCGGCCAACCCGCTGCCGGCCTTTACCAGCAGCGAATCAGAATGTCCGTGATAGCAACCTTCAAATTTCAGAATGCGGTTGCGATTGGTCGCGGCTCGCGCAACGCGCAACGCGCTCATCACCGCTTCGGTGCCGGACGAGACGAAGCGCAACATCTCAACCCATGGCAGACGCGAAGTAATCCATTCGGCCAGCTCAAGCGAGTAAGGCTCGCAGGCGCCGAAGCTCCAGGCCGTGTCGATCGCTTCGCGCACTGCTTCGCTCACGTCCGGGTCGCGATGACCAAGAATGAGCGGACCAAAGCTCTGACAGAAGTCGATGTATTCGCGGCCATCAACCGAAGTCATCGTGCCGCCCTGCGCGCTGCGAAAGAAAATCGGAGTGCCGCCCACGCCTTTGAAAGCGCGCACGGGACTGTGCACGCCACCGGGCGTGATGCGAGTGGCGCGATCGAAGAGTTCAGTATGGAGTGCGCCGGCAGAGCGAAGCGGCGACGGCGCTTTGGATGTCTGTGAATTACTCAAGATGTTTCGACCAATGGCGATCCAAAGCGGTGTCGACGCTTCGCTCTGCCACCGCACTCCAAATTAGATTCCCAACTGCTTCGCATACCTCGCGCCATACGTAATGATGTACTGGGCGCCGGCGCGCTTGAAGACGTGCCAGGTTTCCATCAGAGCCTCTTCAAACTTGATCAGTCCCTGCTCGGCAAGTACCGAAATTCCACCGTACTCGCCGCTCACTTGATACGCGCCGACTTGCAGACCCGTCGCTTCGTAAATTGGCCCAATCAAATCAAGCGACGTCAGACCAGGCTTGACCATCAAGATATCCGCGCCTTCTTCCGCGCAACGAACACTCGCCGCGATCGCCCCCGTGCGATTGCGCACGTCGAGTTGATAGCCGCGACGATCGCCAAATTGCGGCGCTGAATCAGCCGCATTCCGAAATGGACCATAGAAGTTACTGGCGAACTTGGTGCTGTAACTCATCACCGGCACGAGATTGAAGCCGTTCTCATCAAGCGCGGTGCGAATGCGACCGACGCGTCCGTCCATCATGTCGCTCGGGCTAATGCCGTCGGCGCCGGCTTGAGCGAACGCGACTGCCGACTTCGCCAATTCGTCCAGAGTTTCATCGAGCTTGATTCCCTTTTCGTCCAGCACCGCGCAGTGTCCGTGCGTCGTGTACGAACAGAGACAGGTGTCGATCCAAAGACACAGACTGTTTCCAAATTGGCGGCGAATTTCGGAAATCGTTTGTTGAGTCGCGTCGTGTGAAAAGCCGTTCTCCTTTTTCTCAGCCGGCACCGGAAACAGAAGAAAGTGCGTGACGCCGTCAGCCAAATCTTTTTCGATCTGCTTCAGTGCCGAAGGAATGTTATGCCGGACGTTGCCGCGTAAACCGGGAATCGGCTCTTCCTGTTTCAGTCCTTCGACAACGAAGAACGGTTGAATCAACTGCGCGCGATTGAATTCAGTCTCCGCGCACAGATCGCGCAGGTGTTGCGTGGCGCGCAAACGCATCAAACGCTTCATTGATAAGTCTCCTCCACCTCTGTGTCAGTACCCGGAGCGGTAGCGACGGGATCGAGTGGTTCTTCAGCATGAAAACGAATTGCCATTTAGCTTCTCTGCCTTCTTGATCCGGTCGCTACCGCTCGCGGTACTGACACATCTCCTTCAGCCATTGGGCATGATCGAGAAACACATGCGGCTCGACTCCGTTTCGTTCCAAAATCCGCTGTGTATTTCCCGGTCCGCAGAAATGCGTCAACTCTTTCAGCCAGGGAGTCTTGGATATTGCGTATTCGAAACTCGATCCGCTTTTCCAAAAGAAATATTTCTTGCCGCTCAGATCAATGCTCTCGACCTTCGGGATCAATCGATAGGTGGCGGCACTGGGCATTTCGCCATCAGTGTAGCCGCTCTCATGCGTAAGCTTAAACCAATTCACGGGCGCACCGGCCAAGGTGTCAATTCCAGGCGATTCTTGCTCGCCCAAACTTTCAGCGCAGCCGTTCACCCAGACGCGCTTCAGCGCCAGGCGCTTCCAGGTTTGCACGCCGCTGGCCCAAACGATTTGGTCTGGTTCGATTTTCCAATCATCCGGCAAGGCATCGGCTTTGGCGATCCAGAGAGCGGGTGAACTTTCGCTCCCGCTCCCTTTGGGAGAGGGTTGGGGTGAGGGACTGTTGGCGTCGCGCACTGATGCCCTCACCCTAACCCTCTCCCAAAGGGAGAGGGGATCAACTTGAATTTTCTCGCGAGTAAACCAATCGGCATCAGTTGATTCCAGCGGCCACATCTCTTCTTTAGAAATCTTAGACGGACGCGGCTGCGAAGGTTTCAAAACGCGGCTATCGAGAACTCGGCCATCGTCAGTCAGGCCCCGTAGAAAAGTGACTTCACCGTACGAGCGGCGCAGGACGCTAGCGCCAATCTTCTGATGACAACCTCCACCATAGCTCCGCAAAATTTCGCGCTCCGCTTCGACGGCGTCATACGTATCGGCGCAATTGAGCGGCGCGATCAGCTCGCGCATGTCATCGCGTTTCCGCGAAATTTCAATCGCCAAAGCACCCTGCGCGGGCGCTGAAGGATTCTCGCGCAAGGGCATCACCATCCAACGGCATTGCGAAAGCGCGTTTCGAAGTTCTGTTTGAGGCACAGCAAACTCCGGCTGCGGTGCTGTCAGCAAACGATCGAGCGCGGCCTTTGCCACAATCAATCCGTCCGTCTCGAGCTCAAGCAGCTTGCGCACTCGCGTGGGCACGTTGCCACGCACGTTCTCGAACTTGATTTCATTTATTTTAGCGGGCAGAGCTTCGCGTAAGAACGAATCAAGGTTGTGCGCCCGTCTCGGTGATGAGGTCAGAATCGACATCACGCCGGTCCGCTCAACTTCCGGCCAACGATCTCTTCGCACCAGCAAAAGATCGCGCGCATCGGCGCGTGTCAATGTCGCGACGATTTCAGTTTCCGGATCGAATTCGATCGCCAGGTCTTTCCACGAGTGAACAACCAGATCGAAATCACCGCGCAGCAGACCTTCGCGAAAATCCTGCGTGAAGACGCCTTTCTCTGGCATCTTCCAAAGCGGATCATTTAGATTTTTGTCACCGAGAGATTCGTGAAAGGAATAATTGATCTCGATTTGAGGATGCGCGGCGCGGAGACTCTCACCGACTTGAACGGCTTGAATTCGTGCCAAGTCACTGCGGCGCGACGCGATCGTCACGCGCATAAATCTTCCCATCCGAATGGCCGGAATTGCGCTTGCTGGGATTGACGCTGAACTAACTGTTTGATTTCGGCGCGCGCGGCTTCAACGTGAGCTTCCAGACGTTCACGTTCAGATCGCAGTGCGTCGAATAGTTCGTTTAACTTGATCACGTCGCCGGCGCAGGATACCGGATCGCTGGCTGCCTCACCACGAAGATCGAGGCACTTGCTGAAGGTCGCACTCTGCGTACCAATCCAACGCGAAACTTCGTTAGCGCTCAACGGCGCGGCGATAACCAAAGCCGCTTGGGTTTGCTGCCAACGAGCATCGGCATCGGAATATTTGACGAGGTCGATTTCCGGATAACTCTCCAACAGGTCTTTCGCGTGTTCCCAGCTGCGATAGAACACTCGCACTTTGGTTTTGCCGATCAGCCACGGAAGAATTTCGCGCGCGAGTTTGCCTGCGCCCAACACCGCAACGGCCGGCATTCCTTTCACTTGCTGCCGTACAAGACTGCCGTACGATTGGCTGCCGATTCCCTGAAGGTGATTATGGCGAATGCGTTTCGCGTCGATCATCAGGTTTGTCGCGAGCTGTCGCAGGAAGGAACCCCAATGATTTTTGGGAAACTTTGCGCTGAGCAGAAACTCTTTGAACTGGCCCATCACGGCAGTCTCACCGACGATCGGTGAGTTCAATCCGCAAATGACTTCGAGCAGGAATTGATACGCTTGCTGGCCGCGAAAAACTTCGGCCGTCGGCAGCGCCATTTCGCCGTGTTCAATCGCGGCAATAGTGGCTGCGCTTTCGTGAGCGTTCAGCAAGAGGATGCGTCGCAGACAAGTCTGCCACTCGAGGCCGTTCAGCACCGCGGGCATCTTTTCCCGCGCCTCGTGTCGAAGATTGACTATGACCAGTTCGTCGATCACGCCGTTATTCTAGGAAAACCGCGAAATCGATTGTCATCGGTTTGTCATGAAAAGCGGAAATTTATGTAGGTTTGTGACGCGGATCACACGATCTGGAAATGGAGACTTTGGACATCCTCCCCAACGCGCCGACCATCTTGATTCCATTGCCATTTCTTTGCATCGCCACGAATAGGAAACTGTGATAAAAGGCCCGGCTAAGATAGCAACTTCAGGGCGCCTCCCAATGCATGTAATCAGTCGAAAACGGCTCAACGAGTTTGCAGAGGCGCATCCTGACTCCAAAGCCTCTCTAGCCCATTGGTATGAGCTGATGAAACGTCACAATTTCTCGAGCTTTGTCGAAGTGCGAACGACTTTCGCTTCTGCTGATCAAGTGGGCAAGCTCACTGTCTTCAACATCGGCGGAAATCGGGTTCGTCTAATCGCGGCGATCCACTATAATCGGCAAAAGGTTTATGTTCGTTCAGTGCTTACTCACGCCGAATATGACGAGCAGGGCTGGAAGGAATAGATAGATGCAGAATCTGGATGTTAACAAGACTGCCGATGCTTGGGCTCCTCTGTCTCGAACGTTATTCGTGCCACACACTGAGGCCGAATACCAGCAACTTGTAGAATTGCTCGATTCACTAATCGATGAAGTAGGTGAAAACGAATCGCATCCTCTCGCGTCATTCATGGAGGTCGTCGGCATCCTGATCGAGAAGTACGAAGATGAGCACGTGCCGGAATTGGCAGTTGAGTGACCATATGAAAATATCGCTCACCAACGGAATTTAGGCCATGGATCGTAATCGCATTATCAAAGCACTCTCGCGCGCTACTATCAAGACAACCAACGGCAAAACCACGTTCAGCGTAGGAAAAGAGCTTGGACGAGGAGGTAACGGCGCGACCTTCGCGGTCACCTCGGCGAAACAAGAACTAGTTGCAAAGTTCTACATCCCTCCTGACAGCAGAGATCTGAATCAAGCGGCCTTTAAACGCTTTCAGCGGGAAATGCAAATCGCGGGGCAGGTTAGGCACCCTTATGTAGTTCGCGCAGAGGGCGTAGGTACCGTCCAAGTGGGCGCTTATAGCATTCCGTTCTATCTAATGAAGACGGCTTCCGGTACCCTTAGAAATCTAGTTCCGACAGCGTTCGCCTTGGTCGGTTTAGCTGACCGACTTCGAGCGTTCACCAGAGCGATGCAAGGTGTCGCTTATCTACACCATCTCGGCATCGTTCATCGCGATTTGAAGCCAGAAAACATTTTGCTCTTCAGCAATACGCCAAAAATTGCGGATCTCGGAATCGCCCACGTAGCCCCCGGATTCGCGAATATTAGTCAACTGACGGTCCCAAAAGAGCAATTGATGAATCGCGATTACTACGCTCCGGAGCAAAGGTTCGGAGATGCGACAAAAGTTGATCACAGGGCAGACATATATGCACTTGGTTGCGTTCTTTACGAAATTATTACTGGCATCTCGCCAACTCGCCCAAACCTGCCGTCACTCGAGGAATTCCATAAAGGCCTGGCACCACTCGACAAGATCATTAAGAAGATGACTGCCCATAGTCCCTCTGGCCGGTACCAAGACATCGATTCGGCAATCGACGATTTCTCCTGGGCACTACTTCACATAGGTATTCCCACGGGAGCACCCTCAAATGAAGAGGATGACAAGAAGGAGTTGCTTAGGCTGCTAAAAAGCACCAACGGAGTAAATCAAGCCAAAGCTATTGAACCGGCGATGCGTCTGGGATCGGAGGCCCTACCGATTCTACACGACCAGATTGGAAACTCTCGTTTGGATGTGGCTATCGCTGCCTATAGGATTCTCGGCGAGATTGGAAGTGGGACTTCTGTTCCGTATTTAACTGCTGGTCTTTATGCTAGGCGGACGGCGAAGAAACCTAACTTCGCAACGGGCCCACCCGCAGCCAGGGCGCTGAGAAAATACCCGGCAGAGGTTAGGCTTGGAGTACTAGATTCAATTCACGATCAGGTTAAATCCGATGACGTTGCGCTTCTCATTGACGACATACATCTTGATGAATCGTACCCTCGAGTTCTCAAACTTTACGAAGACAAGAGATTCTATGAAGATTGGGGCGAACGCACGGGACTTTCTTTCCTATTAAAGATCGCCGAGGACAAGTCTTGGCCGATTGTCGAGGAATTAATGTCAGGAAGCGAAAGTCTCTATTCGTTTGCTGTCTTTCGCGACATCTATCCCCAGTTGAACTTGTCGCACAAACGACGAATTGTCGATTACTATTTGGGTCGCCCACAATCTTTGTCCTCGTGGGAACTCCCAAGACTACTAGATGCCGTTACAAACGAACCGTTTCCACGAGATTACGCCCTTGAAAGTATTAATCGAATACGACAACTGTCGGACAGCGTGATCAAGAGATATACGGAGCGCGAGGAGTTTCTCAAGAAGTTGGAGAAAGTCAGAATCAAACTCGCCAAAGACTCGGCAAAGGGGCCCACGGTGGTTGGGGGTAAAGGTTCTACTTCAACAACAATAGCCCTCGTAGGAGAAATTCTTAAGCTGCTCTATCAAGAGCAAGACGGATTGACAATACTTGAACTGGCTTCAAGATTTGATGCCAGTGAATCTGCCACCAGAAACGCTATGTCTAATTTAGAAAAGCGCGGTCTCGTTGAAAGTGTGCGCAGATCAAACAGAGTTGTCTATGTTGCGGATCCCAATGTGCACAACAAGTCCTTGTGAGATTGATCAATTCTGCGGCGCGATCTGATATTGCTCCAGCTTCCCGTCCGGCATCTCGTAAGTCCACGCGCGCAATGATCGCTGCGGAAAGCGAATGAGGTAAACGCGGAGCGTCATCCCGCCGCGCAAACCCTGGTTAACTTGAGTGAATGATTGCGGCTCGCCTAAAGGTCCGAGAGCGCTCGCAAAATCCTTCAACGCGGCCTCACTGAAATAAAAATTCGCGTTATCCGTAAACAGCGATCGATCGATTTTGCCTTGCTGCAGATCCGCGAAGATCTTCTTAGCTTGTTCCAGCTTGGCGGGAGTTGCTGGATCGTTGGTCGCAAAAAGGATTTGCCCAATCCCGCCGGCGATTGCGCTGGACGCACTGGCCGCATCCTGATTTGTCAGCACGACGATCGCCGCGCGATCATCCGGAAAGACCGTGTTCTGCGCGGTGAAGCCGGACACTTCGCCGCCGTGCGAAATCGCTCGATGTCCGCCCTGCGAATTCACATCCACGCCGAGTCCATAGTGAGTGTCCAGGCCGTTCTTGAGCAGCACATCAGTCTGCATTTCGCGATACGACGCAGGCTTCAGAAGTTTCTGATCCATCATCGAGATGTCCCACTTTGCCAAGTCTGCGGCAGGCATGGCCAATTCACCGGCGGCGAACAACCAGCCCTTCCCTTCTTTTGGCGCCGGACGCAAAGGCCCGAGACCATAACGCAAATAACCGATCGGATCGGTATCGCCGAGTTTGCTTTGATCCGTATCCATGACGCTCGTCATCCCGAGCGGCGTGAAAACTTTCTGTTGCAGGAACTGAAGCAGAGGCATGCGCGCGACTTTCTCGACGATCACTCCGGCGATCACGTAATTCGTGTTGCTGTATTGCCACTTTGTGCCGGGCTCGAAGTCGAGCGGCTTCTTTGCCCACGCGTCCATGATTTGTTGCGCATCTGTCGGCTTAAGCATTCCCGGCATCACGTAATCTTGCGGCCAATAATCCTGATAACCGGACGTGTGCGACAGTAGTTGCCGTATCGTGACTTCATTCGCGCGTGTCAGATTCGGAACATACTTCCCGACCTTATCGTCGAGTGAAAGCTTTCCCTGCTCCTGCAAGAGCAGAATCGCCGCGGCGGTGAACTGTTTGCTGATCGATCCGATGCTATAACGCATCGCGGATGTCGCTGGAGTTTTTGGCTCGAGCTTCGCATCGCCATAAGCCTTCACATACACGATCTGTGCCTCTTTGACGATCGCGACTGAAGCACTAGGCACGCCGGTGCGAGCGAGAGCGTCGCTGGCGACCTTGTCGATCTTGTCTGTGAGATCGGCCGGGAGTTGGGTTTGCGAATTTGCGGTCAGTGAAGCGCAAGAGAGAATCGAGAAAATAAGGAGATTTCGAATTAAGAAACGTGATGGACGCACAAATCCTCCTAAAGCCAGTAGTTCAGGGGCGGCATTCTCAAAGCAGAGCGATAAACTCCTCAACTGTTAGTCCCGCTTGCCGAATGATCGCGCGCAGCGTACCGCGATCTAATTCTTTGTGGTTTGGAATTGTCGTCTGCGACGGCGGAGACTTTCTCACCAACGTGATGTGACTGCCGCGTTGTCGATAAACCAGGAAGCCAGCCTTGCTGAGCCCCTTTACACATTCGGCGCCCGAGACGACCGCAATTTGCTCACGCCGCAACCTCGACAATCTCAACTTGATCGTCCGGTACCGGTTCACCACGCTCGCGCAAAATATCTATGTGCAGACTAATCGCCTCACGAATGTTGGCAAGTGCTTCATCGCGAGTTTTACCTTGACTAAGGCAACCAGGAAGACTTGGCACTTCGGCTACGACGTAGCCGTCTTCTCCAGGATACAAGAGAACTTGTCTGCTCATATCAACCATTCTAGCACGGGTCATATTCTTACTTCTTCAACACCGGCAGCACAATCCGCGACGGATACTGCGGCGAGTGATAGACGCGCTCAGTCGCTTTCTGAAAATCTGAGTCCGTGCCAAGCTTGTAATTCGGCATGAACTTCTGCGGACCACGGGCGACCAGCGGAAACCACGTGCTCTGAATCTGCACCATGATGCGATGGCCTTTCTTGAACGTGTGCATGATGCCCGGCATCACGTAAGAAATTTTTGCCGGAATGTTCGGCCGCAGCGGTTCGGGTTTTTCAAAGCTGTTGCGGAAGCGCGCCGGAAAGGGCTCGCCGCGGAGAAGCATTTCATAGCCACCCGGCGAGAGGATCGATCCGACAGAATCTTGAGGCGGTCGCATTCTCTCGGGCTGCCCATTCGGCAACTTGTTTCCGGTTTCCGGATATTGATAGTCATCCGGAAAAACATCGATCAGTTTAACGATGAAATCAGAATCAGTGCCGCTGGAAGATATGAATAGTTCCGGCTTGATGCTGCCGGCCACCGTGATGTCTTCAGTCAAAGGCGCGGTCTGATAAACGAGCACATCCGTACGAGTCGCGGCGAAGCGTTGATCTTCGGTCATGAAATCGCGCGGATACCTGATCGTATCGCTGTTCCGCTTTTCAGTGTAAGGCACCGGGTTCCAGGGATCGCTGACGTATTCGTCGTAGGTTGGAGGTTGACCTGTCGTCGTGCCGGACCTGCGAACCAGTGTCGGGGTGTTCGCAGCGGTGGGCTCTACGAAGCTGAGAGAACCGTTCGCTCGCAGATAGATCGGAGTCGCGCTTGCGGTCGTCGGATCCCAAGCGCCAAAACTTGTCCACCGATCAGTGCCGGTGTCGAAAACATTCACTTCTTTGATCTGCGAGATGTCGCCTTTGTCTTTCAAAAAGTAGTTGAAGAACGGCAACTCGAAATGCTCGCGATAATAGACGGCGGTCTTGCTTCCGAAGTAAGCCATGCCCAGCCAATCGCCGTCTGAACGGGCCCAGCCACCATGAAACCAGGGGCCCATCACGAGCACATTAAAGGTTCCAGGGTTTTGCTTTTCGATACTTTGATAAGTTCCCAGTGCGCCAAACAGATCCTCGTTGTCATACCAGCCGCCGACGGTCATGACTGCCGCGTGAATGTTCTTCAGATTCGGAAAGATATTTCGCTCCTTCCAAAACTGATCGTAGTTCGGGTGCTGCATCATTTCGTCCCAGAACTTGAGCCGAAAGCCAAACTGCTTCTCGAACGCATCACCGGAATTCTTCATCCCACCCAGCGCCAGGTAGAACTGATAGCCATCCTGCGTTCCGTAATTGAATGGCTTCACATAATCATTGTTCGAAGTCGGCGCCGGACGTGGCTGACCAAACCCGGTGAAGAAAGAAAAATTCTGCGCTAGAAAAAGCGCGCCGTTGTGGTGATTGTCGTCGCCGTGAAACCAGTCCGATACAGGCGCTTGCGGCGAGATCGCTTTAACGGCTGGATGACCATCGATGCCGGCCATCGAAGTGTAAAAGCCTGGATATGAAATGCCGTAGACTCCGACCCGGCCGTTGTTGTTCGGAACGTTTTTGATCAACCAATCGACTGTGTCGTAGGTATCGCTGGTCTCGTCGATCTGATTGCCCTTCTTGTTCGGAATGTACGGCCGCACGTCTTCGTACACCCCTTCGCTCATGTAACGGCCGCGCACGTCCTGGTAAACGAAGATGTAACCTTCGCGCGCGAACAGCTCGTCCGGACCGAGCGAGGTCTTGAAGTTGTTCGCACCATACGGCCCAACGCTGTACGGCGTGCGATCGAACATGATCGGATACTTCTGCTTCTTGTCTTTCGGCTCGTAGACGCAGGCGAACAGCTTCACGCCGTCGCGCATCGGAATCATCACTTCGCTTTTGGTGTAGTTCTTCTTGATGTAGTCAGCGAGTTCGCGCTGTTGCTCGGTCAGCGGACCCGGTTGAGCGAAAGAGAAAGCAGCTGCGCCGATCGTTATCAGCAAAGCGAATGAAAGACTCCAATGCCGTTTTGTCTTCATAGTTCTAATTCGTTACCCAACAATAGTTGTGTGATAGAGCGGTTGAAATAGTAAATCGCGAAAGGTGAATTGTGAAGGGCGCGGATATGGGAATAACGCGTTATTCGCAATCAAAAATTGAATTGCCAACCGATGTACGTCAGAAGAGTAGAGTGACCGCCTGTTGCTGCCCGAAGACTTCTACCCGAAGAAAACAACATCGTGTAATGCTTCGTTAGTTTGAAACGGCCGCCCAGGTTGAATACCAGTTTCTTCTCACTAGTATTGCGTTTGGCTTCGCCATGAATCTCACCAATCAACTCCAGTCGCTTGTTAACTTCGCGTGCGAAGGCCAACCCATAAATGACTTCGTCCTTCTCGCGTTGCACAATCTGGTAGCCAAACTCGCCGTCGATTGTGACGCCTCCGAGCTGCCGGCTCACTTCGACGGGAAGCAGCATCTCTGCTCCAGGTTCAATCAGTCCGCGCCTTGCCGATGAAGCTGAGGTCCTGATCTCCAACTGAGGATACGTGGACATCGCAAAGCTATGCTTTCCTTTACCAATGAAACGCCATTTCACGCCGACATTCGTACTGCCGATGCCCGATTGAGTTGGCGCGCCGTGTCGATCCTGCAGCACAAGCCACGGGACTTCAGCTTTAAGCTGAAGGCGCTCGCCTACTCCGTAATTGACGTTCAATAGCGGCGCTCCGAGCAAGCGCCTGTCTTGCGTTTGCAAAAGCGTCCAAGCCAGATTGATTTCCCAATGACCGTTTCCAGGTGTGTCCGGATCATCAGTGAGGAGCGGTGGTCCCGCCTGGCCGCGCACGCATAGAGGGATTACCGCAATAGAAACAACGGCTAAACCAAAAAGGAGGAGAGATCGCGAAAACATCTTATTTGTCGTGACTTCGGAACTTACTTTCGGCGACTACTGTAGCCGCGTTTGTCTTTGGCACATCGTCGTGCTGGCGATGCCTATATCTTATTATGCGACATGGCAACATGCGATGTGGAATCTCGGAAAGCCGGAGTTATACTAATTCTTCCAGCCCCTTATTTCTTTCGATTCATACAGCCGGAGGTGCTTATGGCGAAGATCACCAGCCTCAACGTCAACGGAAAGAAGATGGCGGTTGACGTCGACTCAACTGTCAGTTTGCTTTCAGTCCTGCGCAACGATCTCGATTTGACCGGCAGCAAGTACGGCTGTGGCGAAGGCCAGTGCGGCGCGTGCACGATTTTGATCGATGGCGTTGCGACGCGATCGTGCATTACGCAAGTTGGACGCGCGGCGGGCAAGCAAATAACGACGATCGAAGGCCTGGAAAAAGAGGGCAAGCTGACGCCGCTGCAGGAAGCATTCATCAAGGCGGACGCGATGCAGTGCGCCTATTGCACCTCAGGAATGTTGATGTCGGCGAGCGCGCTGCTGAATAAGAATCCCAAACCAAGTCGAGACGAAATCGTTACCGGCATGAATGGCAATATCTGCAGATGCGGCACCTACCAGCGAATTATTGAGGCGATTCAGATCGCCTCGGGAGGCGGAACCTGATCTCTGCACAATCTCAGCGCTGAGAAAAGCCAAGGAGTTCGAGATATGACTGAGCAACTTGCTGAAACCAACGAAATCGAACCCGAACGTTATGAACTTTTTGAAGCACCGAACTATAACTTCGCATTCGATCGGCGCGACTTCATCAAGGCATTCGGGCTCGGAATTGTTTTCATCGTTCCGGCCACGCGCGCGATCGCGCAGCAACGACAGGGCGAGTCAGGCCGCAGTGGCTCCAACGAACGTCTACCGAACGATATCGGCGCGTGGATTCACATCGACGAGGACGGCGGCGTCACGGTGTTCACAGGCAAAGTCGAGGTCGGCCAGAACACGCGCACGACGCTAACGCAATCGGTCGCCGATGAGTTGCACGTCCCAATCGGTTCGGTTCGTATCGTGATGGGCGACACGGATCTGGTGCCATTCGACATGGGCACATTCGGCAGCCGCAGCACGCCGACGATGGCGCCGCAGCTTCGTAAGGCTGCCGCCGCTGCGCGCGAGATGCTCATCGCGATGGCGGCTGAGCAGTTGAAAGTTGCGCCCGCAGATTTACGAATCATCGACGCGCGCTTCGTCAATCACGACAAATCGAAGACCTTGACGCTGGCTGAAGTCGCGAAAGGCCGCAAGCTCGTCAGAATAATTCCCGACGACATCGCGATCACTCCACCGAAGGATTGGACCATCGCCGGCACCTCAGCGACGAAAGTCGACGCAGCCAAATTCGTCACCGGCAAACATCAATACACGACCGACATCAAGCGCGAAGGAATGCTTTACGGCAAGATCGTTCGCCCAGCTACATTCAATGCGACACTGATTTCATCCGACACCAAAGCTGCTGAAGCGATGCCCGGCGTAAAAGTCGTCACCGATGGAAACTTCATCGGCGTCGTTGCCCCGGATCAGCAAACCGCGACAAAAGCAGCAAACGCGATTGCGACGGACTGGAAATCAGCCGCGCAACCTTCGAATGCTGAGTTGTTCGACGTGCTGCGCAAGCCGGCGACAAATGCACGCGGCGCCGGGGAGGGCGGTGGCGGCGGATCTCGGCCGCAAGGTTCGATTGCAGATGGTTTAGCCGCTGCTGATAAAAAACTCGAACAGACTTACACCGTTGCGTACATTGCGCATGCGCCGCTCGAGCCGCGCGCCGCGGTAGCCGAATGGAATGGCGACAAGCTGACTGTTTGGACCGGGTCGCAAAGACCTTTCGGCGTTCGAACTGAATTGGCCGACGCCTTTCACATTCCGGAAGAAAAGGTTCGCGTGATCGTTCCCGACACGGGATCAGGTTACGGCGGCAAGCACAGCGGTGAATGCGCAGTCGAAGCTGCGCGCCTCGCGAAAGCCGCGGGCAAACCGGTGAAGTTAGTTTGGACGCGCGAAGAAGAATTCACCTGGGCTTACTTTCGACCTGCGGGCGTGATCGACATCAAGAGCGGCGTGAAGAGCGATGGCGCGATCACAGCCTGGGAATTTCACAACTACAACTCTGGATCGGCGGGAATCCAGATCAAGTACGATATTCCGAACAACGACATTCGCTTTCATCAATCGAATTCGCCTCTGCGCCAAGGCTCGTATCGTGGCCTAGCAGCGACGGCGAATCACTTCGCGCGTGAAGTTCACATCGATGAATTGGCGCATCTGGTGGGTATTGACCCGATCGAATTTCGCTTGAAGAATACGAAAGACGAGCGATTGCGCGCGGTGATTACGGCTGCCGCGACGAAGTTCGGATGGCAGCCAATTTCTCGGCAGGTGACTCCTAAGAGCTCGCTGGGCGTCCTTTCAAGGGTTGGTGGGCCAAATGAACTTTCAGTCAGTGATCGCGGTTTCGGAATCGCCTGCGGATTCGAAAAAGGCGGATACATCGCAACTTGCGCCGAGATAGCAATCGAACCAGCGAGCGCGAAAGAAGATCCGAAGAACAAACGCGTGCGGATCGTCCGTGTTGTGGAAGCGTTCGATTGCGGCGCGGTTGTCAATCCGCTTCAGCTTAAGAACCAAATCGAGGGCGCGATCACACAGGGGATCGGCGGCGCGCTTTTTGAATCAATCCAATTCGAAAACGGTAAGATTCTCAATCCAAAGTTCTCCAGCTATCGCGTACCGCGATTCAGCGACTTGCCGGCGATCGAAGTCGTGCTGGTAGATCGCAGAGACATTCCCTCTGCCGGCGCCGGCGAAACACCGATCGTCGGTTTGGCGCCCGCGGTTGCAAACGCGATCTTCAACGCCACCGGTATGCGATTACGTTCGCTCCCGTTGGCGCCGAAGGGTCTCGTTATTTAGCATAACTGCGCGCGCACTGACTTGAATCAATCCGCAAGATTGGCTGTGGTCTTCTCATTTTGAATTCCCTTCTGGCGAAGGTATATGATTCGCCCATGCTGAAAGTTGAAGACATGAGCCCGGCCGACATGCACGCGTTGCTACAGCGGCAGAATTTCGGCCACCTTGGGTGCGCGCGCGACAGCCGTCCGTACGTCGTGCCGATGCATTACGCTTATGATGGCAAAGAATTCTTTTTCCTGACGACGGAGGGGATGAAGACGCAATTCATCGAATCGAATCCTCAAGTCTGCCTCCAGGTCGAAGAGATTACCGACACCACGCACTGGCGCAGCGTCATGGTGATTGGGCGCGCGGTTGAGCTTACCAAGCAGGACGAAACACAGCGGGCGATGAAATTCATCACGGAAAGAAATCCCTCGCTCACACCGGCAATCAACGCGACGCAAGTTGATTCGCTGGGCCGCGGAGTCGACATCGCACTTTATCGGATCACGCCTGAAATCATCGATGGCCGCCAGACGGCTTAGCCGAGCGATAACCTAAGTGTCGCTGATCCGCCGCCGAAAATTTCACCGCCTCGTTTTCATTGCCGCCGGAATCTACAACATCGCCTGGGGGGTTCACGCCATCTACGACCCGCAGTGGCTGTTTCGATTCTCAGGCCTGCCGCCGCTGAATCAACCGGCAATCTTCGCGTGCCTCGGAATGATGGTCGGACTCTACGGGATTATTTACTTGGAAGTCGCGCGCGCACCTGAACGAGGATGGCTGCCGGCCGCCGTTGGTTTACTGGGAAAGATTCTCGGTCCAATGGGCTTAGCGATCTTGATTTGGCAAGGCAGATGGCCCAAGTCAACAATTGTCCTGTGCGCAACCAACGATCTGATCTGGTGGATTCCGTTCGCGATTTATCTTTACGACGCATGGTCATTTAAGAATCGGGAGCGGTAGCAACCGGATCAATTGGATCGCCTCGGCGGCGAATGATGTCGTCTCCACGGTCAAATTTCTGACGCTAACTTAAGGCGCTCGATAAATCAGCTCGTGTTTTCTTTTCCTTGTCCGAATAACAGTCCGGGAAACAAACATCGAAATCGATGATTTTCGGCGCAACAAAAAGCAGACACTTGACGTACAATAGGCCGCGGCCGAAAGGCCAACCGCTTTCCCCGATCGCTTCGTTCTCTCTCTCCGTTCTATCGAGTCTCGGTCTACAGGAACGATGAATCTTGAGAAGACATCTGCTTCGCAGCTTTAGAACTTTCAGTACCTTAGTCCTCTTCCTGGCCGCTTGCGCGCTGACGCAAGCCGCCCCAGCAACCCGAGATTGGCAACCCCACCGCACGTGGGTTTACGTCGTCGGCGTGCTGCAGTGGCAACATCGCGACATGTTCGACTCGTTTCCGCAAACGAACCGGCGCGACGCGCAGTTGGTTACGTATTTTCGTCAGCAGGGCGTGCCCGAAGAACAGATAATTTTTCTGAAAGATACGCAGGCTACGTCGCGGCGCGTCCATAATTCTTTTCCGGAGTTTCTGTCGAAAGCTGGCCCGGACGATCTGCTGTTCTTCTACTACACCGGTCACGGTTACAAGTCAGACGACGCGCGCACGACTTACTTTGCGACATACGACGCCGGCGATGACGTTGAAGGCTGGGCGACCGATTCGATCGTGCGCGACATTGAAAAGAACTTCCGAGGTTCGCGCGCGATGTTGGTCGCCGACACATGCTATTCGGGAAGTCTCGCTACGCAGACGCAACGGCTCGGCCGGCGAGTTTCGTACGCTTCACTCACTTCATCTTCCGCCAGTCAGGAATCAACACAGAATTGGACCTTCACGGAAATGCTGCTCGCGGGTTTTCAGGGACGATCGTTCGCCGACATCGACGGGGACGGCGAGGTCACGCTGTCGGAACTTGCCGAGGACATAAAGGAAGACATGGCCTTCGCGGAAGGCCAGCGATCGGTTTTCGTGACGACGGGAAATTTTCCGTCGAGCATGTTGATTGGTCCAGCGCAGCAGAAGATCAATCCGGAGATTAGCCGTCGCGTCGAGGTACGCTCCGAAGGCGATTGGTACAAGGCGCGTATTTTTGATGTGCGTGGCAGCCGCTTTCATGTCCACTATTACGGCTGGGAAGATTCGGATGATGAGTGGGTTACCGCCGCCCAGATTCGCAATCTAAGAAGAATTACTTATCCGGCCGGCGCGAACGTCGAAGTAAGTTGGCAAGGCAAATGGTACGCAGCGAAAGTTCTTAAGGTCGAACGCGGCGTTCACCTGATTCACTACGTAGGCTACGACGATGGCTGGGATGAATGGGTCAGCGACAAACGAATTCGCCCGCAGCACAACTGGAATTGAGAGAATTTTTTGATTGAGTCAGGCGGCGCCACAGTGCGATCTATGACTCACGGTCTTACGCCGATCAATGCGACTGATCATTGCGCAAGCGTTCGAGCAAATGATTTATTGACTCGAGGAGTGAACGTGCGTTTCGCTCCATTCGTTTGACCGCGTCATAATGCATCGGTGTTAGCGGCGTCTTGCGATCACGCTCGAGAAATTGGCACATACCGATGATCACGTTGAGCGGTGTCCGTAGCTCGTGACCCATACCTTTCGCGAAATCCATCGCTGCTCTATCCTGCTTGATTACGTTATGAATCGGTAAGACCTTTTGTGGGATGTTGATTGAGGACACTTTATCGTTGTCACGCGAAACGGTCGACCTTTCAGGTTTAGGTTTATGCGGACCCTCCTTCACGTCTGTGCACCTTCAATTCATGTGCCCAGCCCGCCGCGCGCAGATACCTTGATGTTTTCACCGCTAGATTTGTTGCGGATTTTTCGGAAGAGAGAATTCTGGCGCGTTATCGGGCGGCTTCCGAGCGATTCTGGTACATGATGAAGTTAGCGCGGGATCAGACACCTGTGTCGAGAAATTGCTGGATCAGATCGTTCAATCGATCGAAGTCGATCGGCTTCGTTACGTATTCGTTGCAACCGGCATCCAGCGCTTCAGCTCGCGATTCATCAGAATCATGCGCCGAAACAGCAACGATTGGGACGCGCTTTAAGCCTCGCTTCTGACGAATGGTTCGCGTCGCCGTTAGCCCGTCCATTTTTGGGAGACTAAGGTCCATCAGAATCAGCGCCGGCCGTTCCTCAACCGCGATCCTGACTGCTTGTTCACCATCGGTGGCCTCGAGGACACTGTAGCCAGCCATCTCAAGCAGCCGCCTCATCATGAAACGGCTGTCCTCGAAATCTTCCACCAGCAGGAACTGCTTCTTTTCTCGCTTCATATCCGCCCGTGCTCCAATCGGCGCCGAAACCACGGTCTTTCCCGCATCACTAGCATACGACGACGACCGTCTGCTACGATGTCGCATCGAAACGCGACACAGAAAGGTGAAATAATCGCGTTCATTTCGTACGGTTCTCTTCGTAGAATCTCGCAACGATGATGCCGGCTCCAGCCAAAACTACCGACACCGCCGTACTGGAAGACTTGGGGCGCGCAACGTTGCAAATCGTTCACGATCTAAAGAACCAACTAAACGGACTCAAATTGTACGCCACATTCTTGCGCAAGCGGCTGGAGAGCACAAATCAATCAGTCGAGGAGCGCGAAACCTTGGCGAAACTGATTGCCGGTTTGGACCGCGCCGCAAAGGACATGACGGCGCTGGTCCGCTACGCCAGGCCCTCGGAATTGCATCGCCAGCCAATAGTCAACTTGAGCAAAATTACTTCCAGTGTCGTTGCTGAGGCGGCCGCACGCGAAACCGGAGGCTTGCCCCGGGTAACAATTGCATCGCAGATTGAAGATGGAATCACACTCCGCAATTTCGATCCCGCAGCGTTGACTGAAGCAATCAAGGCGGTGACGGACGACGTGCGCGCGGCCGTTCGTCCGCGAGAGAACGACGTTATCTCGCTGGCCGTGCGGCGCGATAACCTCGGCGCTTTGATCGAATGGAGCGGCGTAAAATTTAATTCTCGAAATAATCCCTTTAAGAACTCGAACGGTTGCGGCACAGTGCACACTGCTATCGCCGCACGGATCATCGAAGCACACGGTGGCCGATTGCAGTGCGAGGCTGACGCGATAAGAGCGTGGTTGCCGCTATCAACTGAAGACTAATATTTGAATAATCGATTAAATGAGCAAATCAAAATCCCAAGACATACGCATCCTGGTCGTCGACGACGAGCCAATGATGAGCGATTCGTTGCGGCAGCATCTGGTTGACGAGGGTTACGCAGTCGACACCGCGGCGAGCGGCGCCGAAGCAATCGATCTGTTTGACGGCGGCGCGCATCATCTTGTGATTTGCGATCTGCAATTGCCCGATATGGATGGCTTGACGCTACTGCGTCACATGAAAGACGCAAAGCCGAACACCGAAGTGATCGTCGTGACCGGTTATGGTTCTGTGCAAACAGCAGTTGAAGCAACCAAGGCCGGCGCTTTTTATTTCGTCGAGAAGCCGTTCGATTTCGAAGAGTTGCTGCCGCTGGTCGAGAAAGCGCTCGAGCGCCGCGAGTTAATGGCGGAAACGGCGAACATGCGCCGGCAGCTTTCGACGCGCGCCGAATACTTCAACATCATCGGATCGTCGAAAGAGATGCAGACGATTTATGAAACCATCGAATCTGTCGCCAAGTCGGACGCGAACGTTCTGATCGTCGGCGAGTCGGGCACGGGCAAGGAATTGATCGCGAATGCGATTCACTACAACTCGCTGCGCGCCAAGAAGCCTTTCATCAAAGTTAATTGCGCCGCGCTGCCGAAAGAGCTGATCGAATCAGAGTTGTTTGGCCACACTAAGGGCGCGTTCACCGGCGCTCACGCTGACAAAGAAGGCTTGGTGCAGCACGCGGCGGGTGGATCTTTGATGCTCGATGAAATCGCCGAAATGCCGATCGAGCTGCAACCGAAACTGCTACGTGTTTTGCAGGAGCGCACCTGCCGCAAGATCGGATCAGAGAAAAGCTACCCCGTCGATTTTCGTTTGATTACCTCGACGAATCGCCTGCCCGCTGACGCAATTCGCGACGGCCTGCTGCGCGACGATCTGTTTTATCGCATTTCGACAATTACCATTCACGTCCCGCCCCTACGTGAACGCATGGAAGACATTCAGTTACTCACCGACCATTTCCTCAGTCAATACTCCGAAAAGTACGATCGCCCCATCGCCGGCGTCTCACAGTCGGCATATCAGAGGTTGTTTGCTCATCCGTGGCCGGGCAATGTGCGCGAACTTCAGAATGTGATTGAACGCGCTGTGTTGCTCGCGAAGGCCGAACGCATCGAACCGGTCGATCTGCCTTTCGATAATGGCAGCGCAAGTGCCGCCGCGCCTTCTCTGTCGTGGGATGTTCCGCCAAACATGACGCTCGAGGACATCGAAAAATTTGTTATCGAGCGCACGTTGCAACGCACCGGTGGAAACAAACAGAAGGCCGCGAACATGCTTGGCATTTATCGGCCACGGCTCTACAGCAAGATCAAGAAATACAAGATTGGCGCCGAAGCGGTCAGTCAGAACTAAGAACCAGACTCCAAATTCCAGATCCGAAGCTGAAAGGACACGATCGTGCCGTCATACCCCGAAGACCGCCGCCAGTCTCCCAGATTGGATGCAAAACTCCAGGCGAGACTGGAGTTCAGCGTGCTCTTGCGCGAAGCCGACTCCAGCGAGAGCGGCGTGCAACACTTGCGCGCGTGCGCCGGACATACAGTGAACCTGAGCGAACATGGGCTGGCGCTGCTGCTACATGCGCAAAACATCGACGAAGAATATTTGATGGGCGGCGAAGCGTCGATGGCGATCGAACTCGATCTGCCAAACGGATTGGCCATCGAGATTCAGGCGACGCCGGTGCGGTATGAAAAGCTCGCTGAAGGCTATTTGATCGGCGCGCGAATTAGCGGAATGCGCGAGCGCGATCGCGAATTGTACGACGAGTACCTGGAAGAGATCGGTGAAGACTAAGACATGATCCGCAGATTACACAGATTACACAGATTAAGAACATTCAAAAAAGGAAATAGCCGCAAAAAGGCGCAAGAGACACAAAAGTATTTGAAGAGCGGACGGCCCTCAGCTTCTGTTATTCAGTTCTTTCGCTGATTCAGTTTGTGCTTTTTGTGCCTTTTCGTCGCTGATGGATTTCTAATCTGTGTAATCTGCGAAATCTGTGGATGCTCTTAATCGACTTGGTAAGTCGCCACGCTGGTCGGCGTCTCGAAACATCTAACCTTATAAATCTGCACGCGGTCATCGTTGATCTTTCCGGCCAGACGCTCCAACACAAATCGCGCCACGTTCTCAGCCGAAGGGTTCTGCTCTGCGATGAACGGCTCCAGTTCGTTCAGGTTTTTGTGATCGAGATACGTGACCAACTCATCCGCCGCGTCTTTCAATTCAACGAAATCAACCAACAAGCCGATATTGTTTAGCTCGCTCCCGCGCGCATAGATTTCAATTTTGTAATTGTGGCCATGCAGGTTCTCGCACTTTCCCCTGTAACCGCGCAGTTGATGTGCGCTGGAAAAGTTGCGCTCAATCATGACTTCAAATTGTCCGGGCATGTCACCTAGTTTCAGGTTTCAAGTCTAAAGTTTCAAGTTGGTTGTCAAAGACTGGAGCGCAAGCGTCCTCGCTTGCTGTCGGACCTCGCGAAAAAATAATGCAATCCGGGACGGTTGCGCTCCAGTCAGCCAAAGGCCCTAGGTCGTATTGGACCCTGAAACTTGAAACGTGAGACTTGAAACTGGCTGCGAAAAAACTTGCGATAACTCATCAACATCAGAGGTTATCCGGCACGGCGGCAAGCTCTGCAAAAAAGTCTGCCCATACATCTTGGTGCGCAGCCGAGGATCGAGTACCGCCAGCACTCCCCGATCAGTCGTGCTGCGAATCAGACGCCCAAGTCCCTGCTTCAAACTGATGATCGCTTGCGGGACGCTGTATTCATAGAAACTCGATCCGCCCTGCTCTTCAATGTAACGCTGGCGGGCCGCGATAATCGGATCGCTGGGGACGGCGAACGGCAGTTTATCGATGATCACGCAAGACAGTTGTTCGCCGCGAACATCGACGCCCTGCCAGAAACTCGAGGTGGCAAACAGGACGGCGTTCGGCGTCTCGCGAAACTTCTTCAACAAAGCGCCTTTCGACGCCGAGCCCTGGACAAAGCAGGGATAGTCGATCTGCGACGCCACCCGCTCGAACATTTCATTCATTCCGGCGTTACTGGTCGACAAGACAAACGCGCGACCGGCCGTCGCGTTGACGATCTTAATGACTTCGTCAGCAGCAGCGCGCCCCCATTCCGGCGAGCGTGGATCAGGCATCTTCGGCGGCAGATACAGCACGGCTTGCTCGTGAAAATCGAAGATCGATTCAGCGATCATCTCTTCGCCCTGGTCCACGCCCAGTCGTTCGCGAATGAACCGGAAATTGCCTGCGCTCGAAAGCGTTGCGGACGTGAGAACCACCGTCGGCACTTTCTCGAACAGCTTGTCCTGCAACAGACCTGAGACGTCGATCGGCGAGGCGCGCAGGAATGTTCCGCGGCCACGGCGTTCCAGCCAGTAAACGAATTGCTTGTCCTCCGCTTTGACGATGAAGCTGAGATCGAAGCGAAGCTGACGCACGCGCCGCAAAATATTGTCCGCGTCCGCCGGCGGATCTTTCAAAATCGCCAGCGTCGTTTCCAGACGGTTCAATGCATTGTCGAGCGCGTTGTGGGCGTCGTTGTGGCGCAAATTGTTAATTTGCGGTTCGTCCTCTTCGTTCTGATCGGAACGCAAGTTAGCAACTTGCGCTACCCGCTTCGCCAACGTAAAACGCCCTTCCAGCCCGCGCCCTTCGCGAAACGAGATCCAAAACTGATCGGCAAATCGTTGAATGCGCGCGCTGACTCGCGTCAATTCCCGTTCAACCTCGCGATCTTCGATCTTCAGATAGCTGACATCGCGCAGCAGATCATCGAGCTGATAATTCGAGACCTGCGATCCGAAATACTCTGACGCCACGTCTTCGATCTGGTGAGCTTCGTCGAGGATCACAGCCGCGTAATCAGGCAACACCGCGCCGTATGCGCCATTCCGCAGCGCCAGATCCGCGAAGAATAAATGGTGATTGACGACTATCACGTCAGCATCGATCGCGCGCTGGCGCATCCGCGTTAGGAAACACGGATCGAAGTCGGGACATTTCTGGCCCAGACAAGTATCCGAGCGCGCGTCGATGTGCCGCCAGAACGGAAGGTTCTCGGGAAGATTCGAAAGTTCCGCGCGATCTCCAGTCTCAGTCTTTGTAACCCAGCGAAAAACTTCATCGAACTGATCGATCTGGTCGAGCCCTTCCAACACAGGCATGCTTTCGGCGCGCTTGATTCGATGCAGACATGCATAGTTGTTTCTTCCCTTCATCACGGCCGCGCGAAACTTCGCAGGCAGCGTCTCTTGAAGAAACGGAATGTCTTTGTCCATCAACTGCTCTTGCAGATTCTTTGTTCCGGTTGAGATGACGATGCGCGCGCCGCTGCCACATGCCGCCGCGATCGCAGGCACGAGATAAGCGAGGGTCTTGCCGGTTCCCGTTCCCGCTTCGACAATCAGATGATGCTTCTGCTCAAACGCGCGCAGCACCGCCTCGGCCATGTCTATTTGGCCAGGCCGATGTTCGTATTCAGGATGAGCTTTAGCTATGAGGCCGTCAGGGCCGAAGATTGATTGCATGGTTTAAATTAATCTATGCGTTTTCCTAACCTTTCCCATTTTACCGACTTCTGATGAAACTGGTCCTGATGCGAAGACCAGTAAATCATAGTTGGCTTCCCCCAGATCATATCCCGAGGAACCGTCCCCTGATAGCGACTGTCTAAGCTATTGTCGCGGTTGTCACCCATTACGAAGTAGTGATTGTTAGGGATTTGAAAAGGCGCCGCACCTGCAAATTTCATGCGGCTTTGATCCAATATCCCTACTGCGTTGCCGTCGCGTGTGAAATAGAAGACTCGATATGGTCCCGAGCCCTCACTCGAGACTTCGTCCAACACACCAAAGTCAAAGTCGTATGGATACTTTACGAACACATGTTGCTCAGGAATTGGTTTGCCGTTTATGTAAACCGAGGTGTCCCGTATCTGAATTGTCTCCCCGGGCAAACCTACGACGCGCGAGACGTATTGAATTAAAGGCTGGCTGGGGTATCTGAATATGACGATGTCGCCCCGTTTCACGTCGCCCAACAACCGATTAACGATCAAACAATCTCCCGGGACAATGGTATTCGCCATTGCGCCAGTGGGGACGCGAACCATCTTCACGAAGAAGACTCGGTAAGAAACAAGGGCAATACCACTAACCGCTAATACCGCAGCGCAAATTATCAGTAGCCTCTTGCGTATGGAACTCATCTTACACAGCCGCGTTCACGCGGCTTGCCCGCAGGGTTCTAGACCACCCCCGACGAATCGGGGCTGGGTGCGCTGACATCAAATTGGTCAACACTCTGGATAACAATTCCGAGCCGCGTTCACGCGGCGTGCCCGCAGGGTTTCTAGACCACCCCCGACGAATCGGGGCTGGGTGTGCTGACATCAAATTGGTCAATACTCTGGGTAACAATTCCGAGCCGCGTTCACGCGGCTTGCTCGCAGGGTTTCTAGGCCACCCCCCCCCCGACGAATCGGGGCTGGGTGCGCTAATCAAATTGGTCAACACTCTGGGTAACAATTCCGAGCCGCGTTCACGCGGCTTGCCCGCAGGGTTTCTAGACCACCCCCGACGAATCGGGGCTGGGTGCGCTGACATCAAATTGGTCAACACTCTGGGTAACAATTCCGAGCCGCGTTCACGCGGCTTGCCCGCAGGGTTTCTAGACCAGCGCTTCAGCGCTGGTACTCACTGACCTAACACACCACCGCAATTGATCGTTGCTAGCGCGCTTCAGCGTGCTTACTCGATCAGCTTCAGCTCTCATCTTCTTCATCATGCGTAATTCTTTCGAGCCGCTCTACTATCGTGCGCTTCTTGTGATGTTCTTTCTGACTACGAATATAGTTTACCACCCACTCCAGATCCTTGGTGCCGAAACTAACTACGCCATAGCCAGTCTGCCAATCCATTATCTTTCTATTTACCAGCTCATGGTTGACGTAGTGAGAACTCGCACCCTTTAGTTTACCAATCCAATCACTAATTAAGAGAGTAGGCGGTATCGTAACGGCGATGTGCACGTGTGTTTCCGTGCCGCCGATTTCGTGAAAGATGAGGCCTTTTGACTGCAAAGCATAGTTGAGAACGTAATGGTGGAGTCGCGGTTCTATTTCAGCAGTGATGAGGGGAACGCTCCCCTTAACATGCCACGTGAAGTGTAGATTGATTTCCGAGTAGGAGCGCGTGGACATGGCAAAAGCCTTTCGTGAGAAGCCCGCTGAAGCGGGCTGAGTGAACTCGTCGGTCATTCATTCCCCAGCCGTAAGACGGCTGGTCTAGTAACCCTGCGGGGAAGCAGCGCGAACGCTGCTACAGAATCATTTCTCCATTCGTTGCCCAGCCGTAAAACGGCTGGTCTAGTAACCCTCCGGGGAAGCAGCGTGAACTCTGCTAACAAGTCCCTTCTCGCTAAGATCGCAGGTACCACTAAACGCGTCTTGGCCGCCAGACACAATTCCACCTCATTCGGTCGAACTGTTAGCGGGACATTAACACACGCGTCAATGCAAATTTTCTGCTAACGGCTCGCGACTTTTGGCGCGACACTTTTTCTGCGTAATCTGTGTAATCTGTGGATGAGATTTATGCGCTCGCCCCGCGTTTCAACCTCTTCGCGTACAACGGAAACTTCGCGGTTAATTCAGCGACGTCGCGTTTCACCTTGTTGCGAACTTCTTCCGATTCAGGTGCGCGAACAATCGCCGCAATCATGAGGCCGATTTCGCGCATCTCGGGTTCTTTCATGCCGCGAGTGGTGACGGCGGGAGTGCCGATGCGCAAGCCTGAGGCAACGAACGGTTTGTTTTGATCGAAAGGAATCGTGTTCTTGTTGACGGTGATGTGCGCGGCTTCGAGAGCTTTCTCAGCGTCTTTACCGGTGATTCCCTTCCCGTCCATCCAAACATCGACCAGCATCAGGTGATTGTCAGTGCCGCCGGATACTATGCGTAATCCTTGTTCCTGCAGCTCAGCGCAAAGAGCTTTCGCGTTCGCCAGAATCTGCCGCTGATACTCTTTGAAGTCATCACGCAGAGCTTCACCGAACGCCACTGCCTTCGCGGCGATGATGTGCACCAGCGGCCCGCCCTGCACACCCGGAAACAAGCGCCGATCGATCTCTTTTGCGTGTTCTTCTTTACACAGGATCAAACCGCCGCGCGGTCCGCGCAGAGTCTTGTGCGTCGTCGTTGTCACATAATCGGCATGCGGCACCGGCGAAGGATGCAGCCCGGCGACAACCGGCCCGGCGATGTGCGCGATGTCGGCGAACATACGCGCGCCGACGCTCTGGGCGATCTCGCCGATGCGTTTGAAATCGATGATGCGCGGATAAGCGGAGGCGCCGCAGACAAGCAGCTTTGGTTTGTGCTCTTCGGCAATCCGTTGCAACTCGTCGTAATCGATCGTCTCAGTTTCGCGCGACACGCCATAATCAGCGACTTTGTAACTCAAGCCGGAAAAATTCAGCGGGTGACCGTGCGTCAGGTGTCCGCCGTGCGAGAGATTCATTCCGAGGATCTGATCGCCATACTGAATCGCCGCGAGGTACACGGACATGTTCGCCTGCGCGCCGCTGTGCGGCTGAACGTTCGCGTGGTCCGCGCCGAACAACTCTTTCGCGCGATCGATGGCGGCTTGCTCAACTACATCAGTCCATTCGCAACCGCCGTAGTAGCGCTTGCCCGGATAACCTTCGGCGTACTTGTTCGTAAAGACCGAACCGGCGGCTTCGAGCACGGCTTCGCTGACGAAGTTTTCTGAAGCGATTAGCTCAAGCCCATTAGCCTGGCGCGCGACTTCGTTATCGATTGCATCGGCAATTAGCGGATCGACCTCCGCAAGCGAAAGGTTCATTGATTCATTCATTTGTTTGCTTTGACGCGATGTTACATCAGCGCTTCAACCGTCGCAAACAACGAATTGTGCTCGGCTTTGCCGTCTGATGTGCGGTAAGGCTCTGCCTTACCGTCACAACCTTTTAAGTGGATTCGCGAGGCTCCGCCTCGCGATGATTAGAGGCGTAGCCTCAAGCTCAATAATAAGCGTTCCGGAAAGGCAGAGCCTTTCCGCACATCAGGCGGCGGAGCCGCATTGCTGAGTTGCTTTGACTCATTCGCTAAGCGAGAATGCTTTTCTATGCGCTGGTCACAATATTTCATTCCAACACTTCGCGAAGATCCGGCTGATGCCGAGGTTGTTTCGCACAAACTCCTGCTGCGCGCGGGCATCGTACGCCAACTTTCCGCCGGAATTTATTCGTATTTGCCGATCGGGCAACGCATCGCGCTGAAGGTCATGCAGATTCTGCGCGAAGAGATGAATCGTATCGGCGGCCAGGAGTTTTATCTGCCGGCGCTGCATCCGGCCGAGCTTTGGCAAGAGTCAGGGCGCTGGGGCGCGATCGACGACATCATGTTTCGTTTGAAGGATCGCAAAGGCGCCGACATGTGTCTGGGCATGACTCATGAAGAAGTGTTCACGGCGATCGCGCGGAACGAAATCCGTTCGTACAAGCAACTGCCGCAGGTCTGGTATCAGATTCAAATCAAGTTTCGCGATGAACCCCGGCCAAAGTCGGGCCTGATGCGTCTGCGCACTTTCATCATGAAAGATGCATACACGTTCGATGTCGACTGGGAAGGCCTCGACAAGTCGTTCAGCGATCAGCGCGAGGCTTACAAGAAAATTTTTACGCGGTGCGGCATCCAGTTTTCGATCGTCGAAGCATCGTCAGGATCGATGGGTGGATCGGAATCGAACGAGTTCGTCGCCAGGACGGATGCCGGAGAAGATTTGATCGCGAGCTGTCCGAACTGTGGCTACGCAGCGAATTTGGAGAAAGCAACTTCGCGTCTGCCAAAGATCGAAGATGAAGCAGGACCTGATGCGCCCGAAGAATTCCCTACGCCGGGAGTACGCACGATCGAGGATCTCGCGAAGACTCCTTATCTGACGGCAGCGAATCGGCAGATCAAAACGTTGGTTTATCTCGCCACGATCAATGGAGAAGCTCGTCCCGTGCTGGGATTGTTGCGGGGCGATCACCAACTGCACGAAGTGAAGTTTGCCGATGCGATTGGCGCAACCGCGGTGCGGCCGGCTCATCCGGAAGAGATTCGCGAGTTACTTGGCGCGGCAGCTGGAAGTTTGGGCGCAGTGCGTGCCAAAGAAACGGCGCGTGCTGCGAAACAGAGTCTTCTGATCGTCGGGGACGTTGGTCTGAAAGGTCGCCGGAACCTGACGACCGGCGCCAACAAAGATGACCATCACATTCGCGGCGTCGATATCGAACGCGACATTGAAGTCGATCAATGGGCCGACCTGCGCACGGTCGAATCCGGCGAAGCATGTCCGCGCTGCGATGCTGGTACGCTCGAAGTTTACAAGGCGATGGAGATCGGTCACATCTTCAAACTTGGCACGAAGTATTCCGAATCGATGGGCGCAAACGTCTTAACGGCTGATGGTAAGCAGGTCCCAATCATCATGGGCAGTTACGGGATTGGGGTTGAGCGCATTATCACGGCGGCGATTGAACAGAGCCACGACGCCGATGGGATCATCTGGCCGAAATCGATCACGCCGTTCGATGTCGTCGTGACGATCACGAATATCAAGGACGAAAAACTTCGCGAAGCCGGTGAGCAGCTCTACCAAGATTTGCAGCACGCGGGCCTGGAAGTCCTGCTGGACGATCGCGACGAACGCGCGGGCGTGAAATTCAAGGATGCCGATCTGATCGGAATTCCATATCGCATCACTGTCGGCAAGAAGATCGCTGATAGCGCGGTCGAACTTTTCGATCGACGGGCAAAGCAAAGCAACGATGTGAAGCTGGATCAGATCGTCGCGCGGTTACAGACATTGGCGTTATCAGGCTCCTGATATTGGATTCGTTTAGACGGCTGACTTGTCCGCCCTCTTCGAATAGCCGGACAAGTCCGGCTTCTAAACAATCGGTTCTGGCCTGACACAGAGGCGGGCGGTAGCCCGCCTCTAAACATAATCAGGGTTATACTAATCAGGTAATGAGCGCAGTTCGCCCGTTTATGCCCGCCGCCTTGCTCGGTTTCTTGCTGTGTCTCTGCTTCTTCCCCCGCGCCGCCGAAACACGCGCCCAGGATGATCTTCCTGATCTCGTCCGCCGCATCAAGCCTTCTGCGGTCGCAATCGAAACCTTCGATGCGCGCGGTGAGAAACTCTCCCGCGGCAGCGGTTTCTTCATCGACAAAGACCGCGTCGTCACGAATCGTCACGTGATCGATGGCGCCTATCGTGCCGAAGTTCACTTGAATTCCGGTAACAACTTCCCAGTGAAGAACGTGATCGCCGTCGATGCCGAAGGCGACGTCGCGCTTTTGAGAGTCGACGCGCCACCGAATCTGGTACGACCGCTTTCGTTGGATCGAACTTCGCCGCAGGAAGGTGAAAGCATCGTCGTGATCGGCAATCCGTTTGGATTGGAAGGCAGCGTGACGAACGGAATTGTTTCGGCCGTGCGTGACATTCCCGGGTTCGGCCGCATCATTCAAATCACCGCACCGATTTCGCCGGGCTCGAGCGGCAGCCCAGTCGTGAACATGCAGGGCCAGGTGATCGGCGTTGCGACTTTGCAAATCACCGGCGGCCAAAGCGTCAACTTTGCAATTCCCTCCGAACGCATTGCCCAGCTCGATCGCAACGCGCAATCGGATAATTCACAACAGATTTCGCTGGGCGAACTCGTCGCCACCACAAGCCGTAACAAGCGCGCCAAAGCCGTCGAATATTTTCGCGATGGGCTGAGCTTTCTTTCCAAAGACGATTGCCAGAGCGCGCTGCCATATTTTCAAAAGGCAACCGATTCTGACAGCGCCTATGGTGAAGCGTGGGCGCAGGCCGGCTTCTGTAATGAAAAACTCGGTCGTCATGCGGACGCAGTCGAAGCTTCAAAGAAAGCAGTGGCGATCCGGCCTTCTGCCGAATCTTATTTCAACATCGGTCTGGCAAATTATTATTTGAAGAATTACCGCGACTCGGAAGCGGCTTATCGGCAGGCGATCAAAATCGATCCGTACAACGCCGCCGATGCGTACTATGCGCTCGGTCTGACTTATCGCGATTCGAATCAGTCCGATGAAGAGATTCAAGCGTACAAACATGCACTGCGAATCAAGCCTGATTATGCGGCGGCTTACGATCGCTTGGGCCAACGTTATTTGCAGTTGAAAAAGCTTCCCGAGGCGATCGAAGCATTCAAACAACTCGCGGCCTTGCGTCCCGCCGACGCCAACGCGCAAAACAGTCTGGGCGAAGCATACGAAGCGATGAATAAGCACGACGATTCAGTCGAAGCTTTTCGGCAGGCGATTCGTTTGAAGCCGGATTTCGGTAAGGCTTATTTCAATTTAGGAAAGACTTTGCTGGCGCAGGGCAATCGCGACGCGGCGATCGAGCAATATGTCATCTTGCAGAATCTGGATCAGGATTGGGCTGAGAAGTTATACGGCTTGATCTATCCGTAACGCCCAATACGTTTAGAGCGCGGACTTGTCCGCGCAATAGAAAAGCAGCACAAGTGCTGCTTCTAAACAATTTGGAAATGAAGCGTATATAGAGATCGAGGCCGGATCGCGCTCTCCCCTTCACAACCCGGCCCCTACTCACGGTCGTCTCGCGACAACCGAACTCAAACTCGTTTCAAATTATCAATATATTGATAGCTGCCGCTGCGCTCGCTCCCGTCAAAATCAATGCGAAGAATTGTTTCATTCACTAACTCCGCCGCGAGAAATGGCAATGACTGTGCCACGCCTCGAATGAGGCTCACGCATTTGGCGGTTCATTCAGTTTTTCGAAGAGAGTTCGCCTTCAGGCCTTCGGAAGATTCCGCCGATGCTGGCGAGAATCGCTTTCCGTTGTACGATATCGTCGCCCGAAAGCCGGAAATGGAGTGAATGGTGTTTGGCAGGACCCAATCGATGAAAATCTCAGCAACCTTTCTTTTTCTCTTGATACTTCAGTGCTGCATCTCCGGCGCTGCGCAAACCCCTAAAGCCCCGGTCGAAGTGCCGTTTGAATTCCTGCACAACCAAATCGTCGTTCAGGTCAAAGTCAACGGTAAGGGACCGTTGAATATGTTGCTCGATACCGACACAGATCCCTCGGCCATCGACGCGGCGACCGCGAAAGAACTTGGACTACAAGTCGGCACTAGCGGCACACCGGCCAGTGGCGGAGGCACGGAAACAAGTGTGGTCTATCCAACGAGATTGGCAAGCGTTGAGCTTGGCGGAATCTCAGCGAAGGACGTCGTCGCGGCTACGATCGACTTGTCGAAGATTGCCAAACGCATCGGTAAACCAATTCAGGGAGTTCTCGGCTTTAGTTTTCTGAAAGATCGAATCATCCAAATTGATTACGGGAATTCAAAGATAAGGTTCTTTGCCGTTTCACCATATCCGCGAATCGATCTGGCGCCGAATACCGTTAACACGATCGCGCTGCCGTTTCGGCGCGAAGATGGCGAAGTGATCATCGACTCGGTTTTCGTCAACAATGAAAAGCTGCGCGCGACGCTGGACACCGGATCGAGCGGCACCTTCACGCTGACGCCTGAAGCCATCGCAATTCTGAATCTCGACGATCAGGCGCAGAACGGAAAAGGCGAACAGTCCGTCGGTTACAACGGCACCTATGAAAACAAGAGCGGAGTTCTGAAATCAGTTCGTCTCGGTAGATATTCGGCTGAGTCGGTACCCGCGGATTTTTGGTTGCCGAACACCGGTTACGACAAGAAGAAATTCCAGGTCAACATCGGCAACGGCTTCTTCCAGGACTTTATGATGACGTTCGACTTTAAGAACAAGATTGTGGTTTTTGAGAGGGTTGATTAGATTCTTCAAGATCGATCAGCGTGTGGGATTTCTCTGTGCCTCCGTGGCTACTTCGTGTCTCTGTGGTGAGTAGTTGCCAAGCTGAATTCACCACAGAGACACCAAGAACCACCGAGACACAGAGAGAACAAGAATTAGTCTCACGCCGAGATCATCGTTCCCGTTCCCTGATCGGTGAAGACTTCCGCCAGCAAACTGTTGCGCGAATTGCCATTGATGATGTGCGCGCTCTTCACGCCCCGCCGCAACAGCTCGATGATGCTTTGCAGTTTGGGAATCATGCCGCCGGTCGCGGTGCCACTCTTGATCAATTCTTCCGCTTCGGCCGCGGTTAATCGTGATAACTTCGTGTCTGGCTCGCCGGGGCGCAAATAAATTCCATCGACATCTGACAGCAGGACGAGCTTTTCCGCCTGGAGTTGAACGGCGATCTCGACAGCGACCGTGTCGGCATTGATGTTGAAGACCCGCCCTTCCGAATCCGCGCCCAGAGACGAAACCACTGATAAGTAGCCATGATCGAGCAAAACGGTCAGCAGACTTGAATCAATCTCGAGGATGTCGCCGACATGGCCAAAATCAACCTGCGCGCTTTCACCCGTTTTGCGATCGACGATTTCCCTGGGCGGCCGGCGCTCAGCGTGCACGATGTTTCCATCGACGCCAGACAAGCCAACCGCGTGAATACCGCGATGACGAAGCGCGGCCAGGATGTCGGTGTTAATTTTCCCCGCGAAGATCATCTTGGCCATTTCTAAAGTATCGTCATCGGTGACGCGGCGGCCTTCGATGATTGTCTGCTCGACGCCGAGTTTCTTGGCGAGTTCGCTCAGCTGTTTCCCGCCCCCATGAACGACGCAAACGCGGATGCCGACTTGATGAAGTAAAGCCAGCTCTTCACACAAAGAGATCAGACGATCGCGATCCTCAGTCACCTTGCCCGAGAATTTCACGACGAACGTCTTGCCTTTGAAACGTTGAATGTAGGGCAACGCTTCGCGCAAGAGATCGAGACGTAATTGGCTGCCAACTTCGCTGGTGTCAGTCATTGGTTTATTAAATCATTGGTTCATTGTCCCACTGGTTCATTGATTCATTTCGTCATGCGGCCAATGAATCAATGATTTATTGAGTCAATGAATCAATTCTCTAAGGATCGCTTTCTGCACATGCAATCTATTCTCAGCTTCATCGATGACAACTGAATTACGTGAATCGATCACGTCATCCGTCACAATCACATTCCTTCTCACCGGCAGACAATGCATAAAGATCGCTTCATTGGTTCGTGCCATCCTGGCTTCATCGACAATCCATTTGCCTCGATGTTGCTCACGTTCAGCAATGTCTTGCTCCGGCGCGCCGTAAAAATTCCTACTGCCCCAACTCTTCGCGTATACCACTTCAACGCCGTCGAAAGCACCATCAATATCGTTTGAAATGATAACACTGCCTCCTGCACCTGCCGCTTGCTTCCTGATTTCATCCATCAACTCATCGTCAAGTTCATAACCTCGCGGATGCGCAACGACGAGTTCGTGGCCCATCTGCGCCGCCGCCAACGCAAAGCTATTCGGCACGGCCATCGGCAGCGGTTTTGGATGCCAGGCCCAGGTAAGCAAAACTTTCTTGCGAGCTGCGCCGAGTTTCTCGCGGATCGTCATCATGTCGGCCATTGCCTGACACGGATGGTGCATCGCCGATTCGAGGTTGATGATTGGCACGTCGGAATATTTCGCGAAGGCATTCAGGATCGGATCGGTGCGCTCTTCATCCCAATTCTTTAAAGCGGCAAACGTTCGCACCCCGATCGCCACACAATATCGGCCGAGCACGCGCACAAATTCCGCGATGTGTTCAGTCTTATCCGCATCCATCACCGCGCCTTCGCGATGTTCGAGCGTCCAACTCGTGCCACCCGGCTCCAGCACCACCGCATTGCCGCCGAGTTCGTAAATCCCAACCTGCATCGACGCGCGCGTGCGCAAACTCGGATTGAAAAAGACCAGCGCTACGGATTTTCCGGCGAGAGGCTTGGATTGATCTGCGTCGCTCTTAAATCGAAGAGCCGAGTCAATAAGTTGAAACAGCTCCGCGCGTAGCAGATTTGCGGTTGAAAGGAAATGCATCATATCTAGCGGCTTTGTCGCCGCGCATCGCGGAAAGGCATCGCCTTTCCGTCGCGGCCTTGCTTTAATGTCACTCGCCGAGGCTTCGGCCTCGGCGAAACCGATTAGGAGATCTTTGTCCGGTAAGGCACAAAGCCTTAGTGTGCTGCGGCGGAGCCGCAAGTCCTGACTCTGCGGTTCAAACAACTTTCCGCAGAGCCCCAATAAACAAATCAACTTCGTTCTTCTGCAAACACAGAGGCGGGAGCAGCCTCAGCACTTTCGGATCGCTCGACGTACCCGTGATGATTTTTTGTTCGAGCAAAGCTTCGTGAACGGGCTTCGCCTTGTTGGCAAATTCAAGACCCAGCAGGAAACCGCGGCCGTGAACATCCACCACCTGCTCAACTTCCTGCAGGCGCTCGCGCAGATAGCTTTCGACCTCGCGAACATTCTGCAGCATGCGATCGTTTTCGATCGCTTCCAGCGTGGCCACGACCGCCGCCATCGCGATCATCCCACCGCCGAATGTCGTGCCCAGATCATTCTCTTTGATATGAGAGGCGATCGTTTCATTCACGAGACAGGCTCCGACCGGAATCCCGCTCCCCAGAGACTTGGCCAAACTGATGATATCAGGTACGACTCCATCGCTCGCGTCGCTGCCGGCAAAAAACCACTCACCGGTACGGCCCACGCCAGTCTGCACCTCGTCGTAGATCAGAACGATGCCACGTTCGTCACAAAGCTCACGCAGCGCGCGATAAAATTTCGAACCCGCCATCCGGACTCCGGCCATCGATTGGATTGGCTCGAGCATGATCGCTGCGATTGAATCATCCGCCACCGCGCGCACTGAATCGATGTCCCCGAACTCTGCTTTCAAATGACCCGGCACGTTCGGTTTTCCAATCTCTCGATACTTGCCAAGGAACGTCGCGCTGATTGCATCAGCCGTGCGTCCATGAAATCCGCCACTGAACGTAATGACGTTTTGGCGACCCGTCGTCATGCGCGCCATGCGCATCGCGTTCTCGTTCGCTTCTGTGCCTGAGTTACAGAAGAACGCTTTCGTCAACGAATCGGGAGCGATTGCAACCAATTTCTCAGCAGCGCGCGCGCGCGTTTCGGAGTAGACCAGGTTTGAATAGAAAAGCAGTCTGTCCGTCTGCTCGCGAATGGCTTTTACCACGTGCGGATGGCAGTGCCCGGTCCCGGCCACCGCGTGCCCTCCATAAAGATCGAGATAACGCTCGCCATCACTCGTATAAATCCAGACGCCTTCGCCGCGATCAGCAACGACCGGCATCTTTTTGTAAGTCGCGAGCTGATATTGCTCTTCGAGATCAATAATGTTCTGCCCAGTTATCACCATAAGTTTTCACCACAGAGGACACAGAGAAGAATCAACAATCAGGTAAGTGAAAAGACCATCCTCATCTCTTTCGTGTCTGCATCTTCCTCTGTGTCCTCTGTGGTTAATTTCAGCCTGCTCTTGTTCCGTTTGGCACTTGCCGCTCCGGAATTGCCAACGCCGGTACAATGCCGTCGGCGTAACCAATGTCAAAAAGCATTCCTTCCGACAGTTGGCCCAACATTTTCTTTGGTTCAAGATTCACGACGAATAAAGCCTGCCTTCCCTCTATCTCGAGCTGATTCTCCCGCTCCTTCTTCATACCGGCGAGAATGCTGCGCTGGTGATCGCCGAAATCAACTGTGAGTTTCAGTAGCTTCTCTGATCCGGCAACATCTTCGACCGATAGGATTGTGCCGACGCGAATATCGATCTTCTCAAGATCAGAAATGCTAATCATTGGTTTGATTGGCGCAATCATGAATTCCATCGATTTTGTTGTCTGATTTCCTCTGTGTCCTCTGTGGTTAATTTCTCTTTATGGGTTAGTTCCAATCAACATCAACCCTGTCTTCTCATCCAAACCAAACATTAAGTTCATGTTCTGCACTGCTTGTCCCGCCGCGCCTTTTACGAGATTGTCGATCGCCGTAAACACGACTAGCTGACGGCCGCGCGCAGCAAATCCGATGTCGCAAAAGTTCGTCGTCTTGACCCAATTGATGTCCGGCGAACCATCGACTAACCGGACAAAAAAAGAATCGCGATAGAAGTCAGCAAACATCGACTTCGCCTCGGCGGCCGTAATCTCTCTTTTGGTTTCAGCGTAAATCGAAGCGAAGATTCCGCGCGCAACGGGCAACGAATGCGTCATAAAGATAAGTTCGTTGTTCCACTCGCCTACGTGTTTCAGTTCCTGCTCGATCTCCGGCACATGCTGATGTGTGAACGGCTTGTAGGCGTAGAACGAATGGCTTCGTTGCGGATGATGAGTGTTCGCTGCGGCCTTCGCTCCTGAACCCGAAGAGCCTGTCTTAGCGTCAACAATCACGCGACAGCTCAGGAGATTGTTCGCAACCAAAGGAGCAAGTCCGAGCAGCGTTGCCGTCGCGAAGCACCCGGGATTCGCGATTCGCGTCGCCGACTTGATTGCTTCGCGATTTGTTTCAGTCAAGCCGTAAATGAATTGCGACTGCGCGTCCATCGCGGTGTGCTCGCGTCCGTAGTGCTTCGTGAAAACGTCCGAGTCGCTCAAACGAAAGTCGCCCGACAGATCGATAACCTTCACCTTTGCGGGCAGCTTCGGCACGATATCCATTGCCTGGCCGTGCGGAAGCGCAAAGAACGCGCAGTCGATATCGCTCAGACTTTCAACGTCTTCGGGCGCTTTGATAAAACTCAGGTTAGTTAGGCCCAACAGGTTCTTGTGCACATCGCTGACCGCTTTGCCCGCGTGCTCATTGGCCGTGACGAACTGAATTTCAGTGTTTGGATGTTGCAGCAGAATGCGCAGCAACTCCGATCCGCCGTAACCCGATCCGCCAAAGATTGCGACGCGTAGTTTCGAGTTTCGAGTTTCGAGTTTCGAGTTCATCCAGCGTCCACTCCTGTACGATCAAGATCTGCTGAATGAGTTGTCAACTCCTCATTAGACAAACTCGAAACTCGAAACTCGAAACTCGAAACTTTCTCTTTGACCACCTCAAACAATTTCGCTCCATTGCGCCGGGCGTTTGACGCAGGCACACCGAACTCATTCTCAATGTAGTCCTCACCCATCTTCGAGTCAGTCACTGACCCGGCAACGAGATCGATAGTGATCCCACGCCGCTTGAATAATTCGATCCCGCCCCACGCGCCGACGTAATCGGAAGCACAAAAGATCAACGCCGTCATCGCTTCGCGCAGTTCTTCATCTTCGAAAACAGATTCGACGGAGTACCCGCCAAGAATTCCATCGCCCAGTTCAATCACGATCAGATCGGGAGCGCTCTCGTTCAACCGCGCAATGATCGATTTCGCGACCTGCGCCAAATTCTCTGCGCCGACAGTCGACGGCAATCCGCAATCGAGAAAACTCGCCGTTGCGATCGCCCCGTGGTCCTGCATATTCAGCGTGTCGCGCAGGCAAGCGATGCCGGACAACTTCGCAGCCGCAACCCGCAACCCTGCCCGCGTCGCCTGCTGGATGATTTCCGTCGCAGCGTAAGTCTTGCCGCTGTTCATACACGCGCCGGCGATCACGACCAGAGGCGCGGTCGCGCCGAGAGCTTCAAGCAAAGGCAACGCGGCATCGGCGATGTTTCTGATCGTCCCGGCGCCATCTGTCGCCCGGCCGAGAACTTCAACCTTGATGGCATCGTTGAGGCTCGAGTGATGACCACTGCAGCTTCCTATCACGCCACCCATGTTCAGCAGATGAAGCTCGTCACCGGCTTTCACCGTCTCCGGAACATCGCCAACGAATCCTTTCAGGGCGCGCCGACGGCCGAGTACGCCGGCTATCACATCACCCGGATTTACTTTCGCCAATCGACCTGTTGGCAATTCGAGCATGTTATAAGTCGCATTGTCAGTCAGCACTCGCACCACCACTACATCGCCAGCGCGGCCAATTCCATTCGAGGCTGAAACAGTGAGCGTCCGCGGAAGGTTTAGCGGTGACGTTGCGGATCCGAGTTTGTCGACTTCAATCGTTTCGATCATTGGCCACCCCGCAATCTCAACCTTAACGCGTTGAGCTTGATAAAGCCTTCCGCATCGCGCTGGTTATAAACGGTGTCCGCTTCGAACGTCGCAATGCGCTCGTCGTAAAGCGAATCCGGCGAACGACGGCCGACAACGATTACGTTGCCGCGATAAAGCTTTAGCCTGACATCGCCCGTCACGGTCTGCTGGGTCTCATCGATCATCTTGCGCATCAATTCAAACTCAGGCGCAAACCAGAAACCGTAGTAGACATTTTCGGCGAACTTCACGCCCAGCGAATCGCGCAGATGCATCACCTCTCGATCCATCGTGATCGATTCCAACGCACGATGCGCTGCATGGAGGATTGTGACGCCGGGCGTCTCATAAACTCCGCGCGACTTCATGCCCACAAAACGATTCTCGACCAAATCGACCCGCCCGATTCCGTGTTCGCCGCCGATTTCATTCAGTTTCGTCAGCAGCGTCACCGGATCGAGACGCTCACCGTCGATCGAAACGGGCTCGCCTTTTTCAAAACCGATTTCGGTGTACTCGGCTTCATCTTTGGCGCGTTCCGGCGAAACCGTCATTTGGAAAATATTCTCTGGAGGCTCAGCCCAGGGATCTTCGAGAATGCCGCCTTCATAAGACACGTGCATCAGGTTGCGATCCGTCGAGTAAGGCTTATCAACAGTCGCGGTGATCGGAATTCCGTGAGCCTCGGCGTAAGCAATCAGGTCGGTCCGTCCGCCAAATTCCCAATCGCGCCACGGCGCGATCACTTTGATATCCGGCTGCAGCGCGTAGTAGGTCAGCTCGAATCGCACCTGATCGTTTCCTTTACCCGTCGCTCCGTGCGCAACGGCGTCCGCGTTTTCTTGGCGAGCAATTTCAATTTGTCGCTTCGCGATCACGGGGCGAGCCAGCGAAGTGCCCATCAGGTACACGCCTTCGTACACCGCGTTCGCTTTGACTGAAGTCCAGACGTAACCGCGGACAAATTCTTCGCGCAGATCTTCGATGTAGAGTTTCGATCCGCCGGTCGCCTTTGCTTTCTCTTCCAGCCCCTCCATCTCTGCACCCTGCCCCACGTCGGCGCAGTAACATACGATTTCGCACTGATACTTTTCCTTTAGCCAGCGCAACATCACCGAGGTGTCCAAGCCGCCCGAGTAGGCGAGAACTATTTTGTTGATTTTGTCGGTCATCACTATCAATTGATTCATTTGATCATTGACCCATTGAATCAATGAGCAAATGAGTCAATGACCAAATTCATCCAAACATCTCCCAAACTTTCTTCATCGCGGCTCGCTGTGATTTCCGATCGCGGGTGGCGATAAAGATCGTGTCTTCGCCCGCGAGCGTGCCGACGATTTCCGGAATTGCCGCGTCGTCTATTTCGACTGCCACCGCTGACGCCCTTCCCGGCAAACACTTCGCGATCACCAGAACGTCGCCGGCGACGTCCAAACTCAACAGCCCTCGGGTCGAATCTCCGTTCGCGTGCGGCAGCGCATAACGGCCGTGATGCTTCACAACACCCAACTCTTCGAGGTCTCGCGACACGCTCGATTGCGTTGCCGAAACGCCGGCGCGCTCGAGCTGCGCCCGCAAAGCTTCCTGCGTGCCAATCGGTTTAGCCCGAATTAGATTCAAGATTCTCTTTTGTCGTGTTTGCTTCAGCATCTATTCTTCTGACGCAATTTCATGCAGCATAGTTGCATTATTTCTGCATAGATGCATAAAATAGCGAGTCTTATGCAGGTTAGTCAAGCGGAGATGGCAGCGGTACGAGAAATAAAATGAGTGACAAGACAAACAAGAATCTCTGGGGCGGCCGGTTCACCGGCGAAGCGGATCCGATATTCGCTGCATTCAATCGCTCGTTCAGCTTCGACCGCAGGTTGTTTGAAGTCGACATGCGCGGCAGCATTGCCCATTGCGACGGTTTGGTAGGCGCCGGTGTTTTGACTTCAGGCGAAGCAGAGCAAATCAAATCGGGACTGGGCCAGATTCTTGAAAACGGACTGACTGATCCCAAGTATCTCGAAGATGCGGCCGCTGAGGATGTGCACTCATTCGTAGAGGCGCGTCTGGTTGAAATGATTGGCGACCTTGGCCGGAGACTTCACACCGGGCGCAGCCGTAACGATCAGGTCGCAACCGATCTGCGGCTCTGGTTGCGCGATGAAATAGACCCTCTCGTCTCCGCGCTTACCGAGTCACAAACAGCTCTTCTGGATTTAGCAGACGCGAATCGTGATGTCGTGATCCCCGGCTATACGCACCTGCAACGGGCGCAGCCGATTCTGTTTGCACACTGGTGTCTCGCATATTTCGAAATGCTTGGGCGCGATCGCGAAAGGCTTACTGATGTTCGCAAACGAGTAAACGTTTTGCCTTTGGGCTCGGCCGCCTTGGCCGGAACTTCTTATTCGATCGACCGTGAAGCTGTTGCGCGCGCGCTTGGCTTCGATTCAGTTTCGCGGAACAGCCTCGATGCGGTAAGCGACCGGGACTTCTGCATTGAATTCGCGAGCGTGGCTTCAATCATCATGACGCACCTATCACGGCTCGCCGAAGACATCGTTCTCTATTCAACGAGTGAGTTCGGATTTTTTGAATTGAGCGACGCGGTGGCGACGGGTTCGAGTCTGATGCCGCAGAAGAAGAACCCGGACGCGATGGAGCTGGTGCGCGGAAAAGCGGGCCGCGTCTTTGGGCATTTGCAGTCTTTGCTCACGATGATGAAGGGTTTGCCGCTCGCCTATAACAAGGACATGCAGGAAGACAAAGAGGCGCTCTTCGACACGGTCGACACGGTCAACGCTTCTCTTTCGGTGACGACGATCGTGCTGCGCAATATCAAGCTCAACGAATCGCGAACGCGCGAAGCTGCGGCACGCGGCTATTTGAATGCTACCGAGTTGGCAGATTACCTGGTGCGAAAAGAAGTCCCGTTTCGCGAAGCGCATGAAACGGTCGGCCGCATGGTGATGCGCGCGATCGAGCGCGGATGTGAGTTGAACGATCTGTCTCTCGATGAATTCAAGTCGTTCTCGCCGCTGATCGGAGATGACGTGCTTGAAGCGCTATCTCTTCAGCAAACCCTTGGCACGAAATCGCAGTTTGGCGGAACCGCTCCGGATCGCGTTGACGAAGCTTTAGCAATCGCGAGGAAGAGCCTCGAATAGACTCCTACGCGAGACTCAATCTCTTATTGCGCCCTTTCAGGGCGCCAACGTCCTTCGAAAACTAATAACCCAGGGTGGCGCGCTAACGCGCTTACCCCTGGGCTATTTTATTTCACGCTTCAGCGTGAGCGGTGCGGCCAAAGATGCGTGGCTCCGCTACAACTTCGGGTTTACGCCGAGGTTATAGAAGAAGAATGAATAAATGTCGGCAGTCTGTTCCAGTTGCTTGGTCGTGCTGCTGGCGCCGTGACCGGATTTCGTGTCGATGCGGATGATCACGGGATTGTCGCCGGCTTGGGCGGCTTGCAACGCGGCGGCGTACTTGAACGAGTGCGCAGGCACGACTCGATCATCGTGATCGGCGGTCGTCACAAGTATCGCCGGATATTTCGTTCCTGTCTTCACGTTATGAACCGGCGAGTAAGCATACAAGGCTTTGAACTGTGCTTCGCTCTGCTCGCTTGAACCATAATCGGAAATCCACGCCGCGCCGATCGTGAACTTATGAAAGCGCAGCATGTCCATCACGCCGGCATGTTGGTGAACCGCGCGGAATAGATCCGGCCGCTGATTGGTCACTGCTCCGACCAACAGTCCGCCATTCGACGCTCCTTCGATTCCAAGCTTCGCCGGCGAGGTGTATTTCTCTCTGATCAGATATTCTGCTGCCGCGATGAAATCGTCGAACACATTTTGCTTTTGCAGCTTAGTTCCCGCCTCGTGCCATTTTTCGCCGTACTCGCCGCCGCCTCGCATATTTGCCGAGGCGTAAACCATGCCTTGTTCGAGTAGAGCCACGCGCAACGCGCTGAACGAAGGATTCGTGGTGATGTTGAATCCGCCGTAGCCGTAGAGCAGCGTCGGATTATTGCCGTCAAGCTTGATGCCTTTCTTGTAAGTAATGAACATCGGCACGCGCGTGCCGTCTTTGCTGTTGTAGAAAACTTCCTTCGTTTCGTAGTTGGCGGGATTGAAACCCGGAATATCGACAGCCCGATAGACGGATGATTTCTTCGTGGCGATGTCGTATTTGTAAATCGTCGGCGGATAGTTGAACGACGTGAAAGTGTAAAAAGTGAATTTGTCATCCATGCGTCCGCCGAAACCACCAGCCGAACCGGGACCAGGTAGCGCAATCTCGTTTTCGAGTTTGCCATCGAGACTGTAAACATACGCGCGGGTAGTTACGTCTTTGAGATAAGTGATGAAAAGTTTTCCGCCGACTGTGTTGGTGATTTCGATCGGTTCCGGCTTCTCAGGGATGATGTCTTTCCATGCCGCGGACTTTGTGTTGTAGAGAACGACCTTGCCATTCGGCGCGCCGTGATTCGTCTCGATCAGAAACTTATCGCCGACGTTATCGATCACGCCATAATCGTCGTCACCGATTTCGGAGACGATTGGCCTCCAAGCTTGTTCATTCTTTGAAATATCGCGATAGAAAAGTGCGTTGCCTTTCTTGCCGATAGTCGAATCAGAGCGCGTCATAAATTCGAAACGAAGATCGTCAGAGACCCCAACGCCATTGAACTGGCCGGGGTGTTTAGTGTCTTCGTAAACCAGAACGTCTTCCGATTGAGGTGTGCCGATCTTGTGGTAATACGTCTTCTGGAATTCGTTCTTCTGCGCCATCTTCTTGCCTTCCGGCGGCGTCGGATAGCGGTCGTAATAGAATCCTTCATCACCACGCCATGATGCGGAAGAGAACTTCACCCACTCTAACTTGTCGGCGAGCGGCTGTTTTGTCGCCACGTCCAGAACGTGAATCTCGTTCCAATCGGATCCGCCTTCAGAGATTCCGTAGCCGATGTATTTTCCGGTGTGCGAGATCGTCAGCGAACCGAGGCGCGACGTTCCGTCAGCCGAAAACTTATTTGGATCGAGGAGAACTTCGGGCGTTCCATCCAACCCTTTTTGGAGGTACCACACGCTCTGGTTCTGCAACCCGTCATTCTTCGTTGAGAAGAACCATTCGCCGCGACGCGTCGGCGCGCCGTACTTTGGATAGTTGTAGAGCTTCATCAGACGGTCCTTAATCGCGGCGCGATACGGAATCTGATCCAGATACGCATAAGTCACTTTGTTTTGAGCTTCGACCCATGCGGCAACTTCGGGTGATCGATCGTCTTCCAGCCAGCGATACGGATCCGGCACTTTGGTGCCAAAGTAATCTTCTACAACATCATCTTTTTTCGTCTCTGGATACTTGATCGGCGCAGGGCTGCTGCCACCGCCATCGCCGTTTTTCTGTGCGTGCGCAAAACGCAACGGGGCAGAAAGTGAAAGCGACAGAATAGCTGCAGAGGCAAGCGCAAAGAGAAAGATTCGAAATTTGTGCATTGGGTTGACCTCCGGAAAAAACCAGAACTCAGGCTTGTCGGCGGACATACTTTAGTCGAGCGATGGAAGAAACTCCAAGCGGCGACAAGAGAGTTCAAGAAGCGGTCGCCTCATATCGGAGTCGATCGCTTCCAACAATTTGTAAGCAAATCTATTTCGTTGGTTTTGCGGCGGCTGATTGATCAGACTCGGCAGAAGACAAGTCACTACGACCGAGGTCGGCCGCGGCGACAATTACGAGCAGGACTGTTACGCCGAGAGTTGAGAAGATGTAAAGCAACGCGGTCTGCTCGAAGTAAATCAACAGGAACACCAGCAAGGCCATTCCAAAGATCCAGAGATAAGTTACGGTGCGCCGCTTCTTAACTTTTGTTCGAATTCGTTGACTCATTTCCTGATTCTAATCCACAGTCGAAAGGCTGGCGTCCGCCAGCCTCCCGGGTGCTTTCAAGGTTCGATTCGATTAATACAAGACGCGATAGGGTAGACTACTGCCAGCTCCCGTTATTCCGGTGCGCGTCAGGCCAATCAACATATCCCTCAGATTCCCGGGGCTAAAAGAACTCTGCGGACGGACGTCGATAATGTCGTATGCCTGCAAAAGGACGTCGGGTTGCTTGCCGTTCTTGATCGCGTCGTAATCATACTTCAACTTCTCAGGGCCGAGCTTTCCTTTGACTTGACGATAGACATAGACCTCGTGCGACTTGGCGGTTCTTTGAATGCCGCCGGCCATCGCGATGGCGCGAACGAGCGTCATGTTGTCCTTCATCACGATCTCGCGCGGAGCATTAAGATACCCAGTTAGATAAATCGGCTCGCCCTCGGTCACGATGACGATATCGCCCGGCCGAATGTATGGATCGTCTTTACCGAGGCCGGTGCGAACATCTCCCACCTCATATGTTTCGATCTTCCCAATGTCCGAAATCATCTGGTCCTTAGTTGCATCAGTCGTCGTCGCCGCGTTTTTCTGTGCGTTCTTTGCCGCCTCGGAATCGTTCGCCGTCGAAGGCGCAAATGAAGATGTCTTCGCCGGATCCGAAACCGCAGTAACCGCGGGCTTATCGGGCGTCGACCTGGACGCGGTCTTCTCATACGTCGAGGTTGAGAGCGACTTGTTCACGAGAGCTTCCACCACATCAGGCGTCAGCATCGCATCCTGCGCACACATTTCGCGTTCGGTGTGGACAATCTGAATCTGGCCGCTGGCACCCAAGCTAACTCCACCCGCAGCTACCAAGAGTTCATGTAATCGCACTCGACGCATCATCTGAATCCGAGTCGGCGCGCGGACTGCGCCGAACACAACCGCGGGAGGACGACTTCTGCGTTCCGTCACGCGCACACTCACCCGTGGATTCTTTATGTACCGTGAATAAGCCGTCGAGATTGCTTTCTGAATTTCTTTCTCGTTGCGACACATCGCCGGAATTGGATCTTCCAAAAACGGCAAAGATGAGATGTTTCCTTCATCGTCAATCTCGACCGTCGAATTCAATTCCGATTGACCAAAGACTCTAACGTCCAGTACATCGCCTGGTCCAACGAGATATCGTTTGCCGCCCTGAAGATCAACCGAGTTCGTATCGGAAGGCGTCGACGGGGACTGAGTCGCGGGGGGTGCCTGGGTGGACGGAGCGGTGCTTGGCGACTGCGCGCGAGAATGGATCTCGACGAGTGCAATAAATGTGCCCACCATCAATACAAATCCGGTGAGCAGAAGGAGCATTCTCTTATTCATAACAACACCTCAAAACTCTGCTGCAAGGTTTCTGTGTTCGATCCGCGCTTCTAATCAGCGCGTGGTTAAGGAAACAACTCGGCGGATCATTTCTTAGTCCGTCGCGATAACATCCCCGGGATGACGAATCCAGTGAATAGCCAGTTGCAATGATCGCACAAAAGATAATAGATGCCAAACATCCTTAAGTACCACGGGACTCGCTTGTAACCCCGGCGAATTTTCTCACTCCCGCAACGTGGGCAGGTTGGTCTGAACATATTGATGCTGTTGGAAGACTCGGCGTTCGCTCGCGCTTATGGCCGCCGCCGCACTCGCCCGTTCGTCCCTTTTCCTGAATTAATAGTGCCTTCTGTATCCAGCCGCGCGCGCAACATTTCGATTTCTCTCGAGATTTTTTCGGCAGCTGCCTCACCCGCCGGACCCGGCCGATCCCGGCTTAGATAGAACAACGCATCGCGATAACAATCTATGGCCCGCTGGAGGTAACCTTTGAAGGCCGCGCGCTCGGCCAATTCAACCCAGTGCGCAACCCTGCTCGAGGAAATGAATTCGCGTACGGCTCGAGCTGACACGTTGAGTTCTTCCTCATCGGGATAAACTTTCAGAGCCGTCTCGATGCAGTTTAAGGCGCGATTTGCGGTCTCGACCTTCTCATAAAGCCGAACTCGCTGCTGTGCCTCGTGCGTCAGCGTTCGCGCAGAGACCCGAGCCCAAGTCAGCAAGTGATGCTTCTGCAATTCGCGAACTCGCTCCTGGCCCGCGCGCAAGGCCACCCGCCCGTCCGCTTGTGTGCGCGGAGATTGCAAAGCCTTGTCGGCTCCGGCGAGATACTCAGCGCAAAGATCATAGAGTTCGCGGTGCACGTCGGCGGAATCCTTTGCATCCGCCTCGGCGGAATATTTCTGCAACGACCTCAGGGCCGCCGCATGAAGACTAGTCGAGTACATCGTGCCGCTGGCCAGTCTGTCACTCGAACTGTTGTAGGGTTCGCGGGAGACACTATTATGGTCGCGCAGTCGCGCACGATCTCGACGCGCAACCATGAGGCGAGCCAGCGCGGCTATAAGCAGGACCACACTCGCGGCGAAGCCCGCGGGTATCCAAGGGTTTTCCTCTTCCTGGAACACCCACCACAGCAAGAAAAACAATGCGCCCGCGGCCGCGGCTGCCGCGATCATGTAAACGGAGGTGGATGGCGGTCGCGAAATCTGACTTCGCGATTGGCCGTGACGATGCCCGGCGCGGTGCTGCCGCGGCCACGGTGAGTGCACTCCAGAATCTTGAGCTTGTGCCGGCAAGTTATTAAAGGCCTGTTCTTCTGTCGGAGGAAATCAAACTGAGCCGAGGCGCAAGTATGTATAGGTGCGAACTCGATTTATGAAAACGCGGAAATTATAGTCAACTTGGGCGCGCATATGTCAACATGGCGGGCCGAACTACCAAATTGTCCGCGCGCCACGATGGGGAGAAAAGAGATGAATAACGAAAGAGTAATCATGATCACCGGAGCAACCTCGGGCATTGGTCGTGCCACCGCCAGGCGATTTGCCCAAGCATCGGGAAAGACTATTTGTATCGGACGGGATCGAATGGCGCTGGCTGATGTCGAAAGCGAAATCAACGCCCTTGGAGGAAGTGCGGTGACCCTTGAAGTTGATATCACTGCCGACGACGAAAAGATCAAACACGCCTTCGATGCAGTCGTCGCGACCGCCGGACGCCTTGACGTGCTGGTAAATGCTGCAGGTCACATTTCAACCGGAACGGTTGAAGACACATCGCTGGCAGCGTGGGACGCGATGATGAACGTCAACCTGCGTGCGGTGTTTCGTCTGATGCAGCTTGCGGCGCCGCATTTGGCAATAACGCGCGGAAACATTGTCAACGTCTCAAGCGTTACCGGCCTGCGATCCTTTCCTGGCGTGTTGGCGTACTGCGTTTCCAAAGCTGGATTGGACCAACTGACGCGTTGTTCAGCGCTCGAGTTGGCGCCGAAGGGTGTTCGAGTCAATGCCGTGAATCCTGGCGTGGTCGTGACTGAAATTCACAAACGAGGCGGCATGAGCGAGGCGGACTACGAGAAGTTTCTGGAGCGGTCCAAGACCACACATCCGCTCGGCCGGGTTGGGCAGCCGAGCGAGATTGCCGATCTAATTTTTTATCTGGCATCTGAAAGCGCGTCGTGGATCACCGGCGCGACTTATCAGATCGACGGCGGGCGAGCATTAACATGTGCTCGGTGAGGAGGCTGATTAGCGCCGGCTATTACCCAACTGATTCGCTCGGACGCACTTGGCCGGCGTTCTCGTCACCGTCAACAGTGGTATCGTGCGGGTCAGCGGATTGCATCGGTTCTTTCTTCTTGATTCGACGGGGCTTCGAGAAGAGATGACGGCGGCGCTTTCGAACCGCCGAACGAGTTCCGAGCAAATCTCGATGCCTGCTGTTAATCAAAGCGATTAGGCTTTGGTGGTGTCTAAATCCAAGCAGACGTGAGGCTCGGGTAACAGAGCCCCCGGCATCTCTCAACGCGCGCTCGATCAGAGCTTTTTCGATCTTCAAGACTTCCTTCTTGAACGAAAACCCATCCCACGAAGCAGATTCAATTTCCGGTTCTGCTTCCGCAGCCGGCATCAGCGTTTCAATCACCCTTAGCGCACATTTGATCAGGCGCTTCGTCGTCGCTGGATCTTCAGAATCTTTGAGAAAACCTGCTGCGGTCTCGTAATCATTCACCAGCTCGGGCGCTGAGGTTTGGGGCGTGAGTTCCTCAATGATGCTCAACTTAGCGCGTCCGGCTCCCTCAAGATCGCCCGTAGTCTCGGCAACCTGAGCCGCGCGATCCAACAACTCTCTGGACCGGCCATGTCTGCCGAGTCTCGCTAACACAACGCCGTAAGTTGTTAGCGCCTCGGCCAGCGTCGCTTGTTCGCCGCCGCGCTCGAGCGTTCTCACCGCCTGACGAATAATTCGTTCAGCGTCTAACGGCCGACCTTCAGCCAAAAGCGTCCGCGCCCGCGTGTCATCCACGCGCGCAGCGGTTCCCAGGTCTTTCAACTGGAGAAACAGGTCGCGCGCACGATCCAAGTGAGTGTGCGCATCTCGATAGCGTCCGATGGTGAAGTAGAGGTAACCAAGATTGTTTTCTACCCGCGCGAGATAACGCTCGTTTCCGGCCTGTTCAAAGTGAAAGCTTGCCGCGGCGTATTCGATCAGGGCCTTATCGAGGTAGTCTTCTCGATTCTCCGGCGCCGCCAGTCTCCGGAAAACCATGCCGTACTCGATATGAAATGCGCCTTTCAAGTAATGATCGGCACTGCGTTCAACCATCGGCGCTGCTTCATCATAAAAACGCATTGCCTCATTGAGTTTTCCCGCCCAGCCCTCGACAATTCCCGCACGAATTAGAATGACTGCCTTCAAATCTGAGTCTTCAGCTCCTAAACGATTCAGCGCGGTTGCCAGATGGATTCGCGCTTCGTCGTATGAGCCCTCTCGCCAATAGCACAGACCCAGATCAGCCTGCGCCTCAGCAATCCTGCGACTGTCTCCGACTCTTTCGAAAATTTGAATGCTTCTTGTGACCAGATCTTTCGCCCATTCCTGACTTCCCTGGCTCTGGTCGATGCTGCCCAGTCGGCTGGCTATGGCGCCCGCGCGCAGAATTACCTCTGCGGTGGTGGCGTCATTCAGCCCATCAGCCTTCGGCACTTCGTTGCGGTTCGGCCAGAAGTCGAGCATTGCTTCGTAAGCCTTCTCATATTCTCCGACCTTCTCTAGTTCTCTTGCCAACTCGCAGGAACGTTTTGCTCGTTCAACCGGGTTGAGGTTAAGAGAATCCTCTCGAAGGGCGTTTAGCTGGGCGGTTAAATTCATCTGAGAGTTACCTTTCTTGGTCAGTGATAAAAACCTTGCGTCGCAACAAACGGACTGGTATTAAAGCGCGAGCATTGCGCCACCCACGGGTTTGATCCGACAAGTTCGTTATTCGCGCGCATAAAAGTTTGCAAAGAAACCATTTTAGGGAGAGAAACCATGAAAAAGATCAAAAATCTCGCGCTCGCACTGACCATAGCACTAGTGTTTGCAAGTAGCACCTTGGCCGGCGAAACTAGCGCACCACCTTGTCCGCCGCCGTTGCCTGGTGAAACGAGCGCACCGCCCTGTGTCGGCGGCAGCGCGGTCAGTGATTCGACTACTTCAAATTTCACGGGCGCAGCAACCAGCACAGCTGATGATGTTTCGTACAAAGTACTCGTTAGTGTGATCGATACCGTGCTCACGGCGTTCTAGCGGTCACTCTTATTCTGAATCTCAGCTTTATTGCCTGAAGTCTCGATGGCAATAAGTTTTAGTGTGTCTGCATGTACACGCAAGCGAGATGTTTGATTGGCAAATTCCTATTGAAGTTCCCTTGAAATCCTGCGTAGCATAAACCCAACCCAAGGTGAATGCAACAATTATTGGTGTCGCATCGGCGGCATCTTTTGCGCATTTTGTTGCTAGTGTCCGATAGCGTTCTAACCCGCCATCAGTAGATCATAAGTACCGACGCGACGAGGGCTTGCGGAAAATGGAAAACATCTGGCGAGGTTTGAATCTTGTAGGATATACTGCGCCGGTCGACCGGAGTTCTTCGCCTATCTATGCACAGTCAATTTGTTCCTGGCCCAGGCGGTTATCAGATGGTGCGCTCTGGCCATCAGAGCGTGCTCAAGATTCTGGTGGCGGTGGTTTTTATCATGGTCGCGGTGGCCGCCGGTCTACTCACGTTGCTGCTGATTGGATTAGAGACGGGACCAGTCCAGTTCATCACCGGTTTCATCTGCGCCACGCTGCCGGTTCCGATCTACATCATGCTGCTGTTGTGGATCGATCGCTACGAATCGGAACCGCTTTGGATGTTAGCAACCACGTTCTTTTGGGGGGCGCTGGTTGCGGTCTGCATCGCGTTAATCCTAAACACGATTAATGGATTCATCGTGACGGCCGCCACCCACAGTGCCCAGATTGGGGAGAATTTTGGAGCGGTAGTCTCGGCGCCGATCGTCGAGGAAGGTTCGAAGGCTTTCATTCTGCTTGTGCTATTCCTTTGGAAGAAAGACGAATTCGATGGGATTGTCGACGGCATCGTCTACGCTGGAATGGTTGGCCTTGGCTTCGCGATGACCGAAAACATCTTGTATTACGGTCGAGCCGTCCAAGGCGGCGCCGGGGCGCTCACTTTCATTTTCATTCTACGTGGAATGGCTGCGCCTTTTTCTCATCCATTGTTTACCAGTATGACCGGAATCGGATTGGGGTGGTCGCGTCAATCCAACAACGGCTTTGTGAAAGTTGTCATGCCGTTTCTCGGATTTATGCTCGCTGTTTTCTTGCACGCGACTTGGAACGGAACGGCGACTTATGGCGGCGCGCTCGGTTTCTTTGCCGGCTACTTTTTGATCATGGGACCAACATTCATCATCACGCTGATGGTGATCTTTTTCTCCTTGCGTCGCGAAGGGCGCATTGTCCGCCAGTTTCTTTATCCGGATTATCAACGTGGATTCTTCGACGCCCAGGAGTACGAAAAGCTCTGCACAATCCGCGGTCGCCTGGGCATGTCCTGGAACGCGATGACGACGAAAGGCTTTTCAGGATGGCGAACACGCAAGCGTTGCAACCAAATGGCCAGCGAACTCGCTTTTCATCGCAGTCGTGTGGCGCGAGGCTTCGTGCGAGATCCACAGATAGCTCAAGAGCGCGAAAATGCTTACCTTTACTCGCTGCAGGAGCTGCGTCGAACACTTGATCCGGCAAATAATCCGCCGCGACAGGCCTGACGAAACTTCTCGCGACAGGCGTCGGGATAGCTTATACTTGGTTCGCTTTGGTTAGAGTCTGACCCAACATTCACCCGATACTTGCAGATCCAACTCTTACCTAGTTCCTTCGATGCGGGCGGAAGCGCGAATGCCGCGCAACGTTTAACCTGCTTTGTAATCGACGATCGCGTCACGGTTGATGCCGGAAGCATCGGCATTGCGCTGACGGATTCACAACGCCGCACAGTCCGCGACGTGATCGTGACCCATCCTCACATGGATCATATCGCCAGTCTGCCCATCTACGTCGATGACTTATTTGGCGAACTGGAACAGCCCGTGAGAATTCATGCGACCACCGAAGTAATAGAACTGCTGAAGCTTGATGTCTTCAACGACACGGTTTATCCGAAGTTTGATGAGCTTAAGAATGAGCATGGGAACGTCATGGAATACGTGCCCTTCGAGGCCGGCAAGGAATTTCGCGTGGCGCATCTCAGCGTCACAGCGATTGCGGTGAATCACATCGTACCGACGGTTGGTCTGGTGATTTCGGATGGAAAGGCAACCGTTGCTTTCAGTTCCGACACGGCTGAAACTGAAGAGTTCTGGAAGGCCGTTAATCGCGCGGAACATCTTCACGCCTTGTTCATCGAAGCGTCATTTCCCGATTCGATGCAGGAGCTGGCCCACGCTTCAAAACATCTGACGCCGTCGATGTTGCGCAGCGAACTCACAAAATTGAATCACCACGGCATGGACATTCTCGCAGTACACCTCAAACCCGCCTTCCGCGAGAAAGTCGCACAAGAGTTAAGCCAACTTCAGATTGATAATCTAAGCGTGATGGAAACGGGCCGGATCTATGAGTGGTGAGCGTCGCGTCAATTGATCACCGCTGTGGTTCGAATTCTTTCTGCGCATGTTCGCCGGAAACCCCACCAAGCAAAACGCGACCGCTCGGCAGCAAGCTGGTGACTTGAAACGTTCGCTCTGAAGTCTCGCGCCCCGGCATCAATTCAGCACGAAAGATGACCTTCATTCCGGGTCTCGCCCAAATGTCCGGCGCGTCACGCATGTCGCGGCGCCCTCTTCGCTTTGGCTTGCCATCTCTCTTCATCAAGATTGCTCCGATCGCACCGGCGGCTGCGGCGGCCAACGCCGCACCACCTAACAAGCGTTTAGTGCTTCTCTTCATCGGCTTTCAACTTTTAGATAGCAAGCCTTATTCCGATAAAACTGAGAAGGCGCGTCGGCCGGTACGGTTGCCGCGGCGACGCGCCTTTCTCAAGTATTGTTTGAAAACCAAGAGTTTATTGACACAAGGGATCCAGCCGAACATTGATCGTCGGCAGTCCGCTCAGTGCTCTGTCAGCGTTCATCTGTGTGTAATTCGACCATTCAGCCGGCAATTTGTCTTCAGCGAAAACTGCCTCGACCGGACATTCGGGGACGCAAGCATCGCAATCGATGCAGGTCTCGGGATTAATCACCAACATGTCATCATCGAGATGAAAAGCTTCAACCGGACATGGAATCGCACAATCAGTGTATCGGCAATTGACGCACGGTTCAGCGACTACATAAGTCATCCAAAGAGACCTCCAAGTGTCTTGAAGTTACTGCGGCAGGTAATGTAGCACAAACTAGCTTGGCGCAGACAAGAGTCGATGATGAAATCCGGATTCCACTCCGGCTATTCAGCGGCCTTCCACTTCATTACCGCCTTCGAATCAATGAATTCATAGAATGCGAGATCCTCTTGCGTGAGCATTTTCGTCATCAAAATAATCTGTCCCGTGTGCATCGAGAAATGCTCGACCACGTGCAGGATCGCTTCGAGCACCGAGACATCCAATCCCTGAATCGTTCTTGTTTCCGTCAGGTTGTCCGGATCGAATTGCGCCAATGTCCCGTCAACTTCGCGTAGCGTTTGCTTCAGAATGGATCGCAACTCTTCGCGCGGAATCGTTTTGCGCTGCGCAAACTCGGCATCTCGATCGCGCGCGTCCGCGGCGCCGCCAACTCCACAGACGATCCATTGACGCGCGTTCCCGCTCAGATGCAATAAGAGATTTCCGATGCTGTTTGATTCTGAATTTGGCCGCCACCAAATCTGCTCGTCCGTCAGCAGATTCAGACAGCGTTCGATCTTAGGAAGGAAATCCTCGCTGAGATGATAGCGAGAACGCGCGATGAATGTTTGGCCGATGTCGCTCACGATTGCTGCTCACTCTTCCTCTTCACTTTCCAATCGTTCGGGCCGCTTATGTTTGGCTTTTCGTCCGGCAGGCCGCGCTTTTTCGTCGGGCTTGGCCTGGGCCAGCGGATGACCCGGAGGCGCAAGCGGGCGTCGAATCGAGCCGATGATCGACTGCTTTCGCTTCCGGCGCTTCGACCGTGAAGATTTCATCGCTTTGTATCAGGGCGATTACAACGCGATGCTATCGCCGCACGTAAACGCTGTCAATCGTTTTAGCTGACGACCGACTGCGGAGCTTATGGCTGCGGGCCGCCCTTTGTTGCCAGCTTCAGATTCTTCTTGATCGCGTCGGGTAATTCACCCGTGCGCTCCCAGGCTGTGGTTACTTCACGAAATCTGATAATTCCTTCGGCATCGATCAGGATGTAAGTCGGATACGCATTAATGTCGAAAGCCCGTACCACGTGGCGATCTTTATCGAGATACTGAGTCCACGTCATTTGGTTTTTACCAATAAATTCGCTCCACTTTGTCTGGTCGCCGTCGTTACTGACGCTGATCATTTTGAACAAAGGCTCTTTGGCGAATCGCTTTTGCAAATCCTTCAGCGCCGGCACTGACTCAACACAGGGCGGACACCACGTGCCCCAAAAATCCAGCAGCACCACCTTGCCTTTCAGATCATCAAGCGTAATGTATTCGCCATCAGCTGTCGTAATCGAAAAGTCCGGCGCGTAAGCTTCGCGCGCGCGCCGTGGATTCTCGATCAACTTCGCGGCCTGCTCATTTTTAGATCCATTGGGCTCAAGCTCGATAAATTTCTTCAGTTCCGCAGTTCCGTCGGCGTCACGCCCAAGTTCCATCAACGTGAACCCGAGATTGAAGTGGATCATCGGTGTAGGCACGTTCAGCGCCAACGCTTTGCGGAAAGCTGCTTCAGCATCCTGCAACTTTTTCTGATCCTTTACTGCAGCCTGAGTCTGCAGCGCAATGCCCTCAAGGTTGTAAGCCTGCGCCTGGAGCTTTACGTCGCTGCCCGCAAACTCAATCGCGTGCTCGCAACTCTCGACTACATTCTTATAGGCCTCTAATGCCTGAAAAGCCTGCGCCATCCCGTAGAAGCATTCAGCCGATTTCTTATCGCGCAGGTCGTTTGCGCGCTTGAAACTTTTTAGCGCATCTTCGTAACGCCGTCGACGTAGTAAATCGTTAGCCTTCGCGAACTCACTTTGAAACGCGTCATCAGCTTGCGCACGAACTTTTTGCACATCGATCGAAGGCTTAATTAAAAAGGCGAGACCGAGGAATAACCCGACGCAGACGGATTTCCGAAGAGACTTCAATTGCGAGGTTGGATACACGAGGCACTACTCCTTACGCGCAGAATAATACCACTGCACACAAGTCTTCCCAGAACTGTGACAAGTCGCGTTAGCGAGTAGCCGAGAATCAACTGTGGCTGATGGATTAAGCCTCGTTCGGCTGTTGGCGGCGTGCGCGGAGGAGGTTCTCGATAGCTTTCGCGGTATCCGCGCGCTGTCGTTGTTGGAATTCACCGACCCAGTTGGTCACGGTATTCACCATGTCGCTCGGTGACTTCCGGGCTAACTTGGATTTGTTTGGCTTGCGATTCACGCGCTCAGCACGCTTCACGATTTTTACTTTTTTCTCTGACATAAAATTAATAGGAGAGCAGGTTGTATCGGAATAAACGAAATTTTCTTCAGAAAGTTCCGACCTGAATTGGCCTGATCTCTTGGGAAAGCAAGTCTTAGACGCTGAGGGCAGCGGTTTAGTTGCAGAAAGAGTGTACAAAAATATTTAGCATTAGTCTATTCGCGACCCGGACTCGTCGGCCTGATCCTCGCTCTCATATCAATTTGCCAGAGCTTGTGCTGAGCAATAAGGCCGGAATTGACAGGGCATGATGCCCCAAAAGCAACCCAAGGCAGGGTGCCGCGCTAAAGCCGCGCCTGCCGAACTTAACCAGCAAAGCGTTGATAGTAATAAGCGCGATGCGCATTTCTGTCGGACCAAAATGCGAGATTAGCCGATAGTTGGTTGAATTGCGCGGCGCTAATCAGAGTGAGGTGCGTGCCGCTTCAGATGAACACGACGGATTGCGACATGGGAATTTCGAAACGCTTGCGGCAGCGAGGGCACGCAACCATGTCATCGACGCGCACCATGTAATCCCGCGACTTAGCAAAGCGCGCGCGATCCATTTCGTTTGCGCCTCGCGGTGCTGATTGCTTCTTGGTTCGCGTCAACCAACGGACATCAAAATCGCTGCGCTCGCGACAGCTAGGGCACACGAATGATGCGCGTTTAGTTTCCTGTTTCTCGTTAAAAAAATCTCGTTCGTCCATAAGTTGTCTGCTCGTCTCCCTCTCCCGTTGGCGGAGGGCTGGGCTGAGGGTTACGGCGCCTCACTAACGCCCTCACCCTAATCCCTCTCCCAGAGGGAGAGGGCACAAAAATCACTCGTCTGAGTCGCCGTCCCGGCCGCTCGCGGCGACCGTCATGACCATGCGCGGGCGCAAGAGCTTTTCAACCGCAGCGACCAAGCGCGGCGCGTCAATCGGTGCGGGCTCAAACGCCTCGACTCCTTCAGACAAGGCAAGCGTCGGCTGGCCTGTTCCCCATTCGGCGATGACGAGCGTCAGCAAATTGCGGAAACTCGCACTCGCGCGCACTTGCTTCAGCAAACCGACAGCTTTCGCCACCTCGCGAAGATCGATAATCAAAAGGTCAAAACTTCCATCGGTCAGTTGCGTCAGCGCTTCGCTTGAATTTGATTCGGCTGTTTCGAATCGTCTTTCTTCCAGCGCCGTGCGCAGAGACTGATCGATGGTGCCGTCGCTAACAAACAGGATTCGTTGCATCATGGGGGAAGCACCTCGTTTGTTTGTACCGAAACACGCTCGCACTAACGAGCCAACAACGCAAGTTGGCAACTTGCGCTACTCTGTCTCACAAAGATCGCGCAGATACTGAAAACTGTAAATACCAGTTTCGTGGCCGTCGCTCCAGCGAAAGTTCAATGCGTATCGGCCGACGACTGAAACGTCGTTGATTTCAACTTCATTTGCGATCGCTTCGGGCCTGAGCGTACGTTCGCCGGTCCATTCATTCACGCACTGAGCACAGGGACAGGCGCGTCGTAGCGCCGCAGATTCATACTCACAAACCCGATCATCCGCCCACGTGATTTGCAGACGGGTAGTGCTCTCCTGAGATATCTCTCGCGGCTCGATCGCGCGCCGTCTTTGCGTTGCATCAATCATCTTACGACTCGGCGTTTGCGGCTGCGGCCTCGACATCGGCAGCCTTCACATTAAAGTGGGACGCATCCCAGACTAACTTCCCTTCGCGAATAATCAGCACTTGCGGCGTTTCGTGGGCCAAGCCCCAGCGCTTCTCGATCTCGTCCGAAACCGGCCGCGCTTGCTGCACGACGACAATTCCAACAGGTTGATTCACGTTCGCCATTTCCCGATAAGCGCGCGCACTAACGCCGCAGGTGTTGCTGTGCTTGAACAGTATCGCGGCTGAACCGTTTGCGCCTGAAAGGAATTCATCCAACGACGCGACATCCGCAATCTCTCTGAACGGTGCATCCATAATTTCGTCCATCATAAACCCGCCGCACAGATTGCCACAATTCCTCGCCGCAAAGGTCGTTGACTTTGCCCATTCTTCGGATTAGATTCATCACCGAATAGAACAATTTTGTTCCGATCCGGCGGCTGATGGCGCCGGCCCTTCCCAGTCTCAGGTTCTAGCAAGGAGTTGACTATGAAGATGAATGCCTCCCTTCCGAAGTCCATTATCCTAATCGGAATTGTTTGCGCGTTCGCATTCGCAACGATTCCCTCCTTCGCACAAAAGCGCGGCCGCGCCCCGCAGAAGCAATCAGTGAGCAAGGCCGCGGGACTCGTCGACGAAGCGGACAAACTCGCCGACGACAAAAAATATCCGGAAGCGATCGACGCTTACAAACTGGCGATTCGTCTCGATCCAAATTATGCCCCGGCCTTTGGCGGATTGGGTGATGCGTATTTGAATAGCGGGAATTCGCAACAGGCCGAAGTCGCCTACAAAGAGCAGGTGCGGCTGTCGCCGAGCGATGCCCAAGCGCAATTCGATCTCGGCTATTTCTACAACGCGATGGGCCGGCACGGCGAGGCATTCGCGCCGCTGGTGAAAGCGACTTCGCTGGATCCAAATTTCGCCGAAGCATTCTATGGGATCGGCTACGCGTATCTGCGCGGCACGGAATTCGAAAAATCGATCGGCTATTTGCGCAGCGCGATCCGCCTGAAACCTGATTACGGCGAAGCTTATTACGGCCTGGGCCAGGCATACGCAAAACTCGGCAAGACCGATCTCGCGAACGAGCAGTTGAAGAAACTGAACACGATTGACGCGAAGCTCGCGCGCAAACTTGAAAAAGAAATTCAGAGCGAGCTGGCATCAGCGAATGCCCCAGAGTCGACGCCGCCTGCAACCCAAGCGACGACAACCAGCACGACTGAGAAACCGGCGGCGCGTATGGTCGAAACGATTCAGGCGAAGCCGCAAACGCAGCCACAGCCAAGCACGCAAACTCCTACGCAACAGCCGACCGTGACCGAACCTTCATCGCGGCAACTGCAGCAACTGCCGCCGGCGCAGCCTCAGACGCAGCCGGCGACTTCGAATCCAACGCAGAACGTTGCGTCGCAACCGGATGAAGTGACGAGTCTGCCGGTGAGCGCAAAGCGCTGGGCGCTGGTCATCGGCGTCGACAAGTATGTCGATCCCCAAATTAGTCCTTTGAAAGGCTCCGACAATGATGCGCGCCAGATCGCAGACGCATTGACGCGCTTCGCAGGCTTTCCGCAGGACCAGGTGATTCTGCTTTCTACCAGCCAACCCGTCGAGCGGCAGCCGACGCGCGTGAACATTCTGCGACGGCTTTCGAATTTGAGTACGACCGTTCCGAAGGATGGTTTGCTGCTCGTCTCGTTCGCCGGTCACGGAATGGAACGCGGAGGCCAGGCTTTTCTGTTGCCGGCTGACGCGCAGATCAGCGATCAGATTTCCTTTCTCGAAGAAACGGCGATCAGCATGAATCGCGTAAAGTCCTGGATCAAAGAAACCGGTGTGGGCCAGGTCGTGTTGCTGCTCGACGCATGTCGCAACGATCCCGGCGGTCGCGCCGACGCGCCGAACAATCTAAGCAATGCTTACGTCAACGCTTTTAATTTCGACGTGCGCAACAAAGAAGTGCAGGCGTTCGCGACCGTCTACGCAACCGGCATCGGCCAGCGCGCTTACGAATACACCGAGAAGAAGCAGGGCTATTTCAGCTGGGCCGTCGTCGAAGGATTGAGGGGCGGCGCGGCGAACGATAAAGGCGAAGTCACCCTTTCTCAATTGGTGAAATACGTTCAGGACACGGTGCCGAAACGACTCGCAATCGATCTGGGATCGACGAAGCAACAGAAACCGTTCGCGGTGATCGAAGGTTACCGCGCCGATGAATTAGTGCTCGCGGTAACGAACGGCGCCACGAACACTGCGTCAAACACTCCCGGCACCATCGCGACGGTCGATCCGGCGGCAATCGAATTGAGTTACTGGGAAACAATTAAGAACAGCAACAATCCGGATGATTTCAAAGCCTATCTGGATAAGTATCCGGACGGCCAGTTTGCTGAACTTGCCAAGTCTCGTTCGAATGCTTCGAAGCCGATGAGCGGTGGGGGCGGAGATTCAGTCGAGATGCTCTACTGGAATGCGATCAAGGACAGCCGCAACCCCGCGGATTTACGCGCCTACGTGACAAAGTTTCCCAACGGCCTTTTCGTCGAACTCGCGAACAATCGCATCGCGTCGTTGGAAGCCGAGGGGCGCGAAGCCGCGAAAGCACGAGAGAACGCGGCGGCGGCAGATCGCGCACGCAACACGCACCTGTACGATGTTCAGGATGCTTCGAGGACGGCTGGCACACTCACTGTAGCGCCGGGTGTCATCGCGTTCGAACCAAGAAAGCAAAAGGAAAACAAGAACGTGACGGTGCAATGCTCGGAGATCAAACGGGTCGAACAGGGTCAATCAGCTTTTGCGTTGGGACACATAAATCTATACCTGACTCCGATCAGCGGTAATAAGGAGCGTCAGCTGCTGTTCTACACGGTGAAGCCAGCAACCGGTGGCTTCTTCACTCCGGTTAAGCCCGGCAGTGATATAACCTCCGACGTGCTTAACGCCATCATCGAGGCCTGCGGAATGAAGCGCATTAATAAGTGAGCTGTGAAGATTCAGGAAGGGTGAATCCTCACTCGCCCATACTTCCATGACAGCAAAAATCAAATTCTGAAAGAAGAATGCGCGAAGCATGTCCCCGGACAAATCACAACTCGAAACGGTGACACTGAACGAACCGTCGACCGCTCCGCTGAACGAAACGACGCTGCCACAGCAATCGAACCTGATTGGTCAGGTCCTGGACGATCGATATCGGATCGAAAGGGAGCTGGGCCAGGGCGGCGTCGGCATCGTTTACCTGGCGCGCGATCGAAAGCTCCACGACAAGCCGGTCGTGATCAAGGTCCTCCTCGATCGATCGCTTCAGAATTCCTGGGTTGTGCAAAAGTTTCAGCAGGAGAAGGAAGCGCTGGCGCGCGTCGATCATCCCGGCGTCGTCGGCATTCTCGACACCGGCGAACTGGCAGACGGCAAGCCTTATCTGGTCATGCAATTCATCGATGGCGTGACGCTGCGTTCGCAGATCAAGCCGGAAGGAATGTCGCTGGAACGTTCCGCTGAAATCATCAAGCAGATCGGCCGGGCTCTGGGCGCGGCCCACGATCGTGGAATCTTTCATCGCGATTTGAAGCCGGAAAACATCATGTTGCAAAGCTTCGCCGCCGGCGAAGAGCAAGTGAAGATCATCGACTTTGGCATCGCCAAGCTGAAAGATTCGATCGTGGCGCCCAGTACAATGACCGGCGCGACCGCAGGGACAGTCGCTTACATGGCGCCCGAGCAATTGGGGGGACGGCCTGTCTCAGCGGCGACGGATATTTTCGCGATGGGCGTCATTGCTTATGAAATGGCGACCGGCCGCAAGCCTTTCAATCCCGAAACCGGATTTGAGTTGCTCGAGATGCAGCGCTCGGGCGTCCGCGTTCATCCGATCGATTTGCGCCCGGCGCTGTCAGCCGAAGCAAACCTGATGATCATCCGCGCGTTGAGTTTTGGTCCTGAGCAGCGCTTTCAAACGGCTCGCGAGTTCGGGGATGCTCTCTCGCACGCGCTCACGAATCAAACGTTAACTTCAGCGCAAAGCGAGACGCTCGTCGCGCAGGTTCCGGCGACGCAGCTTGCGACTGATGCAAATGCTCTGGCGCGACAAACCGCCGACCTTTCGCCGAAGACAATCGCCGGACGCTATGAACCTGCGAAAGTCGACGCGCTGAGTCAACCCTCGTTCGTTCCGTCCGCGGAATATGACGAACGCGCGTCCAGGTTAGGAATGAAGATCGCCATTGCGCTGATCGCCTTCGTGATCATCGGCGCGGCGGCCGGCGTCGCCATTTGGAAACGCGATGCAATCTTCGGCGGCGGAGCAAGTCGTTCACTAAACTACTCGCTGACCGTGCAGAAGATGCGGGACGGCAAGCCCTATCAAGACGAGTTCGAATCTTCGGGCCAGGAAATTTTCGAGAACGGTTGGAAGTTCCGCATGAATGTTTCCAGCCCGCAGGACGGCTACCTCTATTTGATCAATCAAGGTCCGGTCAGCGGCGACACGACGACTTACAACGTCTTGTTTCCGGAATCGAAAACAAACGGCAGTTCGCCACGCGTGACGGCCGATCAAAAACTTCAGACCGCCTGGATGCGCTTTGACGATCACCAGGGCACAGAAAAATTCTGGATGGTTTGGTCGGCTGAACCGGTGAAAGCGTTACAGGCAGCCGCAGACGCTGCGAACGATCAGGATCTCGGCGAAATTAGAGACGCGGCGAAAGCAAAGTCCGTGCGCGACTTTCTCAATTCGCATTCATCGCCAAAGCCCAACGTGACGAAAGACTCAGCAAAGAAACAAACGATTGTCAGCGGCAAAGGAAACATGCTCGTAAACCTGATCGAACTAGAGCATCACTGATGGGAGGTGTAGCGCAAATTGCTAATTTGCGAATTCGCATTCTTGCGCCACCAGGGTTGATTGTTTAGAGGCGGGCTACCGCCCGCCATTTTGACGATCAATCGTTTAGAAGCCGGACTTGTCCGGCTGTTATCGGCGCACAAGTGCGCCGTCTAAACATCCTTTCGAGTAGGCGCGCAGTAGCCGCCTCTAAACAACATGAAATACATTTCCAAACTTCTAATTCTTGGCTCGTTCTTGCTTTCTTGGCACGTAGCTCTGGCGCAAACAGCAAACCCTACAGATCAGGACGACGAGTCCTCACGTCAAATCGTTCTCGATCGCTTCAACAAGGCGAGGCCTTTGTCTGAAGCGAGCGCAGGTATCGGCAACGTAAGTAACGCGGTCAAGTCACCCATTTATCGTCGCATGGGTGCGATGAAGATTGCGGGACGTCGCGGCGCACGGCCACCTGCAACGGAAGAGATCGGCATCACCATTTGGCGGCTGCGGCCATCGCGCGATACGGATCAAGGCGGACGCGTGCTGGTGCTCGATGGTTTGAAGCAGACGCAGTACACGCCCGAAAGGATCGAAGCCGATACGACGTTGAACGTCGGCGATCGGGTGCGCATCACCGTCGAGTCGCCACGCCCCGGATTCCTTTACATCGTCGATCGCGAACAGTATGTCGATGGCTCGTTGGGCGAACCGATGTTGATTTTCCCAACGATGCACACACGCGGCGGCGACAACCGAGTCATGCCTGGACGTTTGATCGATATTCCCGCGCAGGAAGATCAATACAGCTATTTCACCGCGGCGCCCGCCGGCTCGCGCCGCGACCAGACGGCGGAAGTTCTCTCCTTCATAATTGTCACCGCGCCCTTGCAACTTCAGATCGCCGACCAGCCGATCAAGTTGGCCGAGCAGCAAGTCGCCACCTGGGAAAGACTCTATGGGGGTGTCGCGGAAACGTTAGAGCTGGTCGGCGGCGCAGGCCGCACCTGGACCAACGAAGAGAAGTTGGCGGGCATGGCGAATGGACGCCAACTCACGCAAGGTGGGCCACCACCGCAAACTGTCTATCGGGTAGCGCGCAAGGTCGGCAGTCCACTGCTGATCACGGTGCCGCTGAGATATGCGAGGTAATTGAGCGCCGGCATCGTGGGCGGTTCGCAGCCATCTTGGCTGCGCCTTCAACTAATGACCGGCAGGGATGCCGGCGACCCGCACGCAGGATGCGTGCGCTCCATCACCTCCACTCGCCAACCAGCACAAACGGCGCCCAATAAAATGGCGCGCTGTATTTCTTCCCATTGATCATTGTGAGCTGTGCGTCGCGTAATGCGGCAGGGGGTAGGGCATTGGGGGTAGGGGTTAGTAAACGCTTATAGAAATCCGTCATGAGTTCAGCGGTTGATTTATCTGCGACAGACCAAAGCGAAACACCTACGGTCGGCGCGCCGGCGTACATGAACGCGCGCGTCAAACCTATTACGCCTTCGCCGCGCTTCTCTTTCCCCAAACCAGTTTCGCAGGCCGAAAGCATCACCAGCGGCGAGCCTAACTTCAAATTGAAGATTTCGTCCGTACGCAGAAAGCCGTCGTTCGACTTATTTCCCACAAGCGAAAGCACGACACCAGTGAACTGCGGCCGTTGCGCGTCAAGCAATCCATGCGTGGCCACGTGCACGAATCGATAGCCAGTCATGTCGTGACTGCGCACGTTGTCTTCGTTCGCGTTGAGATCGGTCCACACATCCGGCTTGCTGTTGGCTGCTTGCGCGATCTTCGCAATCTCATCGGCTTCGGTGCGCGTCCCTGAAAGACGCGCGAGGTGAAATCCTGAAGACTCTGCGGGCGGGGCGCCCGCGCTCCCAGCAACATCGTTGACCGCAGCCTCGAGTCCCAAACCAAGCCCGCGCGTTTCCGCAGAAACAGACGCGCCTGTTGCGCCTTTCGCGCGTGGATCGTCCGCACTGAAAACTGGATCGGCAACGACGAGCATAGACTTGCTTGAGGATGAACCGCCCGATCCATTTCGAATCGCGGCGATGACAGACGCTGACGGCGAGTAAACGATCTCGTTTGTCTTTACCAGGTAATTCAGCGACGCGTAATCCGCGCCTTCGCTGTTCTTCACGAGCGCTTCGAAGGGAACGTAATTCAGCGCGCCGTCCGCGACGACCAGAATTCTTTTGTCCGCAATCGTCGCAGCCGCCGGCTCAACAACAGTTTTGTAGAGCGCGTTGGAAGCGGCAACAAATGGGGCGAGATCCTCCGAAGGACCCTGAACAATGCCGAGCCCGCGCTGCTGATCCGCGATCACGTCGATGCCGACAATGCGGCGTTGCAGCTTTGGCGGAATCAACTGCGCGCGAAAATCGGTTGCCAGCTTATCAACGTCGCTTCGCCGCGGCAGTTTGAAAATTGAAACTGCGCTGCGGCTGACTGCAAACAGATACGACGCATCATTGCCAAGCGCATACTCAAGCAGAACGGTGCCGTCATCCAAAACCTTCTGCTGCACCTCGGCCAGCGAAAGCGGTTGGACGGCAGTCAACGCAGCGTACTTTGGACTGGCAGTGCGAATCTGATTCTCGATCTGATCGAAATCCGTCTGAAGTCTGTCGAGTTCCTTTTCCAAATCAGACGGTTTGTCCTTCGCATCTCCCGTGAGCGCGATGCCGGTGAGTTGTTCGGCGATCTGCTGTTGCCGATCGAGATTGTCCTGCTTTTGCTTGAGCAAATCGGCCGGCACGCCTTCGGTGATTTGGGCGTTGACTTCACCAAGCATGTCCAGCAGCGAACGGGCGCGGCCTGCTTCGGTGATGCGGAAAGACTCGGCAGCGTAGTCGAGAGCCTTCCCGGTCAGCGTTCCTCCTGATCCGGTCGCTATCGCTCCCGGTACTGACACAGCCATTTCGGCAAACGCACTCGACGCTTCGTCGTAGACATCTTTGGTGGTCGCGAGAAAAGTCGTGCGCGACTCATCAGCGCGCAAGCTGCCGGCGCGAATTGTTTCAATCGTCTTCAACGCGTCGCGATATGCGTTCAAAGCCTGCTCGCGGATCTTCGCACGGTCTTTGTCCTGCGCAGCCTGCAGCCAAAGTGCGCGCCCAAGCCCACGTTGCGCCGGCCACATCAGATCCAGCCGCTCGTCTTTCTTCGCGCCATCAGCGGCGTCATTGAACATCTTGGCGGCGTCTTTGAAGCGGCCTTCGCGCAATGCTACGTCGCCCAAACTTGTCCGCGCCGCGGCGCGGAAACGTCGCGTCTGGCCCAGCTTCGCTACCACTGGCAACGCTCCGCTGCCGGCATCGAGCGCGTTTTGAAAATGCTTGCGCGCAGTTTCGAGATCGTTATTCGCGAAAGCGATCCGGCCCATGCCGAGCTCGAACGTCATGTAAACAATCGCCACGCGATATTCATCAAGCTCCTTCTTCGTTTCGAGTAAGCCGACTGCACTGCTGGTTGGCACCTCGATCGATGGACGGCCAGTCTGAATGAGGCCGCCAATCGCGCCCAGCCCGCCCAACCGCCGCGTAACTTTGGCGCCCGCGCTCTCTGGCTTCTTTACATTCATCTGGAAATACGCGGTGCTCGCATCCGACATTTGGCCGAGTCGATAGTTCGTGTCACCGATCTTCGCCAGCATCAAATTCGCGTTGAAGCCGTTGTCGACCGCGCTTGAGGCCGTCTCGGTCGCGGCGCCCGCCGTGGCGCCGGCACGACTGGCGACGTTGTTCGCCGCGGACGCGCTCGTCTGATCTTTTCCACTGGCGACGACGAACGATTGGTAAGCGGATTTGTAATGATCGAGTGCAACCTTGTACTGTCCCTGGATCAAATAAAGATCGCCGAGCGCATCTTCCGCCGCGGCAATGCCACGCGCGTTGTTCGTTTGCTTGAACGAGGTAAGCGCGGATTCGAGCAATGGCAATGCCTGATCGGCGTGACCCTGTTTCAGTAACGAGCGGCCGCGAGAGAGCGATGTGGATGGATCTGTTTGAGGAACGATAGGGAGTTCAAGGTTATGCGCTCTGGTCCGCGTCGGCGAGAACGATCCGATAGCGATAACGACAAGTGCCGTGGGCACCGAATATCTATAGAACCAATTGGATTTCATTTAATTACTCCGAGCGCTTCCACATCGTTTGGAGGCGGCACTTGTGCCGCATCACTGCCGCACAAGTGCGGCGTCTAAACGCGGACCGATTCCAAACCGCCGTACTCAGCTCACCGATGAACCAAATCCAAGATGGTCACCAACACCGGCGCGCTGGTCGACGCGCTCATGCGAATCACTGATGGTTGCGGCGCCGTCTGATCCAATCCCAGGCCGCGCGTGGTCGCGACTTGTTCCTTGTCGGATTGTGCCTGACCGGCGGTGTTGCTGGTAACGATCTTGACGTCAGCTTTTGCCGCTTCCTGAATCTTCGCCCAAACCTCGGCTGTCGGATGCCACGGGCATTTGTCTTTGTTCATGCTGCAAAAACCCACCAGCGCATCAGACATCGGCACATCGGCCAGAGGCTCGCGCGTCACCACGACGTACAGATGTTCAGTCGCGGCATTGCCGTAAAACTGAAACCACTTCAAACGCTCATCGGTCTCAACCGTTGATGGAACATCCATCGGGACGTGCGCCTCGATCCAATTCTCGCCGCCTTCGAGGCGCGCGTCGGGATAGATCATTTCCGGTGCGCCGTCGCCCTCGGTGTGAAAGACGTAGAGATACCCATCGATGTTCGGTTCGAGCGAGATGCGAATGCGATCGCCACTATGAAATTCGCGCGTAGGATCAACCCGGACCGCGCGCCCATTGATGTCGCGCATGAAAACCGTGTAGCCCAGTCCGATCGACTCTGCTCGCGACGCAACCGAATTACTTTTCGCGGGATTCTTGTTCGCATTGGCGGATGTCGCACTGCCAGCGTTCGCATTCTTCGAGGTCTTCGCGTTCTTCGCCGTCGATTCGCTGCTGTTGGTGTTACGCGGCGGACGGCGATGCCTGCGCACGGGCGCGTTCGCATTCGTCGTTTTCGGTCGCGTGCTCAGGAACGCGCCACGGACATCGTCGTCTTGTTGCGCGTTGACGATCAATAAGACGCAGCCCAGCGTCACCGCAGCTAACGGCATGATTAAGAGTCTTGATTTCATCTCGTTGCCTTTCGAAGGTCTTCACCAACAAGAAAAAACATAACCACAGAGGTCACAGAGAAATCGAAACAGCCAAACAGAATAGCTTTCTTTTGTATTCCTCTGTGTCCTCCGTGGTTAATTTCACTTATGCGCAATTCGGATTTTGAAAACAACTGGCGCGCCCTCGGCCGCACTTTGCGGAACTTTCACCGAGACGAATGGCGACGCGCCGGTTTTGATGGTTTCAGTGCCGAGCAAGTTCGCCTTGTATTTGGTAATAGCGTTGTCCAATTCCGTTTGTTCGGCCGTGCTTAACTTTTTGAGCGCATTAGCGTCTAGAAACTCGGGGGTAGCAAGGGGGGTACTGGAAAAGATAATCGTGAATTCATCAGTGCCGGCATTCTTGTCGAGATTCAACCAGCTTTCATTCTTGCCGGCGTCGGCGGGGAAAGAAAAGTCCTGACCACTCTTCACTTCATTCGTGCCGACGCCGAATTCTGCTGCAGGTTTCGCAGTCAAAAAAGTCGTAGGCGTGTTGTTCTCGCCCGGCCCAACAATGTAGAGGTAGCCATTCTCGCTCGGCGAAAAATGAAACTTGAATTGCTGGCCCGAGCTCAGCCGCAACTCTTCGTCAGCGCGCACCGAATTAGATTCGTCTTTCGTGTTTACCTGTAACCAGTAGCGGCCGACTTCGTGCCCGCCGGCAACGTCTGCGCTCTCGTTTGCCTTCGTCGGATTTGTCGACGACGAAGTATTCGAAGGCTTGCTGCTCATGAAATGCATCACCGCATAACCGCCAACTCCGGCAATCAATAGCAGCACCACCAGGCCCACGCCGACAAAAATAAATGGAGACGTCTTGCGCGTGGCGACCAACGGTTGTGCGGCGATCGATGGTGCGGGCGGTTGTGCCGGCTGAGGTGCGAGCGTTTCGGCCGTAGGTTTCGGCTGCGCGATCACAGTCGGCATTGTCGCTGCCTGGCTGGCAATTGTTGGTGATGCAACCGAAAGCTGCTCAGCGTCGTTAATGCCTGTCACCAGCGTAGCCGCGGTTTGATGTGGAGAAGTCGGAGTCCCGCGCGAACCGCTCGCGCCGGCATCGGCCGGCAGATCGGGAAGCGAAGTTGCCGGCGAAATTCCTTCCGCCGACAACGCGGCAAGCAGATCCTTCTCCAACTCTCCGGCTGTTTCTTGCCGCGCGCCGCGATCTTTCGACATCGATCGCGCAATCGCTCGTCCGAAGCTTTCCGGCACGCCCGCATCGACTTCGTTCAGAGGCGCGGGCGTCACCATGATGTGCTGGCGTCGCAACTCGGCGAGCGTCATGCCGCTGAATGGACGTTTGCCGGCGATGATTTCATAGAAGACGCAACCCAAACTGTAGATGTCCGCGCGCCCGTCGATTTCCGAATTGCCGTCGTCCGGCAACTCGCCCCATTGCTCCGGCGACATGTAGTAAGGAGTGCCGAGCATCTGTCCTGCGATCGTCAGATTTGTGTTTCCAGTTCGTTCCGCTCCCGCGACTTCGCGTAACTTTGCGATGCCGAGATCGAGCAACTTCACGACTGGTTCACCGCCCGTTGTCGCACGCCCTATCATTATGTTTTCGGGTTTGAGATCGCGATGCACGACACCCATCGCGTGCGCGGCGTTGAGTACGCCCATGATCGGACCAAGCACGGCGACGGCTTCGGCGGCAGAAAACTTTCCGCGCTTGCGCAATTCAGCGTCGAGCGTGTTCCCCTCGACGTATTCCATTACCAGATAGATTGTGCCGTCGGCTGAGGTACGTAGATCGTAGACGGTGACGGCGTTCGGATGACGAAAGCGCCGCGCGGCCTGGCCCTCGCGTTGAAAGCGACGCAGCCACTCAGTGTTGCTGCGCATCTCAGGCGGCAGAACTTTGATCGCGACGCGATCGCCGAGCAGGATGTGACGCGCGCGATAGACCGCACCCATGCCTCCCTTGCCCAGCAGCGCTTCGATTTGATATTGGCCGTCGAGCGCCTTGCCGACAAGAGAACCAACATCCTCTTCCAGAACTTCGCCATCTTTCGGGCAGAAGCTCACGCTGTCGTCGAATTTTTCGTTGCAGGTCGAGCAGTACTTCATTGGTGGGATAGTTTACAACGAAGCAGGGAGTGTCAGAAGCCCGACCGCAAGGGAGGGCATGTTTATTGACGTGGCCTTTCGCCGACAGTAACGCGCTCGGTAAGATGCCCTCCCTTACGGTCGGGCTTCTGACACATCAATAGATTTTCTCGACATACTCAGCGACCATGCGATCGCTGCTGAATCGCGGCACGAGAGTTTGAATGGAACGCTTCATCATCGCGATCCAGCGGCGCGGCATTCCTTCCTCATCTCGATCATAGAACCGCGCAATAACTTCTTCAGCCAGCACGCGATAAGCTGATTCGGCGTCGCGGCGATCGGCCTCGTCATCGCTTAGTTCGCTTAAGTCGCCAATCGCGAATCCATTGTCGCTGTCATAGCCTTCCAGCCACCAACCATCAAGCACTGAAAAATTCAAGCCGCCATTGATCGCGACTTTTTCACCACTCGTGCCTGAGGCTTCCATCGGCCGGCGTGGCACGTTCATCCAAACGTCGACGCCCTGCACCAACTGGCGCGCGATTTCCTGATCGTAATCTTCGATGAAAGCAACGCGCTGGCGTACTGACGGATCGCGCTGCCAATCGAGCAACTTCTGCAAGATCTGCTTCGCACCTTGATCCTGCGGATGAGCTTTGCCGGCGAACAGGAATTGAACCGGACGCTCAGAATCGTTGATGAGCTTCGTTAGCCTCGCGGCATCGCTCAACAACAAATCCCAACGTTTGTATCCGGCAACGCGGCGCGCAAAACCGATCGTAAGGATTTTCGGATCGAACATTGTGCGCGCAGCTTCGATGTGAGCTTCGCTTTCACCGCGAGCCAAACGTGAATCGAACGCATGATCGCGAATGAAAGCGACCAGGCGCTGCTTCAGTAACTGATGCGCTTTCCAAATCTCTTCGTCTGAAAGACTTTCTATGCCGTACGCCCAAACGCTCGAGTCGCGCGAGCGTTCGACCCAGTCCTCGCCGACCGTGCCTTCATAGACTCGTCGCAACAAAGGCGCGACCCACGTTTGAGGATGCACGCCGTTTGTGATTGAAGTGATCGGAACTTCGTTGGTTTGAACGTTGGGCCACATCTTGTGCCAAAGCTCGCGCGAAACCTCGCCGTGTTTCTTGCTCACGCCGTTGCTTGAACGACACATACGCAGGGCCAGCGGCGTCAGCCCAAACCATTCCTGCGAATCGCCGTTCACACGTCCCAGTTTCAAAAACTCGTCCATCGATAAACCGAGGGCTTGTTGTGGCCAATCACCGAAGCCCTTCTGCACCAGTTCAGCTTCGAATTCGTCGTGACCGGCAGCGACCGGCGTGTGCGTGGTGAAGACACAGTGTTCGCGCACGCGCCTGGCAGCTTCGGCAAAATCGACTTTGTCGCATTCCATCACTCGACGCGCGAGCTCAAGCGTGAGAAATGCTGAATGCCCTTCGTTCAAATGAAAAACGTACGGCTCTATGCCGAGGCTATACAATAAACGGACGCCGCCAATTCCCAACATCATTTCCTGAACCAGGCGAGTCTCGCGATCGCCGCCGTAGAGATGGCCGGTCACTAAACGATCCGTGACTTCGTTTTCCGCTACGTTTGTGTCGAGCAGATAAAGCTGCACGCGTCCGACATCAGCGCGCCACACGCGCGCCACCACCGTACGATCACGTATCACGACTTCGACGACCAGAGGCTTACCGTCCGGGTCTTTCACCTCGTGCAAAGCCAATTCGTCAGAATGGTTTTCGCGATATTGCTCTTCCTGCCAATCGTCTCGGCGCAGGCGCTGTCTAAAATAACCAAAGCGATAGAACAAACCGATCGCCACGAGTGGCACGTTCAGATCGCTGGCTGACTTCAGATGATCGCCCGCGAGTATTCCCAAGCCTCCCGAATAAAGCGGGAGCGAATTGTGCACGCCGAATTCAGCGCAGAAATAGGCGACCGGGTTCTGTTTAGTAATGCGCGGCGAGAGCTGCAACTTGGGCCAGGGCCGAGTGTCGTTCAGGTAAGCTACGAATCGTTCATAAAGCTTGCGAACGCGTTCGCCGAACGAAGGATCCGCAGCCATCTGCGTCAGTCGCAGATCGGAGATTTGCGTCAGCAACAGACGCGGATTCTGCTCGCATTGTTGCCACAGATTTGAATCGAGGTCGCGAAATATCTCCGCGCCGTCCGGCGCCCAACTCCACCAATAGTTCCAGGACAGAGCTTCGAGGAGCTGTAGCGTGGCCGGTAATTCACGCATCACAAATTGCTGTTCGATTTCGTTTTCAGTTTCGGGTGTCATTCGAAAAGCGGATTAACAAGAGTAAGGCGGCTGGTGCCGCCCAAAAGAATTAGTGATTTTGCAGAAAGATGCCAGTCGCGTCAAACGAGTAGTGTCAGTACCCGGAGCGATAGCGACGGGATCCGCACGGAAGGTTCGCACATGATCCGGTCGCTACCGCTCTCGGTACTGACACACTATTCATTAAACTTTTGATTCTCCAAAAACGTTTGCGCGTCTTCTGCCACGAAGAACACCAGTCGCACTTCACTCAGTTGTCGATCCTTCGAAAGAAAGTTTTCGATCGTGCGCGATGAAATCTCGGCAGCTTCCGCTCGCGGATAGCCGTATACACCGGTGGAGATTGAAGGGAAAGCTACCGTGGCTAAGTTCTTCTCGACTGCTAACGTCAAGGAATTGTGATAGCAATTGGACAGCAGTTCGGCTTCTTTGCCGTGCTGCTCGCCGTAAATCGGGCCAACCGTGTGAATCACATAAAGCGCCGGCAGCTTCCCACCGCTCGTAATTACTGCTTCACCTGAAGGAAGCCCTTCGGGAAACCGCGTGCGGCGAATCTCGCGACACTCTTCGAGAATCTGCGGACCGCCGGCGCGATGAATTGCCCCATCGACTCCGCCGCCGCCGAGCAGAGATGAGTTCGCTGCATTCACGATCGCGTCGGTGTCCTGCTTGGTGATGTCACCGACGACGACGCGGACGCGACCGTCAAGAAATGAAGACTGTGACGAAGATGAAGTATCCATTACTGGAAACTCAAACCTTGAACAGATGAATTGCTCTTTACCGGCGGCGATGGCTTGCGCCATACGTACAAATACCAATAGACGATATTCGAAAACATTCCGACCGTACAGGCGAGCACAACCCAGACGATTCTCATTGTTTGATCGAGCTGCTCGTTCTTGACCGCCAGAATGATATAAAGCGGCATCAGACCCATCATCAACAACATCGTCGAAAGATGCGCAATCATGAGCACACCAAAGCCAATCGGAATAAATATTGGGGCATCGTGCAACTGCGAACTCTGATCATCGATCTTCTCAACTCGCGGGTGTCCGTTCACCACTTCTCTCGCATCGTTCAGAATCTCCTGCCGCGTATCGTTGTCAAGCACCGTCACTCGATAGGAACAGGTCCCAACTCTGTCCCTGGCAATGATTTCATCATGCCTGACGATCAATTCCTTGATTTGGCCGTCTCTGATTTTGTGATCAACTGGAAGAACTTCGAGAGTGCCGCAACTGGCTTCAGATCGATTGGCTGCAAACGGCAAGAACAAAAACATCGAGAAAATTGAGCCCATGAAAAGGAACATGTAAATCAAGGGCCAGACTGTGGCTACTCCCAACAAAATCTTTGACGATTTTTTCCATTGAGAAGAATCCCAATTCCAGTTCACGCTGGTTCTTCCTCTCGCGGCTCGACACTGACCTCGTCGAACATGTCTTGCCGTCTCAGCGCTTCGGCTACGCCTTTGGCTTGGTGTTCAGTCAACGGATGATCTGGATCGGCGCTTGCTATTTCAAAAATGCGCTCGTCCAACTCGACCACTCCGAGCGAACCGAGCGTCACCCCAGGCGTCACTTGAATGTCGTCCATGTTGTGAATTTTGAAGTTGCCGTGCTGCTCGACCCAGTCTTCGATAAAGGGATCGCGCAACGCATGTTCGGCCTCGCCTTCAGTTAAGTAGGCGCCTTCGACGATTAGGCAATATTCGCGGCCTTTGATTTCAGTCATTTTTGGGAATGTACGCGAGAGCGGAGAGCGGACGAATTGTCCGCAATCTGGGACCAGGGGCGATCACAGCTCTATTGGCAGTCATGACGAAGACCAACGACGAGAGTTGCCATTGGTCTAATTAATGGCGGTAACTTTACCACTGACCGGCATCCCAGCGCCAGAGTTTTTCTTTGGTCCCGCGTGTCAGAAGCCCGACCGTAAGGGAGGGCCCGCGGGAGATGGCAACTGCGTGCGTCCCGTAGCGGCAAAATATTTATAGCTCGAAGTTAGATTGATCGTTATCGGCTCCGTTCAGAGCGAAATGTACATGTCACACGTAAAGGAGCTGAGATAGACGAAGGAGAGGAGCGGTTCTATAAATATCTCGCTTCTAACGGAGCGAAACCTGGCCGCCTCCGAACAAACAAAAACGCCGCGAGAGCAAGCCCGCGGCGCCTCATCGCAAAATAACACTTTGCGCTACTTAGGAAGCGGTTGCGTACTGCCGGTTCAATTGCTCGCGCAGCCTGCTGAAGTACGAATCAAAAGTAACGAACCCGGTTGTGCCCTGAAAGAACGCTTTGCCTCCGGTTTCGTCCGAAACACGATTGAGCGAACTTTGACCGTAACTTGCGGCGAGAAAACTGCGGCTGGTCAAACCAACTGACGGCGCATAGAACGAAAAGATCGCAACGTCGCGTTTGTTCGCTTCTTTGATCGCCCGATCTATATCAAGCGTGTGTCCGGCAGTCGACACATCAAAGCCGCGCGAGGTATCGAGACCGTCCGAGATCAGGAGCACGGCATCATGCCCTTTCCAGCTCGAGTCGAACTTCTTCAACGCTTCGATCACTTCGACGTAAGGATTGTAAGCCGAAGCCGAAGTGCTGGCGATCGGAATGCGCAGCGATTTCGCCGCAAGATTCAAATCAGTCGTGAATGGCTGCCGCACCTGCAAGGTTCCGGCAGTGATGTAGCCAACCATCACTCGCGATCCGGCCGGCAACGAGCGAATGAAATCGCGAGTCACGCCCAGCTCACTGCCGACGCGCGAAATAAGATCGTCCTGAACCAGTATCGCGACGTTCAACGGCTCGCGCACACGCAGAGCTTCGCTGTCATTGGTTTTGGCGCTGGCAATTGAGGACGCGCCGAAACTCATTGTCACTAAAATTGATGCAACTAAAAACGCAGAGATTTTTCTAAACATAGTTTTCACCTCAAACCCAGAGGCGTAGGCGTCACCTGAGATCAATCAATCGATTTGTCTGGGTTGATCTTCAGATGCAATTAGAGGCGTGAAGGTTGGCGGAAGTAACGCAAGTTGGCAACTTGCGCTACTTATGCAGTTGACACACGCCGCTCGCATCGCACGGGGGCGGCACTCCGAAAAGCGTATAGCGCCGAGAAGCCAACCAATGATAGAAGATTGGCCCAAGCTTCGTGAACGGCCACAACTTCATGATTGATACGAGCCACTGCCAACGCGGCAGCACGCGAATGACTTCGATCCAGGCGAAGTAACCTTTGCTCCAAAGACCGTTCTGATTACGCGCGTGCATTTCTTCCGCCATCGCTTCGCGAGTGTGCGGCGCCGCGCGTTTCAGATTGTCCGGATCGTTGTAATCGAGCCATTCGATCTTGTGATTTCGATCAAGCGGCTCGACCTGGGCACGCATCCAGCGACATAGGTTGCAGTGTCCGTCTGTGTAGACTTCGATTTTCGACTGGGTTGCCAAATTTGTTAACGCGGTGCCGCGCGCACAATACAATAGCGGTTCGGTCGGGCGCAAAGTTGGAGCAATAGCTATCTGTTTCAGTACCGCTCGCGGTACTGACACGCACGCTATTTAAATTCGAACGAATCCGCCGATCCCGGGAACAAAAACTTGACGGCGCTTGTCTAATCTCTTCCCTTGACGATCTAGGGAAGGAATTATAGTTTCTGCACCCGGCACAATCGACGAAATCGGCAAACGATGGCGAAGGTACGCACCGACTTAATGCAAGGCACGCTGGAGCTATTGATTCTCAAAACGCTCGCGCGCGACAGCATGCATGGTTACGGCATAGCCCAGCGAATTCACCAGGCGGTAGACGACCTGCTGAAAGTGGAGGACGGCTCGCTGTACCCGGCGCTTTATCGCATGGAAGAGCGTGGCTGGATCGCATCAGAGTGGGGAGTCTCAGAAAATAATCGGCGCGCCAAATTCTATCGACTGACGAGGGCCGGGCGAAAACGGCTGGAAGGGGAACGAGCCAACTGGGAGCGCGTTTCGCAGGCTATTACCAGAATTCTGCAAACCGCTTGAGTGCTTTTTGAAGGGGCTGAAGATGAGAGCCTTGACCCAACTAATTCGGCATTTCGTTGCCGAACACGCCCAAAGCGAAATAGACGAAGAGCTGCGTCTCCATCTGGATCTGCTGACTGAGGAAAATCTTCGGCAGCACATGTCCTGGGAAGAAGCTCAGGCTCATGCTCACAAGTGTTTCGGAGATTTAGAGCAGGTCCGAGAGGAATGTGTGAAGATCGCGCGCCGAAAGCGTCCCGCGATAATCGCGTTGAAGTGGTTCTTTGGACTCGTTTTTATGGTGGGAGTTCTGGTACGCGTTTTCAGTCCGGAATATCACCTCACACGCGTAGGCGACATTTTAATGGCTGTGGGCGTCTTGAGCCGACTGTTGCTCTACCTGCGCCTAATGAATCCGTCTTTTGGACACGATGATTCATCGCCGCTCAAGCTGAATGATTCACAGTTGTCACTGGCGGCTTACGATCAGAGAAAGCGTACACCCGTCGAGCGCGTCATTTACTTCAAATAGACTTTCTCTAAGCACAGGACCAAGAAGACTAACCAGATCTTTAGACCGGAATCCGCGTCTCTATGCAAAGGTGTGCCCGCCTGCCAGTAACGAGGACAATGCTTAATATCAAAGAGCTTACAAAAACTTATCCGAGCGGGGTTCAGGCTTTGAAGAATGTTTCGCTGAACATACTCACCGGAGTGTTTGGGCTGCTGGGTCCAAACGGCGCCGGCAAGACGACGCTAATGAAGATCCTGGCAACGCTGCTCGAACCCGACTCGGGCTCGGCAGAAATGAACGATGTCGACTTGATCAATGATCCGCATCGCGTTCGCCAGATGCTCGGTTACCTCCCGCAAGAGTTTGGACTCTATCCGACACTTACGGCTGAGCAAACGCTGCATTACTTTGCGAAGCTAAAAGGGGTCTTCAATAAGAAGGAGCGCGGGATGCTCGTGGATGCTTTGCTTGAGAGAGTCAATCTGTCCAGCGAGAGAAGGCAGCGCGTTGGCGGCTTCTCAGGCGGGATGCGACAGCGTCTGGGAATCGCGCAGGCGTTGATCGGCCAGCCGCAATTGATCATCGTCGATGAGCCGACCGCCGGACTGGATCCCGAAGAAAGAATTCGTTTTCATAACTTGTTGTCGGAAACCGCCGGCGAAGACGCGGTGGTGATTCTTTCGACTCATATTGTCGCTGATGTCTCGAGCCTTTGCAGCCATATGGCGGTGATTCGGCAGGGTGCAATCCTGGCTTCCATTACGCCGCAACAGGCGATCGACAAACTAAAGGATTCGGTTTGGGAAGCCACTGTGCCGCGCGAGCAGGTCGCCGCCTTCAAGTCTCGCCATCAGGTGATCTCTTCGCAGATGCTCGGCGGAAACGCGCGCTTAAGAGTGATCTCAAGAACAGAGCGACCGAACGAAGAATTCACTCCGGCGACTCCGGTGCTCGAAGACTACTACTTTGATCTGGTGAATCAACGGTAAGTGTCAGAAGCCCGACCGTGAGGGAGGACATGATTTGCATCGGGGCCCTTGCTGATGCGCGCACTGCTGACACTACGCTGCGGTAAACATGATCAATCCATTTCAGACTCGCTTCGCCGCAATCTTTTGGAATGAGGTGCTGCTCAATTCCAAGCGCGTAGCTCCTTATGCGTTGATGATTGTATTCAGCGCCACTGCTCTAATGGGTTGGCGCAAGGGGCCAGCGCTTGGATTGGGCTGGGCCACAAATAGCGATTTTTACATTGCCAGAAGCCTCAAGGCTTTCTCGTTCTTGTTGGGACTCCCGATCTTCACCGCGGTGATTATGGGCGACCCTGTGATAAGGGACTTCCGCTTGGGCATTGGCCCGCTGGTCTTTTCAAAGCCTCTTAGTTGCGCGCAGTACCTTTTCGGTAAATTCTGCGGCAACTTCTTTGTCCTCGTCTGCTGTATGGCGGCTTTCCCGCTGACGTTGCTGGTGCTGCAAGCATTTCATCCGGCAGGGATGATCGTCCAACCGGTACAAGTGTTCCCTTATTTCAAGCATTTCTTTTTTTTCGTCGTGATTACGCATTTCGCGTTCGCGGCCATTTACTTTACGGTCGGAGCGCTTACCCGCAACAACAAAATCGTTTACCTCTTAGCCGTCTGCTTTTATCCAATCTACATCGCGACAATGGTCTTCTTATTTAGGCCGCTGACGATCCGCTGGAGAAACGTTCTTGATGCTTTTCTGATCAGTTCCGGCCCCAGCAACAACGGATTTGGCAACAGCGCAGATTACTTGAATCAATACATTGTCAGCTATACGCCGGACATGATCTGGAATCGAGTGATGGTGCTCCTGGCAGCGGGCGTTTGCTTGAGCTGGCTTTACTTTCGTTTCACAACAGCCGAGTCATCGCACAATCTGGAAAGGCGTTCAAATCTTGGCCTCTCGACGGCTAATGATCAGGTTTATTACTATTCGGATACCTTCCAGGAGACCCACCGCGAGTCCCACGAAAAGATCGCACCAGAAAGGAAAATCGGGATCGGAAGTCTCCTGCACTCGCCCCTCGTCGCAATTCTTCAAAACGAATTGCAGCTCAACTCGAGGCGGCTTGCTCCTTACGTGTTGATGTTTTTTTCGATTTTCAATGCGGCCCTGTGGTCTCTAGGCCAGGGCTCGACTTATTATGGCCAGGAATTGCTCGCGAAATATGGGACGCTTTGGTCCATAAATAGCGATTACTACATCGCGCATCATTTTAGCGGCTACGCGCTCGGCATATTTGGACTGCCTATCTTTACGGCTCTAATCATGGCCGAGCCGGTGAGAAGAGACTTCCGGCTGGAAATCGATGCCCTCATTTTTTCAAAGCCTGTGAGCAGAGCACAGTACTTGCTCGGAAAATTCTTTGGCAGCTTCTTCGTGCTCGTTTGTTGTCAGGCATCTTTCGCTGCGACGCTTATTTTGCTTCAGGTCTTCCACCCGGCAGGGACGGTTGCCCTCCCGTTCCGGCTCCTCCCGTATTTCAAACATTTCATTATGATCGTGGTCATCACCTACGTTCTATTTGCCGCGGTCTACTTCACTGTCGGCACATTAACGCGTAACCCAAAGATCGTTTACGGGTTGGCAATTGCTTACTACCCGCTCATCTTTTCCTACGGGATCTTCTTGTTACAAGAGTTACCGCCACGTTGGCGAGTGATGCTCAGTCCTTTGATGCTGAGGGAAGTTCAAATTCAACCGTGGGGGCGGAGTCCGCAATGGGTGGATCAGGTTGTAGTCAGTTATACGCCAATCATGTTCGCAAACCGCGCATTGGTTATTCTCGCCGCCGCGGTTTGTCTGACGATTGTTTATCTTCGGTTCAGAATAACGGAACCACCTGCCAAGCCAGAAAACTTTTCACGGCTCAATCTATCGGCAGGCAGCGAAGTTCTTTACTTCGATCCACCTATCATCGAACCAACACCGGGTCATACTGCGAGTGATGTAGGAATTGTTCGGGTCGAAAAGGCAGAGGCAAAGGAGACTGCAGTTCCGAGCGTTATTAGCGCTAACGCGGGCCTACGGGCGAATCTTGCAAAATTGGCGGCTGCCCTCGGTGTTGAATTTCGCTTGCTTCTTTCCGAGCGCAGCCTGGTAGTGATCATGCCGCTGGCGATCTTCCTCTCGGTTTTGGAAGTGGCCTTCTACAACATTCCTCCGGACGTCTCTCATTCCGCCGCTTATGCGATCGACACAGCAAAGTTGTTGATGCTATTCCTCATCGGGATCGCGATCTTCTATACCGGCGAGGCAATGCATCGAGATCGTGAGCTGCGGATTGAACCTGTGTTATGGGCGGCGCCTACGCCGAACAATGCTTTGTTGCTCTCAAAGTTCCTTTCGACGCTCTCGCTGTTGGCCGCTCTGCTTGTGATTGTTAGTGTTGCCGCAATCATGATTCAAATCTTTCGCGGTCATACGCCGATCGATGTGTTCGCCTATCTTCGAGTTTACGGAATCATCCTTTTGCCTGGGGCCGTTTTTGTTACCGCGTTGTCACTCTTCTTGAATGTGGTTTTGCGGAACAAACATCTCGCTTATGTTGTCAGCATCGGAACGGCCGCGGGGTTGTTCTATCTCTACAACATCGGCTACAACCACTGGCTCTACAATCCGATGCTTTATCAGCTTTGGAGTTATGCGGATTTGACCAGCGCGGGAAGAAGTCTAACCGGAATCATTTCACACAGACTTTACAGCCTGGCAATCGCAAGTATGTGCCTGGCCTTGGCGCATTTGCTCTTCAGTCGTAAGTCGGCAAAAAGATGGATCACCCGCGGTCGTTCGAGCGGTTGATTCTGGTCATTATCGATATTTATTGTTTCTGTCGTGGTTGCGGTTGTAACTGGAGCGACTAGCTTGAAAAGCTAACTTGCCTTCACCTTCTCCGTCGGATAAATTACTCCTCAATCCGCAGTCACATCATGTTTCATTTCGAGATGAATCTAAGGATGTCTGTCGCCTGAATGTAAAAGGCAATTTGATCTCTGAAAGGACCGATTCGCACTTATGAAAGTCTATGCCACCGAAGCCATTCGCAACCTTGCGGTCATTGGACACGGCGACGCAGGGAAGACGCAACTGATAAGTTCCCTTCTCTACGTCGCAGGCGCCACGCCCCGCTGGGGCAAAGTCGATGAAGGCACGACCACGACCGACCACGATGAAGATTCAATCGCCCGCAAGATCACGCTCAACACCGCGCTCGCACACCTCGAACACAAAGAAACCAAAGTCAATCTGATCGACACACCCGGATACGCCGCGTTTGTTTCGCACGCGCGCCCAGGCTGTCGCGTCGCCGATTGCGGCATGGTCGTGGTCGATGGCGTCAAAGGCGTCGAAGTGCAGACAGAAAAAGTTTGGAATTATGCGAATGAGTTCATGCTGCCGCGCATGATGGTAGTGACGAAGCTGGACAAGGAACATGCGGACATCGGTATCGCGCTCGACAGCGCGCACAATGTTTTCAAACGAGCGATCGTTCCCTTCACTTTGCCGATTGGCAAGGAACATAACTTCAAAGGCGTCGTCGACGTCGTGCACATGAAAGCGTACGAGTTCGACGCGAATGGCAAAGCCAAAGAGATCGACATTCCAACCGAAGGCCGCGACGTCATCGATAAGACTCGCGAGCGAATCATCGAGTTGGTGGCTGAATCGGACGACGCGCTGCTGGAGAAATATTTCGATCAGGGGACGCTTGATGATTCTGATGTGCTTCCGAACATCGGCAAAGCGATCGCCAACAGCAAGCTTTGTCCGGTTTACGCAGTTTCGACGATGAATCTGGCCGGTCTTTCGACTTTGCTCGATCACATCATCGAATTTGCGCCCGATCCCGCTCATCACGAAGCCGAGCACGGCAAGAACGAAAAGGGTGAAGAGGAAACACGTAAGTACTCCAGCAGCGAATCATTCTCGGCTTATTGTTTCCGCACGATCGCTGATCCCTTTGCCGGCCGCATCAACGTCTTCAAGATTTTCAGCGGCAAAGTCGGCACCGATGCGACCGTCTACAACTCCAGCCGGAGCACTTCGGAACGCCTGGGCGCGTTGCACACGATGCAGGGGAAGCAACTCGACAAAGTTGCTGAAGCCAACGCCGGCGACATCATCGCTTGTGTGAAATTGAAAGAGACGCAGACCGGCGACACGCTCTGCGATAAGGCGCATCCGATCATTTACGATCCGGTTCAATTTCCGGAAGCGGCGATTGCCTTCGCGATCGAACCGAAGTCGCGACAGGACGAAGAAAAAATCAGCGTCGCCATTCACAAGATTCTCGAAGAGGATCCGGCGCTCTCGTTCACGCGGGATGCGCAGACGAAAGAGTTCTTACTCGCCGGTTCAGGCCAGGTCCACGTCGAGACGATCGTCGACAAGCTGAAGAAGCGCTACAACGTAGAGGTGATGCTGCATCCGCCCAAAGTGCCTTACAAAGAAACGATCACGCAGCGCGCCGAAGTGCAGGGCCGGCACAAAAAGCAGACCGGTGGGCGCGGACAATTTGGCGATTGCAAAGTGATTTTCGAACCATTGCCGCGCGGTAGTGGCTTTGAATTTGAAGACAAAATTTTCGGCGGCTCAGTGCCGCAGCAATTTCGGCCCGCGATTGAAAAAGGAATCATCGAGGCCGCTTCGCACGGGGCCATCGCCGGTTATCCGTTGGTCGATTTCAAAGTGCAACTGATCGATGGTTCGTATCACAACGTCGATTCCGACGAACACAGTTTCCGCGCCGCAGGCCGAAAAGCATTTCGCAACGCGATGGAAAAGGTTAAGCCGACGCTGCTCGAGCCCATCATGGACGTCGAGATTACCGCGCCACAGGAATGCAGTGGCGACATCATGGGCGATCTCAATTCGCGGCGCGGGCGCGTGCAGGGCATGGACACCTGGGGCAAGAACCAGTTGATCAAGGCGCAGGTGCCGATGTCCGAAATGCTCAACTATCAATCGACGTTGAATTCGATCACCGCCGCGCGCGGCAGTTTTCACATGCAGTTCTCGCACTACGATCCAGTTCCGGGTCAGCTCGCTCAGAAGATCGTGCAGCAGGCGAAGGATGAAGGAAGGATTCGCGGCGAGGAAGAAGAGTAGTCCACAGATTGCGCAGATTTTTGTCAGTACCATCTGCGTCAGCAGATGGATCCAAGCTAAATCCAAGGCAGGTTCTTTTGATCCAGCCGCTTACGCGGCTGGTACTGACCTCTTACTTGTGGATTAACTTTCCACCGGCAGTTTGATCTCCACCACCAGCCCACCGTCTTCCGCATTCGACGCTTTGATTGAGCCGTGATGCAGACGAACAGCGCGCGCAGCGATTGATAGGCCGAGACCTGTGCCGCCGGTAGTGCGATCGCGCGCATCTTCTACACGATAGAAAGGCCGGAAGATTTCCTTGATGGTGTTTTCGGGAACGCCTCTGCCATGATCGCGCACATTAATCGTAGCGCAACGCTCGCCATGGTCTGGTTCAATGACCAGCGAAACATTCACGGCTGTTCCCTTTTCAGTGTGGCGCACGGCATTGCGCACGACATTTTCGATCGCACTGCTAATCAGCTCCGGCACGCCGACCAATTGACATGGCTCGTGCTTGACCAGGCTGACGGAACGGTCGCGGCTGCGTGCTTCAAAGTCTGCGTCATCGACAACATCCTGAACCAAGCTGCTCAGATCGATCTTCACATTCTTCAGACCATCGGTGCCGCTCTCGAGTCGCGACAGCGCCAGCAATTGGCCAATCATTTCGTTGAGCCGTTCGCCCTCTCGCTCAATCCGATCGAGTGCGCTGATCGCTTCAACTCCTGCACGACGACGTGCTAAACCCAGCGCAACCCCCTGGCGGGCCAGCGGCGATCGCAACTCGTGCGAAATGTCTCCCAGCAATCTGCGCTGCGCCTCAACCAGCGATTCAATGCGGCCGGCCATCACGTTAAAGTCACGCCCCAAGTGGCCAATCTCATCACGTCTCTTCAGCAGTTCTTCGTTCACACGCGCAGTCAACTTGCCGTCCGAAAGTTCCTGAGTTACGCCGCGCAACTCTTCTATGGGAGTCGAAAGATATCGCGCCAACCAATAGCAGAACACGCCGCCGACCAAAAGAATCGGGAGCAAACTACGCGTAATCGCGATCACCGTGAAACGAACCGATCCCGGCATTCCGGGCAACCAGAGCAAGCCGCGCCTGAAAGTCGCATCCTGCGCGACCAGCACATAAATCTTGCCCTTCGGTGATTGCGCCGCCACCGCATTCATCGGAAGTTCGTGCGTCAAGTCGTTGACTAAACCCATTTTCTGCCGCGCACGCTGAGCAAGTTCCAAAGCTCCTGGCGGCGGAGTCTCGCCTGAGATCTCTTTTCCGTTTTCATCGATTAGAAACGCGTGAACGCCGGAGATATTCTCAATGCGATCAAAGTAAGCGTTGACACTCTCCGGCCCATCGCGCTCGATCATGTCGGCGGCGGTCTGGGAATAAATTGCCAGCGCCTGGACGAGATGGGGCGGCGCCATGTCGCGCGCTTCGCGTTCGGCAATTACTCCAACCACAAACGAAGTGACGGCCGCCGCGATCATCGCAAGCCCAAACCACAAAAGAATTCTGATGAAGAGACTACGCATAAGGAATTAAGCCGCGTAGATGTACCCAACGCCGCGCACGGTCTTGATCCGCTCGACGCCGTTCACCTCATGGCCCAACTTTTTTCTCAAGTTGCTCACGTGAGTGTCGATGCTGCGATCGAAAGGCGACAGCTCGCGACGCAAAACCTCCCTGACCAATTCTTCTCGACTCAGGATTCGGCCAGGTGCGTTGAGCAGCTTTTCCAACAGCGAATACTCGACGACGGTTAATTCGATTGATTCGCCCCCGCGGCGAACGGTGCGCGTGCGATTGTCCATTTCAATATCGCCGATAGAGATGACTTCAACTTTCTCTTGATCCGATTGCGGCTGCGAGCGCCGCAGAACGGCATGAATTCGCGCGACGAGTTCGAGCGGATTGAACGGCTTGGGCAAATAATCATCGGCGCCAATTTGCAACCCGATGATCCGATTCACATCGTCGCCGCGCGCCGTCAACATCACAACCGGAAGGCGCGAAGTTGCGCGAATCTGACGTAAGACCTCGAAACCATTCAACCCGGGCAACATGTAATCGAGAACTGCCAGCGCATAATCTCCGGATAAAGCGCGGTCTATGCCTTCGTGTCCTTCGTTGACGGATTCGACCGCGTATCCCTCGGGCTCAAGATACTCAGTGACCAGGTCACAGAGTTCAACGTCGTCGTCGATGATCAGAATTCGTTGCATCATTTCCAGTTCACTTGATGGCCGCGTCGAGGGCTGGGTTGCTGCCCTATCTTAGATGCGCTTTCACCATTGTAAAGCGCGATTGCATTATTAGCGGCCGACTTTCGGATAATTTGCGAAGGCTTGACGAACTCTTCACATCGCCAGTCATACGGCGAGCGTCCAATGCGCGACTAATTGAACAAAGAGAATCGCAAACGGTGCGATCGGTTGATTCATTTGATTCAAGAAGGAGAAAATCGTGAAACTAAATTGGAAAAAACTCAGCATAGCGAGCGTCGCAGTCTTTGTGCTTTTGACCGCCGCGACATTTGCGCTTTCACAGGGACCGCAAGGCCCGCCCCCGGGTCCGTTCGGTGGCGGATTTCGGGGCGGGCCGGGGGGACCGGGAGGACCGCGCGACGGCATGGGTCCATTCGGCCGGGATTTGAATCTCACGGACGATCAGAAAGCGCAGATCAAAAAAATTCAGGATAGCTTTCGCGAGAGCGACAAGGCGTTGTTCGATCAAATGCGCGCTTTGCATCAAAGTGAACCCGATCCGATGAGCGGCACGTTCGACGAAGCCACCGCGCGAGCTGCAGCCGAAGCGCACGCGAAGATCCAGATCGAGTTGGAGGTCTCGCACGCCAAGATGATGTCGCAAATCGCGACTGTCTTGACGGCTGATCAGAAAGCGCAGTTGGCTGCCAAGCGGCAACAGTTCGAGCGACAGGGGCCGCCTCCGCCGCCCCCCGATCGTTTCTAAACTTCGAGGTTCAGTGTCCTTGATGAAGAGGCACGTGAGGATGCTGAAAGACCGGCTCGAGGAGGGAGGGCAATCAATAGGGAGAGCGCCCTCCCTTTGCGCCGGCTGATCTATTTCGGGCCGCTGTCTTCTCGCTAACCAACTTCACAAAACTTCACATTCGATTCACTGACTCTTTGCGTCGTCGATTTGTAAACCAGCGTCTTAGCAGCGTTTTCATGGCTGGCGTTCGCGTTTCAACTCCTTTCCGTATTTCTGCACACGAGCTGGCGCGGTTTAGAGTGGCGAAGTTTGCTATGACGTTCGGAAAAGAACTTCGTAAACCCGAACGTCATTTGCCAAGCGGTCAGCTCTCTTGAATCTCGTCCTCGCCGCTTCACTCGCCTGTCATTCGACCCACTCAATCCATTTTCGACTTCTGATCTACACGGCCGCCTGTCAGGAGGTGCTGCGCGATTTCATTACGCGCTACAAACAAACTCATCCTAAAGTCGACGTCCAATTTCTCGATATGGGATCGAACAAGAGACTGATTGCTTCAGCTAAATTACTTTCGGCTACCGCATCGCGCTGATATCTATCGCAAGCAACTCCCGGATTGGACGAATGCGTTTGTAACCAGACTTCCGCGCATTCCGTCTTAACTACCGAGGCATCTTTCCGCCGTTTTGCTTAGAATTAACGGGAAAAATCGAATGAAACGTTCCTTAATAGTCCTTCTGCTTTGTGCGACCGCAGTGCTGGCGCAGCGCGCGACTGGTGTTTTGAAAGGCCAGGTTGCTGATGAATTCGGCGGCGTGATTGTCGGCGCGACTGTTTCAGTCATCGATGCAAATGGAGTAACGAAGACCGCAACCACGACAGGCGAAGGCACGTTCACACTCAGCAGTTTGGCGCCCGGCAAATATACCGTGCGAGTTGCGGCGCCAGGATTTGCGACCTTCGAGAACACGGAAGTCGACGTTACGGCAGCAACGCAGCCGCTCAGTGTCGTATTGAAAGTCACGATCGAACAACAGAAGGTTACCGTCGGCGCCGATACGTTGGGCGTCAACACCGAGCCGGAAAACAACGTGGGAGCGATCGTTCTAAAAGGCACTGACCTCGAATCACTGCCTGACGATCCGGACGATCTGGCGGCGGCGTTGCAAGCTCTCGCTGGACCAGCGGCTGGTCCAAACGGAGGACAGATTTACATCGATGGCTTCAGTGGAGGGCGCTTGCCACCGCTGGCGTCGATTCGCGAAATTCGCATCAATGCAAATCCTTTCTCCGCTGAATACGATCGGCCCGGACTGGGGCGAATCGAAATATTCACCAAGCCCGGCACCGATCGATTTCGCGGCCAGGTATCCTTCAACTTCAACAATCAGGAATTGAATTCCCGCAATCCGTTTGCGGTCACCCGCGCTCCGTACATGTCACGTCAGTTTAGCGGCAACGTGAGCGGCCCGATTACCAAGAAGAAGGCTTCGTTCTTTCTTGATTTCGAGAAACGCGACACCAATGACGAGGCGGTAATCAACGCAATCGTCCTGGATCCGAATTTCAACATCATCCCGCTCGCCGCGACGGTTGCTACTCCGAGGCGCAACTATAGCTTCAGTCCGCGGCTCGACTATCAACTCAATTCAAAAAACACCATCGTGGCGCGTTACGAGTACGAGCGCTCGCACAACCTGACGATTCCGGGCCTGCCTTATTCATTACCCTCGCGTCTTTATAAGACTTTCAGCACTCAACAATCTGTCCGGTTAACCGAGACCGCCATCGTAAACAAGAAGACCGTTAACGAAACTCGTTTTCAGTTTAATCATCAAACCAACGGGGACACGGCTGACAACTCAATTCCCACGATCAATGTTCAGGAAGCGTTTACCGGCGGCGGCTCACAGATCGGATTGGCTTCGAATAATCAGAACCGTTTTGAAGTCACCAACATTACCTCGCTGGCCCTGGGCAATCACTCGGTGAAGTTCGGAGCGCGGGCGCGCACGGTCAGCATTTCCAACATCTCGCCGCAAAATTTCGGCGGCACGTGGGTTTTCTCGGGAACGCGCAATCTTGCCAATCCTGATGGCCTAACAAGTATCGAGGCGTATCAGATAACGCAGCAAGGTTTGCAACAGGGCCTGACCCCGGCGCAAATTCGCGCTGCTGGCGGCGGTGCGACTCAGTTCTCGATTAGCGTCGGCAATCCGCTGGCTGATGTTAAGCAGTTCGATTTCGGTGGTTTCATGCAGGACGACTGGAAGTTTCGCCCCAACTTAACGATCAGCGCTGGACTGCGTTATGAGAATCAGAGCAACATCAGCAGCAATCTGAATCTGGCGCCCCGCGTGGGAATCGCCTGGGCGCCGGACTGGAGCCAGCGACATCCAAGCACCACAACTGTCCGCGCCGGCTTTGGGATTTTCTACGATCGTATCAGCGAGAACCTAACGCTCAACGCAATTCGCAATAACGGCGTCAACCAACAGCAATTCGTAGTTACGAATCCCGCGGTGCTGAATAGCTATCCCGTCGTACCGAGCTTGAGTGTCTTACAGGCGTTCAAGACCCCGATTTCGATCTATTCGCTCGCCGATAATATTCAAGCGCCCTACTCGATGCAGTCGATCGTCAGTGTCGAACACGCCCTACCGCATAACTTCAGAACGAGCGTGACGTTTAGTCACACGCGGACGCTTCACATGCTGCGCGCCCGCGCGATCAACGCGCCCTTGCCGGGCACTTTCAATCCAAACATTCCCGGAAGTGGTACGCGTCCGCTCGGCGTTAACAACTTCTTCGAATACGACACGAGCGGCGTCTTTAATCAGAATCTTTTAATCGTCACGTTCGGTGGCGCGCTCAATCGGAAAATAAACTTCAACGCGAATTATGCTTTTGGCCATGCGATGAGCGATACCGACGGCTCCGGGACTTTTGCTGCCAACCCGTATGACTTCAGTAATGAGTATGGGCGCGCGTCGACTGATGTGCGACATCGCTTTACTTTGAATGGCACCTTCAGAGCGCCATGGGGAATTAGCTTCAATCCGCTGCTGGTTATTCAGTCCGGAACGCCCTTCAACATTACGATCGGCAGAGATTTGAATGGCGACATCCTTTTCACTGATCGTCCGGCATTCGCAACGGACTTGTCCAAGCCAGGCGTCGTGGTCACACAATTCGGCGCCTTTGATAAGAACCCAGCGCCGGGCGCAGTGATAATTCCGCGCAACTACGGACAGGGTTCAGGCTCGATCATTTCGAATCTGCGCATAAGCAAGACGTTTGGTTTTGGCGCCGAGCGGCAGGCAACATCGCAGAACCGCGGACAGCAAGGCGATCAGGGCCAGCGCGGAGGCGGTGGACCGAGGGGCGGCTATGGTGGCGCGATTGGCCGCGGCGGAGCTGGTGGCGGGGGTGGTCGTGGTGGCGGTGGTGGTGGCGGCCGCGGAGGTCCTGGTGGCGGCGGGTTTGGCGGAGCCGAGGGCGCCAAACGCTACAACTTAACGGTTGGAATAAATTTTCAGAACATCTTGAATCACGTGAACTTTAACCGCCCGGTAGGCAACCTCAGCTCACCGTCATTCGGCATCCCGAACAGTAGCGCCGGGGGATTTGCAGGCTTCGGCGGCAGAGGCGGCGGCGGATCGGCTCCCTTCAATCGGCTGATCGAGGCGCAAATTCGTTTTAGTTTTTAGAGTTTTCGGCTCCCAAAACTGCCTATTGACCCGCGATGCCCTAATTTGCGAGAATCGAAACGGCTCGGATGCAGCCTCTGAGCCTGACGCTTCGGACGAAACCAATCGTCCCCTCGCCACGGTGACCATCAAAGTCGTAAAATCGCCCTGACGAATTTCTGACGCTCAGGAAAAACAAAGGCAGCGTTGTCTCAGCACTAAACCCCAGACAAGGTTGTCCTCCAGAGCCTCTATCACTGGAGCTGGAGAATCGATATGGAGCAATCCTCTTCGGGATCCACAAACTCAGAAGACAAGCCGATCAAGGACTCGCCCAGCGGTCGCAACGGTGACGCGCGCGGGACTGATCCAAATGACTCTGCGAATCAACGCATGATCGCGGATCGGTTGTTGGCTGCGCTCGCCAGCGGCAATCTGGAAAACCTCGCGCAAGCTCGGCGCGCATTCATTAAAGAAACTCCCTTTCAAACTCCAAGCCAAGCCGCCGCAAAGAAACCAAAACTCGTGAAGAAATCAGCCCCACGAAAAGCGGACAACGTCATCGCGTTCGAGCCGCCCGCCGATTTAGAGGCACAATTGGAACGCCGAACGGCATCGCGCACCCATGACGCATCGTTCGTTAACGTCGACGAATTCCGGAGAGAAGAGGAAGAGCTAAAGAACGCGGAAGCCGAACTCGAACGACGGCGCGCCGAAGTTCAAGCGGCGCGAAGAAAAGCTGAAGAAGAAGCTAAGCGAAAGGCCTTCGAAGAATCGCGACGTCAGGTTCAAGTCGAAACTGAACGACGCGCGCGCGAAGAAGAAGCGCGGCTCGCCGAACTCCAGGCCCTCCGGCAAGAAGCGCAAGCAGCTGCACAACAACGAGCGCTGACGGCGCGCGAACTCTCTGCAACACTCAATGTGCTGCGCACGGCCGAACAGGAAGAACTCAAGCGTATTGGGCACCTCCAAAATCACATCGCCGAGCAGGAAAATGTTTGCCGTCGATTAGAGAGCGACGCCAAACAACACTCCGAACGCGCGCAGTGGCTTGCGGAAGAAGTCCAACGATTAAAGAAAGCCGAACAGGATCAGCTCGACGTCGTCCAAGCAACAGAAGCTCGATTGCTTTCGCAGCTTGAAGCGCGCCATCGCGCCGAAGCTGCAGCGCAAGAGCAAGGTAAACGAGAAGAGCAGCTCAAGCTGGAAGCCATCGAACAGAAAAAGGCGGAAGAGTTACAGCTGGCGCGCATCGCCGAAGCCGAACGACGCATTGAAGCGCTGCAGGAATCTCAAAGAGCAGCAGAAGCAAAACTTCAGCAAGAAACGCTACGGGCCGCCGAGTTGGAATCGCAAATCGCGAAACTCGAAACTGAAGGTCAGGCCGAAGTCGAGAAAACCCGCCTGGCTGACGCTCGCGTGGCGGAATTAAACGAGGCGCGATTGAAAGTTGAGCAGGCGAGTGCTCGCCTTGCGGAAGATGAAATCAGAATTAAGGCTGAGATCGAGCGGCTGCGTTTAGACGAAGCTCGGCAACAGGAACGTGTTGTCGAACTTGACGTTCTGCTTGTGTCTCAGCAAGAAGCTCACGCGGTGGCGACGGCGAAAGTTGCCGAGTTAAGCGATAAAGAACAGGAATTAACTACTTCGATCAACGGGCTGCATCAGGGCGAGCAGGAATTGCGCACCCGCATCGCCGAAACTGAAGGCCGTTTGCGCGTCGCCGAGCAGATTCACTTAAAGGCCAGCATCGAAGCCGACCTCCGCGCCAAGAACGAAGAAACGCGCATCGCTGAATTGGTAACACAGCGCGAGGCTGCGGAAGTGGCAGCGCAACAGCGCGTGGAAAAGATCCGGTCGTTGGATTTGGCCATCGAGAATCTGCGCACTGCCGAACACGAACAAGTCAGGAAGATTGCCGAATCTGAAGCTACGATCGATACCCAGCAAGAAGCCAAACAGAAGCGCGATGCGCAAATCCTGATTCTGACCGAGCAACAGGAAAAGCTCACGGCCGAACTGGACCAACTCACCGCGTCCGAAGCCGATCTTTCTCACCAGATTGCCGAGGCTAAGGCTCGCATTGCTAAGACGCATTCCGAACTCGATCAGGAGAAGACTGAGATTCAACAACTCGGCGAGCAGCAGACAGCGCTTACTTCTGAACTGGATTCGCTGCGCGCCGAACACGAAATACGAGCCAAGCAGATTGCTGAGACAGAAAGGGTCGTCAACGTTCAGCGGGAGACGAAACAAGCGGCGGATGCGCGACTGCAAGCACTCTCAGAAGAACACGCGCGTCTCACGAGCGAACTCGAACACCTTGCCGGCGCGGATACGGATCTCGCAAAGCGAATTGGTGCGACCGAAGCCTCAATCCAGCTCAAACAAGAGAATATCGAGCGCGTCGAGGTTCAGCTTCAACAGCTAACTCAGCAAGAAGCGACGATCAATTCCGAGATCGAGTCGCTCTACAAGCAGCAGGAAGAGCGCGCTAAGCAAAGCGGGGAAGCTGAAGCTCGTATGCGCGAACAGGAAGCAGCGCATCGAGCTACTGAAGCCGAACTGCAAGCGCGCATTCAGACTGAAGCTCAGCGCATCAGTGAATTTCACAATGCGCACATACAGGCCGAAGCTGAATTGCAACAGCGCCAACAGGAGGCCGAAACGCGACTCGCGGCGGCAGAACAGGCTCAACAGGAACGAGCCGCCGAGGTTGCGAGGCTGGACCAGCAGGAACAATCAATCAAGGCAGAAACCGACTCGCTGCGCCAGCAGGAGCGCGATCTGTTGAAACGAATCGTGGCCATCGAAGCGATTTTTGCGGAGCAAAGAAAGACGCATCAGCTCGCTGTCTCGCAAGCGAAACTGCAGGAAGAGAAAGAGCAGCGCTTGCGCGAAGAGCTCGATGCCATGAGCCGGACCGAACAGCAAACGCTGGCGCGCATCGAAGAACTCAAGGAACGCATTCCGCAATTGGAAGAAGCTCGCCGGCGCGCCGAAGTTGAAGCGCAGGAGCGCGCGGAGCAGGAGCAGCAACTCAGGCTGACGATTAGCGTGCTGCACGAACAGGAAGAAGAGCAGATCAAGCGTATCGATGAAATCCAGACGCACCTGGCCGAGCAGGTAAAGAAGTGTTATTTGGCTGAGACAGAAGCGCAACAGCATGCCGAGCGTGCGGTGCAGATCGAAATCGAATACGAGAGCACGCTCAAGGACAAAGAGGATTTCGTGAAGCGCGTCGAAGACGCCGAGTCACGTTTGCGCGCGCTCGAAGAAACGCGCAACGGCTCGCACGTCAGTACGCAAAGGCGCACCGAAAAAGAAAACCAACTGAAGGCTGAGATCGAAGCGCTGCGTGAAGCTGAAGAAGAACAAATCAGACGGATTCAAGTCGTCGAAGCACGTCTTCTCGAGCAGGAAGATGCGCGGCAATCGGCGCGCGCGCGCGTAAAGGAATTGGCGACGAAGGAAGAAGGGCTGCTCGTCGAGATCGAAGAGCTGCGGCGGCTTGAGACCGAAACGCTGCACCGCCTCGAGGAAGCTGAATCGCGTTTACCCGGTCACGCGGAAGCTGTGCGTCAGGTCGAAGCGCAAGCGCAGCGGAAGGCTGATGAAGAGGCGCAGTTGCTGCGGCAACTCGAAACCGCCCTTGAAAAAGCTCAAGCCGAAGCAGAGGAGCGCGCCGCGCATCAACGACAACTCAAGCAGCGACTCGAATCGCTTCAAAATCAGTCGACAGTCGATGATCTCTTCGACATCACAACTGATGGGAAATCGATCGAATTGGCCAACGCGGAATCGGTGGACGAGCCATGGCTAACCATCGATCTTGATCACGCGAAGAAGACGCCTTCTCGCAAGGCTGAACCTGAGTTCATCGCGGCAGAGACGACCGCTGATCTGGTCAGCGTGGATATAGATCCAATTCCCGTCGTCGTGCTGCCACGAATGAACGACTCTACCGGCAACGAAAGCCCCGCGATTCCGTCAGACATCGCCGAGCGCCTGCAAAGCTCTGAATCTTCCGATCGTGCTGCCGCGCTGGTCGATCTCGCGGACGCTGGTGGCGAAGATTCGTTCGCGCTCATTACCAAATCCTTCGACGATCCCAGCGTCGAAGTTCGTAACGCCGCCGCGCGCTCTCTCTATACGCTCGCGCCGGATCTTGCAGCATCGTTCACTCGCGCTTTGCGCGAAGCTTCACCCGAGCGACGGCGCAAGATTGGATCGGCGATTGCCGGATCGGGTCTCGCCGCCAATGCAATTAACAGTTTGAGCGGAGAAGGTCGCGACCGAACCTACGATGCGTTTTCGATTCTGTTCTTGATGGCGAAGGCCGGTGAGGTCCAACCACTGATGCAGGCGATCGCGAAACACCCGAATACGGAAGTGCGATTAACCGCCGTCAAGCTATTGTCTCTGAGCAATCAACAACAAGTGCTGCCGAACCTGCGCAGTCTCGCCTCGCGCGATGTTTTGCCTGAAGAAGTTCACGCAGCGGTGATGGAAGCGATTTACACTTTGAGTAATCAAACCCGCGAAGTTGCGTAAGACTTTCGCATTCTTCACGAACTTAACTCGTAGGCGTTCTTCAGCCAACCCAACAATTCCGCATCGACGTCCACCACCGAAGTCAGTCTCACTTCATGATGAAACCGGCGGGCCGAAGTCTGCTCGGACTTGTGAATGCGCGGACTGGACAGTTGGCGATCGCTCTTAATGGTTAAGACGATCGCTTTGTTCCGCGTGGCCACTCCGGCAAAAGCGGTTTTATTGACGAGATGAATGGAAGTCTTCTTTGGATCTTCGATGACTCGTCCGAATTTCTTCACGCCTTTCAATAACCGTTCGTACATCGTCTTAGTGACCGCGTCCTTGCTGTCGAAGTGAGATTTCACGCTAAATTCAATTGTTTTCATCCAGACCTACCTCAACTTAAGATCGCTGTTCGTAGTGCGGTAAGACGCTAATCTCGATACGAAGAATCGATCCGATCAAGCTTTCGCAGCAGACCCGGCCACGTTAGCGCCGCGCCTTGGCCCATGGTGACGGCGCTCATCTGCGAAGCGACGCGTCCGACGATCTCTTTTGGAATGGGCGACAGTTCCCCGCCGCCTGACTGTGAGAGAATTTGAATTTGGCACGCACGCTCCAGCAAGAACATTCCGAGGAAAGCTTCCGCTGTAGTGCGTCCAACGGTCAGCAAACCATGGTTGCGCAGGATCAGGAATTTCTTATCGCCAAAGTCCGCGACCAATCGCGGCTTTTCTTCTTCATCCAGCGCGAGCCCTTCGTAATCGTGATACGCCAGCGACGAAAGCGCGAACATTGCCTGCTGCGAAAGTGGTAGCAAGCCATCCTTCTGCGCCGACACCGCAATGCCGTAACTAGTGTGAAGATGCATCACGCAAAGCGCATCTTCGCGCGCCTCATGTACCGCGCTGTGAATCGTGAACCCGGCCGGGTTGACGAAGTAAGGCGAGTCCATCACCTTGTTTCCTTCGAGATCGATCTTTACCAGGCCCGATGCAGTCACTTCCTCAAACATCATCCCGTAAGGATTCAGCAGAAAGTGATGTTCTGCACCGGGAACGCGCGCCGAGATGTGCGTGAAAATCAGATCGTCCCAACCATAGAGCGCAACGAGACGGTAAGCAGCAGCGAGATCGACGCGCGCTTGCCATTCTTCGGCGGAGATTTGTTCGCGGATATTCGTGACTTTGGGGGAAGGGGTCATAGTGATTAGTCGTGCAATACCGCGAGCGGTAGCGAGCTTTGGAGTGCGGTGGCAAGCGAAGCGCGACACCGCTTTGGATTGTTACTGGGTTTGGAGAATCCAGAGCGCCGTCGCCGCTGCGCTCTGCCGGCGCACTCCAAAGTTGGCTTACTTGAACTCGAATGACTTCAAATAGTCGTTGTAAGACTGATCCCAATGCGCAATCGTCTTTTCGGGGCCTGCCAACTTCACAAAATAATTTCCCTTCGGCGTTTCAATCACGGCGGCGCGGAGCCGATAATTTGCATCGTTGTGGAAGGTCTTACTACCCGGCGCCATCTCAGCCGTGTAGGTCCCCGGCACGTCGACCGTCGTAATCTTCAGACCGTTGACCGTCATCGTTTCAGTCTTTGCTTTGGTTTTCGAATCGCTGCCGTCCGGCTGTTGCATCTGAGCAATCCAACGATCGATGTTCGCTTGCGGGCTGCCGCCTTGCGTCGCGCCGAAGTAATAAACCACCAGCGACCCGTCTTCTTTGTCGCCTTCGGCCTTTGGCAGTTTGTACTGGCCGACCCGCATCGATGAAGAAGGCGTCTCAGTCACCCATCCATCCGGAGCTTTGAAATGCAGATCGCCGGAAACGGTTTGAGCGGGATTCGATTGTTTATTAATTACAGCGGTTGAGCCCTTGTTGGCGCACGCCAGACAGGAAAACAACGCCGCGAGTAACACCGCGGCGCAAATTGTTCTTTGCTTCATTAAAGTTATGACCTCGCGCGTCAGACTCTAACATCGTCAAAGCAGTCGCGCAAAGTCACTATTCACCTGCCGAAGCCGCGGCCGTGTGCGCTTTCATGCGCTCCTGCATCTCTTCCACAGAGACGTCTTCCTTGTGCGTGGAAACGTGCCAAACGTGGCCAAACGGATCGGTCACGGTGCCGATGCGATCACCGTAGAACTTGTCTTGCAACGCTTCTTTGATAGTCGCGCCCGCGGTGACAGCTTGATTGAAGATCGTATCGACGTCCTCGACGTAGATCATGATGCTGACGGGCGAGCCGCCAAGCGACTGCGGACCTTTGTAACCCATCTCAGCAAATTCATCGGCGATCATGATCGGCGAATCGCCAATCTTGATTTCGGCATGGCCGATCTTTCCGTCCGGAGTGGGAAAGCGAAATAGTTCCGTTGCCCCAAACGCTTTCTTGTAGAACTCAATCGCTTCGGCGCCGCCCCGGACAATCAAGTAAGGCGTAACTGAGTGATAACCTTCTGGAATTGGTTTAACTGACATTATCTGTTCTCCTTTGTATCGGGTCAGAAGCCCAAGCGTAAGCGAGGGCAACTTCCGTTAGCGTCTTCTCAATCATGATAGCTTCGTGTCGCGAGAGTAGTCCTCCCTGACGGTCGGGCTTCTGACACTTCACTGCCCGGTGAATAGCGTCGTCTCATCAACGAAGCAAAGTCCATTGCCCCAGGGGTCTTCGACGTAGAAAGAAACTTCGCCCCAGGGCCGCTTCACAATTTGACCAGCTTCCTGATCGTGATAGCGATCTTTCGCAAGACAATTCAATGCCTTCGCTCTCTCAAAAACTTCGTCGAGATTATTAACCGCAAAATAAACGTAGTCGGGCGTTGGCTGCGGTTTCTCGCCCGCACCTTTCGCGACATCAACCAAAGCGAGAATCACCGGCCCGCAGTTGAAGTAATGACGCGAGCCGCGCGGGATCGGAATACCCGGATCGTCGAGTAGCTTCGAATAAAACGCCGCCGCCTGTTCAAGATCTGCTACCTGCAAAGCTATGCGAAACAATTTTGGTGCGCCCATTGGTTTCCTTTCCGGTTCTGATTCTTCTTCCATCGACTTCATTTGCGAAGCGATATACCAAACGTTATTGAACGGATCTGTGATCGAGCCGACACGCGCGCCATACGGTTGCAACTTCGGCGGATCCTTTGCGACCGCGCCTTCCGCCTGGATGGCGCGCTCATACGATGCATCGACATCATCAACGTACATCATGAACACGGACGGCATTGGTTGCCATTGGCCGTGCGCTTCACCCATTTCGATCACTGAAGTGCCGACGCGAATCGATGCATGCCGAACAACTCCGTCAGGTGATCGGTGCACGGCGATTTCTTCGGCGTTAAATGCTTGTTTCAGGAAATCGATCATCTTTGGCGCGCCTACTGGTTGCAATGAAGGCATCAGGTCGAGCATCCCTGAGGGCACAAACGATTCACCCCGGTGCGTCGCCACAAACCATTGATTGCCGCCCGGATCACGAAATCCGCATTCACGATCGCCGTATGGCCGATCGGCCGGTGGAGACACGTTGGTCGCTCCCGCCTTCACGGCGCTTTGATAAGTTGCATCTACATCATCGACATATAGGTGAATATATGTCGGGAATGGGTCGCCCTTCCACTTCGATCCTGCCCCGCCTCCGCCGATCATGATCATCGATTCGCCGATCTTGTATTCGCCGTGAAATCCGCCCTGCGTGCCTAGTCCGTACACCTGCCCTTCAGCGGCAAATGTTTGCGTGAGAAATTCAACTTCGGCGTGCACGTCCGGAACCACCAGATAAGGTGTGATCGTGCGAAATCCTGCGCGGACCGGATTCACTTCTTTCGTGGCTTGTTTAGTTGCGGTGCTCATCTCTACCTCCTTTTCCAATTCATTTTGTAAACGCGCTTTGAAATCCGCACGCGGCAGATCGCGCAACTCGAGCGCGATGCCGAGCAGATCGGCAACTCGTTCATCGACGCTCGCAGGCGCTTCGCCGCCAGACGTCATCATCGCGTCGATTGCCCGATCAAGCTGCTGTGTTAATTCAACTTCACTCATTAGCTCTTATATTTCTCTGTGTCCTCTGTGGTGAACTTCTTCCGCAGAGTCTGCAGTGCGCGATACTGCAACTGCTTCACCGCGCCTTCGCTGCGATCCAGCTCGGCTGCGATTTCGCCGATAGACTTCTCTTCCGCGAATCGCATCCTCACCACGCGGCGCTGATCGTCGGGCAGATCATCAACCAGTCGAATCACACAAGCGCGTCGCTCTGCCTCTTCAAGATTAGACTGCTGCGCCTGCCCTGACCCCGAGGCACTGCGATCCGGTAAATCTTCGGTTGAGTGCGATTGGTCTTCGCGCGCCGCGCGCTTCGCACGATCGGCGATGAGGTTCGAGGCAATTCTCAGCAACCAGGCGCCAAAGGGCGCGCCGGTCCATTTAAATCGCGACAGGTTTGCGAGCGCCTTCCGAAATACTTCACTGGTCAAATCTTCAGTTGCCGCGCGATCGCGAACGCGCCGCGCGGCATAGGCATAAACCAGCTCGAAATATTTCTCGTACACTGCGCCAAAGCACGAGAGATCCTGCTGCGCCGCTTCGACTAAGCGACGCTCGTCCGCCTCGCTTAAATTCCAGAGGCGCGATTTCTGTGCAGGTTCGCTTCCCGCCATTTACCTTCCACTTCAATAAACTGCCGACTGCGCAAAAAGTCACGCTGGTGTGGAAAAATCTTCGACTGCGGCTCAACTTTGACGGTGAGCCAGACATCTCTTTCATCCAAACCAGTCTCTAAAAGGCTTCTTCGGAAGGAATAAAGTTCCGGAGACTCCCAATCCCGCCCGGCACAACCATTGCACCGATTGGCGATGCCCGAACTAATCCATGCCTTTTAGAAGGTCGTCTACCAATTTTCAAGCCTTCACGGTGAATTATATGAAGTATTATCGCTCCAACTGCCCCAGATTTCTGGCGGCAAGCTTCTGCCTACTGCTCTTCCCTTCACTTCTGATGGCTCAGTCGACAGCCGATCCGAACATTCGGATCAGCCAGATTTATACGCGTGGAGGCGAAGCGGGCTCAACCTATCAAAACGACTTCATCGAACTTTTCAATCGCGGAAATGTCGATGTTGACATAAATGGTTGGAGCCTGAATATCAAAAATTTTGCCGGCACGCCGCCAAACATTCAAATCTCATCGACGGGCATAAAGCTTTCTAACCCGAACGGCATTGTCATTGGTGCGGGCAAGCACTTTCTCATCAAATTCGGAGGCAGCGGCGCCGGCGGCCAGACGATCAACAACCCAGATATCAACTTGAATCCGGTCCCAATAAGCGACACGGGTGGCGAAATCGCGCTGATCGCCAAAGATCAGTCGCTCCCTTTTAGTTATTGTCCGGCGGCGCCAGACCTGACGGGGGTGGTTGTCGACTATGTCGGTTATGGAATCGCCATCTGTTATGAAGGAACAGTCACGCTTGCGCCCGGCGCGGATAAGTCGTTAACCCGAATCGGTGGCGGCTGTACTGACAACAATAACAACCTCGCCGACTTTTCGTTCGCGACGCCAAACCCGCGCACGCGCGCTGATGCCGCGACACCTTGCGGTGCACAGAGCTTCAGCGTTATCGATTTTGGCGCTCCGCAATTCGATGCCGTCGAAGGCTCAGGCGCGGCGCCAATCACTGTCAGGCGCATTGGCGACGTCTCGAGTCCGGCGACCGTCGACTACTTCATTTCCGACAACGGCGCCAGCGAGCGAACGGATTACACGACTACGCTGGGAACGCTAAACTTCGCTCCCGGAGAAACTCAAAAAACATTCGACGTGCTGATCACTGACGACTCTGTTCCGGAAGCAAATGAAAATGCTTTTCTTGGTTTGCTGAACGCCACCGGTAACGCCGGCATCGGACCGCGCAATAGCGCCGTGCTGGTTATTCACGACAATGATTTGGCGCCCTCTGCAAACGTCAACGACATTTCAAGCAGTTACGTTCGCCAGCACTACAACGATTTTCTCAGCCGCATGCCCGATCCGAGCGGCGAAGCTTTCTGGATCAATAACATTGAGTCATGCGGCAGCTCGGCCCAATGTCGTGAGGTGAAGCGCATCGACACCTCCGCGTCGTTCTTTCTTTCGACTGAGTTTCAGACAACCGGTTTTTTAATTTATCGGCTTTACAAAGCTTCGCTGCCGGAAACACCGAACCGTCCACGCGCAATGCCGCGTTATCGCGAGTTCATACGCGATACGCAGCAGATTGGACAGGGCGTTATTGTCGGTAACAGCGGCTGGCAACAGACCCTCGAAACAAACACGGTCAAATTCACCGAAGGCTTTGTCTACCGGCCGGAATTCCTGGCGAACTATCCGGCGACGTTGACGGCTGCGGCTTATGTAGACAAACTCGATGCGCAAGCCGGTCGCGTTCTGACCTTCGACGAATATTTCAAACTGGCTAATGGACTGATGGCCGGCTTAGAGACCCGCGGCAGCATTCTCCGCAAAGTTGCTGAGAATCAAAAGTTCAGCGACGCGGAATTCAATCGAGCTTTTGTGCTGATGCAGTACTTTGGTTACCTGCGCCGCAACCCAGACGATGCTCCCGATTCGAATTTCGACGGTTATGACTTTTGGCTGACGAAGCTGAATCAATTCGGTGGCAACTATCGCGCGGCGGAAATGGTGAAGGCCTTCATTACTTCGACTGAATATCGCAATCGGTTCGGCCAGTGAGCCAGGGATTTATCCACAGATTACGCAGATTACAAAGATAGAATTCAACATCAAACGAGAAGATCGGCTCGATAGTGCAAACTGCCCTGGATCTTCTTCTGTGTAATCTGTGTAATCTGTGGATTGTTCTTTCCGAATCTGCAGATTATTTCTTCTTCCGTTTCACCGAAGCCTTGATTAGCTTCCGGAGGGTCGGCAGGTCTACATCAGAGAGACGCTTGATGTACAAGCAGCCTTTACCGACAGTGTGCTTCCCAAGCTTCGAAAGCAAAGCCTCGTCTTCGCCGGCCATTCCGTAGAGCGTCAGATTCTGTTTGCGCGGCGAGAAGGCCATCAACGGCCAGTCAGCTTCCTTGCCACCTGCGTACTTAATGGTCGTGGCGCCGAAGCCGGCTATGCTCGCGCCCCACATCACGCCTTTCTGTTTCGTGGCGTCCTCCATCATCTCGGCGATCATCGCGCAATCAGCGCGAGTCTGCGCCTCCGGCAGTTTGCTAATAAAGTCTGTCACGCTCTGCTTAGTTGGTTTCGTTTTCGCTTCAGCCATTTAATCTCTTCTGCCCCGCAGTCCATTAATTGAAATTGAACTTTCGATAAAACGGATCCTGATTCAGTTCATACTTCTTCAAAAAGTCCCAGGCCGCCTGATTTATTTTCGGCGCCAAGTCATAGTACCAATGATCGTGTTTCGGAATTTCAGTTAACTCGACCGCGAATCCATTCTCGTTCAAAAGATCGCGCGTGGCCCTTACCGCCTTTAAAGGGAAGCTCTGATCGCTGTCACCAACCTGAATAAACATCGGAATTTTCCGCTTGGTCATCTGGATCAAGTCTCGATCATCCGGCGGCAGCGCACCCGCGTGAATCGCCGTCGCCGCAAAGTATTCCGATTCCATCAGAGACATTTCGAGCGCGAAGATTGCCCCGGCTGAATGTCCAAACAAGTAAACCCGGCGCGGATTGATCGGATATTTCTTTTTGAGTTCCTCGATTAGATCGCGCAGAAAGTCCGGTCCGTCCTGCGGCATGCCCCAAACTTGCGAGTTGCTCGAATCGGGACCTGCAATGATGAAGTTTTCTTTCTTCGCCAGGTCCTTCCACTTTTCCACCAGCGACATACCGACACGGCCCGATCCGTGCAACATCACAATCAGCGGCACCGGCGATTCGGGTTTGACCGTTGATGGCACGTATAGGTAATACGCTCGCGTCTTGCCGTTCGACGTGATCAGCTCTTTGGTGATGTCATCCTTCGCTGCCACGGAAATCGGGATCACGAGGAAGATTGTTATCAGCAGAAGATGAAGTCTCATTGAACTGACATTCTTTCTAATCAGAAATCTACTCTGTGACGAAAGTGTGCGAGGAACGCGTCGTCAAAGCAGTGATGCTGATTGGTTACGAGAATAGCGAGCCCCGGAAACTCCTCGATCCGTTGCAGCAAATAAGTTGTTTCCACATTAGCGAAACGATCGTGACTGTCCTTTACCTCAGTCCGCTTGCCGAATAAGGCATCCGCCTCATCCAGAAATAGAATCGCATTCGCCTGCGGCGCGTCGTCAAAGACCCGGCGCAGGTTCTTTTCTGTCTCGCCGATGTACTTCGAAACCGCCGTGCCCAGATCAATGCGGTATAAGTCCTGTTCGAGCGAGTGAGCGATCTTCGCAACCGCAGCTGCTTTCTCCAGGACGTTTGCGCCGGTGAACAGAACTGCGAAGCCCCCATGCTTGCCTGCCTCAATCTTCATTTCAGCAATAATCTGATTCATGCTATTTGGGATTGCATGCTTGATCTTCTCACCGCTCCGCCACCACCGGCAATTCAACAAAACTGTGCTTGCCCGCCATGTGATAAATCCGCTGCGTCGCCTTCTGATAATCCTCCGGCTTGGCCCAGAAGATGTTCGGCACGAACTTCTGGGGATTGCGATCGTAGAGCGGAAACCAGCTCGACTGAATCTGGATCATGATGCGATGTCCCGGCAGGAAAACATGATTCACCGTAGGCAACGCCCACTTATAAAGCAAAGATTCGTTCGGCGCGATCGCTTTCGGATTATCGAAACTCTCACGATAACGGCCGCGAAAGATATCCATCGACACCGCAAGTTGATACCCGCCTAACTTTGGATCGGGCGCAGTCTCATCCGGATAAACGTCGATAACTTTCACCACCCAATCGGAATCAGTCCCGCTGGTTGAGGCGAATAGATTCACGATCGGCTGTCCGCTAATCTTCACCGGCTCTTTCAAAACGTCCGTGGTGTAAGCAAGCACATCCTGGCGACCTGAAAAATCACGCTGATCGTCAACGAGCCAACAGGGCCACTGTGCGCATGAGTCGTAACCCGCAGTCGGCACCGGGCGTATGCGATTCGTTACCGGCTTTGCGGGGTCGGAAATGTATTCATCGTATCCAATGCGTGGATCGTTCTCGACGCGTCCTTCGTCGTTACGAGGTCTGTCGAAACTGAGCTTCAGGTGTTGGAGATACAGCGGCGTCCCCTTTCCAGCCCGCGGCCACGAATCATACCTGCGCCATTCGTTCGTGCCGGTTTCGAATGCGGTCACCGGCGCCACGTCCGACTTCGGCGCTTCGTCTTTCAAATAGTGATCGAGGAACGGCCGCAGAATGTGTTGTCGAAAATAAAGCGCCGTGTCGCTGCCCCACTTGATCGCGCCTAGCGAGCTGCCGTCGGCAATCTCCTGGCCGTGATGCCACGGCCCCATGACGAGAAATACTTTGTCGTTGTTCGTGTCCTTCGGCTTGATTGCTTTGTAGACCGCGATCGCGCCGTAGATGTCTTCCTGATCCCAAAGGCTGTGAACCAACATCACCGGAACTTTCAGCGGTTCCTTCGCGAGCAACTTATCCACGGCTTGTTCACGCCAGAACGAATCGTAGGAAGGATGCTCGAGGATCTTGCGCCAGAAACCCGTCTGTTCCAATCCTCGCTGACGGCCCAGTTCGCCTGCCGAGCCCGCCTGCATGTACATGTCGTAATCGTCAAAGTGCGTAGTCCACCATTTGTAATCGTTCGTGCGCGAGCCATCCTGCTCGTAAATGTACGGCATGTTCTGCTCGCGAAACGCGCCGTTGTGAAACCAATCGTCACCCATCCAACCGTCGACCATCGGATTCATCGGCACCGAAACCTTCAGCGCCGGATGCGGATTCACCAGCGCCATCAAGGGCAGAAATCCATCGTAAGAAATCCCGAGGATGCCGACTTTGCCGTTGGTCTCGGGAATATTTTTCACCAGCCAATCGATCGTATCGTAAGTGTCAGTCGCGTGATCGACCTTCGTCGGATTCAACGGTCCACGCAGCGGCCGATTCATCACGTAGTCGCCTTCCGAACCATACTTCCCGCGCACATCCTCCACGACCCGAATGTATCCGCCTTCAATAATCGGTTCGAGCGCGTTGTCATAACCGTTCAGGATCGGGCCAAGATGCGAACTCGCCGCATGACTCGTTAACTCAGTCGCGTTGTAAGGCGTACGCGTCAGCAGAATTGGCGCCCGCTTTGCTCCTTTGGGCACGATGATCACTGTATGCAGCTTCACGCCATCGCGCATCGGAATCATCACGTCGCGCCGCTCGTACTCAAGTCCGAAGTTCGTCGGCTTCAGCTCTTGCGGCGTCTCGCTGGGAAGTGTTTGCGCAGCCGCGCATAGACTAAGCGAAGAAATCGCTATCGAGAGAATTATCAAATACGCAAATTTACGCATGAAGGTATCGATCATCACTGGCACCTTGTTCGAACTGGATTGCACGCCGTCGCGCGCGGGGATGTTTATAGATCAAGAACGCGAATAAGAGAAATGGTTTCCTTCGCAAGCATGATTATTTGAAAGCCAGGTGATAATCAGTCACGTTCTGGCAGGGCTTGAATTCGATTTGAAGTTTCGCGGCTTCGCCGTCGCGCCGCAGCTTGGTGCGCAGTTCTGTTTCGTCCGGCAGCCGCAACTTTGACATCATGTCTGAATCGCCTTCGCCGGCCGCCGCCGCAACCACCCAGTAACGTCCGGGTGGCAAATTCGTCAGCGCGAAGCTTCCGTCTTCGGCCGCCAACGCCACAAAGTAGCGCACAATGTCTTCGGCTTTCTCCGCTTCGGCAGGCGAGAGGTAAACGAACACTCGGCCTGACAACTTCTTTCCTTCGCCCGGATCGATTTGGCCACGCAACGATCCTGCGCCTTCGGCAAACGTGACCGTCAAACCTGTCAGGCGCTCGCCCATACGTATGTTGGTCCAGTTGCGCGCAGCGTCGCGTGGCCGATCAGGCGCGGGACTTTTTGGCGAAGCTGCAGCCGTGCCGTTAGACCATGCGATCGATTTCAAATACCAGTACTTCGCCAGCGGTCGCACATTGAATCGATATTGCGCCGGTGCAAGATTATGCAACACAAAACTTCCGTCCTTGTCGGGCACCACCGGCCCGCCCATCCCGTAAAGAAACAGCGGCTCGTCTTTCGGCACAGTCTTTTCGTTGTGCCATGGACCGACAACAGTTTCACTCAGCAGCGGCCGGCGTTTGCCGGCGCATTCGGGAAGTTTGGACTCTTCCAGAACGATGCTTCCCGCGATTGATGCCAGCGGCTTGGCGATCAACTCCAACCCGGTTACGTCCGCACCTCTGACTTGAATATGGCGCGGCTCTGAAACTGCCCACGTGCTGGGGGCTGAATATTGTTGAGCCATAACATAGTATTCGCCATCGGGCACTCCAGAGAACGCGAAGCCGCGCGTGCCCGGCTGCTGAAAGAATGTGTAGCTGGATTGTGATGTTCCGTTGAGAGTCGAAGTCAATGTGAGATTGAAGCCGTTCGGTTGATCCGGCGCGATTGTCGAACTCGCAACTCCGCTCACCGAATGACCGGGTTCTTCACGATAGCGAATGTCAACGTTCGCCAGCTCTTCACCGCTGCTCACTGAAACTTCCGTCGCGGCGTCGCGCGGCGACGATGGCGCATAAGTCGGGACATCGTTGCCATAAGGGTCGACTGAATAAGGAGTGGCGTTACTCAGACCGCCCGCTGAGACAATGTATGTGCCCGGTGGCAGGCCATAGATTCTGTAGACTCCGCGATCGTCCGTCTGACGCGCGCGCGCCTGAATTCCGTAACGTGGCGGCTGCCCCTTGTTGTCTCGAATCAGGTACGCGCGGACCTGTACCGACACGACCGGATCGCCGTTGGCTCTCTTCACGGTACCAGTAATCACGCCGCCCTTCATCAATTCGATTCTGGCGTTATCACCGACACGAAAGAATCCGTTCGGAGTCGCGTCCGGGTCGCGCGGCGTGGCAATGTAAGTTGGCAGCGCCGCCGAGACGATGTAAGCGAGAGCGTCGAGTCCGTCTACCCGAAAGTTTCCCTCGCGATCCGTTGTTGCTGTTCCGCCGCGTTGAATATTTCCATAACTGCGCACGTTCACCATCGCATTGGCGAGCGGCTGTCCATTCTGATCGACCACCCGGCCGGTAATCGATCCTTTTGCGCTGTCGTTGTTTGGCTCATCGGTCTGCGTTTGAGCCGCAGTGCTGGCAGCGTGAAAACTCAGCGCGATCGCGACACAACTAATTGAAAGAAACAACCGTTTCATTGCTGGTGTTATTGGTTCGGCGGCGGCGTTAGATCTAGTGTCAGCGTAACGTCCGTGGCCCCGCTTTCGTTCACAATTACGATCTGCTTTGCGGAAATCACCGGCCGCCGGCGCTGCTGTTGCCATTCCGGCGCGTAAGCAATCACGCGCACCTCGTAACTTCCGGCCGGTAGAGCTTCGATGAGAAAGTGTCCGCGCGCATCAACCTCCGTCGAACGAGGGACTGGAGTCTGATCACCCGCTTTCATGATTTGTACCCCCATCCGGGCCGTTGGTGGCAACGTTCCGTTTTCAAAGCGGACAACGCCGCGAATGCTTCCGCTGCTGAACGTCATCACGAGTCGCACACCGCTGATGTGTTCCCCGTTCTGGACTTGAATTCCGTTTGCTTGCACGACGCCGTCGCGTTCGATTCGCGCCAGCGTATACCCCTTGTTATTGCCGTCTAATTCGACATTGAAATTCGCTATTCCCGCATTGAGTCCACCCACGAAGAAAGTCCCATCCGGCTTCACGTGCGCATTCCTGGAGGAACTGAAATTGGGATTGCCTTCGTTGCGCGTGTAGACCATGACGAACCATTGTGAAGGCGTTTGCGCCGGAGCGTTCTTGCCGCCTTCGAAAGCAATCGCCCCGGTAACCGTCGCGCCTTTGCTCGTCTTGACGACCAGGCCGCTTACGTCCTGATCGATCACGTCGAATTCCACCGGCGCTTCGGCGCGGACGTCCGAATCATCCGGCGGGTAAATATTCAAATTATATTTGCCCGCGCGAATGTTCGTTAATCGGAACTGCCCCTGCGCATCTGATTGGACGCCAGTGGATTCGCTAAAGCTGCGCGTGCCGCCGCTCTCGGCGGTTTCCATTCTTGTCAACTGAATGAAGACTTTGGCCACGGGCGCGGCGCTGTCTCCATCGACGATTCGTCCTGTCACGGAATAACCCTGCGGACCTTCGCCGACAGTGATGTCAATCTTGCTCACTTCCGATCCTTCTTCGAGGTTGACGACGCCTGCTTTCGCGACTTCAGTAACATCGGGATAGAACGTCTGCGCCGCGATCTGACGACGGTTCATGCCACGAAATCGAGGGTCCCCGACAGAAACTTTGTAGCGTCCAGCGGGCACACCGAAGATGCGATACACGCCACGATCGTCAGTCATTATTCCGTTGTTGGAAAACATCCGTCGCTGATTGCTTTCATCCGCCGGCATGAGCATGACTCGCTCTTCAATCAGGGGATGGCCCTCGCTGTCTAAGACTTTTCCGGTGATCACTCCGCCGGGCACGAGATCAAAATTGATTCCATCGACGTTTTCATTTTCATTGACGATCACCGATTGGCCTTGTGGATTGTTTCCGGCATCGGCAAGGACAAACGCGGGCGTGACCGGCCAAATGAAATAACTTCCACTCGCAACTTTCGTGATGCGATAGACACCTTCCTGATCGGTTTTTGCTTTGTAAGTTGTCGACGACTGGTCGGGCCGGCTTTGTCGCATGCCGATGACGATGCCCGCGGCGGGTTTGCCCTTGATCGTTACTTTGCCTGAGACGCTGCCGTCAGCAGTCTTGGTTTGCGAATTCGCGCGCTGCGACAAACAAGCGACGCTGAGAAGGAGCGCCAGGAGAATTAGTGCGTGAGACGAGACCTTCATAACTTTCCGAGGGCGAAGGCGCGCACATCATACTCAAGTTGAGAAGATTTGTCTTGGTTTTTTGCTTCAGGAGCAGGCGGTAAAACCGGATTGTGTTATCGATTCGGCAGTCAAATGAGATCGGAAGCCTGCGAAGCCGGCTGGGTGTTAGCCTCAGGCCAGATTCGTAACGCTCTACGGAGCAAATGACAACCGCCCCAGGCTCCCGCGCGCGCCCGCGGCCCATCCGAATTTCCGGCCATCAGCAAAACTGAACGTATCAAAGCCGGGGCCCGAAATCGCGGTCCATGTCCGTCCGTCGTCCGTCGAATAGTCGCTTCCCGCTGGTCCAATCGCTAGCAACATTGTCGTGCCCGGCACATAAGCGACCACTGAGCGAAACCCGCCGAGACCCTTCACAAGAGTCCACGTCTCACCGCCGTCGCTGGTGATTGCGAGATTGTCTACTGCGTCTTTTTCTTTCTGATAATCGCCGCCCACAACGACGCCATGCTTCGCATCGCGAAACGCCACCGAAAAGATGCCGGAAGATTGGCTTGACTTAATCGGCGTCTCAAAGGCTTTCCACGTGCGGCCTTCGTCAGTCGTGCGTAAGACCCGCGCGCGCACCGCCGAGCCCAAACCGATCCATGCATACTTCTTGCCGTACACCGCTATATTGGTGCCACTGGCGGCGAAGGCGCCTTCACTCGGAAGCGCCGGCGGCAGTTTCTCCGTCGCCACGCGCGTCCAGTCGCGTCCCCCATTTGCTGTCGTCAGAATATAGAACTTGAGATCGACCGAGTCGCCGATGATCACCCCATGATCGGCGTCCCAGAAAGTCATCGCGTCGAGAAAAGCTTTCGTGTCCTCGTTGCGAAACTGCAGCGTCCAACTCGCTCCCGCGTCAGTAGTCTTGTAAATGCGCGAAGCCGCTCCGTTGCCAATGCTCAAAACATAAGCAGTCTTCTCATCAATCGCATCGATATCGCGAAAGTCCACCAGGTCCGGCGTCACCGTTATCTTCTTCCACGTCGCGCCGCCATCATCGGTACGCAAGACCGTGCTGCCGGAACCGCTGGCCCACGCGACCCGTGCGTTTACCGCACTCACGCCACGCAGCCGCGCCGTTACCCCGCTTGTCTGCAGCGTCCACTGCGGGGCTGAAATGGTTAATAGCAAAGGAATGATGAATGTAATCATGCTAGTCCATATTGGATTATGAAATCATTAGATGCGCGGCATTCAAAGCTTTCTCAAAGTCCAATTCGACATCGCGCGTTGGTGCTGCACCACCACCGTCTTGAATGGCTCAAGCCATTGGCCGCCGATTGATTCTGTTTCCCGCAGAAGCATTTCCTCATCGACCAGGAAACGTTGGCTTCCATCCGGCAGGTGATAGCGTCGGCCTTCGATTAGTCTGATTCCGTCGATGCCGATGGTTGAAGCCAGGCGCGCGAAGAAGATTCCGCCGGGCTTCAGGACTCTCCACATCTCACGCACCATCTGGTCCCAGTGGTTTTCGTCGCGGGCAAAATGCAGGACCGCGCTGCTCAGCACCACGTCAAAAGTTGAATCGCTGAAGGACATTTTCTCAACCGCTTCCATCCGGAAGTTATCGACGGGAAGATTCGGCGCTATTGCGGCAGCCAGCGAGCGAATCTCGGCAATCGCAGCCGGAGATTGATCGACGCCGGAGACATCAAAGCCGGTTTTGAAAAAGTAAGTGAGGTTGCGGCCGCCGCCACAGCCCGCGTCCAGCAATTTCATTTCGGGCGTGATGCGGCCTTTCAAAAGAAGATCGAACAAATAGATGTCGATGCCGCCGAACCATTCGCGTAAATTCATCATTAGTTTTAGAGACCTTACGTCACCCGCGGCGAGGAATGCCAGCGCGACGACTTGATGCTCTCTGATCTTCTTGTCCAGTGCAATTTGCCGATCAACTCAGCAAAAAGTTGTTCTCGGAACACAACAGTGTGCGATAACGAAATGAGTGCTACGATGGAACATAAATTAATTTCAAAGGGGTGAAAATTATGGCATGGGATGGCGACGCTTTGGCCGGGCAAATGGAAGAGATTTTTGAACGGCAACACGCAATAGCTGACGCGCGCGCGTTCAACAACACCTCGACTCCTGAGGAACGCGCCCGCAGCGGGAAGTTCGAATCGCTGCGAGTTTCGCGATCGCGCATCATGACTCAACTGAGCGCGGCCACGAACCCGTCACACCGCACGGTACTCGAGCGCGCGTTAAAATCCATCAATGATCAGATGGCCGAAGATGAGTCGCGAGGATAGCGCCTCGATGGCCAGCTCCTAGTTGTGGACACTCGTACGGTCCAATTCTTGCGGCTTTGCCGCAGCACAGCGCGGAAAGCCTCTGGCTTTCCGTTAACACCCATCATTAGAACTCGCGAGGCTAAGCCTCGCGCGTAATCTTTTAAAGAAGCTTTGCCGGTAAGGCAAAGCCTTACCGCACTGGGCGAGGCGGAGCCTCAAGAACAGTTCGCAATTCAAATCCGTTATCCGAAGACCTTATCGTGTCAACTGTCGATACTTAATTCGATGCGGTATCTCTGCTTCCGCCCCGAGACGAACTTTGCGATCTTCTTCATACTCGGAATAGTTTCCTTCGAACCAGACGACTTTGCTGTCGCCTTCGAACGCCAGCATGTGCGTCGCGATGCGATCGAGAAACCAACGATCGTGTGAGATGACCACCACACAACCCGCAAAATTCTCGAGCGCTTCTTCCAAAGCGCGCAGCGTATTCACATCAAGATCGTTGGTCGGCTCGTCGAGCAACAACACATTGGCGCCTTCCTTCAACATCTTCGCGAGGTGAACCCGGTTGCGCTCGCCGCCGGACAGCATCGAGACTTTCTTCTGCTGGTCTGAGCCGGAAAAGTTGAAGCGCCCGACGTACGCGCGCGAGTTCACTTCGCGATTTCCCAACTTGAGCACATCCGCTCCTTCTGAGATTTCTTCCCAGATCGACTTGTTTGGGTCGAGCGTCCGGCTTTGGTCGACGTAAGCCAACTGCACTGTCTCGCCGACTTTGATCTCGCCGCTATCGGGTTGTTCCTGACCGGTGATCATGCGAAACAGAGTCGTCTTGCCGGCGCCGTTTGGCCCAATCACGCCGACGATTCCGCCGCGTGGCAGATTGAACGTCATGTTTTCGACGAGCAGGTTGTCGCCATAGCCTTTACTTACTTGATCACTTTCTATCACCACGTCGCCCAGCCGCGGGCCCGGCGGGATCGGAATTTCCAAATCCTCGCGGCGCTTCTCTGCGCCTTCCTGCAACAGCGTTTCGTAGGCATTGACGCGCGCCTGCCCCTTAGCGTGCCGCGCCTTCGGCGACATGCGAATCCATTCCAACTCGCGCTGCAGAGTCTTCTGCCGATCGCTCTCGGATTTTTCTTCGCGTCGCAGGCGTTCCTGTTTCTGCTCGAGCCAGCTCGTGTAATTCCCTTTCCACGGAATTCCCGCGCCGCGATCCAACTCCAAAATCCAGCCCGCTACGTTGTCGAGAAAATATCGGTCGTGCGTCACGGCGATGATCGTCCCGGCGTAGCTCTGCAGATGATGCTCGAGCCACGCCACTGATTCAGCATCAAGATGGTTTGTCGGCTCATCAAGAAGAAGAATGTCCGGTTTCTGCAGAAGCAACCGGCAGAGCGCAACGCGACGACGCTCGCCGCCAGAAAGAATCTTCACCGGCGTCTCAGGCGGTGGACAGCGCAACGCGTCCATCGCCATCTCCAGACGCGAATCGAGATCCCAGGCGTCCTGGTGATCCAACTTCTCCTGCACTTCACCCTGACGCGCTAACAGTTTGTCCATGTCTTGGTCAGACATTTCCTCGCCGAACTTGGCGTTGATTTCCTCAAATTCTTTTAATAGCTCAACGGTTTCTTTCACGGCTTCTTCGACGACTTCGCGCACCGTGCGCGCGTCGTCAATCAATGGTTCCTGTTCGAGATAGCCGACGGTGAAGCCGGGCGAAATCACCGTCTCGCCATTGATCTCCGTATCGACGCCGGCAAGAATGCGCAGCAGAGACGATTTGCCTGAGCCGTTGAGGCCGATGACGCCAATCTTCGCGCCGTAAAAATAAGAGAGATAGATGTCTTTCAGGACCGGCTTTTTGTCATAGAACTTACTGACGCCGACCATTGAGTAGATAATTTTGTTTTCAGTGGTCATGATTTTGAATCCACAGATTACACAGATTAGGCAGAGAGTGAAAAAGTGAGTCGCGATAAGCTGTTACGTTTATGATATACCTGCCGTGAATCTAATAATGCGGGGGCGGCCCACTTTTGCCGCAGTTCACCCTGGTGCTGCAGTCGGTAGCACCGGCGAATCTAACTTTGCAGATGTTCGACCAGATTAGAATGGACTGCCAGTAGCCCTTGCCATGGCTAGTTGCTCATCTGCTTTGTCCTGCTCACCCAAGGATTGATAACAAGAAGCCAAGTGAAGACGCGCAGATACGTCAGCGGGATCCAGAGTCACCGACTTTTCAAGGTACTGAGCTGCTTTCTGGTACCGCTCGCGTTTGGCTTCAACAATGCCGGCAAGCTTGAGTGTAAAAGGATCGAATGGGTAGAGCGCCAGCGACCGTTCGGATCCTTCGACCGCTTCGTCCAGGCGATTCTGACTGAGGAGAACTCCGATGAGTGTTTGTAGAGCAACGACATCGTCGGGGTGCGCGTGCAGCGACTCTCTCAATCGGGCCTCAATTTCATCGACTCTTCCGGTAACCATCAGAGTGAAAAAGTCATCCGCCTTCAAATCGACTATGAGATCCGCTGACTGAAAATGGCCGGCGCGTTCGCGCAGCTCGCGAATCAAACGCTCGACTGAAGGATCGGACTTACCGACATACCTTTGGTGATCATCGCCTAGCGGAATTTTCCACGCAAGACAACGAGATCCAGGTTCAAGCTGAAGACTTCGCTGGACAGCCAGATATGTGAGGAACTGGGTTGTCTGGTCGCTAGGCTCGATCGGCTCGAGCATTTTCTCCGCGCAGATGCTCTTGATTTGTTCCAGTTGTGCGTCATCGTTCGGCCAGATCGCCAGGTAAGCAACGTGTGAGGAAATGCTGATTAAGGTTAGACCCAGCCGTTCATTGGCTTGTAAAAGAGTCTGGGCAAGGTCGGGCCGGTCCACTGGCTCAACTGAATGCTTCTCTCCACACGCTCGGCAATTCAAAGACTCTCCCCGCTCACGGTTCGTCAATAATATCTGGTTACACCCGGAACACTGCGCAAAGTATAGCGGCATTGAACGGATGGACGCGTCGCTTAACTCACGAACAATATTCCGCTTGACAGTTCGCCACGATTCGACAAGTTCATCCAAATACTTGTCGCTGGACAAGTCGCCATAGAAGTCGACTGCCACGGTATTGGACGGAAGATAGATTTTGGTGTTTACAAACGGCAGCGAGAAATCCGACCGGGATGATTGAGCGGCTGCACGCTTGCGGCTCCTTCCCAGCGATTTGAATACATGGGCCAGTTTCTTGCGTATTCGTGTCTTCTCTTGCGTGGGAGGCGCCGGCGTCGCCGCTGAAAAACGCTCCGGAGTGTTTTGACGGTCCGATGAGAGTTCTTGCGATGAGCCATCCGCTTTGATGAAACGGCTTAACATTGCCACTGCTTCTTTCATCAGGTCATCCTTAAATTTCTCCTCTCCGCCTTTCTGATTCAAAATATCCAGCAGTCCGGAAGCGTCCTGCATATTGCCAAGAATCATGCTGACGACCCAGGTTCGCTTCCACCACTCGGGGCTGTGGTAACCCTGTTCATAAACTATATCAAGCGCTGCCAGAGCCTCTCGAAACATTCCAAAGTGATCCATCAACTCGGCCGCCAAAGCAAGGCGCGCAACACTCAGACTTGCGTCAAGCTTGAGTGCGCGCTGAAGACTCTTCACTGCTTTCTCATGCTTCCCCATAGCGCTTTGTGCCTGCCCCAAATTTGCCCAGGCCGAAGCAACGTTCGGATGCTCCTTAAGGACCGACTGAAGCAGCTTCCCAGCCTCCTCGGGCTTATTCCATTCAACATAGACTGTAGCTAGATTAGTTGCGATCTTCGGGTATTCATCGTCAGGGGTAACGGGCAGCAGGTCCCTATAGATTTTCTCAGCCTCACCGAAACGCTTTAATCGTTTCAGGTTGAGAGCAATCTCACTGAAGCAATGACGGCGGATATCTTCCTCGGGCTCGTGCGACAGTATTTCCTCAAAGGACGCTAAGGATTCTTCAGGCCGGCCGGCGAGTGATAGAGCTGTCCCCCTGATGATTTTGAGATCATCAGTCAACATGGCCGCGTCGAGCGATTCAAACTCATGCAGAAGTTCTTCAACCTCGCCAAGTTCCAGCATGGCGCGCAGCCTGTGTTTCAGCGAAGTGTCGTCTTCGAACTGGGTGCGCGATGAACTTAACCAGGCCGCGTCCATCAGGATGCTAGCGACCAACTCACGATTGTGTCTGTCGCCAATGGCTGCAACAAGGCGATTGAGCTCCGCCATTTCGTTGGACCGCTGCCTCGGATCGGCGGCCATGCAGGTCAAGGCCAGCTGCATGAGTTCGCCCGCCATTCCGCCAGCAGGAAATTCCTTCGGCGGTTTACGTTCTGCCTGGCTATGGACTTTCTGCCACGCTTCCGACGTCGATGCGTTGAAGGGAAGGCGGTTCGTCAACATCTCATAAAGCGTAACGCCCATTGAATAAATGTCGGTCTTCACCGAAGCGTGCACGTCATCTCTCCAGAGTTCCGGCGCTGAATAGGCAAGTGTGCCGGTAAGCTTCTGTCGTTGGGTCCGGCCTTTTTGTTCGGCTTGGGCTAGCCCGAAGTCCGATATGAAGGCATTGCCATGGATTAGCAAGAGGTTACTCGGCTTAATATCGGCATGCACCAATCCCGGCACTTCCTTTCCCGCCAGAAGCATCGCCATTACCATCTGAAAAAAGTACCGAAAGGCCTCGTCGACCGGTAACCCCTTACCTTGATGCCGCAGCAGATCGGCAACCGACACTACGCCGTTCGGGCCGGGCCGCACGGGCAGCATTACCACGTAATACTGGCCTTCGATTGTCTCCAAACCTAACGCGGGCAGGATGAAGGGAAGATGGCTTAGTCGCATCCAGATAGTGACTTCGTCACGGAAAGCATTCTGGCTTGCAAGGTTGAACATTCGACTCTTGTGATATGTCTTCAAAGCAATCTCAGGTTCGCTTGACTCCTCTGAGACCGCACAGAGATAGACGATGCCCATTCCTCCACTTTTCGTTTCGAGTACACGATAGCGCGCGCCCGATGACGCTTCTAGAACTGTCCCGCGACTCGCTCCCTTATCAGAGCCTGCCTCGGTCGATTGTCCCGGAGAGGAACCGAAAGGATCACCTTGGGTCTTGTCGTTGTTCATAATTACCACTCAATAGGAGGAGTGCGCCCGACTTGGCCAGGCGAGGCGCTATGTGTTTTTGCGTATTCATAGATCTCCGAGAAAGATCCGCTTCCAAAACTGTCGTCGATGTAGTGTTGCAAACTCTCGATGGTTCCCGCGCGCGACTCTAGCAGAGCGAGTAGTAAATACTTCTCATTAGCCACTGGGTACCCAGAGGAGAATGCACGTCGCTTGGCGTCGCGCACGATTTCATGCCGATCCCATTCAACCCGCTCGTATTGCATCCCAGCTTCGTGGGCTGTATGTTCTTTGGTAATAAAGCTGTAAAGTCTCTTTCTTATTTGATTCGCCAAGCCGGCGTCGATAACGTCGAAACATTCAGCGGCGAAATTGCTATTAAAAGCCAAAAGGCTGTGAAGCATTTGCGCCGAACGGTACGGAAGGTTATTTCTTTCGCACGCCTCGCGCCCAACGTCCAACATCGCCACCAGCCGGGGTGATATCGGGATCCCCGATATCCACCGGCCGATTACCTGCTGGCCGTCGGATTGAAGTTCACGCGCGACATCTAAGAGCGTTTTCTCGATGGCTGCGGTTCCAGCGCTCCTCACCGACTCGACGAGGTGTTTCCAAAACCGGTCTAAGCCCTCGGGGTCGTCATATCCCGGGGTCGCTTCAATACAATCGGAATGGGCCTTCAACTGCTTCAGTGCCTCCGGCTTCAACAACCGAGTCAGTGAAGCTAATGCGATCAGCCGTTCGGCTGGTTGAATCAACGTCGGTTGTTGGTTGAGCGCATTCTTAATCGCGCAAACTATCTCTTGCGCATCGGTTTCCCAGTTGGGCCCTTCGTTATCCTCAAGATCCTGGGCCAGCACCTCAAAGATGATCGGTGTTATTCGATCAGACGATGGTCCTTCAACTATCGCACCGTCGGTCCGTCGTTCAATTCCAACCTGGAGCGCTTTGACCAAGCGATCCGTGGCGTCCTTTTCAAAAAAGTTAATCCACTGAAAAGCTCTCAGCTCCTCGGGCGTCTCACAATCATCCAGCCGGACGGGAATAAAGTAAATATCTTCTTCCAACTTCTCCTGCAACACATCCAGACCTCTTCTTATCTCCCTCCGCAGGAATCCTCTCTTCTTTACTGAGCGCGTCGAACAACAGAATAAGAAAAAATCTGCGTCGTGTATTGCTTCTTGAATTGCGCGTTCATAACGCTCTCCTCCAATCAAATCATTAACATCCATCCATGGTTCGTAGCCGGCATCGGACAAGCGTCGGTAAAGGTCGTTTACTCTCTCCTGATCTTCCCGGGCGTAGCTCAGGAAAACTCTGGCCTTTGGGCGGGCAGCCGTAGACGAAGCCCCCTCGGTCCTGATCTGAGCCAGTCCCAACAAAAGAGAACTCCCAACTTCTCGCCAGTTAAGATCCTTGTCCATAACCAATAACCGATGTTCAAGCGAAGTGTATAACTAAAACCCCGCAGTGGAGAGAGTACACGTTTGATGAGTTATGAGTGATGACCTTGGAGCCGCACTCGGGAATCGTCACTTGAGGCGCTTGTATCATGATTTGCTGGAGGCATGCAATGAATCTTGCGCAGCGCTTTATACGCGTAGCGTCGGCGTGACTTTAGCCCTGCCTTTGCTTTCAAGCCGGATAGCGATCCCACCAACAATATTTCCTCGCGTCAGCGACGACTTGATATCAACGCTATGTGACGGTTGTCTTTCTTAAACGAATCTTCCCGGCCATGAAAGGCCGGGCTAAATTCAATCGTCGCTCTGCGACGCAATCAGGGCAGAGTGTTAACGAAGGGCGCGAATGCATTTGAAGTTGAGCGTGGCTATCTAGCCTCTTTTCTTATCGGGCCGCGGAAGAAAGCCGGTTTGGTGTTTGAGGTCCTTGCGAGACGTGGGCATCGGTTTCTGAGCGGGATTGCTTCGTTCCAACTTGTCTTTCTTGATAGCTTCCACCATTCGCTTTTTCGCACGCTTATTCATGAGCAGATTATAGCCTAGAAGAAATGCGGATTCGATGTTGCTCCAGACCGATCTAGTTTCCTGGTTCCGACGGATCGCGTCGCCATGACTTTAGCCGTGGCTTTCAAGGCACGGATCGCGATCCAAAAAAAATGTCTCGTCGCGTTAGCGACGACTGATATCAACCGTCGCTACGCGACGGCGGGGCCATTGGGTGATCTCTTTCCCGGCCTTGAAGGCCGGGCTAAATTGAATCGCCGCTATGCGACGACAACCAGGCACCGGTTCTCACCCTACATCAACAGCACATCGACGCGGTGGGCATGGACCATCTGCTCGCATGGCGACCACGCGAAAACCGTGAAGCGGCCGTCCTGCGAAGCTACCAGCGCGAGCGCGTCCCGCTGATCGTGAATGAACTGCGCCGCCGAAAGGTGGCGCGTGCCGCCGTGTTGCACTGGAGGAACCACCTCCGCCTGATTGCCGATAATGGGTTCGGTCAAAACCATCTGCTCGACCGATTGCTTGCCAGCCGCGCGCTTTATCTTTGCGCCGAACGCTACGACTTCGTAAGTCTCGGTAATCACGGTGGCGCCGTCCACAGCTGTCAGCCCAGCCACCGTATCGACCGCGTTGCGCAGCGCTGCCTCCCATTCGTTTTCACCCGCGCGCTCGACTTTCTTTTTGAGCAGGGTGGTGAGCTTCGAGAAAGGCGGCGTCACCTGGTAAAGAATCGGGTGCACGATCGATTCGCGCCATTGATCAGACCCGTTTGGGATCACCAACAGTGTGCCGCCATGCCCGTGGGCACGCATCGACGCCGCGAGTTGGACCAAACCGTTCACTGAAGTCTGCCACGTTGCCGGCGTAGTGAACGCGCGCAGAGACTTCAAGAGATCGGGACAGTCCGGAAGACTCGCGCCGTCTTCATCGACGATCTTTACCTGCTCGCCTTTGAGCACAGCGACGTTGGCAAACTTGCCGACACCGTCTATGCGCCGGTGCTTGATCACCAACAATCCGGGTTCGACATCTTCAAGTACAAAACCCAGACTCGGAATCGTGCGCGTCGCTCCCCAAACGTAAAGCTCATCACGCTCAGTTTCGTCGTCATGCCAAACGCCGAGATGAATTCCCGGGCGCTCGACTGCGGGCGCGAGCTTTGTCAGCACCTCAGTCGTCAAAGGCAGACGCTGTTCGAACATTAGCGACGGGCGCACCCGGTCAGGCGGAAGAAATGCCAGAGAGATTTTCGGAAAGCGCCCTTCTTCAGGCCGGAAGCTGGCCCAGAAAGTCGCATCGATAATTGTTTGAATAGCTCTGGCTGAAGGTGAACGCGCCAAATCCGACTCACCACGCGCGCGTGCTTCCGCGAGATGCCGCGCGAAGTGCGCTTCAATCGTCGACGCGACTGATTGGGCTGCACGATAAGTGGGTTCGCGATTCACGTGTGTTGAGCGCCGGCGCGCTTGAGACTATTCAGCGCGTTATGCGCGAGATGTTTATAGAACAAGAAGGCAGAGAATTGAAACTGCGTGTCGCTCGCTCCACGAGGTTCCAAAAGGTCTTTTTACGGACCCGCCGAACTCGCATTGGCTACAGCGGCGCCAATTCCGTTGTCGTGTCGCGCCGTTTCTTTTCTTTAAAGCCTTCTACGAAGACGCGCGAACCGGGCGTGGGAAACTTCTCTGCGTACGCGCGGTCAACCAGTTTCTTCAGACGCTCACTGCGAGTAAACACCGGACGCACTTTGATCTGTTTTCCGTTTACTTCGATGATGCCGCGCGGCTCTTCGCGAAAGGTGCGCCACCAGCTTCGCGGCTTCATGGTGTACGAGCGCACAAACACGCGACCTTCGACGACTACGGCCCAGATGCCGATCACGCGGTGCGGCCCGACGCCCGCGCGAATGCCGAGAATTTTTGCGTCGCTAATCGCGTTGACAATCTCTTTGGGGAATCGTTTGGTTGGTTTCATCAGTAGCTACTGCAACCTTAACTTTTCCATCCTAGCAAATAAAATATGGTTGTCGGTGTTATTCTTTCCGCGGACAGGAGCGAACTGATGAATATCAAAAGCCTCTTGATATTGTTTATCGCGCTGGTTTTGGTGACAGCCGCGAAGGCTAGTACTTCTACCGCTGCGGCTCAAACGGCGGACGGCAAATTCACTGAACGCGAAGTTACTTTCGCAGGCGCCTCAAGCGCTCGACAAGATTTCAGAGTGGTTAAAGAAGACGCTGTCACACTGACGCCGGTTTTGAGCAAATACGTTCCGAGGCTGGACCGCGCGGATCACATCAGCCTTCGATGATCGACCATTAGGCATCGATCCTGAACGACTTTGATTCCCGCCTGCGCGAGTTGTTCGGACACCTCGTCGTGATAGATGCCCAACTGCATCCAGACGGATTTTGGTTTCTTGGCAAGGATATCATCGAGGTGCGGCGGAATATCCTGCGGCCGGCGAAAGACGTTGACCATGTCGACATCGTCAGGAATGTCGAAGAGTTTTCGAAAAACTTTTTCGCCGAGAATCTCTGTGACATCGGGATAGTAAACCGGCACGGGAATAATTTTGTATCCGGCGTTCTGCATGTAGCTGGGAACGTAAAAAGCGGGCTGGCCGGATTGAAGTTCAGTCTTGATGCCGAGCACGGCGATCGTTCTTGTTCCTGAAAGAAGATCGCGAATCTGATCGCCAGTCGTGAGAATGTTGTCGCGCCAATTCATTCGAGCCACAGATAAACACAGATCTATACAGATTGAAAATGACGGTGTCCGAAGCCCGCGCGTAAGCAAGGGCAACTATCGACGTTATTAGTTGATTGATGCCTGGGGTGCCCTCCCTGACGGTCGGGCTTCTGACACTTCAAAAGTTCACGCCAAAGGCAGCCATTACCGCCAGCACCACTGCAATGATTGCTTCGCCGCAGATCAAACCAGAGGCGAGCGGGATGCGATAGCTCTTCTCGCTTGCGGGATGGACCTTCGCCCAGATCAATTGTGCGACGCCGCCAAGAATGAAAGTCAATAAAACCGCGGCTGTGATCAGCATGCCAATGCCCATTGCCGACGGCGAAGGAACATACTCGCCCCATTTCTCCGCCAGCAGCGTCAGCATGATCCCAACGGCGATTCCAATTATCAATCCAACAAGGCATCCGGGAGGCAGCGCGCTGAAACCTTTGGTCAACAGCTCGGCAAAGCTGGCCCACTTCACGCTGATCGGTGAAGATAGACCGCTCGCGCCGATGCCGAATTTGTTTCGCAGGATGGGATAAACGATTGCCGTCGCGATCGAGCCGACTGGCGCTGCGATCAATTGCGCAATCGTTAGACTGCGCGGATTCGATTTCAGAAGTTGTCCGGCTTTGAAGTCCTGCATCAATGCTTCTGACGTTACGGCGATCGTTCCGGTCAATCCGCTCGAAGACATGTTCACCGGAACGTTCCCGGGCGAGATGAAAGCAAAGACCGCCTGCATCATGTTCGACATTGCGCTGATGGGCCCCCAGTTTGTTTCACCAAGCACGCGCAGGCCGACGAGCATCAGTGGCAGAGACAAAACGATCGCGATGAACGAGAGATAAACCGGTATGCCCATACTGAAGTATTGAATCAGGCAAATCACGATCGCCATGAAGATCGATCCAATCACGACATAAAGCATCGGAAAGTCGTTAGTTGCCGCTTTGCTTCCCCTTAATCCTCGAAACGTCTTGACGATCAAATTCCATTTCAGTACGAGCGACGTCAGGCCGCCGGCAACCATCAATCCGGTCGCCGGCCACATCACCCAACGCAGCGTCGCCGGATAAGTCAGCGCGGCAATCATTCCATGCGCGAACAAATACCGCGGAAGGATGAACCAACTGATGGCTGTGCCGATGGCCATTGAAAGGCAAATTCGAAAACCCACCAGCAGACCCGATCCGAAACTCAGCAGGCTGATGTTGAAGCCGATATTCATCGCTTGCTGGCCCGGAATGAACCACGTGTCGCGCAGCCATTTCCAAAACGTCGTGACCATCATCAGGAAGCCCGACAGAATCGTCCCGATTCCGAGCGCCATGAGCGGAGCGCGCGCTGCGCCAGACTCGCGGCCTTCGTGCAAGACCCTGATCGTCTCGCCGGCAGCCAAACCATCAGCGTAGGTGAGATTTTCTTCGTCGATGTAGTGGCGACGCATAGGCACGGCCAAAAGGATGCCGAGCAGACTCGCGCTGCAAAGCCAACAGAAAATCTGCAAGGTGTTGAGATAAATCGGCGGGTTCAGCACGCCCTTCGCATTCAACATGTCGAACGCGGCCAGCAGCACCGCCATGAAAGCAGTCTGGCCGGCGCTCGTGCCCATCGTCTGCACGATATTGTTTTCGCGCGCGTTGGTGTTTGTCAGCCGCAACGCAAACACCAGGGGCACCAGTGCCATGAATCCAAAAAACGCCGAGACGACAGAAAGGTTCGGACCGAATCCCAGTTTCAAAACACAATAGGGATAGGCGCTGCCGATGATCAGCGCGACAACCAATCCGATGATGACCGCGCGCGCTGTTAGCTCAGGCGTTTTTGAGGGCGTGATATGACCGTCTTGCATTCCAACTCCAATCTTTGAATAAGCGCTGCGGATCGATTAACAAACAAGTCGCGTCTTATTTCTTCTGATCTGCCGGAGGAGCAAGATCTTCCACCCACTTCTCGTTGGGATAGGCTATGCGCCACATTCTGATAATGTCGGCTCGCTGGTCTTTGTGGTCAACCAGCAGTTGGATCAAGGCTTTCTCGTCTGAAGGTATCGGAACCGAATACTTTTGATCGTCGAAGTTCTCACCAAAGTCCTTAGGAAGTCTTTGCGGAAAGAGTGTGCGCAGAATTCCAGCCCGACCTTTCATCTCATGAGGATTCTGATGGGCCATGACGATCTCAGCCGCCTTCAGTTGAAAGTCGGTGTCAGCTCTGGCGTGCTCGCTCAGATAACCGACCAGCACGGTGACCATGACGCCCAACAGAGGGATTGCGATCGAGCCGGCGGTAAAGACGACCTTCCGCGATTCAATCTTAAGCTTGCGAAATTCAAGTTCCAGCTTTTGGCGCTCGATGGAAACTTTCTCTCGCTCTAACTCGAACCTCCGATCCGGAAGTTCGGTATCTGTTGCCTGTGGTCCCATTGCGGATGCTACCTCCGTTCGTTTTGACTATTACCACGCCAGCGCGTATCTACCTCGCCGCGGATCGGCGCCGCCGGAAATCACGCCACTCTTCGCATCGTAGACGATCACAGTTGGCGATGAGCCAGTTCCCCACGCGGTTTGGATCTTGATCTTGTGGCCGCGCGCGGTCAGTTGATTGATCACATCAGCCGGAATTCGCGATTCAATATTCAAAGCGCCGGGGAGAAATTCGTGATTATCAAACGAGCTGACATAGTGTTGTGTGTCGAAGCGAGGGGCTTCGACAGCTTCCTGCGGATTCATGCCGAACTCAATGATGTTGAGCATGACTTGCAGCAGTGCTTGATCCTGATTGTCTCCGCCTGGCGTGCTCAAAACCATGAAAGGTTGACCGTCTTTCAAGACCAAGGTCGGTGTGAGCGTAACGCGCGGGCGCTTGCCGGGCGCGACTACATTCGGGCTGTCCGGATCGGTCAGCGCGGATTGCAGACGTTGGCCCATCAACACACCAGTGTCGCCGGCGACGACAGCCGGCAACCAGGCCCCGCTCGGCGTTGCGCTGAACATGTTGCCGTCTTTGTCGATGACGTTGACGCAGGTTGTGTCGTTGGCTTTCAAAATTTCCGGAAGCGGCTGCGCGTTGTATGAAATCGTCGTGGCAGAGGCGAGCAGCGGTTTCATGTTCGCTGGATCTCCGGGACGTTGATCTAAGGAAGCGCGCTGGTCGTCGATCAAACGACGCCGCATTGAAGCGTAATCTTTCGATAGCAATTGTCCGGTTGGAATCTTGACGAAATTTGGATCGCCATAGAAGCGATCGCGATCGGCGAAGCCAAGTTTCAATGCTTCAGTCACGGTATGAATGTATTCGGGCGAGTTCTGGCCCATCTTCTTCAAATCGTAACCTTCAAGCAGATTGAACGTCTCGAGCATCATTGGGCCTTGGGCCCAGAAACCTGTCTTGTAGATCTCGTAACCGTGATAACTCGTCTTCGTCGGCGCGCCAACGTTCGCGCGCCATCCCGCCAAGTCAGACGCCGCCAGCAAACCTCCGTGCGTCTGCATGTAATCGCCGATTCGTTTCCCGATTGGCCCACGATAGAAATAATCGCGCGCAGCCATTAACGCCGCATGGCGGCCAAGGCGCGCATTCCGTTTTTCCGTGGCGACGATCGCGCGCAGCGATCGAGCGAGATCGGCTTGCACGAAAACATCGCCAACTTTCGGCACTTGTCCGTTCGGCAAAAAGATCCGTTTCGCTTCAGGCCATTGCGAAAAAATCGGCGCGCGCGTGGTGATGTAATTGACGCGCAATTCATCGATGGGAAATCCATCGGCAAGTTCGATCGCCGGCTGCATTACTTCAGCCAAAGACTTCGTGCCGAACTTATCCAGCGCAGTCACACACGCATCGAGAACCGCCGGCACCGTCGCGGCCAACGGTCCAGTTGACGGAATCAGTCCCGGCTTCGCTTCCGGGTAAGTGGTGCTCTCAGTGTCCGCGCGTTGAGTGGCCGAAGAGTCTGGCGCCGTTGCGCTTGTGCCGGCCCCGCGTTCCTTTGCGCGATTCACAAAGAATTCACGGGTAGCTTTAGCCGGCGCTGTGCCCATGCCTTCGATCACAGCCACGTCCCGGCCTCTCAACTTGACGAGGATCGGAACTTCACCGCCAAACGAGAAGTGTGAAAACTCAATCACTGATGCGGCGAGAATCGTTGCGACCCCGGCATCGACCGCGTTGCCACCGTGCTGGAGGATGCGCATGCCGGCCTCAACCGAAAGCGGTTGGCCGCCGGCGACAACTCCGCGCCTGCCGCGGACAACAGGTCTAAAGGTATCGGCTCTGGAAACCCGCAGATTCGTAACAAGCGTCGCCAAGACAATGCCGGTCAAAATAAAAGAGACAAGGGCCCGTCGAGTTCTCATTCCATTAGTTCCTCGCATTCAGCTGAATTCGCAAAGAGTTTTAGACTTCTTGAGTAAATGAGTCAATGAAAACCATCCAACCTCCCCGAAAACACAGAGCGGGCTTTCATAATGTCATCGCAATGTTTTCGCAACCCTTGGCCGCCGGAGAATCTTTAGTATGCATTCATTCATTGATTCTCCTTGTGAGAACTGAGACTGAAGGGTAGGGCGCCGACTTTGGGGGAGGTCGGCGCCTTTGCTTCTTTGTCAGAACCACCTGCAATAGCGATTGGTTATTCTCGCGAATCAGCGTCAGGACCCACCGCGCGCCATTTCGAGCAGTTCTGACGCTTGCACTTTCTCGATTTCCAGCGATAATCCGTCTTCGGCTTTCCGATCAATCACACGAGAGAACAATTGATGGCTCAAGTCAAAACCGCTCACTACGGTTCGTGGAAATCGCCTATTACGTCTGATCTAATCGTGAGCGAGACGATCGGTCTTAGCCAGCCGCGCCTCGACGCCGAAGATACTTATTGGATCGAGATGCGTCCGTCCGAGAAAGGCCGGCAAGTCATCGTGCGCCTAACGCCTAACGGAAAACGAACCGACATCAATCCGCCGGAATTCAATGCGCGCACACGTGTGCATGAGTATGGCGGCGGCGATTACGTCGTTCACGAAGGCACGGTTTACTTTTCAAATTTCAGCGACCAGCAAATTTATCGGCAGACTGGCGATGCAGAGCCTGAGCTTGTAACCAAAGAATCCTCTGATGATCGCGTGCGTTACGCCGACGCGATCGTAGACGCGGGACGTGATCGCCTTATCGCGATTCGAGAAGATCATCGGCAAAGCGATCAGCAGGCCGAGAATTCCATCGTCGCGATCTCTCTCAATGACGGCTCGACGAAGACAATGGCATCGGGAAATGATTTTTATTCGTCGCCGCGATTGGCCCCGGATGGATCTCGCCTGGCCTGGTTGACTTGGAATCATCCAAATATGCCCTGGGATGGGTGTGAACTTTGGTGCGCCGAAGTTGTGGCGGATGGTTCAGTCGCCAATTCAAAGCTGATCGCCGGCGGACTGCGCGAATCGATCTTTCAACCAGAGTGGTCGCCCGGCGGCGTGCTTTATTTCGTTTCAGATCGCTCGGGCTGGTGGAATCTCTACAGCGCGAATGAAGAATCCGCTGAGTCCCTCGTGGAGATGGAAGCTGAGTTCGGCGCCCCACAATGGATCTTTGGATTATCAACCTACGCGTTCGAATCCGCGGATCGAATAGTTTGTACGTACGTTGAAAAAGGAATCTGGTCGCTGGGCGTGATCGACACCCGCGAGAAAACTCTCAAACGGATCGAGACGCCGTACACCGAAATCTCTTTCTTGCGCGCGGCGAAAAATCGCGCCCTGTTTCGCGCCGGTTCACCGAGAGAGTCTTTGGCAATCGTCCAGTTGGATCTAACGACGGGTGAAACGACTAAGCTCCAACAGAACAGTAAGGTTGAAATTGACTCGGGTTACATCTCTGAACCAACACCGATCGAATTTCCGACTGAGAACGGCTTAACCGCGCACGGATTTTATTACGCCCCGAAGAACCGTGATTTTGCCGGTCCCACAAACGAACGGCCTTTGTTACTGGTAAAGAGCCATGGCGGACCAACCTCGGCGACCATCGCAGTTCTCATGCTGTCGATTCAGTATTGGACCAGTCGCGGCGTTGCGATCCTGGATGTGAATTATGGCGGCAGCACGGGCTATGGCCGCGCCTATCGCGAAAGGCTCAACGGCAATTGGGGCATCATCGATGTCGACGATTGCGTTAATGGCGCGAAATTCTTGGCGCAGCGTGGCGATGTCGATGAACAGCGCTCGATAATCGATGGCGGCAGCGCCGGCGGATACACGACGCTTTGCGCGCTCGCGTTTCGCGATTATTTCAAGGCCGGCGCCAGTTATTACGGCGTTAGCGATCTCGAAGCGCTCGAGTTGGACACGCACAAATTTGAATCGAAGTATTCCGATGGATTGATTGGGCCGTATCCGGAACGACGCGACCTTTACGTCGCACGCTCGCCGATTCATTTCACGGACAGGTTGTCGTGTCCGGTTATTTTCTTTCAGGGCTTGGAAGACAAAGTTGTACCGCCGAACCAGGCTGAGATGATGGTCGATGCGCTGCGCAAAAAAGGTTTGCCCGTTGCGTACGTTGCATTCGAAGGCGAGCAGCACGGATTTCGTCGTGCCGAAAACATAAAGCGTTCACTCGACGGCGAGATGTATTTTTATTCGCGCGTGTTTGGATTCGAACTTGCGGATCAGGTTGAAGCGGTCGAAATAGAAAATCTCTGATGATTCCCCGTTATCGCAACCCTTCCAGTTGAATGGCGAAGCTCGACCGCCTGGGCTGGGCGGATGGAATGTCATTCACGGCTTACGGCGTTCGCATCGGTGTGCGCGTGAACGACGCCGCGATTTTGCGCGAGTTGGTCGCGCGTTTGCCGCCAGGCTCAAAGCCTTCTTCAGTGCAGCGCGTCGATCACTTGTATTCACTAACCGGATTCCCGACAAATTCGGACGGCAAAGTTCGACGATTTAACCTGGGTTATTGGAATCTCCTGCGGTTCTCGCGCTCGCGAAGCTTCGACGGTCTGCTCGACGAATTTGAATCGCACGTGCAGTTGACCATCGCCGAACACGCGGCGCGACGTGTCTTTGTTCATGCCGGCGTGGTGGGCTGGAACGGCCGCGCCATCCTGATTCCCGGCACGAGCTATTCCGGCAAGACAACACTGGTTGAACATCTGATTCGCGCCGGCGCAACCTACTATTCAGATGAGTACGCGGTGTTGGATGAGCGAGGCCGGGTGCATCCTTACGCGCGGCCGCTGGGGATTCGCGTGAGCGATACGGCGCGCGCCACGAAAGTTCGCGCGGAAGAAATCGGCGCGCAGATCGGATCGAAACCTCTGCCGATCGACTTGGTTATCTCGACTGGATTCAAAGCAGGAGCGCGGTGGCGGCCACGAAAGTTGACGCGCGGTAAAGGTGTCCTCGAGTTGCTCGCAAATACAGTTTCCGCCCGGTCACAGCCTGAACTTGCGTTGAGTGTCTTACCGAAAGCTTTGGAGTCAGCAAGAATCGTTAAAGGCGTACGCGGTGAAGCGAGTGAGATCGTGGAATCGATTTTGGAGTCAGTACCATCCGCGTGAGCGGATGGGTCAAAAGTCCAATTCACCTGGGCTTGAATCTTAAATCCCACCCGCTCACGCGGGCGGTACTGACGTCTCGTAATCTGCGGATGAGTTTATTGCTGGATCGGCTTGTCCGCGACCGTTGCCGGCGCGCCGCCATGATCGTCGCCGCGCACGACTCCGCTCTTATCTACAAAGAACGAACGCTTGCCGGTTTTGCCGTACTCGCGCGGGATTGCGGTGGCTTCGAAGGAATCTGCAGTCGCGGTGATCTCGAACTTGTATCCGTACTTGTCGAACTGATCCGGTTGAAACAACTTCGCGTCGGTCAACTGTTGCATCGAGCCGTAACTTCCCTTGCCCGGCCCCTTCTTGTATTCCTCCTCCAAATTGACGACGAAACCTAATATGCCACCGGCAATCATCTCGTTCTGTTCGGGAGGCGGGTTCTTTGTTGCCGAAGAAATGCCCGCGACCATCATCAGGATTAAATTCTTCGGCAGATGCAATTCGTGTTGTGTTCCCAATCCGTCGTTCGACACCGCATACGTAATCGACTCGGAATTCGGATTCAGGCCCAGCAGAAAGTCTCGTAGACCGGCCTCCATGTTTGCTGCTTGTTTCCGAACTTCGTCCTGATAACCTTCCATCAACGCCGGCGAAACGTAAATCTGTCCGAGCGTGCCTCGCGATTGCCAGCGGCGCGAGTTTCGAAACACAGTATTGCCGGAGAGCGTTTGATGATTCACATTCGCGTCGATTACCCGGCGCACGGTAGGCGCGTCAGAGATCACGACGAAGCTTCCGACGAATGCATAAGCAAAGATCCCCGCGTAATTGATCATCTCGGTATCTTCGCGCTTCTCGGTTTGCGCCAGCAGATTCGCCTCACCGATACCCAAACCGTCCAGAATTTTTGGCATCAAACGACGCGCCGCATCGCGATCTCTTACTTCGATCAGCAACATCGGAAACAGACCTTTGTTCTTCTGGTCCTTTTCATTTTCTTTGTCGGCGCCCGGTTCAGTTGCGGCGGCTTTAGACGGGGGCACCGGCAGGCCGAGCCCCAGTCCGCCCGCGCCTTGCAAAGCTTTGAGTGAGCCGGCCAATGCGATTTCGTTTCCAAACGCGGGCAACAAATCATCTTTGATGTTGAAAGCAGCTTTCTTTTCGAATTGTGTAAAGGCGTCGACCGATGGTTCGTCAATCGCCGACTTTACTAATGCTCCGTCCTTGTAGACCGCATAATTTGATTTTTCTGTTTTTGCTTTCGCCTCCGCTGCTTTTCGCATCCCTTCATAGGTGTGCGCCAGATCAACCGAAGCGCTCACCAACACTTCCGTATCGTCGGGCAGCACCGACGCGGCGTCTGCGGTGATCGGCGGACCGGATTGCAATTGCGGGATGAACGGGATGAGCACCTTCTTCGCGTCAGGTTTGTCCACGAGGATTGCTCGCAGAATGTATTCGTTCCCATCCAGCGACAGCGCGAAACCAACCGCGTCAGGATATGTCGGCTCACCATAACCAATTGCGTCGAGCAACGAACCAATCTGCGACGTTGCGATGCGCTGCGCCTGTTGCTCCTTGTTTGGTGTAGGTGTCGGCAAAGCTTGCACCGTCAGGGTAGCCGATGTTTGCGCAGTGCCATTCGCGATCCTCTGCTGCTCGCGCCGGTTGTTTTCAGCTTCAATCGCAGCTCTCATTTCTTCCTGCTGTTTGCGCTGTTCCTCTTCCTGCTCGCGCCGCTGTTGCTCTTTCTCCGCTTCAGTAAGCACTGGGGTCGGCGAAGGCTTTGGAATTGTCTTATCTTCCAATTCCACATTCATAAAAAGAAAGATCGACTCGCTCGCAAACTGATCGCGCGCAAGGCGAAAGTTTGGATCCTGGAAGAGAGGTTTACTCGAAGCTGGATGAAGCTTTTCGAACTTGAACGATTTGTCGCTGATGAAAACGAGGTTGCCGCGATGCGTGATCACAAACGGCAGATGCTCAGCTGGCGGTTGCCGCGGCGATGACGTAGTCACCGGTGTCGCTTTGGGCACTGCTTTCTCATTTTGTGCGCTGGGAGATGACGAGCTTTCCGGGGTTGCGTCAGGCACGGGCGGTAGGATCGTCGGCAAGAAAGTTTCCAGCTTTGGCGCAAACTTATTTGCATCTTCGTTCGTCGGAAACTCGATCGCGAAAAAGATCGCGGGAACGTCCGTGCGCGCCGGCCAACCCGCGAACATCAGTCGCGACGAACCGAGCGCTTCAGAATTCTTCTTCAGGAAACTGACGATTGATTTGAACTGCGGTCCGGGATCGGCGAGCTTAATGATCGGGTCCACGATCTCGCCCGCCCCGCCGCTGCTCAGAAGGGTTCCCACATTTCGCACTTCGCCATAAAGCTTGTAAGCGTCCGCTGCCAGCAACATGTCAAACGTCGGGTCAGCTTCGGCCGGGCGCGGCGGCGCAGTGCGCGGGGACTGGGCCGGCTGCTGCGCGCGCAGCGGCGCTGCAAAAATCGCGAGCGCCATCACGACCGCGAAAAGCCGATGGAAGCGAAGCGTGTTAGGAGAAGAAACAGCTTTCATGGTGGAACCTCATGCGAAGGGCTGCAATGCGGCTGAGCATATCAGAATACCGAAACATCGAGAACTAATTCTGACGCCATAGCGAACGGTCAGGTCATATGATTCGTCACCGCCCGCGACTAATAAACTGAAATACGAACCGTCACGATCTTAGGTTCACTTGCCTCAGCAGATTGTTTAGCCAAGGTTTCCCCGATCTTCCTCGGACAAAAAGGAAGGAGCTACCGTGCGTACGATCAAGCTGTCGATTATTTTCGCGCTTTTACTGGTTTCAGTTTCCTTAGTCGCGCATCGCTTACTGCCCGGTTTCAAGGCCGCTGGGCAGGCAACTTCGCTCTCGGCGCCGACGGACGTAAGCGCGTCCGATGGTGTTTACTCAACAAAGATCGGAGTTACCTGGGATGCGATTCGCGGCGCGACACTGTATCGAGTCTTTCGCAGTACAACCAACGATTCGTCGACGGCGGCCGCAATCGGCACGACGGCCGATGCGACTTTCTTTGATACGACGGCCGCTGCGGGCCAGCCATTTTTCTACTGGGTGCGCGCGGAAAATGGCAGCGTCGTCAGCTCCTTGAGCGCCTCCGATTCCGGGGTGCGCGCGAACGGTGTCATCAACGGACCGGTGCAGCCGCTGAATCCTCCGCCTCAACCCGCCGGCAATCCGGTGACGGCAGCCAAAGCCTATCTTGGTAAGACGTTGTTCTGGGACGAACAGTTATCTTCAACGCGCACGGTCGCGTGCGGGACTTGTCACTTTGCGTCGAACGGCGGATCAGATTCGCGTGCGATCATCGGCAGCACACGATCGAGAAACCCGGGCGCCGATGGAGTCTTCAATACTGCTGACGACGTATTCGCGTCGCCGGGAGTGATCAGCAATAACGCCGACGGAACGTACAGCTTGTCAGCCGTTTACGGTTTTCATGAGCAAGTCACCGGTCGCAAATCGCGCTCGTACATCGACGCAGGATTTTCACCCGTGCTGTTCTGGGATGGAAGAGCGAGCGGGACGTTCACCGATCCGATCGGCGGAGCAGTCGCGCTTCCAAACGGCGCGGCCTTGGAGAGTCAGGTGCTTGGGCCACCCGTAAGCTCGGCGGAAATGGGCAACGCAAATCGAACGTGGGTTGATGTCGCATCGCGCGTGGCCAACGCGCAGCCTCTGGCGTTGTCGCCTTCGGTGCCGGCAGGATTACGAAATTGGATCAGCGGACGATCGTATCCCGAATTATTTCAGCAAGCGTTTGGATCTTCTGACGTGACGCCGGTGCGCATTGCGGAAGCGATTGCTAGCTTCGAACGCACACTTTATTCAGATCAGACTCCGTTCGATCTGAGCGTGCAGCAAATCACTCCGTTGGGCGCGGCGGAACAGCGCGGCCAGGGCATCTTCAATACGAGGGGTTGCAACGTCTGTCACGCAGGTAGTCTGTTCAGCGATAACGCGTTCCACAACATCGGGGTGCGCCCACAGACGGAAGACACCGGCCGTTTCCAGGTCACCGGCAACACGAATAACATTGGCGAGTTTCGCACGCCGAGTTTGCGCAACGTCGGACTGCGTGGCCCATATTTTCATAACGGCCGCTTTGCCGCGCTCGAAGACGTCGTCGCTTTCTACAATCGCGGTGGCGACTTTGACGCGCCGAACATCAATCACAATTTGATTCGGCCACTCGGTTTGTCTCCCCAGCAACAATCCGATCTCGTCGCGTTCCTGCGGAATGCTCTGACGGATCCGCGCGTGCAGGCAGCAACGGCTCCTTTCGATCGCCCAACTCTTTACAGCGAATCCAATCGCGTGCCGACAATTACCGGTACCGGGACGCAAGGCTCCGGCGGCAATACCCCGCAAGTGACGGCCATCGAGCCCGCGCTTGCCGGCAATCCGAATTTCACCGTGGGAATAACGAACGCACTCGGCGCCGCGGAAGCCGTGCTGGTGATCGACAGCAACGATCCTGGTGCTGGTCCATCGATTCCAGCTAGCGGATCGTTCGCACGCATCAGCATGCAGTTGTCGGGCAGCGGCGCCGGCCAGGGCTTCGGTTCGGTCAGCATGCTGGTGCCGGCGAACTCCTCTCTCGTGGGCCAGACATTCTTTGGTCGCTGGTATGTCAGAGACTCAAGCGCGCCGGGCGGCGTGGCTGCAAGTCCGGCATTTCGCTTCACAGTGTTCGGCGATACGAGCGGAATCACAACCAACGAGATCGATCAGACCGATACGTTCGTGGTCCAACATTACCGCGACTTTCTTAATCGCGAGCCCGACTCGTCCGGGTTAAGTTTCTGGATGAATCAAATCTCACAGTGCGGTACGAACGCGAGCTGCACCGAAGTTATGCGCATCAACACGTCGGCGTCGTTCTTTCTGTCAATTGAATTTCAGGAGAGCGGCTACCTCGTGTATCGCTTCCATAAGTCGGCTTTCGGTAATTTAGCAGGCACGCCGGTTCCGGTACGATTCGGCGATTTCCTCGCCGACGATCAGCAACTTGGACAAGGCGTGATTGTGAATCAGACCGGATGGCAGACGGTGCTGGAGAATAATAAGCAGGCTTACGCCAACGCATTCGTTCAGAGAACTCAGTTTACTTCAGCCTTCCCAACCTCGCTTTCGCCGACGACTTTTGTCGACACCCTCTTTTCCAACGGCGGAGTGACGCCTACAAGTGCGGATCGAACTGCGGCAATTAACGAGTTCGGCGGTGCGGCGACGACGGCTGACGCTGCGGCTCGGGCACGCGCATTGCGGCGCGTGGCTGAGAACTCAACGCTGGCCTCGCAGGAATTCAATCGCGCGTTTGTGCTGATGCAGTACTTTGGTTACCTGCGCAGGAATCCGAACGATGCGCCCGATGGAAACTTTGACGGCTACAACTTCTGGCTGAATAAGCTGAATCAATTCAACGGCAATTATATTCAGGCGGAGATGGTCAAAGCGTTCCTGTCGTCGACTGAGTATCGAAGAAGATTTGGGCCGTGAGGATAGCTACCTATAGATGTCCGTGCGATGCGCAACTCGTAACATCTGGATTGTTTCGGCGTCGTTGAATTGGAATAGTGCGCGCCAATCTCGTGTTAAGCGGAGCGATAGAAAACCATGCAGAGAGCCGACCAGCCGCTTGGTGTGAAGCCGCGGATCGAACGGGTTCTCCGCGCACAATGCCAGCAATCTATCGAGTTTTCTCTGTTGATTCAGCGGGAGCTTAGCAGCGCTTTTCAAGAAAGCCTCGCTATAGACGATTTTCATCGCTTCGTGTTCTTCATCTGAGCAAGCAACGAGCCGGCGCCTGTGTATTCATGTGACGATTTCTCGCCGGCAGCTTCAAGAAGCTCTTTGACGATTGACGCGCGATATGCTCCTTCGCGATCTTGGCCGACGACACTTATTAGTAGGGATCTAAGCCGGCCAACTTCCTGCTTCAGGCCTTCGACTTCATTAGTTAACTTTCTGATTTCATTAGTCGAGATCATGGCTGAACTATAATCGCTGGTCGCGCAACCGTCAAAATAAATCACACTCAATCACTCCCATATCTGACTTCCATTCGCCTGATCCTTGTGCCCGCGGCGAACAGCACCAGCGCGGTGACGATAATCAATCCGGGAATTGAAATCCACGCCGGGGTTGGTTCGGCGACGACGGCGAATGGTCCTTCTGATATTGGAACCGGGACGAGTGAATTCAAGTAATGAATCACGCTGATCTTCTTGAGTAGCGGCGGCAGCAAAAAGTTAATCCACTCCCAACCATACAAAACCAGCGCGGGAATGATCGGATTGCGGAAGAATAATCCCACCACCAGAAAGAACGCGCCGTAACCAATGCACGCCAGCACCGTTATGGTTAGGTACCAGAACATATGGTTGAGGGCAGCGCCGTCAAGAAAGAACCGCGTGCTGCTCGAATATTGGTGGGAAAAGAAAACGATGAGCATCGACGCCACCGTCACTGTGCTGAACAGCACGATCGAAGTCAACAAGCCGGAGATGTACTTGCCGGCGACCAACACTTCGCGCCGAACTGCGGACAGAAAGTAATAATGCAGACTTCGATCGACGATTTCGCCGCGAAAAAGATTCATGAAGATCCAGGCGCAGCCAAAGAAAACGACCGTCCGCAGGATCATCGAGTTAAAGAAAATCGAAAATATTGTAAACAACTGGTCCGATGTGCGGCCCAGAGGATTTATCAATTCAACCAAAGTCAGCAAACCGATCGGCATCAGCGCCAGCAGATAAACCAACAGCGATCGCTTGCCAAAGAAATTTTTCTTCAGCTCCAGCCGCAAAATCGCGCCGATCTGGCGCAGCCAAAGCGAGAATCCCGCATCTTTGATTTCAACTCGCGGTTGAATTGTCTCTGCGTTTGCACTCATAACGTTAATCTCATTGCGCGCCGATCAGATAATCGTAAACGGCGCTCAAGTCATCGTCGACCGGCGCGATTGACTCGACCGTAATCTGGCCTTGCGCGACAACTTCGTTCAGCGAGAGATAGAACTGATCCGGGTTGCGCGTCTTAACGAACAGGCCGTGCCGATCTTCGTGCACTCGCGCTTCGACCACATCGCTGTGCTGAAAAATTCGCGACGCCAAAACCGACGGCTGATCGCAGCGAATCAGAATCTGCGCCGGATGCTCGACGTCCATTTCGTCTCGCACGCCGGTGATAGCTCCTTCAGCGACAACGTAGCCATTGTTCAGCAACACCACGCGATCCGACATCATATCGACTTCGTGCAGGATGTGACTTGAGATGATCAAATGCAGCCCGTCGGCGGCGAGTTGCTTGAACAAAGCAATCGTCTCAGCCCGCACCATCGGATCGAGTCCGTTCAGCGGTTCATCCAAAATCAGCACCGAAGGTTGATGGGCGATCGATTGCGCGAGCCGCACGCGCTGGCGCATGCCCTTGCTGTACGCTCCGATCTTTCGATCGGCAGCAGGCAAAAGGTCGACGCGCTCTAAAGCTCTCTCAGTCAAGTCGTCAGTTTGTCGTCGCGTGAATCCCGACACCATCAAGAATGAACTGATGAACTCGCGGCCCGTAAGTCCGCGTGGAAACGAATCGAATTGCGAGCAATAACCGAGCATGCGGAACAGAAGTTCGGGACGATCGGCAGGAACGCCAAGCACCGTGAGTTTGCCGCGAGTCGGCCGCAGCAACCCGGTCATCAAATTCATTAAGGTCGTCTTCCCTGCTCCGTTCGGCCCGACGAGGCTCGTGATGCCCGAAGGAATTTCGAGGCTGACTCGATTCACGCCGAGAATCTCGCCGTAGAATTTCGAGACGTTATCGAAAACGATTGTGTTTTCAGAAATATCCATTTTCTATTCGTTTAGACGCGGGACTTGTCCCGCCATGCGCGGACAAGTCCGCGCTCTAAACGTTGTTCGGGCGGGCAGGATGCCCGCGCTCCAATTCACTTCACCACTTCGTACGCCTTCACTTTGCGCGACAGCAGCCACAGGCAGAACGCGCAAATCAAAAACAACATGAACCAGGAAGCCCACAGCGGCGGCTCAGTCATGAATACCTCGCGAACGACAACGCCGCGGCGCATCTCCGTCACCTGGCCCGCTTGTCGGGCAAAGGTTCCGAAAAGTCCGGCCCAGACGTTTTGAATCAGCGCCGTAAGGCTGATGATGTTTCCCCAGTGTGTTTCGATCATCTGATTGATGATCGTGGCGAAGACCGAAGGAATCAGGAACAGGCCAATCAACGCGGCGCGCGCCGCCAGGCTCCATTTAACCCAGGCCGAGATGGTTTGAGTCAGCAACGCAAGCAGAAGAATCCAAACCAGACTGCCGAGAAAGATCGCGCTCGCGATCGGAATATTGTCCGAGAACCATGCCCAGCCGTCGAGATAACTTTGCAGCAGGAAGAGGATCAATCCCGGCGCCCACATGATCGTCGAAAGCAAAATGATCACGATTGACATCTTACCGACGACATATTCACTGCGACTGAATGGCCGGCAAAGGTAGAGCGGCAGCGCGTTGTTGGTTAAGTCGCGCGACACCTGCTGCGGACCGACCAGCATCGCGAGGAAGAACCCAATCGTGCCCTGCACCGCGACAAATGCCTGAAAGAACGACGCATCGATGGGCAGCACATCCACGACATTGACTCTTAAGATTGCCAGCGCCTCGGCGTTGTGATGTAGGTAAATCAAAATCGCACAGACAAGCGGCCAGACGAATGAGAGCGCATAGAAGCCCGTAAAGAGTTTCGAGCGGAAAATGTTTCTGACCGCGTGTCGCGGAATGATCAGAAAACGGCTCCACTCAGGCAACAACGCGCCTTCATATCGCTTGTAGCTACGCTCAAGAACTGCCATATGCAACCGTGTCAGAAGCCCGACCGTCAGGGAGGGCACATTTCATTTGCACGATCCAATTAGATCAACCGCGACGCAAAATTCGCGACTGGCCCTCCCTTACGGTCGGGCTTCCGACACATCTCCGTTCTCCATCGCCTTCAGGAAAATGTCTTCGAGCGAATCACGCTTGTAAGCCAGCCGCCGAATCTGCACCTGCGAACCCGCGGCCAATCGATAGAGATCGCGAATTTCGTTTCCTTCCTGGAGAATAATTCTCAGCCGGTGATCGCTCGTCAGGGCGCACTCGGCGCCCATCTTGGTGACGCCTTCGACGAATGTTTGCAAATCGCCACGCGTCTCGAGCATCAGGAATTTCTTGTTAGCTTTGCGCTCTTCTTCCAGATTGCAGTAAACGACGAGCCGGCCTTCTTTCAAGATCAAGATTTCTTCGCAGCACTCTTCGACGTCGCGCAGCAGATGCGAAGACAGAACGATGTTTGCCTGGCCACTGTCGCGAATCTCGCGAATCATTTTGATCATGCGTTGGCGCGCCGGCGGATCGAGACCGTTCGTCGGCTCATCCAGAAAAATTAGTTTTGGCCCGTGCACGATCGCCTGGGCCAGCTTTGCCAACTGCTTCATACCCAGCGAAAACGTGTCGACATTTCGATAGCGCGCCTCGCCCAGTCCGACGAAGAACAACGCCTCATGTGCCCGCTCAAGCGCCGTCGCCGGCGGCAAACCCGAAAGCTCAGCCATGAAGCGCACAAAGTGAATGCACGACATCTTGGTGATGAACGAGTCGCGCTCAGGCATGTAGCCTATCAATCTCTTGATTTGATTTGCGTCGGCGCGAATGTCGCTGCCAAAGATTCTGGCCGTACCGGAAGAGGGGGAATGAAAACCGAGCAGAGTGTGAATCAGCGTCGTCTTGCCGGCGCCGTTTGGACCAAGCAGACCGATCGCGCGACCGCGCAACTCACCGTTCAGGCTTTTGAGAATCGGACGGCCGCCGAAACTTACGGATAAATTGTCGAGCGTAATGACCCCGGCGCTATCGTTCAGGTGAGAATCGGTAACTGCGGCGGTCTGTGTCATTCTTTTTTGCGAGGGCCCGCAACGCTTTCACCACGCTTGGGCCATTTATGATCAGCAGGAACGTTCCCCAGAATAATCCGACGGTTGTTCTTACGACGAGATTGTCCCACGAGTTCAGAAATAATATCGAGAGGCCGAGTGCCACCAGCGTCAGGCCATTTACCAAAAGGCCTCGATCTCTTTTCGCGACCGGGATCATCGATGCTTGTTTTTCATTCAATTGCATTTTGGACTTCCTCCGCACCTGTGCGCTATGACCGCACGAGCACAATCAAGTCGTCAGGCTCGCCATCCGGATTCGAATCATGAACGGTTATCGTCAAAGTTCGCCGATCCGGCGACACTTTCAGCCTGCGCGTGAAAGTGCCGCCCTCGTCCTTCCATTCGAGTGTGAGCGAGTCTTTATCGCGGATCAGTTTCGAAACGATCCGGTCTTCGCCCGCACCGTTGGCGTGATCAGCGCCGTTAACTGCATAGCTGATTACGCGCGTCGAAGTACCGCTCGCATTCTCAACTGTGAGCGTTTCACGAAGGACTTCACCGTCGCGTTCGAAGCGAATTACCACATTGCCGGGCGCGCCGCTCACGCCGAAAAATCGACTGTGCGACGCGTCCAGTTTCCAGGTACCGAGAACATCCGTCTCGGGTTGAGCAACGACGCTAAGAGCTACGCCGATCGTAATCGCCGCACTCAAGAAAACTCGCTTCACTTGTTTGATTGTCCTTTCATTCCCTGTTCCAGAATGTGATGCAGCTCAAATGCGTTCGGCATTCCCAGCAGCGTCGCTGGACTCAAGCCGAACGGACCACCTTCAGTGTTCGCCGCAAATTCGATGTGATCACCGAAGGCGTACGCGTACGCGAGCGTCGGTTCCATATTGGCTGCCATGGCCGCGAGGGCTTTCTGCTGCTCGCCGCCATTCGTGTTGGCGATGCGATTCGCGAATGGCTGCACCAGCGGAGCAATGTTCTGATAAACGAGCGCCGAGAAGTTCACGTTGTTGTCCGCCGGCAAACCGGCCATGAATTTCGGCGAATGAGTCAAGGTGCTGCCGGAATCGTGATAGCGCAGCGCTTGATCGACCAGGGCGCGAGTTGGTCCGGCAATCATATAGCCGTTCGCAAAGACGTAATTCACTTCGATGACGCCGAAATCCTTCGATCGCAGCGTGTAGAACGTGTGGCCGCCGGAATCAGCGCGGTCCCATTCCAGACCCTGCTTCCCTTCCTTCGCGGCTTCTTTGTTCACCTCGTTGACGACCTGCTCGAACGTCTGCTGCAGATGCACCGGATCGTTAACCTGGAAAATCAATTTCCACGAAGGCGTCGGCAGAATCGGCCCATCGATCGCGAACGCATACTCGCCACCAAGCGGCACAGCAAAGTCATTGCGCAAATTCAGACCGTGATTCTTCTCCAGGTCATCGAGATGCTTGTTCAGATCCGGACAGACACTACTCAGCACCGCCATCAAATCATCGACAACCGCGGTCGGGTTCTTGATGACAAAGCCAGCCACAAGATTCGCATCCGGCGAAATGTATTCGAGCGAACCCATCGGGGCGGGTTGGGCCAGCCATGAAGTGATTCCATGATCGGCCTGATTGTAAGCGAGCACCGCACGCGTGTGCGTCTTGCCGTCCGTGTCTTTCTGATCGAGCACGAATGATTTCATGTTGAAGACGCCAAGCTGATTCAGCGCCTGTTCATGGCTGTCGCCGACGGCGAGCCGTCGCACGCCGCGCGTGTGCGCGATAATCTTTTCGAGATCGGCCGCAAGCACAATCCCCGCGCCTTCGCTGTAGACGCCGGCGATGCGCGAGTAAAACTGCGTCGACGAAAATCCACTCGCGCCGTTCGCGATCGTCTGCAGACCTTCGAGCTTCGGCGAAGCCACCAACACGTCACCCGCAATCCAAACGTATAGTTGTTTGTCGGTTGCCGTTGATGCTTGCGCTGTTTTCGGATCATCGACCCACTGAACCTGGGGCGCTTTTCCGCTTACCCCGAGTTTCTGAATTTCGCTGTCGACAAACGGACGAAAGCCTGCCGGATTTTTCAACTGAGCGAGAACAATTGGCTCGGTCGGCTGGCCTTGATCGTTCATTCCGGCGCCCACCGCGATTTCGTCTCCCAGTTGATCGCCAAAGTCTTTGATTGTCGAGATGGATTGATTCAGGCCCTGACCGTTCGCCCCCTGACGATTCGCAAACCAATCGTGCAGCGCCGGATTCTGCTGAATCCGCTCTTCGATGATTCGATTCGATTCGACGATCGTATTTGCGAGATTCGGCAGCGACGCGTACAAAACCGTGTCCGCCGGCATCATCTCGAGCAGACGCGTCGAATAACGAACGCCGGGCTTCGGCACCGCGCTGAGATCTTTCTTCAGCGCAGCAAGGCCTTCGAGGATTTGTGAGTAGCGCGCGGCGTTACGACTCCACGCGACTTCGTCTTTGACCGGAACCGTTTCGATGACCGCGTTCGTTGTCGCCTGTTCGCCGGCGCGGAGAATTCTGTCGTTGCCGTTCGTATCAAGGTGGACTTCGCCCTCGATCACGCTGACGCGCGAACCCTTCGTCCCGGCATTCACCGCGAACGTTGTTCCGGTGACCGAGACCAGCGAATCCCCGGTGGCCACGAACATGTGGTTCTTCTGTTTCGCGGCTTCAACAATCACGCTGCCGCGATCGAGATTTACCGTCGTACCGCGCATCGTCCGACTGAGCGAGAATTCAGAGCGATCCTTCATCTCTATGATCGAGCCATCGCCGAGGCGCACCACCGCATGAGCATCCTTCGCGGTGCGAATCACGTCGCCGCGATTGATCTTTTCTCCGGCTTTCAGCTCCCGCGTTTTAGAATCAGCCACGAGATAGAGAGGACCATCGGCCGCCTGCACCGTCGCCTCGAGCGAACCGAACGGAACGTAACGCTGAACGAGCGGCCAGGCGATCAACCCCAAACCGATCACCAGCGCGGCGGCAATGCCCCAGCGCATGACGACGGGACGCAGACTGTATTGCGCGGTCTTCTGATTTCGTTTGCGCACGGCAGGAATCGCGGTCGTAACGCGAGCCTCGCGCGCTTGCTTCAAAGCCCGGCGGCATGGAATGCACTCATGCGTGTGATCGACGAGCAGTAACGAACGCGCTTCGGAAAGTTTCCCGCCGAGATACGCCGGGATAAGCGTTTGAAAATCAGCGCAACCTTCGATGCGATCACCAACTGCAGCGCTAGCGACTGGTGCGCCGGCCTCCGCCGACAGCTTCATCGATACGCGCTCTTTCGCCGCGCTCACTGTTGTTTCGTCGATGTGCTCCGATCGAATTCCGCCTGTTACCTGATCCAAAATGTTTTCGAGTTCTTTGTTTTTCATGACTTCAACTCCTGAATGATGGCGTGTTCATAACGATCCGTTTAGAAGCGGCACTTGTGCCGCCTGCGCGGACAAGTCCGCGCTCTAAACTGCGGCTGAATGCTTCTGCAAATACCTTCCAATCTCTTTTCGCAAGCGCGCCCGGGCGCGATGCAGCGTGACCCCCACAACCAGCGGCGACGTGTTCATGATGCCCGCGATTTCGGCATTGCCGTATCCCTCGAAGTAACGCAGCGCAAACATCTGTCCCGCGGTGACACCCAATTTTGCCACCGCCTCGCGAATCAAATTTCGCAGCTCGCGGTCTTCCTGATGCGTTTCCGGATTCTGCTGCGAAACGAACTCGGCAACGCTCGCGCGTTCCACCACGTCGTCCATCGCGACAGCCTTAGATCGCTTCCGAGATCGAAGCAAATCGAGCGATGCATTGATCGCCGCGCGAGACAAATATGCTTCGGTATTGTCGGCCGCGTCGGCGCCTTCCTGCCCGCGCGCGATGCGCAAGAAAATTGTTTGCAGTACGTCTTCCGCGTCGGCGGCGTTGCCCGTGACGCGATAAGCCGTGCGAAAAACCCGGTCGTGATGTAGTTCAAAGAGAGTTTCGACGCGCTCAGCATTAGCCGGGTGCGCGGCCTGGGCGTAGGGCTTTAGAACCGGGTTATCGTTGGATTTAACGGCTGATTCTCTCGAATCGCCAGAAAATTCGACGGCTTTTAGAGTTTTTGCAACGGCCGGCACTGCTTCCTCCTGATTATCCTTCCCGCTCATAAAACGCCTCAGCGCGGAGATTATTAACAGGAGCAGCGCAAAAAAGAAATCGCCGGTCTATCCACTAATTCTTATCGTTCCTGAATTGCTGGCTTGTCCGTGGGCTTTGATCGTAACCAGACAGGCGCCGGCGGCGATGTTGTCGGGTAGGCGGAAGGTGACTTGGGTGAAACTGAAGCTGGGAACAGTGCGCACGTCCTCGGCCGGCACATCGAAGATATGATTGGCGCTATCCACCAGTCTGACTACGACTGATGACGCAGTTTCTCCTTGCGCCAATTGAAGATTCGAGGCGAAAAGAATCAGCCTCGTGTTCCGATCGGTGCCCGCGTTGAGCCAATCCGCGTTGTTAAGGACATCAAACGGATCTCTCAGCAACAACAAATTCACCGCGACGGCTTCGTTTGAAGCTGATTCGCTCACCACCAGTTGCGGAGTCGAGCTGGTCGGGAAAACTATGTCGAGCACCGGATGAATTTCGATTCCGTTGGGCGCCACACCGGTTTGTCCGTGGAGAAAATCAAACATAGGCACGCCCGTAACCTGTACGGGAACATTCGCGAACTGAAAGCTGGTGCTGGCCGTGAACATCGCATTGAACTTCGCGCGTGCGTTTGTGATTCCGTTTGAGAATGGACTGCCCGACCCGACGCAACCGGGACTTGGAATCTCAGCGATGATGGTGTTTCCGTTCTGATCTTGAAGCACGATGTGGTAATCGGAATCATCTTCAAACTTGTATTCCAATAAGTTCGCGTTCACCGTCACCACGTTTGTCTCGAATGGACTGACGCGATTGTTGGCAGGAATCGGCGAAGGCGGAGTCCAGCTTCGCATCGTCGCGATTGTGGCTGACTGACTTACGAAGTTGACGCTGGGCGCATCGGGATCGGTTCCGGTTTTGACGGACCAGCGCTCGACTCCACAGTTGGGGGTTGCCGTCGGCGAAGGCGTCGGAGAGGGCGACGGAGTGACTCCGCAACTGATCGCGGACGTTGAACTGTTACGCGGATTCGGCGTGGCAGTAACAAAATCGACGCTGTTGCTATTAGTGTCGGTGCAGCCGTTATTGATTCTAAATTCCGCGGTGGTGTTGCTGGGCGCTCCCGTCGCGCCACCTCCTTCGAAACAACTTGCGCTGCTGCCGTATCCGACCAGATCGATTACCGAACTAGCGAGCGAACAGGATCCCGACAAAGCAGCCGTGCTGTTGACGAGCGCAATTTTTGCGGCGGTTGCGCTCATGCTGATCGCACCGATTGCATCGGGAGTCGGCAGAGCGGTCGTGCCCGCGGACCCTTGCGCTTCCTGAATTAGAAAGTAATGACCGGGCGCTATCGTGCATGACGCGGTTGCGCAGATATTTGTAACCTGCCAACTTGTGCCGCTTGCTGAAGAGTACTGAACCGACCAGTTTGAAACATCGACCGTTGAAATTCCGGCATTGAATAGCTCGATGAAATCGTTTTTCAAGGTCGCGCCGCTGTTGCCGCCGCCGCCGTAAATCTGACTGATCACAACTCCGGATGATGACGCCGCCAGTACAGGCTTGGGCGCGAACCATCCGCGCAGCGCGATCGTGGCAACCACGCTGAGAGTCAACAGTGCCAGCAGCAATCTTCCGTGATAACGCACGACCTTCATCGGTAAAGCAAAGTCAAAATTCAACTTAAAAGGATGGCCAATTCTTATGTCCGAGAAGCGCGCATCCTCGCGCCGGACAGAACGCTAACAACGGCCCGGAGCCGATGGGTGAGAGTCAGTTGTCGGGATCGTGAAGAGATTCGGATCGGCCGCTCAGCAGAAGCGTACACCGCAAGTAGGCCGCTCGCAACGATCAAGGACTAATTTTGAGGGTTGGTAAATCGAAGAACTCAGAAGGCTTTAGAATATTTGCCCATTTCTGTCAGGGCCCAAAGCGCTGTCGATACTCGGTCGAAGACAGGAACGCTCTAACCATCTCGGCATTTATGTAGTTCCCGTTGAACTGATTTAACTTTGTGAGCCAGAACTCATATCCGGTGTAATCAAGAGTTGATTCAGGAGCGTCGTTTGGATTGCGACGCAGGTACCCAAAATATTCGGCGAGCACGAACGCGCGATTAAATTCCGCGTTGTAGAGATCGGTGTCTTCGGCTATTTGCCGAACGGCTTGGGCGCGCGCTGTTGTATTCGTCGTGTTGCCGGCGCCGCCGAACAAATTGATCGCCGTCGTCCGCTCTGTTGACGAGAGCACATTACCGGCATTCGAGTTCAACTTGTCGACGAACTCCGCCGGTGTCATCGAGGTTGGAAATGCGCCGATGAATCGAGAGGTCTGCACAAACTCGTTGGTGTACGCTTGCTTATTATTCTCGAGCAGCGTGTCCCAGCCCGGCTGTAAAACTATGACGCCCTGACCGATTCGCTGCGTATCAGTGAGGAACTCACTAAATCGGACCATCGGCACTGCGAGCTGATGCGCGCCATTAAAGGTTGAATTGCCTGTCGCATTTCCGTAAGCAGCTTTGTACATCCGTTCCACGAGATAACCCGTCTGTTGAAATTCGATCGAGAGAAAGAACGACGCCGAGACATTGATGCGCTGCACCTCGATGCACTGAGCGTTCGAACCGCAGTTGGTAATCTGACTGGTCCAGAAATCCCAGCCGGATTGATCAGGTTGTCGGGACAGGAAATCAAGATAGTGCTGCTTAACGAAGAAGCTCGACTGGTCGATTGGATTTGATGGCGTCGGAGTTGGTGTAGGAGTGGGCGTTGGTGCGCTTGCCTGCGACTCAAACGCGCCGATATCAACCGTGCCGTTGACGATTCGATTGAAGCCCGTGCCGCGCTGATCCGTAGTCAAAGCATTCCCGTTCTGATCGACTGCCAGCGCGTTGCTGCCCGCATTGATTGCCGGACTCCCAGACAAAAGAGCGTGCGTCATGGTCGGTCCACCGTTGTTGGCAAGTGAACCTAAACCTGGATTGATCACGCCAACCTGATTGTTGTTCACCCCATTAACTAGGCCTGTGCCAGAAAAACCGGAAGAAGAAAACTGACCGATTACATTAAAGGAACTTGAGGACACGATCGCATCAGTCGAAAAGTCGTTACTGATGCTGCCACTGCTGCCCTGGAAATTGCCCGCAACAATTGTGTTGCTGAGTGTAGCGCTCCCTCCGGATAATAAAAGCCCCCCGCCGCTTTCGAAACCACTGTCGTCAGAGTTGCATCGATTGTTGCTGACTGTTACGTTGGTGAGTGTCACTCCGCCGTTCGCATTATAGATACCACCTCCACCAGTAGAAGAAGAGTTTCCTGATATGGTGCTATTGATAACTTTGAGAACTCCCACAATGCTGTAAATACCTCCACCTCCCTGTGCGCCCGCCGGGGTCACACTGTTACCGTTGATTGTGCTGTTGATGATCGTTAGGTTGTTGCCGTTGAAGATTCCTCCGCCCGCGCCCACCGAACTCAACGTGACGCGGTTGCCGCTCACTGCCACATTAGTCAAAGTCAAATTTCCACTGTTACGAATAGCGCCACCGCTCCCGTTTGCAATGTTCCCACCAGCGCCGGCGCTTGGGTTCCCGTTAGATAAGGTGACCCCAGAGATGTTAACGGTGATGTTTGCAAGGAGTGTAAAGATTCGGAAGTTGGGCGTTCCGTTGGCCGTGCTGCGCATTACCGTCATTTGGTTCGGGCCCGGGCCATTGATATTGATATTGTGATTTATGTCAGGCAGCGTGGAATTCAAAACTATTGGACTGCTAACACCGCTGAAGTTAATGTCGATGGTCCCACAAAATGATCTGGAGTTCGCTTCTTGGATCGCCGCGCGCAAAGTACAGACGCCGCCGATGGTCGCGCATGCCCCATCACCCGAAGACGCATCACCGGCATCGCCGTTATCATTGACTACCAGCGGGCTCGTACAGGGACAACCATTCCAATTAAGCCTCACAGTGCCCGCATCACCGCCCCATCCATCAACCGCGATCATGTAGGTCGTACCTGCAATCGCATTGAACGTGACGCTGCTCGTAATGATGACGCCGTTCTGCACGTCGTCATTGAAACCAATCCGCGTCAGTGAACCGACAGTGTTCCCGGTATAGACAGCAAGAATCGTGTCGAAGTCGCTGCCAGCCGTCGTAATCGTTGTACTCACCGTTGCTGGTGCTTGCCACTGATACCAAACCGTGTGACTGGGACTGAGCGAACTGGAATCAGGAGGATCGTGACTGGGCTCTCCCGATTCACTGGTCGCGCCAAAAGTTGATCCGCCGATAGTGCCCGAACATCCGTTGATTACTTGAGCATTAACAAAATTATCATTTGCCGGAGGCGTCGGCTTGGGTGGAGGAGGCGGCGGCGGATTGTTGTTGGTCAGATTGTATCCGAATGAAGTCAGCGCCAGCACATCGTTGTTAGAGATCGTTCTGCGACAACCGTTGGGGATCGCGGGATCCATAATCCCAATCGGGCCACCACACGCCGAGACGTGTTTCCAGTGGCTCGATTGCCAACCATCGCCGCCGTTAGAGGTGGAACCCGCCGGACCACCGTTCGAAAGGCCTAACTCAGTATTGCCGGGAATGAAATCGTACTGCAGCGGATTAGGCGACCCGCCTATCGTCAGGACGCGCGACGCCGTTGGAAACGTGTCCGTCGTTGTGCCGGTGCGAAAGCGATAGAGATCCCAAACCGAAGGCTTCGGAATATTCAAGCCGGCGTCTGAATCAAAGCCCAAAGCATGACCTATTTCGTGCGTTGCCACCGCGTCGAAATCGATTTGTCCCGCGGTAATTCCATCGCTTGGATCAAAATCAAAAGTGAAGTTCGAATTGAAAGCGATTCTGGCGGCCGAGTCGGTTGATTGAGCAGTCGCGGGCAACAATCCAATCGCGCGCGCCATTGAGTCCGACAGGTCGACTGCGCTTGCATCTCCAAGATCGGTCGGCACTGTTGTGGAAGGCAGCGCACTAAAGATAGCTTGCTTGGTCGCGTTACCTTCTCCGGTTGCTTCCGAAATCAGGTTCGCTCGGACTGATTGATAAGGATACGAGGAGCTGGGCTCTCCCGTCGCGCCGAGTACGCCGGATGGCCAGGTCTGGCCAAAGTTGGTCGTTCCGAAGTCAACATCGATAAAGATGGTGACTGGCGACATGATCACGTTCTCCCAGTTCTGCGCCGCTCGATTGAAGGCCGCGGTGGCTGTCGCGTTCTGTTGCAACTGCTGCGTGGCGCGCAGAATGATGCTCAGATTTGTGGCCTCTGGCGCCTGCGCACTGGTAGCTTTGTCGAGTTCGAAGTGGTTGATTTGGCGCAGCCCAAGCTTTTCAAGATCGGCGCTCTCCCTCTCTCTTATTTCGGCCGGCGTAGCTTCCCGACATTCAACATCCCCAGCTTCATTTCGATAAACCGTGAAGTAGCGCCTTTTTGATTTCGCGCCGTCGACCGCTTGCGGATCAAGATCCCTGGTATAAGCAGAATTACGAGATGACCTCCTCGTGTCGGCCCGCTGAGCTTTTTCGAATAATCCGTCGGCAGAAATCTGGGCTGACTTTGGCAACAACCCAATCTGGGAGGAGACTGTGGTTCCCACTAACAAGCTGGCAAGTGCGGTAAGAAGGACAAAGCAACGGTGAGAACAAATCATTAGAGTGCTGAGCCTGACTATCGGGATACTGCTTTAAACGAATTCTGAGGCCTGGCGACGTCGAGAGGCTGGCAGTAGAAACTAAATCCCCTCAACCCGTTGCCACAAGGCCAAGATTCTAACAGGCGCAAGTCCCGAGGACTAGTTAAGCTTCAAGGGGTTCTCGTGACAGAACCCAGACGCGTTCGCGCGCTTACGGCTTCAGTGCTGTTGGGATAGCGTCGAAGGATTTCTCGCCACGCCCAGCCTTCATAGTGAAGTTGTTTTGTATTGCGATCGAAGGTGAAAGCTACGCCTTGTCGATTGTAGCGATCGAGGCCGCTGTAGTTCAGATAGTAACTGAACTCAGGCGCACCACCGGCCGGGAGTTCGCGACGTTCGAATCGCCTGCCGGCTTCGCGTGAAAGTTTTGCGGCGGCTTCTTCCGCGGCGTCCGCATAAATCATCAAAGCCTTTGGACGGAGCGGCGAGCGCGGGAAGGCATCGAGAAAAATTCTGGCGCGCGCCACCCGATCAAATTCATCAGCGCTATCCAGCAACCGCATCAATCGATCGTCGTCGCCATCATGCCACGACGCGATCAACGCTTCGCTCTGTAGCCAACCAGAAGTCCGGCGCGTCACGGCAACGTGATAGAACAACAGGCCCTCGCGACTGTGACTTGATCCGCGAATAGAAACGAACCGGCCTCGACTCATTCGGCGCAGCAAATGCGCCGAAGGATCGGGCGAACTGCGCAACGCAGCCAACCTCTCGTCGGCAACGATTGCGATGTGTCCGCCCGCAGGTACACGCGGTTTCTGTGCGTATGCGTTTACCGCACAGCCACAGAGAACACTGAAAAGAAAAGACGCAATGCGTGTGTGAACGAGGGTGACCGGGATCATCGTCCGTCTCCTCTACAAGGTGAGGTTGCGAAAGCGGCAGACTTGCGGAGGCGCGAAACAAAAGGCTCGGATGAAGAGCAGGCAAGATGCCTGCGGTCCGCACGCAGGATGCGTGCGCTCCATCGAAAAGCTAGCGAATCGCGCGGCGGCGAGTCGCAGCCGCAACCGTGGGATTGAACTTCGCGCGAGTTTCAGCCGCGACTAATCTCTGACTGATTCCCGCATGATGAAAGTGGCAGATGGCGACCGCCAGAGCATCGGCCGCATCGTGCGGTTCGGGCACTTCGCGCAACGAAAGAAGGACGCGCACCATTTGCTGGACCTGATGCTTCTCGGCGTTTCCATATCCGGCTACTGTTTGCTTCACCAGCCGCGGCGCATACTCGCCGATCTCCAACGCGGCACGTTCAGCAGCAAGCAATGCGACGCCGCGAACCTGGCCCAATTTCAAAATCACTTTCGGATTGACTGAATAGAAGGCTTCTTCGATCGCGCACGCATCGGGCTTCAGCCTGTCGATAACTTCTTCGAGCGCCCTGCTAATCTTCAACAGCCTGGAAGAGAAGGTTGCGCTGCTTGATAGTTTTACGACGCCAAATTCAATCAAGCGATAGTTCTGACCATGACCGTCGCCTTCGACGACGCCCCAACCGGTCGTTTCACTACCAGGATCGATCCCAAGAACGCGCACGATGATCGAGAGTGTACAGCATTTTACAAGCTACTCGGAGGATTCTTTTCTTATTGTCTAAGGAAGGCAGTTAGAGGATTTTGCAAAATCTCTCTTAGAGGGAACAATAGAAAATTGGACTAAGTTTGCGCGAGGATTAGGCGCTAGTTTGGCCCAGGAGTCGTAACACCTCAGGCCGATCTTTTCCGAGAAGGTAAACCGCGCCCCGCAGCCGGCTCAATTCACCTTCAACGTGCTCGAACTTGGAAGACACATCATGCTCGATGCCATCCAAGCGCAACTGAACTCGTTCGATGTCGCCGCGAACGCTGGTAATGCCTGCTTCAAAGGCGTCCTTCGTGACCATTTGCTGACGCATCGTGCCCACGTCGTCACTCAACTTCTCGACCGTGCTGGCGATGAAGCCAATCAGATTGTCGTTCGACTCAGACACTGATTCGGATGCTATCACCTTAGTCAACTCCACCTTCATGCAAATAATTTGCAGCCAACTGGCCGTCAAGCCGCGGCCATGTCGGCTTCGCTAATGTCAAAGTTCGCGGAAACTTTTTGCACGTCGTCGTGATCTTCCAGAGCTTCCATCAGCTTGACCATCTGACTGGCTTGGGAACCTTCCAGCTTGATGTAGTTCTGGGGGATCATTTCTACTTCAGCAACTTGGGGCTCGATGCCAGCGGCTTTGATTGCAGAGCTAACCGCCTCGAGACTTTCGGGCGAAGTGATGATTTCGAAATTATCCTCATCGTCACGCAGATCGTCAGCGCCGGCTTCAATCACAATGTCGAACAACTCTTCTTCGGGCTTCGCGGTCTTGTCAACGACGATGTAGCCCTTCTTTTCAAACATCCATGCCACGGCGCCAGCGGCAGCAAGGTTGCCACCATTTTTCGAAAAAATGTGGCGAATTTCGGCCACGGTACGGTTGCGGTTGTCAGTTACTGACTCAATCAGCAATGCGACTCCGCCTGGTCCATAGCCTTCGTACGTGATCTCTTCATAATTGACGCCTTCTTCAGCGCCGGTGCCGCGGCGAATCGCTCGATCAATTGTGTCGTTCGGCATGTTGCCGGCTTTCGCGTCGGAGATCGCTTTGCGCAGACGCGCGTTCGCGTCAGGATCGCCGCCGCCGGTGCGCGCCGCGACCGTTAGTTCTTTGATGAACTTGGTAAATAGTTTGCCGCGCTTGGCATCGAGCGCGCCTTTCTTGTGTTTGATACTATGCCATTTCGAATGTCCGGACATTTGAAACGATGATCCTTAAATTATTGGATTGAGTTGACCGCGAACTATATCACATTCGACAGGTGTGAGGCTTTCGCTCGGCCCGCTCGAAACCGAGAGAACTACTTTACCTTTTCGTACTCAGCACGAGCCGCAACGAGCGCGGGCAAATTCGAATCAGCTTCTCTCCAAAGTGTAAATATTAAATCCTGATAGGCTGTACGCGCCGTCACGTTGTCACCGTTTAGGGCGGCCGCCCGCGCGAATCCAAGCTGCGCTAACGGGTACAACGGTGACGTCGGATACCAACCACGATGATCCAGAATTGTCTTGAACTCGGTCGCGGCCTGGGCACCGTCCTTTAGTTTTAGATAGGCTTGACCACGAAGATACTGCGGCCAGAAATCACCGTACACTTCATACTTGCGCGCCGATTCGAGCAGTTGAATGGCTTGCGCCGCGTTGCCCTTGTTCAGTTCGTTTTGGGCGCGAATAATTGGCAGCCAGTTCGCATTCAGCAGGGTATCGAGCGGAAAGCTTTTAGTTAACTCGTCGACCAACGTTTGCGCTGCCGCTGTTTGGCCGCAGGCGGCGTATGCATTGGCAGCATTGAAGAGATTCGATTGCTCACGCGAAAGATCCAGAGCTTGTTTGGCGAGTTGAGTCGCGCGTCCACAGTCACCCAAAATCGAGTCTCTGACGGCCGAGAGCAACATTGCCTGGGGCACCGTTCCTTTTATCTCGCTGTGGCGCGTCATCTCGATTATCTGATCGCTCATTCGATCGGCATTCGCCAACTGCCCCGAAAAACCAGCTACTCGCGCCTGCCAGGTGAGCGCGTCTTCGGGGATCTTGGAACTCTTTGCCCAGTCAAGCTGTTGCTTCATTACGGCGTCGTCGCCTTGCACAAAGGCAATCTGATAAAGCCGGGCGTGCATGTTGGTGCTTTCCGGCTTTAGTGCCTCAGCCTTACGGAGAATTTCTTTCGCTTCCTCGAATCGGTTCAGGTTGATGAAGGCGACGCCAACATTAACGTAAGCGCGCGCGTCTTTCGGATTCAGTTCGATGGCTTGGTTGCCCTCAGTCACCGCCCGCTCAAACGGGCCGACGACGGTGTATTTACTCGCCAATTGGTTCAAAGGCTCCCAGTCGCGCGGGTAGGTACGCTTCCACGTTTCCAACTCTTCGATCTGTTTCTCCCATTGACCGGTGACAGCGCCGTAGAAACTCGACCTGATAAAAAATTTCTCGCGCTCACTGACGCGGTCAACCAGTTCGTAAGCCTTCGTGTATTCGTCGCGAGACGCTTCGAACTGGTTATTGTTGTGATAGCACTGAGCCAGCCTGGCATGCGCGATCGCAAAATTTGGATCGCGCTCAATCGCAAGTTTATAAAAAGGAATCGCACTCTTGTAATCGAGTTTTGAATGTTCCTTTACCCCGAGATCATATTGACGCAAAGCTTCCAACGATGAAGTGGTAACGTTTTCGATGGGTGCGTCGAATCTCTTGATAGTATCGAGTTTTTCTCCCAGCTTTTCTCGCAAACTCGCCGCGGCAGAACCCAGTGCTTTTAACACCTGCTCTTTGCCTTCAACGTCGATTTGTTCGCTCGCAATCATGTCGCCGGTCTGAGAATTCTCAGCCTCGAGCAATAGGTAATAATGCGCGCCGGTGCTGGAAATCGATCCCAGCAGCATCGCCTTAATTCCATTGCGGCCACAGATCTGTTTCGCCACGTCGCGAGTGATGCGGGCATCGCTTCCGGCGTTCATGTATTTCAACGTTTCGCGAACGCGATCCTCAGAAAAGATGTCAAGAAAGGGCGACTGACCCAGTTGCACTGCGAGCGCCTGCTTCAGGGTTCCGTCGAACTGCGGGTCGCCCGTCGTGTTGACGAAGTCCGCAAGCAGGATCGTGTCTTTGTCAGTCAGAACATTCTTGCTGCGCCAGAAAGCGAAATAAAAAATCGTTGCCGCGACTAAGGCGACAGCCACGGCAGTAATGATGGCGCCGGTTTTGTGACGTTTGATTTCGCCGAAGATGTATTCAGCACTGGACGCGCGCGTTTGCGCGGCGCTGGGAATTTGGTCGGTCGCAGCTGAATGCATCGCAGCTGATCGCATCGACGACGGTATCGTCGAACCGTGAATCTCAGTGTCCACCAGCCGGCTGAGGGCGGCGCTGTATTGTTCAGGCGGTATCGATCGTTCCAGCTCGCTTTGAAACTCGATCCGTTGTTTCAGTTTCTTCAGATCCGATTCGATTTCCTTGATCGTCTGATATCGCTCGTCGACGTCTTTGCGCAGCGCCTTCAAAACGATCCATTCGAATTCCGACGGAGCGTTCGGCGCAAACCGCGCGATCGGTGTCGGCTCGTTCTTCGCGATCGCGACGATTACGTCGGTTTTCGTCTCGCCTGAAAACGGCGGGCGCCCGGTTGCCATTTCATAAAGCACGACGCCCAGACTCCAGATGTCGGTGCGCGCGTCGATCGGTTTGCCGCGCGCCTGTTCGGGTGACATGTACTGCGAAGTTCCGAGCACCATTCCCGCGTCGGTCTGCACCAACGCGCGCGTGACTGCTTCAGTGTCGGTTTCTTCGGACGCCGGGGCCTCAGTGAGTTTCGCCAGACCAAAGTCCAAAACTTTCACGTGCCCGTTGCGCCGAATCATTATGTTCTCAGGCTTGATGTCGCGATGAACGATGCCGGCCGCGTGCGCTTCTTCCAGCGCGCCGGCAATTTGAATTGCAACGTCGAGCACCTCAGTCAATTGCAACGGCGGACCGCCGAGACGCTTCCGCAAAGTTTGACCGTCGATGAATTCGGTAGCAATGTAATGACGCCCGCCTTCATCTCCCATCTCGTAAATCGTGAGGATGTTCGGATGATTAAGCGCTGAGGCGGCGTAGGCTTCCTGATCGAAACGACTGAGGCGATCCCGATTCTGCGTGAGTTCTTCAGCGAGAAGCTTCAGCGCAATTTTTCGGCCGAGGCGCGTATCTTCGGCAAGATAAACTTCGCCCATGCCCCCCGAGCCGAGCTTCTCAATAATTTTGTAGCGCGAGATCGATGTCAGTTCCATTGGGGGATCTTCTACGTGATGCTGGTCAATTGATCGACTGTCGCACCGGTAATCCGAATAATTTTGTTCTTTGAAGTATTTCCCGAAATAATCTCGACTGAGTTTTGCGCGAACCCGAACTTCTTTGCCAGCAGTCTAATCAGTTCACGATTAGCAGCGCCTTCGACCGGCGGCGCGGCGATGCGAATCCGAAAAGCCCCATCATGTTCGCCCGCGACTTCACTGCGCGACGCCCGCGGAACGATGCGAACAGCGAAAGTTACGCCGCGCGCGTCTTCCTTGAACTGGATCATTCGACCCTAATAATAAATCGCAAATGAGGATTTCGGAAACTATTTCTGCGCGGGTTTGTCTTTAGAAGAATCTGAGCGGCCATTTCGCCAGGAGCGTTCGCGCCACGGCGGCCTGGCACACCCATAAAATCAAGAACGCGATGATCGGAGAAATATCTAACATGCCGACCAGCGGGACGAGTCGACGCAGCGGCGCCAGCAGCGGTTCGGTAATTTTCACGAGGAGCCTGTTCCAGGGATTTGCATAGCTTCCGCCGACCCAAACGAAAATGATGCGCACGAAAATCGCCAGAGTGTAGAGACCGAGCAGACCAAACAACGTGTAACCGATGATCGCGATCGGCATCTCGGCACTGCGGCTGGTGACGGCGAACAAGATTCCGGCGATGGTGTTAAGCAATGTTCCGGCGACCTGCACAATCAAGTAGCCGGCAACCAGAATCAGAATCACCACGATGAAAGGCGCTACCTTTGGATCGAGCCGGAACGCCATTAGCATCGCGCGCACCGGCGCGATCACTGGATCAGTTGCGCGCCGCACGTTACGCGCATGCCAGGTAAACGGGTTCACGTCCGTGTAGTTGAAGAGCACGCGCAAGATGATCAGTAGGACCGCTGCGACGATTAGCGCCGTCACGCCCCAGGTAACGAATAGATTGATCGACTGCAGGATGAACATTCAGGTTTCAGTTCTGTTTCGCGCGCCGAATATGGCGGTGCCGATCCGCACGATGGTCGCTCCCTCTTCGATCGCAATTTCGTAATCGTGCGTCATGCCCATCGATAAGTCTCCGGTACGGTCACCAAACACTCCTTGCGCTTGTAACTCATCGCGCACTTCACGCAAGCGCTGGAAGTATGGCCGCGCCTTTTCAGCTTCATCAAAAAAAGGCGGCAAGGTCATCAGGCCGCGCAATTCCAACCTTTCGGATTCAGCCACGGCCGCAACCAACTCGTTCAAATCTTTCTCATCAATGCCGGTCTTTGTCGTTTCATGACCGAGATCGACCTGAATCAAGACCGGCAACGTCGCGCGATCCAGCTCAACGCAGATTCGATCGAGCCGCTGCGCCAGCGCGACCGAATCCAAAGAGTGAATCACATCAAAGAGTTCGACAGCTTTGCGTGCCTTATTCGATTGGAGATGACCGATCAAGTGCCAACGCGCCGCATCTTGTCCAACGATTGGAATCTTGATTTCGGCTTCTTGCACGCGGTTCTCGCCAAAATCAGTCAGCGCCAAACTAATCGCTTCACGAATCACTTCAGCCGGATGTGTCTTGCTCACCGCGACCAGCGTGATCTCGCCGGGCAAGCGATGGCAGCGTTGCGCGCGCGAGTTGATGCGACTGCGCACGGTCTCTAATCGTTCTGAAAACGCAGTTGTTGATGAAGCGCCAACGGACATGAACCTGAATTGATCGCGTGCTGAAACTCAACTATAACAATGCCGCAAGCCGATGGCTAACATGCGACGATATAATTGAGGTGAAAGATTGCGCTCTCCTCATAACCCCTCGAAGAAGATTTGTTAGGAGGCACTATGAATAAGTTTAATTCTTCAGTTATGAAACGCGCAGCGATGTTTGCTTTGATTCTTTTGGCGTTGGCGCCGGCGAGCGCATTCGCGCAGAGGAGGTGGCATCGAAGCCGCGTCGTCGTTTATCAACCACGGCCGTATGTGATTTATCAAACGCGGCCGAGGTACCAGAGTTACACATACCGAACCTCCACGTACGGGTATCCTCAGTCGTACTACAGCAGCTACTACTCGAACGGCTACGGATACACAGAACCGTATTACGCGTCGCCGTACTACTCGTATCGATACTCGCAGCCGTACTTCGCTAATCGATACACCTACTCGTGGGCAAATCCGACGTATCGATATTACGAAAACGGATCCTATCGACGGACTCGTCACAATCGAGCCCGAGTTCAGATTTATTTACGGTAAAGGATTTCTCTCCCCATTTATGAATAAGTGAGAGGAGCCTTTTATGAAAAGAAGTCTATTACGATCGGTGTGTCTTGGTTTGATCGTTTGCGCATTTTCAGTTGCAGCGTTCGCGCAAGGCCGCGGGAGAGGCAATGGCTTGGGAAGACGATCGGATGTGTTCGTCAACGGGCACGATGCGCGCGATGGACGATTGGGTGTTCGTGGACGGGATCAGTCGTGGAAGTGCGGCGTATTCGTTAATTGCCACGACGCGCGGAATGGGCGGCTGGACGGACGTGGGCCAAGATTCAGCACGAATCGGAATGGCATCTTTGTTCCGCGCAGCGTGCGCGTGCGCAACAGATTTCGCAATTCCGATCGCGATGCAATTCGTCAGGCCCGGTTGAATCGTTTGGAAATGTTGAGACAGGAACGAATCTCTGAGCAGCGTTATTTCAGAAATCGCGGGTTGTCTCGGCGGCCATAATCATCACGGTCTGGATGCGTAGTTGACACTCAACATCCGCGACGCGATAATTTTCACCTTCGCGGATGTGGCGGAACTGGCAGACGCGCAGGTCTCAGAAGCCTGTGATGGTGACATCGTGGAGGTTCAAGTCCTCTCATCCGCACCATAAATCGTAAGGGCGAGTCGCGTGACTCGCCCTTTTTGATTTTGTCCGAAGCCCAACCGTCAAAGAGGGCAGGTGTCGAGCGTGGCCCTCCCTAACGGTCGGGCTTCTGACACTACGATCGCCGCTTCAACTTCCCACCGATACCAATGCCAATAGCCGCGATAACCGGACCCGCGAAGATCACCCACACCGGGTGCCTCGCTTTGGTCATCGCTTCGAGGTTGGGTACGCTTGCGGTCCTCAATTCATGAGTATCGGCAGGCTGGGTGGCGATATGCAGCGCTCCCAGCGCAAAGCCAATTGCAAGAGCGACGATGGCAAGCACCAGCGGCGCTTTGCCTCCTTTTGAGATTAACGCGCAGATCAGACCGGCAATAGCAGCAGTGACGAAAATCACTGCAAACTGCATCACGGTCCAGCGGGTCGATGCCTGATATGATGCCGGCTTGAATGACCAGTTGGGACCCACAACCGTATAAATAGTCATGAACGTGGCCACCTGCAGGATAAACATCACAAGATAACCGACGATTACACCGACAATTGCTCGTGCCATTTTAGGTTTCTCTCCTTCTCAGTCTTCAAATCCGCAAGGCATTTATCACAACAAACTCGCACACCGCAAACTTATTTTGTGTCAGAAGCCCGACCGTTAGGGAGGGCATCTTGGGCCGACGAGCCCTCCTTAACGGTCGGGCTTCTGACACGTTCACTGTTTCGCAATCGCGGTACGCCCTCCACGCAGAACGTACTTCTGAATCTTTCCGGTGGCCGTCTTGGGCAATTCAGAAACAAAATTAATCCGGTGCGGCGCTTTGAAATGGGCCAGGTGCTCGCGAGCAAACTGTCGCAACTCATCTTCGCCGGCAGTCGCGCCGTCTCTGAGGACGACAAACGCGTGCGGGGCTTCGCCCCAACGTTCATCAGGAAGACCAACGATGGCCACCTCCTGCACCGCGGGATGCCGCAGCAACACGCTCTCAACCTCAACAGAAGAAATGTTTTCGCCGCCACTGATAATTACGTCTTTTAAGCGATCGCGAATTTCGATATAGCCGTCCGGATGGATCACGGCCGCGTCACCGGTGTGAAACCAGCCGTCGCGCATCGCCGTTTCGGTTGCTTCCGCGTCCTCGTAGTAACCGGCCATCACGACATTGCCGCGCACCACAATCTCGCCTACGGTTTCGCCGTCATGCGGAACCTCTGCGCCATCATCATCAATCACGGTCGTTTCGCCCGAGGTAATCAGCTCGACGCCCTGGCGCGCTTTGATCGTCGCCCGATCCGAAACAGAAAGTTCGTTGTGTTCTGCACGCGGCTCGCAGACGGTGATAAATGGAGTCGTCTCAGTCAGGCCGTAGACTTGTGTCACGGTCCAACCAAGCTCATCTTCCAGCCGTTCAATCGTCGATGCCGCCGGCGGCGCTCCCGCGGTCAACACGCGCAGACCACGCGGCGCGCTACTTCGCAGATCTTCATCCGCGTTCGCCAAACCGATCAGTATCGTCGGCGCTGCGCAAAGCATGGTGATTCGCTCTTTATTTATCAGCTCAAAAACAAGACGCGGATCGACTTTCCGCAAACAGACGTGCGTTGCGCCCGCGGCAGTCACGGTCCAAACAAATGTCCAGCCGTTGGCATGAAACATCGGCAGCGTCCAGAGATATCGATCCGCGCACGACATGTGTTCGTGCACCAGTGTCCCGACAGAATTCATGTACGCATTGCGATGCGTGATCGTTACGCCTTTGGGTCGCGAGGTAGTGCCGCTGGTGTAATTGATCGTCAGCAGATCGCTTTCCTTAATTTCCGGCCGGATGAATTCGCTCGCGGCTTGCTTCAACAACTCTTCATAATCGAGCCAACCGTCCCGGGCTCGATCGAGCGCGACGAATCGCTCGACCGCCGGCAATTGCGCGCGAACGCCATCGATGGCATCAAGGTAATCCGAATGAGCACAGACGATCTTCGCACCACTGTGATTGATAAGATAGACGAAGTCTTCCGCAGTCAGGCGATAATTAATCGGCACCAGCACCGCGCCAATCTGCGGCACGGCATAAAACGATTCGAGTTGCGCGTGAGTGTTCGGCGCGATGTAGGCGACCCGATCGCCCTGCATTACGCCGAAGCCTTGCAGAATCGTCGACCAGCGATCGCACCGATCGAAAAATTGTTCGTAGCTCAGCCGCAGCTCGCCGTCGACGACAGCTTCACGGTCGCCATAGAGCTTGCGCGCACGGCGCGCAAAGTCGATTGGTGTCAGCGGCGTTTCCATTCTTGATTTTCCGGATCCGAAAACTGATGATTTGGAAATCAACGCGCTGCCGGTTCACGCAACTTCTTCGCGATCAGCGGCACGATCTTTCGCGGCACATCGATCGCCGCTTTGATATGCCGAGCATGCGTGAAGTGTCCGGCCACGTAAATTCCGCGCACGCTCGTTTCGAATGTTTCCGGATCATAGACGGGAACTTCGGTAAGTTTGCCCGGCTCGGTCTTCACGCCGAGTTTTTTCAAGAGAGTTAGGTCGGCATCGCTGCCAACGAGCACGAACACAACGTCATTCGGAATCGTCTTCGATTCGCCTGCGTCAGTAGTCAACCGCACCGACTCGTCCGTGATCTCATCAATTTGTTTGTAGAGAATCACGCGCAGGCGGCCTTCGGCGATCTCGCGCTCGAGCGGCGAACGCACCCAATGCTTCATCGCGCCCGCTTTCGGATCGCGGTTCTCCCAATCTTCGCGCCAAATCGCCATGGTTGTGTGCGCGCCTTCTTCTGAAAGGAACAGCGCAGCTTCGGCGGCACTGTTGCCGCCGCCCACAACCAGCGCTTCTTTCCGGACATATGGATAAGGCTCAACGAAACGATGATGAACCTTCGGCAGGTCTTCGCCGGGAATGTTCAGACGCCGCGGGTATTCCATCGCGCCAATCGCGAACAGAATGGTGCGAGCATGATAAGTATTCTCGCGCTGCTTGCCATGAAAGCTGCGGCAGCGCGTGCGCACGGTGAAACCTTTTTCGTAATCGCCGGCGGCATCGATCACTTCTTCACCCGTGCTTATTCGTAAATCATGATCAAGGACGAAATGGATGTAATGAGATAAGAGTTCTTCGCGCGTCGGCTTTTCACGAATTGGTTTCAGTAAGCCGTCACGCATTTCCAATTCATTCGGCGTCGAGAACATCGTGCGTCCGACGGGATATTGACGAATCGTGTTGGCAATCGTTCCCTTCTCGATCACGACATATGACAGACCTTCGCGCGCGGCCGCATCCGCAGCGGAGAGACCCGCCGGGCCGGCGCCGATGATTAGGAGATCGAGTGTCTGCATGTCCGCGATGTGCCAGAACTTTTCTCTGAGCGTTTGCGGCTTTGCCGCCTGATGTGCGGAAAGGCTTTGCCTTTCCGCACACCCAAATTTTATGTACAGACTTCGCGGCGAGGCTACGCCTCGCCGCGCATACTTAATGGATTACTTCTCGGAAGGCCACAGGCCTTCCGCACATCAGGCGGCAAAGCCGCAACGCTTTCTAAAACTCCAACACTCCTCGCGCCACGACCACCGATGCCCCACCAACCCGCACCTCTTCAACTTTTCCCGGTGCGCCTTTTACTTCCAGTTCAATTCTACTGGGACGATTGATGAAATCGCCTTGCTCAATCACGAACTTGTAAACACCGTCCAACGGATCGACTCGCGACGCATCGTGATAAACCAGGTAACCTCCCAAAGGCCCCGCGGCGCTGCCCGTTGCCGGATCCTCGCCAATATTCATGCCGACAAAAAATCGCGCGTGCGCGCGTGCGGCGCCGACTTCTATCGTCTCGCGCGCGAACGCATAACATCCGGTTCCGCCACGAAGGACTTCGCTGCGCTCGAAAATTTCGTCGAGCAGATTTTGATTCGGCCGGCAGTTGCCGAGGTCAGCCAGCGATCGAATCGGCACCAGCAACATTGTGTTGCCGGTCGAGACGGCTTGAATCGGCAGACTCTCGTCGAGATCTTCGCGCGACAAGCCAAGCGCTCTCGCGATGTCTACTTGCTCGTGGCCGTCTTCGATCTCGGCACGAATTTCGAACTTGCCTTGCGTCATCACGACGCGCACCGGCTCACCGAGTTTGAATTCAATATCGACCGGAAGCACACCGATGCCAACTTCATGTTTGATGTGAACCCAGCCGTCGCCACCTTCGGGCGGCGGCACCACGCCTTCGCGCGCGAGGCAATTCCATGTGCCGGCAATCGGATGACCGGCGAATGGAAGTTCGCTGCTCGGCGTGAAGATTCGCAAGCGACGCAGCGTATCTTCTTTTTTGGAAGGCACGACGAAAACGGTTTCAGACAGATTCATCTCGCGCGCGATCTGCTGCATCTGCTCGTCGGTGATTCCTTCGGCTTCCGGAAAAACCGCCAGCGGATTGCCGGCGAACGCGCGATCCGTGAATACATCGAGTTGAATGAATTTGTAATTAGGCATAACGAACCTCCGAGTGCGTGTCAGAAGCCCGAGCGTGAGCGAGGGCTAGGTTGCCCTCCCTAACGGTCGGGCTTCTGACACATTCCCTTCAAAGCGCTCGGCACCAACGCGCGACTTCATCCATCACATCTTCATAAACCTGCTGCTGCGATGCGACAGATTTCGGAACTTTGAATGAATGGTCGCCGGATTCGATGACATAGAGCTCAGCCTTTAACCGATGCTTCTTGATAATCGCGCGGATTTCATCTTCACTTCCAAACGCATCGCGCGAGCCCTGCACGAATAGCATTGGCGCTTTAATCTTCGGCAAGTGTTCGTCGCGCAATTTGTCCGGCCGGCCCGGCGGATGCAGTGGATAACCGAGAAAGACCAAGCCGTCGATTCCTTCGGAGTGTTCGGCCGCGACCTGTGAAGCGATGCGTCCGCCCATCGATTTGCCGCCGATTACCAATTTGTTGCCTTTGAGCTTTTTGTTCTTGATGGCGGCGTCGATTACTGCTTGATAGCAGGCTTCCAACTTCGCTTTCGGATCGGGCACGCTCTTTCGTTTCTCTTTGTAAATAAAGTTGAAAGTCATCGCGTCCAATCCGCGCGCCGCGAATCCGCTTGCTGCCATGCGCATGAAACCGCTCATCTGATCCGCGCCCGCGCCATGACCCAGAACGATCGTCACTCGCGCGCGATTCTTCTTCGCCGCCGAATACAGCATCGCGGTTACCGATTCAGATTCGTTAACCGCAATCGTCAGCTTTTCCGCTTCCGCCATGCTTCATACTCCGAATTGCCGCAGGTGATGATCGCAGTGCAGATAGCCCCAGCGCATCCAGTCTCGCTCAGCCATTTCTGCGAACAGCGGATGCCGGCTCCACTTGAAATCTCTCTGCGCGCTCGTTACGCGCTCAATCATCGATGCGAGATCGTCGAGGTCACGTTTGAAATCTTCCGGCGGCGTTCCGCCTCGTTCCTGATCGTTCTCAGCCATCGTCGGAACGCCGTGGGGCCACTTGAGCGGCGCGTACAAAGCAATCCATCGCACGATGGTCCGTGTCAGGAAATTACTTTTGTCGCCACTAACGCTTCGCTGTCCAATCGCCGTCTTGAATGAATCATTGAGATGACAAATCATCTGATGCGGCGTCATCTTGCCCCAACGGCGTTGGCTGTCGGGCTGAACTTGTCGCAGCCGATTCAACAAAAGCTGCTTGTCCGCTTCGTTACCGAGTGTTTTCATATTTGGTAAATCCGGGGCACGCGGCCGCTGATGCCACAGGTTATTTCGTACGAGATGGTTCCGGCAAGTTCACCGAGGTCCTCTGCGGTAATTGATAGTTCTTTATCACGGCCGAGAAGAATCACTTCATCGTCAACCGAAACTCCGTCGACGTCGGTGACATCTATTAGAGTTAAGTCCATCGATACGCGCCCAACCACGGGCGCAAATTGTCCCCGAAGGATCACACGCCCACGGTTTGATAGCGCCCGCCGGTAACCATCGTCGTACCCAATCGGAATCGTCGCAATCAGCGAGTCGCGCTTTGTCTCAAAGGTGCAACCATAGCCCAGCTTTTCGCCTTTGGGAACCTGCTTTAAAAGCATGATGCGCGAATGCAAAGACATCACCTCCTTCAACCGCGGCGTGATGATATCGGCCGGAAAAACGTCGCGGATGAAACCGTAGAGAGAGCCGCCCGGACGCACGAGGTTATCCGCAGCGCGGCGCTTTGCAAATGTCGCCGCCGAGTTGGCGGCATGAATGAACGTTGGATGAAATCCTCGTTCACGAAAGATCGCGACAGCTTGATCGAACTTGCTCAATTGTTCGTCAGTGAACTCATGTTTCGATTCGTCATCGGCTGCGGCCAGGTGCGTCATCAGCCCGTCGACGCGAATATTTTGAAAACGAGTTAAGGCATCACAAAACTCCGAGATTTCATCAGCACGAACTCCCAAGCGCCCCATACCGGTATCGATCTTCACATGAACATCGACGACGGTGTTCGCTTCTCGCGCGGCTCGATCGAGCGATTCGATCATGTCGAGCCGGTAAACCACAGGAGTCAGTTGGTGATGCAACAGCGCCGGCTCTCGTCCCGACCAAAAACCGCCGAGACACAGAATCGGCCGCGTAAATCCCGCGTTTCGCAGCTCAATTCCCTCTTCCGGCAACGCGACGCCGAACCAATCAACGCCCTCGCTTTCCAACTTGCGCGCGCATTCAATTGCGCCATGGCCGTACGCATTCGCTTTCACCGCGGCGAGGATCTTCGCTTCATCGCCGACGTGATTTCGAATCACGCGAAGGTTGTGAGCGAGCGCGGCTAGGTCGATTTCGGCCCAGGTTGGCCGGCCGGTGATTTCGTTAGGCTTCATCGGAATGCGATACAGTCAATCACAGATCGTGACACCCTCAAAGTGCGGCTCTGCCGCAGCACAGTGCGGAAAGGCTCTGCCTTTCCGTGAAGCCTTCTCTTCCATCTTTTGTCGCGAGGCTCAGCCTCGCCGAGATCGCTGATTAGGAACTTGACGGAAAGCCATAGGCTTTCCGCACTGTGCTGTGGCAAAGCCACAATGCAATCCAGCGCGGCCTGACTTTTATCTGCGTAATCTGTGGATTGATTCTAGAAGCCGTCATCACCCCGATTGATTCGCGGTGAACCTTTCGATCGATCGAACCGCGCGAGGTAGGCGCCCAGGGCTTCACGATCGAGATCGGCGAACTTCGCGAATTGATTTACGAAGGCGAGATAGACTGTGTCGGTGGGACCGTTGCGCTGCTTCGCCACGATCAGCTCGGCGATGTTCTTGTTCTCTTCGGTCTTGTTGTATTGCTCTTCGCGATAGATAAACGCAACCACGTCGGCGTCCTGCTCGATCGCGCCCGACTCGCGCAGGTCGGCGAGTTGCGGCCGGTGATCGGTGCGATTCTCAGGCGCGCGCGATAATTGCGACAGAGCGACCATCGGAATATCTAGTTCCTTCGCGAGCGCTTTCAGTTCGCGCGAGATTTGCGAAACTTCCTGCTGCCGCGATTCGAAACGTCCCGATGAGCCGGACATCAACTGAAGGTAATCGACAACAATCAGATCGAGTTGCTTTTGCTCGGTCGCCAGGCGTCGCGCTTTGGCTCGCATCTCCAAAACCGAGATCGCGGCCGTATCGTCGATGAAGATGCGCGCGTCAGCCAAACGCCCGAGTGCCTTTCCCAGCCGCGTCCATTCTTCATTCGACAAATAGCCGCTGCGAAACTTTTGCGCATCCACATGAGCCTCTGAGCAGAGCATGCGCATCGCTAACGCTTCGGCCGACATCTCCAGCGAGAAGATGCCGACGACCGCGTTGCTTTCGATCGCCGCATGCTGTGCGAGTGTCAAAGCCAGACTCGTCTTGCCCATCGAAGGCCGCGCCGCAATGACGACCAGGTCTTGTTTTTGCAGACCTGAAGTCAGCGAATCCAAACCTCTAAAGCCCGTGGGCACGCCGGTTACGACCAGGTCGCGATGCTCGACGGCCTCCGCCTTTTCCAACACGCGCTCGGCCGGATGCTTGATGTGCTCAAAGCCCTGGCGAATGCGTTCATCAGCCAGAGCGAAGATCGCGTGCTCTGCGTGATCGAGAATATTTTGCGGCTCGTCCTCTTCTTCGAGAGCTTCAGCAGTAATCTTTTCCGCCGTTTTAACGAGTTGGCGGAGCAGAGATTTGCCCCGCACAACCTTGGCGAACTGCACAATGCTCGTGACGTGCGGTAGACCGTTGGTGAGATTGGTCAAGAATAGAATGCCGCCGGATTGATCGAGCGCGTTATCCCGGCGCAATTCTTCGGCGATCAAAATCGGATTGATTTCCGATCCGCGCTCGAACAGCGAAATCATCGCGATGAAGATCCGCCGATGAGATGGAACATAGAAGTCGCTCGGCTTCAAAAGCTCGACTGCCTGTGCGATTAGCGAGTTGTCGAGAATGATTGCGCCGAGAATTGCCCGTTCAGTGTCGGGACTGCTGGGAAGCGGTCGCTCAAGAATCGGATCGCGAATCGGTTCAGGTGTTGCCATTGACGAAGAACGAGAGCGGAAATAACAAAATGGATAAGTGCGAGAGCGAAATATACTACACGCTTGAGATAACTAGATAACAGATCGACCATGATCTTGTTATATCTCGCTTCGACTTGAGTTGAGCGAGCAATTCAAACTCAGTGAAGGCAGAGATAAGCTCGCGAAGCGGTGACAGGTTGTTGAACTCTTCTGTCGCCCGCTTCGCGGGCTCGGATTTTCTTGCTAACTGATCCCAGGGTTGCACTCGCTTCGCTCGCTTACCCTGGGCTAAATTCTGCCGCCGCTACGCGGCCCGGTTTTGAAAAACACGAATGCGGCTTTGCCGCCGCACAGTGCGGAAAGCCTGCGGCTTTCCGCTAAGCCCGCTCAAAACAACAGCGGCGAGGCTAAGCCTCGCCGCGTGATTGAATCCAATAGAACGTCGCCGGGTAAGGCACAGCCGCGGTCAGCTTAACTAACCATTCCCGCGCTCGTGATCCGTCTCTTCAACCTGCTCTTCAACCTGCTCTTCAACCTGACTCGAGCTTTCTGGCGTTTCCGCTTCGCCTTGCAACGCTTCCACATTAACCTCGACGCCGCCTTCACCCAACACGCTGACCGGCAATTCGACTGTGACTTCGCGATGCAGGCGCACCGGGACAGAGTAGTTGCCAAAGCGTTTGATCGGTTCACGCAAAACAATCTTGCGGCGATCGATTTCGTAGCCTTGCGCTTCCAGCTCGTGAGCGATATCCATCGACGTGACTGAACCGTAAAGGACGCCCGCTTCGCCCACTTTTCTTTCGAACTTCAACGTCAGTTTCGCTAGTTGACTCGCTTGCAGCTCCGCGGTCGAACGCTCTTTCGCCTCGCGTTTTGCCAAAGCGGCGCGCTCCCCTTCGATTTGGCGAACGTTGTTGGCTGTGGCTTCGACGGCGAGTTTGCGCGGCAACAGGTAGTTGCGCGCATAGCCGGCTTTCACGCGGACGATTTCGCCGCGCGCGCCCAGATTATCGATGTCTTCGCGTAAAAGAACTTGTGTATGTGCCATATTATTGAACCTCATCTTTGTCTCAGAAGCCCCGATCGTTAGGGAGGGCAATTCTCGGGAAAGTTGCCCTCACTCACGCTCGGGCTTCTGACACGGATAATCAATCAGCCGCGTAAGGCAGCAAAGCGATGTTGCGCGCGCGCTTGATGGCTTCGGCGAGCATGCGTTGATGGGCCGCGCAAACGCCCGAAATGCGCCGGGGCAGAATCTTTCCGCGCTCAGGCACATAAGATTGCAGCAGCTTCACGTCTTTGAAATCGATCAAGTCAACCTTCTCGATGCAGAAGCGGCAAATCTTGCGGCGCTGCATCCGGCGCGGGCCGCGCGGCATCGTTCGATCGTATTGCTCAAAACCAAGATCGCGATCTTCGTAATTTGATGACATAAGTCTTCCCTTCTTAGCTCGCTAACTCTTCGTCAGATCCAAAATCAACCACGGCTTTCTTGGCCTTGCCGCTGCCGGGCTGTTTGGCCGCTTTGCGCGCGCGTCGATCTTTCAACTTATCCGCGCGCCGGCGGGCCTCGTCGACGCGAATCGTCATATAACGAAGAATCTGATCGTTGACGCGCATGCGACGCTCGACCTCGGCAATTTCAGCGCCGGATCCTTCGACCTCGAGCAGCACGTACGTGCCGTTCTTTTTGTGATTGATCTCATAGGCCATCTGTCGCTTGCCCATCATCTCAGTTTTGGTGATGCTGCCGCCCTGGCCGGTGATAATTTTCTGCACACCTTCGCTGAGCTTCATCACTTCATCATCAGCCACATCGGGATCGACGATGAAAATCAATTCGTAAATTCTCTTTTCCGCCAAGTCTCTACCTCCTAGTTGTACAGCGACATCGCTTTTCTGATGCCATCTCGCAAGACCGATCGCAGCGCTTCCGCTCCACGATCCAGGACTTCGTTCAATGTTTCCTTCTCAGCATTCGAAAAGTCGCTGAGCACGAATCTCTTTGCGTCGCTCAACGGATGTTCAGGTTGAATACCAATCCGCAAGCGCGTGAATTCGTTTGTTCCAAGCGCGCCGATAATCGATTTCAAACCGTTGTGACCACCCGCGCTGCCGCGCTCGCGCAAGCGAATGGTCGCAAACGGCAATGCGAGATCGTCGCTGATTACGATTAACGAGCTCGCGTCCGTCTCGTATTTCGAAGTCAAACAACTAATCGCTTCGCCGCTGAGATTCATGAACGTCTGCGGCTTGACGAGCAACACGCGCTCTCCCTCGATCAATGTATTGCCGACGAGCGCCTGACATTCTTTGCGCTTCACGCTCGCACCGGCTGCCGCAGCCAACTTGTCAATCAACATGAATCCCAGGTTGTGGCGCGTGGCCGCGTATTCCGATCCGGGATTTCCAAGGCCAACGATCAGGTACATTGCCGATTGTCGATTGCCAATTGCCGATTGAAACGACTCGGCAATAGAGCGCATTCTTTGCAACAAAGCCAATCGGCAATGTCGCTACTCTGCTTCGCCGCCTTCGCCTTCTTCTTCCTTCTTGCCCTTGCCGATGACTTCGGGTTCGGCAGGCACTTCGCCTTCGACCGCCACTACCGCAACCGGCTCTTCCTTGACCACGCCGATAGTCGCGATCACGGTGTCCGCGTCGGCCAGAATCTCTACGCCTTCGCTGGTCGGAATATCCGATACGTGCAACACGTCGTGAACGCCAAGGTTCGAGACATCCACATCAAGGTGCTCGGGAATGTCTCGCGGCTCGCAGCGAATCTCGATTTCGCGGATGATCTGCTCCAGCACTCCCGCTTCTTCTCGCACGCCAATCGGCTCGCCAACCAGCCGTAGCGGCACCGTCGCTTCGATCTTTTCACCCTTCACCAGCCGTTTGAAATCCGCGTGAACCAGGCGCGATCTAACCGGATCGATCTGCCGATCCGCGAACATCACTTCAGTCGCTTCGACCCCGTCCACATCAACCGTAAAGATCGTGTTGCGGCCCGTATCGGATCGCAGGATCGCCGCCAGCTCGCGAAGTGGCACTAAAGCGGCAACTGTCTCGGCGCCGCCGCCATAAATAGTTACGGGCACCTGACCCTGTTGCCGCGAGCGGCGCGCATCGTTCTTTCCACGACCTTCGCGCTTGGTGGCGCGCACAGTGATATCTTTCTTCTCTGCCATGATGCTCTCCTAACCACGACGCAATCGTTTAGCGTCGGCGTAACGGCCGATCGGGCGGGCAGTAGCCCGCCTCTAAACGGTGCGATTCAAATTGTTTTGCTGAAAGCTGACTGCTGATTGCTGCCGGCCGTAAATCGACGGCTTAGCTTCCAGTTTTTGCCCTTCGCTAGACGAAGAGCGAAGAGACGCTGGTCTCTTCATGGATCGACTTGATCGCTTTCGCCAAAAGAGGCGCAATACTTAACACCTGAATATTTTGCAACTGCGCGGCTTTCGAGTTCAGCGGAATCGTGTTGGTCACGACGATCTGCTCAATGCCTGAACCCGCCAGGTGTTGTGCCGCACGTCCTGAGAGTACCGGATGCGTAAAGCAGGCGTCAACTCGCGCGGCGCCCGCGGCTTTCAAGGCCTGTGAAACCTTTGTCAGCGAACCGCCTGTGTCGCACATGTCGTCGACGATCAGACAATTTCGCCCTTCGACATCGCCGACCACGTTCATGACTTCAGCGACGTTGGGCTTGTCGCGTCGCTTATCGCAAAGGGCGAGTTCTGCATCAAGCCGTTTCGCATAAGCACGCGCGCGTTCGGCTCCGCCCGTGTCAGGCGCGACGACCGTCAGGTTCGGCAGCGGAGCTTCCTGGTAATACCTCATGAAGACCGGCGCGGCGTACAAGTGGTCCACCGGAATATCAAAGAACCCCTGGATTTGCGGCGCATGCAAATCCATAGTCAGGATTCGTTCAGCACCGGCGGTCGTTAACAAATTCGCGACGAGTTTTGCCGAGATCGGCACGCGCGGCCGATCCTTCTTATCAGCGCGGCCGTAACCGTAATACGGCAGCACCGCGGTGATGCGCGCCGACGATGAACGACGAAACGCGTCGAGCATCACCAGCAACTCCATCAAATAAGTATCCGTAGGCGGGCAAGTCGGCTGCACAATGAAAACATCAGCGCCGCGCACGTTCTCTTCAACTTGAAAATTGAATTCGCCGTCCGAGAAGCGCGCCGTTGTTGCTTTGCCCAAATCGCAGGACAGCTCACGACAGATTTCGTCAGCCAGGCCGCGGTGCGCAGTACCGGAAAAAACTTTTATGCCGCCGGTGGTTCCCATTTAATCAGTGATGAGTGATGAGTGATGAGTCATGAGTGATGAGTAAGTGATCGCTAATCACGCATCACTCATTACTCATCACTAAAATTTGGCTGGGGCGGAAGGATTCGAACCTACGAATGCCGGATCCAAAGACCGGTGCCTTACCACTTGGCGACGCCCCAGCAAGAGCGCCAGCATACTGCCGGCTGTCGTTTCAGAAGCCCGACCGTTAGGGAGGGCTGGAATCGTTAGCGAGCCCTTGCTTACGCGCGGGCTTCTGACACCATGGTATCGCCGCTTCGTATTCGCTGCGACCAACCGTTTTACAAGGAAAGACGCGCCAACCAGTTTCGAGTTCGATCGCCTGAATGGCGCGTCGTTGCGCTTCCTCGCTATCTAAAATCCCAAACACCGCCGAGCCGCTTCCTGCCAGCGTCGCGCTGACCGCGCCCGCTTTCAGCAATGCCGCCTTTGCTCTTTTAATCTCCGGTTCGAGCGCAAACGCGACCGTCTCGAAATCGTTGTGGAGAGATGCAAAGCTTGAAATGTCAAAAAACTCTTTCGCGTTAGAACTTGAAAGAATAGTTTCGTCAACTTTTGATGTCAAGGAACGTCCATCCAGAGCCTTGTAAGAATCCGCGGTGTTGATGTTCGCGTTTGGTTTGATGATGAGCAGGAAAGTTTCGGGCGCATCAAAAAGTGTTTCGATCTTATTGCCAATGCCTCGGCCGCGCGCCGTTCCACCGAAAAAGAAGAATGGAACGTCAGCGCCGAGCGCGGTCGCGATACTGATCAGATCGTCTGTCGTTGCCGGTAACTCCCAGAGCTGAGTCAACCCGATCAGCGTCATCGCGGCATCGGATGATCCGCCGCCTAATCCCGCCTGCACCGGAATTCTCTTTTGCAGATGAATTCGTGCTCCGTGCTTCGGAGAGAATCGATCGCCCAAGGCCCTGGCCGCGCGAGTCACCAGATTCGTGTCTCCCATCCACAACGACAGATCGTCGCATGAAACCACGATCGCGGAATCATCAGTAGCTGTGAATTTGATGGTGTCGTGCAGGCTAACTGTCTGAAAAATCGTGTCGAGTTCGTGATAGCCGTCGGCGCGCCTGCCGAGCACGCGCAGGCTCGGATTGATTTTGGCAAATGCCTGGAGTGTGATTGCTCTTGATCCCAATTGTTTAGAGGCGGGCTACTGCCCGCCACTGTCCGCAGTTACGATGGGGGGCGGTAGCCCGCCTCTAAACGCCGATTCCTGACCTTTCCATCAAGGCAATCGCCTCGCGGTTTGCGTCTTCAATCACCATTGCCTCGTTGAGCGTCATCAGCTTGCGCTCGCGCATCACAATCTGCCCGTCGATGACGCTGACGCGAACGTCGGATGCGTTCGCCGAGTACACCAACGCCGAAATAGCTTCGGTCGCGGGTGTTGAGTGCGATTCATTGAGATCCACAACAATCACGTCTGCGCGTTTGCCGACTTCAATCGAACCAATCTCGTTTTCAAGCCCCAGCGCGCGCGCGCCATCGATCGTGGCCATTCGCAACGCTCGCCCCGCCGGAAGAACCTCCGGTCCATGAAGAGCTTTCTGGAGCAGCGCTGCTGTGCGCATTTCAGTAAACATATCGAGCCGGTTGTTGCACGCCGCGCCGTCTGCGCCGAGCGAAACCGGAATGCCCCGGGCCAACATCTCGGTGACACGGGCAATCCCAGATCCAAGTTTCAGATTTGAAGATGGACAATGCGCGACGTTTGTCTTCGTGCTCGCCAACGTTTCCATCTCGGCGTTGTCCAGATGAATGCAATGAGCGAGTACGACGTGCGCTCCGACTAGCCCAAGCGAATTCAGGTAATCGATGTTGCGTTCGCCGGTGTCGCGCTCAACAATCTCGCATTCATTTCGGTTCTCGGATGCGTGAGTGTGAACGATAACGCCGTACTGCTTCGCGAGTTGGGAAACCTCACTCAGCAACTCGCGCGTGCAACTGATCGCAAACCGCGGCGCAAAACAACAACGAATGCGGCCGTTTCCCTGGCCGTTCCACTTTTCGATCAGGGCAACTGATTCATCAATCGAACGGCGCGTCTGTTCTTGAAGTTGCGGCGGGACATCATCGCCTTTGTCCATCATGCACTTGCCGACGGTGGCGCGAAATCCGGTCTCTTCGACTACGCGCAGAACCTCCTCCGTATGTCTCACCGTCTCCATCGTGAGCGCGCACGTCGTTCCACCTTTGATTAGTTCAGATATGCCGAGTTGGGCAGATGCGCGGATTGATTCCCGGGTGTGCGCCGCTTCCATCGGCCAAACTCTTTTTTTCAGCCAATCGATCAAAGCAAGATCATCGGCTGCGCCACGAAACAGAGTCTGGCAGAGATGAATGTGGGTCTGAACAAAGCCCGGCAGCACCGCACAGCCAGCCGCTTCGACAACTTCATCGACCCTGTCATCGATCTCGCCGCCGATTTCCGCGATCCGCCCATCACGAATCAACACGTCGCCGCGCACGATGGAGTTTTGCTGGTCCATCGTCACGACGCGTCCGCCTTTGATGAGAATCGATTTGGACATGGATTACTTGTCGCGCGGATTATGCGAGGATTATGGAAGACCTGTAAAGCGGAACGCTATTTCAGCCATTCGATATCGCCTTTGTGAAAATGCCGATGCCTTAAACGGGCTGAGCGTAACACCCACTTTGTTGGACTCACCTGTCTAGCTTCGAGTTTAGGCCAGCAAAATCGACCGCCGATAAGATAGAGGCCGTCATCGACGCTTTGAATTTCTCGTTTCGTGAAGACTGCTAAACCTTTGAGCCGATTTTCTCCGAAATCGAATCATAGATTGTGTCATACCACGGGATTCTAGCCTCGATTTCAGGAATCACTTCGGCTATTTCCTCATCGGTAAGGGATCGTTCGAGACAATCCTCCGCGACATATTGAATGTCTTCTATGGTGAGGGAATAAAACTTTTTCGAACTTCTCATACGACTATCTCAGGCTACAAATCGATTCGATCGATGCCAAGCAATTGCATTTTCATGAGGAAACAGGTTTTTCTCCACAGGGAGGAGCATACGAGTCTTCTTGTTCTCAAACATGCGGATCAAATTCACGTCGCAAATTTGAGCAAAATCGTCAGAAAGAAACCCGACTCGACTTGACACATCGATGATGAATCTCGGAGTGACGGATAACCATCCTGCATCGAACGCCCAATGGTGAATTCCGCACAAAGCAAGTCCGTTCCAGATATCATCCTTACCTTTGAAGTTATTGGGTACGATATGCGCGGCTTGAACCTCCCATGAGAGTGAATCCGGTGAAGAAAGTTTGAAAGCGCAGAAAGCGCACTTGCAGTCGTATGCCTCGATCACAGCCTGACGAAACGCTCGACTCCGAAAATAAGATGTACTTGAGCGCGTAACTAATCGCTTGTCGCGTGCCACGGGATCGTAGCTGTCTGGTCTCGGTGTGCTGACAAGTGTCTTGACTACCTTTTGAACTTCAAAAGAGCGCACGCCCAAATTTTCCTTATTGAGATCTTGTTTACCTTCCAACTTAAGAGCTTCATCGAAACCCTTTTCAGTCAGCATCCATTCGCGTTTACCGGAAAGCTTAAATGTAGCAGTCGGACGAGAAACTAAACCAAGTTTGGCAAGAGTATCAGCAGCACGAAAAAGCAATCTAAGCCAAAGGAGTGATTGGACGGTTCGGTTTTCCTTTCTATAAACTCGCTCAAGTGTTGCGGTTCTTTGTTGTTGGTTGAGAGTGAATTCGTCGGCGAGTTCGTTAACAATGTCTGTGCCCTTAGCGAATTCCTTTAATACGCCTCGGTGTCTAAGAAGTGCCTTTAGGACGCGAGTCTCAACAACCGCCTTGGGCGGCATCCGCAAATCCTCAAGCATTTGACCTTCATAACTCATCTGAGCCAATGCAAGACTTCTGGCATTCTAAGGGCCTCCGGAGCACGGACAGACAATCACCCTGAATGATCCGATCCCTCCATTGAGGTGCAAGGCGTACGGATGCGATCATCGCCTTAGTCACTGTTCCTTGGTTTCTTATCGTAAATTCCGATGCTGCAGCGCCGATTTGAATCCTACTTCTTATCCGCGCCTGCTGCCGCCGCCTTCTTCGGTTCAGTTGCTTCGATGACTTCTGCCGGCATCGGCATGCCCAACGCGCGCTTCACTTCGTTCTTGATTTTCTCAAGCACGAGCGGTTGATCCTTCAAAGTCTGTTTCGCGTTCTCGCGGCCCTGGCCCAGGCGCTCGCCTTTGTAAGAGAACCACGCACCGCTTTTTTCGACGACGCGATTGTTGGTCGCGAGATCGAGCAGATCGCCTTCGCGCGAAATTCCTTCGCCGTACATGATGTCGAACTCTGCCTCGCGGAACGGCGGCGCGACTTTGTTCTTGGCGACTTTCACTTTCGTGCGATTGCCGACGACTCGATCGCCGTCTTTGATCGCGCCGATGCGACGAATGTCGAGACGAAGTGTCGAATAGAATTTCAGCGCGCGGCCGCCGGTCGTTGTTTCCGGACTGCCGAACATCACGCCAATCTTTTCGCGAATCTGATTGATGAAGATAAAGCAGGTGTTCGACTGCGCCACGATCGCCGTCAGCTTGCGCAGCGCCTGCGACATCAGACGGGCCTGCAATCCCGGCAGCGAATCGCCCATCTCACCATCGAGTTCAGCGCGCGGCACCAGCGCCGCGACTGAATCAACCACAATCACATCGACGCCATTCGATCGCACGAGCGCTTCGGCAATTTCCAATGCCTGCTCGCCCGAATCGGGTTGCGAGATCAGCATGTCGTCGACATTCACGCCGAGCTTCCCCGCATAGTCTGCATCCATCGCGTGTTCCGCATCGATGTAGGCGGCCACCCCGCCGGCTTTTTGCGCTTCGGCGACAATGTGCAACGCCAGCGTGGTCTTGCCGGAACTTTCCGGCCCGTAAATTTCGCAGATGCGGCCGCGTGGCACGCCGCCGACGCCAATCGCGGCGTCCAACGACAGCGAAGTCGTGGAAATCGCCGGGATGTCGGAAATCTCACGATCGCCTAAGCGCATAATCGATCCTTTGCCAAAACGCTTTTCAATGTTGAGCAGCGCGGCTTCGATGGCGCGCGTGCGGTCTGCAATTCGGTCTTCAGGCATGATGGGTATCTCTTTCTTTTGCTCCTAGTTTGATCAAGTTGTGATTTCGTTCCTGCCACAGCTCAATGACCCGGTCGCTACCGCTGCCGGTACTGACACTGAGGCCGAGCATAACACAACTCGCGCGAGAATGGAACAGAGTTTCATAGGTGAAACGCGCGATTCTTATCAGAAAGACGAGTAAGGATACTCTAAGACAGCAAGTTGGTCGAGAAACTTTTAGGATGGCCGAGAAGTTATCAGATCGATACTCTTATCAGTAGTTGCAAGAATCAAATTACAGAACCGTTAACTCAGAAGTTGCCTGACAAACTGCCCTACGTTGGAGACCGCAACCGAGCCGGACGATGACTCTTCGATCACACTAACAAGCGCCGATCCCACCACCGCGGCGTCGGCGTAGCGCCAGACGTCATGCACGTGTTCCGGCTTTGAGATGCCGAAGCCCACCGCTACCGGCAAATCAGAATATCGACGCACCCGATCTACCAGCTTCTCAGCCTCTACGCTCAGCTGATCACACGCGCCCGTGATGCCGGCGCGTGACACGGCATAGATGAAACCGCTGGCCTGCGACGCGATCATCTTCAGCCGCTCGTCTGTTGACGTCGGCGCAACCAGAAAGATCATGTCGAGATCGTGAGAGCGCAGAATCGAAGCCAACTCGGCCGCTTCTTCGGGAACCAGATCGGTTACCAGCACGCCATCGACGCCGGCAGCCTTCGCTTCGCGCGCAAGCCTTTCAATTCCAAACTGCATCAACGGATTGAAATAGCTGAAGAGAATAATCGGCACGCCGGTTTCTTTGCGCGCCTCCGAAACGACCTGCAAAACGTCATCGATACCGAAACTGTGCCGCAACGCCCGCTCAGAGGCGCGTTGAATCACTGGCCCATCAGCCATCGGATCGCTAAACGGGATGCCGAGTTCAATCACGGTCGCACCCGTTCGAGCGAGTTCGATAATTAGCTCGCGTGTGGTTTTCAGATCGGGATCGCCGGCGGTGATGAAAGGAATGAAGCCTTTCTTGCCGTCGCGTTTGAGCGTTTCGAATGTTTTGGTGATTCGACTCAGGAAGATTTACCACAGAGGACACAGAGAATTTCTAGTGTTCCTCTGTGTCCTCTGTGGTTAATTTTTCTCGCACGCTGTCGATGTCTTTATCACCGCGCCCTGATAAATTAACGATTGCGATTTCATCGCTCTTCATTTCGCGCGTGACTTTCAAAGCGTGCGCAACCGCGTGGGCCGATTCGAGCGCCGGAATGATTCCTTCCAACTTCGACAGCATCTCAAATGCGTCAAGCGCTTCATCATCAGACACGGACGTGTATTCGACTCGACCTTCATCGTGAAGAAAAGCATGCTCGGGTCCGATCGATGGATAATCAAGTCCCGCCGAGATTGAGTGCGTCGTGGCAATTTGTCCCCGCTCATCCTGCAAAACGTAACTCATCGTCCCCTGCAAAACTCCCGGCCGGCCTCCACCGTTTGAATTGAATCGCGCTGCGTGCTCGCCCAATTGATTGCCCAGTCCGCCCGCTTCGACTCCAATCATCCGCACGTTTTCATCCGCCAGGAAGGGATGAAACAACCCGATTGAATTTGATCCGCCACCGACACAGGCGATCAAACAATCCGGCAGGCGCTTTTCTTTCTCAAGAATCTGTTCGCGTGCTTCGCGGCCAATCACGCTTTGAAAATCGCGCACCATCAAAGGATAAGGATGCGGGCCCAAGGCGCTGCCCAATAGATAATAAGTATCGGCAACATTGGTCACCCAGTCGCGCAACGCTTCGTTGATCGCATCTTTCAATGTGCGCGATCCGGCGTCCACCTCGCGCACTTCGGCGCCGAGCAACCGCATGCGAAAAACGTTCAGCGCCTGGCGTCGCATGTCCTCGGAACCCATGTACACGACGCATTCAAGTCCGAACAAGGCGCAAACCGTTGCAGTCGCGACGCCATGCTGACCAGCGCCGGTTTCGGCGATGATGCGGCGCTTGCCCATACGGCGCGCCAGCAGAATCTGTCCGAGCGTGTTGTTGATTTTGTGCGCGCCGGTATGCAGAAGATCTTCGCGCTTGAGATAGATACGCGCGCCGCCGCAGTGCTCGGTCAGACGCTTCGCGAAAAAAAGCGGCGTCGGACGTCCTGCGTAATCCCGCAATAACTGTCCGAGTTCCACATGAAAAGTTTGATCAGCGCGCGCAGCTTCGTATGCCGCCATCAATTCTTCCAGCGGCGCCATTAAAGTCTCAGGAACGAAGCGACCGCCGTAGCGACCCCAATGTCCCAGTGAATCAGGTTGTGTGACTGGTTTCATGGAATCGATGTTTAGACGGCGGACTTGTCCGCCGATTTCATCCATCAGCCGGACAAGTCCGGCTTCTAAACGTTATTCACAGCGGGCGGTGCCGCCTCTAAACGATTCAATCTTCTGTTTACGGATTCTTATTAATTTTATGGGTCGAACGCACGCGTCCCGGCGACTGCGAGCCGCGCGTGTCATCGGCGACGACGCGATTCTCGCGGCGATACATCGTCAAGCGATTGCTGTCGGTAGTTCCCTGCTCAGCATCTTCAGCGTGCGCGGGATTCCCGGTAAGCACGGCAACCTCATCGGCCGTCGTGTACTGACACCAATCGCCCGTGCCGCGCCGTCCGGGCTGCACGATCGTAACGTTCTTCTGAGAGACTGTGCGCTCGACTTCGTTGACGTCCTTTTGCAAATAAACATCGGCGATGCCAGACGTCATTCGATCCGTTCCCTGCTTGATATCCACATTATTTTCGTAATGAAGCAGCCGCTCGGCATCCGAGTAGCGCATGAATTCTGCGGTCGCGAAGGCCGGAACAACCACAGTAGAGTTCCCGGTCTTTTGCTTAGCTTGATACAGTGCGCTCTGCACGTGACCCCAACTCTCCATCTTCTTCTCTTCGCGGTAAAGCGTGATCGAATCGCCGCGCACGTAATTATCGTCCTGCCACATGCGCGCCGAGCCCGAATAAACTGCCCGGCCCGAATCGTGCTCGATTTCGGCGCGATCGCCGGAGATGTAAACCGGGCTCTTCACTTTGCGAAAAGGAGTCGCGCCGTTCGTCTGCTCCTGACTGTAATAAGTTGTCGCCACTTTGCCGCGACACACCGAAACATGCGTTGCGTTGTTCGAATCGATCTCGACCGCTTTCGTTCGCGCGCGCGAATCCCAAACCGTCGGATCGCCGCCGCGCAGACGAACCGTTTCGTCCGCCGCTGTGTAAGCTATCGCGTTGGCCGTCCCGTTGCGATCCAATTCATTGAACTTGGCATCGCCGGTGGCATCGATGCGATCTATATCCTGCGTCTCGCGTATGAACAAGGCCTTCATGTTTTGCGCGGTCATCGTCCGCGTGCCGCGCTTGTCGGTCGTTTGCCAGGGCTCAAGCACGGCTTTCGATCCGCCGTTCGCCGTGCAGTTCTTCGCGATGTTTCCACTTTCAAAAAAGTCACAGTCAAAGCGCGACGCGGTCAGCGTCTTCTTGTCATTCTTCGGACTCTTCTGCACCGGCTCCACATACAACTCGGCGTTACCGATCGCTTCGGCTTTTTCCAGGTCCTTTCCAGTCATACGCCAGTTCATGCGAATGAAATCAGCAGTCAAACGCTTGCTGGCAGCGCGCGGATCGTTGGCGTGAGATTTCGGCGCGGACATCGTGGCGACGGATCGGCCGTCGGTGCGCATCTCTTTCAATAAGCTTTGATCGCCCTGCGCCTGAAAATCGAGCGTCAAACCGGTGCCGCCACTCAACTGCACATCCGAATCAGCGTTCAGAGTTTGCGCCCGCACGTCGCGCGCGCTATAGGCCTTAACCAGACGTTGATCGCTGTCCAGAAAGAAATCCATATCGACTGAGTGAGCTTCGGCGGCATGCCCCGGATCCATTGTGCGCAAATACGAGTTGCCGCGAACCTCGATCTTCTGAAGTTTCTTCTGGTCGGTGAGTTGCGCGGTCATCGTGTCGCCGCTCATCACGTCCTGCTCTTGTTCAGCGGTCGCGCCCCCGGAAAAGGTCAGGCGCATCGTCGACTGTTCGAACACGGCTTGCGCGGAATGAATGTTGACCGGCCGGGCGCGCGCGCCTTTCAAAGGCTTGGCATCTTTCTTTTTTGGATCGATGAATTGTTCGGGAGCCACGGTGATTGCAACGGCGCTGCGCAATTCGAGCCGCTTCTTTTCGTTATCGACCAGGGCGCCAGTCGATTGACCGGAAATGTTCCCGCGCTTAAACGTAACGGGGGATGACGTTTCCCCAACCTTCGTGTCCTGGTTGAACTGCAACGCGTCTGTCTTAACTTCTAAGGCATCGTCCGTTTCGATCTGGACGTTACCGTTGAATTGCAGCAGACCGGTCTTCTCGACATAGATCGATCGATCGGAGGTGATCTGATCCGGCTTGTCGCTCTTCGCGGGAAAGAACTGCAGATTGATCTGCTCTAACTCGTGATGGCCGTCGGCATAAGTCACATCGCGCGCGGCGCGCAGCCAAAGCGACAAGCGCCCGTCTTTCGTAATCTTTCTTTCATAACCGTTGATGATTCCGGTGATTTCGGTAGACAACTGCGCGGGGTTCTTTGCCAGCCGGAACCCGGTGTTGTTGCGCATCTTGTAGTAAGACACGCCGACGAAGATCGTGCCCGCGACAAACAGAAACACCGCCAGAAACCGCGCAATCGCCGGTACGCGCGCGCGCAAATCAACCGCGGTGATTCTTTTTTTTCGCGTTACTGCCTGCATTACAAACTACCAACTGTTTAGAGGCGGGCTACTGCCCGCCTTCGACAATCGATATTCTCTCCCGTTTAGACGGCGGAATTGTCCGCCAAATCTTCTTGGCAGCCGGACAAATCCGGCTTCTAAACAATCAGCAGGCGGGCGGTAGCCCACCTCTAAACGATTCTAATTCTCAATTACTCGCAAATCGCGAACATTCAACTGCAATCGAATATCCCCCTGCCAACGATTCGCTTCGAATTCGTACGCCAGATCGATTCGCTGATTCGCTTGCGGAATCGCGTCACCTTCTTCGACTCCACGCCACCAAATCGCTTCCATGGGCCGATTGTCTGCGCCCGCGACTCGCAGCTTTAGATGCTGCTCCTTGATGATTTGCGGCTCGCTCATCACGCGAAATCCGCGCGTCAGAAAAACCGGCCGCGGATTTCCCGCGCCAAACGGTTCGAGCGCGCGCAGATCCTGTAAAAGCTGGAAGACTAAATCGTCTGTCGCGACTTCAGCATCGATTGAAAGCGCCGGCAGCAAATCATCTTCAGTCAAACACGACGCGGCGTGCTCGTTCAAGCGCCGCCGAAATTCTTCGATGCGCTCGCGCTTGATCGACAAACCAGCCGCATGCGAATGACCCCCGAATTTCTCGAGCAAGTCGCGACACGAAGTCAGCCCATCGAACAGATGATACGCCTCGATGCTGCGCGCCGAGCCGTGCCCGATGTCACCTTCGAGCGAGATCACCACGCATGGCCGATTAAGACGTTCCGCAATCTTTGACGCCGCGAGTCCGATCACTCCACGGTGCCAATTATCGCCGGCAATTACCGCCGCGTGGGTTTGTGATTCACGATCCACGCCGCCCTCAAACTCTTCGATCGCCCGGTTGAAAATTTCGCGCTGCGCTTCCATGCGTTCGCGATTGCGCGTGTCCAGATGTTCTGCCAGATGCCGCGCCTCTTCCTTGTCAGTCGCATTGAACAAATCGACCACGGCTTTCGCTGCGTCCATGCGGCCGGCAGCGTTAATTCGCGGACCGATGCGAAACCCAAGATCGTACGCAGTCATCTCGCCATCATCGCCACAACCGGCGATATCGATCAAAGCTCGCAATCCATAATTCACCGCGCGCGGCAAATCGGAAAGTCCGAGCGCGACGATCGCGCGATTCTCGCCGACGAGTTTCGCCACGTCTGCGACGGTGCCGATCGCAACCATCTTTAGAAAACCAGGAACTTGTTTTTCGCGATCGCGCTCCCGGAACAAAGCGTGAACCAACTTGAATGCAACCCCTACGCCCGCCAGGCTCTTATCCGGATAATCGCATCCATGTTGATTCGGATTCAGCACGGCCAGCGCCGGCGGCGCGCCTTCATCAGCATCCGGCAGGTGATGATCGGTGACGATGATGTCCAGTCCGTTGGCGCGGGCCCAATGCAGAGGCTCATGGGCGGTGATGCCGCAATCGACACTGACGACTAGTTTGTAGCCTTCGCTTGCGGCCTTTTCCAACGCTTCTTGTCGGATGCCGTAACCCTCTGTGAAACGATGCGGTACGTGATAACCGGTGGTTGCTCCTAACATCCTCAGCGCGCGCAACAACACCGCCGTGCCGGTCGTGCCGTCCACATCATAATCGCCGTAAATCAAAATTGGTTCTTGATTGTCGATGGCCTGCAGCACACGCTGTACTGCGTCGGACATTCCGCGCATTAAGTAAGGATCGTGAAGTTGTTCGAGCGACGGATTGAGAAAAGAGCGGGCCGACTCTTGATTGTCATGACCGCGCGCGATCAGCAGATCGGCCACAATCGGCGAGACACCAAGCGCCGCGGCTAGCTCTCGCGCTCGCGCGCGATCGGATTCCCGGACGATCCATTTCTTAGCTTGTCTTTTGAGAGCAGGCGCGGCGCTCATGCATGGAAGTTTACTTGTTGTGAGTCAGAACCGCGAGCGATAGCGGATCAAAGCGGTTGCCGAGTCCCAGTCGCGGCCGCCGGCACGAAAGGCCGGTGTCAGAAGCCCGACCATCAGGGAGGGCAACGTAACGAGAGTGGCCCTCCCTGATGGTCGGGCTTCTGACACACCTTACAACGCGCTCAATCGGCCACTGAACAACATAATTAGAATCGCGCCGCCGACCAGCAGGCGATAGCCGATGAATACGGCGGTCGTGTGCGTGCGCAGGAAACGAAGCAGAAACCAAATGGATGCGTAGCCGACGATTCCGGAAACGATCGTGCCGACTGCCAGGGTGGTGAGACTTCCCGAAGGCAATCTGTGAAGCGCTTCCTTTAATTCCAACAGGCCGCTAGCCGCTACTGCGGGTATGGAGAGTAGAAACGAAAACCGCGCCGCAGTTTCGCGTGTCTCGCCGACAAAGAGCCCAGCCATGATCGTCGACCCTGAGCGGCTCGATCCGGGAATCAGCGCAAGGCACTGCGCGAACCCAACCGCGAGCGCGTCGCCAATGCCCAGCATCTCCATGCCGCGCAACTTTTTGCCGACGGCTTCCGCGATCGCCAGCAGCACCGCGATCACGACCATCATCGTGGCGATCACCAATAGATTCTTCGTGAACGTTCCCTCGATCTGTTTCTTGAAAAGGAGGCCCACCACAGCGACGGGAATCGACCCAATCACGACCAACCATCCCAGCCATGCGTCGTGTGACAAGCGTGGTCCATTGGACCCGCGGCCACCACCGGTCAGCAGCGCCAGATGATCGCGAATGAAAGCGAGCGAGATATTCCAAATGTCGCGAGCAAAATAAAAAAAGACGGCGATCAGAGTGCCAAGTTGAATCACCGCGATTGATGAAGTCAGTTGTTCGGGCGTTAGCGCCAAATTCATTACTCGACTGGCGAGCACCAAATGCGCCGTCGAACTAATCGGAATGAATTCAGTGAGACCTTGAATGATGCCGAGCAGGATCGCCTGAAGCAAACTCATTTTTGATATTTGATTTTAGATTGCCGATCTGAGATGAAACTGAATCGAACGACGCAGTATCGCCTGCTCGATCGCAAATCGCAAATCTAAAATCAAAATTCACTATCACTCGCGAAACGAATTTCGCTCGGCGATCCAATCATAGATGGGAATTGGGAGCAGCATGCAGGCGCGCACGATCGTCGCCAGTTGCCAGGGGAAGGAATAACTCTTCTTTCGCTTTTCGATGGCCCAGACGATCTTCCGGATGGCGTCATCCAGTTCCATCAAGTAAGGCATGCGCTTACGGCCAGCGGTCAGTGGGGTTTTGATGAAGCCGGGGTGAATGACCGAGACGTCTACTCCGGTATGCATCAGATCGATCCGCAAACTCTCAAACAGCGCAGAGACTGCAGCTTTGCTCGCGCAATACGCAGCCGATTTTGGCAAGCCGCGATACGCAGCGAGACTCGATATCGCCACCAGGTGGCCGCCACCGCGCTTGATCATGTGTGGCGTCACAGCGGTGACGCTATTGACGACGCCCAACACATTGATGCGAATCAACTGGGCGACTTCTTTCTCGCAGAGATCAACCGCGTAGGTTGTGCCACCGACTCCCGCATTCGCGACGAGCAGATCGATGTAGCCAAACTGCCTGCGCAACTCGCACGCGGCGGCCTTCACTTGATCGGCGTGCGTCACGTCTGCGGGCAATGCCAACGCGCGTCCGCCGAATCCTTCGATCTCTTCAACTAACTCCTTGAGCAAATCACGGCGGCGTGCCAACAACCCAACCGACGCGCCACGTCGAGCCAATTCGATTCCCAGCGCGCGGCCGATTCCGGACGAGGCGCCGGTGATCAGTACAACTTTATTTGACCACTCCATAGGTTGAGGTTTCTTGCTTATGCTGCGGCGGCCGGTTTGAAAAGCGAGGCGCACTCAATCGATTGAGCTATCCGGCCAGTCGGAGTAACGGTCGTTACTGATGCCGGTTTGGCATCCGTTATTCAGAATACAATATCGACGGCGAGCTTGGCGACAGATTTTTCTGTCAAACGGAAAGAAAATTTCTTGCTAATCAGACCTGACAAAAAGTCAGGCATCGATCGACACAGACTATAGGCAGATAGAGTACTAAGTCCCTCTTGCATGCTTCGTTGCTAAGAGAAAATCAGACTGGAATCTCGCGAATTACGGGCACAATTACCGGACGTGCGCCGGTTTCTTTTTGAATGAATCGCTTCAGTTCGAGCCGTACATGCTCTTTCAGCATGGTCGGATCGTTAAAGGTTTGCGTTGATGCTCCCGCAATCGCGGCAGTGATCGCGAACTCTGCTTCTTTCACCAACGCGCGGTCGGCAGCGACCTGAGGTGAACCGTTGATGCTGTTGGATGGAAAGCCACGTACGCCCTGGGCGACGATTTGCGGTGGTGAATCAAGCTCGTTTTTGCGGCGATTGATCGTCAGAAACAGCGTCACGATTCCTTCGTAAGCCATCTTCTTCCGCTCGCGCACTGTGTCGTATTCAATCTCTTCAAATCCCGATTCGTCGATGAAGGTGCGTCTGATCTCGTGCTTGTCGACAATCGCCGCGCGCTCGCCATCCAGCTCGAGCACGTCGCCGTTCTCGATTAGCACAATGTTCTCTTCCGCATAGCCGACGTGGTTTTTTATGAATTCTTTGTGACGAAACAGCATGCGATATTCGCCATGAATCGGCACGACGAACTTCGGCCGAACGGCTTCAGTCATTATGCGAATGTCTTCCTGCGAAGCGTGGCCGCTCACGTGAATCAAGCGGCGCTTTTCTTCGATGATGTTTGCGCCACGCTTGTAGATAAAACCGATGAGCTTGGAGATCGCGCGTTCGTTGCCGGGAATGATGCGGGCCGAGAGCACAACCGTATCGCCTTCTTCGATAGTCAAGCCTTTGTAAACCTGCGTGGCCATCTGATAAAGAGCAGCGCGCGGCTCGGCCTGTGAACCAGTCACGAGAAAAACGATTTCGTTGTCGGCGAGATGTTTCGTTTCGTTGATGCTCACCAGCATGCCATCGTGAATGTCGAGATAACCAAGCCGCTCGCCAATCTCGACGTTCTTTTGCATGGATCGGCCCAGCACGCAAACTCTGCGATTGAACTGCTGCGCGACATCAAAAACAATTTGCAAGCGATGAATCGAAGAAGCGAACGCCGCGACGATGATGCGGCCGCGCGATTCCGCGAAGATCTCTTCAAAAGCCGGAATCACAGCGCGTTCGGATGGCGTACGGCCGGGCACGGTCGCATTCGTTGAGTCGGAAAGCAGCGCCAACACGCCTTCCTGCCCGTACCTGCGAAGAGTTCTAAGGTCTATTGGTTCGCCGATGACCGGTGTTTCGTCAACTTTATAATCGCCCGTGTGAATGATCGTACCGACGGGCGTTTTGATCGCGAGATGAAAGCAATCTACCAACGAGTGCGAGGCCCGAATGAATTCAATCGTGAATGATCCGATCGTGACGACGTCGCGAGGCTCAACCCGATGCAGCAGCACATCACCTAAGAGTCCGTGTTCCTCTAACTTGCTTTCAGCTAGTGCCAGCGTGAAGTGTGAAGCGTAAACCGGCACATTGATCTTTTTCAGGACATACGGGAGCGCGCCCAGGTGATCTTCATGGCCATGCGTGAGAATGACCGCCATGATGTCGTTGCGATATTGTTCGAGAATCTCGAAATCAGGAATGCAAACGTCGACGCCATAGACGCTCTCTTCGGGGAAACCCATGCCGGCGTCTAGCACCAGCATCTCGTCGCCGAACCGCATCAGAGTACAGTTCATCCCGAACTCGCCGATGCCGCCGAGGGGAATAATTTCGAGAACGTTAGCCACTAATGATTGTTTGCTCGACTCTCCAGAGGGACGTGAAAGTATAGCATGAGGATTGTGGCACGGGCGTCCCGCCCGTTGTAATTGCGCGATTCTTAAACCCGCGCCAAAGGCGCGAAATAAGGACAGACCGATCTTCATTCCGCGCCTTCAGCGCTAATCAAGCTCCCTTTCATATTTACCTGGGGCTTCGCCCCAGGCTCTTACATTCAGCGCCTTTTGGCGCTTATGATATCCAGTGTGATAACGCGGCTGATGTTGATTGGATTGTTCTTCCTCTCGTCATCCTTCTCTAATTTCGCCCAATCGCCCGAATTCAACGAACCCTGGAAAAATCCGAATGTCGCGTTGGCGATCGATCCTTTCGAAGGCAACGCGATCGATTGGGAGAAGCTCGCGACCGATAAGCGCGTCGTCGCGATCATCCATCGCGCAACTATCGGCGATCGCGTGGACAAGAAATACGCGGAACGAAAGATCGAAGCGAAGAAGCGTGGCTACAAGTGGGGCGCATATCACTACGGCAAGCCCGGCGATCCGATCAGGCAAGCGGACTTCTTTCTCGCAACCGTCAAACCTGAGCCAGACGATCTGATCGCGCTCGATTTGGAAAGCACGGATTTCGAAAAGCACATGAGCTTTGAAGAGGCGCGCGTCTTCATCAATCGCATCAAGGAAAAGACCGGACGCTACCCGCTCGTCTACGCCAACAATCTCGTCACCAAAGCGATCGCCGATCAAATTAGCGACGGCGATGTGTTAGCCAGGACACACCTCTGGTATGCGCGCTTCAAGCGAAGCGTTACCGACTTCCCTGCCGGCGCGTGGAAGACCTACACGCTTTGGCAATTCTCAAGCGAGATGAATTGCACGGAGGCGAATCGAGATGCTTGCCTCTACACAGTTCCGGGAACTGCGTACGATATGGACGTGGATGTTTACAACGGAACCATTGAAGAGTTGCGGAAGAAGTGGCCGTTCTGAGCAGTGTCAGAAGCCCGACCGTGAGGGAGGGCCATCGTTGGTCGTCAGTTACGACGAAGAAGAGCGACACGTGACACGTAGGTCGCCGCGTCTCACCGAAATCGGTTCAGACTGTTTTCCTTTAGCGTTCTTCGTTAAACTCCGCTCATGCCCGATCTGCTGGTTAATCTACTCAAGCTGCCGCCGCCTGAACCATCGCCGGATGGCGTCACGATTCGTCGCGCGCAGCCTTTCGAAATCACGCCGGTGCGCGAGTTCATCGAGAAGAATTTTTCTGTCTCCTGGGCGGATGAAATTTCGGTTGGCTTCGCCAATAAGCCCATAACGGTCTTCATCGCCACGCGCGATTGCCGCGTCATAGGCTTCGCTGGTTACGAATGCACGCGCAAAGCATTCTTTGGACCAACCGGTGTTGCTGAAACTGAGCGCGGGCGCGGCATCGGCAAAGCATTGTTGATGGCGGCGCTGTGGGGACTGCGCGAACTTGGTTATGTTTACGGCATCATTGGCGCGGCCGGGCCGGTTAAGTTTTATCAGGAAGCAGTCGGCGCAACCGTTATCCCCGAAAGCGAACCTGGCATCTATGTCGATCTATTAAGGAAGCAGTGAGCAGATCGAATCCTTCCATTAGCGAACTAGCGCGCGCATATTCCGCCGGCAAAAAGTTGGAGATTGGGACTCGTCTGCCTGGCCCAAAAGGCACTCGCGTGATGGGTGTCATGCGCGAGTTCAATCGCGATGCGCTCGGCTTTATCGAACGCATGCAGCGCGATTACGGCGATATGGTCTGGACGCGGTTCCTCTACGTGCCGGCGTTGTTCCTTTATCACCCCGACGAAATTGAATACGTGCTGACAACGAATGCGAAGAATTTTAGAAAAGCGTTGACGCTGCGCTCAAACTTTTTTCAGCGGCTGGTCGGGAATGGTTTATTGACGAGTGAGGGCGAAGAGTGGAAACGGCAGCGCCGCTTGTCGAACCCGGCATTTCATCGCGAGCGCGTGGCGACCTACGCGTCGACCATGGTCGATTACACCAAGCGCCTGATCTCATGTTGGCGCGAAGGCGAGAGGCACGACATGCATCGCGACATGATGCGCCTGACTCTTGAAATTGTCGTGCGCTGTTTGTTCAGCGCGGATGTTTCCCACGATGTCGATCATGTTGGCGCAATCTTGTCAGAGATGGTGAAGCCGTTTGCCTCACAAGCAACGCTGAAGTGGATCCTGAATAATCGTTTGCCGACCCCGGAGCATATTCGATTTCACCGGCTCGCCAGAAAAATTGATCACGTGGTATATCGCATCATTGCTGAACGCCGCGCGAGCGGAAAAGATGAAGGCGATCTGCTTTCGATGTTGCTGGCGGCACACGATGAAGACGGCAGCAGCATGAGCGACGAGCAACTGCGCGACGAGGTGATGACGTTGTTTCTCGCCGGCCATGAAACGACGGCGCTGACGCTCGCGTGGACCTGGTATTTGCTGGGCAAAAATCCGGAGGCAGAAAAGAAGTTTCACGCTGAAGTGGATGAAGTCCTCGGTGATCGCGACGCCACCTTCGCTGATTTACCTCGCCTCAAATTCACCGAACAGATCGTGAAAGAATCGATGCGGCTATATCCGCCGGCGTACGGCCTGGGCCGCGAAGCGATGAACGATTGCGAGGTTAGTGGCTATCCTGTGCCGGCGGGAACCCAGGTTTTCATGTTCCAGTGGGTGACGCATCGCGACGCGCGTTTCTTTGATGAACCACAAGAGTTCAAGCCTGAGCGCTGGACGGCTGAGTTCGAAGCACGACTTCCGAAGTATGCCTACTTCCCTTTCGGCGCCGGTCCGCGCGCTTGCATCGGCGCCTCGTTCGCGATGATGGAAATGATCATGGTGCTGGTGACGATCGCTAAGAAGTTTCGATTGGAACTCGTCCGGGATCATCCGGTGGAAGTTTTTCCGGCGATGTCTCTGCGGCCGAAGGATGGGGTGAAGGTTATTATCAAAACCCGATGACGGACATTTATTAGAAGTTAGTCAGCGATGATGATATTGTAGCGACATGGGTTTGGTGAACGGCAATTTGGTGCTCCGCAATGCGCGATTACCCGATCTCGATCCGGTTGATGTTGTCGCTTTGGTAGATTCCGGAGCAACTCACCTCTGCATACCCGAGCACATCCAAGTCCAGTTGCAATTGGAGACTATCGACAGGAAAGAAGTGACTTTGGCGGATGGAACAAAGAAGTTAGTCCCCTATGTTGGGCCGATCGAATTGCATTTCAAAAACCGGATTGGATTTGCCGGTGCGCTCGTGATGGGTGACCAAGTGCTCCTCGGCGCAATACCCATGGAAGACATGGACCTTATTATTGTTCCAAAAACGCGAACGATCGACATCAATCCAACCAGCCCAAATTTTGCCTCATCAATTGCGAAATAAGCTAGAAAGCAATCGCATTCACCACCAGCGCCCACTCTTCCAACGCAAACGTCTCGGCTCGTCGAAGCGGCGGGATCCCCGCGTCGCACAAAACGATGCTGGCGCCGCCACGTTTCTTCAGTAACTCCTGAATCGGTTCCGGCGCTTCGCGCAAATTGTTTAGGATTGTCTTTCGCGGATGAACAAAGCCGGCGCTGACGACTTTCCAGAAAAGCCTTTCGTCTTTCACCTCAGCCGCGATTTTCGGCCGCACGCGCAAATGCGCGACGGTGCTCCAGACTTTCGGCGCGGGACGAAAAGCCTGCGGCGAAACATCGAACAGCTTTTCGGTTTCGCAGTACGCTTCGACGAAAACAGATAAGTAACCGCGTTCGCTCGATCCCGGTTGGGCCATGATTCGATCGACGACTTCGCGCTGCAGCATCACGACCATATCGCCGATGCAACTTCGCTGTTCGATTAATCGTTGCAGGATCGCCGTGCCGATGTTGTAAGGAAGATTTGCTACGACACGAGCTGTTTGCGCCGGATTGATCGCTTCACAAAAATCGATCGTCAGCGCGTCGGCTTCGATCAATTTGAAGTTCGTGGATGCGGCGAATTGACCGCGAAGCCGAGGAGCGAGATCGCGATCGAATTCGATCGCAATCACCTGGCCTGCTTTTTTGATTAGTCCGGTGGTGAGTGCCCCGCGACCAGGTCCGATCTCGATCACCGTTTGATCGGATCGCGGATCAAACGCGTCGATTACTCTCTGCGCCACGCCGCGATCGATCAGAAAATTTTGGCCGAAACGACGTTTAGGAGTCGAAGGATGAGGGATGAAGGATGAAGGATGAAAGCCAGTTTCGGACCTGTCAGTATTGTCGGGGTGAATCTCTGACTGGTCTTTCTTCATCCTTCCGCCTTCGTCCTTCATCGTTGCTTTACGGGATAACCGGTGATTTCGACGTCGCGCCCGTGTTGTTTCACTTCAACGCGGTCGAGTTGTAGCGAGTCGGCAATTTTCTCAGCGCCAGCTCCGCCGATTGCCGAAGGCGCGTCCTGACCTCCGATAATCATCGGCGCGATGAAGAATGTGACCTTGTTCACGAATCCGGCTTCGAGCATCAAGGCGGCGAGAAACGGTCCGCCTTCGACCAGCACGCTCTGAATCGATCGCTTTCCCAATTGCTCGAGCACGCTGGCGAAATCGAGCGCTGACTCTTGCGCGATCACTTCGACGCCGCGTGATTGCAAGGCTGCTAGCTCATCCGCTTCCGGATCACCGCACGCGAAGATCAGCACTGGCCCAGCATCCGTTGTTTGCACTAACTGGGATTCCGGCGAGATGCGCAAATATTGTTCGATCACAACGCGCACCAATGGTCGCCGTCGTTTCTTTCCTGAGCGATCCGTCAAAAGCGGATCGTCTGCGCGAGCCGTCCGTCCACCAACCATGATCGCATCGTACCGATGACGCAGATCATGAACACGCGCGCGGGCCTCCTCGCCGGTGATCCAACGCGAGTCGCCGTTCACAGTCGCGACTTTGCCATCCAATGACACGGCCATTTTCAAATGAACGAAAGGCCGGCCGGTCCGCATGAAATGAATGTAGGCTTCGTTCAACGTACTGGCTTCGTCGGCCATCAAACCTGCGCGCACCTCGATTTTCGCTTCGCGTAAATGAGTAAAGCCGCGGCCGGAAACTTTTGGATTCGGATCTTCGATGGGAGAGACGACGCGTTTTATTCCCGCTTTGATCAGCGCATCGGTGCAGGGAGTCGTGCGGCCCTGATGAGCGTGCGGCTCAAGCGAAACATAGGCGGTCGCGCCGCGTGCTTTCTCGCCGGCTTGCTCGAGCGCGAGCGTCTCGGCGTGCTTCACTTCATCGAAAAGATAGAAGCCTTCGCCGACGATTTGTTGATTCGGATCGACAATCACAGTGCCGACGAGCGGTCCAGGGCTGACCTGGCCGACGCCGCGCGCGGCGAGATCAAGCGCGCGCTGCATCATCTGACGATCCAAATCGTTTTCGTTTTCCAAGGTTAATGGAGGCAATACCACCTGCGTCAGCAGGTGGGATCAAGATTCAACTGAGATTGATTGGTGATCCCATCCGCTGACGCGGATGGTACTGACCTCGCGTCAATTGAACAAGCTATTCACGTACTGCTCAGGATCGAACACGACGAGGTCGTCGACTTTCTCGCCAATCCCTGCGTAACGAATCGGCAGTCCTAACTCTTTCGCAATCGCGACTGCGATACCGCCCTTCGCAGTGCCATCAAGCTTTGTTAGCACGATGCCAGTCACACCGGCGACTCTCAGAAATTGCCGCGCTTGCTCTAAACCATTTTGTCCGGTAACGGCGTCAACGACGAGCAAAGTCTCGTGTGGCGCGCCATCGACTTCGCGGCCCGCGACGCGTTTCATCTTTTCCAACTCAGCCATCAAATTCGATTTGTTATGCAGGCGACCGGCAGTGTCGACGATCAGCACGTCCGAACCGCGCGCTTTCGCGGCTTTCATCGAATCGAACAAAACCGCTGCCGGATCGGTTCCCTGCTTTTGTTGAATCAAAGGCACTCCCGTTCGTTCTGCCCAAATTGCCAGCTGATCCGATGCGGCCGCGCGAAACGTATCGGCCGCGCAGATCAAAACGTCGTTGCCTTCAGCCTTGATTCGCTGCGCAAGTTTTCCAATCGTCGTGGTTTTGCCGACGCCATTCACGCCCACGATCATCATGACGTAGGGCGCGATGTTTTCGGGCACGCTGGTTTCAGAAGCGACGCCCTGACGCTCTGACGCTTGCAGAATGGAAAGCAGTTCTGACTTGATCGCTTGCTTCAGCTTTTCGATGTCGTCGATCTCTTTGCGACTAATGCCGCGACGTACTGTCTCGAGCACGTGCATCGTCGTCGGCACGCCGATGTCGGCGGCGATGAGCGCCTCTTCGAGTTCATCCAGGAGCGCTGCATCGATTTTCTTGCCGCCTGCAAAGACGCTGTCGATTCTGTCTGACAGCGACTCGCGCGTGGCCGCTACCGCGCGACGAAATCGCGCTGAAAATTCCTGTTCAAGTGCCGCTTCACGAGCTTGTAATTGCTCGATCGAAAGGTCGAGTCCAAGAACTGAGGTTTGCCATGGCGCGCTGGTCGAAGTTTCTATGGGCTCGACGGGCGTTTGCTGGGTTGGCTCGATCGGCTGCGGTGGTTCAACTGCTTCAAGTGTTTCGCGCGCGGGCGCTGGTCCCGGCTGAGTCAACCCCAGCGAGACAAACTCGTCCTTCTTTCTTCTCCAAAAAGCCATTACTACTCCTGATTAAAATGAATGCAGAAGAATTAACTTGGATTATAAGCAGAAGCGGCGCGTCGCTCAAAAACGATGCGCCGCCGATACGGAAGTGCTTACGCTGACCAGCAGTCTGTTAGCTCACTGCGATTAAAGAATCAGGTGTTGGTGAAGAAAGTACGGGAGGAATACTGCGAAGATCTGATTGATTCCGCATTGTCCGCGTCACGCCCGGACGAATCTTTCCGGCTTCGCAGGCGGCGATGAATGCGGCGACGACGCGCGCGTCGTAACGTGTGCCGATGAAACTCTTCAAACGCGTCAGCGCGGCTTCCAGATCCATCGCGCGCTGATAAGGCCGCTCAGTCGTCATCGCATCGAACGTGTCCGCGACTGAAACGATACGCGCCTGCATCGGCAGCTCGTCGCCTTTCAAACCTTGCGGATACCCCTGGCCGTTGATCATCTCGTGGTGCATGTACATGCCCGGCAGAAAGTCGCGCATCGCCGGAATCTGCGACATGATCTTGTAGCCCTTCTGCGGGTGGGTCTTCATGATCTCGAACTCTTCGTCGGTCAGCGCCGACGGCTTCTTCAGCACTCGATCGTCGATTCCGATTTTGCCAACATCGTGAAGCAGCGCGCTGATGCGAATCTTTTCGATCTCTTCATCCGACAGACCGAGAGCTTGAGCAGTTGCGACTGAGAAGCGAGACACGCGTTCCGAGTGGCCGCGCGTGTAAGGATCTTTTCCGTCGATTGCGGCGGCCAGCGCTTTCACTGTGCCCAGGAATAGTTCGTGATTCTCATGAGCCGAGCGTTGCAGGTCGCCAACGAACCGTTCGATCTGATCGGTCATCTGATTGAACGATGTGCCCAATTCACCTAACTCGGTTCGGCCGTAAATTTTTATCCTTTGAGAGAAATCTCCGGCGGCAATTCGTTGCGCACCGGCGGCGAGTTCGCTCACCGGCTGTGTCAACTTGTGCGCGAAATAAAACCCGAAAATCAATGCGAGCGCGGCGGCGAACAAACTCACGAACAATGTCTGATTGCGCATGTCCTGAACCGAAACCAACGCGGCGGCTTCGTCCTGAATTGCGATTACTCCCAACAACGAATTGCGGTCGAGTTCCACCGTCGCATACGAACCCAACATGGCCTTGACGCTGCCATCGCGATCGAGCGTGAACGGCTCCAACGCCGATTGAACTTGCGCGCCAGTCTCGAGCCAATCCTGTACAACCTTTAGATCCGTCATCGGACGCTCAGAAAAAGCAACGGCCGCATCAGGATGCGCGACGGCTCTTCCATTTTGATCGACAACGAACACGACCGGCAGACCCCGATCCAAAAGCTCGCGAGAACTCAACGAGGATGCTTGCTGCACCGCTTTGAAAACTTCCTGGAACGAAACGACGGCTACGACGGCCGCGACGATCTCGTCACCATTCATGACCGGCGCCGCGATCGTCAACGCCATCTCCTGACCCGAACGGATAACCTGTGGACGACCAATGATCACGCCGCGAGCGCTCATTCGCGCCAGGACTTCGCTGACACGCTGATCAACTTCTTCGCGTTTGATTAGGTCGGCTTGAAATGCGCGATGGACTTCGCCCTTGACCGGACAGATCGCCAACGCGATCAAATTCGGATCGTCCTGAAGGCTCCGTTGCAGCCGCGTGTCGTAACCTCGATCGGTTTCCAGGCGATTGCCACCCGCAATCTCGAACGCGCGCGCCAAGCCTATGACGACGTCGCGGTAACGCTGACCGTACAACTCAATCTGTCGAGCTTTGTCGCGCACAAGTTGTGCCTGATATCGTCCCTCGGTGGCGCGCAACTCCTGCGCGCTCCGCCGTGACAGGAGCACGCCCGCGACGGTCAACGGCAGCAGCCCGACCAAAAGCAACACGGCCAGGACGACATAAACGATGCGAATGCGATTGAAAGACTTGAACACGAGAGATCGAGGCGAACGCAAGACGAAACTATGGGTAAGCAGGCCCGAACAAGCAGTCTTGTAGGCCCATGAACTAGATTAGTGGTTTGACGGAGTGTATGTCAACGAGTTTGGCCAGAATTTAATTGCTGAAATAATATGACTTAGCCTTGAGTTGCGGGGCCACGCGAACAAATATCTGCCGACCCAACCGTCAACTCACGAGTCCGCTAAGCCTCACGTCGCCAAGTTTTACGACTTGTATTTGGGATGCAGCGTCTAAAGATTTGACGGCGCGGTTGGTTGCGCGCGACATTTGGATGCTCTTCAGTCGAGACGAGCACGAACCAGATGGAAACAGCCTCGAACGACGAACAGATGGTTGAACGCGCGCTTTCTGGCGATCCAGAGGCGTTCGGTGAAATAGTGCGGCGCTGGGAGCGGCGCATCTTTGCCCTCGCGTTCGGGATGCTGGGTCGCGAAGAAGATGCGCGCGACGCGACGCAGGAGACTTTTCTTTCGGCGTTTCGCAATTTGCGAAATTTTCGCGGCGAGGCGAAAGTTTCGTCCTGGCTGCATCGCATCGCAGTCAACCAGTGCATCACGCGGCAGCGGCGCGCGAAGGTCCGCAGCGAGACAGCGCTGGAAGACGAAGCGGAAAAGAATGCCGCCGTCTTCGCTTTGCCGATTGATGCGTCGCCGGCACGCGTGGTTGAGAACATTGAACGAAGCAGCGCAGTACGACGCGCGGTTTCGGCGCTACCGACGGATTTGCGACAGGTTGTAGTGATGAAGGAATTCGAAGAGCTGACTTTTCAGGAGATCTCCGACGTGCTCGAGATTCCGCTTAGCACCGTGAAGAGCCGGCTCTACACAGCGCTCAGGCAATTGCAGATGCGACTGCAAAAGTTCGGCGATTGAAGAACGACGAGGTCGATTATGGAAGACATTAATCAACGGCCACTCTGTCATCGAGCAGAAGATCTGGTCAGTTACCTTTACGGCGAAGCGAATGACTCTGACGCCGCCGATTTCCGCAGACACCTGCAACAATGCGACGCGTGCCGCGGCGAGTTCGCCGTTTTCAATCAAGTGCACGAATCGATCGTGCTCTGGCGGAATGAAGCGCTCGGCGCGTCGTTTAATCCCGCGTCTGTTGTTTCTGAATCGACGATCGATTCAAGGGAATTCGTGCGAGAGGAACGGAAGCTTTCTGCGCTGGCCGCTCTGCGGGAGTTTTTCACCGTGTCGCCGCTTTGGTTGCGCGGAGCGACTGCGTTCGCGGGTTTGTTGCTTTGCGCCCTCGTACTGTTCGCAGTTTCTCGGACCTGGCAAAGGCCGACGCCAACACGCGTCGCAAGTAGCACTAGCGCAGAGAAAACGTTCACGAAATCAGAGCTCGATGCAGAAGTTGCGCGTCAGATAAAGATTCAAACCGAAAAGATTCAGCAGCAGCAAACTTCGTCTCAGCAAAACAACCAGCCGGCAACTGGGCCGCGAACTCAACGCAGCGAATTGGCTTCTCTTCGCACGCCGTCGAAACCGCGAGTCAAAGGTTTGACTCGCGAAGAGCGTGAACAACTTGCTGCGGACTTGCGATTAGTTCCGGGGGCCGAGGAAGAAGAGCAATCGTTTGAGTTACCAGAACTACCTAATCAATGAGATTTCGCGCAGACTATGCGCATGGTGAAATTATGAACTGCCCTAAGAAGCGAAACCTAACCGTCATTCTCAGCGTCGCCTTTGTGCTGCTGGGAACATCCGTAACCGTATTTGCGCAAACTACGCAAACTCAGAATCAAACTGATCCGAACCAGGCGCAAAACGCGCAGCAAGCGAATCAAGGCAACGACTTGCGGCAGCTTGGCTTGACGCCGGATCAGGTTCAGAAGATCCGGGCGATCAATCTCGATCTCAAAGATGAACGCCAAGCGGCAAACATGAAATTGCGGGAAGCTCAGCGCGCGCTGACTGAAGCTGTCGAATCGCCAACGCCGGATGAGAATCTAATCGCCCAGCGATCGCGCGAAGTCGCCGAAGCCCAGGCCAATACCATCCGCCTCCGTTCGTTGACTGAAGCTCGCGTTTTGCAGGTGCTCACCCCAGATCAGCGGACGAAGCTGCGCGAGATACGCCAACGCAACCTGGCTGCTCGTCGAGCGAACCAACAGCAATCGCCAAACGGATTGGGCCAGCGCCGGGGATTACGTCGCGCGAACGCGCCGCTGCTGAACCCTGCTCAACAAAAAGCGATGCGTCGCCAACAGAAACCCTAAGGGTCTCACGCTTACTCACTTGACGAGCCGGTGAATCACAGTTCGCCGGCTCTTTTGTCGACCGGAATCCGCCACCATCCTTGACGCAAACGATTCATTCTGCGCATTATAGGCCGCTCTGTTGAAATCATAGTCGCACCGCAGTATCGCGCTGAACCTGAAGACCACCGGAGCGCTTGGGCCTAACGCGGCATCCTCAATACCACGGCGGCAATTGCGGTTAGTCTGGTTATCATCGTTGACGTGCCGATGAATTTCATCGCTCGCTTCCTTTTTGATCTGCAAGAGATCTCGCTGCTCGCCGGCCGAGCTATTCGCGGCATCTTCAAGAAGCCCCGTTACATCCCGGAGTCGATCGCGCAGATGGATTACATCGGCGTCGGATCGCTGACGATAATTATTCTCACCGGATTTTTCACGGGCGGCGTGCTTACGCTGCAGACTTATCAGACGCTCGAGTCGTATGGCGCAGTAGATCAACTCGGATACCTTGTTTCGATTTCACTAGTTCGCGAGCTAGGTCCCGTGTTGTGCGCATTGATGGTGACCGGCCGAGTGGTATCAGCAATCTCTGCTGAGCTCGGTTCGATGGTGGTGTCGGAGCAGATTGATGCGATGCGCGCCTTGGGTACCGATCCAATTCGCAAGCTCGTAGCGCCGCGAATTCTCGCGCTGATTATTACGTTGCCTTTGCTGACGTTAATCGCCGACGTGATGGGAATCGTCGGCGGTTGGGTTGTATCGACGTTCCTGTATGGGCTGCCGTCATCGATGTTCACGAACTCAGTGCGCGACGGAATCACGACTGATGATTTGATTGGCGGAATTATCAAACCTTTGTTCTTCGCTTTCCTGATGGGTACAATCGCATGTCATAAAGGACTGAAGACTGAAGGCGGCACCGTCGGCGTGGGACGTTCGACCACATCCGCGGTAGTGATGGCATCGATCATCGTGATCATCGCGGACTTTGTGCTGGCGCGCGCGCTGCAACTTATCCTGGGCACCCAAACATGATGACACAAGATTCAATCGATCGGACCGTCGACAATCGCGTCAGCGAGCAGGCGGCGGAGTCTACGTTTCGCGAGGTCGACGATACCGACCGCGCCATTCCGTCGATCGAGTTCCGCAACGTCACGATGGTTTTCGACGATCGCAAGGTCCTGAATGATCTAAGTTTCAAAGTGATGAAGGGAGAAACAAAGATCATCCTGGGCGGTTCAGGCTGCGGAAAGTCTACGACGATTAAGTTGGTGCTCGGTCTGCTCAAGCCTGACAGCGGACAGATTCTGGTCGACGGCGAAGACATCACGAACTATAACGAAGTCGATATGATGCGCGTGCGCAAGAAAATCGGAATGATATTCCAGGAAGGCGCGCTTTTCGACTCGCTTTCGGTTTATGAAAATGTTGCGTTTAAGCTGCACGAGCAAGGCGTTCCCGAAGACGAAGTCGAAAATGAAGTGCGTCGCATGTTGCGCTTTGTGAACCTCGAAGCGGCGATCGATAAAATGCCTTCTGAACTTTCGGGCGGCATGCGCCGTCGCGTCGGCATCGCGCGCGCGCTCGTCGGCGATCCGAAGATTGTAATGTTCGACGAGCCGACCGCGGGACTCGATCCGCCGACCGCGCGCACGATCTGCGAACTCGCGATGAAGCTGCGGGATCTCGAAGACGTCTCGTCGATCTTCGTGACACACGAGATGAACAATCTCGATTATCTGACCTCGGAATACGCGGTCGTCAACGAAGCCGGCGAAGTGATTTTCGAAGCCGAAGGCGAAAAGCTTTGTCTCATCAACAGCAAGGTGCTAATGATGCGCGACGGCCAGATAATTTTCAGCGGCACGGACGAAGCTTTGCGCAAAGCGGACGATCCATACATTCATAAATTTCTGCGCGGACACTGAACACATTTTTTATTTGCGATTGTCGATTGCCGATTTAATTCTAATCGCAAATCTAAAATCAAAAATCGAAACTCTTAGGTGTTGCCATGCCAAAATCAACCAGGAACATCGGACTGAGCGAGCTGCGCGTCGGCCTGCTCGTCTTTATTGCGTTAGCGGTACTGGTGGTGCTGATCCTGAACGCGTCGGGCGAGCTCAATCCGTTCAAGAGTCACTTGCACCTGCGCGCGCGATTCGCTGACGCGAACGGTTTGCGCGAAGGATCAGAAGTGCGCCTCGCCGGTGTGCGCATCGGCAAAGTCGATCGCATTCGCCTGCTCAGTCCTTCCGAAGTCGGCACTGGCCCAAGCCCGCAGAAGATCGAAGCGTTCCTGACAATCGACAGCAAGATCGATGGCGTCCCGGCCACTGATCGAATTCGCACCGACTCGACCGCGCAACAAGCCGCACCCAGCATCCTGGGCAGCGAAATGATCGTGAACATCACGCCCGGCACTCCTCTGGGCCAGCCCGTAGCTGACAATTTTCTGCTGCCGTCGACTGCGGGCAGCACGATGTCCGACCTGGCCACCAATGGAACTGAGTTGGCCCAGAAGCTAAGTAAGCTTTCCGATCAATTGAATGAGGTCGTCAAGAACGTGCGCGAAGGTAAAGGCACCGTCGGCCGTCTGTTCAATGATGAATCGCTCTATAACAACCTGAACGCGACGATTCGCGATGCCGAAGAGCTGGCCACACAAATCAAGAGCGGCAAGGGTTCAATGGGCAAGTTCATTTACGACGAAGCGCTTTACAACAATGCAAACGACATCGCGGCAAATTTGAAGAAGCTGTCGGCGGATCTGTCAGCGGGACGCGGCACTGCGGGCAAACTGCTCGAGAGCGATGAGATGTACGACAAGATCAATCACATCGCTGATCGCGTGAACCATTCGATGGATCAAATCGATCAGATTATCGCCGGAGTTAACGCGGGCCAGGGCACCCTCGGCAAGCTGGTGAAAGACGAAGCGATCTACAACGACGCGCGCACCGCGATCGCTCGCTTCAACACGACGGCCGCGCGTGTCGATAACGTGGTAGCGAATGCGCAGCGCGGCGAAGGCACGCTCGGCAAACTGATCACCGACGAATCTCTCTACAACAACGTCAACAACTTGTCGTCCGAAGGCGTGAAGATGATTTACGACTTCCGCCAAAACCCGAAGAAGTATCTGACGATTAAGTTCCAGTTGTTTTAGACCAATCCAACCGACCGATGAAGCTCGCGAAGCGAGCGACAGCTCCTCAAATAAATCTCTCGTCAAAATCAATTTCGTTTGCTTTTAGGAATTGAATGAACTCGTCGCGAAAGGAAACCTTCCTATGATGTTCTTTCTGCCTCGCAATGTATCGCCGCACTTCCTCAACGTTCGATTGACTGACCGTGAATGCTCCGTAACCACGTTGCCACGAGAAATTCCTTAGTGATGGAAAAACATCATGCATCCAGCCCGACGCATTGGCTTTTAGATCTCTTAACACGCCAGACACGGCGCGATCAGGCCGAAGCTTAGCCAACAGGTGAAGGTGATCCTCTGTGCCGTTGAGTTCAAGCGAAATGCCCCCGGCTCGCCGGAGTGTTCCGCCGATGTAATCATAGAGTCTGACTTCATATTCAGGCCTAATTAAGGGACGGCGATCCTTTGTCGAGAAAACGATGTGATAAAGAAGATTCGTGCAGGAGGTTGTCCTGGGGCTTACGCCCCAGGCTTTATGCTGTCACCCGCTCCGCGGGTTTTTTTAGGCAGGCGCCTGTTTCGCCGGTTTGGTGGCGTGACCTCGGGCTCCACTCATCCACTCCTGAAACCTCTCAAAATAAACATAAACAACCGGCGTGAGGTACAACGTCAGCACTTGCGAGACGATCAATCCGCCGACTACCGCTAATCCCAAACCACGTCGCGCGGACGCGCCGGCGCCCCAACCCAGAGCGATTGGCAGCGTGCCCATCAACGCCGACATCGTCGTCATCATGATCGGGCGAAAACGAATTACGCAGGCATCGTAAATTGCCTGGCGCGGCGCTTCGCCTTCTCTTCGCTGCTTATCGAGCGCAAAGTCAATCATCATGATCGCGTTCTTTTTCACGATGCCGATCAGCATGATGAGACCGACGAACGCATAGATGTCGAGTTCGCGATGAAAGATCATCAAGGTCAACAACGCGCCTAAGCCTGCGGATGGAAGTCCGGAAAGAATCGTAAGCGGATGAATGAAGCTCTCGTAGAGAATTCCCAGTACGAGATAGATCACCAGTACGGCGACGAGGAGCAGCAGCGTGAGATTTTGCAGCGACTGTTGGAAAACCTGCGCGGAACCCTGGAAGGTTGTCGTGATCGTTGCCGGCAGATTTTGCTTGGCGACGTTTTGAATTTCGGTCGTGGCCTGGCTCAATGAGATGCCAGGTTTGAGGTTGAATGAGATGGTGGTGGCCGGCATTTCGCCATAGTGGCTTACCTGCGCCGGCCCGACCGTGGTCTTGAAACCGGCGACGGCGCTCAAAGGTACAAGTTGGCCCGTCGATGAGTGAATGTAGAGACGTCCCAAAGCGGTCGCATCGGTTTGAAATTCCGGCTTAGCTTCAAGAATAACCTGATACTCGTTTGTCGGCATGTAAATCGTCGAAACTTGTCGCGAGCCGAAGGCATCGCCAAGCGCTGTTTGAATCTGCGAGATGGTGACATTGTGCGCGGCAGCTTGTTTGCGATCGATTTCGACGTTGACTTGCGGGGTGTTGACCTGAAGGTTGCTGTTCACGTCCTGTAGGATCGGCATCTCGCGCATCTTCCGCTCGAGGATAGCGGAGTTGTCTATCAAATCGGCGGTGCTCGCCGCCTGCATCGTCACTTGATAAGTGCTGCGGCCAAAACCGCCGCCAACATTGAGAGAAGGCGGATTCTGTAGAATCACCCGCAAACCGGGCTCGTGCGAGACCTTGGAGCGCATTTCTTCAACGATGTCGTCGGCGCTCTTGCGCTCATTCAAAGGCTTTAGACCGATAAAGATCGTGCCGCTGTTGCTGCCACTGTTCCGGCCACCCGAACCGACAGACGAAGCATAGCTCTGCACATTCGGATCGTTCTTAATAATCTCGGCAATCCGGTTCTGATGCTTGATCATGTCGTCGAGCGAAATCCCCTGCGCGGCTTCGGTATTGCCAAACAAGAGACCGGTATCACCACTGGGGATGAAACCCTTCGGCACAATCGTGAACAAATAAAAAGTAAACACGGCCAGGATCAGACTGATCGCGATCGTGAATAGCGGATGCGCCAGCACGCCACGCAACGTCCACTCGTAGAACTGCAGCACGCGGTTGTAAAAACCTTCGGTGAACCCCCACCAGCCGCGACGTTTGGCCTTGCCACCGTGAAGCGTGTCCTCGTGCAGTGCGCTCTCGCGGATGGAAGAAGCTTTCAGCAGCTTGCTCGCCAACATCGGGGTGAGCGTGAGAGAGACTATTCCCGAGACCAGAATTGCGACACTAATCGTGATCGCAAATTCGCGGAAAAGCCGGCCGAGAATTCCGCCCATGAACAGTACCGGAATGAACACGGCGACCAGCGACACGGTCATCGACACGATCGTGAATCCGATTTCGCGCGAGCCGTTGAGTGCGGCTTCCATCACGCTGTCGCCGCCCTCGATCCGCCGCACGATGTTCTCAAGCATCACGACCGCATCATCGACTACGAAACCGACCGACAACGTCAGCGCCATCAGCGAAAGATTGTCGAGGCTGAACTTCAGCAGGTACATAACGGCGAACGTGCCGATGATCGAGGTAGGCAGCGCCAGCGTGGGAATGATCGTCGCGCGCACGTTACGCAGGAACAGAAAGATCACCATCACGACCAGTCCCATCGCCAACACCAGCGAGAACTGCACGTCGTTGACCGATTGCCGAATCGAGATCGAACGATCGTTAAGAATGTCGAGATTAACTGACGCCGGCAGCTGCTGTTTGAACTGCGGGATTAGCGCCTTAATCGCATCGACTACCGCGACTGTATTTGTTCCCGGCTGACGCTGCACGGCCATCGTGACGCTACGGCGGCCGTTGAACCAGCTCGCAGCTTTATTGTTCTCAACGCTGTCGAGAACGTTGGCGACATCCTCCAGACGAACGGGCGAACCGTTGCGATAGGCGACGATCAGGCTGCGAAACTGCGTGGCATTGTCGAGTGCCACGTTAGTCTGTACGGTTAAATTTGAATACTTGCCGTAGAGCGTTCCGGTAGGCGTGTTGGGGTTGGCGCTGCGGACAGTGGTGTCTATGTCGTCGACGCCGATGCCTTTGTCGGCGAGCGCGTTCGGGTCCATCTGAATGCGCACCGCGTACTTGGTCGCGCCATAGACTTGCACCTGCGACACGCCGTCAACCATCGAGATGCGTTGTGCGATCAGGGTCTCGGCATACTCATCAATCTTCTGCAACGAAAGCACGTCTGAGTTCAAAGCAAAGAAGAGGATCGGACTATCTGAAGGATTTGATTTGCGCAGACTCGGCGGCGTCGGCATGCCCGGCGGCAATTGCGGCAGCGAAGCTGAAATTGCGGTCTGAACGTCCTGAGCGGCCGCGTCAATGTTGCGGCTGAGATTGAATTGCAGCGTGATCGATGTTGAGCCTTGCGAGTTCGAAGAATTAATCGAATCGATGCCCGCGATACCCGAGAATTGTCTTTCGAGCGGCGTCGCCACCGACGCAGCCATCGTTTCTGGATTAGCGCCGGGCAAACTCGCATTGACGTTAATAGTTGGATAATCAACTGTGGGAAGATCGCTGACCGGCAGCGCTGAGTAGCCGATGAGGCCGAACAAAACAAAGCCGACCATCACCAGAATGGTGGTGATGGGCCGATTAATGAAGAGCTCAGAAATACCGCGACGATGTTTGTTCTGCTTAGCCATTCGGCTCGTTTGCATCGCGTAGCGATGAGTTGAATTTAGCCGTGGGCTTCAGCCCACGGATCACGTGCGTCGATCCATTCCCGTCGCATTAGCGACGTTTGAACATTACCGTCCTGCGATTCATTCGTCGCTACGCGACGCACGGCTTATCGACAACCCTGACCGTGGGTTGAAACCCACGGCTACACTCATCGCACCGCTACGCGGCGTCACGCGCGGGCTTCTGACACTTGCCGCCTTCTCCTTCGGCGCGCGACCCATTCCTGCATTCGCTCGAAATACAAATACACAACCGGCGTCAGATACAGCGTCACCACTTGCGAAACCATCAGGCCGCCGACGACTGCCAAACCCAGACCGCGGCGGGACGAGGCGCCGGCGCCCCAACCAAGCGCGATCGGCAACGTTCCCATCAACGCCGCCATGGTGGTCATCATGATCGGGCGAAAACGGATCAGGCAGGCCTGAAAGATCGCTTCCTCGGCCTGCTTTCCTTCTTCGCGCTGCGACGTTAACGCAAAGTCGATCATCATGATGGCGTTCTTCTCGACGATGCCAATCAACATGATCAATCCGACGAAGGCATACACATCCAACTCGCGGCCAAACACCAGCAAGGTCAGCAGCGCGCCCAATCCGGCTGACGGCAACCCCGAGAGAATCGTAAATGGGTGAATGAAACTCTCGTACAAAATTCCCAGCACCAGATAAATCACCAACACCGCCACCAGCAACAACAGCGTCAGGTTCTGCAACGATGATTGAAAGATTTGCGCCGTGCCTTGAAAGCTCGTCGTGATCGTGCCCGGCAGATTTTGCTGCGCCAGCTTCTGCACCTGGTCAGTTGCGGCGCTCAACGAAACGCCGGAGCGCAGGTTGAAGGAAATAGTCGCCGACGGCAGTTGGCTGAGATGATTTACGAGCAATGGGCCAACCCCGCGAGAGAACGTCGCGACGGTGCTTAACGGAACCAGGCGACCGGTCACGGTCGTACCAGGCGTCGTCAATCCAGCCGGTTGCTGAGCAGAACTAACAACGTTCGACGCAGGCTGGGTCATGGCTGACTGCACCTGACTGACCTGACTCGCGGTTGACGGCGCGGCGGTCGCATGGATGTAAAGTTGGCCGAGAGCCGAAGGATCCTGCTGGTATTCAGGCTTCACTTCCATGATCACTTGATATTCGTTCGAGGTCGCGTAAATTGTAGAAATTTGCGGCGTGCCGTACGCATCGTTGAGCGCGTTTTCGATCTGCTGCACCGTCACCCCTACAGCCGCGGCCTTGTCGCGATCGATATCGACATTGAGCTGCGGGTTCTTGATCTGAATATCGCTCGTCACATCGAGCAAGCCCGGCAATCGAGACATCTTGTCAAGCAGTTTGTTGGCATTCGCGTAAAGCTCGTCTCGATCCGGACCTTGCAGCGTCAATTGATACGGACTCTTGGTCACTTGGCCGCCGACCTGGACCAGCGGCGGGTTCTGCAAAAAGATTTGGATACCTGGGACGGCGGTTACCTTAGGTCGCAGGTCGTCGATGATCGTTTCGACGTCCTTCTTCCGCTGATTGACCGGCTTGAGCAGCACCAGGATATTTCCGGTGTTGCTGGCCGCGCTGATGTCACTCTCACCCACCGTCGATAAGACTCCAACTACGTTTGGATCTTTGCGAATGATGTCGACGATTTGTTCCTGGTGACGCGACATCTCGGTGAACGAGATTCCTTCGGCGGCTTCGGTATACCCTACGATCTGCGCAGTGTCGTCATTGGGAATGAAACCCTTGGGGATGACGTAGAACAGCGCAACCGTAACCAGAAACAGCACGCCGCAAACTGCGAGCGTCAAGGCGCGATGTTCCAGCGCGATCTGCAAAGTCCAGCGATAGCTGCCGACCAGCCATTCATAGCCGCGCTCTGTCGCTTCCCAAAATTTGCCATGCTGGAGCGCAGGCATCTCTGCCTGCGGTTCACCGGCATCCATGCCGGTGCTTTCTGAGCCCTCCCTTACGGTCGGGCTAATGTCCCGCTCGTCTTTTCCATGCGGTTTGTGCGCGAACGCTTTCAAAATTCGACTGCAAAGCATCGGAGTCAGGCTTAAGGAAACAAAGCCTGAGACCAGAATCGCCACGCTAATCGTGATCGCGAATTCGCGGAAAAGCCGGCCCAGAATACCGCTAAGAAACAGCACCGGAATGAAAACCGCGACCAGAGAAACCGTCATCGATACGATCGTGAATCCGATTTCGCGCGAACCTTTCAACGCGGCTTCCATTGCCCCTTCGCCTTCTTCCATGCGACGCACGATGTTCTCGAGCATGACGACGGCATCGTCCACCACGAAGCCTACTGACAGCGTCAAAGCCATCAATGAAAGATTGTCGAGGCTGAAGCCGAGCATATACATGATCGCGAACGTGAAGACGATCGATGTCGGCAAGGCCAGCGTCGGAATGAAAGTCGCGCGCACATTGCGCAAGAACAAAAAGATGACGAGCACGACCAGCCCAATCGCGAGCAGCAAAGAGAACTGCACGTCGTTCACCGACTCGCGAATCGACTCAGATCGATCGTAAAGGACATCAAGTTTGATCGAAGCCGGCAGCTGCTGGCGAAACGCAGGCAGCAAATTACGAATCGCATCAACGACGGCCACGGTATTCGTTCCCGGCTGCCGCTGAATTGTGAGAGTCACGACCTGTTGTCCATTGTAGCGACTCGCGAGTTTATTGTTTTGGACGCTGTCAACTACGTCACCGAGGTCGCGCAACGTCACTGGCGCGCCGTTGCGGTAAGCTACTATCAGTTGCCGATACTCTTCCGCATTGGTTAACTGCCCGTTGGCTTGTACGGTCAGGTTTTGATGAGTGCCATACAACGTGCCCACCGGCAGGTTGGTATTACCGCGCTGTAAAGCAGTGGCCACATCGTCAACGCCAATACCGCGGGTCGCGAGCGCCGCGGGATCGACCTGCACGCGTACGGCGTATTTTTGTTCGCCGGTGACGAGCACTTGCGCCACACCGCTGATTGTCGAGAGCCGCTGCGCGAGTGTGGTGTCGGCGTATTCATTAACTTTGGAAAGCGGCAGCGTCGGCGAGCTGACCATCAAATAAACGATCGGCTGGTCAGCAGGATTTACTTTCTTCAACGTCGGCTGACTCGGCATGCCGGTCGGCAATTGTCGAGCTGATTGCGCAATCGCGGTCTGCACATCCTGCGCCGCCGCGTCGATGTTGCGACTCAGATCGAATTGCAGCGTGACCGAAGTGTTGCCGAGCGTGCTGGTCGAACTGACCGTGTTGAGTCCGGCGATCGTTGAGAATTGTCGTTCGAGCGGAGTCGCAACCGACGACGCCATCGTTTCCGGACTGGCGCCCGGAAGTTCCGCGGTCACTTGAATCGTTGGGTAATCGACATTGGGGAGGTCACTTACCGGCAGCGCGCGATAGCCGATTAAGCCGAACAGAACAATGCCGAACATGATGAGGGTGGTGGTGATCGGCCGCTGAATGAATAATTCGGACATTGGCTAAAACGTGTCAGTACCGGGAGCGGTAGCGACCGGATCAAGATGAATCTGAATAAATACCTGGGGGAGTCACATGATCCGGTCGCTACCGCTCCCGGTACTGACACTTACGGGTTTGGATTCTGCCCACCGCCTCCGCCACGCCGTCCACCGCCTTGACCGCCCTGGCCCTGACCGCTTTGATCTGAACTTTGTCCCTGATTGCCTTGACTCTGTCCACCCTGGCCTCGACCGCCTTGTCCGGGAGTTCTCACCTGCACTTTCGCGCCGGGAACGATGCGCAGTTGGCCGTCAGTCACGACTTGTTCGCCGGGTTTCAATCCGTCTTCAATCACCGTCATCGTATCCATCGTCGTGCCGATCTTCACCGTTCGCATCTCGGCCGTGCCGTCGGCCTTTACCACGTAAACGAATGATTTGTCTTGCCCGACCTGCACGGCTTGCGACGGAACGACCGTCGCCTGACTTGCGGTGCCCAGTGTCAGTACGACGTTCACGAATTGTCCGGGATACAAGCGCCGATCGTCGTTGATGAAAGTCGCTTTCAGCCGCACGGTTCCCGTCGCCGGGTCGACTGTGTTATCGACGAGCGAAAGTTTTCCCATCACCGGATTTGATTCGTCTCCGGGAATCTGACCTTGAACTACGAGGCCCTCTTTGCCCGACGATTGACGGATGCGCACGATATCGCGTTCTGGAACCGAGAACGTCACGTAGATAGGCGACGACGTCGTGATCGTTACCATCGCCGTCGTATCGTTGGCGCGCACGAGGTTTCCGGCCGTCACGGCAAGATTCCCTGTCTTGCCGGCAAGCGGCGCACGAATCGTGGTGTAGCTCAACTGCACGCGCGCGTTTTCGACGTTTGCTTGTTCGGCTTTCTGCGCGGCTTGCAGATTAGCGACGGAGGATTGATCCGCGCGCACGGTGGCTTCGTCAGCACGCAATTTGGCTTGATCGTTGTCGAACTGCTCGCGAGGCACAACGCCAGCCTCGACAAGTCTCGTGTCACGATTAACGATGATGCGATCGTTCGCGAGTGTTGCTTCGTCGCGCGCTACGATGTCGTTGCCCTGGCGCACCGCGGCCATCGACTTCAAAAGATTCGCTTCGGCCTGACTGAGCTGCGCCTGCAATGGACGAGGATCAATCATGAACAGCAGCTCACCTTTCTTAACTTCCTGACCCGGCACAAAGCCAACGCGCATCAATGTGCCTTCGACCTGGGAGCGAACCGCAATGGTGGTCACCGCCTCGACATTGCCGATGCTCTTGATCTGGATCGGCACGTCCTGTTGGGTCACCTGCGCGACTTCGACCGGAACCACGTCGCCGCCGCGACCGCCACGGCCGCCGGCGCCGGGCGTTGCAGCTCTATCCCCGAGGAAGCGCCAAAGCACGACGAGCAAAACGATCAGAACAACGATGCTGACGATTTGAATAATTCGTGCGCGCGTGCGATTCGGATTGCGCACAGTTGTGACTGCTGGTGGGTTTGTGTCCGCTGCCGGAACGGCCGTGGTCTTTGCTGGGGGCGGAAAGTTTCTCGAGACTTGTTCTTCCATTACGATCGTCAGACCTGCTGACCGAGGTCCGATGGGGACCTCAGCTCTCCGATTTAAGGGTTAACCTGCCGCGATTTGTTTATGGTCGCACAAGTATCAACGCTGCGGCAAAGCTCACGGTTACATCGAGAAAGCACGTATCAAAAACGTTAGATAAAGCTTGACTTCATGGCGGGCCGTGATAAGACTGTGGCGCAACTTGCCGTTCGACAACCCGACAATGGAGTACAGCCATGAAATCTTTCAATAGAGTTCCGCGCCGATATGTGTCGGTGGTATGTGCGATTGCCTTGATCGCGAGTTCGATGGTCCAGGCTTTCGCGCAGAAACCGGCGCCGAATAAGCGCGCCATTACGCACAAGGATTACGACACCTGGCATTCGATCCAATCGCCGCAAATCTCGCGCGACGGAAAATTCGTCGCCTACGCTTACATGGCGCAGGATGCCGACAGCGAGATCGTCGCGCGCAACATCGCCACCGGTCAGGAATGGCGCGCGCCGCGCGGCTATCGCCCGCCAGCGCCACCGCCGGATGATTCGATACCGAACTTCGCCGAATTGATCGCCGCCCAGGCCCGGCTCGCGCGACCGGCGTTCACCGCCGACAATCGCTTCGTCGTTTTCAGTATCGAGCCGGCGAAAGCCGAGGTTGCAAAAGCCAGGAAGGACAAAAAGAAGCCTGAAGACATGCCGAAGAATGGGCTCGGCATTATGGACCTTTCGAGCGGACAAGTTGCGAGAATCGATCGGGTGAAGAGTTTCCAGGTGCCGGAGGATACCGGCGGTTTCATTGCTTATTTGATGGAAGCGAAACCGGCCACGCCGTCGAACAAAGAAGGGGCAACGCCGAAAGAAAGTCCGGCCACTTCTCCGACGGAGACTCTCGAGGACACAAATGATTCAGCTCAAGGTCCGCCGTCCGGCGGACGATCTGGACGTGGTCCAAAGAAAGAGTTCGGCACCGATCTCGTCATTCGAAACACAACCACCGGCGCCGAACGAACCATCAGCGACGTGCTCGATTACAGTTTCAGCAAGGACGCGAAGACGCTCGCCTATACCGTCTCATCGAAAAATGAAGAGACGAATGGCGTGTACGTCGTGGATACGCAGAGCGACGCGACGCCCACGGCTTTGATTTCCGGCAAGGGCAAATATCAGAAGCTCACCTGGGATGAGGATCAGAAGGAGCTGGCCTTCATCAGCGATCGCGACGATCAGGAATCGAAACAACCAAGGTTCAAAATCTACATGTGGGAACGTGGCAGCTCCGCGCCCATCGCGCAGCGCGCTGGCACTAACCCGACCGTGAGGGAGGGCTCAGATCGCAATCACTCTTCGTCGGCCGCTGCGCCTCCACTGGCCACTGAAATTGTTTCGACGTCTTCGCCCGGCTTTCGCAAAGACTTCGTCGTCAGCGACAAAGCGAACCTGGGTTTCTCGCTCGACGGGAGCCATCTGTTCCTCGGCGCAGCCCCGCCACCCGAGCCTGAAAAGACTGCTGAGGATGACACTCCCGCGGATGAAAAAGTGCTCGTCGATCTCTGGCACTGGAAAGACGACTACATTCAACCGATTCAAAAAGTTCGCGCCGAGCAAGAACGGCAGCGATCGTATCGCGCCGCGTACGACGTGAAGGGCAAACGGTTTGTCCAACTCGCCGATGAAAAGATGGAATCGCTCGCGCCTTCGAACGACGGCAGGCTCGCGATCGGTTCGGACAATCGCGCGTATCGAATCACCAGCGATTACGATCCGGGCATGACGGATTTCTATCTGGTCAACGCTGAAGACGGCTCGCGCAAACTCGTGACACAGAAGCAGCGCTTCAACGTTTCACTTTCGCCGGGCGGCAAGTACGCAGTCTTCTTCGATGGAAAGGATTGGAACTGCTATTCAGTCGCGACCGGCGCGAAAGTGAACCTGACTAAGAGCCTGGGTGTGAACTTCTTCAACGAAGATAACGACACGCCCGAGATGCCGAACGCTTACGGACTAGCCGGTTGGAGCAAAGACGATCGCGATCTTCTGATTTACGATCGCTTCGACGTGTGGCAAGTTTCGCCGGACGGAAACGGCGCCAAGAATTTGACCGACGGCGTCGGTCGCCGCGACAAGATTCAATTTCGTTACGTGCGGCTCGATCCGAAAGAGCGTTCGATCGATCCTGCTAAGCCTTTGCTGTTGCATGCTGAGAATGAAGAGACGCGCGATTCAGGGTTCTATCGCGATCGGATCAACGGCGGGTTGCCGGAAAAACTGATCATGGGCGCGAAGGATTACAACAATCCCACGAAGTCCAAGGACGCCGACGTGTTGATGTTCACCGCGTCGCGCTTTGATGAGTTTCCCGACGTCTGGATTACCGATGCGAATTTCAAAGCACCAAAAAAGATAAGCAACGGCGACGCGCAGCGCGCGCAATTCAATTGGGGGACCAGCGAGTTGGTTGGCTTCAAGAACACGGATGGCGTGCCTTTGAAAGGTCTGCTGCTCAAGCCCGACAACTTCGATCCGAAGAAGAAGTACCCGATGATCGTTTACATCTACGAGCGTCTATCGCAGGGACTTCACTCTTTTCGCAACCCTGGTCCGGGCACTTCGATCAATCCGACTTACTACGTCAGCAATGGCTATCTGATCTTCATGCCGGACATCGTCTACACGACCGGCTATCCCGGCCGCAGTGCTTTGCAATGCGTGCTGCCCGCAATTCAAGCGGTGGTCGATAAAGGATTTGTTGATGAGGCGAACATCGGCATTCAGGGTCACAGTTGGGGCGGTTATCAAATCGCTTACATGGTGACGCAGACGAATCGCTTCAAAGCGGCAGAAGCCGGCGCTGCGGTCGCGAATATGACGAGCGCCTACAGCGGCATTCGTTGGGGCAGTGGCTTGCCGCGGCAGTTTCAATACGAACATTCGCAGTCGCGCATCGGCGGCTCGCTCTGGGATTATCCGATGCGCTATCTCGAGAACTCGCCAATCTTTCACGTCGACAAAGTGCAGACGCCGCTCTTGCTGATTAATAACGACGAAGACGACGCGGTGCCGTGGTACCAGGGCATCGAGTTTTATCTCGGGCTGCGCCGGATGAACAAAGAGGTCTACATGTTCAGCTACAACGGCGAGAAGCACGGCCTGCGCAAGCGAATCAATCAGAAGGATTACACCCGGCGCTTGCAGGAATTCTTCGATCACTATTTGAAAGGCGCGCCCGCGCCCGAGTGGATGGAGAAAGGTATTCCGTACTTGCAGCGCGAGAAGGAGAAGGAAAAATATCGGGTGGCGGATGAGGATGGGCCGGGACGGTAGCTCTCCACGCGAAGAAGAGTGGGGCATTAGTCCGACCGTGAGGGAGGCTCATTACGCTGAAAGCGTGAAAGAAAATAGCCCAGGGTAAGCGCGCAGCGCGCCACCCTGGGATCAGCATTTAGGTTTTTGTTGAGCCCGCGAAGCGGGCGATACAACGTTGCAGATTGTGAGCGTCAGAAAGCGGCTGAGGTTTCAGTCGTCGCCGACGCGACGAAATCGCATCACAATCTTTCAACCGTGGCTTGAAAGCCACGGCTAAAGTCATGCCGACGCTACGCGCCGGAATCTTATTGCGCCACAAAGTTGTAAACCACGGCGCCGCCAACTTTCACGGGCTCGCCTTCCAAACGGGTCGGCGCGAAGATCGCCTGCCTCGCCGCAGCCACCGCCGCGGCTTGCAGCAACGGGTGACCTGAAACGGCGCGCGCCTCGATCACGTGTCCCGTTTCGTCGATAGTGATTTCGACAGTGACGCTGCCGGATGCTTTCGCCTGCTTCGCAATCTCGGGATACTCCGGCGCAGGCATACTGATAGCCTTACCGTTCAGCACTCCGCCTTTGATCGGCTCGCGTCGCCGCTCATAGAGAAATTCAGGGTTCTCACGTTTGATTCCTTCCTTATTGACAGTTACTACGCTGCCATCGATTGCATTCACCATCACATGGTAAGTCACCGGATTCGCATCGTCGCCGGAGAGAATCACCACGTGATAGAGCACCTTACTCGGCTTTGCGAGTTCGCCCGGCTCTTTCCAACGCTCGCCTACCAAACTGCATTCAATCACTTTTCCCGGACTGGCACTGGTCGCGATTTGAATCGCCTGGTCCATCGAGATCTTTGCGGCCTTTGCCAGTTCATTTTTTTGTTGAGCTTCAAACTCGGCATTACCGTCAGCCCTAATCCGCGCGGCAAACACTTGCCCACCGCGATCGAATGTAAAGACGGTCTTATCCCGTTCCTCCATGCGCTGCCGCAATTCCTGTTCGAGTTTGGCTTTAACGGTTGCGTCCGTTTCGCGCGCGATCTTTTGCTTCAGCTCCTGGATCTCAGTCTCCCAGCCAACTTTCATTTCTTGCTGGGCTCGCTCTTCCGTCTCGCGCCGCTCTTTCGCTGCTCGCGAAGGCTCTTGAAAACCGGGCTCAATGGTGAAGTTGATCGCAAACGCGGCGGCCACGACACCGGGCACTGCGAGCAACAGTGCGGCAGCGCTAACCAAAACAATATTTCTGCGAAGACTCGACTTAGTTCTCTTTAGCAATGACATGATTCTGACCTCCAGGATGTCGGCGTCCGCGATGCCGACGACGATGGTTTGCGCGCGACGATTGAGCGGCAACGCCCAACCCGCCAGACGAACTAGCGAACGCGCGTACACCTCGTGATGCAGCAGGCGCTCAACCACCAACTCGTCGCAACGCAATTCTCTGGTCTTAGTTATTTGTCGCTTCATCAACGCCGCGGCAGGATGAAATGACAAGGGGAGAAACATCAGTTCGTAAATCAGATTGAGCAAGTAATCGCGCCGGGCGACGTGAACCAGCTCGTGGCCGATCGCCGCTGTCAACGCACTCGCGTCGCCGTCCGACAACAACTCATCCGGCAGAATAACCAGCGGATTCAGAAAGCCAACCGTCGCCGGAGTCTTGATCAGGCGCGAGCTGCAAATCTTTGCGGAATTCGCGCCGAGCGCCGACTGACACCGCTCGATAATGGCCGCCAGATGCGCGTCAGGTTCAAATAAAGCGGCACTGCGCTGAATCGCTCTTGTCTTGACCCAGGCCCGAGAAAGTTTCGCCGCGCGATAAGCCAGCAAAACCAGGAACGCGATGAGAACGACGATCGCAACTCGCTGACTAACACGAAAGCCCGGCCTCACGCTGGTTGTGGCTGGCGGAACCTCTGACGGGACAATGCTTGCGGGAGCAACAACGATTGGCTGGATGATTTTGTTTTGTTCGCTAACGGCCGGTGCGGCTTCGCTCTTGATCGAAACGATCACCGACAGAATCGGGAGCGCCAACGACATGACTAACGCGATCACCCACAAGGCATGTCGAAAGCGCGTCACCGATCGCAGCAGATAATTTCCGACCACGGCCGCCAAAGCGATCGCGGCCACCTGCCAGACCGCGTTCAGCAGAAAGTTGAGACCGAGCTGAACAATGGTTTTCATTTCTTGCCCTCGTCTTCCAGGAGCTTTTGCAGTTGAGCCAGTTTCCTGGGCGTGAGTTGTTTTGTTTCCACCAGACTCATCACTAAACTTTCGGCCGATCCTCCGAACAAACGATCGACGATGTCGGTGATGTGCTGGGTGGTGACGTGGCTGCGGCTGACGGCCGGTTTGTAAAAGTACGCGCGATCTTTCAGCGTGCGTTTCACTTTACCTTTCTTGTGCAGAATGTTGAGCATTGTCTGCACGGTGGTATAAGCCAACTCGCGCGCGAGATGCTGCTGCACCGTCTGCACATTTGCCGCTCCCGTCTCCCACAAGACGTGCATGATTTCAAGCTCCAACGGCGTTAGCTGTTCCGATTTATGTCTGGCCATGCCCGCGTCAACTCCTAAGGATTTAGGACTTATACTCGCGGCGATTAAATTTGTCAACTAATTTTTTAGGAGTAGTTGGAGAGGTCAGTACCGGGAAGCGGTAGCGAGCGGGTATTAACTAAGCTCAACTGGCAAGGTAACACCAAACCCGGTCGCTAGCGCCCCGGCACTGATCTACATCAGAATTCAATCACGATTCCCGCTGACGGCAGGATTGGCAAGACGCGTTGTAGTTGTCCTTCCACACGGCCGTTAAAGAAAAACCGCTCAAAACCCGCATAACGAACGTTGTTACGGTTCAGGAGGTTCAGGACTTCGGCGGTCAGCGTTAGCTTAGCCTTCTTGAACAGAAATGCCTTGCTGAGTCGCACATCGACGCGGCTGTAATAAGGTAGCCGAGTCTGATTGCGCTGATTGACGACGAAATAACCGAGCGAGTCGCGGCCAAAAAATCCAGGCAGAGGTTGGCCGCTGCCGTATCGCCATTCACTGCTGAAATTCCAGGTGTCAGTGAAGCGATAGTTCGCGTAAACGTTCAAAGTGTGCCGCTGATCTGAATCGCTGACGAAGTTTATTTTGTCCTGGCCATCAGTCAGTTTCGTCCGCGAGTATCCGTACGAGATCCAACCCGCGAGCTTGTTCGCGCTGCGCCGTTGCACGGTGATTTCAAAGCCGCGCGCATATCCATTCAACGAGTTCTGAAAAGGTAGCCCATCGAACGTAACCACCGTTCCCGCTACTCGGGGTTCGTTCAGACTGAAAAATAGATTGCTCTCTTTTCGATCGTAAACCTCGGCCAGGACGCGCGTGCGATTACCAATCAGCCGCTCGAGGCTCGCGTTGAAAACCGTCGCACGTTCTGATTTCAGCGCCGGATTTCGAAACAGCCCGAACATCAAATTGAAATCCGGAAATTGATAATAGCGGCCGGCGGCAGCGCTGAGTTTCCACTTTTCATCGATCGACCACGCGAACGAGCCTCGCGGTGAAACTTTTGTCTCATGGGTTACTCCGCTGTGTTCGACGCGGGCACCACCGGTAAGAGTGATGTGGCGGCGCTCGTCGCTCCAGGTATCTTGAAGGTAGTAACCCTGCTCGGTCCCGCTGTGTTTGAAAGTCCCTTCATCGAATGCCGTCGTGCCGAAGAAATCGAAACGCTGGGCGAGGCTGTCCGTCTTCAACCTGCGAATATACAGGCCGGTTTCGATTCTGTTCTTTCTGATTTGATAGTTCAGGTCGCTGCGCACGCCGAACTGTGTGCGACGTTCGTCCAGTAGCGGTTTGTCGAAGGGATTTATGTTTTTGAAGGTCGAGCGTAAACCGAAAACTCGCGTTTGCCAGAACAGGTGCGGATCGCGCGTGAAGCTCCAGTGTCCATTCACCAGAATGTTGCGCGCGTCGCCATGAAGCACCTGGTTGGGTCCCAACAGACTACGAGCGGTAGTCTCGTCGAAAGTAAAATTCCCAAAGATCACGCTTACGCCCACCTGATTTCGCTTGGTCAAGTCGTAAACTGCCTTGGTTTGGAAATCAGCCACATTAATCACCGGGGGATTGTTCCCGGCATTAAGCTGATCATTGAAGCGACGCACCAAATATCCAACAAAGCTTTTTCGCGCCGCGACCAGATACGAGCCGCGCTTTTTCCCCAATGGGCCATCAACCACACCGGCCAGTCCGGTCAGCGCTAATTGCACGCGTCCGGTTGGCTTCACTCGATTACCGTCTCTGGTTCGAATGTCGAGAATCCCCGCGCTGCGATCACCGTACTTTGAAGGAAAAGCTCCAGTCATCAGTGACATCGAATCGACAGTGTCCGCGTTAATGACCGAAACCGATCCTGAATCGAGATATCCTCCGCCAACTGTGTGCACAAAGTTTTCAGTCAGGATTCCGTCGAGGTATAAACCAACGCGATCAAAAGGTGCGCCACGGACCGAGAATTCACTGCGATAGTCATCGTTCGCCGCAACGCCCGGCAGCGCCTGGGCCGCGCGAATCGGATCGTTGACCAGGACGCTGGACAGTTGTTGCAACTCGCGCTTGTTCAGGAGCTGCTGCGTCACGCCACTGGTGTCGGTGTTTTCGAATGGCGCGGTCGTGACCGTCACACTCTCAGTTAGCGCGGCCGCGTCTTCGTTCAGAGCGATCTGAAAATTCGAGTTATCGCCTTCCTTGAGCGTCACGCTCTTCTTCACCAGACCAAACGTGACGGTCGTGATGTATAAATCGATTTTGCCGGCGGTGAGATTTTCAAACTTGAAAGCTCCATTTTCATCGGTCGTTGTCTCTTGATCAGTTCCACTCACGATGACTCTGACCTTTGCCAGCGCCTCGCCCGTACGAGCATCGACAACACGTCCCGAGAGGCTTGCTGTCTCTTTGGATTTATCTTGCGCTGGAACCGATAATGAAAGCTGGAGTATTGAAAAGAATGCGCAGGTAATCAGGATCAACTTCGCGCGGTGTGTGGGCATCGGCTCGCTCCTCCTAGATCAGAGATTTGACCCAGCTTTGGCAACGTTTGTGCCGTTGATAATAAGCCCAAAGCGCAATAACCGCACTATGTTTGTGTGAGGTTTTACTCACGGTTGCGAATTTACGCGCCCTGGTTTTTGAGCTTTGCGAACTATTGCTCAGTGTTGCTTAAACAGTGATTCACGAGATTCGGCTATGCCGCCCGATGTGCGGAAGCGCTCTGCGCTTCCGTTCCCTCGTCGTAAGACTTGAGGCTACGCCTCAGGCATTTGGGCCTAGCCAAAAAATCCCATTAGTGAATTTGCCGCTACTGTGAACTTGGTGTGATTTTTTGCTGAATCAGCACATGGAAATGCGCGGCCAATCCCGTCGGCATGATCAACTCGCGCGCGCCCGCGTTGAAGTTGAAGAGATCTGCTTGATTCGAAATGGTCGCGGCTGCTTTTTGCAGTTCTTCGATCGCGCCTTCGGCCAACAGAAATTGATCGAGGCTTTGAAGTGTGAGTTCCTCGAAACCGCTTTGCTTGCCGGCTTCGATCATCTGCGTCCAATCGATCGTCGTAGTGAGATCCTGCTCGCCCGGATGCGATAACGGATCGTCGCCGAGTTGATGTCGATGAAAAGTTCGGAGCGTTCCTCTGAAACGATTAGGATCGTTGACTAGATCATTTCGCGTTGCGCCGTAATCGACGGTGATTAGCCATCCGCGCTCGATTAACGACGACGCTCGCCGTACGAAATCCTCAGCCTCAAGATTGATTTCGTAAATCTGACCTTCGGCAAGCCGCAACTGAATACGCTCGCAGTATTCAGCTACGCGCGAGCTCAATTCCCTTTCGGTCCAGACGAAATCATCAGAATCGCTGAGGCCAACGCCCAACTCTTTCAGCGTCCCGCTGCGGCCAATCACACGATGCACCGGAAACGCGTCGATAAGTTCATTTGAGAAAATGATTCCAGTGATCGGATCAGAAGCCCGACCCCGGGGTCCCCAGTCGGGCAGCCCGGCTGGGGTAGGACGGTTAGGGAGGGCTAGATCGGGAAGCTGACCCTCCCTAACGGTCGCGCTTCTGAAAGTCACGCGATCAGAAAACTCGACTAGCCGAGCGGCGATTTGTTCGCGCGACCCCGCGCCAATCTCTTCGATCAAATATTTCGTCGCGCTGAATACTTCAGGATGTACAGATCGCAAGCTATTGAGAACGCCGTGCGCGAAATCACCGGCACCTGCTCCCATCTCAACGATCGTAAAGCGCGCAGGCGAGCCAAGCTCAACAAATACTTTTGCGAAATAGCGCGCGAAGGTAGCTGCGAACAACGGACTGGTTTCAGGCGCCGTTCGATAATCTCCAGCGCGGCCTTGCCGGATTCGATCTCGCCGGCAGTAGTAGCCGTCAGTCTCGTCGTACAGCGCAGCCTGCATCCAATCGCAAAAAGTAATCGGGCCTTCGCGCTTGATGCGCTCGCGAAGTCTTTGAGCTAATTTATTTTTGAGTGCCTCGCTCAAGATATGCGGAGCTTTTGTGCGCTCATGCGGGCAAGGATCCCGTGCTCCACAAAAAGGAGCTATTCGCTTTTCGGCTCTTTGTCGAGCAGCTTCGTCGTGCTGTCGGTGACGCTTGGCGGCGCCATGATTTCCCCCGTCTGGGGACGTTGGCGCCATTGCGCGGCCGGATTTACAGCAGGAGGTGGCAACGCTGAGACACGTGCCGGCGGAATTGCCGGTGGCGCAAAATTAGTCTGCGGAGTGAACTGATATTTGGGCGCGCCCTCTTCAAAAATTGCGGCGAACAACATTCGCAATGGCCCACCGACAAAACAAATGATCGCTGACAGCGCTGCAAAGAACGCAAAGACATTTTCCAGACGGCCCGGCGCAAATCCCGACATCACGCCAAAGATGGGCACGACGATCGCGCCAATTAACATCAGCAACGCGCCTTGCTTCACTCCCCGCCGCCGCGGCGAAGTAGTTTTCCCGTCAACCGGCGGCTGATACATCGGCAGCATTCCGCCGTGCGCCAGCACATGCATCGTGCCCTCCATGGAAAAGCCACAACGCGAGCAGTATCGCATCGAGTCAGTCGCTTGCTGTTGGCCGCATCGTGGACAGAACATGGATTCAGTTCTCAGCTTTGAGTTTCAAGTTCTTAGATTTCAGTTCTAACGAACTCGACAGATTGAATGTTTCACTTGCGCTAAGATGATGATGCCTTGCCCGCACCAGCGTGTCCAGCAAAACAGATAAGAGTTGCGTCTCGCCCTTCGGCCCGACTATTTCTTTCAAGAGATCTTCGTCGTTGGTGAAGAGCGCAAGCCCGCGCTGCCGCGTCGCTTCAACTTCGTCAAGATAAGCCAACAACTTTTCGCGTGTCGTTAAGGTTTCCGGCAACGTCCACTCGAACGGATCGTCCCAAAGATTCGCGGTGATTCCGCCGAAGGTTTGCTCGACGACGCGGGCGCTCTTGACGACGTACTCGCCGCACGAAAGCCTTGAGTCCAATTCGCTTAACGGTCTTTGATAAATCGATTCGGGCGCGAGTTTCTGAATCAGTTCGCGCCAACTGGAATTGAGTTCCGCAAACTGCTGATCGAACCAGGTAATTAAAGCGCCCATTCAATTCTTTTTAGGCAAAGGCGCCAAGGCGCACAGCGAACCACAAAGTCACGCGAGTTTTTTCTTTACCGTTTCACTGACCAGTCGACCATCAGCATTTTTGCCGGCGAGCTTCGCCATCGATGCCTTCATCACTGCACCCATATCTTTCATCGAAGTCGCGCCGGTTTCCGCAATCGCCCCGCTGACGGCTTGCTCGATCTCTTCCGCGGATGCAGCCTGCGGCAGATACGATTCGATTACGGTAATCTCGGCGGTCTCTTTCTCCGCCAAATCCTGCCGGTTGGCTTTCTGATACTGCTCGACCGAATCGCGACGTTGCTTGAGTTGTGAACGCAGAAGCTTCAGCACATCCTCGTCGTTGATCGGCGCGCCGCTCTCTTTTTCGCGATTCGTGATCGCCGCTTTCACCATGCGCAGCGTCGATGTGCGGGCGACATCTTTCGCCTTCATCGCAGCGGTCATATCGGCGACGATTTGCTCTTTCAGGGTCATCCGTTTCTCCGTGCCGCATACTCTAGCGCATCCCGCGAAACTTCGCTAAGATGCAGCCCACTACAAACTTATGAAAAAAATTCAAACCGCCGCGAGCGCCTTTGTTGCGCTGATCATAATTGCGGGAGGCGCGACGGCTCAATGCAAAAAACAACCGATCGACGCATTAGCTAAAGCCGTTGCCGAAGGTTTCGAGGCGAAGACTCTTAGCAGTCTTGACTCGCAGAAACCTTATGCAGGACGAATCAGGATCGTCATCGAACATTCGCTGGCTGACGACAACGACAAGAATCGATTCGTGGTCAGATCGTTTCTATCACTCGCAAAAGCCGAAGCCTGGTTCAAGAGTCGCGAGCACGACGAGATGCCGGGCCGTCAGAGCATGCCGTTTCAAAAGTGCTCGAAGGGAGTTTGCGCGTTCAACTTTGATGGCGGCATTCTGCACAACACGCTCTACCTCAAAAAGATCGCTTATGGCATCCGCACCGGATGTCCTTACCTGAAAACGATCTATCTGCTCGACGGCGATTGAGTCGAAACACAATCCCGCAGTATCTAAATGAGATCAGGTAAGTCTTATGCGAAAGAGAACTCAAATGCGGAGACTTCCTGGCCTTGCTTCCCTGCTTCTAATGAGCGGGTTGCTTTCCCTCGGTTCGTCAGCTCCTACAAATCGATCCGCATCAGCAGGCCAGGGCAAAGGCGGCGAGGTCATCACGAAGCCGGCGCCAGTTCCGTCACCAAGAGCTACGCCGCGGCCAAAACCTCCAGTCGAGAAGACGAAGTCGCCGGCAAAATTCACTAATCAATACCGGATGGAATTCGTCCTGGTTCCCGCGGGAAAATTCATGATGGGATCGGCCGATGGTGGCACCGAAGAAAAGCCCATCCACGGCGTCACGATTGGGCGCGCGTTTTACCTGGGCCGGTACGAAGTTTCGCAATATCAATGGCGAGCCGTCATGGGTCGAACCCTGAGCGAACAAAAGCGGCTCATCGATCAGAACAACTCTCTCGCTCTACCCCATCGACTTGCGGGCGAAGGCAACGAATACCCGATCTATTACGTGAGTTGGGAGGACGCACACGCTTTCCTGCAGCGACTCAACGCGTTGAATGATGGCTACCTCTATCGCTTGCCATCCGAAGCTGAATGGGAATACGCGTGTCGCGCCGGAGGATCACCTGATGCTGCTTCTGATCTAAATCCGATTGCCTGGTACCGAACGAACTCGAATGATTCGACCCAACCGGTGGGAATGCGAAGAGCGAACGCGTTCGGACTCTACGACATGCTCGGCAATGTTTGGGAATGGTGCGAAGATTGGTTCCATTCAAATTATGATGGAGCACCTACTGACGGCGCCGCCTGGTTGACTCGCGGTGAACTGGGGCAACGCATTTCGCGCGGCGGTTCATTTTCCACGCGGAACCTGACGTTTCTGCGCTGCACTGCGCGGGGTGAAGAGACGCCTGACAATCGCGACTTCGAGACTGGCTTTCGCGTGGTAGCGGAAAAGCGTTGAGGTAATTAATCGAGCGTGAAAGCGCAACACACTGACGGAGCATTCGTCACACTCCCTACTTCTAGCGCATCCTGCAGAACTCCGCTAGAATTCGACACCCGGCAACAGCAAGTCTTGAGCTAAAGGCATGCTTTCCCCCAACACCATTCTCCAAAACCGTTATCGCGTGGTGCACGAACTCGGGCACGGTGGCATGGGCACCGTTTACGAAGCCGTTGACCAGCGCGTCAACTGCATCGTTGCGCTGAAAGAAACTGTCGCCGGAAACGACCGCGAAGCAAAGCGAGCATTCGAGCGCGAAGCCTCGCTGCTGGCAAATCTTCGTCACTCGACGCTACCCAAAGTGATGGATTATTTCACTGAAGACGAAGGCGATTTTCTGGTGATGGAATTTATCCCTGGCTATGATCTCGCTGAATTACTTGATTCCCGCGAAAGTCCCTTCCCACAATCTCAGGTTCTGCGGTGGGCGTTTGAGTTGCTGCGGGTGCTGGAGTATCTGCACAAGCAGGAACCTCCGATTCTTCACCGTGACATCAAACCTTCGAATCTCAAGCTCACCAAAAATGGTGAAGTATTTCTGCTCGACTTCGGATTAGCAAAAGGCGCTTTGGGCCAGATGCCGACGCTCGCCGCGAGCCGAAGTGTGCGCGGCTACACTCCAATCTACGCGTCGCTCGAACAGATTCATGGTCACGGTACCGACCCGCGCAGCGATCTCTATTCATTGGGAGCGACGCTTTACCATTTGTTGAGTGGCGTTCCTCCGGTCGATGCGCCGACGCGATTTCACGTTCTTGAAGACGGCGAGCCTGATCCGCTGCCATTGATCCAAAGAATAAATGGGTTAGCCTCTCCGAACGTGGCGGCCGTTATTCATCAGGCAATGGCGCTCAGTCGCAGGGATCGTCCGATTAGCGCGACGGAAATGAGCAAAGCGCTGCGCAATGCTGCGGAAGAAGACGAACGTAACGCTGCGGAAGAAGAGTATCGGCGCGCGGACGAGCGCCACCGATTACGGGATGAGGAAAAGCGGCGCGCTGAAACCGTAGCGGTAACGGGCGCCGGCGAAGAGCAGCAGCTTCGCGAAGCTGAAGCAAAAAAGAAACAAGGCGAGGGGCGGCGAAAAGAAGAAGAACGTCGAGTTCAGGACGAACGCAACCAGCGCGCGGAAGAAGAACGGCTGCGAATTGAAGCTGAGAAACGGATCGCAGCAAAGGAAGTAGACCAACGTCACCGCGAGCAGATTCTAAAAACCAGGCCTGCGTCAACTGTTAAGGCGCAAGAGGTGTCGTCTGGCAAAGAGCCTTCGCCTCCTGCCATGAAGACCATTGCCGCGCCGCCGCCGGAAAAAGTTGCCGCAATTCCTGCAGTGGCGACCAATCGATCGTTTGACTCGTACACCGAGCCGCCCGCGAAAAAGAGTTACACGGGAATCGTTGTTGCTTCAGTGATCGTTGTCGGGCTGGTTGTGGGTGTCGCAGTTTGGATGATGAGCGGTAGCTCTACTAAGGAGACGCCTGCCGATTCAACATCCTCCGCAGGCTCGTCACCAGCCACGACTAAATCTTCAACTACCACGCCCGCGGCGCCGGCGGGGATGGTTTATGTGCCAGGCGGAACGTTCATGATGGGGCGTGACAACGGAGTTGACGAGGCTGAGCGGCCGGAACATCAAGTTACGGTGACGCCATTCTTCATCGACATTTATGAGACGAACAATTCAGGCAGACCTCTGACTGGAATGACTTGGGATCAAGCCGACCGCAATTGCCGCAATGGCGGGAAGCGCCTGCCGACGGAAGAAGAATGGGAATTCGCAGCGCGCGGAACCGATGGGCGAATTTATCCGTGGGGTAATAACTGGCAAGCGAATGCAGCTAACGCCAGCGGGGAGAGTTCCGGAACCACCAACGTCGGCTCCTACAAGAATGGGGCATCGCCATTCGGCGCTTACGACATGATTGGCAACGCATGGGAATGGACGGCTAGCAATTTCAAAGCCTATCCCGGTGGACGCCTGCCTGCCAGCGTTCGTAGCGGCGGAGATTTGAAGGTAATTCGCGGCGGCAGCTATGAATCAACCAAGGCTTACGCCACGACAACTTATCGCACCGGCTGGCCCGCGCGCGGCGCGAAGACGTACGATCAGACAGGATTTCGCTGTGTGAAGGATTTGACAAAATAGGTTGCGCGTTCGAGGCGGTTCGTGGAGCCGGTGCGGTTTTGCAGTCGCGTTCATGCGGCTTGCCCCGACCTTGGTCGGGGTTGCTAGACCAGCCGTTTTACGGCTGGGGTAAGGTAAGCATCAAAAATTGGAGTCAGCCCGTTTCAACGGGCTTACCAAGGTCTGACTGGTTTCGATGCTAAAGCTGTTTGATGTAAAGCACGCTAAAGCGCGCTACTGATTAGCGCTGGGTAATCCGGCGCTATAAGCGCCAGTCATGAGGAAGCCGCGTGAGCGCGGCTGATCAGCAAGGGCGCAAATCGAAAAGACGAAGTGATGAATTTGAGAGTCATCATATTGTTTGTAGCCTTGACAGTCAGCGGCTTGAGCGTTGGTTCGGCGCTGGGCCAAGGTGGAACCGGAAGAGAAATACCAAAGACTCCGCCGAAGACGGCGCCGACGAAGAGAACGAAGCCGTCTCGAGGGAACACGCCAACACCCCGGCAGTCGCCGTGCTCTGCTCAATCGCCTACACAAGCGAAACCGTCGCTTTACCCTACAGGACGCAGACACGCTGTAAATTTGAGTGGCGGGCTCCTGGAATTGATAGAGATACCCAAAGGCAGTTTCTGCATGGGTTCGGACGATGGTGAAGCGGATGAGAAGCCAGTGCATAAGGTATCGATCGACTATTCGTTCTACATAAGTAGGTTCGAGGTAACGCAAGCACAGTGGCAATCGGTGATGGGTAAGGATCCATCATTCATGAAGGGCGGGATCGATCTTGCCGAGCCTTCACTGCCGATCGAGTCAGTGTCCTGGGATGATGCGCAGAGTTTCATCACCAAGCTAAATGAAAGCAATGATGGGTACACGTATCGCTTGCCGACTGAGGCGGAATGGGAATATGCCTGCCGCGCTGGGACGACCGGAGATTATGCCGGCAAACTTAGTGAGATGGCGTGGTATTCCGAGAACTCAGCAAATAGAACCCACAGCGTTGGACAGAAGCAGCCGAATGCCTGGGGCCTTCTTGACATGCATGGAAACGTTTCGGAGTGGTGTCAGGACTGGTATCACGATAGTTACTCTGGCGCGCCGACTGACGGCAGTGCATGGTTGAGCAATGGCGAACCGAAATACCGAGTGCTGCGTGGTGGTTCGTGGAATGTCGGAGCTGCGGCCGTGCGCTCCGCCTCTCGCAACGCTTTCACGCGGGACTACCGTGGCGTCAGCGCCGGGTTTCGTGTTGTGGCGGTGGCGCGAAGTCAGTAGCCAGTCGTGAACCGTCTGGAACGCGCTCGTTTATTTCCGAATCTGTGATTCACATCCCCTGTCCATTCGATCGCGCCAGATGTTCCTTCAAATATCTTCCCGTATGCGACGCCTTCACCTTCATGATCGCTTCCGGTGTGCCGGTTGCCACCACATACCCACCAGCATCACCACCCTCTGGTCCTAAATCAACGATGTAATCGGCAGTCTTAATCACGTCGAGGTTGTGTTCGATCACCAGTAGAGATCCGCCCGCATCAATCAATGCACGAAAGGCCGCGAGCAATTTGTTGATGTCATCAAAGTGTAGTCCCGTCGTAGGTTCGTCAAAGATGTAAAGAGTTTTAGCACCGGCGCGTTTTGAAAGATGCGCCGCGAGTTTCACCCGCTGCGCTTCACCACCCGAAAGCGTCGTCGCCGATTGGCCCAGCCGCAAATATCCGAGCCCAACCTCGTCCAGCACGCGCAGGCGATTCGCGATCTTGTTGATGTCGCGAAAGAAAGTGATCGCCTCGCGCACGGTCATGTTCAGCACGTCGTGAATGTTCTTGCCACGGTAACGGACGTCGAGAATCTGCTGCTTGAAGCGCGTGCCTTTGCATTCTTCACAGACGAGTTCGACGTCGGCGAGAAATTGCATCTCGACGGTGACCGTACCGTCGCCCTGACAAACTTCACAGCGGCCGCCGGGAACATTGAATGAGAAGTGCGAGGGATCGAATCCGCGTGACTGGGCTTCGCGGGTGTTCGAGAACGTCTCGCGAATTGCGTCGTAAACTTTGATGTAAGTAACCGGATTCGAACGCGGCGTGCGGCCGATCGGCGATTGATCGACGAGAATCACTTCATCGATGTGCTGCATGCCGTCGACCTTCTGGAAGGCGCCGACGTGGCCCTGCCATTCGCCCTTTTGTTTTTTCAGACCTGCATAAATGCAGTCGTGGATCAGCGTTGATTTGCCCGAGCCGCTGACGCCCGTCACACAAACCAGCATGTCGAGCGGAATATCGACATCGATGCCTTTCAAATTATGTTCGCTCGCGCCGCGAATCTTCAGTCGTTTAAGTTGCAGAGCACGGCGATGCTTTGGCTCTTTGATCTCAACTTCGCCGCGAAGGTACTTGCCGGTCAGCGACTGCGACTCAGAAATAAATCCCGGAAAATCGCCTTCATAAATCAAACGGCCGCCCAGCTCGCCCGCCGCCGGGCCGATATCTAAAATATGATCGGCCGAGCGAATCATGTCTTCATCGTGCTCGACCACCAGCACCGTGTTACCGATGTCGCGCAGATTGTGCAGCAGACCAATCAAGCGATCGTTGTCGCGCGGATGAAGCCCGATCGACGGCTCGTCCAAAACGTAAAGCGCACCGACGAGTGACGAACCGAGATTCGTCGCCAACTGAATCCGCTGTGCTTCACCTCCCGACAACGTCGAAGCCAGACGATCGAGCGTTAGGTAATCCAAACCAACTTCAACCAGAAACTTCAGACGGCGCCGCACTTCGAACAGCACGCGATCGGCGATGGCAGATTGCTCTGGTGTCAATTGGAGAGCATCGAAAAAGACAGCCGCGTCTCTGATTGAAAGTGACGAGACTTCGGGCAGCGTCCGTCCGCCGACTCGCACATCGCGGGCTTCCTGTCGCAACCGGGCGCCCTCGCAATCAGGACAGAGCGTGTAGCCGCGATACTTCGAGAGAAAGACGCGCACGTGCAGCTTGTATTTCTTCGTCTCAAGAAAATCGAAGAAACCGCGCACGCCACTCCAGTCGCCTTTGCCATTGATGACTGCGTTCCGTTGCTGTCGAGTTAATTGATTGAACGCCACGTTCATCGGGATGCGTTCCGATCGAGTGAAGCGGCGCAGCTCGGTCTGCGCCCATTCGTATTGCGGCTTGGTCCACGGCTCGATCGCGCCTTCGCCCAGCGTCAAACCCGGATTCGGAATCACGAGATCCACGTCAAGGCCAATAGTGTTGCCGAATCCCTGACAAGTCGGACAAGCGCCAAACGGATTATTAAAACTGAACAGTCGCGGCTCAGGCGTCGCGTACACCGTGCCGTCGTACTTGCATTCAAAGCGTTCGGAAAAGCGGAGTCTGGTCGGCGCACCTGATTCGGCTGCAGGGGGCACTTCGACAACAGCCTGCCCGTGCCCTTCGCGAAAACACGTTTCCAGTGAATCAACCAACCGTTGCCGAATATCAGCTCGGGCGACCAGCCGATCGACCAGCACGTAAACATCTTCAAAGTCTTCGCGCTGATAATCATCGGGCGATGAAAGATCAATCTGCTTTCCATCGTGGAGCAATCGCGTGAAGCCGCGTTGCATTAGACTCATCAGGTGAGCAGTGATGACGTGACGGTTTTGTTTATCAGCGCTCTTGCCTTGCTTGTCCGCCCTCTTCGAACCGTTTCCCTGGACCGAGTCGGCACTCCCTGTCGGCCCGGCTTCTGACGCGCTCAATCCCGCGCTCGCCGAAAACAAAACGTAGAAACGCGTGCCTTCGGATAGCTGACTTAGGATTTCGTCCGCTGCCGATTCCGGCGAGTCGCGATGCACTTCGCGGCCGCAGACGCGACAGATGGTCATACCGATGCGCGCGTACAGCAGACGCAGGTAATCGTAAATCTCAGTCTGCGTGGAAACAGTCGAACGTGGATTCCGAGTTGAATTTTTTTGGCGAATCGCAATCGCCGGAGCAATGCCGCGAACTTCGTCTACATCCGGCTTGTCCATTCGCTCGAGAAACTGCCGTGCGTATGCGGACAGCGATTCGACGTAACGGCGCTGCCCTTCAGCATAAATCGTGTCGAACGCGAGCGAAGACTTGCCCGAACCGCTGACGCCGGTCACGACGGTCATTTGATTTATGGGGATCGAGAACGAGATGTTCTTGAGGTTGTTGACGCGAGCGCCCCGTACTTCGATAGCTTCCTGGGTCATTGCTTAAGAAGGCCGCGATCTTGTCAGAAGCCAGCGCGTAAGCGAGGGCGCCCTCTCAAGGGTGGCCCTCCCTGACGGTCGGGCTTCTGACAGTGCACAGATGCGAATCTGTGCTGTCTCGCAAACCAGACATGTTACCACCTCGGAATGGAACTGTCAGTTTGCCAATGGGTGGCGCAACATGGCATCTTGCGCTACTTTCGCTGGCAACAGCCACGCAATTTCGCTCATCTGAAAGGGTTGTTGCCTCAGAACTCGCTGCTATAATTCGAGCAGCTATTCATTTAACCGGAAGGAACACCATGCGATCTCTCGTCATGAATTCGCCGAAACTCGTGCTGTTGGCGGCATTGCTGCTCGCCGCTGCAGGATTCGCGTCAGCCCAGCAAACGACCGCCGATACCAAGGGTCCAACCATAACCGGCGCAAACAGTCTGAGCCAGACGCAGATTGACGACATCATTCGGAAGTTTACGGCGAAAGAAACTGAGTTTCGTCGCGCGCTGAATTCCTATGCGTTCAAACGCGACGCCCTGATTCAGGAGATCGGCATGGGGGGCCAGGTCGTCGGCGAGTATCATCGCGTGTCGGATTTCACTTTTGACGATCAAGGGAACCGCTTTGAAAAGATCAATTTTTTTCCGATGTCCAGCCTTCAGGGCATAGTGCTGACCACTGAAGATATCGAAGACCTCGGCGGCGTTAATCCGTTCGCGCTCGAAGGCGCAAAAGCCTCTCAATACAACTTCAAATATGTCGGCAAGGAGAGAATCGACGAACTCGATCTTTTTGTCTTTGACGTCGGGCCGAAGGTAATGCCCGACGCAAAATCAAAGGAGCGCGTTTTCGTCGGCAGAATCTGGGTGGACGATCACGATTTGCAGATCGTGAAAGCCAAGGGAAAAGCCGGACCGGAAACGAAGAAGAACAAATTTCCGATCGTCGAGACGTACCGCGAGCAAATCGACGGCAAGTACTGGTTTCCGACGTACGTCTATGCCGATGATGACCTGGTTTTTGACAACGGCACCGACGTGCGTATCCGCATGCGCGTCAAGTATTCGGACTTTGTAGTCGGCCGAGGCAAAGTCACGATCACCGAGATCGGCGAAGCGCCCGATCAACCAAAGTCAGAAACTCAGACTCAGACACAGCCGAAGCCCGAGAAGCAACCAAAAACTTCGCCTCAGACGCAGGCTCCAGCGGAAACCGCGACATCGCCTGACGAGAAGGCGCCCGTCGAGGGCGGTTTTCTAAACGCCAAAGCGATCGACTTGCCCAAGCCTGAGTATCCCGCTGAAGCGCGCAAGGCGAACGAGGTTGGCACGGTTCAAGTCGAAGTGCTCGTCGATGAAACCGGCAAAGTAGTTTCAGCCCGCGCGATATTTGGTCCGCAAACTTTACAAGAGGCGGCGGTGAAAGCTGCCAAGCGTGCACGATTCAATCCGCTGATCGTCGATGGCGTCGCGGTGAAGGTTAAGGGAATTCTTACTTACGATTTTGTGGCGCAGTAGGCTTCGCGTGCGGGCGCGATGAGAGCTTTTTGATTCCCAGCTCGTTCATGATCATTTTCTGAACCTGCTGTACGAGTTGATCGAGATCTTCATCGTTCTTGACCCGGGAAGTATCGACGGGCGGCATCATTACCATTTCGATCGTGCCCGGCCAGGCTTCACCGGTTCCCTTTCCCATCAGCCGGTCCGCGTTCTTCAAGGCGATCGGCGCAATCGGCACGCCAGTTTGCACAGCCATGTGAAACGCGCCCTTCTTGAACGGCAGCATTTCTCCCGGCTGCGCGCGCGTGCCTTCGGGACAGACGCCGAATGAAATTCCCGATCGCAGTCGCTCATTCGCAATCTTCAAAGTCTCAACCGCGCGATCACGATTCGATCGATCAATCGCGATCACGTTCACGAACCCCATCCCGTAACCGAGAATCGGCGCTTTCAAGAGTTCCTTCTTCGCCACCATCCCCATCTTCCGTCCGGTAAAAGCGAACAGCGGGGCCGCATCAAGATACGATTGGTGATTCGCCACAAACACGTAAGTCTGATTTGGGTCGAGATGCTCGCGGCCGGTCACGTTCACCTTCACGCCCGTCAGCCGCAGCCAATTGCGTGCGCCCCAATTGGCCCACCAGTAAATCCAATCCTGTCGCTTAAACAAAATGCCAAGTAATAAGACAGGCGGCGCAAAAATCAGGAGCAGCGCGCCGGCGACAAACCACGACCAGGCAAATAGCAACTTGCCGATGATCCGGCTCCGCGGTCTTGTGCTAGACTTCGCCGCGTTTTCAGTCGGCCCAATCAATTCTTGAGAAGGAACATCCGGATGCATCGTCAATCGTTTTCACCGAGAACACTTGCGAAGAATAAGGCGGCTTTGCCGCAGCACAGTGCGGAAAGGCTCGGCCTTTCCGGAACGATAGCAAAAAAGATCATTCGAGGCTCCGCCTCGATAATCGTTGCGGCCTGTCTCGTATTTGTTATCGCAACTGCATCAGCCCAACGTCGCTCGCAAAGCAGCGCAACTTCCGCTGCGATTCCCTCCCCGCGATCGGTTCTTGGCTTCAACCCCGGCGACGATCGAACGATCGCCGATTGGAAACAGATTACCGATTACTTCGCGCGCTTATCCCGAGCGAGTGATCGCGTGCAAGTACAGACTATCGGCACATCAACGCTCGGCCGGCAGATGATCGCAGCTTTCATCAGCGCGCCTGAGAATATCCGCAATCTGCAAAAGTACAAAACTATTCAGGCAGCGCTTGCCGATCCGCGCAAAGTCCCTAGCAACAGCGAACGCGATCGCTTGATCGCCGAAGGCAAAACGGTCGTCGTCATCTCGTGCTCGATCCATTCCACCGAAATTGTCGCATCGCAAATGTCGACGCAACTCGCTTATAACCTGGCAAGCGCAAACGATCCGGACACGCTTTCAATTCTTCACAACACAATTTTGATTTTGATTCCGTCGCCGAATCCAGACGGCGTGGACATCGTCGCGAATTGGTATCGCAAGACGCTGGGAACCGCGAGCGAGGGCAGCAGCCCCCCGGAGCTCTATCATTATTACGCCGGCCACGATGACAATCGCGATTGGTTCATGCTGAATTTGAAAGAGACCAAAGCGGTCACGCGTCTGCTCTGGAAAGAATGGTTTCCGGAGATTATTTACGACGTGCATCAGCAGGGATCCAACGGCTCCAGATTCTTCGTGCCGCCTTTTTACGATCCGCCGAATCCGCACATCGCGCCGTTGCTGCTGCGGCAAGTTGGATTAATCGGTCACAAAATGGCCGCCGATGTTACCGCCGCGGGATTCAAAGGAGTTCTGACCAACGCGCTTTACGACACCTGGTGGCATGGCGGATTTCGCACCGCGCCTTACTTTCACAACTCGATCGGAATTTTGACTGAGGCATCGAGCGCGCGAATCATGTCCCCCAGCAACGTCACGCGTGAACAGCTTGCGCGCAGCGGCACCCGCGGCATGCGCAACGCGATGGAGGCGACCACGAATTTTCCCGATCCCTGGCCCGGCGGCGAATGGCATCCGCGCGACATCATGCAGATGGAATTGATTGCCTGTCATTCGATGCTGTCGCTCGCTTCAAATTACCGCGCCGATTACCTGCGGAATTTTTATGAGTTGGGGAACGCGGGTCTCGCATCCACACCGAGCAGCGAACCGATCGCTTATCTAATTCCGGCGGGCCAGGGTCGTGATGAGAATGTCGCGAAGATGATCGGCGCGCTGGTCGAACAGGGTGTCGAAGTTTTTCGCCTTGATAAGGAATTACATGCCGTCAGCGGTACGCAGTTCTTGCGCAAGCTGCCCGGCGGTAGTCAGCAAATTAATATTCTCACGAGCATAATTGGCGGCGCTCCGGAAGTTCCCGCCGGCAGCTACATCATCTTTCTGAATCAACCCTATCGCCAGAACGTCCTGGCTTTGTTCGAGCCGCAGGTTTATCCGGATCGAACTACGGCAACTGGCGAAGCTGAGCGGCCCTACGACGTTGCCGGCTGGACCCTGCCGATGATGATGGGCGTCGAAAGTCGCGCCGTCACGTCGATCAGCGAACCTGCGAATGAACGAAAGCTCACGCTCATCAAAAGCGAAAACGACGTGCGCAAGGATTTTGCTTTGCCGCTATGGACCAGCGACAAATCGCCAATCGCCAATCCAGTAAAATCCGGTATTCGTGTTGCGATTTACCAAAACTCGCGCGCGGGCAACATGGATGAAGGATGGACACGATACGTGTTCGACACGTTCAATGTGCCGTTTGCGTCATTGCGCGAAGCCGCTATCAACGACGGGAGTTTTCGCCCGAAGTTTGACGCGATCGTTTTGCCTTCTGAACAGACTCGTGGTGGGCCGGACGCTGATGTTTCGGGAGACGAGAGCGCACGTGGAATCAATGACCGCGGCTTTACTAATCTCGCACGTTTCGTCGAAGACGGCGGAACGCTGATCTGTTTTGACGGATCCTGTGGACAGTTGATCCGGCAATGGAAGCTGCCGTTGAAGAACGTACTCGAAGGCGTGCGCTCCTCGGACTTTTATTGCCCCGGATCGATTGTGGGGATTGATGTCGACACCGCCAACTCGATTGCCCGAACAATGTCAAAAGACACGGACGCGTACTTCATTAACAGCTCGGCGTTTGAAGCGACGGACGCCGGAAAAGTTCAGATTATCGCGCGCTATGCGAAACAGAACGTGCTGCGCTCAGGCTGGCTCCGAGGCGAGGATCGAATCAAAGACAAGATCGCCTTGGCCGAAGTAACCATGGGAAAAGGCCGCGTCGTTCTGTTCGCGTTTCGCCCGCAGCACCGCGGCCAGACGTGGGGGACATTTCCGTTTATCTGGAACGCGATAAATCTCGCGCCGGGGCGGTAGGAATCCGGTGTCAGAAGCCCGGCCGGCAGGGAGGGCTCCTTTCGCAGCGGGCCCTCCCTCACGGTCGGGCTTCTGACACTTGCTCGGATGTGAAGCCGGTGCTATCTTCACTTCGTCGATTTACTCTCCCCATTTTCTCTCCCCGAGAAAATCCGGTAAACGCGATTTTGGATTGCGCACAACTACACCGCCTCTTAATTGCATCCAACCGCGCGTCAGTGGCTAATGCCGGCAATCGTCTCTCCGACAGGAGTTTTTCACCATGAAGAGATTTACTGCCCTCGTGCTGGTCGTTTTTTTCGTTCTCGTCATCGCACAAATCGCTGTATCACAAACGCGTCCGCGCCGTGTCGGCGCGAGGCCGCCGGTGCAGCAACAGGATCAGCAAGATCAAAACCAATCACAGCCAGACTCACAGACTTCAACCGACGTTGCACGTCCGTCGCGTCCGCCAGTCTTGGGGGGAGCTACTCGCGATCCGAACGAACAGAAACCGGCCGTCCGGCAGAAGGACGCCGGGCCGGAAGAAGTTGGCGAGGGCGATGTCGTAAAGGTCGAGACGACGCTGGTCAGCATTCCGGTGAGCGTCATGGACCGCGACGGAAAATACATTCCCAATCTAACGGAAAAGGATTTTAGAGTTTGGGAAGACGGCGTGGAACAGAAGGTCGCTTACTTTCAGTCGACCGAAAAGCCTTTCACGGTCGCTTTGATGATCGACACGAGTGGCTCGACACGATTCAAGCTGGAAGAAATTCAGGACGCAGCGATTGCTTTCGTCGAACAGCTTCGCCCTGATGATCGCGTAATGGTCGTTTCGTTCAGCGACAAGATTCGCGTGCTTTCGCAGCCAACTAACGATCGTAACACGCTGCGCTACGCTATTCGTCAAACTGAACCGGGCGACGGCACTCGTCTCTACGACGCAGTCGATCAAGTAGAGAACCAATACTTCAATCACATCGAAGGCCGCAAAGCGATCGTGCTGTTCACTGACGGTGTCGACACGACGAGCAAGCACGCGAGCTACGAAAGCACCGTGCGCGACGCGGAGGAACTCGACGCGCTGATCTATCCGGTTGAATTCGACACGTCGGGGGACATGGGCGTGGGGAACATCTGGCCGGGTGGCGGCGGTGGTCGACGTGGCGGTGGCGGTTATCCGCGCGGTGGTGGCAATCAAGGTGGTGGCGGTCTTCTGGATATTATTGGCGCCATCCTCGGCGGCGGAAACGGTGGCGGAAACTATCCGAATGGCGGCGGTGGAAACTATCCGAATGGCGGCGGTGGAAACTATCCGAATGGCGGCGGTGGAAACTATCCGAATGGCGGCGGTGG